>Ga0208041_1000036_pt1 | contig 189087 bp, 139 predicted proteins | sample AD_SCU002_MetaG_FD_184453 | JGI IMG/M metagenome (GOLD analysis project Ga0208041, IMG submission 184453) | Active sludge microbial communities of municipal wastewater-treating anaerobic digesters from China - AD_SCU002_MetaG (SPAdes) (version 2) | ecosystem: Engineered > Bioreactor >... | reverse complement strand
ACCTGGCGTTTAGTGCGCCAATTTGGACACAAGGTCATACTTGGAACACCGCTGGTAAAGTATTCATCTATGCTGGCAATGCGCTACTCAGCGACACAACCGTTGCCAATGAGGATGAAGTATTGCCACCTCCGCAACTTAGCATCCGGGTATTCCCTAATCCCCTGCAGCGGGAAGAGATAGTCCAGATGGAGATCAAGACACTATCCGCCCCGCAAGGAGATCAGGCAATCCTCAGAATCTTCAACTCCAGAGGCCAGCAGGTATATCATCAGGAGCATATCACCCTCAGTGGGAAGAGCACAACCCTGCCTTTACAGCTTCAAGACCTGACCAATGGCGTCTATCTCTGCCAGCTCCAGCATGGGCACACAGTTACCACCACCAAACTAACCATCATGAAGTAAGGAGAATATCATGAACAAAACCAAGCTTTGGATCATGCTGCTAGGGTTATCCCTGCTCTACAGCCTACCGGGAGTAGGGATGCTTTCAGCACAAACCAACAATATGCCACTATTATGCACAATGTATGGAGAATTCAATGGAGCTCGTCTCGGGCATAGTCTAGCCAGCCTGGATTTCAATGGTGATGGCATCAAAGACCTTGTCGCACTGGAATCTCTATGGAATCCTTATGGAGTATTGGATTCGCAATACGACAACTTTGGCAGGATCAATTTCTATTGGGGAGGGGCAGATATTGACGCGAATCTCGATGCTTCTATTTCTGGTGATGCATGGGAATATGTAGGTGGAACGCTGGTTGCAGTGGGAGATATCAACAATGATGGAAAGGAGGATTTAGCCTGCCTTACAACGAGATCTCTGATAACTAAGCTTCGCATATTCTTTGGACGTTCCGAACCAAGTCCTATTCCCGATTATGAACTGAGCTATGCAAATCCAGGACAAATATGGGAGCTTTTTGTCCGACCTGTAGGAGATATTAACAGCGATGGTTATGATGATGTTGGGATCCATGTAAAATGGCGATATACAAACCCAGAGTTTCTCATACTGGATGGCTCGACTATGAATTTGATTCAAGCTGGAACACAGATGCAGACAGCATACTCCGGTTTTATTGGTGGAATCGGTGACGTCAATGGTGATGGCTATGACGACTACCTGATTTCCCGGATATTGCAACCCACCGGCGGTTTACACAACCGTATTACGATATTCTTTGGTGGAGAAAGCATCCCTCCCAGCGATAGCCTGGTTATCGTGGAAGACACGAACATGGTGATTGAGACCTTTGTGGGGCCTTTGGGTGATCTGAATGGCGATGGGATCGATGATTTTGTGGGCTGGATTGGAGGCGATGGATTCAGAATCTGGTATGGCTCCTCTGCTCTGACGCCTCAATGCGATCAGCTAATTCCTTCAGCCGGGTACACTTACAATGCTCGTTGCTACGCTCTAGTCCATGGGGACTTCAATGGGGATGGGTATAGTGATATGATAAGTTCAGACTACACCTACGGATCTGATGGAAGCGCGTTTATGTGGCTGGGGGGAGCAAACATGAATAGCACCTATGATCTGCGGTTCTTTGCGCCTACCAGCATCAGTGAAAAGTTCGGCTGGGATAAAGTAGCGGGGGATTTCAACAACGACGGGTTTTGTGATGTGGCTATATCTCAGCCTTGGGCAGATCCGGATCCTCTGCGGACACCGGGACGAGTACATGTGTACCTGGGCAATGCCGGGCTTACGGATACCACGGTAAGTAACCAAGATGATGTATTACCCCCGATAAATGAAGCCTCGAATTGGGATGTCATGATATCGCCAAATCCTGTTTCAGTAAACAATCAGGATATTAGTATTCACTTCATCGGGCAGGGATATAAAGAACTGCCATGCGCCAGGATAGAAGTATTCAATCTTAGGGGACAATTGATCAGTGACTTTGTGGTAGATCGTGCTTCCTTGGCCAGTGGCCAATACTCCATCCAGTTACATGATTTGAACTCAGGATTGTATTTCCTGAAAATCGCTGACCAGCATGGTAGCGTTGCTTCACGTAAGTTTATCTTAAAATAGGGCTGGCGGCAATTTCAAGCTTGACATGATTATGGAATCTCTCATTCTTGAAAAAAGTCTGATATCAACAACGGAGTATTATGTCCAGACCTACAAACAAGCGAGAGCTATCGCCACTCAGCGCTGCATATTCTGCCATGCTGCCAAACCTCTTGCGCAATCTGCCAGGGATGGTGTATCGGTGCCTGAATGATTCTAAATGGACCATGCTCTATATATCAGAGGGATGTTGCGAGTTAACTGGCTTTACGGCAGACGAACTGATCTCCAACGCAAATTGTAGCTATTATGACGTGATTTTTCCTGAAGACAGAGAATTTGTAAACAAGGCAGTTCAGGATGGTGTAAGATCGAGAACCCACTATCAAATGGAGTATCGAATTGAAACCAAGGATGGGAGTATCAAGTGGGTTATGGAAAAGGGAAATGCTGTGTATGATGAGCACGACAATGTCATTCATCTGGATGGATTCATCAGTGATATCACGGCACGAAAACGAGCGGAGGAGGAACTCAAAAAGGCTGCGTCCGATATGGTGGAATTAAATGCCACTAAAGACAGGTTTTTGAGCCTTATTGCACATGACTTGCAGAATCCAGTCTATGCTATTGTCTCGCTTTCTGATTTTATCTATGACAATCAGATGAACTTTGAAACCAAAGAGATAAGTGAATTTCTATTGCAAATCAATAGTGCGGCTAAAGGGATCTATACACTTTTGGAAAACTTACTGGACTGGGCTCGTTTACAGACAAACACATTGAGCCTCCAGCGAGATTTCTTTTCGGTTTCCAAGGCTATTCATTATGCCATGGATCATTTTGCTCAGGTTGCTGCTCAGAAAGATATCGATCTGATCTTTTATGAATCCGGGGATGTAATGATAGAAAATGATCTGCGCCTGGTTTCATCAATACTGCGCAATCTTTTGTCCAACGCAATAAAATACTCATTTCCAGGCAGCAAGGTAGTGATTAGACTGGATAAGATCGATGATTGGGTATCTATACAAGTAATTGATAAAGGTATCGGAATATCACGGCGGCATATGCAGAAGATATTCCGAATCGATAATGAATACCGTCAACCAGGTACCGCCAATGAAACAGGCAGTGGTCTTGGGTTGATCCTGGTGCATGGTTTTGCCGAGTTGATTGGAGCTCAGATCAGCGTAGAGAGCAAGCTCAATCAAGGCAGCCAGTTCAAGCTAAAACTGAAGTGGAGAATTTGATTGACGCCATTGACTTGTAAAAAAACCATGCTCAATATAAAAAATGATATGGTTAGAACATGAATGAACTGTTTAAACCTGATTTGGTGAGGATCGTAGATTCTTTCAGCACCAAAGGTGATTGTCTTAGCTATATGGCAGATCTCCTATCGGAGAGTGGATGCCTTAGTTTTCCTGATCGCTACCTTGCTGCGGTAAAGGGGCGGGAAGAGATCATGAGCACTGGCATAGGTCGTGGTATCGCAATTCCACATGCCAGAGACCTCACTGTGTCTACACTCCGTATAGCTGTTTGCAGGCTCAGGAATCCCCTGGATTTTCATGCGGTAGATGATGCTCCCGTGAACCTGGTATTCATGATTGCTGTGCCTCAGAGTTCCAATCATGAATACATGAGCATATTGCGCTCGCTGTCCGAGTATTTACGTCAGGACGAAAACCGCAGAGTGCTGTTAAACGCCAATACAGATAAGGAATTGTATGAAATTGTCCATAGAATTGAAGACATTATCCACGCTGCTCCTGCTAGTTAGTTTTGGGTCACTGCTGGCTCAAAATGAAAATGCTGGGACATCGGGTTTTGACACGTTAAAACTGGCGTATAGTGCCAGAGCCAGCGCTATGGGCGGAGCTATGCTTGGTCTTGAGCAAAGTTTTGATGCACTGGAATACAATCCCGCAGCCTATATTCGAACCCCAAACCGAGCAGTAAGTTCCACGATCATGAGCCACCTGGTGGGCAGTGGCGGCGGAAGCATCAGTTACATAATGCCACAGAACAAGTTTGTGGCCTGGGCTGCATCTCTAAGGTACTGGAATAGCGGGCCAATAGACAGGACAGACATCACCCCAACGGGAGAATTGGTGGAACTGGGGGAATCATTTTCAGCCCAAAGTATAGTAGGTACAATCTCTACCTCCAGATACATCAGTGATGCCCTGGATTTGGGTGGAAGTATCAAATTTATCTATGACAGTATTGACGAATCCAATGCCAGCGCTTTGATGATTGATATTGGGATTCTGCATCATACAGTAAATGAAAACATCAAAGTAGGGCTAAGCGCCAGGAACATAGGTGTCCAGATCTCACACTATTCACAGGACAAATATTCTGAAGGTCTTCCAGCCGTGTTTGGAGCTGGGATAGGCATTCGCATGAAACAGAATATTCATACTGCCCTGGATATCACAAAAGCTTCCGGAGAAAACATCGTGGCCAGAATAGGTATCGAATACGGTATCAGCCCGGATTTGCACTTGCGAACTGGCTTTCGCAGCAATGCAGGAGATTATGGCATGGGTGGAAGCCTCGGTTGGACTGGAGGATTGTCCTTTGGGGCTGGGTGGCAAATCAAGAGAATTCATCTGGACTATGCATTGTCATCATATGGTGATTTAGGCTTTACCAATCAACTAAGCCTGCGATACAATTTTACAGAATAACAAAATACTAAAGGATGTGTTTTGCACTCGTTTTTGTTTGAGCTTGGAACCGAAGAAATCCCCGATTCAGTCTTAATCCCCGCCAAAGAAGCCCTGCAAAACAGCTTTACCAGGCTGTGTCAGGATTCTCAAATCGAATATAGTAGCGTTTCAACCGGCTGCACTCCCAGAAGGTTGTATCTCATTGCATCGGGTCTTCCTGAAGCCCAACCGGATGCGAAAGTATTCAAGCTGGGGCCTGCAGTAGCCATAGCCTATGATCAAAACGGTCAATTGAGTAATGCTGGGAACGGCTTTCTCAAGAAAAGTGGCGGTACCGAGCAGGATATTCGCATCCAAAAGACTGATAAAGGCGATTTTCTGGCAGTTGAGTACACTCAGAAAGGTAAGGCTTTAATAGGACTATTAGCGGATTGGATTAAATCCGCAATTATCCAAATCCCCTTACCCAAAAAAATGATCTGGAATTGCCAGGAGCTAGCATTCTCACGACCTATTCGCTGGTTGGTGGCTCTCTTTGGAGATGAAACTGTGCCGGTTGATTTTTTTGGTTTGCATGCAGGACGCATAAGTTTTCCGAACCGGAGCCTGGGCTTGGGGAGTAGAGTCAGCATCAGCCATCCAGACAATTATCTGAATGAATTGCGAGAGGCCAGGGTTATCGCTGATTGGTCGGAGCGCCGCCGTACTATAAAAAAACAGATGCAGGAACTGTTTTCCGATGGGCATTACATTCAGGAAGATGAACGCTTGCTGGATACTGTGACCAATCTTGTGGAATATCCTACAGCCGTTGTGGGCAGCTTTTCACCCGAATTCCTTAAACTACCTGAGAAGATCATCACTTCTACCATTAGTCAGAACCAGAAGTATTTCTCTGTTTACAATAGTGATGCGCAGCTTACGAATAAGTTCGTTTTTATCTCAAATGGAGATGCAAGCAGTTCCTCTATTATCCGCCAAGGCAATGAGAAGGTTGTAAAAGCCAGATTGGAAGATGCCATGTGGTTTTTCCAGGAGGATACCAAACGTTCTCTGGAAAGCTATACGGAGCATTTAGCTGATGTGGTGTTCCAATCTCAACTTGGAACCATGGCAGATAAGACCAATAGAGTAGAGGTTCTTGCTGCCTGGATCGCAGATGTGCTGAAACTGGAACACAGCGAGAAAGAGCTTTGTCTCAGAACAGCAAGGCTGTGTAAGGCTGATCTGGTAACCCTAATGCTCGGTGAGAAAGAATTCACGAAACTACAGGGTTACATCGGAATGCACTATGCTTTAGCAAGCCACGAACACGATCTGGTGGCACGGGGTATTTATGAGCACTATATGCCCCGGGGCAGCAATGACTCCCTTCCAGAAACAATCTGTGGGAAGATTTGTGCAGTAGCGGACAAAATCGATACCCTTTGTGGCATAATTGGGATCGGGATGATGCCTACTGGAAGTGGCGATCCTTTTGCCTTGAGAAGGGCTGCAGGTGGGATTGTACAGATTATCGCCTCGTCAAACTGGGATCTGGATGTATATGCATTGGCGAATAGGGCTCTTGAAAACTTCGCTGATCTGATAGTCCCCAATCAGGAAACTACAGACAATGTGCAAAATTTTCTGAAACAGAGAGTCGTATGGTTGCTGAAAGAGCGGAATCTCCCGCAGGACGTGATCTCCAGCGTGATGCATGTGGATATGTCTCACATTGGTGTTCTGATCGCCCGGGCAGAAGCCCTGAGTTCATATAAACAGCAAGCCGGCTTTATCCGGCTGGTTACCGGGTACAAACGCGTTGCCAATATCATTAGCGCTTCGAAGAGCTTTTCGGTATTCAATGAAGCCTTGATGCAAGATTCTGCTGAAGAGGCACTATATAGGGGTTTGATCGCTATGCGCAAGGCTATCGACACAGCCTTGCAGGAGTGCGACTATCCCCGGGCTCTTGATCATCTTGTTGAACTGGGGGATCCCATAGACAAATACTTCGATGCAATCCTGGTGAATTGTGAGGACACTGCCCAAAGAGATAATCATTATGCGCTACTAAATCTGATCCGTCAGGAATTTCTAAGGGTTGCAGATCTGAATCTAATCGTAATGGATAATGAAACAAATGGAGCATAAATGAGTATTATCAATGATTTAAAAGCAAGGGCCAAAGCCCTGAAAATGACCATTGTTCTCCCTGAATCACATGATGAAAGGACACTCAGAGCAGCGCAAATCATCGTGAATGAATCCATTTCAGATGTGATCTTACTGGGGGACCCAGAGAAAATTCTGGCTGATGCAGGAGCGCTGGGCTTGGATTTATCCCAGTGTAAGATTATTGATCCCCTTACAAGCCAATTAACCAGGGATTTCTCAGAAGCCTTTTATCAGAAACGCAAAGACAAAGGCACCAGCCCCGAACAAGCTCTGGCATGCACACAGAATCCCCTGTACTTCGGAGCCATGTTGGTGAATAAGGGTTTGGCACAAGGTATGGTGGCCGGTGCGGCAAATACCACGGCAGACGTTTTACGGGCTGCCCTGCAGGTTGTAGGTGTTAAACCAGGTTTAAAAACAGTCTCGAGTACCTTCATAATGGTGTCTCCCAGGACTGAAGATCCCGCCCTGATGTTTGCTGATTGCGCAGTGGTGCCATGTCCCACAGATGAACAGCTTGCTGATATTGCCACTTCAACCGCAGAGACCAGGCGCTTGATTCTATCAGATGAGCCCTTTGTGGCATTGTTATCATTCTCCACCAAGGGGAGTGCGGAGCATGAACTGGTAAGCAAAGTGCAAAGTGCCAAAGCAATACTGGACGCCAGATCAGTTGATTTTGCCTATGATGGTGAGTTGCAACTGGATGCGGCGATCGTGCCCAGGATAGCTGCCAGCAAAGCTAAGAACAGCCCTGTGGCAGGAATGGCTAATACCCTGATCTTTCCAGACCTTCAAGCTGGTAACATCGGTTATAAACTAGTGCAGCGTCTCGGAAACTACGAGGCCATAGGCCCGATCATCCAGGGATTGGCAGCCCCAATCTGTGATCTATCCCGAGGCTGTTCAGTTGATGATATTGTAAACACAGCAGTTTTAGTGCTGTTAATGGCGCAAAATTTGACAATCCTGAAGAGGAGGATATGATGTCAGTAAAGCTATCAAACCGGACCAGACTGATCAAACCATCCCCGACCCTGACTCTATCAGCCAAAGCTGGGCAGATGAAAGAAGCCGGTATTGATGTGGTGAATTTTGGGGTGGGAGAGCCTGATTTCTTCACGCCCGAATATATCAAGGCAGCCGCACATAAAGCTTTGGATGAAAATTTTACCAGATACACAGCCAATGCCGGGATCATCGAGCTCAGAAAAGCTATCTGTACAAAATTCGAGCGGGACAATCAGCTTGCCTACTCACCCAAAGAAATCCTGGTATCGCCAGGAGCAAAAGCATCCATCTTGAACATCCTGATAGCTGTATGTGACGTTGGAGATCAAGTGCTGGTTCCCAATCCCTATTGGGTGAGCTATCCATATCAAGTAATGCTGGCCAATGCTGAATCAGTATATGTTCCAACAGAGCAGTGCGAAGGCTACAAAATCAAAGCAAGCGTATTGGAAGCAGTTATCAAATCCAGCCCCTGCGCCAAAGCACTGTTATTGAATTCACCAAATAATCCCACGGGCTCGGTTTATACCCGTCAGGAGCTTGAGGATATAGCAGAAGTATGCCTGAGATACAACATTCTGGTGATATCGGATGAGATCTATGAACGTCTCGTGTATGATGATGTGCAACATGTATCTATTGCCTCAGTGAATGAAGCCATGAAACAGCAGACAGTAGTGATCAATGGTGTATCCAAGGCTTATGCCATGACAGGCTGGAGATTGGGTTATGCTGCTGGACCTGAGCACATCATTGCTGCTGCCGGAAGGGTGCAGGAACATGCGACATCATGTGTGAATTCGATCACTCAAAAGGCATGTGTTACAGCCCTGCTTGAGGAAGATGATTCCATAGAGAAAATGCGGGTTGAGTTTTCCAAGCGCAGAGACTTCCTATACTCAGAGCTTGCTGGCATACCACATCTTACCTGTTACAAGCCTCAAGGTGCGTTCTATATTATGCCTAATATCGAGTGGTATTTGGACAATAACAAGCTGGGACTGAAGACAGCAGATGATTTCTGCGACAAATTGTTGGAACAAAAGCACGTAGCCCTGGTAGCCGGAGGATCGTTTGGACTGGATGGCACAGTCCGTTTTTCCTATGCCAACAGCATGGATAATCTTATAAAGGGAGCTCAGAGATTTGCAGCTTTTCTGCAGGAGATTATGTAATGAATGACATGAATGATAAGATTGAAGAACGCTGGCGGCAAAGACGAAAGAAGGGTTACAACTGGCCTAAACTGATCATCATGGTGATAATCCTCGTCGCCATTATCTATGGGATGTCCTTTCTCCAGAGAATGGGAAATGTGGTGAACGTACCAACTGCAGAAGTAGTGGATAGTACAGCCGTACAGGCTGCCGCGGGAGATAGCCTTAGGTGAGCCTGGTAGTTGTTGGATCGATTGGTCTGGATTCGATCAGTACCCCGGTAGGAAGCGTGAATGATACCTTGGGAGGGTCTGCTATCTATGCCTCACTTTCAGCATCATATTTCACTGATGTCAGGATAGTAGGTGTAGTAGGCGAAGATTTTCCTGCCTCAGCCTTGGATTTGCTCAGAAAACACAATATAGCCCTGGATGGCTTGGAGATTGTGCCAGGGAAGACTTTCCGTTGGAAAGGTGTGTATCACAAATGGAATCAGGCAGACACTCTCGCTACTGAACTGAACGTATTTGCTGATTTTTCGCCCCATATTCCGGAAGGATGTAGAAACTGCCACAGCCTGCTTTTGGGAAATATCCATCCTGATCTGCAACTTCAAGTTTTAAGCGAGACCAAGAGCTACACACATGTGGCTTGTGATACCATGAATTATTGGATATCACGATGTCCTGACAAGCTGGCTGAAGTGATCAAGCAAGTGCATATAGTATTTATGAATGAAGATGAGATCAGGGATTTCACAAAAAAAGACAATATCTACGATGCTGCCCGCATTGTACTTTCCATGGGGCCAGCCCTTGTAGTAGTGAAGCGGGGGGAATATGGGAGTGTCGCTATAATGCAAGATGATATGTTCTTTATTCCAGCTTATCCACTAGCCCAGGTGAAGGACCCCACCGGAGCAGGTGATAGTTTTGCCGGGGCATTTATGGCAATCATTGAAAACTTCGCGACACTGGATCTAGATTCAGTTAAATCAGGTCTTATCTACGGGACTATTATGGCAGCAAACAACGTTGGTGAATTTGGAGTGCAAGGTCTAATCGGCATAAACCCAAGCATGATCGAACAAATGAAAGTGGATTTGATAAGATGGACGAGATAAAACCTCTGGATTACAAACAAGCTGGTGTGGATATCGAGGCTGGTGAATCGGCCGTGAAGGCAATCAAAGCAAAAGTTCGAACCACATTCAATCGCAATGTTCTGAGTGAGTTGGGTAGTTTCGGTGGTCTATTCAGACTGGATAAAACTACATGGCAGAATCCCATCCTGGTATCAAGTACGGATGGCGTGGGCACCAAGCTCATGGTTGCAATTGCGGCAGGGGTTTACGATACAGTCGGGCAGGATTTGGTAAATCACTGCACAAATGACATCCTGGTGCAAGGCGCTATTCCACAATTCTTCCTGGATTACATCGGAGTGGGAAAACTGGATCCTAAGATCATTGAGAAAATCATTGATGGCTTTGTAAAAGGTTGCAGGGAAAACAGCTGCGCCTTGATTGGCGGAGAAATGGCTGAAATGCCAGGTATGTATGCTGAGGGTGATTTTGATTTGGCCGGGACTATCGTCGGCATTGTCGAGGAAAGTCAGATTCTACCCCGCAATATCGCAACTGGTGATATCCTGATTGGATTGCCATCCAGTGGATTACACACCAATGGCTATTCGCTGGCTCGTAAAGTCCTCTTCGAAAGAATGAAACTTCGAGAGGGATCATATATAGATGAACTGGGAGAGTCTGTTCAGGATGCCCTGTTAAAAGTCCATGTCAGCTATCTCTGGGTTTTACAGCCCTGGTTAACCCATACCGGTCTACATGGTCTCGCTCATATTACTGGAGGCGGCATCGCCGGCAATCTCGCCAGGATCCTTCCAGATGGTTTTCAAGCCCGTGTCGTATTACCCGAAGATACCATTCCAGCTATCTATCACATTATCCAACATGGCGGTAACATCAGTTTGGAGGCAATGAGACAGACCTTTAACCTGGGAATCGGGATGATCTGTGTAGTAGCTGCGAAGGATGCGGATGAGTTTATGAAAAAGACCAACGGTAGGTTCATTGGTGAAATCTTCGCTAGTGAAGCTTCATCAGCACGTGTGGTGTTTGTGTGAGCGTGGATGCGGATGAATATTCTAAATGTTTTTTATATAAACGGTTCAGGGTCGGGAATTGAAAAACTGCTTGACTGATTTTTGTAGCTCAGATATACGAGCCTTAAGTGGAGAATTACCTGAATTGGGGATCCTCACATGTATATGTTTTAATAAAGTAAATAAGCCAGGATAAAGGGAGGTTTATCGATGCGAAAGACTGCATTGATCCTGCTAATAGTGTTGTTCATTGGGGTTGCATTTCTTGATGCAGCCACCACTGGACGTTTGGCCGTCCGCGTTCGGGACAACCAGGGGAAAGCTCTGGAGTTTGTGAACGTCGTGGTTATGTCGGGAACTCAAAGGATTACAGGAGGCCAGACCAACGATCGTGGTCAGGCCATCATTATCAACATTCCTCCAGGAGTGTATGTAGTGAAGTTTTCCCTTGTGGGTTACGACGAAATGACATATCGGGATGTAAGGATTCAGGTCGATCAGACCACAAACCTCTCTCCAGTGATGAACCGTTCCGGAATCCGGGTTAGTACCGTTGTGGTACAAGCAACTCAGGACAAGGTGGAAAGAGACAGAGTCGGATCTGCCCGCCAGATCGAGATGGATCAGCTCAGCGATACAGCAGTATCAGACGTGGCTGGAATTATCTCACTGCAAGCGGGAGTCACAAACATTGGTGGCGAGCTTCACATCCGCGGTGGAAGAGCAAATGAAGTGAACTTCACCGTTGATGGCATGAGCGTTTCTGACCCGGTGGATGGAGGCAGTGCTTTATCCGTAGATATGGATGCGATTAAAGATATGAAGGTGATGACGGGTGGTTTCCCAGCCGAATATGGCAATGCTCAATCCGGTGTTATCAATATCGTTACCAAGGATGGTGATCCTTTTTTCTCAGGAAAGCTTGAGTATAATACAGACCACATCATCGGATCAGGCCGCAATTCGGACGTCTTCAAATTCGCAATTGGTGGTCCGATTGTTCCCTTTGCCTCACCAGAATTGAAAGAAAAGCTAACATTCTACTTAAATGGCGGTGGTGAATGGCTGGATGGCCGCTTGAAGGATTACTATATTGGTGATCCCAATCAGGATTTTGTTCTAAATGGCCGCACCTTGCTCGAATCCGTATTTGACCGCTATGATCCTTATAAAGATCGCAACAATATCCTTGGAATCGACACTGGAAACCGCAACTACAATACCTACAACGTAAATCTGAAGACCAAGTATGATCTTAATCCAGCCCAGAAAGTTACTTTCGCTGTCCGTGGTGATAGATCCTACAATTATCCATTCTCCTACAACTGGCGTTATGCTCTGCAACATTATGCCTATGACGAGACTGTACAGAGCCAGTATATTGGCACTTATGATCATGTGTTCAACAACACCATGAACCTCAAGGTAAAAGCAAGTTATTATACAAAAAGCAGTAACTCAGGTCCCCGGGGAATCGATAGAGAAAAATACATGTATCTGGCAATCGATCCCAATAATGTTCCTGCCAATTACATCGATAATGTCTTGATGGGTAATTATGGATATGCCAGTGTAGATTATGATGGTGATGGTGTATACGACTACGGATTCCTCCCGGCCAATGAATGGGTTTATCGCCTGGAGAGCCAGGAATATCCACGTACCATTCCTGGATTCAACCCTCCCGGCACGATCTATTCAAACTTCATTGATGATAAAACTACCACAGTCAATTTCCGTGGCGATTTTGAATGGCAAATCAACCAGACTCATCTGGGTAAGACAGGTCTTGAGATCATCAAACATAATATCAAGAAAAACCAGCTGCAAAACTTCCTTTCAATCTATGAAGACCGCAGACAGGCATTCCTAACAGGTATTTACGACATTACTCAGTACAATCTGGACAATTGGGGAACTGCCAATCAGGTTCCATCCCAATTGTATGCAATAGAATCCATGGTAGAAGTACCTGTTACCGTTGATGATCTGGTGCCGATCTATAAGCCACAGGATTATTTCGCTGCCGCCAAAGCCGCTTCAGGTAAGCGTGATGGTTATCAGGCAGATCCATGGCAGGTTGCATATTACATTCAAGACAAGATGGAATGGGAAGGCATGATCGTCAATGCCGGCTTGCGTTTTGACCTCTGGTATCTTGGTGCTGATTACAAAGTTGCTCAGGATAATGGCACTTTTACCAAACGCAGCTTCGCCAAAGGCGACAGAATGCAGATGATGGTTTCTCCGCGTTTGGGTGTATCGCACCCCATTACAGATCGCGATGTGTTGCGTTTTGCATACAATTATCAGAATCAACTGCCCCAAATGCAGTACATCTTCACTTCCAAGACGCCCGAAGATGCGAATCTCTCTGATGTCACAATTACAGTGGGAAATCCACAGCTTGAGCCTCAGATCACTGTTACCTATGAAGTGGGGCTTTCCCACCAGTTGAGTGACGATTATGTGCTGGATATGACGGCTTATTATAAAAACCTATACAACTATGTGAGCACCATGAAAGAGCGCAAGGAAGACGAGCAGACGGTAACCTGGTACAAATTCATCTCTCAGGATTATGGCTCAGCCCGTGGTCTGGACATCCAGCTGGAAAAACTCCTTTCAAACTTCAATTCATGGAGTATTGCCTACTCTCTGGCTTGGGCTCAGGGCAACAACTCTGCCACTGTGATTCAGGACGAAAACACGCAATTGCGTGAGTTTCCTCTGGACTGGGATGTTCGTCATAATGCCAGCATTAGCTACACATTCAGGATTGGCAGGGGGGAAGAATTCTTCATCCCCTTTACAGACACGATTCTTCCTTTGGATGATTTTGTCGCCAATCTTACCTGGAGCCTGGCGTCTGGCTCTCCCTACACTCCTCAAAGCACAGAAGGCAACGCTTTCCTCGATACAAACAGCAAACGCAAAGATATTACGCATCAAGCTAATCTCAGGCTTACAAAGGGGTTTTCTCTGCCTAATAACATGAGTTTGAGAGTGTTTCTTGATATCGAAAACTTGTTTAAAACCAAGAATGTATATAATGTATATCCCAAAACAGGCTCTCCTTTTGATGATGGAGCAGACCTGGAAGATGATCTTGTCCAATTCACCTATCCCGAAGTAGCATATACCTATGGCCTGGCGATTAATAATCCTTCCAATGTAAGCAATTATCGCGGCGCCACACTCGGTATATCCTTCAATTTCTAAATTATTCCATGGAGGAAATATAAAATGAGAAGATTCTCGCATATAATGATGCTGATCATGGTGATGAGCTTGGTATTCACAGGCACTTTGTTTGCCCAGGAAGCAGCAGAAGCTGCGGCCACATCAGGTGGCGGAATGGAGAGCTTTGCTGAGCTGGTCTTTGGCAGTGGCATGGTTAAATGGTTCAAAGATGGCGGATGGGCTATGTGGCCGATCCTGTTTGTTACTCTTTACGGTCTGGCTTATGTCGTATGGAAATTCATCGCTCTGATCTACGCCAAAGTGAATCTGAACAACTTCCTGGATAAAATCATTCCGATGATCAAAGAGAAGAAATTCAAAGAAGCTACCGAACTGGCAAAATCAACCCGTGGCCCTGTAGCAGCTATCGTTTATGCTGGTCTGTTAAAGGCGGATAGCGGTCTTGCCGCTGTAGAAAAAGCCATCGAAAATGCCGCTATGATCGAGATGAGTTATCTGGAAAAAGGGTTCCTGGAGTTGTCAACAGCGATTACACTGGCACCCATGTTAGGATTCCTGGGTACGGTGTCTGGTATGATCAGCGCTTTCGATGCTATTGCAGCCGCGCGTGCAGTGGATGCAACTATTGTTGCAAGTGGTATCAAAATTGCTCTTATCACTACTCAGGCTGGCTTGATTGTGGCAATACCAGTGCAGTTCTTTAATAACATTTTCGTAACCATGGTGGACGGCCTGGTGATAGATATGCAACGTGCTTCCGAAAAAGTAATCGAAGCGATGCTTTAATCTATTGGGAGTATGAAATGAAAATTGGACGTAAAAGGAAAGGCAAAGCGGAGATACCGACTTCGTCGATGTCCGACATAGCCTTTCTGCTAATCATCTTCTTCATGGCTACTACCAAGTTTGACGTGAAGGAAGGGATTAGGATAGTCCTGCCCCAGGCAGCAGCAGAAACGCAGCAGCAGTCACAAAGCCTTACTCTTACAGAGAAGGAGATGACTCGTTTGCAGATCACTGCTGATGGGCAGATTGTGGTAAATAAGGAAGCTCCCCGCTTTTACGAAAGCTCAGAGCTAGATATGCTGATCCAGCAAAAGGTAAAGATAAACTCCCAGATGATTTTCAAGGTCATTACCGACCGCGAGGCGAAATACAACGATATGATTCGTGTGGTTGACCGCCTCAAGGCCGCAAAGATCGAGAAAATCTCGTTATCAACGAATTAGGAGATCGTTATGGCCAAGATAAAAAAAGACCGGAAAAACGAAACCAATATCCCTACTTCGTCGATGTCCGACATCGCCTTTTTGCTGTTGCTGTTCTTCATGGTCAGTACCGTGTTTGTCCAGGAGAAGAAATTCTGGGTGGAGCGGGAACGCTGGCCGATAGCAGATAGTATCGAGCGTATTCCCAGAAACCATACCACAACTGTATATGTAATGAGGGACGAGACTATACTGATCGACGACGTACCCACGCGGATTGAGACTGAAGCAGATGTATTCGTTTCCAGCACTTTGATCCGCAAGAAAGCCGATGACCCTGATTTGGTTGTTTGTTTCCGTACAGATAAGGAAACTAAATATGGAGTGATGTCCGATGTTATGCGGCAGCTCCAGGATGCCAACACTTTGGTGGTGGCATTTGAAACCCAGAAACGCTTAGATTAGGAGGATCCCATGAAACAGCAGTTTACAGACTGGAAGGATGTAGCCAATAGTCAATTTGGTAAAGCCCTCGCCTTGTCGCTTACCCTGATGCTCTTTCTGATGATGGTTACTCCCAAGATCGAAGTAAGGAAGCAGGTATTCAAGACCCAGCAAATGGAACTTGTGGATATCCCAATGGAGGAAAGAGAGAAGATTGAACCTCCGGAAACGGAAGTCAGTATCGAGATACCTTTGGTGATTAGTGACGAACTGGGAACTCAGGAAGTTGATATGGCCACCTACGAATCTGCCATTGCTCAGATCGGAAACATTTACAGCACTACTTCCGCAAGTCTGAACAAGGAAGATGACAGACCTGTCAATTTTGTTCCCTACGACGAACCACCTGTGGTTATTGGCAATATCTCACCTGTGTATCCTGAGTTTGCCCAGAGAGCCAAAGTGCAGGGTACTGTCGTCCTGGAAGTGGAAGTATTGAAGGATGGTTCGATCAGGAACATCCATGTAAAGCGCTCGGTACCAGGTGGTTTGGATGAAGCCGCTATCGAAGCCGTTCGTAAAGTCAGATTTCAACCTGGTAAAAGCAGTGGACAACCCGTGGATGTTCTGCTGATCATACCAGTAGAGTTTAAATTGTAATCCGGGAGTGTTTAATGAAGTTTTCTAAAATCATGCTCTGCCTCTGTCTGATGCTAACCTTCATGGTTGGTTCTCTATTTGCAGCCATGGCAGATCCTTCCACAGCAACAAAGAAACTTGACCTCAGTAAATACCATAACGTTGGTAACATCTGGATGAGGGTGAGTAACTATGGTTTCTTTGGCTCTGGTGACGACGCCGTGCCGCAATATCCATCCCTTGAGTATCCAGGAGGAAGCGGTATAGACTACCTTTACCAGGGTGCTTTGTGGTTTGGTGCCAAAAAACAACGCCGGGACGGTTTGGGAAGAAAGTTGTATTGGAAGACATTCCCACCCACAGCCCAGAATGATACTCTGGTCTTTGAGGGGCAAACCGATGGCCAGGGGAATCCCTTGTGGATCGGCAAGACCCCTGTTATAGATACTCTGGTTACAGTTGGTTTCGATGGCGATGCAGACTTGTATGAATTCCTGCCTGCTTATAATCCCCTTCTGGTATCAAATGCAGGACAAGCAAGCAATTACGCTATATATAATGCTCTGGATGGAATTGCCTCTGCATCTACTCGAACACAAAAAAGAGGCGTGGATGACGATGGAGATGGGAGAATCGATGAAGATTTTGCCGGTTATACTTTCGCATTTCGTCATCAGAATGAACTCCCTGCTCAATTCCAATCATTTGGAGGCAGACATCTGGCAGAGATGCCAGTTAGTGCTTTCGATATCCTGTTAACAGATCCCGCAAGTTTTGAGATCTGGTTCCCGCTTGGATTCATGGATTTATCCAAGCGGGATTTCTCGACTTTTGCATTTGCTGCTCCCTATGATGACGATCATGATGGACGTGTAGATGAAGATGGTGCCCCGGTTTCAGAGCAGGACTTTATCTCGTACTATTATGACTATTGTCCTTTCGGAACTCCTGGTGATCGTGATTATGGTTCCCGAAAAGGAGCTAATACTCATTATCCATTGAATGTTCGGGTTCGCCAGATGAGTTATCAATGGAGTTACGATTATATCAAGAACCTGGTCTATGTGGAGTTCAATATTACCAATATGAACCATGAAGACGTGCTAATGGACTGCGCGATGGGTATCTATATGGATGCAGACGTCGGGCCACAGACCTGGGGTGTGGATAAAGCAGCAGATGATCTCTCCGGTTATGTCAAGGGTGAAGGCTACGAGTTTGCCTTTACTTGCGATGCAGACGGTGATGGTGGGCTTACTACCGGATTGGTGGGTGCCCGCGTTTGTACGCCAGACCCGGAGAAACTGAGATTCCACTGCTGGTACTGGAAAGTGGGACAGGGTCCAGACGATTTCAATCCTCGCAGCCTCAGCACTTCCAAAGCAACAGCCAACGAAAAATACTGGCTGCTTACCGGCAAAAATCCCAATCCATCATATTACACTCCTTTACGTCCTGAACAGGATGATGTGACGGAATACGAGCAACCATCTCCAAATGACACACGTTTCTTGTTCTCATTCTATGGAGCTCAACCTGGCACTGGTGACTACGCAGATCCAGCCAAGCGTTGGGACCTGGCCCCTGGCAAAACCATGAAGATCGTGGTTGCTGTGTTTCCCGGAGACAACAAGGAAGATCTGAAACGTACAGCCCGTTGGGCAAAGGAGATTTATGGCCAGGCTCAAGACCTTCTCACAGTGATCCTGCCTGATACTTTCCCACACTACAATCCACCTGAACCCCCGGAAATTCCAGCCCTCTACGCAGAAATGGTAGATAACGGTGATCAAATCAATCTCTACTGGGATAACCGAAGCGAGTTCTCCTGGGATGTCAAGACAGTATCTACTGCAATTTCGGGCTGGCAGAACCCTTGGAGTGCAAATCTGAAACCTGGTTTGGATAGTGATCCTACGCCCTACCTGAATAACTGGGGTGATTTTCCTGTCCAATTCAGATGTCCGAACACCAACGATCCGGATTACAAGTGGAATATGAACGCACTTGTCAATCCCTGGACTACCTATCGCTTACGTCACGATTTCCAGGGTTACACTACCTGGGGTCGCTCCGGAAGTGGTAGTCAGGAAGATTGGACTATGATCAAACGTTGGGATAAAATAGATACTCCCCAGGATCATTTTGATTACACGGTCAATGCTGATTCTGTAGATTTATTCATCGATTTTGGTGGATACTTGGGTATTAATACAGATCTGCCCAATCGCTCGGATCATCCAGATCCCGAACTGCGTGGTTGGCAAGCCAGTGCTGTGGAATATGCCAAGTTCTACCGACAGGATGATAATTATGAACTTGTTCCCAATGGTAGCATATTCTATGGTTTCCCGATTTACAATCCGGACTTAGAATGGACAACGGCTCTTCAAGCTCAAGCTGACGCCATTGCCACAGATCCTGACAATGAAATGCTTACGGACATAGAGATCAAAGCGCTACAAGCCAGGCTCTTCAAACATGCCGAGATGCCAAACAAGGTGTTTGATGAATTGTACGATCCCAAGATGATACCGCTCAAAGGATTCGCTTTCCCAGGTGGTACAGGCTCAGATGATCCTGATGCTGAAGATCTTGAACGGCTGAAAAAGGAAAGGCTGTCGCGTCGCTATTATACTTCAAACATCATGTTCCCTCGAAAGGGTATAGAATATTATGTAGCCGTTACGGCTTATGATCGTGGTATTCCCAATAACGACCTGAATTTCCTGGAAACCGGAAGAGATGCAGATGCCAATATGAAGGTTTTCTTCCCGGGCACGCTTGCCAGGAACAACATGGACGATATCATGGTAGTTCCAAACCCCTACATCGGTAGGAGCAAATTCGATGGTCGTAAGGAAAATGACCAGAAAGGGGATAAGAGCCGCAGATTGTGGTTTATCAACCTTCCCAACCGCTGTACCATAAGAATATACACTCTTGCAGGCGACCTCGTACAAACCCTTGATCACAATGGCAGTATGCCTACGGATATTATCACCATCTCCAAAGCTGCTACAACAGGTATGGCAGCCAGTGGTATGCATTCCTGGGATCTCCTATCCAAAAATGAACAGATTATCGCACCTGGTGTGTATCTCTTCAGTGTAGAAAACAAAGCCGATAGCAAGATCAAAGTCGGCAAATTTGTGATCGTGAAATAGGGAGGAAACGTGAAAAGAAATACTATCCTGATCTTCGCACTCTTGATCGCATTACTCCCAATGGCACTGACAGCCAAGCCGTTTGGAAAAGTTGGAACGGTTGGTATGCAGTTTCTCAAGCTTGGTGTAGATGCCCGTGCTATTGGCATGGGTGAGGCTTATACTGCAGTTACAGATGATATCTCTTCAGTATATTGGAATCCTGCGGGCTTGGCTCCAGCATTTCAAAACCAGGTCTTCTTCTCACACACAAACTGGCCTGCGGACATCATGCAGGAGTATGTGGCCGGTACATATACCAATGGTGTATCTACTTTTGCCGCATACGGGACTGTACTGCACATGGATAAACTTAAGGTAACTGATGAAGAAACCTTTGGCCACACTGGTGAGTACTTCACAAATAGCAGTATGGCACTTGGTGGGGCTTACGCTCAGCAGTTTACAAACAAGTTTTCAGCCGGGATTGGCGTTAAATACCTGCGCGAGAATTTGTACGAATACAACGTAAATAGCTTTGCCTTTGATCTCGGCTCCATGTACAATACTGGCTGGAACAATATCAAAATCGGCATGGCGCTGAAAAACTTTGGTCCAGAAATCCGCTATCGGGTGGATGACGATGAGGATGGAAGTGTAGATGAAGATCCATATGATTTGTTCGATAACGATGGTGATGGTCTCATCGACGAAGATGGCCCGGAACTGGAAGTGAAGATTCCCATGCACTTTTCCCTGGGTATTTCCGGAGACATCATGCGTACCGATACCAGCCACTGGATAGCTTCATTGCAGCTTGATAATGTAATCGATAGAATGGAAACCTGGAACCTGGGCACGGAATATAAGATGGGAAACATCTTCTTCCGCGCTGGATACCAGTTTGGTTATGATGCCAATGGCATCAGCGCCGGAGTTGGTTGGCAAGTACCTACCAGCTTGGGAATATTCAATATCGACTATGCCTACACGGACATGGGATACCTGGCAGAAAATATGCTGAAGAGTGCCCATCGTGTATCGCTCAAAATGAGATACTAATGACCGAATAATATTCTGGAGGAAAGAATGAAAAGAATCCTATTGGTCGTCTTATGCATGTCTTTCATTATCGGTGCTCTGGTAGCCAAAGAAATGGCTCCGGGTGCTGGTAGGAAGGCCTACGAATCACCCATGATGGGTAAGCGGGTAACTCCCAGCCGGGAAGTGCCACCTTACACCTTTACAAAGCTTCCCACCAACCTTATGACTTCCTATTATGATTACATGATAGGCAGTTACAATGGCATCCCTCTCAGAGTGATCCCAGATGTGGCTGGTGGCGGATACTTCCTGACTTATCACGGGCAACGTTCCGCTGGTGGACAAAGACGTGCGTTTTACACACATCTCAGTGATGCTGGCAATGTGCTCAATAACAATGAAATCACTGGTGTAGCGAACCGCGAAGGTTATCCTACAGTTTCCGTTGATCCTGTATCAGGGAAACCCCTTTATGCCTGGCATGCAAATACCGATGCTGAGACCACCTTCCTTGAAGTTCAATTCACTTCTGATGCTTTCTTTGGTGGGATCTCTGGTCTCTTCAACGATCTGCAAATGGTAGTGGACAACCCTTATACCATTACTCCTACCAATGGTGTAGCTGCAACCAGCGACAACGAATTCATCTGGCCTACAGCTCAGATCGGTCCTTCTCCAGTTGCCGGCAAACGCCGTATCTACCTGGCCTGCAGAAATGCTGCTACTCATACCTACGGTCCCAGCGAAAACCTGCTCCTGGCTTATGCAGATTTCGACGAAACCGATGTTGAGAATGCAGTTCCTTTCCAATGGACTCTTACTACTATCCCCGAAATGGACAATTGGAATCATGACAGCGAATGGCGTCGTCCTTTCCATGCCCTGATTACCGATAATGCTGGCAATGTATATTATGCCGGTTATCATTTCGCTACACAATCCGATGGTACAACCAGCATCGAAGAACCCAGCATGGATGTCTTCAAATGCACAAACTATGGTGAAGGAACCTGGACCAGAGTAAGCGAATGGGATAGATGCGTTCCTACCTGGAATCCTGCTGGCACCCAAGGTGGCACCGGCTACTTCGTAGGCGATGGCAGCATCCCCTATGCTGATAATGAGCTGTTCTGGGCCATGGCCAATTCCAGCCATCTTAATGCCGTAGTAGATACTCAAGGCAGAGTAATCGTTCCCGCCCTATGGGCAATTAGCACTGAAGGTGGTTACTGGCCTGATTTCCATACCGTAAAATCATTCATTTTTGATCCAGCGGCCGGTACATTCGATATCAAGGAAATCTATCCTCAGAAGAATCCTGCAGATAACTACAATGCCTGGTATACACCATGGGATTGGCAAGCTCCCTGGGGCGAAGCCGAGTATCAAGAAGTGGAAGGAACATTCTATCTGAGTCCTGAGAAAAACTTCCCCTTCCCACATTGGGATGACACTCTTCATGATGCCATGTTCTTCCATTATAACAACATCAAGCTTTCCGAGCCCAATGACGAGGGTATGTTGGTAGCAATCTGGCAGGATAGCCAGAGAGCTGTGTGGGCAAATGTAAACAGCGATCCTGACTACCTTGCCTATGCCAATACTCCCGAGATCTATATGGCTGTATCCCCAAACAATGGCAATTTCTGGAGCGAACCGATCGTGATCAACAACGTTGATACACCTGAATTCGCTGGAATCAAACCTATGTGGGTATATCCTGCTGACAAAGTGATCTATGTGGATACAGTTGATGGTCACAAAGTTGGAAAGATTGGCATCATGTATTATGATGATTTCACTTGGGGCTCTTTCTCCATCGATCCTCCTGCACATCCTACCAATACCGGTGGTAATGTGTCCTTTATGGAACTGCAGGTTACATTCCCGATTCCTCCAGTATCCAATGAAGATCAAGTGATCGTCACAGCTCCCAAGCTGCTGAACCAAAACTTCCCCAATCCTTTCAATCCAGAAACCACCATCAGCTTTGACATGCCCAAAGCCGGCAATGCCAGACTTGATGTATTCAACGTGAAAGGTCAGTTGGTGAAGAACCTCTTCAACGGCAATGCTCCTTATGGCAAAACCAATCTCGTTTGGAACGGTACCGACAACTCCGGTCAAAACGTTCCCAGCGGTCTGTATTTCTATCGCCTGAGCACCAATGGCCGTAGTGAAACCCGCAAAATGATGCTGATGAAATAATACCCCATTCCTCAGCTAAAGCATAAACCCCGGATTCCAATCCGGGGTTTTTTATGTAAGCTTGCAACTCCCTCTCCCCTTGTGGGAGAGGGTTGGGGTGAGTGGTTGAATGTAAAGAAAGCTTAGGAGATTCCAGATCACGCAGGCAATGCTTTGCATTTCCTGCGGTCTGGAATGACGGCATAGGGCTCACGCTTCTCAACCTCTCGACTCCCCTCCTGATCCAATTACGCTATCATTACGCATCACATCTGTAATGATAGCGCGTTGATAACGCAAAAGGAACCAGCATCTGCCATCATCAGCCTTAGCCTTGACAAATGTACATTCTTTCAGAAGTGTCGCACAAACAATAGTTGTTGAGGAAGTCAATGAAGAGATTAGCCTTTGTGATGCTGGTGTTTGCTGCCATGTCCCCATTGTTCTGTGCTACGGTGAGTGGGTTTGTTACTCGTAGTGGCAGTGGCGAACCTATGCAATATGTAAACGTCCGGGTCGTGGAAACCAAAGCTGGGATGCAGACCAATAAAAAGGGCTACTATGTGGTCAATATTCCCCAGCCCGGAAGCTACACGCTGGAGCTTACTCTGGTATCCTACCGGAAAATTTCTCAGCCCTTTGCGATAAAAACTGCTGACGAAAACGTGACGCTAGATTTTGAGATGCAGGAAGAGGCCATTGAAATGGCAAAAATCACAGTGGTTGGCCAGCATGATGCTGAGACCAGAGAGATCAAGCCCAGCCTGATTCGCAGAACCACGGAGGACATTCAGAATGTGGTTTCACCGATCGAGGCTGATGTATTCAGGGCTATCCTCACCCTGCCCGGAGTGGCGCCAATTTCGGACTTCTCTTCTGGCCTCTATGTGCGGGGCGGTTCACCAGACCAGAATCTTATTCTCCTCGATGATATCGATGTGTACAATCCCAATCATTTCGGAGGGGTCTTCAGTACCTTCAATAGTGATGCTGTGGAAAGCATAGACCTGATCAAAGGGGGGTACCCGGCAAAATTCGGTGGCAGGCTTTCCAGTGTTCTGGATGTCACAAATCGCCAGGGCAACAGAGTCCACCCTCAGGGAGTGGCAAGGCTTTCGCTGATCTCCTCCAGCGCCACTTTGGAAGGCCCCTGGGTATGGGGAAAGCAATCAGGCAGCTATATGGCGTCTTTCCGCAGGACATATCTGGAGCTGATCAAAGCTTTTTACGATGAATTGCCAGATTACTATTTCTACGATGGCCATGCCAAATTCAATTGGGATCTGGATGCCCGGAACAAGCTTTCAGCCAGTGGATACTTCGGCAGAGACCGCTTGAAATTTGATTTTGGTGCGGCATTACATCTGGATTGGGGCAACAAAACTTTTACCACACAATGGGTACACCTGTTCAATCCCACTTTGTTCTCGCAGTTTGTCCTGGCTGGGAGTGAATTCACCAGCAATTTCGATCAGGTGGCTGAATCAGGCGAGAAGACCTTTGAGCGTGAAAATGGCATCCAGGATCTTAGCTGTAAAGCCATGATGAGCTGGAAACCTAATAACCAGCATCAGACGGATTTTGGCTTTGATTTCAAATGGAACGATACCTGGCTGAAGATGCTTACCACCTATCAGTACGACCCCAATGCCCTGCCGGATGTAAAGGTTAGTTCGCTTACCAGCAGTGCATACATTCAGGATACTTGGGATCTGGACGAGCTATGGACTCTGCAGCCGGGGGCTCGCCTGGGCTGGTACAAAACTCTCAAGCTGAAACCTGAGCATATTGCATCAGCCAGCTATCTGAATTTTGATCCCAGAGTATCGATTCGCCGCAAACTGGGACTGAATGAAAGCGTGTATGCCAATTTCGGAGTGTTTCATCAGTATCTCACTTTGATGTCTTTGGGGATCAGCACACCTTTTGATATCTGGTTTCCCCTGGATGGCAGCCTTGATCCGGGACGCAGCATTCATTACATCCTGGGCTATAAGAGACAGCTTTCCAACGATTTTGCCTTCGATATCGAACTTTATTACAAGACCTACAAAAGACTCCTGGAATACAATGAAGCCACCGACTTTACCTGGGACAATACTACGGGGCAATTGGCTGATACTTTCCATCTGGGGGATGGATATACCTATGGGGCAGACGTTATGCTCCGAACCGCTTGGCGAGGCTTGGATGGATTTGTAGGGCTCACACTCAGCAAAACCAAACGTAAGATGGAGGGTCTGAATCTCGATCCCTTCACTGGGGAAGCCGTTTCATTCTACCCTAAATACGATAACTCGTTCAGCCTCTCGGTAGTGGAGACTTTCAATCTGTCCCAATACACCGGGAAGCAGGTATTGGGTGCTGATTTCAAGCTGGGCATCAATCTGGCGCTCAATTCCGGACAACCCGGTGATAAACCTGAACGTATCTATTTCGATGGAGAGGATTACCAGATCATCTATTCATACAAGGATAGGATCAGGCTACCGGAGTATTTCAGATTGGACATCAGTACCAAGTATGAATGGGTAAAATCCTGGGGTTCGATCGAGCCGTATTTTGAGGTAATTAATATCTTCAATCGTAAAAATGTGGGTTTTAGAAATTACAGGCTCAGTCCTGGTGAAAATGGAGAGATTGAGCTGGTGACAGAAGACAGCACTCAGTTTCCCTTGCTGCCCTTCATAGGAGTGAATGTAAAATGGTGAAGTATATTGTTGTTGTATTGATGATCGGAATCCTGCTGGCAGGTTGTGATGATTTTACATCCAAGCCTCGCTTTGAGGGTGATGTCTATACTCTGGCTGGGCATTTAGTGGCTGGCAGGGCTATCAGTCTGGAACATCCGATCTATATTACCCGAAGCTCTACAATAGAGGATTTCAATCTCTTTGGGATTTATGATCTCGAAGCTGTAGTCAAAGTCATAGATCTCACCAGCCAGGATACTCTGTCGCTGGTGCCAAGATTTGATGAATTCAAGATCAAATGGATTGATGAGGACAACACCATTATCCAAAGTGGGCACCGCTACCGGATCGAAGTCAGAATCACCGGTTACGATCCTCTTATCTGGGCAGAAACCCTGGTTCCTCAATCTGTCAGCTTAGTCCCGGATTACTATCAGTACAATGTGGATGGAGAAGGGTATAGCATGGATCCTGATGAGGATATATCAGTTTCTTATGCCACAGTCGATGAACGCTATCCATTGGCTCTCAATACGGGCAACGTGAGTGGAGCTTTCAACCTGATGGCAGAGATGTATTGTCTGGAAGAATTCAGCACAGCTCTGGAATTCACGGTATCAGTCTTTGGGATTCAGAATCCAACGGCTGACATGGAATCTTCGTACTATGCCAGTGGAGAAAGCATCAGGCGTATCAAATTCATGGGACCTTATACATCGCAATCGCAGCCTGGACAGCCAGACAATTTCATCCTGGTCAAAGACTATAAGCAGGCTTATGTGTTCTTTGGCAGATACAGGGTATCATTGTATGTGATTGATGACAATTACTATAGATACAGTTTTATGCCGGAGGGTTATCTTCAGGGTGGGGTTCATGCAGCTCTGGGGTATTTTGGAAGTGCTAGTGGTGGCACCATGTACACGAAATTAATCCGTTGAGATCTAGTGATGACATTGTTCAGGATAGGGGTGTTGTGGTGAGTCTTCCAGTGTGAATAGGTGCTATCCTTACTCAGGCTGGAGGGTGATTGTGATAATCTAAGCTTGTTTTATTCCATAGCGTTTGATGCGTCGGCACAGCGTGGCTTCAGTCATATTCAAGAGCTTGGCGGCTTGTTTCTGTACCCCGCCTGTAGTGGTAAGAGCAGCAACAATCATCTCCTTTTCCACGTTCGGTAGGTCATCTGCTGTGATGTTTTGACTATTGATCCGGGGTCTGGGCGTCAAGATGATCCCATCCAGGATACTGGCATCCCAGCTTTCTGTGTATTTAGTAATGAATATTCTTTCGATGATGTTCTTCAGTTCTCTTACATTTCCTGGGAAAGAATAGGTCTTTATCCGCTCATAAAAGGACTTTCGAAGGTTGGGAATATGGTTGCTGGTTTCATTTGCATAGTGTTTCACGAAGAAATCTACCAGCAATGAGATATCATCTATCCGATCCTTCAAAGGAGGCAGGAATATCTCTACTGAGTTTAGCCTGTGATACAAGTCCAGGCGAAACTTGTCTTGCTGGATCAGACTCATGATGTCGTATTTGGATGATGCGATGATCCGGCATTCCACTATCTCGCCTATTCCCTTGCCGATGGGAATGATAGTCTTGGAATCAATAGCATCCAGCAGCTTGCCTTGAAACTCAGGTGGCAATTCTGAAACCTCATCCAGAAACAGTGTTCCCCGGCGCGCTTGTTGAAACAGCCCTGGTTTATCTTTGGTAGAACCAGTGAACGAACCTTTTACATAGCCAAAGAACTCACTTTCATACAAAGATGCGGAGATCGCAGCGCAATTAACTCGCACAAAGGGTGATTCACTATTGGGGCTGGTCTCATGGATTAGGTTGGCTATAAGCTCTTTTCCTGTACCACTTTCACCCTGGATAAACACATTTGTATATGGGTTTTGAGCTACCTCGTGAGCTTGCCTGAGTGCGCGTAAAAAACCCTCAGTGTTGCCGACACATGTTTTACTGGTTTGAGCTTGCTGTCTTTTTTGGATTCGCAGATTGCTGTCATGTATTACTTTAGACTCTCGCAGAGTTTTCTCCAGAAGCTTCTTGCTGTTCTTGGTGTTCTCCTGCTCCAGGACTTTTACATACTTCATGAACACTTCATCCAACTGGCTAAGGGTTTCGCTGCAATGTCTGTAGTCTCTGATCGTTTGGTAGTAATAGGCTTTGGATCTGATGGCCCGTGTGAGCAAGGCGTAGTTCTTCTGCTTTTTATAGTATTTGATGGCGGTTTCCATCCTGGGCAGGACTTCGTCGTGTTTTTTCAGAGCTACCATAGTCAGGGCGATATTGAGCCCATGCTGGATGTTTAGTTCTGGGTTATTGAGTTCCAATAGTACTTCTTCGGCACAGAGCTGATACTCAAGAGCGCGTTGGCTTTGACCTATGTTATTGAGTGCATTGGCAAGGTTATTGTAGATATTGAAGAGGGTCATGGGCATCTTAACAGGGGATTCCAGCATCAATTGCAAGCTTTTTTCATAGAGTTCTACTGCATCCTGCAGCTTCCCTTGTTGGCGTTTCAGGATGGCAAGATTAAAATGCAAACCGATTGTGGCTGGCTGAATTCTCAATTCATCTGCCAGGACAGAGGCATGTTTGTAAAAGTGTTCGGCTGTGTGGAACTGACCGAGGTTTGCACATATGGCGATAGATTCAAGTCCGATTAGCAAACACTTGCATCTGATATTATACTGGATGCTGAGATCAAATGCGGTAGCCAGGTAGTTCAATGCGACATCGTACTTACGCAGCATATGGTTTATCGAACCCAAACGTAACAAGATATCCACTTTGTAGAAAGGGGTTACGAATCCATCTACTTTCTCAAAAGTCTGCTGAGCCAGGGATTCAGCTTTGGATGGTTCCTGGATCTTTGCATAATATGATGCCAAAAGGCTATACACAAAAGACTGCAGTTCGTCATTACCGATAATGCTACACAGTTTCAATGCCGAATCCAGAGCTTGTTTCATGTTGGGAACCTGGTTTCTCTGAGAGGCTATTAATACTTTCAAGGCCAGAAGCCATACATTCATGTACTTCCAGTCTTTGGGAGCCAGCTTAGTTTCAAGTATTTTATGCGCAGATTCAGCTTCGTTAATCTGATAAACTGATATGTATGCCCAGATTCTGGCAAGATCTATTGCTACCTGAGATATATCTGAAGACTCAGGATCATGGATGTGACTGGCCAGATAATCCAGTGGATTATACTCACAAGTAGTAATCTCCTGTACAACAAGGTTATGTTGCAGCACCAGGATTTTCTTCTTCTCTTTTTGAATATTCATACCATATCCTAAAATACAGACAAAACCAATCATGTCAAGCGGAATATGCTGATTATGCTTGACTGCTGTAGTTACTTATCATTTTTTGCGTTTATACTTGTATATTGAGGTGACCTATGCAAAGAGCCAGACTGGGAATCAGCATGAACTACATGAAGCTGGGGCAATATCATCAGTTTCACATCCGGGATACCTACATTGATGCATTGTACGAAAGCGGGGCAATTCCCATGCTGGTACCATGTTTAGCCGACAAAGAATTGCTAAAGGCATATCTGAAGCAGGTACAGGGACTGGTGATTATCGGGGGCTTGGACTATCCTCCTGAGCTTTATGGAGAAAGCCCTCATCCAGAGTGCGACCTTGCTCATCAAAGACGTGTGGATTCAGATTTTATGCTGCTGGAGACTGCTCTGGAAATGCAGATGCCCATCCTGGGGATTTGTGCCGGAATGCAGCTGCTCAATATCTATTTCGGGGGTGGCTTGATCCAGCATATCGATCAGCTGGACAATCACTTTGGCGAAAAATATCACCCCGTGAGAATCCAGAATAGCCGGTGGTTGGGGCGGATCTATAGTGTTACGGAGATCACTGTAAACTCAAACCACCATCAAGCTGTGAATCCTGAGCGAATCGGGAAGGGCTTGCATGTCGTGGCACAAGCAGGAGACGGGATCATCGAAGCGCTGGAATATGAATCAGAGCAGATGGTATTGGGAATTCAATGGCATCCTGAAAGAATCGCTGATCCTGATCTACGCCTCAGGATATTCCAGTTTATGGCCAGCCTCTAGTACTTGCACCACGTAAAAATCGATGCTCAGCTAAGAAACGCTATTCACTTACGCAGCAGCAACCAGATAAAGAATGGACACCCAATTGCCGCAGTGATAACACCCACAGGGAGCTCTATAATGGCGACATGCTTGGCCAGAAAATCTGCAGCAGTGAGGAAGAAGGCTCCGCCGATGCTACTGATCAGAAATGTCTGCTTCTGGTTTCCAGGGAACAGCATCCGGGAGATATGCGGAGTAATCAAGCCAATGAACCCGATAATCCCCGCATAAGACACAACAACCCCCAACAGCAAAGATGAAGTAACAAAGATATTACGCCGCAGCTTATGGATGTTGATCCCCACACTGGTGGCATAGATATCTCCACTGCTCATGATGTCCAAAGCTCTGCTTTGCAGATACAAATAGACCAGCAGCAGGATACAGATACCACTGAGGCCAAGGAACATGTGCCATTCGCTGATCGTAAAAATTCTGCCCAGGTTCCCCATCAGAATGTTCAGGATCATCACGGTATCATCTTTGTTCAGATACATGATTAGCGATATCGCACTGGCAAAAAACATCCCCACGATTACTCCCGCCAGAATCAAGCGCGAGCGGTCAAAATTACCTTTCTTCTGGGCCAGTTTCCACACCAGAAGCATGGTCAGCATGGCTCCGGCAAAGCCACCAAAAGGCATCAGCATGATCAATCCGATACTGCCCAACAAGATACTTCCGAAAGCCCCACCTGAGGAAATACCCAGGATATATGGCTCTGCGAGGGGATTGGCCAGCATAAGTTGATAGACACTGCCGATTGCCGCCAGACTGATGCCTGTGAGCATAGTCAAGGCCAGCCTGGGGATTCTGACCTGGCTGATGATATTGGCATCAGGATTACCCCAAAACAGATACAGAGCGATTACTCCCAGTCCACTCAGGAGCAATAAGGGCTTGATTGCCTTTTGCCAGGTCGTTAGCGTTTTTGACGCCATAAGTCATAGATCTCAGCTAGCTTTTGCAGGCCCTGGATCGATCTGGGTCCTGCCCTCTGGATCAAATCCGGATGGATATCATCCTCAAAAAAGACCATCCCATTTCGAAGGGCGGGAATGTTCTGCCAGCCTTTACGTGCTTTGATATTGGCGAGTGAATCCTGTGAATAGCAGATCATAATGTCTGGTTGCAGGAATATCACATCTTCGGCCTTCACCCTGGAATAGTCACGTTCCAGCTTGTTGAAGATGTTGTCTGCCCCAGCGGTTTCGAGGAGCTCGCCCACGAAAGATTGATCAGCCACGCTCATGAGAGGATCTTTGTAAATCTCCAGATATACTTTGGGTTGGGGCTTGCCTGTGGCCTGCTCCCGAATCAGCCGAATATCTTCCCGGAGCGATACATAAAGAGCTTGAGCTTCTTTTTCGCGGCTGACCAGAGAGCCGATTCTGAGGATTTCCGACAGCATATCATCCAGAGAGCCGGGATAGGAGCTTTCCACTCGTAAGCCCAACTTCTTGAGGTTCAGAGCTATTGATTCCTGCTCAAGAGCACTGGCGAAGACGATCGAGGGGTTCAGGGAGACTACTTTTTCGAGGTCAACAGAGCCAAAATTGCCCACTTGAGTAAGTTTGCGAAGCGAAACAGGATAATCACATTCTGAGGTAACCCCTACGATCATATCTTCTGCACCCAAAGCCACAATGAGCTCAGCCAGTTCCGGAGAAAGCACCACAAATCTATTGCTATCATTTTTACGGGATCCCTGGCAGGATGAAAGTGCGAGCAGCGCCAGCATCAGGATGATGGTTTTTGATAATAAGCTCATAAATCCTCAGTTACATAATCTATCGTGACAGCCTCCCTGTACGACCGTTCATCATGCCATCCGGCAGTATTGATTCTGTCAAGCGGAATCTGTGAAGCCCCGGCTAAAGGGATAGGCAATCCCGCCCTTGATAGCAATACGCTATCAATACGCAGTCATTACCCATCCGATCCGTATTGTCTGCGTAATGCCTGCGCAATCGGAAGCATGGCCGAGAGCCAAATCAGCGCTTGACAGAAAACTTATGTTCAGCACTATTACAAAAAGGGATTTTCTTCACAATGCACTGTGATCAAGGAGGAGGTTTGGTAGCACAAAAAGTGCTGAATACTGTTACTCTGATTCTGGCTTTATTGCTCAGTCTGCTGTTGATTGCATCCTTGATTCAGGTGATAGTCGGAGGAGACATCGTCCAGACTTTTTCACGGATGACCCTCAGCGTCATAAATATCGTATTTGCTGTTACCATTGTCTTGATCATCATCGTATTGGTGCTGGAGAATTCATCTCCGGTGCATACCCTGGCGTGGATCATGGTGCTGATCTTTCTACCCATCGTGGGCTTTGTCTTCTATCTCTTTTTCGGGCGCAACTGGAGAAAGACGAAGCTCTTCAACCGCAAGGGATTACAGGACGCCATGCAACTTGATGAGCTTAGCGGAAAATATTTCTCGCAGCAGTCCTGTCCGGTAAAACCAGGACTGGAATCCAAGCTGCGCAAGCTTCTGGAACGCAATAGCAAAGCCCTGCTGACCTGTTCCAACTCAGTGGAAGTGATCAGTGATACGGTGGAATCCTTCTCCCGGCTGGTGGCAGGCATTTCGGCAGCCACCAGGCACATCCACATGGTGTATTTCTCCATTGCTAATGATGCTACTGGCAAGCTGTTGAAAGATCTCTTGATCGAAAAAGCGAAACGAGGGGTGGAGATCAGGTTTATTTATGATGACGTAGCGTGTTGGCGTTTGCCCCAAAGCTTCAAACAATCCCTGCGCAAAGCCGGAGTCCGGTTCGTTCCATTTATGCCGGTGTGGATACCCTTTCTGAATAGTCACATGAACTACCGCAATCACCGTAAACTGGTGATTGTGGATGGCAGTACTGCATATCTGGGTGGGCTCAATATAGGCGATCAGTATTTGGGGAAAACACCATACTTTGGTTATTGGCGGGATTCTCTTGCTGTGTTGCGAGGTGATTGCATTTACAGCCTTCAGGCGATATTTCTGCTGGATTGGTTTTTCGTGAGCAAAGAAAACCTGCTGGATCCTCAAAAGTTTGAACATTATATAGATAGATCGGATCATGGGGATTCCCGTAGCCATTGTCCCATTCAGATTGTCGCCAGTGGGCCGGATTCCAACCATGCCAATATCCTGCAATTGTATTTCTCTGCCATCAGCAATGCCGAGCAAAGCATTCGGATCACTACGCCGTATCTGATCCTGAACGATAGTCTGTTAATGGCGCTCAGGACTGCTGCCATCAGTGGCGTAAAGATTCAGATCATCCTGCCCGGCAAGCCAGATCATTTCATGGTCTTCTGGGGTTCACGATCATACTTTCAGGAGCTAATGGAAGTGGGAGTGGAAATCTATGAATACCAAAAAGGCTTTATGCATGCCAAGATCTTGATCGTGGATGATGAAGTACTGGGTTTGGGCACTGCCAATATGGATCTGCGCAGCTTCAACCACAATTTTGAGCTTACCGCTCTGATCTACGACGACCGGGCTGTACGGCAAGCACTCCATGCTTTTAATGATGATCTTGCGGCCAGCCGCCAGGTCGATCTGCAGGAGTTTCAGAAACGAAATCTGATCCAGCGCAGTAAAGAATCCCTTTGCCGCTTGTTCTCACCTTTGTTGTAATAAAGGAAAAATATGAAAGTACAAAGCATTCCCTTTAGCGAAAACATCATCACGGCTGCACTGGATTGCATATGCAATCGCTGCATCATGGTGTTTCCCACCCGGGCATCCGCTGCTATCGCGCAAAAGCAATTTCAACCTCAGTGGCAGCTTGAAGAAATCACCTGGACTACGATGGAAGAATTCAAATCTTCACTGTTGATCACCGACCAACCCCGGGTCGAGGATGATAAAAGGCTGCTAGCCTTGTATCAGGTACTCACCGAGGAGGAAAAGGAGTATTTCCATCTTTCTACTTATGGGGATCTGGTGGATTGGGGAAATCACTTCTTCCAGTTTTTTGAAGAGCTTGGCGAAGCTGGGCATTCCCCTGATTATCTCTCAAGCATTGCCGATCAAGGTATCTTGTATCTGCGCTACTGGCAGGAAGAATACATCCAGTATGTGCATGCGATCTGCAACCGCTACAAAGAGTTTATCGAAGCTTTGGGCTTCACGGATCGGATCTTCCAAACTGGGGATCAGAGCTGGGATCTGGTGCCTTCAGGATATCGGATTGTGTTCGTAAATCAATACTACTACAGTGCTTTGGAAAAAGAACTGATCAGCCTCCTGGAGAAACAGCACAATGATATCCATATCCTTTATCACGGCATCAAACCTGCCTCAGGTGAAATCTGGGAGCCTCAGGAACTGGATCTGAAGGAAGCCTTGCAGAGCTTGCCCAAGCCTCCCAAGATCAGCATCTTCGAATGCTCGAACGAGACTCAGGCGGCCATGGTATTCTTGAATCAGGATCATGATGCCAGTCCTAAGGATGCGGCAATTGTGGATTCCAGCTTCTATCAGAGTAGCTACAGTGCCTTGTTCCATCCGGATGAGTTCAGCATTCCCTGTGGTCTTGATCTCGCTTCCACCATGTATTACAACTATTTGTATGTGCTGCATAAGATACTGCTGGCAGTCACAAAGAATTCCGGATTCATTCCTCTGGCTCTGGTGATTCAGAACTTCCTTGATCCGGCTATGCTTAGGATTTTACAGCCGGATTGGAGCGCCAAAGAGATTAGTAGCCTGAGAGCGGAGCTTTTTAAGCTATCCGGAAATGAAGTGCTGTATCTGGATTTGCAGCCGGATCTGCAATTGAAAAAACATCCCTATACTATGCTACTGGTCAATGCCCTTAGGGAGCAGCTTACCGCGATCTCGGCTGTAGATACCGCCTCAGCACTGGTCTCGCAGATGGGTAAGGATGCCTGCTTTGCTCCTGAAGCAATCTGCACAGCCGAAGAATTGGAATATACTGATATTCTTCCCAAGATTTGGGAAGCCGCAGCCAATTTCACTGCTATCGGTAGTTTGGGGGTTGTCACAGATTGGAGCAGGATATTTCCTCCTGCAGAGGTTGCCGGAGGTATCCTGGGACTTTGGCTGGACTTCATCAAACCTGTCCGCTTAACTCGAATTCCCAGAGAATCAAGCCAGCCCAATTGGGAGATTACCAACCTCCTGGACTGCCGAAACCGGGAATTCCACACTCTGGCATTTTTCAATATGGTGGAAAATGTACTGCCCTCATCTCCGGCTCCGGTATGGCTGCTCAACGAAACCCAACGCGGAATGATTGGACTCAAGACCTATAAGGACATCAGACGCTGGGAACGGTACTATTTTTTCAGGCTTTTGCTTTGTGCCCAAAAGGTGGAGATCTTTACGCACCGTAATCTGGAAACAAATATTGAACCCAGTAGCTTCATCGGAGAATTGATCGAGACCTTTGATCAGATCGGGGAGAAGCTTGATGTTCAGGTCGTGCATTACAGTACCCAGCAGCTCTTTCAGCACTGGAGCAAAGCGCCGGAATCACAAAGCGATCTGAACCTGACCCATAGCGGTCTGCGAACCAAGGGTTCTCCTCTTCCGCCTGAGTTTTTCCGGTTGCCGGCAGATCCTGTCCACGATTTCCCTTCTCCAGCCGAAATCGTATGCGGGAGCTATAGCCTCAACCTATTTAGTAAGAATCTTTTTGCCTGGTACATACAGGCCTGGCGCAAGCTTAACCCCCTGAACGCTGAACTAATTGAGACTATCAGTCCCAGTTTAGCTGGAAACATCATGCATGAGTATTTTGCCCGGGTCTTGCGTCCTCTCAGTGGAGTGGCGCATGATCTGGAAACGCTTGCCGGAGTATTTAGCAATACTGATGAGCTCAGAAAGAACCTGGCAGAAGTGATCAGGAGTGATGAATTCAAATATAAAATCCCCAAAAACTACAATGCTGAGTTTCTCAACAGCATCATCAGTGATTGCCTCGTAGATACGCTAAGTGCTTTCTATCATGAGTTCCTGACCACAAAACTGGCAGGTAGAAAGTTCAAGCTAATCCCCGAAGCCAAGTACTCCAGTGCTGAAGAAAATAACCCTAAGTTTCTTGCTGAGGCAGAAAAACAGGGTATTCTCTATAGGATTTCTATCAAAGGAAGAGCAGATTTGCGGATCGAAACAGAACCTAAAAAAATGATCATAGACTTCAAAACAGGTAGTGCCTCAGTGGAGCAACTCATCTTCTATGAATGGTTTTATTATCTGCTGACAAACCCTGCTGAGCTTCTGGAATCTTTGTTCTGGATGATCTTCGATAAGTGCAAGGGTAAGGAAACTACAAATGAAACTAAACGCAGCAAATACATGAGTGAGATAACTTCCAGCCTGGAGATGTGCTTGAACGAAGGATTTTGGATTGGGGTCAAATCTGCCGATCGCAAGTGGTTAAAAGAGATTACCCGCAGTGATTTGTATATAGCTGGAGTGGAAGATGAATGATTTTCGGAATCGCATCATTACTGCCAGTGCCGGAACTGGCAAGACTTACAGGCTCTCCCTGGAATTTATCGCCATTGTCCTGCAGTATTTCAACTATCCAGATTTCAAGCTGGATTCGATCCTGGCCCTTACTTTTACCAAGAAAGCCACGGCTGAGATCAGAGAGAGAATCCTGAGCCAGATGGATGAACTGACGGGAAATGGTGAGAACAAGCTTTCACTGCTCAAGAGCCTGAGAACTTTGGTTCCAGGACCTGATGCTGCACTTACGGATACTGAACTGATGATCCTCCAACAGGCCAGGATGCTGATCAAGACGGATCATAACAATCTCCAGGTCATGACGATAGACAGCTATATCAGCAATATCTTCCGCAATATCGTGCGGCCACTGCGCAGTATCGACCGCTATGATATCGATGTGGATGCTATCGACAAACGCATGCCGTACTTACTGGATCATCTCATGAAGCCAGAGTTCCGGGACAGGATTCACAAGCTGTTGGTCAGGAAAATCAGCCGCAGTCTGGATTCCTATGGAAGCTTCTTCAAGTCTTTGATCATGAATCGTTGGCTCTACTTCCTGATTCGCTATAGATCGAATCCAAGTCAGAAATCTGATGCCGGGCTCAATAATCGGGCTTTGGCGGAGGAGGCTTTACAGCAGATTCTGAGCCTGGTGGCTGAATTTGCCGCACAAAAGGGGAAAGGGGCTTATGATGAGTATTTCAATAGTGGATTTCAGGAGTTGATGGGGGCAGGGTTGATTGATCTTCCAGGTGCCATGCAGTGTGTCCATACGATTCTGTCTTCCCCAATGGATGCATATCGGCTGTTCAAGCTGCTGTTAAAAGATAGTAATCTCTATCATGGTGGCAAGATTCGGGGAGCTGATATCATAGCCGTGCTGAAGGAAGCACAATCTCTGGCCAGAATTCATCTGGCAGATTGGCTGTATGAAGAGCTTTTCCTGAAAGAGCAAGAGGAGATCCTGGATATCTGGCAGTGCATTCTCACTGAGTATGACCGTTTGATCTACCGCTACAAAAACATGACTTATGACGATATCTCCTGGTTTAGCTTCGAAGCGCTGTTCAGTAGTGAGCCACCCAATTTCGATCTTAGCAATGAAATGATAGCCACGGAGTTCTATCAGTTTCTCAGCCATCGCACCCGCTTCATGCTGATTGATGAATTTCAGGATACATCACTGATCCAATTCAATATCCTCAAGCCAGTAATAGAGGAAATCACTGCTGGTGCAGGCACCAAGGATTATGGTGGAGTGATCGTCGTGGGGGATGAGAAGCAATCCATCTTTGGCTGGCGAGGGGGAGAGCGGGAATTGCTGCTCAATTTGCCCCGGATGATCCCCTCCATCCAGGATGTGGTATCCGAAGCGCTGGATAGTTCCTGGCGTTCGACTCCCCAGATGATGGAGTATATCAATTTCATCTTTCAGCATCAGTCCCTGCATGGCTATCTTGGTGCCAATGCTATGGCGTGGCAGTATCCCCAGGTTCATAGTGCCATTGCTGATGATCAGACTGTATTGGAACTGTCCCTTATGCGTTACCAGACCCACAGTGATGCAGGCAGCAAACACAGAATATATCAACGCTTTGTCAATGATGTAATCGTTCCTGCCTTACCTGAGGGGGATGGTAGTTCTGATGAGCCTCGGAGCATAGCTATTCTGTGCAGGAAGGGAAATCAACTGGAGGAATTGCAACTGGCCCTGGAGGAAGCAAACAAGCCTACGATCTTTCAGCCCAGCGCTTCGATAGTTACCCATGCTCTTGTGGCTCCACTGCTCAAATGGCTGAGGTTTGCAGTGTATGGAGATTGGCTGGACTTCCTGGCTTTTCTGCGTTCGGATTACCTGCGCTTGAATTCTGCTACTCTGAAGGCTATTACAGATACAGCCTCAGCCTATGAGAACTGGGAAATGGAGACAGAAAAGCCTCTCACCTGCGACTTCAGTGATATTCCTGAGATTCAGGCTTTGTACTGCTTAGCCCTGAAGCACACAAGCGTATATGCCTCATTGCGGGAGATCGTAGAAATTTGTCTTGATCCAGCGTCACTCAAACAGAGAGATGCAGCAAATCTGCTTGCCTTTTTGGAGATTGCCAGAAACTGGGAACTTAACTATCAAGATAAGGGCAATAGAATCACTGATTTCCTGGCTTATATTGCAGAGAATGCTACTCAGGAGGGGTTTAAACAAGTCTCTGTGGAAGGAGAACAGAATATCCAGCTACTCACGATCCACAAATCCAAAGGTCTGCAGTTTGATCAGGTATTTGTATTTTACGATCTGTCTTCAGCAGGAAGAAAGGACACCAATAAGTTGTATTGGGCATTGCAGTATGCTGATGAAAGGTTTGACCGCCTCAGCGACTCTGCATTGACATACCATTATGAGGATATCCTCAAACACTCTTCTTTTAGTGAGCTCTGGCAGTTCAGTGAGCGTCGGGCATTACTGGAGGAATTGAACTCCCTTTATGTCGCCTTTACCAGGGCCAAGACCAGGCTCCATATCTGCTTTGCCTACAACAGCAAAGACGCATGGGACACATACATCAGCAGCAAGGAAGCAGATGAGAACCTGAAGCTGCCAGTTATTGTAGCCCATGCCTGCGTGAATTACTTTCAGGATCAGGACATCAGTGCTAATCCCTTAGGCATCTATAGCTTGACCAGCGGCTCCAGAGCGAAGCATGATGAGCCGTCTAAAGATGAGGAAAAAAAGAACACGAATCAGTGTATACAGGTCTTCAATCCGGCTTTGAAACTGGCTCCTTATACCCCGAAACCATTGACAGCCTTCAAGCCCCAGGAGCAGATTCCGGGTTTGGATTGGCTGGCTGCTTACTTGCAGAACAGCAAAAACCTGATCGGCGATATGGTGCATTACTACCTGAGCTTTGTAAAGCATGGGGAGGACGATGAGTTCGCTTATGCAGAAAGGGCTTGCAGGTCCAGATATGGATCTCTCATGGCTCCGGAGCGCATTGGTAGAATCCTGCAAAGTTGCCACCAGGAAATCATGAAATACAGCTACGTATTCGATCCATCCTATCCTTTGGTTTATACGGAATTCAGTGTATTTGGTACCCATGGGACTCATCGGATTGACCGGCTGATGGTGGATAAGGAGGGTTTGAGAATCCTGATCGTCGATTTTAAGACAGGAGCGATCCATGAAAAAGAGCAACTGGAGATCTATGCCAGGGCTATCAGTGAATTGCCTATGTTCAAAAAAGATGTTTACAAAATCGAAACAAGATATGTGCTGCTGAATTTATCCGAACATGGTGTAAAGCTTGATCAGCAAGGAGTCTATCATAAATCTATTGACTAAATACCTTGATATCCAGACTTTGACTTGTTATGAATTATCTTCAATGGGAGAATGATGCTAAAAGCCAAAATATTCGTTCAGCTGAAGCCTAGTGTGCTTGATCCGCAAGGAAAAGCAGTCACAAACTCACTCCATCATTTGGGTTATACTGCAGTTTCGGAAACCCGGATCAGCAAGTATATCGAGATCAATTTTGCCACTTCAGATCGCGATCAGGTAGCACTGGAGACTGAGAAGATTTGCTCCATCCTGCTGGCCAATCCCAATACAGAAACCTACAGCTTCGAAATCGAGGAAATGTAATCTTGCGAGTCAGTGTTATTACTTTCCCGGGCTCAAACTGCGATCATGACGCCTATGAAGTATTTCAAGGCCGGGGACATGATGCCAGGCTGATCTGGCACAAAGATCACGATCTGCAAAATCCTGATCTGGTGATTCTGCCAGGGGGCTTTTCCTATGGTGATTACCTGCGCTGTGGTGCCTTGGCCAGATTTTCACCGATAGTCAAGGAAGTGATTGATTTTGCCAGGCGAGGTGGCCTGGTAATGGGAATCTGCAATGGATTTCAGATATTGACAGAGACAGGATTGTTACCTGGTACCCTGCTCATGAACAAGGGGTTACGCTTTATCTGCCAGCATCAATACCTGAGAGTGGAAACATCTGATACTCCTTACACTCACGGGCTTGTTCCAGGCACGGTTCTGGATGTCCCGATTGCGCATAAAGAAGGGAATTACTATATTGCCGCCGAGGGTTTGAAATCCCTCCAGGATAATGCTCAGATCGTGTTTCGCTATTGCGACAAAGCTGGAAACGCCAGCAGTGATGCCAATCCCAATGGCGCTATCGACAATATCGCCGGGATTGTAAATACAACTCGCAACGTATTGGGGATGATGCCACATCCGGAAAGAGCCGCCACGGACAGCGTGGTTACAGATGATGGGAAGCAGATTTTTGCAGCGCTGGAAAGATTCATTGGTGATGGTCATTAATCTGTTGATCCCACCAGTGTGCCTGATCTGCCACGAAGCTCTGACAGAGAGCAAATCTGTGCTCTGTGAAGCTTGCACCTTGCAGCTCAATACTATCTCTTCAAACTACTGCCCCAAGTGCGGAACCCCTATGCCCGAAGAGGCTTGCGACACCTGTGCCCAAACAGAGTTCAGCTTTGATTTTGCCCGCTCGGTATTCAGATATTCTGAGGGAATGAAACAGCTCATCCACGAGCTCAAATACAATCGACGCCTGAAAGTGGCAGGATTTCTTGCCGAAGGCATGGTAGAATATCTACAGGCTCATCCTGAATTCAAGGATTTCGATAGCATCAGCGCGGTGCCCCTACATACCGTGCGTAAGCGGGAGCGGGGATTCAACCAGAGTGAGTTGATCGCCAGGCATATTGCCAGACGATTGAATCTGCATTATATCAGTCCCGTGCAAAGAAGCAGATACACCTCCAGCCAGACCCGTTTGCATAGGGATGATCGGCTGGGAAACCTCAAGGGAGCCTTCAAACTGGCGCGTAAAACTCCCAAACTCCTGAATCGCAGAATTATTCTGGTGGATGATATCTTTACCACCGGCAGTACCATAAACGAAGTATCCGGAGTGCTCAAGGCTTCCGGATCATTACAGGTAGCTGGTCTCACAGCAGCCAGGGCTTGATCATGAAGCATCAATATCAGGAAATCCAAACCCAGATCAGTGAAAGCGAAGCGCATGACCTGATCGAACGCATTGCGAATTTTATCGTATCCCGTCACATGGCTCCCGCAGGCATCATGCTGATCGAATCCCTCCATCCCCTGCACAGCATTGGCAGCCAAGCGATGTATTTTCTTCTGCCTTTTGCCGAGATCCTGTTTGATAGCCAGAAATACCAGCGCTTCGCGCTCATGATTCAGAAAGAGGAATATATCAAAAGGCTGGTAAAACGCATTGACGAACTGGACGAGGAGATGAACCGGGAACGCCGGGCTGAGGCAAGACTGCGCTCCAAACGGCGTAAGAACCAAGTCAACGCCTTTTTTCGTAAGATTTTTAAGATAGATAGTAAGAATAAAGCTGAATAAGCGGAGGATATATGCAATACGATGAAAAACGCCTGACCCGGATCGTGGCTACAGATTGTGGCAGCACGACTACCAAGGCGATCTTGATCGAATGGATAGATGGTGAATATCGCCAAACTATCCGCGGCGAAGCTCCCACGACGGTGGAAGCTCCCCTCAACGACGTTACCAAAGGTGTGATCAATGCCACTCAGGAATTGGAAGAACTGGCTCGTCTGAAGTACAAGAATCCCAATCTGAAATTCATGGAAGACGGCGAGTTCGTAATCCCCAGAAAAGGCGATATTGGGGTAGATGCCTATGTATCCACTTCATCAGCCGGGGGTGGTTTGCAAATGATGGTTACCGGTGTGGTTGCAGCCATGACTGGTGAAAGTGCTGAACGTGCTGCCCTGGGTGCTGGAGCTATCGTGATGGATCTCATTGCCAGCAACGACAAACGTATGAACCACCAAAAGATCGAACGCATTCGCCAGCTCCGTCCGGACATGATCCTGATGGCTGGTGGAGAAGATGGCGGTACGGTAAAACACGTCGTGGAAATGGCTGAACTGGTGGCAGGAGCTGATCCCAAGCCCCGCCTGGGTTCTTCCTACAAGCTTCCTGTGATTTATGCTGGAAACAAAGACGCCACAAACGAGATCAAGAATACCCTGGCCAGCAAAGTTGACCTGATCGTTACCGACAATATCCGTCCCAAGCTGGAACAGGAAAATCTTGGCCCTGCCCGTGATAAGATCCATGACCTGTTTATGGAACACGTGATGCAGCAAGCCCCTGGCTACAACAAGCTGATGGAGTGGACCAAAGGGCCAGACCATCAAGCTGTGCCGATCATGCCTACCCCCGCTGCCGTGGGCAACATCATGCAGACCATCGCCAAAGACGAAAACATCGAAGTAGTGGGTGTGGATATCGGTGGAGCCACTACTGACGTATTCAGCGTCTTTACCGAAGAATACATTTTCAACCGCACCGTGAGTGCAAACCTCGGTATGAGCTATAGTATTTCCAACGTCCTGGCTTCCAGCGGATTGCCCAATATCATGCGCTGGGTTCCTTTCGATATCAATGAAAGTGAACTGCGGAACATGATCAAAAACAAGATGATCCGTCCCACCACTATTCCCTCACTTTTGGAAGAATTGGTGTTGGAACAAGCGATTGCGAAAGAAGCCTTGCGTTTGGCTTTTGAACAGCACAAGGAATTTGCCAGTGGACTGAAGGGAATGCAGCGTCAGCGCGATATTTCCGAAGCCTTTAGCCAATCCACGTCCGGCGCAACCATCGTGAACCTCATGACCCTCAATCTGCTGGTAGGCAGCGGTGGAGTACTTTCTCACGCTCCACGCCGCAACCAGACCGTGATGATGCTGATCGATGCCTTCCTGCCCGAAGGCATAACCCGTCTGGCTGTGGATAGCATCTTCATGATGCCACATCTGGGAGTGCTCTCCGAGATCAGTGCCAAAGCTGCAACCGAGGTGTTCCGTAAAGACTGTATGGTTTATCTTGGCACCTGCGTAGCACCTGTAGGCAAAGGCAAGCTTGGCAAGCCTGCACTGTATGCCAAGCTCGAACTGCCTAATGGTCAGAAATTTGAAGAAGAGATTCCTTTTGGTGAGATTCGCCTGATTCCCTGTGGAGAGGGTGAAGTAGCCAAAGCTACTCTCAAAGCGCATGGTGGCTTGATCCTGGATAAGGATAAAAACCGTGAACTCACCATCGATCTGCATGGCGGTAAGGTCGGCATCGTGCTCGATACCCGTGGACGCCAGCCTTTTGCTTTACCCGTGGAAAAAGCAGAACGCATCAAATCTCTGAAAAAGTGGATGCGCGAGCTGAAAGCATATCCTGAAGATATACTGGTATAGGAGGAAACAATGGGACAAGCATATTCTGCCGGATTAACCGTAACCGATAGCATCATACTGCGCAAAGAACGCATCCTCCCCCTCAAGGGACAGGTTCTCGTGAAAAAAGGCCTGAAAGTAAAGGGTGAAGATGTAGTGGCGGAAACCCTCCTGCCCGGAAAAGTAGTGCCTTTCAACCTTGCCAACAAGCTGGGGGTCACTCCAGCCCAATTGGAAAATTACATCAAGATCAAGCCTGGACAGCAGATCACCAAGGATACCATCCTCGCTGAAAACAAAGGTCTGTTTGGCTTGGGTATCTTCAAAAACGAAGTTCGCTCTCCGGTGGATGGAGAAGTGGAGAATATCTCCGCTGTGACCGGACAGATCCTGCTGCGTGAACCTCGTATCCCCGTTCAGGTGAAAGCCTTCATCGATGGCATCATTACCGATGTATTCGAAGATGAAGGAGTGGTGATCGAAAATAAAAGTGCCTATATTCAGGGAATCTTTGGTATCGGTGACGAAACCACAGGCCTTCTGAAGATGCTGGCTGTAACCCCTGAAGACGAACTGGACGCCGGAAAGATTGATGAATCCTGCCGGGATAAGATCATCGTGGCTGGGGCATTCATCTCCTATCATGTGATCGAACTGGCGGTCAAACATGGCGTAAGAGCCATCATCACCGGTGGGATCGACGACCAGGATATCAAGAAACTGCTGGGATACGATATCGGCGTTGCCATTACCGGCCACGAGAATATCGGCCTTTCCATCATCTGTACCGAAGGTTTTGGCAAGATCAATATGGCGGAGAAAACCTTCAATCTGCTCAAAGCATTCGATGGTCACAAAGCCTCTGTGCACGGCCGCACCCAAATCCGGGCTGGCGTGATCCGTCCTGAGATCATTATTCCGCTGGATTTCAATGAGGATGAACTCATCACCAGGGAAGCCAGCCTGCCCATTCTGGAAACCGGTACCCTGATCCGCATCATCCGTCAGCCCCATTTTGGCAGAATCGCCAAAGTGACAGCCCTGCCGGAAGAGCTTACCATGGTAGAATCCGAGACCCTGGTGCGAATCCTGGAAGCGGAGTTTTCTGATGGCACTACCATCCGAATCCCCCGTGCCAATGTGGAAGTAATCGAATCCTGATCCTATCTCCACTTTAGCAGTGGAGCGCATAAATGCGGGGTATGAGTCTTGTAGCTCATACTCCGTTTTCTATTTGGCTCTCATCATGATGAAACAGCGCAATAGAGCTTTTTTCTATCTACGGATTATACGGATGGCACGGATTTCTACGGAAGGTTGTACCAGCGCTCGCCGTAGCGCCGAAAAAATGTACCGGCGTTCGCTGAAGCGCCGAAAGGGTTTAGCTCCAATAGTCCTGGTTCTCGAGCTAGCGCCAAATGTACCAGCCTCGACGTAGCGCCGAAAAAATGTACCGGCGCTCGCTGAAGCGCCGAAGGGTTTAGCTCCAATTGTCCCGTTCTCAATATAGCGCCAAATGTACCAGCGCTCGCCGTAGCGCCGAAACTTAAAAATCCATAACTGGGGATTATATCACTTCAAAAAAAAACCTTCTTTACTTCATTTTCCCCAGGTTCAGTCCCAGCGATACACCGAAGGCTGGGTAATCGGGATTGATAGCAGCAAAGAGCTTGCCATTCAGTGCCACGACACTGCCGAGACGGTATTGAGCAGAGAGCGAAAGGATGGTGTAATAGATATCATCGTATGTGAAGTATTCATAATCATATCCCAGCCAATTGAGAGTATAACTCCCCTGGCCTGTGCGCATGCGCCCCTTCTCAATGCCAATAGAAGGGCAGAATTTCCAGTTGTTTACTTGCCACACTCGTCCAAACTGGACTCCGTAGCCCAGGAACTCGTATTTGGCATCGTCGAACAATTCCACGGGCTCGGAGTAAATCTTCTTATAGACAGTGACGCGGTATTTATCATTCAATTCCATTCCCAACCCCCCTTCCAGAGATCGCAGAAACACGTTTTTGAGGATCCCATTGCCATAATCGAAGTAACCCCAAAGATTCCAGGTTGTGTTCTGGGATTGGCTCTCAGGCTCAGGAAGAGTCTCGCTGCTAAGTATAGTTGCCACTATGAGCAGGATAGGAAAAATCAATAATTTTTTCATCTGGACCTCATACATAAGATAGTCATTATTTCTATCGCTACAAGTACCGCTTGCATTGTCAAAAAAAGATGGCTACGCATTTGTTTTTTACATGATTGTTTCAGTGAGGTTTAAGTCAGGTTCACCTCGAGATCACCTCGAGTACTCGAGGTGATCTCGAAGGAAAGACAAGGTAAAACTCTGTCTTTCAGAAGGGTATGAATAGGGTAGGAAATAGTGCCTTGATACCTGGCTGGGTGTTGTTTAATGACCTCCGTATATACTTTAGAGTGCTTGATGATTGGTAAGGTCTGCAACTCATCTCCTGATTCACTCAAGATCATCCCAAGCGTGGTGTGGGTTGTGCAGGAGTGGTTCAGGAGATACCATGAAGTTTGAATCAGGTCAGAGATTGGGATTCTTCAATATGAGACAGATATTTAGGCAGTATTTATGCCACAATGTCTTGGGGCTTACGCCACCAAGCTATGGTCTGTCGCTCTTCCAGAGCTCAATCGGGTGTGGTTCTTGTAGATTGGGGCTCAAGCCACCAAGCTTGAGAGTGGGTTGCTCCTCTTGAGCTTGCCCAAGGCTAATTAGAACGTAAGGTGGACATTCAATATACGATAATCAAAGCTACTATTGTGATTCGATATCATTAGAAGAAGGATATGATGCCCTCGCTACCCTTCTGTTTTGTGCAAATTCCATACCGATGGTGCATTACTGAAATATCAGATTCAGTCTGGAATACATTTAGGGATTAGGGAAGAGTTCAGTCCAGTTCGGCTCTACCTGTTCATCCACACCAAAGCCATGATAGGAGTTTGTATCACCCTGGAACCAGGTTTTTGTGCCTTCCCTCAGAGGATTCCGGGCTGTGGCGACGGCCATTATGATGCGGTAAGGGGATACATAGACGAGTTGATTGGTATTTACATCCTTCAGCTTATCCACCATCTCGGATGTGTATAGGGCGGTATCTTTCCAGGCAATTACAAACTGCCATTTTTGCTTGGTTTTATTGCTGATCCCTGCTGTTTCCAGAGCTTTATCCACCGTGATCCCGCTGATGGTGCCATTGGTCTTCCAATGGTCATCAACAGCATCTCTGAGGGTTTCCAGAGCCGATTTCACTTCCATGGCACGGATGTTTTTTACCCAGCGTAAATAGGGAGGGATACCCAGGATCGCTATGAGCACTATCAATACTACGGCCAAAATGCTCACGAGTTTCCAGTTTCTTCTAAAAAAACCTGCTTTGGGTTGCTCTGTCATGGTTCACTCCTGTATCTGTTTTTTTGCTTTGTTATCTGTCCCAAACAATGATGTGGAACTCATTGATAGCTATAAACATGATGTTAAGCTCCACACATCGGGGCTAGTATCTGATGCCTCAATATTTTGTAAAGGAGATTTTGGTATTGACAGATTACCCGAGACAAAAAAACGTGTTCGAACATACAAGAACTAAGTGCATAGTGTGAGCCACAAAAAGATATTGACAGAATAATGGCGTCAAAATTGATTGACAAAACTTATTGCCGATGTAGCTCAATGGCAGAGCAATTGATTTGTAATCAATAGGTTGGGGGTTCAACTCCCTTCATCGGCTCCATAGATGTGGAGAGGTTCCCGAGCGGCCAAAGGGAACAGACTGTAAATCTGTCGTCAGACGACTTCGGAGGTTCGAATCCTCCCCTCTCCACCATTTATTTTTGTTAGCGGGAGTAGCTCAGTTGGCTAGAGCATCAGCCTTCCAAGCTGAGGGTCGCGGGTTCGAACCCCGTTTCCCGCTCCATTTTTTGTCAGACCTTTCAGGTGACATGAAGTAAATTGGCTCAAGTAGCTCAGCAGGTAGAGCACATCCTTGGTAAGGATGAGGTCACCGGTTCAAGTCCGGTCTTGAGCTCCATTTTCTTTTGATCAATTCCAGAGGACATAGTCCCGAGGTTTTGTATTTATATAGCGAATAAACAAGGACATGGAATAGTAATTCCAGGAGGAACAATGGCAAAAGAAAAATTCATTCGTACCAAGCCTCACGTTAACGTTGGTACGATCGGTCATATTGACCACGGTAAGACGACGCTCACCGCGGCGATTACCTCTTATCTTAGTAAGAAAGGCGGAGCCAAGTTCCGTTCTTTCGATAGTATCGACAACGCTCCCGAAGAAAAAGCCCGTGGTATAACCATTGCCACCGCTCACGTTGAGTATGAGACCGAAGCTCGTCACTATGCCCACGTTGACTGCCCTGGCCATGCTGACTATATCAAAAACATGATCACCGGTGCTGCCCAGATGGACGGTGCTATTCTTGTGGTTAGCGCTTATGACGGCCCCATGCCTCAGACTCGTGAACACATCCTGCTTGCCCGTCAGGTGGGTGTGCCTGCTGTCGTAGTATTCATGAACAAATGCGACCTCGTTGAAGACGAAGAACTGCTTGACCTCGTGGAAATGGAAGTTCGTGAACTGCTCGAAAAGTATGAATTCCCTGGCGACGAGATTCCTGTAATCCGTGGTTCCGCCCTGAAGGGCCTTAATGGCGATCCTGAAGGCGAAGCTCAGATCCAGGCTCTGATGGATGCCGTGGATAGCTACATTCCGCTTCCTGACCGTGCAGTTGACAAACCCTTCCTGCTGCCCGTTGAAGACGTGTTCTCGATTCCTGGCCGTGGTACTGTTGCTACCGGTCGTGTGGAACGTGGCGTTATCAAAATTCAGGACAAAGTCGAACGTGTTGGTATCCGCGAGACCGTAGAAACCACCTGCACAGGCGTGGAAATGTTCCGCAAACTATTGGATGAAGCTCAGGCTGGCGACAACGTAGGTCTCTTGCTGCGCGGCTTTGCCAAGACTGATGTGGAACGTGGTATGGTTCTTGCCAAACCCAAATCGATCACCCCGCACACCAAGTTTGTGGGCCAAACCTATATTCTTACCAAAGAAGAAGGTGGACGTCACAAACCCTTCCAGACTGGTTACCGTCCTCAGTTCTACTTCCGTACCACTGACGTGACTGGCTCCCTGGAATTGCCTGAAGGTGTAAAAATGGTTATGCCTGGTGACAATGTGGAAATCACCGCTCAGCTCATTACCCCCATCGCCATGGAGCAAGGTCTTCGCTTTGCTATCCGTGAAGGTGGACATACCATCGGCAGCGGCGTAGTATCCAGTGTAAAAGACTGATCTTAAACGGTAGAAAACCATGAGAGATATTATCATACTGGCTTGCGAAGATTGCAAAAATCGTAATTATACGACCACCCGCAACAAGCGCAAGCATCCGAACAGAATGGAGCTGAAGAAGTTCTGCCCCACCTGCCGGAAACACACTAATCACAAGCAGCGCTAAACAGCCGCTGTGCAAATATGTTGCAGGACAGTAGTTCAACTGGTAGAGCACCGGTCTCCAAAACCGGGGGTTGCGGGTTCGATTCCTGCCTGTCCTGCCACTTTTTCTTTGGCAGAAGCCAAGCAATATACAGGTAATTGGTGATAAAATGAAGTTTGAAAAAGTAAGTCGCTTTTTCCGGGATGTACGCTCAGAGATGAAATCGGTCAGCTGGCCAACTCGTGACGACCTGAAGGAAGGTACGTTGGTAGTGATCGTGATGTCATCCATCGTGGCGATCTTTCTCTCAGTAGTGGATTTTGGGTTTACCAAAATTCTCGAGCTGATATTCTGAGGTGGGGCTGGTGGCAATGAAATGGTATGTGATCCATACCTACTCAAGTTTTGAAAACAAAGTAAAGACCACTATCGAAAAGGGTCTTGAAGACACCGATCTGGGTGCTCAGGTGGGCAGGATTCTGGTACCGGTGCGCAAGACTTTTATCATCCGTGACGGTAAGAAGGTTGAACGGGAAAAGAAGGTTTTTACCAGCTATGTGATTATCGAAGCTGAGATGAGTCCTGAGCTCAAGACCTATATTCTGGGTATTGCCGGAGTGACAAGTTTTCTGGGCATGAGCAAACAGCGTAAGGATCCTCTTCCGCTGACACAGGAAGAGATAGACCGCTTGCTGGGGATATCGGATCCGGAACGGGATTTGAAGACCTTTTCGTTTATGCCAGGAGATATGGTAAAAGTGATCTCCGGTCCTTTCTCTGATTTTGAAGGGCTCGTTCAAAAAACCGCCGACGACGGGACCAAGCTGGTGATCGACGTGACTGTTTTTGGCCGTCGCACCCCTGTAGAACTGAATGCCAATCAGGTAGAACTGATTAAAAAATAGATACATTATAAAGAGGAACATAAAATGGCAAAACCAAAAGATGCCGTAGCCGTGATCAAATTACAGCTTCCCGCCGGAAAAGCTACTCCGGCACCTCCAGTGGGTCCAGCCCTCGGCCAGGCCGGGGTAAACATCCCCGAATTCTGCCGTCAATTCAACGAAAAAACCCAGGATCAACCCGGAATGGTTTTCCCGGTGATGATCTATGTGGCCAAAAATAAATCTTTCACATTTGAGATCAAGACTCCTCCTGCCTCTGTATTGATTAAAAAGGAAGCCGGACTCGCCAAAGGCAGTCCCACTCCCAATAAAGCCAAAGTTGGAAAACTCAATCAGGAGCAACTGAGGACGATTGCACAGCTCAAAATCCAGGATATGAATTGCCATTCCCTTGAATCCGCTATGAGTATGATCGCTGGTACTGCAAGAAGCATGGGTGTAACCATTGAAGAATAGTGCTTCTTTGCAGGAGATAGTATTCATAAAGGAGAGTCAATGAAACATAGCAGAAGGTACAAAGTCGCCTATGCGATGTACGACCGCCAGAAGAGATTCGATCTTGACGAATCCATCAAACTCCTCAAGAGCCTGCCGGCTTCCAAGTTTGATGAGACAGTTGAGCTCCATTTCAATCTCGGCGTCGATCCTCGCAAAGCCGATCAGCAAATCAGAAACTCACTGATCCTGCCTCATGGCACTGGAAAAACAGTGAGAGTATTGGTCTTTGCTGAAGGCGACAAAGCAGATGAAGCCAGACAAGCTGGCGCCGATTACGTAGGCGTGGATGATCTCGTGGAAAAAATCACCGCAGGTTGGTTTGATTTTGAAGTAGTGATCACCACCCCCAATCTTATGGGACGGATCGGAAAATTAGGTCGTGTCCTCGGTCCCCGCGGACTGATGCCAAACCCCAAAGTGGGTACAGTGACCATGGATATCGCCAAAGCGGTTGACGAAGCCAAAGGCGGAAAGGTTACTTATCGCGTAGATAAGTTTGCCAATCTGCACGTTCCGGCTGGGAAACTAAGCTTTAGCGAAGAGAATCTCAAAGCCAACCTCAAGGCGATTCTCGCAGCCGTGATCAAAGAACGTCCCGCTACCTTGAAAGGGGTATTCATTAAGAGCATCACTCTGTGTACGACCATGGGTCCCGGCATCAAATTACAGGTCGCAAGCGCAACCTTGGAAGCAAAGAGCTAAGGGAGTTTGAAAGAATGGTTCAACAATACAAATTGGACATTGTAAAAGACTTGGTCGCAAGACTAAGTGGCGCAAAAGCGATCGTACTGGTGGATTACAAGGGAATTAACATCGAGCAGGTGAATGAATTGCGCAACCGGTTCCGCACTAACCAGGTTGATTATTTCGTGCAAAAGAACACCCTGCTGAAAATCGCTCTGAACGAGCTTGGTATCACTGATCTGGACGATCACCTGATGGGACCTACTGCCGTGGCAGTTTGCTCTCTGGATGAAGTAGCTCCAGCCAAAGTGCTTATCAAGTTTCTCAAAGAGATCATGGAAGATGCCGACTTTCCAAAATTCAAAGTCGGATACGTGGCAGGACACGTATTCAATGCCAAACAGCTTGCTGCTCTGGCTACTCTTCCTACCCGTGAAGAACTCCTGGCCAAAATACTGGGTAGCATGACTGCTCCTATTTCAGGATTCATGGCGGTTAACCAAGGTATTATCCGTAAATTTGTCTATGCGGTTAATGCCATAAAAGACAAACAAGCTGAAGCCAGCTAAAAAAAAATTCTAATATCCGATGGAGGAAAGATGTCCGATAAAAAACAACAAGTAATTGACCTGATTAAAGAGATGACCGTTCTCGAGCTCTCTGAACTTGTCAAAGAAATGGAAGAAATATTTGGCGTATCCGCTGCTGCTCCAGTCGCCGCCTTTGCCGCTCCTGCCGGTGGCGCTGCTGAAGAAGCAAAAGAAGAACAAAGCGAATTTGACGTAATCCTTGCCAATGCCGGCGACAAAAAGATCAACGTGATCAAAGTGGTACGTGAAATCACCAACCTTGGCCTCAAAGAAGCCAAAGACCTGGTAGATGGCGCTCCCAAAATGGTCGTCGAAAAAGTGAGCAAAGAAGAAGCTGAAACCGTCAAGAAAAAACTTGAAGACGCTGGCGCAACTGTCGAACTTAAATAATCGGCCAGCCCGCCAGAGTATAGGTCCAAAAAAAGTCCAACCGGACTTTTTTTGGACTAATTTGGCTACTCCGGCAGCAACCTATGAGCATTCACTGTTTGTCATATCTCAGCACACTGGAAAGACCTCCTGTGCATACCCTGGGTCTATATGAGATTTTTTAACCCATACCGTAAGATGGTTTTATCAAACCACAAAGGAGCGAGCTTTTGAGAAAGGTCAAAAGTTTTTCCCGTATCTCCGGAAGATTCGCCGAGCTTGGAATCCCTGAAGTTCAGATTCCAAATCTTCTGGCTATGCAGGTGGATTCATTCAATGATTTCCTGCAAAGGGATATCCACCCACAGCGTAGAGAAAAGAAAGGCCTGCAAGCTGTATTTGAAGCTATTTTCCCCATCGAGGACAGCAAGGGCAATTTCCTGTTGGAATTCATCGAGTACAATGTCCTGCAGGAAAAGTACGGCATTGATGAGTGCAAGGAGCGCAATCTATCCTATCAGGCTCCCCTAAAAGCTAAAATGCGCCTTTCCGTATTTGAAAATACAGAAACCGGCCGCGAACATAAGGACACTTTGGAACAAGACGTATTCCTGGGCGAGATTCCTCTCGTTACCCAGCAGGGTACTTTCATTGTCAACGGAGCCGAAAGAGTTATTATCTCCCAGCTTCAGCGATCTCCTGGAGTCTTCTTTTCCGAGGAAAAACACCCCTCCGGAAAGACTCTGTATTCTGCCAAAGTAATACCTTACAACGGCTCCTGGCTCGAATTTGATATCGATATTCACGATGTGATGTTCGTACACATTGACAAACGCCGGAAATTGCCGGTGACTACTCTGTTCCGGGCAATTGGGATTTCCACCAACGACGACCTGAGACATACTTTTTACGAAAGTGAAACCCTGAGTCTGGCCAAAGCCAAAAACCGGCACCTTTATAAAGACATCATAGTAGAAGGCATCAACGAACCTGTGGGCTTTGCCAATGAACAGGTGAATGATTCTCTGATCAAGATTCTTGAAGGTCACGGCATTGCGCAAGTGGAAGTCATCAATTATGACTTTGAGATTGCCCGCAAGGTGTTGGAAAACACCATTGCCAAAGATCCCACGATGAATCAGGAAGATGCCCTGAAAAAGATCTATTCCCTCATCCGTCCCGGTGAAGAAGCTACCGTTGAAGCTGCCAAGCAATTGGTGGACAGAATGTTCTTCAATGAGAAGCGCTACAATCTGGGTGATGTAGGACGTTATAAAATAAATTCCAGACTTCGCATCGATGTGGATGAATCAATCATGACTCTTACAGTTGAGGACTTTGTCCATATCTTCAAGACCCTGATCAGTATCTATCACGACGAAGATGAAGTAGATGACATCGACAACCTGGCCAATCGCAGAGTCCGCACAGTGGGCGAATTGCTCCAGGAGCAATATACTTCCGGTTTGGCCATGGTAGCTCGTATCATTCAGGAAAGAATGGCAATATCCAATATTGATGAGATTACGGTTCATGATCTGGTGAATAGCAATGCCCTGATCAATGTGGTGCAGGGATTTTTCCTGACGGGTCAGCTTTCCCAATTCATGGAGCAGACCAATCCCTTGGCAGGGCTAAGGCACAAACGTGCTTTGTCGGCTCTGGGACCTGGTGGTCTGGCACGTGACCGGGCTGGTTTTGAAGTTCGTGACGTACACTCCTCTCACTATGGAAGAGTTTGTCCGATCGAGACTCCTGAAGGGCCCAATATCGGGTTGATCGTTTCTCCTGCCATATACAGCCGTATCAACCATCTGGGCTTCATCGAAACACCATACCGTAAGGTTGTGGATGGTTTCGTGACCGATGAATATGAATATATGGATGCCGCTGAAGAAGAGAAATACGTGATTGCTCAATCAGACGTTCATATCGGCGATGACAGGAAGATTCTGGATGAGACAATCTTTGCCCGTGAACGGGGCGAATTCATCCAGGTGAGCCCCAAAGATGTGCAATATATGGATGTGGCTCCCCAGCAGATGGTATCTGTATCTGCCGCCATGATTCCTTTCCTGGAGCATGATGATGCCAACCGTGCCCTCATGGGTTCAAACATGCAACGTCAGGCTGTGCCACTCATCAATCCCCAGGCTCCTATTGTAGGAACCGGAATGGAAAAGATAGCCACCATGGATGCCTCATGCATCACTGTAGCGCCCTATGATGGCACCGTGGTCAATGTTACTTCCAAATACATAGATCTTAAGCCTCTCAATGAAAAGGACGAAGCCCTTTACCTGGGTACCAGCAACCGCATTGAGATGAAGAAATTTGTCCGTACTAACCAGGATACCTGTGCCAACCAACGTCCCACCGTGAGAATCGGTGATACAGTCAAGCGGGGACAGCCCATATCTGATGGTGCTTGCGTGGAAGATAACCGTCTCGCATTGGGCACCAATATGATGGTAGCCTTCATGCCCTGGTATGGTTACAACTACGAAGACGCTATTATCATCAATGAGAAAGTGGCTCGTGAAGACACCCTCACTTCGATCTATATCGAAGAAATGGAAGTATTGGTACGCAACGTGAAGAATGGCCGTGAAGAACTGGCCTACGATATTCCCAACGTGCCGTCTCATGCGCTGAGAAATCTTGATAAAACCGGTATTATCAGAGTGGGCTCTGTGATCCATGCCGGAGATATCATCGTCGGCAAGGTCACCCCCAAGAGCATCGAAATCGATCCTTCTCCGGAAGAGAATCTGATGCGGGCTCTGTTTGGAGACCGGGCTGGTGATTTCACCAATAGCTCCCTAAAAGCCAAGCCTGGTATGGAAGGCGTGGTCATCGATGTGAAAGTCTTTTCCAGATTGGAAGAAGGCAATGAGCAGGAAGATGAGAACGATGAAAAGATCCAGAAGCTTAAAGACGATCTGGCGCTTAGGCGTAAGAAAGTAGAAGAGTTTAAAGAAGAGAAGCTTACTGCCATTCTGGTGGGTCAGAAAGCCAAAACCATCTGGGACGAAAAGACCAATACATTCTTCATCGCTCCCGGAAAAAAGATCTCCAAAGATGACATCAAACGGATCAACTTTAAGAAGTTAGATATGGATGTTGAGATGGTGGAAGACGCTCAAGTGAATGACGTCATCTATCAGGATATCTCGCTCAAGATAAAGCAATCTCTGGAGCAAAGCGAAAACATCTACAAGAAATCCCGCGAACGCATCAAACACGGCGACGAACTCCAATACGGTGTGCGTAAGATGGTCAAAGTATATGTGGCCAAAAAACGAAAAATCGAAGTGGGTGACAAAATGGCCGGGCGTCACGGAAACAAGGGTGTTATCTCCATAGTAGCTCCTATCGAAGACATGCCATTTATGGAAGATGGTACTCCAGTGGATATCGTATTGAATCCTCTGGGCGTGCCTTCCCGTATGAATATTGGCCAGATCATGGAAACCCACCTTGGTTTGGCAGCTAAAACTCTTGGTTATGAAGTGGAAACCCCCATTTTTGATGGAGCCAGCAACGAAGATATCCGCACAGAGCTAAACACAGCCGGCTTCTCAGAAGACGGTAAGATGGTGCTCTATGATGGCAAAACTGGCAGTCCCTTCAAAGAGAGAGTAACCGTTGGCGTCATCTACATGATGAAGCTCAATCACTTGGTGGCAGATAAGATGCATGCCCGTTCCACGGGTCCTTATTCACTGATCACGCAACAGCCTTTGGGTGGTAAAGCCCAACATGGTGGACAGCGTCTTGGAGAAATGGAAGTATGGGCTCTGGAAGCTTATGGCGCAGCTCATTTGCTGGAAGAAATGCTTACCATCAAGAGTGATGACGTGGATGGCAGAAACAACGCATTCAAAGCCATTACCCGCGGGGAAAACCCGCCTCCTCCGGGAGTACCGGAATCCTTCAACGTTCTCGTCAGCGAGCTCAAATCGCTGGGCTTTGATATCGAATTTATCAAAGATGATGAAGGGAGATAAGGGGTTACAGGATGAAAGATACAAGACGTGAAGTAAGACCCAGTGAATACGATGCCGTGCGCATCACCATCGCCTCGCCCGAAACCGTGATCAATGAATGGTCACACGGAGAGGTTACCAAGCCTGATACCTTGAATTACCGTACTCTAAAACCCGAAAAAGACGGCCTCTTCTGCGAACGCATCTTTGGCCCGGAAAGGGATTACGAATGCGCCTGCGGAAAGTATAAAAAGAAACGCTTTCAAAATACCGTATGCGATCGCTGTAACGTACTGGTTACCACCAGTAGGGTCAGACGCACGAGAATGGGACACATCTCTCTGGCGGTTCCGATTGCACATATCTGGTTTGTAAAATCAGCTCCATCCAAGATTGGAACTTTGCTCGATATGACGATCAAGGACCTGGAGCGTGTACTATATTATGAATCCTACATAGTCATCGATCCGGGTGACAGTCCTTTCGAGAAGATGGAACTATTGGAAGTGGACGAATACTACGAGATCAAAGACAAAGTAGGCTCAAACTTCATCGCCCTTATGGGTGCAGAAGCGATCAAGGAACTCCTTTCCAGGATTAACCTCAAGAATGAAGCCCTTGACCTGCGTACCAGGCTCAAATTTGAAGAATCTGCCCTCAGGAAACAGAAGCTGATCAATAAACTGAAGATTGTGGATGCCTTTATCAAGAGCGGAAACCTTCCAGAAAATATGATCATGGAAGCTCTGCCTGTGCTGCCTCCTACTCTTCGTCCCCTCGTTCCGCTTGAAGGTGGAAGATTTGCCACAGCCGATTTCAATGACCTGTATCGTCGGGTAATCACCAGGAACAACCGTCTTAAGGGGCTATTGGAAATCCGGGCACCCGAAGTGATCCTCCGCAATGAAAAACGGATGCTTCAGGAAGCCGTGGATGCCTTGATGGATAACAGCCGCAAGGCCAGACCCGTGCGTGGTCGCGGCAACCGCCCCCTGAAATCTCTTACCGATCAGCTCAAGGGCAAGCAAGGACGCTTCCGTCAGAACCTGCTCGGAAAGCGTGTGGATTATTCCGGCCGTTCAGTGATTACCGTAGGTCCGGAACTCAAGCTGTATCAATGCGGACTCCCCAAAGATATGGCTGTGGAATTGTTCAAGCCCTATCTGATCGAACGCCTGCAAAAGATGGGTGAAGTGGACAAGGTAAAGAATGCCAAGAAATTGATCGAGAAGAAGCAACCCGAGATTTGGAGCATCCTGGAAGATGTGGTAAAAGACTATCCAGTTCTCCTCAACCGCGCTCCAACTCTTCACCGTTTGGGTATTCAAGCCTTTATGCCAGTGCTTACGGACAACAAGGCCATCCAACTGCATCCCATGGTTTGCGTTCCTTTCAATGCAGACTTCGATGGTGACCAGATGGGTGTTTATGTCCCGCTTTCACTGGAAGCACAGATTGAAGCAAGAGTACTGATGCTCTCCACACGGAACCTGCTCTTGCCAGCTAATGGCAGATTGGCAATGGCTGCGAACCAGGATATCGTATTGGGATGCTACTATCTGACTATGGAAGAAGGCGATGCCCCCAAAGAAGTGGAAAAGCTGCGTCATTTTTATGGTCCTGACGATGTAGTAGCTGCCTATGAGATGGAAGAGCAATACTGCAGTGCAAAAGGCGATGCAGTCTATGAAAGAACCCTGGATCTGCATACCTGGATCAGGCTGAAACAGCATAATACATATATCACAACCACAGTGGGCAGAGTGATCTTCAATCAGATCATTCCCTCCGAAGTTGGTTTCCAGAATATCACTTATGATAAGGGTAAGCTCAATGATCTTGCCATGCTTTCCTACGAAGCGGTGGGACAGTGGCGTACTGCCATTTTCCTGGATGATCTCAAAGAACTGGGATTCAGATATGCCACCCGGGCAGGAGTAACCTTCAGCTTTGGCGATATTGTCGTACCAGCCCGTAAGGATAACATCATCAATGATTCAGAACAAGAGGTAAAGAAGATCTCTGATCTGCATCAAAAAGGTGGAATCACCGAAAACGAGCGCTTGGGACGTGTAGTTGATACCTGGAAAAAGACCACAGTGAGAGTTACGGATGAGATGATGGAAGAATTGTCTCATACCCGCAATGGGTTGAACGCTATTTACATGATGTACAAATCCGGTGCTCGTGGTTCCAAAGACCAGATCAAGCAATTGGGTGGTATGCGTGGGCTGATGGACAAACCTTCCAAGATCGGATCCGCTGGTGGTGCAGACGTGATCGAAACCCCCATCAAATCCAACTTCAAAGAAGGATTGACGGTTCTCGAATACTTCGTATCCACTCACGGAGCCCGTAAGGGTCTGGCTGATACTGCTCTTAAAACAGCAGACGCCGGATATCTTACCCGCCGTCTCGTGGACGTGGCTCAAAACGCCATCATCACCATGGAAGATTGTGGAACAAACCGTGGTGTGAACATGACTGTCCTGAAAGAAGGCAATGAAGTAGTTCAAACCCTGGCAGAAAGAATCCAGGGACGCACTGCAGTTGAAGATATCATCGATCCTGTCACCGGGAAAATCCTGGTGGAAGCAGGATATGAAATCAGCAACAAAATGGCACGTACGATCCAGAACCACGGCATCATTGCAGTGCATGTGCGCAGCACCCTCACCTGTGAAGCGGAGCGGGGAATTTGCGCCAAGTGTTATGGCAGAAATCTCAGCACCCTGAAACCGGTCATGATAGGTGATCCTGTGGGTATCATCGCTGCTCAAAGTATCGGTGAACCCGGTACTCAGCTTACCCTGCGTACCTTCCACATCGGTGGTGCTGCCTCCACAGCCACAGATTTGGCTGAAGTGGTATCCAGCCATGACGGAATCGTGAAGTTCGATCGTATGAATACGGTTACCAATCCCGAAGGAATGCTGATCTCCGTATCGCACTTGGGAAGACTCTTGATCGTGGAAGAAGGCAATGAGGAAGTGGAACTGGAAGAATACAAAGTGGAATATGCAGCCACAGTACATGTTCGTGATGGTCAAAAAATAGCCACCAATACCAAGCTGCTTTCCTGGGATCAGTTCAACAATCCCCTCATCTCCACTGCCAAGGGTACCCTGCACTACGAAAACTTCGTAAAAGACATTACTTACAAAGAAGAATACAACGATATCACCTTCAATCGTGATATCACAATCATCGAATCCAAAGACCGTAAGAAACAACCCCAATTCCGGGTCGTCAGCGAGGACGGCAGCACACGCCTGATTCCTCTGCCTTCTGGACTCGTGGTTAGAGTGGAAGACGGCAGCTTTGTTCATACTGGTGATATCCTGGGTCAGACCTCGCGTATGACCATCAAACAGCGTGACATCACTGGTGGTTTGCCCAGAGTGCAAGACCTCTTTGAAGCTCGTGTACCAAAGGACAAAGCCAGAATATCCGATATCGATGGTATCGTTACCATCGGTGGACTGAAGAAAACTGGCCGCGATATCTTTGTGACACCTCCCAATGGTCTTTATGCTCCAAACGATGGCAAAGCGGTCTTGATCTCAGAAGACAAGAATCAATCGATTTGCGTGCTCACCAAGAAAACAGTCTATGCCGAAAACGACGGTAAATGCAAGATTGTGGAAGAAGGTGGAAAGAAATTCGTCCATATCGCCAAACGCAACCAGAAGCCTGCGGTATATGAGATACCCAAAACTCTCGGAATCATAGTCAAAGACGATGAGTCGGTGAAAAGCGGTACTCCACTCTGTGGCAAAGTGTTTGTAATTCCACCCGAACAGGAGAGCATAGTTGTCTCCGGTGATATGGTGACTGAAGGTCAACCAATAGCCGGACGTAAGTATTCCATCCCCTCCGGCAAGCGCATCATCGTGCACCAGGGTGACAAGGTAGAAAGCGGAGACGCTCTATCCGACGGACCTCTGGATCCTCATGATATGCTGGTGAAAGGTGTGATCGAAGCACAAATGCTGATCCTGAACGAAATCCAGGAAATCTACCGCAAACAGGGCGTGAAGATCGACGACAAGCATGTCAGCGTGATCATTCGCCAGATGTTCAAGAAAGTCCGGATCACTGAGAGCGGCAGCACTTCCTTCCTCCAGGGAGATATTGTGGACAAGATCCAGGTGGAGAAGGAAAACCGTGAAGCTATATCATACGGGAAGACTCCGGCTCAGTTTGAGCAGTTGCTCCTGGGCATCACCAAGATTTCTCTCTTGACGGATAGCTGGCTCTCTTCAGCGTCGTTCCAGGAGACTACCAAGGTGCTGACCAAAGCTGCCATAGAAGGCCGCGTAGACCACTTGGAAGGTCTCAAAGAAAGTATAATTCTGGGTCACAGAATCCCTGTGGGAACCGGCACCAAGCTGTATAACAACATGATCGCTCAGGCCGTAGCTTCCGGTGATACCGTAGCTCAGATTATCGGCAAAATCGCTCATCCGGATGTATCCGAAGAAAGCGAAGATATACTAGATTTCTAAAAAGACATAAAGCACAATAAGATAAGGAGAAAATCAGTGCCAACCATCAACCAACTGATCCGCAAAGGAAGAACTGAAGTTGAGACCAAGAAAAAGAACAGGGCGCTTATGGGATGTCCGCAAAGGCGCGGAGTATGCACTCGTGTTTACACGACTACGCCCAAAAAACCCAACTCAGCTCTCCGTAAAGTCGCACGTGTCCGTCTTGTGAACGGATTTGAAGTAACAGCATATATTCCTGGTGAAGGACATAATCTGCAAGAACACTCAATCGTACTCGTCCGCGGTGGTCGTGTAAAAGACCTTCCCGGCGTACGCTATCACATCGTTCGTGGTGCCCTTGATTCCGCTGGCGTGGAAAAACGTACCAATTCCCGCTCCAAATACGGAACCAAACGCCCGAAAGCCAAGAAATAGGGGGATGTGAAAGATGCCAAGAAAACGTAAAGCTGTTGTCCGGGAAGTATTGCCCGATCCGAAATTCAACGACGTCGTACTCACCAAATTTATGAACTGCCTGATGAAACAAGGCAAGAAGTCCATTGCCGAGAAAATCGTCTATGGAGCTTTTGATATCATTCAAACCAAGACCAAACAGGAACCCCTGGAAGTCTTCAAATCAGCGATTGAAAACGTTCGTCCGCTTGTAAAAGTAGTTTCCCGCCGCGTTGGTGGTTCAAACTACCAGATCCCCACAGAAGTGAACGAGAAAAACGGAACTGCTCTGGCTTTCCGCTGGTTGATCAGCTATGCCCGTGCCAGAAGCGAGAAAACCATGACTGAAAAGCTCGCTGCTGAACTGATGGCTGCCCACAAGAAAGAAGGTTCCTCGATCAAGAAACGTGAAGATACCCATAAGATGGCTGAAGCCAACCGTGCTTTCGCTCATCTCAGGTGGTAACCGAATCTACCTTTGAAAACCCACGACTGCCGGCTGTTGCTGGCAGTCTTTGTATTAAGGGAGAAATCATCCGGAGCTTATAAATCTAGTCTGGGCCCAGGACTCGAAAAAATAGCATAAACTCATTTCCTCCTTGATATCATTACGCTATCATTACGGATGAGATGCGTATTGATGGCGCAATGATAGCGTGTTTGGATTGGTGTGATACATATTCAGGAGTTGAGGAGTAGCAGTGGAAAGACGATCTACAACGTGCTCTTGGGCCAATAGATAAGTGCTTCGAGTAAAAACAGGGTACCAATAACAAAGGTCGGGATTGAAAATAGCCACCATGCTGATACATTTCCTGTCTGGCTGAAAAAGATCGAAATCATCAGCATCAGCAGGTAAAAAAGCTCTGCTCCCCATGCCGGACGATACCACCCAATGCCCAAAATAGTCAGCACGATAAATACAGGGATATTGTGGATGAGATAGCCTATTAGGTTCATGTACCAGGGGGTGGCAGTATCAAATACATCCAGGGAAAACATGAGTACACCCAGCATAAATAAAAAAGCCAGGCCACGAGCCAGCCAAAACAGTGGTTTTCTCTTCATAGGTTTCCAACCTCGTTCACTAAAGATGTCCATCCCTGGTCAGATGTTTTATTGGCAAAGCGCGCCAATCAGACCAGAAAGGTGACCTTTAGTATATCATATCTCATCTTTATGAAAAAACAAGCGATTATTTATGATCCACAAGCAGCGGGATCAATCTGTATTGTAACCACAGTAAATAGTGAATGTATGGGTTCCGGAAGTCTGGCTGATCTGCCTGCTTGACAAAATGATGCCTCTGAGAATATGGGGTCGATATCTTTGATTTGTATCTTTTACACTCCCATACCAATATAACTGAGGATAAACATGCAGGAAATCATCATCGACGGCAGTTCTCTCAGCCTTGAAGCAGTAGAACAGGTAGCCGTACACCATGCTAAAATCAGGCTTGCTGATAGCAGCCTGTTAAAAGTGCAGAAATGCCGTGATTACGTAGAAAAAGTAATCGCCAACGGAGATATTATATATGGACTTACCACTGGGTTTGGCAAGTTCAGTACAGTAAACATTCCCCAGGAAAACATTGCAGAATTGCAGGTGAATCTGATCCGCAGCCATGCCGTGAGCGTAGGTGAACCTTATGATCAAGCCATTACCCGGGCTATCATGCTGTTGCGTATTGCTGTGCTGGCCAAGGGGCATTCGGGGATCCGGCTCGAGACCCTGAATACATTGGTGGATATGCTGAATAAGGGTGTCCATCCAGTGATCCCCAAACGCGGCTCAGTAGGAGCCAGTGGTGACCTGTCTCCACTTTCACATCTGGCCTTGGTACTTTTAGGAGAAGGCTCGGCAGAATATCAAGGTGAGATTGTGTCAGGAGCCTTAGCGATGCAGAAAGCGGGGATCACCCCTGTGCAGCTTGCTGCCAAAGAAGGGCTGGCTTTGAACAATGGAACTCAGGTGATGGCTGCTATTGGAGTGCTTATCCTGCTGGAAGCGGAACGCATGTGCAAACAAGCCGATATCATTGCGGCTTTGTCCATAGAAGCACTAAAAGGCACCCCCCGTGCCTTCGACGAGCTTATTCATCAGCTCCGCCCACATCCCGGGCAAATGACGGTTGCTGCCAATATCCGCAATCTGATTCAGGGCAGTAAGCTGCGCGAATCGCATCTGAATTGTGGTAATGTGCAGGATGCCTATAGCTTGCGCTGCACGCCTCAGGTACATGGTGCGGTCCGCGATGCTTTGAAATATGCCCGTAGTGTATTGGAAATTGAAATCAATAGCGCTACGGATAACCCCCTGATATTCCCTGATGAACAGAAGGTGATCTCGGGTGGAAACTTTCATGGTGAACCTCTTGCTATCGCTCTCGATGCCATGGGAATTGCCATTGCTGAGCTTGCTTCGATCAGCGAACGCAGGATAGAGCAACTGCTGAATCCTGCTCTTTCGCGTGGGTTACCGCCATTTCTGGCCAAACGCCCGGGAATCGATTCGGGATTTATGATCACTCAGTTTACGGCTGCATCTCTGGTGTCTGAAAACAAAGTGCTCGCCCATCCTGCCGCAGTGGATAGCATTCCCACCTCTGCCAATCAGGAAGATCACGTTTCCATGGGCTCAATATCTGCAATCAAGTTGTTGCAGATAGCTGCCAATGTGCGTTCCGTTTTGGCTGTCGAATACTTAATTGCCACAAATGCTGTGGAACACAGAGGCATTCCCAGTTCTCCTGCTCTGGAGGCTGTGATAGCTTGCCTGCGGGAACTGGTGCCACATCTTGAAGAAGACCGGATTTTGTACCAGGATATGAAGTCCAGCACAGAGCTTCTGGCTCGTGCGGCTTTGCTCGATGCTGTTGCCACAGCAGCGGTAGAAATTCATTGACAGATTTAAGGGAGCTTGAGTCTTTTTCCGCATGAGTAAAACAAAGATTGCTTTCGGCCTGATCATCCTTGTGTTGGTAGCTGCCTGCGGGATTGACAATACTATGTACAATGCCCGCAATTACTTCAAGAGCGCTCAAGACCGCCCCTTGAACAATATGGGCAGGCCTACTGCACAAGCAGTGGATGAATACACCAAGGCGATCAAGAAATGCGGCATGATCCTCTCCGATGGCGGCAAGGGTCCCCGAGCTCATGATGCTCTGTTTCTGATGGCAAGAGCACTGTATTACAAAGGTAATTCTGCCTTTCAAGCCAAGGATGCCTTTGAAAGCTTGATCAATGGTTATCCCAATAGCTCACATGTACCTGAAGCTCATATCTACCTTGCCAAAGTGATGCGTGATATCAATCAACCTGCTGAATCAGAAAGGATTCTGGAGCAGTTTGTCCGCAATCCCAAATTCATCAAACACCATCCTCAGGCACTGCTTGTCCTGGCAGATTTCGAAATCCGTGATAAAGACTATCACCGGGCTCAGTTCTGGCTGGAAAGAATTATACTTGATTATCCCAATACCAAAGAGTTCAAGGAAGCTTCCTTCCTCTTTGGGAAAAACTACTACATGCAGAAGGACTATCAGCGGTCGCTGGAAGAATTTGAAAAGATCAACCGTACCCGCAAGATTGAGAAATCCCTCAAGCTGGAAGCTCAGTACTACATCGCGCTGAACGAGTTCTCTCTGGGACGGATTCCCCAAGCCCAGAAGACAGTAAAAAGCCTGATCCGCAATGAAATTCGTCCAGATAAATTGGCTGCAGCCCGAGTGCTATATGCCAGATGTTTGCTTGCCAGTGGTGAGCATGATGCCGGATTGGCTGAGATTGATGCAGTCACCAAAACTTACTTGCGGACGGAGCAATCGGCAGACGCTTTCTATCACCTCGGTGAATACTATTACTACCAGAAAGGGGATATCACGAACGCAGTAAGCAATCTGAATCGGGTTCGTACAGAGTTCAGCAATTCCATCCTATCTCCAATAGCTACACAAAAGGCTACTGCCCTGAATCAATTGCTCCCCAAGGCCAATCTCAATAGCGAAACCAATCTTCAGCAGTTTCTGGATCATCATTACCTGAGGGCAGAGTATTTCATCAAGCCACTGGCTTTGCCTGATTCTGCCTTTTCATCCTATCAGACAGTGATTGATGAACGTCTGAAGCTGGCGTCACTAAGAGACACTCTGCTCCTGGAAATCTCTTATCTGCAAGCTAGCATGGATAGCCTGGCCATCCAGATCGATTCCTTGTCCACAGAGCCCGATCCTGAACAGATCGATAAGATTGATGTACCGGTGGATACTGAGCCTGCTCCAGAGCTGATCCCCAATGAAGACTCGGAACCTGAGGCAGATGTATCTGACGAGCCCAAACCAGAAGAACCCCAGGATGAGATTGAGCCTCAGGAAGGTAAAGAACCTGACTCCGTGGATAAACCACAGGAATCAGATCCTGATAAGCCAGATCAAAAAGAGGAAGCCCCCACACCTCCAGATACACATGATTCCAGAGCTCAGCAGATGCAAGCCTGGCAGGATCAGATCAATGCCAAAAATACCAGAATGGAAGCGCTTACAAGCCTGATCGCTAAATTCGATAGTGAGATTATCCCATTCTGCTATTTTGCTCAGATCAGCATCCTTCATAACGACATCAAAGATACCAGCAGGCGGGATGTACTCTTTGCCACAATGCAGCAAAGCTATCCCCGCAGCAAATACACAATCGCAGCATCCATGGTTATGCAGGATAAAACCCCTGAACTCATAGATCCAGATTACAATGCAGCCCGTTTGGATTTTGACAGGATTCTGGGCTATTGGCCAGATCAACCGGATTCACTGGTGACAGCCTTGCAAACCTATACCGAATCACCTTATTCAGATCTGCAGCTTAGAGCCCAGTATCGCCTGGGCTGGCATTATAGTTTTGAAGCCCCGGACTCTCTGAAAGCCAGGATGCACCTCAAAGAGGTATTGGACAATGCCCAGTCCGGTGAATATGGAACCGTGACCAGACGTTTCTTTGACGGAGTGAAATTTTTACTGAGGGATCCTGCGCCTGCCCCTACTCCTTATGCTGATAGCCTGAGCACAACAGAGCTTCCTGAGCCCGAAGATCCTTTCCTTTTGTTCCCGGCTCTGCCTGATTCCCTGAATCTCTTTACCGATCCAGGTTTTGATTTCAGCATTCCTGCGCTCTGGGATAGCCTTGCTATTGAAGACAGCCTGGCAATCGATGATTCCCTCATGGTGGAAAGAGAACCGGAAAGCCCCAGGGAAGAGGAAAACAAGACAATCCAGCCCGAAGAACAAAGCACTCCTGAACCTCAACCTGCCATCAAGGAAGAGGAAATACTGTCTGAATGATCCGGGGAGTGTTGCGTTACCAGCATGTTTATCTGAAGCTGGGGATATTCACATTGGGGGTCCTGACCGGGATTGACGTTTCGATCCGCCAGTTGATCCTCCAGAGCTCACTATTTCTAGTCTTCATGCTAGCTGAGATTCAGGTCTTTAAAAACCTGCTGTTTGGCTTGCGGAAGTTGCTGCCCTATATCACCGCTTACTGGGTGTTTGCGCTGCTGTTTTCAGTTCCTTTCATGCAAAGTGTGCTCTTCACAGGGCAGCTACTTTACTTCGTGATTGTAATGGTAGCTGTGTGGGCAAGAGTGGATAAAAGCCTGCTGATCTCACACATACACTGGTGTACAAAGTTCAGAGCCGGCAAAGCTATGATCTCATTTGTGCTCTCAACCTATATGTTCTTTCTGCTCTACATCAGCAAATACCAGCAGCAGCCCAAAGCGGAGAACGTGCAGTCCATCATCAACCAGGCTATCGCTACCGGCAGGGAAGTTCATGCAGCAGCCCCTGATGTAGCGCAAAGAATTGAAGCACTATTGTCTGTAAGCGATACCAATTACCCCCTTTATGGCAGGCAAAACATCCTGGGAATGCTGTTCCTGACCTGTCTGGGATTGGTACATAATCTTTAGAACTATGCGCTATCTGATACAGCTCAGTTATGATGGATCGGAGTTTTGGGGCTGGCAAAAGCAAGCCCATGGCAGGACGGTTCAGACCGTGATGGAACAAGTAGTTGAGCAGTTTTCCGGCAAGCCTGTAGCAGTGGTGGCATCGGGCCGTACAGATACTGGAGTCCATGCTACAGCTCAATATGCTCATTTTGATTACGATGGCAAGATGGAACGGGCGCAGATGCTGAAAGCCTTCAATCGCTGGCTTCCAGATGATGTGAAAGTGCTGAGGATCACCACTGTAGCTCCTGATTTTTCAGCACGCTATCAAGCGTATGAACGCACCTACAAATATCTGTTGGTGAGGCAAAGAACCCCATTCAACAGACTCTATACAGCCAATGTGCCATGGTGCAAACTCCATCTGGCTCCCATGCAGGAGGCAGCCCAGCGGTTTCTGGGCAGCCACAATTTTTCATCCTTTGGACGCATGAATCCTGAAGTGCCAAACCATATTTGCGATCTCCAGGAATGCAGCATCAGTGAGGATGAGGGTTGCTTCACTTTTATCGTGAGGGCTGATCGGTTCCTGCACAATATGGTGCGGCGCATGGTGGGTACGCTGATCAATATCTCCCACTTTGAACTGCCCCCAGATACCATCGACAAGCTCTTCCGTGATGAATGTCCCCGCCAGAATCTGGTATTTACGGCTCCGGCAGAAGGATTGTACCTGATCGATGTGAAGTATCCGGCGGATCTGCTTGACTGGAACACGGGACTAAAGAATCTGGACTCAAATGAGGTGAATCATGAAGTATAAAATCCCCCGCGGAACATTTGACATTCTCCCCAAAGACAGTGCCAGTTGGCAATATGTGACCTCCATCTTTCGCAAGACAGCCAGCAGCTATGGCTATCAGGAGATCACCACTCCGATCTTTGAACAGAGTGACCTGTTTGAGCGTTCCTCTGGAGAAAGCTCTGATGTGGTACAGAAAGAAATGTATCGCTTTGAAGACCGCAAGGGCAGGAGCTTTGCCCTGCGTCCCGAGGGTACAGCCCCAGTCGTACGTTCCTATGTGGAAAACAACCTCGGAGTGCTCTCTCCGCGCACCAAGCTGTATTATATTGGCCCCATGTTCCGTTACGACCGTCCTCAGGCAGGACGCTACCGTCAATTCTATCAATATGGAATCGAATTCATCGGCAGCGATCATCCCTATTACGATGCCGAAGTGATTGCTTTGGAGATGGAATTTCTCAAGGCTCTGGGACTGCAGAAGTTTCACCTGGAGATCAATAGTGTAGGCTGCAAGTCCTGCTCCGTTGATTATGAAACTGCTCTAAAAGAGTATTTCCGGCCTCATTTGCCCGAGCTTTGTGGGGATTGCCAGACGCGGTTTGAACAGAAACCCCGGCGTTTACTTGATTGCAAGGTGCCATCCTGCCGTCAGTTCAGAGTTCAAGCCCCATCTCAAATCGACTTTCTTGATGCTGGTTGCAAGGAGCATTTCTCGTCAGTGCAACAATATCTGCAACAGATGAAGATAGAATATCGGATCAATCCTGCCATCGTAAGGGGCCTGGATTACTATACCAATACTGCCTTCGAATTCATCTTTGAAGGTTTGGGCGCTCAAAACACCCTGGCTGGTGGAGGACGCTACAACTATTTGATCGAGCAGATTGGCGGCAAACCCACACCTGCTATAGGCTTTGCTGGAGGCTTTGAACGACTCCTGCTGGCCCTGGAAGAAGAGGGTGTAGCCTTACCAGTGGAAACCAAACCCACTGCCTACCTGATCTGTGCAGGAGAAGCAGCTCTGGCCTTTGCCATGCCTATGCTCAGGGATCTACGGGCAGCCGGGATTTGGGTGGACTACAATGCCGATAAAACCTCCTTCAAAGCGCAGATGAAAGCCTCCGATCAAAGCGGGGCAAGATTTGCCATAATCATCGGCGAAGACGAGCTTCAGGAAGGATTCGTTACTCTGAAGAATCTGCAAAGTGGTGAGCAGCTCCGGCTGGCTCCGGCAGATTTATCAGGGGTGCTGTTGAAGGATTAGGTTCGTTGGGTTATAAGCGTTGTGAATCCCTATGATTTGCAACAGGATAGAACCTGGAGCCCCAATCGGGGCGACATAATATAGCGAGGGTTCGCAGCATTGCGTAGCAATGCGAAGGCCCTCGTGGAGAGCGAGATGTCCTGTGAGCCCCTGAGGGCGACACAGTATTGATGCGAGACCAAAATGCACAGGACTTCAAGTTGTTTTATCATGTTGTCAGATAATGTATTTATACCTATCATCCAAACCCTTTCCCTCAAGGGGAGAGGGCATTACTTTGCCGCATCCCAAGACTTCGTAAACTCCGCCATAGGGACCCAGACAAGGGGAGAGGGCTATCTCCAGCTCCACTCCCGCACATCCCGAACAGGGCTTGGGATGTGCTTGGGTGATTCAAGAGCAGGGCAAGAAGTATTAGCAAGCAACAGACCCATATCAGATTACATTACAATCATATACATGATACTAGATCAAGGATCGGGACAGCATAACTTACTAAATTCGCACTGTATTGATTAACAGAGGTTTGCTTCGTCTTCACCTCGAGATCACCTCGAGTACTCGAGGTGATCTCGAGGTGAACATGAAGGGAAGACGAGATAATCTATTGACAATCATACAGGTATGAATCTACAAAAAACCCCGACCAGAGATCTGATCGGGGTTCCTTTATATAGCCTATTATCAGTTAGTTATAGATACTTATTGATCTTGTTTTCGATCAAGTCCTGAATTTCTTTCATTCTGGCTTCTGTAGTGGCTTCATAGCGAGTGACCAGTACAGGAGTGGTGTTTGAGGCACGGATCAAGCCCCAGCCATCGGTGAAGGTGATACGGGCGCCATCGATGTCATTGACATCGTAGCCTTCAGTTTTGAACTCAGCACAGACCTTAGCAACCACATCGAACTTCCGTTCATCAGCGCATTTGGTATGTAGCTCAGGAGTATTGTACATCTTGGGTTGATCCGCTAGATAGCTGCTCACCGGAGCAGTGGTTTTGGCTACGATTTCCAGGAATCTGCAGCTCACGTAGATGGCATCATCAAAGCCCAGATAGCGATCTGCCAGGAAGACGTGACCGCTCATTTCTCCAGCGAAATCCACGCCGATTTCCTTCATCCTCATCTTGATATTGGCATGGCCAGTCTTGTACATGATGGGGATTCCGCCTCTTTGCTTGATGTCATCGTAGAGGTTTTTGGAGCATTTCACATCGGCAATGATCGGTTTTCCCGGGTTTGTTTTGAGGTAGTCACGCGCCAGGATGTTCAGGATTTGGTCTCCGAACAGCATTTTCCCTTTTTCATCCACAACGCCGATGCGGTCAGCATCTCCATCCAGGCCAATTCCCAGCTCATATTCAGCGGTCACTACAGCCCGGCTGAGATCGACCATATTCTTTTCCACAGTGGGATCGGGGTGGTGATTTGGGAAGTCGCCATCGGGCTCGCAATACATTTCGATCACTTCGCAACCCAGGCGCTGAAGAATCTCAGGCAGGTAAGGCCCGCCCATGCCGTTGCCGCCATCAATTATGACCTTGACTGGCCTTTCCAGATGAATGTTGTTGACGATGTAATCGATGTAGTCCTGATCGATATTCTGAATTTTCGTGAGGGTTCCTGCGCCTTGCTCAAACTGCTCAGCCTGGATGATGCCCAGGACCTTCTGGAGCTCTTCGGCATATACACTGCCCAAACCCAGATTCAGCTTGCAGCCATTGTATTGAGAGGGGTTGTGACTGGCGGTTACCATGGCACCCCCGCCCATTTGAAGTTTCCAAATGGCAAAATACAGCACTGGAGTTGCCACGATGCCGATATCTGTGACATCGCATCCTGCTTCCAGGGCTCCCTTGATAAAGGCATCCATGAATTCCCGGGTGGTATGTCTGGCGTCTCCACCGATCACCAGAGAATTCTCGCCATGTTGTTTCAAGTAAGTTGCAAAGCCTTTTCCGATCAGATAATAGGTTTCGGCATTGAGCTCTTCACCTACGATGCCGCGTACATCATATTGTCTGAAAACTTTGGGTTCAATCATGCTGACCTCTCTTTATGTTTAATCATTACAGCTAGTTACGATTCGCTCCAGGATTGGGATAATCTTCTTGATGGCGAGGCTCCTGTGCGAATAGATGTTTTTCTCTACGTCACTGAGTTCGGCATAGGTCTTGCCCAAGCCATCAGGCTCGAACAGGTTGTCATAGCCAAAGCCGTTTTCTCCGCGCTCTCTTATGCAGATGGTTCCGCTTACCGAAGCAGTAACAATGGCGATGATACCATCCCTGTCTGCCAGAGCAATGGCAGTATCAAAGTGAGCCGCGCGGTTTTGTTTGCCATCCATCTGGATCAAGACTTTCCTGCGGTTGTCCAGATAGCTGCAGCCTGTGCCTGCATACCTGGCTGAATATACTCCCGGAGCACCATCTAAAGCATCGATGAACATGCCTGTGTCATCCGCCAGGCATAGCATGCCAATCCGGCTTGCACCATATAGAGCCTTCTTCATGGCATTGCCGGCGATGGTATCTTTGTCTTCAATGGGACTGGGTATCGTGGGGAAATCCAAAAAGCTGTGCACAACAATCTTGAGTGGAGACAACAGCTCTTTCAATTCCCGGATTTTGTCCGGATTTCGGGAGGCTACGATCAGGGGCTGCATGCTTTAGATTTTTCTGAGCCAGCTTTTGATGCGTTGCAGGATATTGCGATCCAGGAACTTCTCAGCAGCGGCGGTGATCTTTTGCATTTGCATCAGCACATCACCTTCACCGCTCCAATTGTCGGTAAGAATCTTCTGGTCTATGTCGTTGAGGACGATGTTCAGTCCCAGTACTAACAGCACCAGGTCATCCACATAGCCGATGATAGGGATAAAATCAGGGATGATGTCCAAAGGCATGATCAGGTAAGCGATGATGCCACCCACAATGGCTTTCTGCTTTGTGGAAACCCTCTTATCCATCGCCAGACGAGAAACCAGAATGAAGAAATCAGGGAGTAAAAACAGATAATCACTCAGTTTACCGCCAAATTTGCCAGTTTTTTCATTGGTCCAGTCTTTGGCTTTGCTGCGCAGTTCCTCATAGAATTTAAGCTTCGCATCGTCCATATCTACTATCTTTTCCTGCATGTTGTCCTGTTCATCCGGGGATATTTCTTTGGGTTCAAATACTTCGTCTGTCATAGCTACCTCACTTATAGACATTTTATTCGTTAGTCCTGCTTAGTCAAGCAAAAAAAGCTTTCTGGGTTGATCAAGAAAAGAAAACCGCATCTGGAGTACAGATGCGGTTTACATTTATCGATAGTTTTATCTGATTGCGGCAATGGCTGCAGCCAAACGGGCAATCGGAACCCGGTAGGGAGAGCAGCTCACGTAGTTCATGCCTACGCGATGACAGAATTCCACGCTGCTGGGTTCGCCACCGTGTTCGCCACAGATTCCGACCTTAAGATTCGGACGGGTGCTGCGACCTCTTTCGGTGCCCATTTGTACCAATTGACCTACGCCTTCCTGATCCAGAACCTGGAAGGGGTCTTGTTTCAGCAGGTTTTTCTGAATGTACACAGGAAGGAACACACCAGCATCATCACGGCTGTAACCAAAGGTCATCTGAGTGAGGTCATTGGTGCCAAAGCTGAAGAATTCAGCGCTTTCTGCGATCTTATCAGCTGTTAAGGCAGCTCTGGGAATCTCGATCATGGTACCAACAAGGTATTCCACTTTGGTGCCGGTTTCGGCAAAAACCTGATCGGCGGTGGTGCGGATGATCTCTTCCTGCAGCTTGAACTCAGCCAAGGTACCGATCAATGGAACCATGATCTCAGGAAGCACTTTCACACCTTTCGCCTGTACATTGATGGCAGCTTCAATGATTGCCCGGGCTTGCATCTCAGTGATTTCGGGATAGGTATTGCCCAAACGGCAGCCACGATGTCCCAGCATGGGATTGAATTCATGCAGGGAATTCACTCTGGCTTTTACTTTAGCAGGATCGATGCCAAGCTCTTTGGCGATCTCCACCTGTTGAGCTTCCTCATGGGGTACAAACTCATGCAGGGGCGGATCCAGGAGACGTACCGTAACCGGGAAGCCGTCCATGGCTGTGAAGATGCCTTCAAAATCGCTGCGTTGCATTGGCAACAGCTTGTCCAAAGCCTTGCGGCGTCCGGCTTCATCGTCAGCGAGGATCATTTCACGCATAGCTTTGATGCGATCACCTTCAAAGAACATATGTTCGGTGCGGCAAAGACCGATACCTTGAGCGCCAAATCCCCGGGCTACCTGAGCATCCTTGGGGGTATCAGCATTAGTGCGGACTTTCATGCGGGTGTATTTATCAGCCAATTCCATAATCATGGCGAAATCGCCACTCAATTCAGGATCCTGAGTCTCTACTTTACCCTCGATCACTTGACCGGTGGAACCATTGAGGGAGATCCAATCACCTTCTTTATAGACTCTGCCGTCCACGGTCATGGTACGGCCTTTGTAATCGATTTGTAAAGCACCGGCACCGGAGACGCAGCATTTACCCATGCCTCTGGCTACCACGGCAGCGTGAGAAGTCATGCCGCCTCTGGCGGTGAGGATACCCTGGGCTACATTCATGCCACGCAGGTCTTCCGGAGATGTCTCGATGCGCACCAGGACTACTTTCTTGTTGTTCTTTGCCCATTCTTCGGCATCATCGGCGAAGAATACAATCTGGCCTGTAGCGGCACCTGGAGAGGCTGGCAAGCCTTTGGCGATCACTTTGGCGCTGGCAAGGCCAGCTTTGGTGAATACGGGGTGTAAAAGCTCGTCGAGCTTGGCAGGTTCGAGTCTCATAAGTGCGGTCTTCTCATCGATCATGCCGTCTCTGAGCATATCCATGGCAATCTTGACCATGGCGGCACCAGTTCTCTTACCATTTCTGGTTTGAAGCATCCACAGCTTGCCATCCTGGATGGTGAATTCCATGTCCTGCATATCTTTGGCATGCTGCTCCAGTCTTTGCTGAATGGCATACAGCTCTTTATAAACTTCTGGCATGGTCTCTTCCAGCGAGGGATACTTGGCGGCACGATCTGCTTCAGAAACGCCAGCCAGTTTTGCCCACCTTTGGGAACCAATCAGGGTGATTTCCTGAGGAGTGCGGATTCCCGCCACCACGTCTTCACCTTGAGCATTGATGAGGTATTCACCATTGAACAGGTTTTCACCAGTAGCAGCGTCGCGGCTGAAAGCCACGCCTGTGGCGCTGGTATTGCCCATATTGCCAAACACCATGGCCTGGACGTTTACAGCAGTACCCCATTCGTCCGGAATGTTGTTGAGCTGGCGGTAATAAATGGCACGGTCGTTGTTCCAGCTATTGAACACGGCAAAGACTGCTCCCCAAAGCTGTTCCCAGGGATCGCTGGGGAAATCGTGACCGGTATTGTCTTTCACTGCTTTTTTGAAGAGATAGACGAGTTCTTTCAGGTCTTCAGCGGTGAGATCAAGATCATTGGTGATGCCTTTTTGGGTCTTCATGTGATGGATAATCACTTCAAAGGGATCTTCCTCTTCCTTGCTCTGGGGCTTGAGACCCAGCACTACGTCGCCATACATCTGCACAAAGCGGCGATAGCTATCCCAGGCAAAACGTTCATTGCCGGATTTCTTGATAATGCCTTGCACGGCGTTGTCGTTCATGCCAAGATTCAGGATGGTGTCCATCATTCCAGGCATGGAAGCACGAGCGCCGGAGCGAACTGAAACGAGAAGGGGATTCTCATCCGAGCCAAATTGCATGCCCATGATGTCTTCCACTTGTTTCACAGCGGCTGTTACTTCAGCAGTGAGGAGCTCGCGAAGCTTGTCTCCACCTATTTGATTGTATTCGATACAGGCTTCGGTGGTGATCGTAAATCCAGGAGGTACGGGCACGCCAATCAGGTTCATTTCAGCCAGATTGGCACCTTTACCGCCCAGGAGGTTTTTCATATCAGCCTTGCCTTCCGCATGTCCGTTACCGAACAGGTAAACACGTTTGGTTGCAGTCATTTATCCTCCATGAGTGCATTATAGAATTATATTTTTCAGTACTTTCCAAGCTCTGAAAAGGCGGGATTCTGTCAATAGCTTTCTTTGACGTGGCTTAAGAGATTCCTGCTAAATCCAATTACGCTATCATTACGCACTCATTACGGATGAGATGCGTAGTGATAGCGTGATAATGGCGTGGTTCAATTAGCAGAGGGGATTGCGGATTGGCTCATTGAGCGGTGATCCTGGAATCCAGGAAAGCTTGAAACTGTTTGGAAAAATCTCCGCTTATCTTTGTTTGCAGTGTCCGGATAGCGCGGGCTTTTGCTTCTTCAGCGGTGAAATGTGCTTCTCTGCCGCTGTCGCTGAAAGTGAGGATTTGCTGATCCAGATTGTCTGTTACAGAAATACTGAGCTGATAGCGCACGTATTTCTGATTGCTCTGCATATCCAGATTTTCAAAGCTGACGCTGCAGCGAATGATGTTTTCTGCAGAAGGGGATAGGGCAAAGCCCAAAGATGTGAGTGCAGATTCCAGGATGGGCAGGACTTTGCCATCGGGATCTCCTTCCATAACAACTTGCAGGGTGATAGCTTTGCCAGTATCGCTGATCTGTTTGCGCAGTGAATCCCTATCATAGGGTAGCTTGAGGGATGTGGCGCTATCAAGGCTGATAATGCGGAGCTGATCGATGAGTTCGGCATTCTTCGCATCTAAAACTCCGGCTGCTGATAGACTGGCGTATTTGCTCCAGATATCTTTGCTTTCCTGGCTGCGCAGGATCAAAGCCTGAATCTTGCGGCTGTGATCCAGGATCATATCTTCATAAAGTGAAGCTGTGCTAAGGCGATGCAGATAAGCCAGGGCATACACCTGCCCCAGTTTGTCAGTCCAGGTCTTGCCGATCTGGATATTGTAGAGATTCTGAATCGAGGTCACTTTCAATTTGTCGGTCTGGTCGGTCTGCGATGTAAAGCTCAGGCTCTTACCACTTGCGATTTCTTGGTATCTTTGTTCAGTCGTGGTTTCGGCTGAGATGGAAGTTGAAAAGATTTTGGCGAGATTGGCGCGGGCATTATCTTCGGCTTCGGTTCGTGATCCGCCTGTACCCACAGTGCTCATATACATCATGTTGTTGTATTCTGTTGAGGGATTATCAACCCACTGGGGACGGTTCTTATCCTTTGCGGCAAAGGCACTTGTGGCTATTATCAAAGAGACAATCACGAGTAAGAACTTAGGCATGGTAACCTCCCAAATGAGTTTGATTCATTTATCGAAAACACGATCGATCCGTCAAGTAGTTTAGTCTTGTTGAGATAAAGCAATTGACAAAAACGGGTCTATTATGAGCTTGGGCACGTGCTCGGATGCAGAAAATACCCTCAGTTTCACAGTCATCTCATGGCACAATGATATTACAAGTGGTTGATTATGCGAACGTTTGATGCTATTCTTCCTTACCTGAAGAAAAGCTATGCCCAGATTGCAGGCGGGATTGTAATGCTGATCCTGGTGGACGTAGTCCAGCTTGCTATGCCCAAAGTGATGCAATATGCCATCGATAGCATCCAAACCCGGAAGATTACTGAACAGGGCTTGGTTTGGGTGGGTCTGATAATCTTTGGTTTGGCGGTTGCCGTGATGATATTGCGCTATTTCTGGCGGGTCCTGATCATCGGAAATTCACATCGGATTGAACAGAGTTTGCGGCAGGATTTTTACAATCACTTGCTGAAACTCTCACAAAACTTCTTCAATAAGAGCAAAACGGGTGATCTGATGGCTTATGCCACCAATGACCTCAATGCCGTTCGCATGTTGATGGGGATGGGGTTCATAGCTGCGATGGATATTGTGTTTATGACCGTGGCCAGCTTCTCCTTTATGGTATCCATAGACTGGCGTCTTACCCTGTTGGCAATCATCCCTATGCCCTTCCTTTCGCTTACTATTGGCTATTTTGGCAAGAAGATGCACAAGCGTTTTGCCGCTGTGCAGGAAAGCTTTGCCACGCTATCCGGCAAAATCCAGGAGAGCATCTCCGGGATCAGGATCGTCAAAGCCTTTGTGCAGGAAAAAGCAGAACTGAAGAAAGTGGATGACGTCTCTCTGGAATTTGTCAATCAAAACATCTCAATGGCAAAAATCTCCGGTATCTTCCATCCTTTCATGAGTTTCGTGATTTCCACTTCGATGATTATCACCCTGTATTTTGGAGGACGGGCTACGATCCGTGGAGATATCACAATCGGCGGTTTCATCGCCTTCTTCCAGTATCTTGGGATGCTGGTGTGGCCTATGATCGCTATTGGCTGGATCGTGGATATGTATCAAAGAGGTACCGCATCACTGAAGCGGCTGAATTCCATTTTTGAACTCCAACCCGAAATCGATGACAAAGATGCGGATCAAAGCATCACTTCCATTGAAGGTAAGATCACGATCAAAAACCTGTCCTTCCGTTATGCTGATGACCTGCCCAAGATCTTCAGTGACATCAGTGCCACCATCGAGGCGGGGAAAACCCTGGCTGTAGTTGGTCCCACGGGTTGTGGAAAAACGAGCCTGATCGAGCTCCTGGTAAGGGTTTACAATCCTCCTAAGAATAGCATCTTCATCGATGATAGAGATATTTACAGGTTCCCGCTGCAAGTTTTGCGACGCGATATCGTACTGGTGCCTCAAGACCTCTTTCTTTTCAGCGATACTATTGCCAACAACATCCGGCTGGGGAATCCTGAAACCACAGAAGCCAGCGTGTTTGAAGCTGCCAAGGTTGCTCAGGTATATGATGAAATCATGGACTTTGAGCATAAATTTGAGACCATCGTGGGCGAGCGGGGCATCACCCTTTCCGGAGGTCAGAAACAAAGGGTTGCTATTGCCAGGGCACTTTTGACCAATCCCCAGGTATTGATCCTGGACGATGCGTTATCGGCAGTAGATACCAAGACCGAACGCAATATCCTGGAGCGCTTGATTGAGGTTAGAAAGGGGAAAACCACGATCATCATAGCTCACCGCATTTCCTCGATCCAGCATGCTGATAAAATCATCGTATTGGGGGATGGTGTGATCAAGGAAAGAGGGAATCACGATTCACTGATCAAATCGGGAGGTTTATACCGGGATTTGTATGAGAAACAAAGAATCCGGGCCCGGCTTGAGGAGGACGATTTATGATGCACGGAGGTGGTGGCGGTGGCGGAGGCCGTGGTGGTGCTTTCATGGCTGATGATCTGAAGGGCAAGATCTACGACCGTAGATTATACGGCAAGATGCTGCACTATCTGAAGCCGTATCTGAAATGGGTATTGATCTCTTTCTTCATTCTTATGGTGGTAACTGGAGCAGAGGTGGTGTTACCCCTGATTCAGCGCACCGCAATAGATGATTACATTGTATCGGACAAGACCATCGCCATATTTGCCGATCAGGCTCAGTATGATGGCTTCATCTCCAGATACGCTTATATGCATTTCAAAGAATACACATATTCCGGGATCCACTTTGTCATCATATCTGCCAAAGACCGTAATAAAATGGACAAGCATGATCTGGATGACCTTATGGATCAAGGTATTATCAGTAAGCAGACAGTCTTTTTGATTCAAGCCAAGTCTGAATATATTGAAATTCTGAATAGCTACCTGGCAGAGGATCAGAATCCTGAAGATGGCATCCAGGAGCTTTCCGGCTGGTTTTACATCAGTGGAAGTAAGATCGCGGTATCCCGAGAACAAATGCAGAACATTCCCAGGCTTGAGCGGCTCAAGATTCGCTCTGAGGCGTCCCGGGCTTTGATGTATCTGGCTTTGATCTTCTTTGGCATCATTCTGATCCGGATGGTGGGGAGCTATTTCCAGTCTGTGATAACCACTACTTTCTCCCAGAAAGCCATGAATGATCTGCGCCATGATGTCTTTGCCCATATGCAGAAGATGCCTACCAAGTATTTCGATCAAAACCCTGTGGGGCGTCTGGTAACCAGAGTTACCAGCGATATCCGGGCGATTGATGAAATGCTGGCTTCTGGTGTGATCACTATCGTTCAGGATGTGATCCTGGTGATCACGATTGTGACCCTGATGTTGATTCTGAACTGGAAACTGGCTCTGGTGAGTATGTCCATCCTGCCTTTAGTGATATGGATTATTGGTGTTTACCGCAGTAGAACCAGAGTGATCTACCGCGAGATCCGCAAGAATCTGGCGGCTCTGAATGCTACGTTTGCTGAGCATATTGCCGGACAGAAGATCATCCAGCTTTTCAATCAGTACTTTCATAAGCGGCAGGAATTTGCCGATATCAACCATGACTATTTCCGTACTTCCATGAAGCAGCTAAAGCTCTTTGCCTTTTTCCGTCCCATCATCCATGTATCCTCCCAGGTGGCAGTAGCATTGATCATGTGGTATGGGGGAGGACAGATTCTCAGAAACATGATCACGATTGGCTTGCTGATGGCTTTTACCCAGTACATCCACAAGCTATTCGAGCCCATCAATGACTTCAGTGAGAAATTCAACGTTCTTCAGGCTGCCCTGGCTGGAGCAGAAAGAATCTTTGACCTGATGGATCAGGAGCCTGATGATTATCGTGAGGATCTGGCAACCCATGGTAAGCTGGAAGGGGAGATAGAGTTTGATAATGTGTGGCTGGCATACAACAATGAAGAATGGGTGCTGAAGGATATCAGCTTCAAGGTAAAGCCAGGTGAGAAGATTGCCCTGGTGGGACATACAGGCAGCGGTAAGACCTCCATCGTGAATCTCATTCTGGGGATGTACAAATATCAGAAAGGACGCATCTCCATCGATGGCAAGAACATATCAAACTATGCCCTGGAAGATTTACGTGCCAATGTGGGTATCGTGCAACAGGATGTCTTCATCTTCAGCGGCAATATCTACGACAATATAGCTCTGAACAACACCAAATTGAGCCAGGAAGAAGTGGAGCAAATGGCCAGATATGTAAATGCAGATAAGTTTATCCAAAACCTGCCTCAGAAGTATCAGGAACCTGTAATGGAACGCGGCGCAACTCTCTCCACAGGACAGCGCCAGCTCATTGCCTTTGCCCGGGTATTGGCATACAACCCTTCGATCTTTATACTGGATGAAGCTACATCTAATATCGATACCGAGACGGAGATCCTGATCCAGGATGCGCTGGAAAAACTCATCCAGGGACGGACATCCATCATTATTGCCCACCGCCTTTCCACCATCCAGCATGCGGATCGCATCCTGGTGCTGCATAAAGGCCGGATCGTAGAAGAAGGCTCGCATTTTGATCTTTTGGACAAAAAAGGCTTGTACTATGACCTGTATCGCCTCCAATATACCTAAAGAAAGAACACCAGCACTTTGGCATGCATATTGCATCATACGTGGGCTGGGATAAAAAAGAATTGACAAAATATTCCTTTTGTCAATCCTGATAAATATGTGATAGACAACACTTGATCAACAAGGAGGATCAATGAAGAAGTATTGGCTGATTGTCTTAGCCCTTACACTCGTAACTGCCATGTTTGCAAATCGCTATGAGGTAGTGGCATGGCAAGAAGATTTTGAATCTGGCGCTACAGGATGGACGCATTGGGATGGTACCCAGAGCCCTTCAATGTGGCATATTTACAATGCCGACGCTACTCAGGGTGACGTATGGTGGATGGGAGATCCCGATTTAGCGTCCGGAGCCAATATCGGTGGATATTACAACCACCAATACCTGGTGCTGGATACACCAGCCCGCACTCTTACCGCAGGTAATGCCAACCTTACTTTCAAGATGAGACTGGGTCTTGAAGATCCAGGCTCAAGCACAGATTATCCTCAATACAATGGATGGGATTCGTTCAATGTAAGGATTTCTACTGATGGCGGTAATGTCTGGACCACTATCAATCCCACTAATCCAGCTTATCATTTCACTTCATCATTTGCCTTTGGTCAGGAACATGGTGAGGGAGTCAATATCCCCGGCTGGGGCGGTATGCTTACCACCTGGACACAGGCTTCTTTTAACCTTTCTGCCTATGTTGGCCAAAGCGTTCAAATTCGCTTTGCTTTCGCTTCTGACCCGGCTTATGCTACTGCTGAGCAGCCCAATATGTTTGGCGCTATGGTTGATGATATTGTCTTTGCAGATTATACCAATAACGGCGTTAACGATGGTCAGATGACCTTCTCCAGCATGGTTCCCCTGGGTGGGGATATCTGGAACCTGGTAGAAGTTGCTGGTGCTCCATCACCTTCTCATGTTTTCCGCAATCAAAACGCTCAGAATACTTACAACACAAATATGCTGAACTACCTGCAAAGCCCTGTGATTACACTGCCCGCCAGCGGTGCTATCTGGGCTGATTTCCAGATTATGGGTGATTTCAGTGATCCTGATGACTGGCCAAACGTTGATTATTGGGGTTGGGAGATATCACCTGATAATGGCACAACCTGGTACTATATGAGTAATCCCTATGGAACCACTGGTGTGCCAAACTATGTATACAGCGATGCACCTGACGTATGGTCATCGGCAATTGAGAGTTATACCCTTGATGGTCTCATTACAAATTATGCCGGTATGAATGTGATTTTCCGTTGGTATTTCCAATCTGATTACGATACTCCTCAAGGCACTGGTATCATGATCGACGATTTCAAGATCTACAATGATGTCCCTATCGCTGCTCCAGAAAATCTCACTGCATCAGTTAGCGGATCCTCAGTAACTCTGGTATGGGAAGAGCCGGGTGGAGAAGAACCACCACCTCCTGCAGGATTCACTGATGATTTCGAGAGCTACAATGACTTCGCTCTTACTTTCGCACCCTGGACTCTGGTTGATGTGGACATGAGCGCTACTTATGGATTTACAGGGATCACATTCCCGAATTCCGGCAGCCCCATGGCCTACATTATCTTCAATCCAAGTGCCACCACTCCTGCCACCACCAGCGCTGATGCGCATAGCGGCTCCAAGTATGCTGCCTGCTTTGCCTCCACAACCCCTTCAAACAACGACTGGTTGATTTCTCCGGTAATCACTCCAGCAGCTGGACAATTCCTGAATTTCTGGGCTAGATCCTATGTGTCCACCTATGGCCTGGAACGCTTTAAAGTGGGGATTTCCACTACTGGTACAGCCCCGGCAAACTTCACCATCATCAGTGGTGCAAACTATGTGCAGGCTCCAGTGGCATGGACTCAGTACAGCTATGATCTCAGCGCTTATGTAGGACAGGAGATCCGCTTTGGTATCCAATGCGTATCCGATGATGCCTTCATCTTCTTCGTAGATGATGTGTCTGTCGGTGCCCCAGCTACCAGATTTGATAGCCCTGCCATTGCCCAAACTGAAGGCAATGCAGCTTCCCGTGCTTTGGTTGCTCCTGGATCTGCTCCCCTGTACGATGTGAATGGAGTTCCCAGCACCCGTACGGTATCCAGCTACAAAATCTATCGCAATCAGACCTACGTAGCTACAGTTCCCAATGGTGTATTGACTTACACTGAGAATGATGTACCCGGTGGTGCTCATGTTTATCATGTAACTGCCATGTACGATCAGAACGAATCACCTGCTTCAAATGCCATAAGCGTATTCGTTATGCCCGGCCAGCATGGTGAGACTTATTATGATGATGGTACTGCCGAACTGGGACTTACTTTGGGTGCAAACCGCCAGATGGCTGTAAAACACAATTATGGCACCTGGATCAACGTGAAGTATGCCAAGGTCTATGTACACACTGTTGGTACCGCTGGTATCATCATCAGAGTCTTTGACAATGATGGTCCTGATGGCATGCCTGGCACCAATCCTGTGGTCCAATTCCAATATCCTGCTGCTTCTATAGTCCAGGGTTGGAACTACATTCCGATTCCTCAGGATGCTGTCTTTGATGATGGTATCTTCTATATTGGCATTCTGGAAACTGCAGGTGCATCCCAGATCGGTGTGGATACTTCGGTTTTTGGCCATAGTTACACCCGCATCAGCAATTGGGAACCGTACAACACTGGTGAGATCATGATTCGCGCGATTGTCTTCACGGGCAGTGATAACGAAGATGACCTCAATCCAGCCCTTACACTGGCTGCCAGCAACTATCCCAATCCCTTCAATCCTGAAACCACCATTTCCTACAGCGTACCCAAAAACGGCGTGACCTCTCTCAAGGTTTACAACACCAAGGGTCAGATGGTAAGAAGCTTGGTGAACAAGGATTTGACTGCTGGAATGCACAAAGTAGTATGGAATGGCACCGATGACAAAGGTAAATCCGTACCCAGCGGTGTTTACTTCTACCGTGTGGAAAATGCCGGTAAAGCAGTTACCAAAAAGATGCTGCTCTCCAAATAATCCAAACCTCAAGATCCTGTGAGTCTTTCACGGGATCCTGATTATAAAAAGAAACCCCGGATGTTAAGTCCGGGGTTTCTATTTCATGCTCTTGTGGGAGAAGTTATAACTCTTTCGAATGGAATGACATAATCGAAAAATTGTATGTAGCTGTACCGGCCCTCGCCGTAGCGCCGATACACTTTTCTCAGTGCTTCAGCGAGCGCTGTTACAGCAAAAAGGCCCGGTTGATTGTGTCATTTCAATGAAGTATCTGTATTGCACCATATCCCTGATTTCTTCCCTGCTTGAATTACGCTATCAATACGCTATCAATACGGACAAGATGCGTAATGATAGCGCATTTTTAACAGGGGAGAACTATACAAAGACCGTTGATTAATCGGGGTATGGGGCAGCGCCCCATCCAAAAAGGGTGGTGGGCGGGAATAGATTTATCCCTATTAGTCGCACAGAGTGGCTTTCAATGAGCCGCTCCTTGTGTTTGAGCATGAGCAATGATCTTATTCAGAATGCAAGAGAATACAGGCCTAAAGGATATCTGCCTTGATATATTGATGCTTCCAATCGATGTAATAAGGCACAAAGCTAAAGTATTCTTCATCCGGACTGGACTCGGAGAGCAGCAGCACTTGCTTGCCCCAGGGCAGGATCTCCACCTTCATATAATCACCCCAGAATCCTCGCAGAAATCCTTGTACTGGATTATTCAGCAAGTTTTGGTCAATATACTTCAGGCACCAATATCTTTCGGATTTGTTGTAGGTGTCTTTTAGCAGCAGCAGCCGTTTCTCAATCCCGGAGATCATTTGCTCCAGTTCTTCCTGGCTGAATGCTGCATTAGTACCGTTTAGCCTTGCAGTGATTTGAGCTTGATTGATCATATCTACCAGCCTGCGGATCGGACTGGTGGCATGCAGATAAGCCTCTGTACCTATCCCCGGATGGTATCCAGGCTGGGTAGATAGGAATGCTGTGCTGTTCAGCACCTGTTCGTTCATCCCAATGAATTGGTTGACATTTCGATACAATACTGGTAGCTTCGAGTCTGCGGCATAGGCAGCCAGGGAGCTATTGTAAAAAATCATCAGTTCTTCGACCATGGCTCGGGAAGGGCTCATGGTGTCGATGATCTTGATCTGGACTTGATCGCTAATGGTCTTGAAGTTGTAAATATATCTGTTTGAGGTCTTGTCTGCCGTGTAATCTCTATGTTTCTTGAGGCTGGAAGCGATCTGGTGTAGAGGAGCATAGGCCTGGTTAGTCGCTAATCTATCCGCTTCCGCATAGCTCAGGTTTGCCAATATTTTTACCTGATCAACCTTCAGTTCTGTTCCCAGAAGGCGAAAATCCTGATCAAAGCTTGCATATAGTGACAGTGTCGGCCTCAGCGATCCGGATTTCAGCGAATAAACATCTTCACTAAGCTGGCGGGGTAGCATGGGGATGGTGTCCGAAGGCAGATACAGGGATGAAATTCGTCCCTGAGCAAGGTTTAAGATTTGCTCCCAGTTTGGAGTATCATCAGCCAGATTGCTCACGTGAATCCCCAGGAGGTATCCTTCATCTAAACGCTTTATACTTAGAGCATCATCAAAATCCAAGGTATCGGAGTCATCAATGCTGAAGGCTTCCGGGCAGTCCTGGGCTTCCTGGTCAGGTAATGGTTCAATGAACTTGTATTCAGGGAAACTAACTGGTAGTCCGGACTGATTGAGGAGGGGCTCGGTCTCGCAGAAATCTCCCAAGGCCTTGCGGATTGTCTGAATTGCTTCCATCCTGAATTGATCTGGAAAGACCTTGCGGATAATGCTTTCCAAATCCGGACACTTATCTCCCTGAACCAGGGCTTGCAGTTCAGAGAGCAATTGGTCTCTTACCTGATGTGTGAGGGCAGAATTTGGCTTTGATTCAACTATGCCTGTCAGATATGCATACACAGTGTCCAGATACTGCTCACGGGCTTTTTGGGTGTACCGCTCGTGCTGATACTGCTTGAACTCAGCTTCAGAGCGGGAATAGAATCCACCTTTCTTCTGATAGTATCTTTCCGGATGAGCCCTGAGATAGTGATACAAGGAAAATCTGCGGAGATCATCATCGCCCGCGTAAAGATTCAGGATTGCATCCAGAGACTGGCCCTGCATTTCCGGTAGATCAATGTCCTGGATATCTGCCCCTTGGAGCAACTGGATGAAGTCATGAAGCGATTCCCGGGTAGGATGATAAGCCTGCTTGGAGATCAGTACTGCCCTGCCAGGACTCAAGGATACCTGTTCATCGTTGTCCAGGAGTACTGTCATTTGCCGGGCAGATTGATTGATACAGATACCAGTATGCAAAGTCCCCTGCAGGAATACATCCAGGATGCAGCCTATGCGGTTGTCTGAATCACAGTTGTGGGAATCTATCTTGTGGTGTTGCGGCATAAACCTCTATCCAAAATCGTATTCTGGGAAGGTAACTGGCGCCCCTGGGAAGAATCGAACTTCCGACCAACGGTTTAGGAAACCGCTGCTCTATCCCCTGAGCTACAGGGGCTTAGTTATGCTGAACCAAAGAAATGAAAGGCATCTATCCGTCAAGTTTACATTGACAAATACTCCTCAGTTTCAAGCTTGGTGCATAGAAACAGCAACCACACAAGGATAAATAGATTATGAAAATAGCCATTGTAGGTGCCACTGGAGAAGTGGGAAGAATGATGCTTACATGTTTGCAAGAAGCGAATATAGAGATCTCTGAGCTGGATCTGTATGCCTCTGCCAGATCAAAGGGACAGGTGCTGTATTATCTGGACAATCCCATCATAGTACAGGAATTGGAAGAAAGATCGCTACTCAAGCATTACGATTATGTACTCTTTTCCGCAGGAGCAGGAATAGCCCGCAGCTATGCTCCGATAGCTGCTCAGGCCAGTGAAGTTGTGATTGACAATTCTTCTGCATTCCGCAAAGAAGAGCAGATACCCTTGGTGGTTCCTCAGATCAATGGAGACCTCCTTGAGGGATATGAAGGCATTGTGGCCAATCCCAATTGCTCCACCATCCAGATCGTGCTGCCTTTGGCGGTGTTGGATAAGCTTTTTACTTTGCAAAAAGTAGTTGTTTCCACCTATCAATCTGTGTCCGGAAGTGGCAATAGCGGGATTGAGACCCTCATGAAACAGCGCAAAGGATCCACGGCCAAGGGTATTTATCCTGAGATTATTGATCTGAACGTGATCCCGCAGATTGGTGCCTTTCAGGACAGCGGTTTTTGCCAGGAAGAGGAAAAGATGCATCACGAGACCCGTAAAATCCTGCGTAACGAAGCTATTGCCGTATGTGCAACCACGGTACGGGTTCCTGTGATCTATGGACATTCAGTTTCTGTATATGCTGAGTTTGCTCAGGACGTGGATCTGGATATGGCAGAAAAACAACTAATATCATCAGCGGGGATCGTCTATTATCCCAATAGTTATATTACCCCATTGAACCTGGGCTCATCGGATGACTCCCATGTGTGCCGGATGCGTTATGGCGTGGATCACAAGTCTTTGGCTTTCTGGAATGTAGGGCACAACGTACGCTTGGGAGCGGCTACAAATGCAGTGCTGATCCTGCTGCAACATGCCAGATATTCAGGGAGGCTAAAGTGATCGATCCCATCCAGGTAAGACACAGTTTGCACCAAATCCCGGAACTTGCCTTTGAAGAGATCAAGACCAAAGCCGTGATTATGGATTACCTGCACAGGATTCTGGCAGAGGACATGGCCTCTGCTTCGCCAAAGTTCAGTATCACAGAGTTTCACAATAGCCCTGGCATCCTGGTCTCATATCATGGGGGAGCAGGTGACTTCAAGCTCTTCCGATCGGATATGGATGCCTTGCCAGTGGAGGAAAAGACAGGAAGTAACTTTGCCTCATTGTTTCCAGGGCGCATGCATGCTTGTGGACATGATGTGCACATGGCCATCCTTACTGGATTGATCCAGAAAACTGCTCTCGAGCTTCCTCAGGAGAATCTGCTGTTTCTCTATCAACCCGCTGAAGAGGGGAAAGGTGGTGCCATCAGCATTCTCGATGAAGGCCTGATCCAGCAGTATCCACTACAGGCAGCCATTGCCCTGCATGTGGCCAACGGGATGCCGGTTGGCACCGCAAGCAGCGTTGCAGGTATCTTTTTTGGCATTCCTCAGGAATTTGACGTGAAGTTCTTCGGCAAAAGTGCACATGTAGCGTTCCCCGAGCAGGGGATCGATGCCCTGAATGCCGGGATTATGTTCATGCATGCCATTCAACCTGATCTGGATGAATTGTCTCAAACCGAACGCATTATCTGCCATATCGGCAGATTTCAGGCTGGCAGTATTCGTAATATCATCGCCGATAGTTGCATTCTGGAAGGAACACACCGAAGCCTGAATACCAAAGCCCGGGACCGGATGAACGAAATCCTGAAACATCATGCTGCGGATATTGCCACGCAGACCGGAACCCGCAGCGAAGTAGATTTGCTGTGTGATTATGATCCTGTGGTAAACAATGCAGCTCTGGTGCAGCAACTGGAAGGCGTAACCACAAAGCTTGGATATACTTACACTCCAGGCCAGACCGTCATGACCGGGGAGGACTTTGGTTTCTTCACCACTATGTATCCAGGAATGCTGTTCTGGCTGGGCAGCGGAAACGAACATCCCCTGCATTCGGAACTCTTTTTGCCCTCGGATGATTGTATCGAAGTGGGCATCAATTTGCTTTGGGGATTAGCTACCACTGAGATTCCTGTGTCCTGATTCTGGTGTAGAGTTTGCCAGCCTTCCAGCTCTCGCCGTCTTTCCAGCCCTCGCCGTCTTTCCAGCGAAGGCTGGAATCTCCAGAAAGTATCACTATCCCATGAGATGCCAGCCTTCCCACCCCAACAGCCAACAAGTTGTCTGTCTGGGACCCCGGTCGCTGGCATGACGGCGTTTTAGGGATGCGAAAACAGGAATCTCATGATAATAGAACGCCGGTGACGGGATAGAAGGGATGAACAGGTTTTTTTTAACCACAGAGAAAGCTGAGAAAGCAGAGAGCACAGAGGGAATGGAGTGTAAAGGTGGAAGAGTGGAAAAGTGTAACAAGTGCTGGACAACGAGATACACCTACGCCGCTTTTCCAGCAGTTCAGGCTGTTCGTAAAAACCGGCATGCCTGTCTAGAATCTCCAAACTTACATATAGTGCTTAACTCGGAACGCTTTACGTATAACCCGTAACTAAATGATAAGCCCCTGAGGGCGACACAAATATGCCTTCGAGGTGTAAACCCCATTGATTTGATGGTGTTTATCTGGCAATCTGATAATCTCTTATACCCCTCACCCAACCCTCTCCCGCAAGGGGAGAGGGCAATGCTACTTGCCCTATTTGCACTCTTTTGGTTGATAGAGGTTTACCTTGTCTTCACCTCGAGATCACCTCGAGTACTCGAGGCGATCTCGAGATCAACCTGTGTTTATCCTGACATAATCTATTGTCAGATAAGCAGGTTCTATGCAGGTTGAGATAGATATTGCAAAAGACAGGTCATCCAAGCACTTTTCTATCGATAGATACGATATCCACTTTGCGGTATCCACTTAAGAGGATCAGGCGTTGCTGAAGAGTGTTTTTCTTGTCCTGCTGCATGTAATCGAATATGGCTTGGGGATCGATCCCATTGATGAATTCAAGTGCCTGATCAGGCATGGGGTAGAGGCTCAGGATTTGCTTGATTCTCCGGTGGACAGAGGCTTCTATCCTACCCAATTTCAGGCTCAGGTCTGCCGCTTGTCCAATCCCCCAAATCACGGCATCACCATGGGCGATTTTGTAGCCAGAACTGCTTTCCAGAGCATGCCCGAAGCTATGCCCCAGATTCAGATGCTGTCGAAGACCATGGTCATGAGGATCCTTGATACAGATCCGCATCTTGGCTTTGGCATACATGAAGATAAGTTCAGAGGAAGGCATTAAATCCTCAGCAAAGACAGGTTTCTTCAAAGTTGGGACGATTAAGTATAGCTTCAGCATTTCAGCCAATCCCTGGCGGCGTTCTGCCATCGGGAGAGTATCGAGAAACCCAGGATAAATCTGTATGCGCTCTGCAGGATAGAAGCTGCCGATCAGGTTTTTGTGCTGCAAGTAGTTGTATCCTGTTTTTCCCCCAATGGCGGCATCGACCATGGCCAATAGTGTGCTGGGATGCAGCCAGAGCTTCAGTCCCCGCTTGAAAGTAGATACTGCATAAGCTGCCACATCAAGGATAGTTCCCCCTCCAAAGACGTGTACAGAGTCGGTTCTGGTGGCATTGTATCTGGTGAGAAACTCGTAGATTTTGCTTACAGATTCAATGCTTTTGTGCTCTTCTCCGGCTTTGAGTTTCAGAATAGGCAGATCTGAGGCCCTAAAGACTTCCTTATAATACTGGAGGAGCTTCTCATCTACAATGATTACCCCATTCTTGGGTAGCTCTAAATCGCCGACTAAAGATAAATTCTCAATACTCAATTCTCTATTCTCAATTGATTACCGCGATTTTCCCCTGTTTGCTGTTGCCTGCTGCATCGGTAACCACAAAGAAGTAGATGCCGGAGGAAACCAGCTTGCCGGAAAGGCTTTTACCATCCCAGGCAAAGCGGGAAAAAGCGTTCTCAGTGAGTTTGGCGACAAGGGTGCCCGAAGCTGAATAGATATTGCATTTTGCCGTGCCCTGAGGCATGCTGTCGCTGGGTTGGTTCACGATCTGGACAGTATTGGCTCCCGTGGGGCGGAAGGGATTTGGGTAGGCAGTAAGATCGTTCATGGGTGCGATTGGTTTCACGGTTCTACCGATGCGCAGGGTATTGAGTCCATCTGGAGTCCCGATCAGGAGGCGTCCACCCACAGGATCGTAGCCCAGGGATATAATCTTGTTTGAGAGCAGGGGTGAATTTCCCTGATAGTAGTTTGTAAACCTTTCCCGGGCAGGATCATACATGCTGAGGCCATTGTCCACGCTACCAATCCAGATCTTGCCGAAGGGATCGGCATAGATTGAATATGGAGTGGTTCTTACACTGGCGAATAGTCTTTCCTCATCGGCATAATACAGGATGTCGTTCACCCATTCAGAGGTGTTGAAATTGTAGCGAAAGCGTTTGATGATAGTATCATAGCGATACCAGTTTGTCTCGTTCCACATGAACAGCCCTGCGCCTGAGGCAATCCAATGCTGCCAGCCTTCGTAAGGTGTATCTACGCTTACCACTCCATAGATGGATCCTGAACGCAGTTCCGGAGGGATCGATGAGGAGGGGAGCCAATGTTCTCCTCCTGTTACAGGCAGGGAATTATGGTTCCAAATGGAGAGTCCACTGGCGTACTCTGTGCCGATAAAATACTGGCGGCCATTGTGATAGGCATTCAGCACCCGTTGGAAATTGGTATTGGGTACGCGAAATTCGGTGATATAGGTATCATCCGGAGCCAGGACAGTTACCCCGCCATCGTAGCACATTACGAACATATTGTCATTTTGGTCACGATAGATCCCGCCAATCGTATTGGTGATCAATCGGGGTGAACCAGCAGCCCAGGGTCCCCAGCTCTGGTTATCAAAATCCCAGGTGCTGATGCCCCATCTGGTAAAGCGTTTCCAGCTATTCTCCGTCTCATCATAAACTGTAAGGGCACTCATCCAGGTGGAGGGGCTATAAGTTGCATCCCAGGCCCCAAACCATTTTCGGTTGCGGCTATCCACAGCCAGAGCCAGGATGTTGTCAGAATGAATGGGGCTATTGTACACATTGTAGGTTGTCCATTTCCCGTCAGCATATTTACTGACTCCCAGCGTGCTTTTGCGTACGGGTTGATCTCCAATATTGCCGCTGGAAAACCACAGGCTATAGTCCAAATCCACAGCACTGGCGGTGATTTTGGGGAATCCAATGCTATCCGGATAGTAGTTTTGCCAGGATCCGCCATCCCATTTGTAAATACCATCTCCCCAGGAGCAAAGATACAGTTTCCCGTTTAGATAGACCATGCGCGAGATGGTATTGAAGCCCAAGCCCGCTTCATCCACACCCCAGTGAGTTACCACGCCCTGGGTATCGATTCTGGTAAGCAAGGTATCCACATTGCGGGAATAGCTCATCAGGTTTTCGTTCCAGGTTCCATAAGCCACCAGGAGTTCATTTGTAGGTGAAAGATGCACGGAGGAAATGGTCTGATTAAGCAGACCGTTAATGGGGCTGTAGGTAGTCCAGCCTGATACGTCAGGATCGATGGAATGCCTGTATACTCTTCCGGCAGAAGCGATAGCGATATTTTCACTATTTACCGAAAGAAACATCTGGCTGCTGATCAGGACTGGCGAGAAAGCTGTGAGACTTCCCCAGGCGCTATTGATTTCCAGGGAGTCCAGAGGAACATAATTTACGGCAGTGGGAGTAGCCAGATAGAGGATATTGTTTGGGGCCAGCACCATATCTACTATGTTGTTATCAGAAAGCCCCCCTCCGGTATTCAGGGTATTGTAGCGTTGGAGCATGAGGGGGAAATTCACCCCGGGCAGATAGTAGAATACCGCCAAGCCCTGTGATGTAGCTACCATGACCTGTGTATCCAGCTCGATAATGCGGTTTACCCTATTGCTGGGCAGTCCCAATCCTGTATTCAGCGTTTGAATCCCCTGCGGGCTGATAATGCTGATGCCGTCGTCGCTGGAGCCAAACCACAGGCTACTGGAAAAATCGATCTCTCCCAGGCTGCGGATATCGTTTGAGGACAAGCCGTCGCCAGTAGTCCAGTGTTTACTTTGCTGCATTTGAGCAAGATCACCGTTCAGGTTTCCCGTCAGCTTTACCACTCCGCCCCAGGACGAGAAGATGATCCCATCATTGGTTTCGCTCAGGTCAAAGACATGGTTTGTATTGGTATGAATTCCCCAGTTTTGCCCCAAAAGCAAACCTGAGCACATCAGGATGATCAAAATCAAGCTATATTTCATTGCGGTTTTCTCCGTATGATGTCCATTATCGCAGGGCTCATTTCTCATTTCTTCTGGCTCCAGCGCATCAAGAGATATGCGATCACCACTACCATGGCCAGGAGGATCAGGAGTAGCGAAAACAGCACTTTTTTGTCTGTGAACGAGAAGCCGATGGCGATGAGTCCAAACAGCACAGTGATAAAATATACAATAATCGATATTGTTCGTTGGGAAAGGCCAAAGGCCAGCATGGTATGATGGATGTGGGCTTTATCTGCTTTGAAGATGCTACCTACCCTGATCCTTCGGAATATGGCCAGCATCACATCCAGGATGGGGATGCCAAGTGCCGCCAGGGGGATCATCAAGGTCATGGAAGTAATGCCTTTGAATTGTTCTGCTCCGGCTGTGGAGATAGCGGCAATATTGAGCGCTATGAATTGCGCTCCGGTTTCACCCAGAAAGATGCGGGCCGGGAAGAAATTGTATCTGAGAAAAGCCAGAACACCACTGCATAAAAAGGCTGCCAGGCTGATCACCATCAGGTTTGATTCTTTGATGCCCACGATCAGCAGCACAATTGATACGATCAAGCTGATTCCTGCCGCCAGGCCATCCATGCCATCGATCAGGTTTATAGCATTGATCACGATCACATACCAAAGTACTGTGACCGGAAACGCCATCCAGCCCAATATGAAGTCTGGCCCCAATGGATTGGTGAGATACAGCACCCGATAGCCCACGAAATACATCAGGATCCCCAGGCCAAGCTGCCAGAAGATCTTGTAGCGAACCCGGCTTTCATACTTGTCGTCGATCAAACCTAAGGTCAGCGCGATAAGGCCTGCAATCGCCAGTTGGATGAGCATGCGTCCTGTATCTTCACCGCGTAAATACCAGCCCCATAGCAGTTGGGCAAGGATCACCGGCAAGGCAAAGGATAGCCCTCCGCCTTCGGGTGTGGCGTGTTTATGAATGCGACGTTCGGTGGGCAGGGCTACGATTCCGTGCCTGGTGGAAAAACGGATGTTTAAAGGGATCAGCACGTGGGTGGCAAGATGGATCAGGATGGAGATGATTATGATGTAGTATAACATATTCTATAGAACGCAGATGACGGGATTGAAGGGATTGACAGGACTGCTGAAGCTGTTTTTACAGCGTACGCTGTCATTCCAGCGCTTGCCGTCAGTCCAGCGTTTACCGTCATTCCAGCGTTTACCGTCAGTCAAACACAAGCCGTCATTCCAGCGAAGGCTGGAATCTCCTGAAAGTTCCACTATCCCCTGAGATGCCAGCCTTCCCACCCCAACAGCCAACAAGTTGTCTGTCGGAGACCCCGGTCGCTGGCATGACGGTATTATTCGTAAGCTGGAGTTGGAATCTCCTGAACACTCATGATTTCCCAATTCAGCCATTCCCAATCGTATCTTATCCATGTTAATCAAGCATTACTCCTATTGACAAGTCTTTCCACTCTGGATTGTGTTCTTCAATCAATCTTATTTTCCAAGCCCGTTGCCAGGTTTTTATCTGCTTTTCCCTGACCACTGCTGTATCGAAAGTATCGTGGATTTCATAATAGACAAGGATCGATACATTGTACTTCCTAGTAAAAGCACAGCCAGCATGAGATGAATGTTCATGCATTCTGCGGCTCAGGCTGTTGGTGATGCCTGTGTAGAGGACTCCGTCTTTTTTACTGGCCAGGATGTAAACGTAGAATTTTTTCATGGTTTGATTAGAGGATATTTATTGTTGGAGATTCCAGCGGTTACCGTCATTCCAGCTTTTACCGTCATTCCAGCGTTTACCGTCATTCCAGCGTTTACCGTCATTCCAGCGAAGGCTGGAATCTCCTGAAAGTAGCACCATCCCATGAGATTCCAGCCTTCGCTGGAATGACGGCGAATAAAAAAACGACGGTCTTCGCTGGAATGACGGCGAATAATAGAATAACGGCAAGGGCTGGAATGACGGTCACTACTTCCCGTCATCTGCATTCCATTAGCCTTCATACAAGCTCCGATACGCCTTCACCATCGTGTCGTAGTCACAGAGCAGTTGCACCTTTTCCCTGGCCTTTTGCCCTTTCTTGAGGATCGTGGCGGGATCATTGGCTACTGCCTGCAGGGTAGCCAGAAATGCAGCTTCATCGTCCAAAGGCACCAGCCAGCCCACGTCTTCAGAGACCAGTTCCATGATCGAGGGGATGCTGGAACCGATCACCGGCAAGCCGGCATGCATGGCTTCGATAATGCTGAAAGGCAAGGCTTCCCAGCGGGAATACAGGATGAAAACGTCAAAAAGATTCAGCCAGGGCTCTACCTCAGAATCCCAGCCCGGCAGCAAGATGCGCTCAGTCATGTGGTGAGAGGCCACAATGGCTTTGCACAGTTCATAGTGCTCCCCATCGCCCAGCAGGATGAATCTGAGTCCTGGATTTAGATCACAAGCCTTGCAGGCATAGGTGGTCAAAGCGATTACATTTTTCTGATCCGAAAAACGCAGAGTGCTGCCAATAGTCAGCGATTGCCCTTTCGCAGCATCCGAACCCCTCGACCCCTCGACTACCAGACTACCAGACTCCTCGACTTCCAGACTACTCGACCCCTCGACCTCTCGACCCCTCGACTTGATCGCATTATAGATCGTGACCGCTTGTTCCGGCTTGACCAGGCCCAGGCGCAGGTAGTTTTCCCGTTCGCTATGATTCACAAAGGTTACGTAGTCGCAAAAGTGGCTTGCCAGCTTATCCAGATGCATATACAGACGATAAATCAGAGGATGCTGATGTGGCAAAAATGACGCCCCATGATTGGTGTGGATTATTAATGGAGTTCCGGCGATGCGGGCGGCAATCCTGCCCAAAAGCCCGGTCTTGGAAGAATTTGTGTGCACGATATCGAACTTGTGTTTTTTGCAAACCAGGATCAAATGCAGAAAAGCGAAGAGATCCAGTACCCCAATCGGATGGCGCAATAGCGGCAGTGGGATGTAGTTCCAACCCCGGTTTTGCACCGCGTCCACAAATTCCCCTCCCGGCTTACACGCTACATATATCTCATATTCATCTGCCGGCAAACCTTCCAGCAGCAGCAGAGAAAAGCGCTGCACTCCGCTCATCAGGGGTAAGAGCTGAAGATGCAGGATTTTTCGCTTCATGAGGGTTGCACAAAGCGGATCACAGCGATTGATTCGGCTTTGACATTGGCAAAGCGCACCAGATTGCCATCCTGCTTGGCGGGAATTCCCGTGATTTCTTTGATTTTTCGGTCACTGATCACCTGGATGCCAAAATGCTCGATCTCCTCAGGAAAATAGAGGCTGATCTCATATTCATCCTCTTCGATCGTGACTTTGCTGCGTTTGGTCCACCAGGTGGCGAGTTCCCGGGCTGTGGTAACCCACGTGGGAGCGGTCTTAACCAGTGCCAGGATATAGGGATAGAGCTTTTGACAATAGTGGATATCGCAAAAGGAGGCCATGGAAAAATCCGTGGAGAAAACGCCATGGGTGCGCAGTGTGATCTGGAAAAATTTCTTGATCTGCTGCTTGGCATCGTCCAGGGAGAGATATTTGTGCTTGGTAACCTTCAGATGCTGATCCCGATACAGGGTGGGCAGTTCCAGATAATCCACCTTGCCATTCTGATAGGGGTGGAAGGGCAGGGAGCAGGCACTAAAAAAGCCCGGAACTTCCTTGAAGGCAGTGGTTTGGCTGAAAGCCGGATTCAGCTTTTGATGCAGCTCCTTGAGCTTGGGATAATACGGATAGCCCAGGTGCCGGATTCCGATCTGATCCGCATTTACCAAGTGCAGCAGGATCTGTTTGCGGGTCATCATGTCATCCCGGTTGAGCTTGTCGTTGGTGATCAGTAGCCCCACTTCACTGCCATCGGACATGATCTGGCGGAGCTCTTCCTGCAGATCTGTGTCATCCAGGCTGTAGTCTATTTCCATGCTCCTTTCGGTGGCAAGGTAGTAGGTGCTACGGAAATTGTTTTCCCGCTCCAGACGCCGGAATTCTTCAAAATTCCAGTAGAGCTCATAATTTGTAAAGAGATATTGAAGCTTGCCCCAGAGGATATGCAGGAGTTGCCGCCATTTGAAGGTGAAAAACAGCGTGAAATCATCAGCGATGGAAAGCACCAGTGAAGATAAATCCCACTTTTGCAGATCATCCACTGTGTGGCTCAGGATTACCGCGGCTTCCTGTCCCTGTGGCCAATACAGCTTTTGCGCCAGGGGGATCTTTTTGCTGCGGGCATGCTCTTTGATCATCGAATCCAGAAGCCACAAGAGACTATCCACGATCGGCACTTCTCGGGAGCCAAAGAAAGCGCTGGCTTCATCCGGCAAGGGAGCGTCTTCCTGCCCCTGGGGATGGAGATCGTGCTCTTTGCGGCTGAGGTGAAAGAAGACATTGCCCACGAGGTCAAAATTGATCTTTCCGGCATGGATCCCGGTTTCGGTGTAGTTTTCCGCTGGATGGTGAAAGGGTTTGGAGGCGATCACGGGGATTTTGAAGAGCAGCTTGATTTCTTTGAGACTACGGCTGATTCTTTCCGGATTGTAGGCTTTGGGCTCATACAGATCCGGATCGCATTGGATGAAAAAGGCGATGCAATGCGCCGCAATCGCTTTCAGGTCAGCTTCGGCGGGTTCGGTGAAGCCATAGATTAGAAAGATGTCGTTGGGCTTCAGCTCTTCTACATCGGTGATAAACCTGAACCCATATCCCAGGCTCTGAAAGATGAATCCCAAGCTGTACTTTATCTCTCGCGTAAAGCGTTGCAGTTTATAGTCTATAAGGATAGATACCATAGTGTTCCAATACCGCCAAAGTCTTTTCAGGTCAGTAAAATAATGATTATCTGAAAGTCAAGCATTTTTCGGGCTAGTCCAGAGTATTGCCTGGCTCTTGTTTTCCTCCCCCTGCTTCCAATTACGCTATCAATACGCACCCATTACGGATGAGATGCGTAGTGGGGGCGTATTTGTAAAAGGTTGAGAATAAATGTCAGCTTTGTGGTGTTGGACAATCTGGACTAGGTACTGGAAGTACTATCTGGCTGATCTGATTGGGATCATGTAGGATTCATCAAGGTGTAAGATCATGAGTTAATATGCAGCGGAATGCAGTTGTCTTGATCAAGTTCATGGAGAATATGCTGACAAATTCAGTTATAATGAGTTACTCAGTTCTTTGGAATAGTTTCCCCAATGCAGATTGTCCATCAACGGGAAAAAAGCATTGACATCTTTTATGCAGCCCACATCTTGACAACTAGAAAAAAACTGAATGAGTGAGTTTAAGATATAGATGTTCAGAACTGCTTTGTACCATGATCATTTAGGGGCAAATTGCCCCAAGGAATACCCTCCGATCCAGCAGAAAAACACTGCGGTTTTGGAGGGATTTTTGTACCCAGAGAATGGTCAGGGTGCAGTTCTGGCAATTCTTTTCTTTGTCTTTACTTGATCAAAGTGTAGAAATCTTTCCATAAGTCCTACTCGCGATGCGATGCATAAGCGAGGGGGCGAAGCTATGTTAAGGAAAACAGTTAACTTTACACATAAACAATCTGGGGATATGATAGAAAATTGAGTTTAAAAGCCAAAACGTTAGCAGGAATGTCCTGGAGCTTTATAGAGAAAGTTTCCAATAACTTGGTGCTTTTTGTCATCGGGATCGTGCTAGCGAGAATATTATCTCCCACAGATTATGGTATTGTGGGGCTGATAACGGTTTTTCTTGCTGTATCTCAGACCATAGTTGATAGCGGTCTGTCTCAATCACTGATTCGGAAACAGCAGTGTACAGACTTAGATTACAATACGATGTTCTATGCCAATATCGTCTTTGGCGTTGTTACCTTTTTTGTCCTATTTGCCGGTTCTGGGTATATAGCTAAATTCTACGATAAGCCAGAGCTAAGCCTGCTTACCAAAATAATGGCTCTCAATCTCATCGTGAACTCATTTGGGCTGATCGAGACTGTAATCCTTACAAAGAAACTGGATTTTAAAACCCAAGCCAAGATTTCTGTGATCAGCTCAATTTCCGGTGGAGTCATCGGGATAGTATTTGCGTATATGGGTTTTGGTTATTGGAGCTTGGCCATCAAAACCTTGATAACAAATCTGCATAGAGTCCTGTTGTTGCGTTTTCATTCCACATGGCGGCCTAAGTTTCTCTATAGCGCGGCTTCCTTCAAAGAAATGTTCAGTTTTGGCATGAAGCTCTTGACTGTAAGCTTAATAGACACTATTTACAAAAACATCTATCAGATGATCATAGGTAAAACTTTCTCTCTTACACAACTGGGCTTATACACGCGGGCCATGCAGTTTAAGAATCTCCCAGCCACAAACATTACCTCTACTGTACAAAGGGTATCATATCCCGTTCTTGCGAGTTTATCAAACGACAAAGCAAAGATGCGTACTGGTTATCATAAACTAATCAGACTTACATACTACATAACTAGTCTGGTCATGCTTGGTTTACTGATTTGTTCCAAAGAGGTTATTCTTCTACTGGTTGGTGATAAGTGGTCGGAGGCGATTCCATATCTTCAGATCATGTGCCTTGCAGGATCTTTGTATCCTTTGCATGCCATCAATCTAAACATGATGAAAGCTTTGGACAGAGCCGATCTCTTCCTGAAAGTAGCGATTTACAAGAAAATTATGGTGATCCCGGTTATTGTTATAGGGATTAAATTTGGAATGATTGTTTTGTTATGGGGCATGGTGTTCAATTCGTTCATAGCCTATCTGATCAATTCCATGTATTCTGCCAAGCTTATTAGCTATTCTACATGGGATCAACTTAAGGATATCTTTCCTGCGCTATTAGAAAACGGTTTTGTTATGTTTGTTGCATTTATTGCAGGGAATTTCCTGACAACGAATCTATATCTTTCACTGACGATTAAGACCATCGTTGCTCTAATCCTGGTTGTTTTACTCGGTGAGTATGGAAGATTGTCTGACTATAAAGAGATTAAGAGTTTACTGATCGAGCAACTCGCCAGAACAAAACTCAAGGTATAGCTTAGGTCAAACAAATAAGCGATACGTGTTCTACATCTTTAGTAATCTATGAGTTTCGGAACGAATAGATTTCCATATTCACTTGGCACTTACCAGTGATAGAAGAATCACCTTGCTATATTCACTGATCTCGCAAGTGGGGAATGTGCTGGTCAACCTACCGGGGATGATTATATCGTGAACACAATTCACTCATTTGTAAGTCAGATAGCGGGCCTAATGAAGATTATAGAATTACAATTACCAATGCAATAAACTTTTAATTTAATGCTTAAACAACACCAGGAGGTCAGGTAATGCCACAAATGCCGGATTGGATCAGAATCAAGCACTGCAAGAAGATAATCACACGAGACGTTAATGGAAGAGAGAACGGGTTCTTATGTGATATATTAAACAGAAATGATGAGATTTATCATGGAAGAGAAAAAGAATACTTCCAGCAAGTCTATTACTCTACAGTATATAAAGGCATGTTCAAGGGGTTTCATATTCACCCATTCAAATATGACACAGTTACAACTTTGTATGGGAATGCGCTACTCGTAATATATCCACAGCTAATCTCACAGAGCGAGTTGAATACCGTTATCCAACTTGAGGATCTGATTACGATACCCATCAATGCAGATGAAACACCTTTTACCGTGAGCTTTCCTTCCAAATATCCGCACGGCTATTATGGCCTGTCTGAGATAGCGTACATTATGAACTATCGAAATCCTGCCTGGCATCCGGGGGATACCCATCAATATGATTATAAATATGATGGAATTGAAGAGTTTCTATTCCAATTTGTAGCAACGAAGAGAGTAACAGAATCTTGATTGCAGCATCCAGACTTTAGACATGGCGCTGCTTCACTTATTTTTCTAACAAGTTCGCTGGCCGTACAGATATCCTTGTAGAATATGCCTTCAATGGTCATTTTTGCAGAAGGGTTTATGGAGGAGATGATTTAAACAAATGGATACTCATCTGATAGAAAGAATCCGAGATACATTGGACTCGGCTGGAGTTACATACCATCAAGATACTTTATCAGCGCTATTGGAAAACATCTATAGAAACGACACAGAGTATCAGGATGTTTTAGCCTGGATTTTACAAAAGAAAGAGCACTGCTCTGCAATCGTCGAACAAATTGGCTTGAATGAGGTAATGACTGGTGCATGGTACTTCTCGGATCAAGGTGGCGATATTAAGCACGAGAGTGGAGGCTTTTTTAAGGTAATTGGAGTTGATGTAAAAACTGACAACCGGGAGAGCGGAAAGGGCTGGAAACAACCCATGGTAGATCAAGGCACAGAAAGTAGCGTTGCGGGCTTCATCCGCCGAAAAAGGGAGGGAATCCACCAGTATTTAATTGAAGCCAAATTCGAACCCGGGAATTATGAAAGAGTTTTGATTTCACCAAGCTTACAAGTCACTTACAGTAATCTCAATCAAGCCCATGGAGGGAAGAGGCCAAGATTTACAGAATTTTTTGATAATAGTAATCCTGATCTCAAGTGCATCTATTCTCAATGGATGCCCGAAGATGGCGGTAGGTTTTACCTCAAAAGAGTAAAATACATGATTGTAGAGATTGATGATGAAAACAATATCGAGATTAATGATGACTTTCGGTGGGTCTCGGTGAGCACACTAAAGAGGTTGCTGCATATGGATAACTTGATAAATCCTCATGTTCGCAGTTTGTTAGCAGTTTTATAAAGGAGATATTGGTGATATCAGTATTTGGATGCAAAGTAGGACAGGAAGAAAAGGACTTAGTTTGCGACGTTTTGGATTCCCAATGGTTGGGCTTGGGAAAGATGGTTGAGCAGTTTGAATCAGAGTTTCAAAAGCACAATAAAATTGAAAATTTTTTAATGGTTGATAGTGGCTCCAATGCACTGTATCTTTCAATCAAGCTATTAGACCTACCTCCCCAGTCTGAGATCATCCTGCCGGCACTGACATGGGTATCTGCTGGACAAGCGGTGCTACTGGCTGGGCATATTCCAGTCTTTGCAGATGTCGATTTAGAAACCATGAATGTTACTAAGGAACATATTGAACCTTGTATTACAAAGAATACCGGTGCAATTATGGTGGTTCATTACGCGGGTAAGCCGGTAGATCTGGACCCAATAATTGAGTTGGGATATCCAGTAATAGAAGACGCAGCCCATGCAGTAGTATCCAAGTATAAGGGGAAACCATGTGGTGGTATTTCTGATGTGGGTATTTTTAGTTTTAACGCCACAAAAAATCTTGCAACTTCCGAAGGTGGTGGGATTTCATTTAGGAAAAAAGAAATGTACGACCGGGCAAAGGTGCTCAGATATTGCGGGATAGGCAAATCTGGTTTTGAAAACTCAATGCTTGATGCTGGGCATAAAACAAGATGGTGGGAGTACAACATACTGGAACCCTTCATCAAGATGTTACCCAGCAATGTCAGTGCGGCCATTGCTTTGGGTCAACTCAGAAAAATTGATGAGTTGCAACAAAGACGAGAGAGAATATTCAACATTTACCAGGAGAATCTGACTGGCATGGATTGGATTGTAACACCACCAAACCCGGCGATTTGGGAAAAGCACTCGTATTTTACTTATGCAATAAGAACCGATAACAGAGACGAATTAGCTCATTACCTTCTGGGAAATGGGATTTATACTACTCTAAGATTTCATCCGTTGCACATGATTCCTCTTTATAAAAGCAAATCAGTACTACCGAATACGGAAGAGCTCAATAAAACATCTCTATGTATTCCGCTTCATCCAAATCTCAGTGATAACGAGGTAGAGTTCATCATTGACAAGATAAGAAGATTTAGACATTAACTGAAGGGATACATAAATAATGGTAAACATTGGAGTTCTTGGTTGTTCCTCGTTTGCAGAGAGATTTGTTTTGCCCAACATTCTGGAACTACCAGAATACTTTAAGCTGGTTGGAATAGCCAGCAGATCTCATGACAAGGCATCTCAGTGTGCTTTCAAGTATCACACTACTGCTTATTCACCATATGAAAGCATCCTGGATATTTCTGGTATTGACGCAATATACATCCCTTTGCCCAATTCACTTCATGAAGAGTGGATCCAAAAAGCTCTCAACCGGGGATTACATGTACTTGTGGAGAAGCCACTTGCGACAAATGCAGAAGCCGTCAGAGCTTTGAATGATTTTGCAAAATCCCGATCATTGGTGCTACTTGAGACCTTCCAGTTTCGCTTCCACAGTCAGTTGAATTGGATCATGGACAAATTGCAGGAAGGCATAATCGGTGACTTAAGATGTATTCGTAGTTCTTTCGGATTCCCACCATTCCCGGACCCGAGCAATATAAGATATTGCAAGGAACTGGGTGGGGGCTCACTGCTGGATGCAGGCGTATATCCAATCAAGATATCTCAGATTTTTCTGGGGAATGCAGTATCTGTTACCTCTGCTTGTTTGCATGTTGACGCAAAAAAAGGAGTAGATACTTGGGGCGGTGGCTTTCTCAAACAAAAGCATGGTGATCTTTTTTCTGAAATTGCTTTTGGCTTTGAAAACCACTACCAGTGCAGCCTAGATCTTTGGGGTAGTGAAGGAAGGCTTTATACAAACAGAATTTTTACTGCTCCACCTGGGTTTAAACCTGAGGTTACTATCGAACAAGGTAGTAAAAAGGACATCATCAGCTTACCCGAGGACAACCATTTTAAAAACATGCTTATGAACTTTTATCATCAGATAGAGACCAAGGGCGATACGCATTATCAACAAAACATAGACCAGGCTGTATTGATAGACGAGTTTCTCAGATTGTCCAATAGATAGATAGTATCCCAGATATCTGTTCTAAACCATTAAAACTGTGACAACGTTTTCGGCAGAATGTTGATGCGCATGCATTGGAACAGCTCCAAAAAATAAACAAAACAAAGGCGCGACATGAAAGGAATTATACTTGCCGGTGGTTCCGGCACACGGCTTCACCCCTTAACCATATCAGTTAGTAAACAACTTATGCCTGTTTACGATAAACCGATGATTTATTACCCTCTATCGACCCTTATGCTATCAGGTATACGTGAAGTGCTGATCATCACCACCCCGGAGGATCAGATTGGATTTATAAAGCTGCTGGGGGATGGCTCACAACTGGGGATGAGATTTAGCTACAAAATACAGGAAGTACCGAATGGGCTTGCACAAGCGTTTGTAATTGGATCAGACTTCGTAGATACCGATAGTGTTTGTTTGATCCTTGGGGATAACATTTTCTATGGCTCAGATCTTGCCAAACGCCTACAGAGATGTACAAATCCTGATGGAGCGATTATTACTGCCTATCCAGTCCATGATCCCGAGCGCTACGGTGTAGTTGAGTTTGATGAGCATAAAAAAGCTATCAGCATTGAGGAAAAGCCAAAGCAACCGAAATCCCATTTTGCGGTGCCCGGGCTTTACTATTATGACAACAGCGTGATCAAGATCGCTCACGAGATCAAGCCCTCAGCCCGCGGCGAATATGAGATCACTGATGTAAACAGGGTCTATCTGGAACAAGGCAAGTTGAGCGTTATGGAAATTGGCCGTGGGACTGCATGGCTGGATACCGGCACCTTTGAATCTCTGATGCAAGCATCTCAATACGTAGAAGTAATCCAAAATCGCCAAGGGCTCAAAATTTCCTGTATTGAGGAAATCGCATATCGCAAGAGCTTCATAGATAAAGAACAGCTCTGCAAACTGGCAGAACCAATTCGTAAGAGCGGATATGGGGAGTATCTGCTTAAGCTTGTACGCGAACAAGCTTAAGCAGATGTAGAATTTAGAATGTATAGTGTAGAATGAATGGGAAGTGGGAGCTGATTTGGCAAAACAGAACCTCATAGTAGATAAGAGCTTTGGCTATGCTTTGTCAATCATAGAACTGAATCAGTTCTTGGTAAATGAAAAGAAAGAGTACGTGCTCTCTAAACAAGTCTTGCGGTCTGGCACCTCAGTTGGAGCAAATGTATGCGAGGCAAGCGTTTCACAGTCGAAGAGAGAGTTTATAGCAAAAATGAATATCTCCCTAGAAGAAATTCACGAAACCGAGTATTGGCTTCAATTGCTGCTCAAATCTAACTACATTAATGAAGCTCAAGCATTGCTAAAAGAAACTGATGAGCTGATTAGGATACTTACATCTATAATAAAAACCTCAAACCAAAACTCGAGGTGACCATGATGAATTATACATTCCACATTCTACATTCTACATTAATCCGTCCATTCTACATCCTACATTTTACATTCTACATTCTCCTCGCTTTCGCGATGATGAGTTGCACCTCGTCCACTAAACCAAAAAACGGCTCTCTCTCCGGTCGAGTCATCCTAGTAAACGACACTGATGATCCCTCCCTCGATCCTGTCGATTTCTCAGGTGTCACTGTTGCCTTGTACGAACTGGCTGTTTTGGATACAACTATTGTGCGGATCAATCAGCAGTACCCTCAGATCGGAGTGCAGATCAGCCAGGAAACTGAGTTTGATCATAGATTGCAGAATCCTGTGAAAGTGGTTACTACTGATGCTATCGGGAGCTATTCGTTTAGTAGTATACCCTATGGTCGCTACAATTTAGCAATTATAAGAGACGGGTGGGGATTGCGCTATGAGTATAATATCTTAATAGATGATAGATCAAAACAGCAGGGTGATCGGATTACTGGAGAAGCAACTCTTAATCCAACTAGATATCTAAACACAGTAGAACAGGGCTATCTCGAGTTTCTCCCAGATAGATCATACATCGTTGCCGAAGACACTTCAGTTTTAGCTGATTGTAGATTTAGTGGAGCTAAACTATTTATTGCTCCCGGGCGATCATTAAACTTCCACGGTGATTTACATTATGATTCGAGCATAAGCACAATTACACGCATCAGCAGCAGCGATGGATTGTATAGCACTACAATGAAAACAAGCATTGAGCCATTTAATCGTGTCATGTTTTCGAACGATCAGGAGCCTGTGCTAAGCCATCTTGTCATAGATCACGGTGTTGATGGGATCAGATTCCAAGGTGGTGGTACTCTAAAAAACTCAATAGTCAGAGTGATGACAGCAAGTGGAGTCACAGCAGGAACTGGAATGTTTAATGCCGAAAACATGGTTGTGAGAGGCAATAATACCATAGGATTATTAACCCAAGCGGACGGTACAATTCAAAGCAGCATCTTCTTGGGTAATGGCGAGGGATTATTCATTAGTGAAGCAATGGTCAACGCAAACAACAATTATATCGTCAACAACAGAATCGGAGTCAGAAGCTTGTATGGAGCAAGCACTATCAACAACAACTGCTTTGATCGCAATGTCTTTGGCTTATCGATTTGCGCAGCTGATCCTAGTGTAACCCTCAATAGTTTCTATGCGAACAGCACGGATATCGAACTTAACAAATCTTGGGTAAGCTACCAAGTGTATCAGTATTGTTCTCCTACGATAGAATCGAACAATTTCTTAGGATCTGGTTTGTACATTAGTCTATACGGAAAGAATATCATCGGTGGTTCATCTGCCACTCAAGGCATTGGGGTAATATCTAATCAACACTATCCGAATAATTACTATACTGCTAGTGATTTAATGATGCATTTGTTCGATTCAGACTATCCCGGGTCTAATGTCCAATACAGTATTGATTATATGCCAAGGCGCCTATCTATAAACCCATCAGCTGGTATTCAGTGATTTATCGAGGTAAGAGATGAAGCATCATATTTATAATCCGAGTTTCAAGTTCGTTATTGAGCCCATGCATTTCAGCAGAAACACTAATCGTGAACTGTTACAATATTGTTTAGGAGCCACACTGTATATGCCGGGCACAAAAGACATTTGCAATAAGATAGTCACCCATAGTATGGGTGGTCTAACCTCTATGGTCATGTGTCTTGAAGATGCAATCGACGAAAAGGATCTATCCAAGGCAGAAGATAATGTGCTAAATCTCCTTGAATCGCTAAGTGATGCAGTTAAGAATGGCAAGCTCAGCATTGATGATATCCCTCTTATCATGATTCGAGTAAGAAACCCTGAGCAGTTTATTCGCTTTACCAAACGAATAAGAAAAAATCAGCTAAAACTGATTACCGGGTTTGTGTTCCCGAAGTTCAGCACCAATAATGGCTATCAATACTTGGGTCATCTCGCGGAGATTAATGTTTTTGATGATTGTCAGATCTATGGACTACCGATCCTCGAAAGTCGCGAAATTGCCATGAAAGAAACCCGAACCTATGAGCTAACCGGTATAAAAAACATGTTAAAGCCATACCGCGATACAATTCTTAATATTCGAGTGGGAGCGACAGACTTTTCTTCAAACTTTGGAGTTCGGAGAGGTATGGATTATTCCATATACGATATTCTGATGGTGCGTGATTGCCTTTCTGACATATTGAATTTCTTGCTTCGTACTGAAGACGATTATGTGATTTCAGCACCCGTGTGGGAGTATTTCTTAACCGACGATAAGGACGTAGTAAGACCTGCGGTTGAAGCAGATATACACACATCGCTATTGAAAAGAAATCGCATTGTTAATCCGGCTATTGACGGCCTTCTAAGAGAAGTTATTTTAGACAAGGCAAATGGCTTTGTCGGTAAAACAATTATCCATCCCTCGCACCTGAAGTACGTCAACGCAATGCAGGCAGTAACCAAAGAAGAATATGAGGATGCAATGCAGATTCTGAATACTGATGGGGGCGTGATTAAGAGCGCAAGGTCAAATAAAATGAATGAGATAAACCCACATCGCAGCTGGGCACAAAAAATTGCATATAAGGCCAAAGCATACGGTGTGATCGAGAACGATGCTGCTTATCAGGATTTGTTCTCGATAGATTGATAATCCTAAAGAGATGCTGAGGTGACACCATGAAAGAAACAAGAGACTTTTTGACCAAAATCGGCATGCCTGCGGGCGATGCCTACGACTTGCCAGATTCTGACAAGCGCTTTTCAGATGGCGGGCAATATCGGTTTGAAGTGCCCGGAATTCAAGGACCCGCAACGATGAAGGCACTGTTACAGGAGATTGACTCTTTAGGGTTACATTTACACCGCGTAACCCAAACCAAGGGAATCATGCTTTTATCTGATAGCGAAATCTCGCAAATGGTAGAGCTGGCTCAAGACTGGAAGGTTGACCTGATTCTGGCCATCGGTCCCCGCGCAACCTACGACACAAGTGCATCTGTCCACACTCCCGAAGGCCAGCGCATGGGATATCGACTGAGAGGGCAGGAACAGATTGTCAGGGCCGTTGAAGACGTTAAAAGAGCTGCAAAGCTTGGCTGTCGAGGCTTCCTAATTTACGATGAAGGTAGCTTGTGGCTGCTTAACGAGATGAGAGCACAAGGTGTGATTCCTGAAGATTGTAAATTTAAGATTTCCGCTCATTGTGGTCACGGCAATCCCTGCTCAGCTAGATTACTCGAGCTAAACGGAGCAGATTCAGTCAATCCTATCCGCGATATCCAGCTGCAAATGTTGGGTGCCATCAGACAGGCTATCAGCATACCGATCGATGTGCACACCGAGAACCCGGAATCTTCGGGAGGATTTATTCGCCATTATGAAGTCCCCGAGATGGTTCGTGTTGCCGCTCCCATATATCTGAAAACCGGGGGCTCGGTAGCAAAAACTCACAGCTGGGAATCCACTGAAGCAGATGCCAGAAAACGTGCAAAACAAGTGGCCCTGGTGCAGAGAGTGATCAATCAATATTATCCCCAGGCGGTCTTTTCTCCAAGGAAAAAGTAAATGAACAGTAGATTAAACTGCGTTCTTGGTACAATGACTTTTGGCCAACAAGTTGGCCTCGAAGAAGCTCTTGAGATGTTGCAACTTTACTTTGAATCCGGATATAATGAGATAGACTCGGCTTATGTTTATAATGATGGTGCTACCGAAAAGCTGCTGGGGAAGATCCTCCATAATTTCAATAGGGAAGAGTATATAATATCCACAAAAGCAAATCCTAGGATCACTGGGAGGCTTGATAAAGAAGCAGTTAAGCTGCAACTAATGGGATCCCTTGAAAGCATGCAGCTAGATTATGTGGATATTTTCTATCTGCATATGCCGGATTACAACACGCCCATTGAAAATACACTTGAGGCTTGTGCTGAGCTATATGCACAAGGTAAGTTTAGACGATTGGGCATAAGCAACTATCCCGCTTGGATGCTTAGTGATATTTGGCATATATGTGACCGGGAAGAATGGCCAAAGCCCTGCGTATATCAAGGTCTTTATAATGCTCTGAGCAGGAACATCGAATCAGAGTTGATTCCGGCTGCACGCTATTATGGTGTTAGCATCTATGCATTTAACCCGCTTGCAGGGGGATTGCTTACCGGCAAGTATGGGAATCATAAAGAACTACCTAAAGAGGGACGATTTGCACTGAGGAGTTCCTACCTGGAGCGTTATTGGAATGAGGATATGCTGGCAACCGCAAACTCAATTGCTGATTCAGCGGTGAAGTGCGGACTAAGTGCTGCTGATGCGGCACTGGCTTGGCTGGTTAACAGTTCAATGTTAAGCTCATCCTTCAATGATTCCATAATCGTGGGTGCCTCCAAGCTTACTCAACTGGAACAGAATTTGAGATCATTATCAATAAGCGAGATTCCTGAGGAATTGCAGAATAAGTTCCAGGAAGCGTGGGAAGCAATAAGGGCGGAAAGTCCTCAATATTTCAAAGCAGAGATTCATTTAAATGAAGCCAAATATCAGCAGACTATTTGCGAATGACTTATACAAGTTAAGCCAAGAAAAACATCCGGATAACGTCGTTCATCAAGCAAAGAGGTGCTTGTTGGATTATACAGGTGTTACCATTGCAGGCCTCAATGATATAGGTGATAGAATTATAAAAGTATTCGATTTTCTTGGTAGTCCTAAAGGTGATGCTCAGCTTATCGGTTTGCAAGTCAAAACATCAAAAGAAACGGCAGCATTGCTAAATGGCATGAGTTCACATGTTCTTGAACTTGACGATGGTATCAGGTATGGTATGATTCATCTCGCCTCCCCGATAATTTCTTCCCTGATGGCATTTGCAAGCCACGATCAAATCACCGGAAAGAGTTTTCTTAATGGCATTATTGTGGGATACGAGGCAGCCATTAGGCTCTCATATGCAATGCAGCCAGGACATTATTCTAAAGGATTTCACCCTACGTCCACCTGTGGTGCGGTCGGGGCTGCTGCTGGTATCTCAGCCATGCTGGGATTCAATGAAAGTCAAATGTATGATGCAATTTCTGCTGCATCTATTTCTTCCGGAGGATCCTTGAAAGCTATTGAAGGTGGGTCTCTCTTAAAACCCTTTAATTCAGGTAAGGCAGCTTCACTGGGGGTTTATTGTGCAGCTGTTGCACATGCGGGATTTTCGGCACCTGATGATGTATTGAGCGGAAGTAGTGGGTTTTTATACATGATGTCTGATTCATTGGATGAGCTTATTCTGGCAGGAAATAGTAGTGCAAGTTATTGGATAAGCAGTATCTACTTTAAACCTTATGCTGCATGCCGGCATGCACACCCAGCGATCGAAGCAGTTCTACTGATAAAAAAGAAGAACTGCTTTCTGCCATCAGAAATAAAGAGAATTGATATTGAAACCTATGCAAGCGTAATCGGAAAGCATGATCATCATATTGTTAAAGATGTATCATCGGCAAAGATGAGCATCCCGTTCAGTGTTGCTCTTGCAGCAGTTGTGGGAAGTGCAACAAACGCTGCTTACAATGACAATACTCTAGTGGATGATGAAATTCTCAGAGTTTCTCGCAATGTCCATATAGCTGGAAGCTCAGAGTTATCTTCCTTGGTCCCAGATAAAAGGAGCGCAATAGTAAATGTTTTGCTTGGTTCCGGGGTTAAGCATGAAGTCCGTGTTGATTATCCTCTTGGCGAACCTGAAAATCCACTAAATGATGCTCAATTGGAGGAGAAGTTCTACTCCCTGACGGATTACGCCGGGCTGGAGAGAAGATTGGCTAAGAAAGTAGCTTCAGCAGTGTGGGATTTGAACAATAGATTTGAAGACTTCCTTGAGGCCATAGGGACGATTAATATCTACGATAAGGAGTAAACATGCTTAATATCGCGGAGTATTGTGGGTACATTGCGAGTTTGGGTGTCGATTTCATCACGGGAGTGCCGGACTCATTGTTGAATGATTTTTGTTGCTATATAGAGGAGAACTTGGATCCCATGAGACACATTATAGCCGCAAATGAAGGTAATGCAATAGCGATAGCATGCGGCTATCATCTTGCGACTGGTGGGATCCCTCTGGTTTATATGCAGAATTCCGGCTTGGGGAATGCCATGAATCCTCTCATTTCTTTAACACACCAGGAGGTGTATGCGATTCCAATGATATTGCTAATCGGGTGGAGAGGGGATCCGGCAATCAAAGATCATGTTCAGCATAAGGTTCAGGGCGCGCTGACACCAATCACTTTAAAGAACTTGGAGATACCCTACTTCATTTTGGATGATGACCAGGAAGATGCGTTTCATAAGACAAAACTAGCCTATAATACAGCCAAAGAATCCAGTAGTCCTGTTGCTTTAATCGTAAAGAAGCGGGTGCTTGAGCGGGGAGAGAAGGATAGTGGCTTAAAACCTAGCAGAGACCTACCTCTAAGCAGAGAAGAGGCGATTAGCACGATATTAGACATAATGCCGGCTGATGCTATTTATGTGGCTTCTACCGGGAGGATTACCAGAGAATTGCATGCTCAAAGAGAAAAGCGAGGTGAGCCGCACAATAGGGATTTCCTGATGGTTGGTTCAATGGGTCATGCTTCGCAAATCGCTCTTGGTCTTGCCTTGGCAAAACCAAGTCGCACAATAGTGTGCCTAGATGGCGACGCTGCGGCCATAATGCATATGGGGGGGATGTCTATCATTGGAAAAGCGTCTCCAGGAAATCTATGGCACATTGTCCTTAACAATGGGGCGCATGAATCTGTAGGGGGGCAGATGTCTTCAGGATATGTTACAGATTTTACTACTGTGGCTACAGCCTGTGGGTATGCAACTAGTAAAACCTACTTGAATAGTAAACAGGAGATTGCGCAATCAATTGACAAGCTTGAGCATTCACAAAAATCCAAATTCTTCGATATTCGTATCCATAAGGGGATAAGGGGTGGTTTACCAGCATTGCATGTGGACCATAAACAGAATAAAACAATGTTGGTGCAAGAAATGGTACGAGAAAACAATGATTAATGGGAATACCCGGAAAACGGCGATAGTATTGGGAGGCACCGTCCCCCATATTGAATTGATCAGAAAATTAAAAGCAAGATCATATTATGTGGTCTTGGCTGATTTCTTGCCTAATCCTCCGGCCAGAGCCCATGCGGATGAGCACGTGCAGATAAGCACTTTAGAGAGGGATGATGTTCTTCGGCTTGCCACGGAGAGAAAGACAAGCTTGGTAATAAGTACATGCATTGATCAAGCGAATGCGACGGCTTGTTATGTTGCCGAAAAGCTTGGGTTGCCTCGACCATATAGCTACACTACCGCACTTAATGTCACTAATAAAGCGAGTATGAAGAGAATTATGACGGAAAATGGAATTCCAACCGCCAAGTGTGTAATACTTGGGGAAGAGGTTTCTTCCAGCATAGATTCACTTAGATATCCGTTGATTGTGAAACCGGTAGATAGTAATAGTTCAAAGGGGATCTCTCGTGTAAATGGAATAAACATGTTAAATAAAGCCATCGACTTAGCACGAAGTGCAAGTCGATCAGGTGATGTTATTGTTGAAGAGTTCATTGAAGGCGTAGAAGTTGGTGTAGACTGTTTTGTTGCGGACGAAGAAGTTTATATAGCAATGGTTAAGGAAAGGCGGAAAATTCATGAGCTTAATCAGACACAGCAAATATATGGGTGCTATTGGCCTATGCCGGGATTTGAGGACTTGCTGCCCAGTCTTAGCTCTATCGTTATGAAAATAGCACAGGCTTTCAACCTAAAGAACACTCCGTTAATGCTGCAAGCTATAGTAAAAGGTGAAGAAATATTCGTTATTGAGTTGGCTCCACGAATTGGGGGTGGAGAAAGTTTTCGCATAATTAAAAAACTTACTGGTTTTGACATACTTTCTTCAGCTATTGATTCTTGGGAAATGAATAAAGTTGAAGTATCATTTTCCAGACCGAATATGTATTATGCCGAAAACTTTATTTATACTCGATCTGGCATATTCGCCAGGATAGTCTTGAGGCAAGAGACTGATTCATTATATAATCTTGAGTACATTGATACATACAAAGAAAGTGGAACTATGATAGGAGAAGAGCTTACAAGCAATAATCGAGTTGGCGTATTTGTTGTTAAGAGTAATACAATAACGAACTTGCAAGCTAAGATTCGAGCAATTATTGACAATATTGATGTTGTTGATGTGAGTGGAGTATCGATATTCAATAGAGATTTGTACCATATGGAGCAGATATGACAGATACAGTTTTCAAAGAAACGCATTCTGGGCGAAGCGTCATGGCATTGGGAAGCAAAATGTATCTCAACGGTTCGATAATAACCGGCAGAGATGCCGCTCTTCCCCGGTTGGTCGAGCTGATTCGCGAAGATAAGCTTGCAGAGCACGGTATCGATTTGGAAGGTGCAGCAATATTTCACACAGCAGTTAGCGGAGCCGGTATTGGTCCTACTTCCAGCAATAAGCATGATATTGAATCAACGATGGTAGAGCTTTCCATAGCCGGGGTCAAGATGCACATCGGTAAAGGAAGACTCAAAGATGAAACCATCACGAAATTGGGGAAGTATGGAGCGGTCTTTGCCGTCACTCCTCCCTTATCAGCCTTGCTTACCAGTACCATAGTTTCGCAAAGGGTGTTAGCATTTCCGGAATTGGGTATGGAAGCCCTTCATCTCTTGGAGGTAAAAGACTTTCCGGTGATTATCGTAGCAGCCAATGGCAAAAGCCTGGATTCCGGGAATTGTGGCAAGGGGTGATTGATGAATACTAGTGTAACAATTAAGAAGGTTGCCGAGACCGTTGTAAAAGCTTCTACTGTGTACACTGATGCACATTTCAAGAAGCTGGAAGATTACATTGCCAAAGAAGACAATCCCAACGCAAAGTGGGTATTGGAGCAGATCGTTAAGAATGCCCAGATTGCTGAAAAAGAGAAACGTCCCCTCTGTGATGACACAGGAACGCCGCATATCTTTATCGAATTGGGCAAGGGCAAATCTATCAGTGCTGATATGATGGATGCCATTCACGCCGGATTGGCTCAAGGATTACGCTTATTACCAGGCAGACCTATGGCTGTGTTAGGTGATGATATTCAGAGAATTGAGCAATCTGCAGGTCTTGATGAAGATCCCTCCGCTTTGGTTTCTGCACCCATCTTTATTAAAGGTATTCCGGGTGACAACATCAAGATTCATGTCCTGATGCAAGGTGGAGGTCCGGAGATCCGAGGTAAAACCTTCAGAGTGTTTCATAAGCATAACATTGATGACTTAATGGACGAAGTACTAAATTGGGCGGGAGAATCCGCAACTCTCTTGGGATGCACCCCCTGTGCTCCGGCAATCGGCATCGGACGCTCACACTATGAAGCAAGTGCGCTAATGCTGGAAGCCATGGCTTATGCGGATTATGCCAGGCAAAGTGATCTGGAGCGATTGTTTACTTATCGCTTGAATGCCTGTAAGGTTGGCCCACTTGGGCTGGGCGGCAACACTACAGCCTTAGCCAGTTTTATCAAGATTGGGCCTCAAAGGGCAAGTGGAATCAGGGTGGTTTGTATGCGACTTTGCTGTATTGTGGAACCCAGGACAGCTTGTGCAATCATTGGATGATCTGATGGAGGAAGATTGAGCGGAATTCAAGAAAAGAGTTATGTTCCTCTAGACAAACCCATGCGCATTACTGAACACAAGTGGCCAATGGGTACAAAACCACTGGTGACTACCCGAACTATGACCTATATGCAGGAGGACTGTATTCGGGATTGCATTGAAGGCATTCTAAACCAGAAAACGACTTTTCCTGTCCAGGTTTTGATTCATGACGACGCTTCCACGGATAAGACTGCTGAGATTATCAGGGAATACGAGCAAAAGCATCCTGGCGTCATTACGGCTTATTATCAAACTGAAAACTCATTTTCCAAGCCCGACAAGAATCTGCGAAGGAAAGCATTCATAGACTTGATTGATGGCAAATACACAGCTATTTGTGAGGGTGATGATTATTGGACGGATCCGCTCAAACTGCAAAAGCAAGCCGAATTCCTGGAAGCACATCCGGATTATGGAATTGTGCATGCTGAGGCTAGCATATATATGGTGCACAATAGCCGCTTCAAGTCGGCAAAAACCAAAAAAAGAAAAAATATCCCCAGTGGAGACGTTTTTAAAGACTTGTTAAAAGTGAATCACATTATTTCGTTGACGGTAATGTATCGCAGTTCTGTGTTATTAAAGGCGGTCGAGATAATTCGAGGAAACGAAAGCCTTCGGAGATTTCAACGGGATTCTTCATATTGGTTGGTGGCGGCAAAGCTAGCCAAAGTAGAGCATATGGATGAAGTGGTAGGTGTTTACAGATGGAACAAACACTCTGTTTCACATGTCCCCCGCGAGAGTGGCAGTGTATCATACAAAAGATTCATGCTGGATTACAGGCTGGCTTTCATAGATTATTATTGCATGACTGAGCTGAAAGAAGAAGTGATCCATGACTTTCTGGAGCGTAATATGCCCATCGTGTCTGCAAACAGAAGTAAGTTCGCTGACATCTCAGAATGTGTGGATAGCTTTAGAACGACTACTTTGCAGAACCAGCTGTTTCGGTATTTGTATACGCATAAGATCAGAGAATCCATCATTCAATACATATTCATAGTTTATTCAGTACTAATGTTGAACGTAAGAAGATGCAGGGATTATTTACTTGGATCACGAAACAGGTAAGCGGGAGTCACTAAGAAACCTGTGAGTATTCGAACAAAAACGGTCACCCCTATAGATTATCGCTTTATCAATCTGGTGATGCTCTACATTCCCATCCAAATTGCATGGGATTTTGTCAGTAGTTATTTTGGTAGTAAGAGTGAGAGTCTCGCCATTTACCGTGGTCTCATGTCTGCGTTATTAATGGGTTGGTTTTTGTTAAAAACTAATTTTGAGGATAGAGTTGTTCGATCGATCTGGTGGTTTTGCATATATGTGAGTGTACTGATTTTTACTTCGAGCAATACGATATACTCTCTAAATTACTCCAGCAAAGTCTTCTTTTCAATGTTAAGTTTTGTTGTTGGTTACTCGTTTATCAATAGCGACTTAGTTTTCTCAAGATTGTGCAAATCACTGTTCTATGCAGTATTACTTCTGATTCTTAGCTACGGCCTAGCTGATATTCTGGGTTTTGGCCGAAGAGCTTATTCAAGAGACGTGGAGCTTTCTACAACTACAAGTTGGTTCACATATACATTTGTAGTGTTGCTAGCCCCGCTTTTTTATTACTATGAGAAGAGTAGAATTAGAAGACTGATGTTTCACATCATGATGATTGCTTTGCTGATTCTCATTGGTATATCCTTTAAAAGGGCTGCTGTGGGTGGTGTTGTGCTTGGGTATGCTGTTTTTTTTGTATCTTGGGGCAAGCTCATGAAATCTCTCAGATATTTGGTTCTAGTTATCCCGATTCTTTATTTAGCCTTATCTCAGTTTTCGGGTGTCATCGGCTTGCAATATGAGGCAAGATCATCAAGATTTGAAGAAGGGGCGCTTGATACTGAAATGAGATACTTGGAAACCCCTATGGTATGGAACCAGGTTTTTAGCTTTGAAGATCCAGCTAGATCTCTATTTGGATTAGAAGCGTTCTTCACATCAGGGTTATACGGTGGACGGGCATTCGGCAGCAGGATGTTGCATGTAGATTTTAATGTCATTCTATTTAGCACGGGGATCGTGGGTTTACTTTTATATATGAAAATCTATATTGAATTGGTTAGAAAGAAAAGGCGTGTGGCAATGAGGGTTCATTACAAAGACTACCAAGTCTCACATGCGGTATTCTGGTCACTCTATGTTACGTCCCTGTTTGCATCCATATCTGGAGGGATAGGGTCGCTTACTTTTCGCACGATACTATTTATGTTTATGGGTGCTTTGTTAAGAAGGATGGAAGTCTTAAAGTTCGAATATTGGAGTATGCCAAGCGAATTGGTAACACACAATAAGGGGGTGTCATTTGGTATTCCTATCTCGCAGAGCATGACACACCCAGAGAAATCATTTGTTGCGCAGAAACGCAACTAGTCTGGATGCATGTTGATAAATGGCTGGAATATTAATCCATCATAAGCAAATAGACCTATCATTGAGCCGGATTAACAGCATTGCATGTAAAAATGGATTCTCCGCAGGCAAGCAGTTAGAATTTGGAGAATGGCATGTGGCTGTTTTCGAAAAAAGCCTGCCCGAAGTTAGCAATTGGTTGTTGACAGATAAACATTGTATCGCTGCCTGTGGGACTTTTTGCTACAAGGGGTCCTTCTATAGGGATTCATTTGAAGAGATACTCTTGGACTTGCAAGGAGGAAATCTTGACTTGAGTGAATTCTATGGCACTTTTTTCATAATTGCTCAGGTTGGGGATGCGCTGTATGTTATTCGTGATGGGGCAGAAGTTTTTAAGCTGTACAAGATAGTAGAATCCCCAATCTATGCGTCCAGTTTTTACCTGTTAACCAAATTGTTAGATAATACACCCGATTTTTGCCATCCTACTGCACTCGAGCTTTTAAATACAGGGTGCATTATTGGACATGATACAATTGTTAAACAAATAAAGCTTCACAGTTTAACAGATACTATCCCTGGTATAAAAACCCTAACCGGAGAATCCAAGAAGTACTCTGAACCCAGATCCTACATTGAAGCTGTAGAACAGCAGGTTGCGATAACAAAGAATTATTTTAAAACGCTGGGTGACTCGTGGAGTAGGTTCTCAGGTAATGCTCCAATAGATATTGGCTTAACCGGAGGATTGGACAGCAGGTATATAGCAGGTTCTTTACTAGATAAAGAATACTCAATTACGTTCCATACGCATTACAGGAAGGCTATCTACGGTAATCCAGATTATAAGTATGCCATGGACTTTGCTAGCCACTTTCAAAAGCCAATTAGCTCCAATCGCGTAATTGAACCTTTGGATTTGGATGAGGATGAGTTAAAGAGTAGTTTTGAACAAGCTTACAGATTCTGTGATGGGGTAATTCGTCCAGGCTGCTATTGGGATGAACCATATTGTACACAGAGTTACCGGGAGAGCATCCTGAAGTATCCATACTTGCGCATGATTGGTTTTGGGGGAGAGCAGTATAGAAATATGGAGAAACTACCCCTAGAATCTACGATTGGATTGGATTCATGGGTTAGGTGGGAAATGATCTTCCGATTTGCAGGAGGACATATACGCTCATGGGAGTATCAGCAGCTCGTAGATAGATTAGTTGAGAAGCTGAAACCTGTCTTATCTAGTCATAGACTTAATCTCTATAGTTTCAAAGAGTATAACCGATATGTAGTATCAGTCTCTTATCGTTCCATTCAGACAAACATTGAGAACAAAATTGGGTTCTGCGTGAGTCCTTATCTCGACATTCAGCTAGCTGAACCATCATTTCTAGCGATACCATATTTACATGGATCTTTTGATTTTCATCTCGCAATGTTGCGCCTGGTATCTCCGGAAGCAGCGCGATTTCCAAACGCATACGGCTTTAGTTTCTTCGAAGGAGAACCGCTAATATCCAGGATTTCTACTTCAATATGGCAAAAAATCCCATTTGGAATCAAGTATCCCATCCACTCACTAATGAGACCGTATCACAGATCAGATTATCTAAACCAGCTTTCGAGTAAGAATTCCTTTATAAGAGGGATGGAGTCCAAACTAAGTGATCTTCTACCAGGATTGGAATACGATAAGTTTCGAATGGTAAGTAGCAGAGCCAAGCTTGGCCTTAATCTAGTATATTTTTTACAGGACAACAAGCTGATTTGACATCTTGGATTACATATTAGTACTAATTATTGGGGAAACAAATGAACTCAGCAGTTAAATCAGTAATAGCATGTATGCATGACAAGAAATTATCTCTAAACTCAAGAGGAAAGCTTCGTCAAATATGCAAAGTTACTAAAGCTACAAGATGTAGATCAGAAATAGAACAACAGCATTTGGATCTATGGAAACGGCTAAAAAAAAATGTCTCATTGGACTTTCTACGCGCGATGATAGAGGTTTCAGGGATCGAATCGTGCAAATATGTCCCGGAAGAAGTTCATTACACCAGGATTGAACCTGTATTGAACAATAGATCATTAGCCCATGCTTATAATGATAAAAACTTCTTTGAGAGATATCTTACTAAGCATGCAAATCTGTTTCCGGAAGCTGTTCTTCGAGTTCAATACGGTAGTTTCTACGATGCCGATTATCAACAAATGAGTTTAGATGCTGCTATTGGCTTGCTTCAGCGTATACCATACGAACATCTAGTACTAAAACCGTCTGTAGAAACTGGGGGTGGCTCTAATGTAGCGATTCTAGAGAAGTCAGGTAGTGGTTTTATGCTACATGGCAAGGTTGTGACGGTAAGAGAGGTTTTATCATATCTTGAACGCTTTAACAGCGGGAACTCAATTCTACAAGTCAGAATGGAGCAACATGACTGGTTTTGTAGATTCAATCAGACTTCTTTAAACACCCTTAGGCTATACGTTTATCGATCAATAACAAACGATGAAGTGAATCCCCTAAACGGGTATATAAGATTCGGAAGAGCAGGGAGTATTGTTGATAGTAGTTCTCAGGGAGGCTTCACTATGGGTGTGGGCTTGTCTGGGATTACTAATAGCTTCTATATCGGGAGATTGGGTGACAAGCATACTTGGGAGGGAGAGAAACTATCATTGCATCGCGCATTAGTTCCCAACTATGCAGATATGGTAAGACTAGCAAAACAGATTTCTCCTTACTTTCCCCATCATCGTCTTTTAGGATTTGATTTTGCTGTTGATTCATCCGGCAAGACAAGACTGCTCGAAGTTAATAACCTCTACGTGGGGATAATAAACCAACAAATGAGTTGTGGACCTCTGTTTGGCGAGTATCTTGAAGAAGTAATAGAATACTGCATGAATCATAAAAAATCTTACTCATATCATTTCTATAGGAGATGATCATGGAACTACTTGCGCTTGTAGATTATCAAGGACGTTTCGGATCTAAGAGCTTTGATGACCCGTATCGATCTGGTATGGACAAATCGCTCCTCCGAAAGTTGTTTTTAGAGAAGAATATCATACTGAATTTTGTCCAAATGTCTGATCCAGAAGTTTTTCGTAAAGGGAAGGGGAGTTATGTAATCTATACTTCTCAAGAAGATTGCAGGTATCGTTACAAAAGTTTCATTGAAGATGTTGTATTGGGATTAGAGCTAATTGGAGCCAGAACCATACCAGCATATCGGTATCTGAGAGCCAATAACAACAAAGTATTCATGGAAATGCTAAGATCCTTGATGCTCCCCAAGGACTATCAATTGGGTTCCGAATGGTTTGGAACAGCGGAGGAAGCCCTCAATAGGGCAAAAATCAGAGAATTGCCGTTTGTTGTGAAATCCGCAGCAGGATGTGGAAGTAAGGGTGTAAGGCTTGTTACAAAAGAGCAGGAAATCATGCAAGTTCTACATAAGACTTCAAAGTCACAATGCATACGGAGAGAACTTTGGGATATCGCAAGAGCCATTCGTCATAAAGGATATATACGTGAATCAAGGTTCAGGGAGAAATACATCATTCAGAATTTCGTTCCAAGATTACAGAATGACTGGAAGGTACTGGTATATGGGGATAAATACTATGTACTGAGGAGAAACAATCGGCCGAGAGATTTTCGAGCAAGCGGAAGTGGCCTGTTTTCTTTTGATGAGAATGTAAACGAATTGATACTCGAGAATGCTGAAAGAATTAAAAATTTCTTCGGAGTGCCAATCATCTCGCTGGATCTGGCAATTGCAGAAGATCAAGTGATTGTTATTGAGTTTCAGTTTATATATTTCGGAACCAGCACTCTTGAGAAATCTCCTCATTGCTACATAAAGCATAATGGAACCTGGATGAAATTAACCGAAAAGCCTTGTTTAGAAAGAGAATACGTAAACTCTGTGTCGGATTTCATAGAGCGTAGTCAGAATGAAAGTAGCATTTATTTGTAGCGGCAATAATGGCGTAAATGCCATAGTTCAAGCTCAATACGACTCCTTGGTGAGGTATGGCTTAGATACCGTGATTATTCCAATAATTGGTAAGGGGATTCTGGGGTATCTGGCTAATATTCCATCAATTAGAACAAAGCTGAATCAACACAAGCCAGATGTTGTTCATGCTCACTATTCCTTTTGCGGAATACTGGCATCTCTATCTACAAGAAGACCGGTTGTAACATCTTTGATGGGCAGTGATGTTATCAGCTCAGGCTTCTGGAGAAAGATAATCCGCTATTTTGCTCTACATCAATGGGATGCCACGATTGTCAAATCTGAAGATATGAAAACTAAGAGTGGACTTAGGGATGTACACGTGATTCCCAATGGTGTTGATATTGAGACTTTTAGGCCCCTTGATCAAATTGATTGCAGATCTAGACTAGGATGGGGGGTCAAAGAAAATATTGTATTATTTGCCGCTGATCCAAAGAGAGCAGAGAAGAATTTTGCCCTGGCACAGATGGTAATGTCCCATCCTGGGCTTCATAATGTTGTGCTGAAGGTAGTCCATAACGTGAAACATGAAGATATTCCAACTTATCTCAATGCTGCCAACGTGCTTCTGTTAACTTCAAATTGGGAGGGTTCACCTAATGTTGTTAAGGAAGCCATGGCATGTAACTTGTCCATCGTATCCACAGATGTGGGAGATGTTAAGTGGCTTCTGTCGCAAGTGGAAGGAAGTTTTGTTGATAACGCAGATGCTTCAAAGCTTTCTAAGTCCTTATTGATGGCCATTTCTTTCCGAGGGTTGTCCCGCGGTCGACAACGTCTTCTGGAGTTAGGACTAGATTCAGAATCAGTCTGTGACAAATTGTTTAGAGTTTATATGGGTGTTGTTCGGTGATATTAAGAGTCGTGAATCACAATCAAATTGGAGTAGCTGATTGGGCTGCATACGTTGATCGCCATCCATATGGGACGGTTTTTAATACCAAAGCAATGTTCGATGTCTATGAAAAAACTCCAGAGTTGGAGCCATTTGCTTTGTTCTGCATTGATGAATTTGGCAGGATAACTGGTTTGTTGCTAGCTTTTTATCAGTCGGTTCTTAGGGGAGTTTTAGCGCCGTTTACCAGAAGAATAGTATTGATGAACACCCCTATTTACGATGACGATGAGAGCTTAAGCTTGCTGCTTGATTTTCTTAAGAAGAAAGCTCGCTTCAAATCAATCTATCTAGAGATCAGGAACCACTATGATATTGGTAACAAAGCCGACATTTATCTGAGCAAGGGGTTTTACCTTGAACCGCATCTAAACATATTGGTAGATCTTACAAAAGATGAAGAAAGTCTATGGAAAGATGTGAGTCCAAGTAGAAGGAGAGAGATCAAGAAGGCAATCAAAGAAGGTTTTGAGTTTCATCAGAACTATCCAGATGCCAGGATTGAACTATATCCCATTTTGCAGGAAATCTATAGCAGAGCTCGTCTTCCTTTGTTAAGCAATGAGTATGTTACTTCGATTTACGATATGAGCCATGATTCATTTGATGTGGTGAGTCTTGTGCTAGGTGAATCGATTGTCGGGGCCTTGCTAGTATTGAAAAGCAAAAAAACAGTGTACGGCTTATTGGGAGGTAGTAGAGAATCTTACTTCAAACAAAGACCTAATGATTTGTTGTTTTGGTCCGCACTTATATGGGCAAAAAATAAAGGTTTCGAGACTTTTGATTGGATGGGAGCTGGTCATCCGAACAAACCTTATGGAGTAAGGGATTGGAAGAAACAGTTTGGGGGGGAATTTGTTAGTTACGGCAGATTCTATTACTATCCTAGCAAGCTGATGTTCATGTCTGCTGAGCGATTGTTTTCATTGTTAAGAAGGCAATTTACTGTCCCAACTAGTGGTCGTTGATTACTAAGTGGTATTGAGGAAGCGTTGTAAAACTTATGAATCTAATAATCGATATTGGGCATCCAGCACAACTCAATTTTTTGAAGATTGCTATTGAGCGTCTAGCGTTGAAGCATACAGTCTTCGTTTCATATTTAAATCGAGGTAAGCTTCCTGTTATCATGAGAAGGGAGTTGAGTAAGTTTACATTAGTTCAAGTAGGAGAACATAGAGGATCCTTATACTCGATATTGGTCCACGCCAACTTCTTGCGGTTGCTGGAATTTATGAGATTTATTATTATGAATCGTATTGATCTTGGGATAAATGGCGGAGTTCCGTTGGGTCTAGCTCTGAAGTTTCTTGGAAGAAAACACATTCAGTTTGATGATGACATTGAAAGGAAACTCACTATCTTTCTGGAGATTATTACTTCTGACAAATTGATTGTGTTTCCAGACTATCAAGTTACCCACATCTCCCGGAAATGGAAGAACCTTCAGTTTGTTCATAGTTTGAAAGAATGGGCTTATCTGTCTCCAGCTTACTACAAACCTGATTCATCAATTCCGCAAGCTTACGGCTTGACGCCTGGCAGCTATATTTTTTTGCGAGAAGTGAGTAACAAGACAGTAAACTACATGGGTCATGAATCTGGTCTTATCTGCAAGTACCAACAAACTATAGATAGTTTGCAGTTAAAAGTCATTCTTTCCTTGGAAGATAAATCAACTCAGGAGCAATATCCAGAGAACTGGACAATACTGCAAGAGCCAGTAGATGATATTCACTCATTGATGTACTTTTCCCGGTATGTGATTTCATCTGGAGACAGCATGGCGAGAGAAGGCGCTATGCTAGGCGTTGTGAGCATTTACTGTGGGTTCAGGGACATGATAGCCAATAGATATATCCAAGAGTTTGGATTGCTTTTCTGGGTTAAGAGTGAGCCAGATATGGATGTGGTTTTCTCAAACAAACTCATTCACGATCAAGAAGCATATAGGCGTGGCTTGTTGGAATCCTGGATCGACGTGAATGATCTCATTGTGTCAACAATTAATAATTACGATAGGAGATAGTGTGCGAATTTCAATCTTTGGGTTAGGTTACGTAGGCTGTGTCAGTTTGGGTTGCCTTGCAGAGCTAGGGCATGAGGTAATTGGAGTGGACGTTAGTGGATTTAAAGTCGATCTAATCAATGATGGTAAGCCTACTATTGTGGAGAAGGATATAGATAAGCTAATCGCTGATCATAGTGCAGCAGGAAACATCAGGGCTAGCTTAGATTCCAGTCTGAGTGTAGATCAGACTGATGTATCAATCATTTGTGTTGGAACCCCCAGTTCCGAGGACGGTAGCTTGAATCTTGATTTCCTTTATCATTGTGCTGCACAAATTGGAAAGGCTTTGCGTTCAAAAGCAGGGTTTCATACAATTGCCATACGCAGCACTGTAATGCCGGGAACGAACAGAAGAGTAAGCCAAATCCTTGCTGATGCTTCTGGAAAAACTGCCAATGAAGATTTCGGTGTTGTGTCCAATCCAGAATTCCTGCGGGAGGGTTCGGCAGTAAAAGACTACTTCAATCCACCCGTCACGGTTCTTGGATCAGAAAGCCAGAGAGCCCTTAATATCATGAAGGAAATTTATAAGGATATAAAAGCCGATGTAGCTGAGACAGAGGTTGGTGTTGCAGAAATAATCAAGTACGTAAACAACTCTTACCATGCACTTAAAGTCACTTTCGCTAATGAGGTTGGTAATGTATGCAAAAAACTGAAAATTGATTCCCACAAAGTCATGGATGTTTTTTGCATGGACCGTCAACTGAACATTTCAGATTACTATTTTAAACCCGGCTTTGCCTACGGGGGTTCATGTTTACCTAAAGATCTGGGAGCGTTGGTCAATCTTTCAGAATCTAAAGAATTGCAGGCTTACGTACTATCTTCTGTTCACCCAAGTAACGAGTATCAAAAGCAAATAGCCCTTAGCTTAATTATTGAGAAATCAGTTGGGAAGAATATCGGATTGGTGGGTATTAGCTTTAAGCAGGGAACTGATGATCTGAGATATTCACCGATGGTGGACTTACTACAAGAGCTTCATCAACAGGGATATCAAGTTAGAGTTTATGATGAGAACGTTAGTTTGTCATTGCTGATTGGAGCCAATAGAGAGTACATTCAAAGCTATATTCCTTACTTGTCGGATATGTTAGTTGATTCATTGCAAGATGTGTTTACGCAATCAGATACAATCGTTATAAGCCAAAAAAGTCCCTTGTTAATCTCATTGGTAGATCAACACAGCGATAAAAAAATCCTTGACCTTGTAAGGATTGACAGTAGGACTAGTAACGGTAACTATGTGGGATTGTGTTGGTGATCAATGTTGATTTATTGTGTATGGGATCTGAGTTATTGCGCAAAGTATCACCTGCATGAGCAGTAGAATTATAACAAACGAGAGGAACTTGAACGACTTTTCCTACCAAATATATAGACTACTGATACTAAGCCTACTTGAGCAAGGTTATCAGTTTCTGAGTTTTATAGATTACCTGTCCAAGCCATTATCCAAATCTGTGATACTGAGGCATGATATCGACATATTCGCTAGTGCTGCACTACCCTTGGCAGAGCTTGAGCATAATCTGGGTGTCTCAGGAACATATTACTTCAGGACCACCAGACACAGCTTTCGTCCTGATGTTATCCTCAAGATTGCAAAACTAAACCACGAGATTGGGTATCATTACGAGGATTTATCAAGAAACAATGGCGATATGGTTGAATCAATATCTGAGTTTGGAAAACATCTGAGTCTGTTTAGAAAACTCTATCCGGTAAAGACTATTTGTATGCATGGCAGCTCAGGTTCTCCATATGATAATAGAGAATTGTGGAAACACTATCAACTTGCAGATTTCGGATTGATAGGAGAGCCATATATCAGTCTTGATTTCAATCGAGTCCTATATATGTCTGATACGACTCAGAGATGGGACGGAGGTGGAATTGCCGTTCGGGACAAAGTTGTCTCTGATTTTAACTTCAGATTCCGAACTACAAAGGACATTTTATGCAACATCAATAGCTTGCCGGATCACATCATGATAACAATCCACCCCGAGTTATGGGCCGGGAATCTTCCACATTGGTTGCTTGCCAAATTGTTCGTTATGGTTCATGGGAGTTACAAAAAATACTACCGAAACATTAGAATGAGTAAAAGAGCCAAGCAAATAGCTGTTTAGGGTTTATAGGAATGCATTGTTCCATATAGAAGGAGATAAAGCTAGATATGAAGTTTGCATTACTAAGCAATGACGTTGAGACTACATCCATATGGTTTAACGATTTGCGGGATGAAACCGGAGAGAAGGTGATGAAAGAGGGTATGCCACGACTTCTGGATTTGTATGCCAAGCACAACGTAAAGTCCACCTTCTTCTATACAGGGTACATGGCAAAGCTCTATCCTGAGGTCGTAAAAATGGCTGTTGCCGGAGGGCACGAAGTGGGCTCTCACGGAAAATCTCATATAAAAGAAAATGGCTTTGATGTGATGCCATACGACAAGCAGGTGAGGCACCTGGACTACTCAAAAAAGCTTTTAGAGGATATTAGTGGACAGGAAGTCATATCATTTCGGGCTCCAGCTTTGAGGGTATCGCCAAACACAGCTTCAGCTCTTATCGAAACAGGATTTCATGTCGATAGTTCGATCGCTTCTCAACGCTTTGACTTCTTTTTGTCATTTGGATCGAAACAGAAGATGAGCTTTCTTAGTGCTCCTCGCTTACCTTATCGCGTTAACAGGAATGACATTTATAAAAAAGGGCAAAGCGAGTTGATAGAATTACCTCTTTCAGCTACGCTAATTCCATTCGCGGGAACGACAATGCGGATGATGCCCAATTTCACGAAGCTTCAGCAGAGGCTTCTACACTATGAGACTCAAATCAATGGTAAACCGATAATATTCGTTATACATCCAAATGAGTTGATCGATGAAAGCGACATGCCTCGCACAATAACACGCAGATCAAAGAACCTCTTCTCGTTCTTACTTAGAGATCTGTTAAGAGCAAAGCTAAAAGCCAAAAACTTGGGTGAGAGAGCTCTGCCGATATATGAGTCTTTGATTCTGTTCTATTGCCAGAAAGACTACCGTTTGATCACCATGAAAGACTATGTGGCTAAGCTAGTACAGAAGGGTGATTTGTAGCATGAAAGCCTATTTAAAGGTAGAAAAGCAAATTCTCCCAAACCATATAGAAAGACCTTTTTTTAAAGCTCTTCCGCACACAACGCGTGAACATGGATACACCGGACCCTTCGCACACATTAGGTTCCTATGGGCCAGAACAAAAGATCATTGGTTACAGGTTATCGCTCGCATTATGCCTCTCAGTGGCATTCGAGTTAAGCTGCAAAGAATGCGTGGAGTGGTCATAGGATACAACGTTCACATTGGCCCGATGATTACTATTGATGATGTCTATCCATATTTTGTTTCTATAGGAAGCGGAACAGCAATCTCAGGCAACAATTTCATTCTAACTCACTCAAAGGCAATGGAATATCATTCTCAAGTCAGTGAGTCATTCGTAGCTCCAGTCATAATCGAGAACAATGTTTGGATAGCCATAAGCGTCGACATCTTGCCGGGAGTCACCATTGGCGAAGGATCAATTATAGCGGCAGGAAGCATTGTAACAAAATCCATCCCTCCATTTGTATTCGCAGCAGGAATTCCCGCAACAGTGAAAAAAGACATCTCTGAGCAACTCAGAAAGAACTATACTGAATCTGAGTTTCAGCGAATTATGGAAAGGCGAAAACTGGAATATGGATTTTAGGATTAGGTTAACAAATAGAAAGGGAAAATGAATTACTTAGTAACAGGCGGAGCCGGCTTTATAGGCTCAAACATCGTATCAGTCTTACTAACCCAAGGGCATGAAGTAAGAGTATTGGATAATTTTGCTACGGGAAAACGCGAGAACATCCTGCCCCTAATGAAGAATGAAAACCTAACCATGATCGAAGGTGATCTGCGGAGTTTTCATATCGTAAGGGCAGCAGTAAAAGAGGTGGATTACATTTTGCATCAGGGGGCATTGCCTTCAGTGCCACGCTCGATCAATGATCCCATTACTTCCAATGATGTAAACATCCTTGGGATGTTGAATATACTGGAAGCAGCCAAAGAATTTGGCGTGAAGCGAGTGGTATGCGCATCGTCATCATCGATCTACGGCAATAGCGAAAGCCTGCCCAAAGTGGAGACCATGCCCGTAAATCCGCTGTCACCCTATGCTCTCACCAAATATGCTCAGGAGCGGTACTGCCAGATTTTCTCACAAATCTACGGGCTTGAGACTGTTGCGCTACGTTACTTCAACGTGTTTGGCCCAAACCAGGATCCCACCAGTCAGTATAGTGCTGTGATCCCCAAATTCATCAAGTTGATCATGGCTGATAAAGAGCCCGTGATTTATGGCGATGGCAGCCAATCCCGAGACTTCACATTTGTGGAGAACAACGTATGGGCAAACATTCAGGCCTGTACAGCACCTCATGCTGCAGGTGAGGTGATCAACATAGCCTGTGGGGAACGCTATACTCTGATCGAACTTGTGCAGATGATCAATGAGATCCTGGGTAAACACATTGAACCCAGGTTCGAGCCCGACCGTGCAGGTGATGTGAAGCACTCACTGGCAGCAATAGATAAGGCAAAAGCAGTATTGGGATATCAGGTCCGGGTGGACTTCAAAGAAGGCCTGGCTAGGACGATAGGCTTCTTCATGTAGCACACAGATTTCGCAGATAACTCAGATTTGAAATCGAAAATGACTTTGAATGAGATAAGTTACCAGATACGCGGTGCAATTTTTGATGTGTACAACGAATTGGGACCTGGAATGCTTGAAGCAGTGTATGAAAGTGCATTAGCAATTGAGATGAAACACCGGGGTTTAAAGGTAGAACGACAGATAGCATTTGAGGTGTTATACAAGGGATCTGACTTGGGTCTGCAACAAAGAATGGACTTTTTAGTAAATGATCAAGTGATACTGGAATTGAAATCAGTTGAAACTCTTTTGCCAGTGCACCACAAACAGCTAATCAGCTATTTAAAACTCACAAGAAAACCACTAGGGTTCTTGATAAACTTCAATACCGATAAAATTGTGACCAATATAAAGCGAATAGTTAACAATATAGAAAATCCTAAGCTTCAAGACCCTCATGATGCTGACATTAATCTCAATAAATCAGCGCCATCAGCGTAATCTGCGTGGTGAATAGATAATGAAATACAAACTTAGTAAATGGGGACTCTTTATCGCGGACATCCTGATCGTGGTGTTCGCGTTTCTTTTTGTAGCCAAGATCAGAACTGGAACCAGGGTGCTTATTGCCAAGTATTGGCGCTCACTTATCCCCTTCACCATTATCTGGATTGGTTCAGGTATGTGGGGATTGAAGTACTCCTTCAAGACAATCACCAACGGTACGGAATTGCTGAGACGCATCTTCAAATGCGATGTAGTAGCGATTGCAGTTCTCTTTGTGAGCATGTATGTATTCAAAAAGTTCTATTATTCCCGATATATTGTATTTGGGACTATTCTTGGAGTAGTGGCGATAGAACTCTTCCTGTTTATCGGGGTCTACTATGCACTCCGTTTTCACAAGGAAAACAAACCTTTTGCTGCCACCCGTCTGGTTACGCATTCCAAAGCCCTTGAAGAATCACAAAGCCCAAAGTTTTTTCTTGATGAAAGCCGGGAAATCCCACTGATTTCTACAGAAGCCTACGTTCCACCCTTTTCTCAAGCTGTTGAATCCGACAGTATTCTTGTACCTTTGTGGCAGCAGTATCTCAGTGGCAATACCGAGCTCTTTGACTTCCTGAATGACTTTCTGGATCTCACTCGCTTCAGCAAGTCAAAAACCCTGGTGCTGAATAGTGAGACCTACTTCAATATTCAGAATGAAGCTTCAGAAAGCCGACATATTTTTATCAATCTGCACCGGATCAATGACTTCAGACGATTCAACTATTACCTGATCAGAGTAAACGAAATGCTGCCCACGGGTGGAGTATTCATCTGCCAGGGTGAAACTATCACAGAGCGCAAAGAAGCGTTTTACAAGCATTTCACTCCATATCTTGGCAGTGTGCTCTATCTCTTTGATTTCTTGTTTCAGCGTGTATGCCCCAAGCTGCCTATCATTCAAGGCTGGTATTTTGCCATAACCAAAGGTAAAAACCGGGCTCTATCGGAGACTGAGATCCTGGGTAGATTCTATTTCTGCGGATTTGATCTGATCAATAAGAAAGAACTGAATGGCCACATGCATTTTATTCTGCGTAAAAGTCGTCCTCCCCGGGATGATACAAATCCAACCTACGGTCCCTTGATTCGTTTGAAGCGCAAAGGATTTGCCGGCAAAACCATATATGTAAAGAAATTCCGTACCATGCACCCCTATAGCGAGTACCTTCAGGACTATGTTTACCAAACCAACGACCTGCAGGAAGGTGGCAAATTCCGGGATGATTTCCGCATTACATCCTGGGGCAAGATCATGCGTAAGCTCTGGATCGATGAACTACCACAGTTTCTGAATTTCTTCGCCGGAGAGCTTTCGCTGGTGGGAGTAAGAGCACTCAGCGAGCACTATTTCAGCCTTTATCCTCCAGATATGCAAGAGCTCAGGCTGAAAGTAAAGCCGGGTCTTCTGCCGCCCTTCTATGCTGATATGCCTACCAGTTTCGAAGAAATCGTAGAATCCGAACGCCGCTACCTGCTGCAAAAACTGGAGCATCCCTTTGCCACAGACTGGAAATATTTCTGGAAAAGCGTGTGGAATATCCTGGTTAAACGGGCGAGATCAAACTAGTCTTTACCAACGGATGGTACTGATGGAACGGATATATTTCAATATCAGGTTTAGCGGTGGAATGTAGCCTGGTATGGAGTTACTGTATAAAGAGCTTACTCAAGAGATTATCGCAGCCTGCATGGAAGTGCATAATATTATCGGCTGTGGATGTTTAGAGGCTGTTTATGCTGAAGCTTTAGAGCGGGAGTTTAGCCTCAGAGGTATTGAATATCAACGGGAGAAAGAGCTTCCTGTATTGTACAAAGACTTGAAATTGCAGAAGACTTACAAGGTAGATTTTGTTTGTTATGGCAAGATCATACTTGAACTAAAGGCATCTGAGTCAATTCAGAGCATCTACATTGCCCAAGTAGTGAATTATCTGAAGCTCTCTACTTTGAAATTGGGCATTGTAATAAACTTTGGAGCAGAAAGGCTTGAATGGAAGCGTGTACCAAATCTATACTGACGCATTCTTTTATCCGTAAGATCAGTAAAATCTGTTGGAGATTAATCTAAATGAGGAGTTTATGAAAAGCAGTTTGTATGCCATCCTGACAGCTTGTTTTCTATTTGTTTCGCTTCATCTTCTGGGCGCTGTTCCTCCGGTGCCGGCACTACTACCCGCAACAAATGTGACCCATGATAGTTTCACTGCAAACTGGTCGTCGGTCCTGGGTGCGGATGGCTATGATCTGGAAGTGCGTGAGGGTGCTTCCTCCACTGTGTTAAGTACTGGTTTCGAAGGTTCGTCTGATTTTCCCAATGGCTGGTCTGCGAGTGGGGCGATCGTGTACACATTTCCGACTTTGACAGTTGATGGCAGTAATCTGGTGGTTATGAACATCTCGGGCGGATACGTCCAAACTCCAATACTGAGTTCTCCTGAGAGAATTGTATTCTGGACCCGCGCCTCTGGAAATTCCTCCAGTTTCACCATCAAGATTCAAAGCTCATCAGATTTATCTACCTGGACCACACATAAAACACTGACTGCCAATGGAAACAATTCTGGCGATATCATCAACTCATATCGGGAGATAACCATCACCCCCAGCCTGACTGGAAGCAATTACCTGCGGTTCCTGATGGAGACAAGATCCAGCGGCAATGCATACATTGATGTAGTGTCTGTCCAGGGAGGGCTTGGCTCCTCTGTAGCGGGATACTATCCCTATAATGCATCTTCAAACATTGTTCAGGTACAGGGTCTATCATCTGCGGCCATTTTCTCTTATCGAGTAAGGTCATTCAATAACGATGGATACAGCCTGTATTCGGACTGGTTGACTACCCAGACGATTGAAAATACCCTTCCGGTGCAGCTAACTTCATTTACAGCAGCTCAGATCAATTTGGATTTTGTGCGGTTACGCTGGGCAACAGAATCCGAAACCAATCTCCTGGGCTACCATATCCTGCGAGGAGAGGATTCAGAACCACATTCAGCCCGGATCATCAGTCCCTTGATTCCGGCGGGCAATAGCTCTCAACCAAGGCAATACTCATTTGATGATCATGATCTGACCACTCCAGGAACCTATTGTTACTGGCTTGAGGTAGCTGAAATCACTGGTTCATCCGAGACTTTTGGTCCTGTAGTGCAGCACTATAATCCCAGTTTTGATGATTCGAATACTGCTCCTGTTCTTCAAGGTTTCACCAGAATCTATCCCAATCCTTTCGGTAATTCTATCCTCATGAAGTTCACAGCGGAGTCATCACCGATTGTGCTGAACATCTATAACCTTCGGGGGCAAAGGGTACAAGGCTATGAAATTCTGGGAGAACCAGGGATTGAGCAAACCCTTCAGTGGGATGGCAAGGACACAAAGGGGGAATCCTGCCCTTCAGGCGTGTATTGGGCTATTCTGCAGATCGGAGAAACAAGGCATGTTCGCAAGCTGACTCTAAGTAAGTAGATTTGCCTGATGTCGAATAGTTTCACGCAACTCTATGTCCATTTTGTCTTTACTGTGAAAGACCGTGATAATGAACTTAAGAAAAACATCAAGGATTGGCTTTTTACCGCATTGCACGAACTCGCCAATGAGCAAGGATGTAAGATCATTGCATTAAATGGCATGGAAGATCATGTGCATATCCTGGTCAGCATGTCTCCGGATGTATCCGTGGCTGTTTTGGCAAAGGCTTTTAAGGGTAAATCCAGTTACCTCGCAAATCAAAACCATGTCTTTCCCCGAAAGTTCTCCTGGCAGGCTGGATATGCTGCGTTTTCGGTATCGCATAGCATGCTGGATGTAGTAATGGCATATATTCGCAATCAACAGGATCATCATCGCCAGATGACGGCAAACGAGGAATTTCAGAGATTTCTTTCCAAGCATAATTTGAAGTCAGAATCATAGGACCGACGGGTTTGAACCCGGGGTATGAATGTATCGTGTCACGGATTAGTAGCGACGGGTTTAAACCCGGCGCATACGGCATTCCCCCCATATGAATATTTATCATCCCCTGATCGCCGGTGATCAAAGGATACATAACAAACGCGGATTAGTAGCGACGGGTTTTAACCCGGCGGTTACGGGATTCCCCGCCAAATGATTGTTTTTCATCCCCACCTCTCCGAATGCGCCGCATCCGGAGAGGTGGGGATTCTCACAATATGGATGATTTATCCTATCCTGATCGCCGGGTTGAAACCCGACGCTACTAAAAGTCTAATTTGCAACGAAAGCAATGATGATGCTATTGCCTGGAACGTCGGATACTTGCATGGCATCCTAAATGGCTATATTGCAAGGGTGTAAAGCGGCAGCTTGGCAACATGCGAATGTTAAGAAAAAATAACTTGCCAGATTATGGGGATTCCCTATGCTGGCACCGGAAGTGAAATAATATGTATATAAATGTATTACCCATAATTCAGGGAGGAATTATGAAAAAACTAGTTTTCTTATTTATGCTTAGCCTACTGATGATCAGTTTGGCTTGGGGACAAACCTACCTAATACAGGAAGGATTTTCTTCTACCAGCTTCCCTTCAGGATGGAGCGGTGATGTGTATTTCAATACAACCGCTAACATTGGCAATTTAACTGGTGTTAATGGAGCTGGGTTTAATGCTACCAACAAATACTTGCAGTTACCATCATTAAACAATGTTGGCACTCTGAGTTTCTGGATGAAAGGTAGTGCTGCTAGCTCACAAATCTCGATGAAAGTGCGGAAGAGTGTTGGTGGTGGAGCCTTCTCTGACATTGCTACTTATCCCAAACCAATATCTACAACTCCAGTACAGTATACTATCAATGTGAATGACTCTAATAGTAACATAGTTTTACAATTTGTCGCCTATGATCGTACTGGAAACAGCCTGTATCTTGATGATATTCAAGTTACTCAATATGCAGCAACTCCAAATATTACTGTTAACCCATCCACCTTATCCAATTTTACATATCTCCACGGCAGTGGTCCTTCGGCGGAGCAAACATTCACTGTTAGCGGTACAAATCTTACACAGAACATTAGCATATCAGCTCCAACTAACTATGAAATATCCAAGACCAGTGGCAGTGGCTACACCACTCCTCTCACTTTCACTCATTCTGGTGGGACTGTTTCTGAACAGACAGTGTATGTGAGGCTCAAATCCGGCTTATCCATTGGATCTTACAATAACGAGACCATTACTGCCTCATCCTCAGGTGCAACAGACAAGACTGTGACTTGCAGCGGATCTGTCACTACACCTCCTGCACCCAACGCACCTGCCGCTACTGCTGCCACTAATACCGATGAGACCAGCTTCACAGCAAATTGGAACACAGTCTCAAGCGCTACGGGCTATAGATTGGATGTCTATACCAAAACCGCTGGCACCAATGCGACTGATTTGTTCATCTCTGAGTACATTGAAGGTGGAGGCAATAATAAAGCCTTAGAGATTTTCAATGGAACTGGAGCGACTGTTGATTTGACCAATTATCGGATCAACTTGTATAGTAATGGTGCTTCATCTCCTAGTGCTTTTTACAATCTCACTGGCACACTAGCCGATGGCGATGTTTTTGTCGCAGCCCACAGCTTAGCCACGACTGTCTTTACCTCCGTTGCAGATTACACTGTGAATGGTGGAGTTGTTAATTTCAATGGAGACGATGCTATAGAGTTGTATAGAACGGATACATCCGCCTCTGTCGATATCTTTGGAATGATTGGGCAGGATCCTGGCGCAGCATGGACGGCTGCAGGTGGCTTAACAACAGTGAATAAAACACTGGTTCGTAAGTCTACAGTTATCGAGGGAGTATCGGTAAATCCTTCTGGATATCTAGCAGACGATACTTCAGCATTTGAAACTCTGGGCACAGAATGGGATATGTATGACCAAGACACTGCTACCTACCTCGGGTCCCATACCTTCAGTGGAGGTACTACCAAAACTTATGTTACTGGATATGAAAACCGTAACGTATCGAATGTCCTGACTTACGAAGTAACCGGGCTTGATCCTGCCACTACCTACTACTATGTTGTTCGTGCTTACGATGCTTACTCTCAGACCAGTGGAAATTCAAACGAAATCAGTGTTACAACTGATAACTACGACTATCCCGAGAACGCAGAGGTAGAGATTGGTGCTATCACCGTCACAGTCACCAATGGTAATGCCAACAATGGTACGGGCACACTTCCAGCCTGGCCTAATGGCGATGTAGCTGAGGGTACATATGACAGCCTGATCCTGGATTTGCTGGGTGCTGGTCCCTGGACTGTTACCATTCTCAGTGACGCCTATTACTGTGCTTACAGCCAGGGTGCCGGTTGGAACCTGGCAACACCAGTAAGTGGTGGATTTGAGATTGAAGTGGATGCTCCAGTGAAAGGCGAACCTTTGTATATCCTCCTGTCAAATGAAGATCCCACCCTTCCCGTTGAGCTGTCTTCGTTTACAGTAGCCATGAATGCCTACAATGCTGCCGTTCTCACCTGGGTTACCCAGACTGAGACTGGCGTGAATGGTTTCTACATTTATCGTGGCACCACAGATCAGCTTAGTGAGGCTGCCCTGGTTAGCAGCCTGATCCCTGCAACAAATACTTCACAGACTCAGGTTTACAGATATAGCGATTCCGAGCTTTTCAGCGAAGGGACTTACTATTACTGGCTGAATGTGAACGATATGGATGGCTCCGAATCCTTCCATGGTCCGGTTACTCTGGTTTATGAAACTGGTGAGAATCCTACTCCCAACATACCCCAAGTGACAGAACTGAAGAGCATTTACCCGAATCCTTTCAATCCTTCCGCCAATATCAGCTTCGGCCTGGCTAAGAGCTCTGATGTGGAATTCAAAATCTACAACAGCCGTGGTCAGATGGTGCGCAATATGGCTCTGGGTGTGAAAGATGCCGGAACCTGGAATCTGGTCTGGAATGGCACGGACAACAATGGCAGAGCCGTACCAACAGGTATCTACTACATTCAGATGCAAGCCGGAAAAGACAGCTTCATTCGCAAAGCTGTAATGATGAAATAGAACTAAGGCTTAGGAAAAATACAGACCCCTGGGGTGATGAGCTCCGGGGGTTTTTTGTTTTTGGCACACAGATTCCCCAGATGGCACAGATTCTAATGGAACGCGGATTGAATGAATGGAAGGGAAGTACACGGAATTTTGAGCCAACGGATTGAACGGAATTGCACGGATATTTGTGCCAACGAGTTTACCTATTGGCCGAATGGGGGGACTTTTCGACCTCTCGACCACTCGACTTTCTTTACGGATTATATGGATTCTACGGATTCTACTGATTCACAGGGATTTTCTGCCAACGTGTTATCTCGACGGAGCGAATGCCGGAGTGCAATGTGGAAACGTCATCCTGACGTTTAGATTGTAATCTTTATACCACAGCTATGGCAGATTTCTGGGCAGCTCTGCTGCCCTCGGAAAGCTGAAGCTTCCCGATCCTGCTCCTGCCGTCTTTCCAGCGCAGGCTGGAATCTCCTTAGCCTCTGCACCGTTCAGGAGATTCCGGACAGGCCATCCAGTTCTACGAACCGCCTGACGGAATGACGGCGAGGGGGCAACTTCTCGTCCTTTCGCTCTCACTCCCACTATTCTATCATTGCGCTATCATTACGGACCTGATGCGTAATGGGTGCGTATTGATAGCGTAATTCGATTGGGAGAGCACGCAGAGGGCTAATAGAATGCAGATTGGACTGGTTTTAATGAAAGTCGGCAGGCACGCAGATTCCGCAGATGTCGCAGATTACAATAGAACGCGGATTGAAACGATGAAAAGGATTTCACGGATTATAATGCCAACGGACCGAATAGTGGGGTGGTTAGCTTCTGCTTGCCACAGCCTTGACAGAGGCTATCCGAGCCTACACATCGCCGTCATTCCAGCGAACTCTGCTACTCAAATCGTCACACTCACCTTGGCATAGGCACTGGCCAGCTTTTTGCGAAAATGCCCCAGGGGATCGCTGTAGGTGGATGGTTCTACCTGCACTTGTGAAGACTTGAAACCCAAGTATAGAAACCACTCTGGCTTGAACTCATAGCTCAGGTTGCCATAATAGCCCAGATCAGCACTTTGGTTTGCTTGCTCGTACGTGCTCAAGCCACTGCCCAGAGTGATCTTGAATGTGGTCTGAGGAGTGTATTCCACTGCGGCGTTGATGACCATATAGTTATTATCCAGGTGCAGAGGAATTCCGTTTATGAGGTTATCCTCAGGATATCCATATTTCATCCAACTGCCTACAAAGCTGAGGGAGAGGTTTTGCTGGATGCCCCACCAGGAATTTGTGTTGATGCGCTGGATGGAATAAACCTTACTAAGAGAATATACAAGCGTTTCACCACTGGAATAACCCCCAAAGATGCGGAAGTTCTTGAGCTTGTTCCAGGTGCAGCCCACCATGGCATTATAAGTATTGTGCAGATCATTATTCAAGTCAACATCCCGGGTATAGTTTCCATTGATCATGAAATTTAAGCGGCTGGTCAGATTCATATTGGCAGAAAATCCTGTATCATACAACTGATACGGATCACTGGTGAGATTAAAACGGTAGGAATTGCCCCAAAGTCCATAGCTCATATAGCGGACTAAAGGATGTGTATAGGATTTGCTCCAGTTCAAAGCTCCTCCCAGGCGATCGAAATCCGTTTCGTATAAATATCCCGCATCATAAGCCAGATCTTTGGACATGCGGTAATAGCCCAGTGACGCATCATAATTGCCGGGATCGGCTTTGATGGAGCAGCCCAGCCGATATCCTTGCTCTGGATCTTTCATGCCTTCATCAGTATGCTTGCGAGTGGAGAGGTTTACCGCTGCCACCGCATAGATATGGGGCAGAAATTCCCACTGACTGGAGTTGCTGAAGACGTGGTTGTAGTAGCCCCGGTTCATGCGGCTGGTAAGGGAATTGTAGGATTGGAAATGCCTCAGATTGGGATTCAGGGCCAGTACCTGATAGTAATCCCCAGGATTGATGATATCATCCCCATCCCTGATCTCTTTGTCAAAAGCACCCAATACTCCCCAATTCATGTCTTTGGTATTACCAGTGGCTTTGAAGGCCAGGCGGGGCTGAACAATATTGCGGGAGTAGAAAAGATCATAATCCACGCCAAAAGCATCGATATCCTCGGTGAAGAAAAACCTGTTCTCATCATAATAGGGAGGGTATTTGCTATTGTAATAATCTTGGGCGCTATCCATGGGGATATCGGAAAAATCAGGATTGAGAGAGATCTTGATGCGAGTCCGCTGACCTGGACTAAGGGCAAGATCCAACCCCAGATGCCCGGGATCAAAGCTGGAGGTTTTGGCGATAAGATCATAGCTTTTCACCAGATATGGTCTTAGTGAGACATCCAGTTTGTGTTTCACCGGTGTTTCCAGGATTATGTCCTGGGCATCGAGGAAGTAGTTCTTGCCCATATTGGTATTGGCATAGGGGAAGGAGTAGTATTCCTGGGTGGAGTTGATAAATCTGGTGAGGATGATCTTCCAGCGATAGGGCTGCTGCTGAGCAAAACGTAATTCATCCAGCGGGATCCGCATCGTTACTCTCCAGATATTGTCATCAAAGTCACTACTGTAGCTGTAGTGGCTATTCCAGCTATTATCGACATCCATTGAAGTATTACGTACGCCGTCCTGAAGATTGCCCAAAGGATATGCTACGTAGTAATACGCATAGTACGCATCAGGAATGGTGACGAGCTGCACTCGCAGGAAATCAGAGCTTGTGCCATCGTCCCGTACTGTGAGTGAGCCTTTGGTGAAGCCGGTACTGCTTTCTGCTTCAAAGTGCACGATCAGATCGGACGCATCCTGCCAGAGCCAGACCCGGGTGCTTTCAGTTTCTGGTTGTTTGTCATCAGGATCGATTCGGACAAACCCAGTTAACATGTTATCATCTGTCTTTACGGGGATCCTGGATTCAGGTAAGATCATGGCAAAACAGGATAAGAAACATAACGAGCATAACAACATCGTAAGGGCTTTCATAGTATTACCTCTTGGAGTGCCTAAGTTATTTCCAGCAGATTCTTTCTGCTTGAAATACTTATAGGGGGGGGTAATCTGTCAAGCATAATTCAGGGACACACAGATTCCATAGATATAAGTTCTCACCCAAACTTACAAACGAGTAGCATCTGTCACATTGGTCGTATTGGGTTACAAGGCAGAGAGATAGCCAATGCCTATGGGAAGAGCTAACAACTGGTCTTTGTTTATCTGGAAGCACTGGCATCTATTGGCATAGTGGGTATCAATGACAACTGGTACAAAGTCTTATCAAGAGAGGTAATCCTGAAGTTGGGCACATTCATTCAACCCGGCATACTGGGAAAAATGCGTAAGGAATCTGGCTTGAAACCAAAGACGAGGACAAAGAAAGTGATTGTTTGAAGAAGCTGGCTAAGCTCGATAGGCATTTTATGTAAATCTGTGCTTGCCATTTAAAAAAACCGAATATCTTATGTTGTAGATGTGCTTAGATCATTTGAAAAAAGCGTGATACTCCATTTGAAAAAATGGTGATACTGGGAGATGTAAAAACATGCGATTTGAAAAAACGGTGATACGATTTGAAAAAATGCTTGATACATTGTAATTGTCGTTCAGACTCCATTTTTGCAACAGAGTGAAAGAAATCACTTGACACGATTTGGATTATCGAAAGCCTGCTGTATTGTAGCAATGCTATATAAAGTAACAGTTTGTACAATAGATGAGCGGAAAGATACATTATGAAGAACGAATTAGTATTGTTAATTCTTGTTTTATTTAGTTGGGGGTTATTAGAGGCGCAACTGCTTTCGCAATACACCCATGCTGTTGAATCGATTGGGAGCTTGGAAGATATCAGCAGTGGGAGCACTTATATTTTCTCTCCGGGAACATACAGAGACGATTCTGCTTCGAATGTCATCCCCATAGGCTTCCCATTCAAGTTTGGTCTGATTGACCATACCAGTTTCTCTGTTAATTCTAATGGGCAGTTACAGCTAGGTACCACAAGAATTACTGCTACTGCTACTGCTATAGGGTCTAACCGGCATATTCTGGCAATTCTGGGAGGGGATAATTCCCTTATTGGGACCGGGTGGATTCGCTACAAAGTGGTAGGTGCCACCCCCAATCGTATGCTAGTTGTAGAGTTTGTTGATATAAGGACTGCTCCAAATTCTTATGCCCCTGCAAACTACTGCAACTTCCAGATATGGTTGTATGAGAGCAGCAATGTGATCAAGTATGTGTATGGCAGCATGTACAATACTAGTGCTTCTAACATAAGCAGGTCTATTTATCTCTCCAGTTCAGAGTACTCAGCACAAGCATTGTCAGTAAATCTTGTGAATGCACAACCAGTAGTCTCTAATGGAATGTTTAGCATGACATTAACAGCCAATAGCTACATTAGTGCGCTACACAGCACGGAAAATGGACAACGCAGGGTGTTTACTTTTACTCCTCCGAGCTTATCATCACCTCCACAACCGGCGAACATCGTGTTCCCACAGCAAATGCAAACAGACTTCAATACGACTTTGGGCTTGCAATGGTCATATGGTGGAGGTTATGTTACCGGATATAGGCTTTACATAGGAACTGATAACCCCCCAACGAACTACACTAATGGGATAGATGTTGGCATGGAAACCCAGTGGAATGACTCGGCGCAATTCGACTACAATACTCAATATTATTGGCGAGTTGTACCATATAACCCTAGTGGTTCTGCCGTAGAATGTCCTGTTTGGAGCTTCGAAACCGCAGCACCACCTCTTATCGATAGTTATCCACTCTTTGAGAGTTTTGAGATTTCTACAACCAACGATGGGCCTATTCTACATTGGGTTCGAGTATTGGCATCTGGTACAAACACATCTTGGTGGGGCAATACTTCTACTCTGTATAACAGAACCCCCAGGACAGGGAATGTCAATGTTCGCCTAGGTAGACCATCAAATGCCTGGTTGATCAGACCGATGGAAGTCAGCGCTGGAACAGCATATATTGTGGAGTTTTGGGCGCGGCAGGATAAGGCAGCTAGCAGTTATACAACGATAGGTGTTTCCATTGGTAGCGGAACAGCAATTGGAGATTTTACCACCGTAGTAGTCCCTCAAACAGCAGTAGGGAATGGTGATTACCAGAGATTTGCAGGGTACTTTACGGCTAATGCTTCAGGAATTGTCTACTTAGGTCTCAACGGGATTGTAACATCCGCTGCTACCACAACATCCATAGTTGTGGATGACATTACTATCAGAGAGGCTTCATTCTCAACGCAACTGCACACAACCTTGAATTCAATAGACTTCGGAGAAACAGAGATTTATACTCCTTCAAACAGGATGATTACAATCACAAACTATAGTGCAGTTCCCATCACAATAAACGAGCTTCAGTTAGATAATGCTGATTTTTGCGTTACGTCACAGCACACCATGCCATTAACACTTCAGCCAGGGCAACAAATAGATCTTCAATTGGCTTATTTCCCGCTTAGCGCAGGGTTTTCTAACGGAAATTTACATATTACTGGAGATTCTCTACCCATTCAGATCTCACTGTTGGGCCAGTGTTATGATACAACAATTCACAATTTCCCTCATTCCGAAAACTTCGATTCAACATCAATGCCAAATCTTCCCTTGGGATGGAGTCATTATACAAGCTCTACCAATACGGCTAATCAACCATCGGTGCTGCTTGTAAGCGAAACACCCTTTTCAGAGCCGAATTGTGTTAACATATGGAACCAAGCAGTTTCCGGCACTAGTACCAGCTATTTAATCAGTCCGCCCCTGGGTGTAGATCTTGAAGAAATATACTTGAAGTTTTACGCCAGAAGTGCAGTTAATTCCCAAACTCTTGACATTTATTCTATGGACTACACTCCCTCAGGGTACCAGTTCACCATCATTGCAAGCAAAACCGTGCTTGGTTACTATAGTTGGTATTGTATTGATATCAGTCAGTATGCGGTATCTGGCCGACGATTTGCCTTTAGAGTACAAAATGCAAACAATACGCGATCTGTTTTTATAGATAATGTTGTTTTTGAGCTTAGGCAGTCTGCTCCTCCTTATGCTGCAGCTATTGTATATCCTAAGGATCAACAAACAGTTCCATTGCACCCATTACTAGCCTGGAAGAAAGCTGTTGAGGGAATCCCGGCAACCACTTACAAGGTGTATCTAAACCAAACTGGAACATTCACTGAAGCTGACTTGATTTATGAGGGCACCAGCGAAAGTAAGCGTATAACTAACGACATCTCGGGTAATGAGTATTTCTGGAAAATAGTAGCTTCCAATGAACACGGTACTGGATCTGATTCAACTACCGGTAGGTTTAGGATTGCATTAACCGATCAATTGTCGGAGAGTTTCGCTACTAGCAGTTTCCCGCCAGCAGGTTGGCAGTCTTCGGGGGGCTTTTCTGCTGTTTATTATCAATCAGATTACAGTGCAAGCTGTCAACTATCGAATAGCTACCAAAGTTTACTCTCAACACCGAGTTTGAGTATCCAAGCCAATGATACTTTAGAGTTTTACGCATATACAACTGGTAACAGCCAAGCGGCAGTTTTAGAGATTGTATATTCAGCAGACAGGGTTACGTGGAATACTATAAGTGATGCGATCTTAATCCCGGAAGCTTGGGGCTGGAGGTTGTTCACGGTACCTCTGGGGATGCTTTATGGAGGTAACTGGTATCTGGGTTTCAGAGTAGCATCCACCGGAATTTCAGGAAGAATCTACATAGACAACATTGTCGGACCAATGATGACACCTGCATTGCCCTTAGCCGTGACGCTTGTATCACCTGCAAACGGTGCCCAGAATATACAAGTTAATAGCAGTTTATCTTGGCAAGCTCCAACAACACAAGGTGGCATTCCTTACGGTTACAAACTATATCTGGATTATCTGAATCCTCCTGCCACATGTGTAGATACTTTAACCAGCCTAACTTACACTCCGCAGCAGAACTTGATGTATGGGACTACCTACTATTGGAAAGTTGTAGCTTTTAATTCTGCAGGTGAATCTACCCAAAATGCAATCTCAAGCTTCACTACAAGAGAATACAACAATCTCTCTTTCCCTTATGCGAACAACTTCACTACTGCGAATGATGTCGTTTTCACCCAGACATATTCAGGTACAACGCCAAAAATGATATGGTCGCATTCATCAGCGAATGTAGCTGGAGGTTCAGTTGGAGAAATGCGAGCTGAGGGAATTAATGCCACAGGCACATACCGACTTATATCCCCAGGCTTGACAACTCTTGGACAAAGTGCTTTTTTACTAAGATTTAAAACAAGCTGGGCTACAATAGGGCAGGGTTTGAGTCTTAAACTTCAAAAATCTGACAACAGAGTAGATTGGTTCGATTTAGGCTGGTGCATAAACTCCGGTGGCGCAAACCTAAATAATCAGGACATTTTGGTTGCAGTGCCATCGAACTCCGCGGTCACTTACTTAGCATGGGTGGTGGAGGGAGACCTTAACTCTCTGAATCATTGGGTGATAGATAACTTGTTGGTCACACTTTCCACAGTGCCGGAATCAGTAGATTGGCAGTGGTCGAGAGTACACAGCCAAATCGGTACCCAAAATCTGTTTTGGAGTATGGGTACAGATGCCAATGGGAGTTCATATGTGATAGGGTCTGTTAATCAAACCACAAGCTTTGGAAATACCATAATATCACCTGTTGATGGTCTTGAAAACATTTGCATAGCCAAGATCGATACAAATGGAAACTGGTTGTGGGCAATTAAGTACGGGGATGGACCTTTTAGTTGTTATGGATCATCTGGCATAGTAACTGATGATTCGAATAACATTGTATGTGCTATCAATTTTAGTGGTCCAGTCAGCTTTGGTGGGGTTTATTATAACGATGGTGCAGCCATAGCTAACTCACTAGTTGTTAAGCTGAATCAAAATGGGGAGATTGTTTGGATCAAGCAGATTTTTAGCGACTTTGAAGCGGTTGTATTTAGCTGCGATATAGATTCTCAAAACAATGTTTATGTTAGCGGTCGTTATTCACCCAATATCCATATTGATGATCAGAGTTTAACTGATACCCACAATAGATCAATGGGGTTTGTTGCAAAGCTGGATTCAAGCGGCACTTGTGAGTGGATTCGAAGTGTAAAAAGTAGTATTAACATTGAAGTTGAAGATGTAGCAGTTTCGCCCACTAATGATATTTACATTACCGGGAATTATGACTACTATATTAACATTGGTCCTTTCACCCTGAATTCATACGGAACTATATATATTGCAAAGCTAAATAGCAATGGCGATTGGTTGTGGGCAAAGCAAGAAAACTGCCCTGAAGCAAGTTTCCAGAAAATAACCTGCGATTACGCAGGCAATGTTTTTGTAGCAAGTAATTTCTATATTCAGGGATCGGTTGGAGGTCAGACATACAATGCATATGGATCGCGCGATATACTTCTAATTAAATACAGTGGAGATGGAAACCTGATATGGACTAAGCAAGTTGGAGGCTATGATTATGGAAGTGTATCACTGATTAGTGAATATGTGACTGGTATAACAACGGACACAAACAATAATGTATATCTAGGGTGTGCTACCGGGGCTGGCGCTGTCTTTGGCAACATAACCTACGGACCAGATGGCTATTTCTTAGCCAAATACGATCCATACGGTAACTTAAGTTGGGTAAAAAGAGTATCTGAGATAGGGTTAGATTTCATGTTGTTTAGTAAGGCACTCTGTCTTGATGCGATGAACAATGTTTACGTAGGTGGTTACAATGGAATTGCCAAACTTGGATATCGTCCCATAGCAAATCCACTACCACCTGTTAATCTTGTAATCACACATTATCCTGACAATAGCATTTCTCTAAGGTGGGATCCAGTAACTCAAACCGACTCGGGTATGGATATCAATGTTATTCTATACTATGTTTATTTCTGCAACAATCCGTCCGGAGTATATACTAAAATCGCTGAAACCACATTAACAGATTATTGGCACTATTTAGCACCAGGTAGTTCGCGAGGTTTTTACAAGGTGGTAGCTGTTCGACAGTAATTACATATATTTAGAAGTATTTGACAACACACTGTATTGTTCTGGATAGCACAGCACACATAAGGCTCGGTTTCTCTAATTCTTGCATATTGATAACTGATAAACCGCTGTTGCCACGTTGGTGATCGTTCGTTTCATGGAGTCAAATGGGATAGTTGTTGGCTTTGTCAACAGCCTGAGTGATAGTTCGTAAATACAGGTATAAACCTCTCCAAAAACTTCAAATCGTTCTCACCTGGACAACAGATGATATCACATTACATTACATTACATTACAGTAAAGTAAGATATGACATGCACAAATGTTTTGTTGGTCTTGGACTTTCCCATATCAAGCAACCCAGTTTATCACCAAAACTTCAAATCTACCACCATTTATTGAAGCACTTGGACATTCCCTATAGTTTTGCCGAATCCAATGCTATAAAAACAATATATTGATCAGAAAGAAGTTAGCATTGTTAGAACATCCAACTCGTATGGCTCATCATCTTTTGGACTTGGACATTTGAAGCTTTGGTGATGAAATTTGAAGTTTTCAGTGAAGGTCTATAATACCCCTGTACAATGTATCAAGCATTTTTTCAAATCGTATCACCGTTTTTTCAAATCGCATGTTTTTACATCTCCCAGTATCACCATTTTTTCAAATGGAGTATCACGCTTTTTTCAAATGATCTAAGCACATCTACAACATAAGATATTCGGTTTTTTTAAATGGCAAGCACAGATTTACATAAAATGCCTATCGAGCTTAGCCAGCTTCTTCAAACAATCACTTTCTTTGTCCTCGTCTTTGGTTTCAAGCCAGATTCCTTACGCATTTTTCCCAGTATGCCGGGTTGAATGAATGTGCCCATCTTTAGGATTCCCTCCCTTGTTATGTTGAAGTACCCATTGCTGTTGATTCCAATCATACCGATGGATGCCATTGCCTCCAGATAAACAAAGACCAATTGCCTGCTCTTCCCATAGTCATGGGCTATCTCTCTGATGGAGTGGTAACTCTTTGTGTCCAGCAGGTTGAGGATTTCCTCTGCCACCTGGGTGCTATATTTCCAGTTGCCTTTTTGATGGAAGCCGACTTGCGACTGGTTGCGATTGCTACTGACGTAGAGCTTATCTTGTCTTGAGATGTACTTGATTTCATGATTGGCGTGCAGCGTTCTGATTGCCCGCTTTATGACCTTGATTTCGATCCCGGTAAGCTCTGCTATCGTCTCAACCTGAAACGGTTTTCTGTACTGGTAGGCGAAGTTCCTAATGATATCTATGGCAGTCATAGTTCTACTGCCACTACTGGATTATCCAGCGAGAACCCGGGATTCTGCTTGAGCCTGTTTTCCATGATGTACATCAGCTTCATGGCTTTTCTGAGGTTGCCATTGCAGTTGAAATGGATTGTATCAATGAGCCTGCCGGATACCTCAATTTCCATTACTTCTTTGGCGATCAGTTCGATATCCTTGCGGCTTGCCGGCTGGAACTCATAGAAGTAATTGCAGCGGTCAAAGTAATGAGGGTTGATCTGAGCCAACCGATCTTTGGCAGTTTGCATCCCCACCAGGATTACAATACTCATGGTCTCATCCACAATATCACGTATAACACCCAGGAGCGCTTCATACTTGTAGGCATAATCTATCTCATCGATTACTATTACGGCATCCTCCATATCCTCAAGTAACTGCATACTGCGGTGGAAGAGTTGGTTGGCTGAACCGGAGGGAACGCAGCATCTATGTCCTGCTCTGTGATATAGAGTACTGAGTAATTGTACGGCAAAGGATTTGGGAGTGCTGGTCGCTTCCAGCCTGAGATAGGTATATCCCTGCATCAAAGCCATGCGCTGGGCATAAGTTGTCTTGCCATATCCGGGATGTCCATACAGCAGTCCCAAGCCCACCATTTCCAGTTTGGGTCTGCTCTTCAGAAAGGAGATACAGGCATCTGCCTCCACTACGTTGCTGGTCTTGACCAGTTTGGATTGTTTCATCTTGTGCCTCCTATCTGATTCCGGCAAGCCTGAGCATATCGGTAAAGCTCTTTATGCCGTCGCTCTGTTCTGATTCATCAATAACTGCTTGTGGGACTGTAAGCATCGGTGTCTGGATGAAGGTGGGATTGGCAGCTTGAGTGATTGTTTTGATATGGGGACTGAGCAGCTTATCCGCTGCCTCCTGAGTGTTCTTTACCAATATTCTGGTTCTCTGCTCTGTTTGCCTTTGCAGTTTCTTGATCTGCAGGTATTCCTTGTCCAACTCCCTCCGGGCTATGGGCTGATCCACTGCCAGCTTGATAAAGGGATGCTGTGCCCTGCGCAGTTCTGCCTGACAGATGAAATTGTCTTTGGTGTCATAGACCAATATCCATCTAATGTCTGCCAGATCATAGCGGAAGATGACTGTTTTGCCAATCTGGTCTATCAAAGCCGGATGCCAGTAATGCATCTTGCCCCAGATGATGCCTTCGTTACGGACTGCTTTTCTCTCTGCCGATAGCATTAGGAAGTTCAGCTTAGCAGGCTCGATAATCCGGTCTTGCGGTATCTGAGCAGTCCTGAATACTTCCCAGGGTGTCTTTCCATCTATTCCACTATGAGGCATCTCACCATAGATATGCCTGATAAAGAAGCCGATCATGCTCATGGCTTCTTCTATCGTAGGTGGCTCGGCTTTGTAGAGTTTCTTTGCCCATTTCTCGTTACGAAGCAGAGTGGCAGGCTTATTGGCAATTGATGCACCCCGGAAGGATGAAACAAAGCGTTCAAACTGCTCCTGGAAGGTCTTGAAGAACCGCTCGATCACCTTTGCTTTGGCATTGTAGCTTTCGGCAAATACGGCTTCGATATTCAGCTTGGGGAAGATACCGCCCAATTCCTTAGCCAGATCATGACTTTCCCAGTTATCGTGGAAAAGCTTGCTTTTGAAGGCTCTGCCATTATCCAGATAGACATATCGGGGTAAGAGGGCAAAGGCATGAGTACCGTTACAAGCAGAATCTACAGAACTGCTCGTGGCCATCCACTGTGACGTATTCAGAAAGCCATTGCGGAAAGCTGCCAGGATGTGCTGAGTATCCTCGGTAAAGGCAAGAGACGCTCCAACTGGATAACGGCTTGCCCAATCCAGCACCAGGATCAACGTCATCCGCTTTGCCTTTCCGGTCTTGGGATTGAGGATATCAAAGGCAAGCTTGTGTCCATCAGCCACCCAGACATCACCAACCCTGAGCAAGCTGCTGTCTCTGTGGATGGTCTTGATGATATGTTCTGCCACAAACTTGCTGCCCAAACGAGCCTGATTCCAGATTGCAGGATTGACATTCATCCAGTCCCGGCACCAACGTCTCAGCGTGGGGATGCTGCTTTGGGAATCAAAGTAACCAAGTCTGGCTTGCGCTTTCAGCAGCTTGATAGCGGAGCCGATCTTGATCCGATTGGGATGCAGCAGCATGCTCAGCAGGATTTGGCTCTCAATCTCAGATATTTTGCGTTTACGGGTGGTATTCCAATTGCTATGGATAAGAGCAAACATATCGTAATCCGCTTGCAGGTATTGCTCTATCCAGGTACGGATACTCCGCTCGCAACGTTTGCTTCGCATTTGATACAGTTCCGGTACCAAATTACCGCTATTGTAGTCCCCAATAATCTGCTTCCACTCTTCTGTTCTGGATTCACAATCCCGCAGTCGGTTCAGGACAACTGTGCAGAAATGCCCCAAGAGCTTGGCTTCGGAAAAGCATCGGAGTGGTAGCTTTTCAGCATTACTCAGATCTGGATGCTCTGCTTCTGTAGGTTCTTTAGCTTCATCAGTTGCAGTCAAATGTCCGTCTACAGTGATAAGTGCATCATCGGCACAATTTACCAGTTTTCCCTCGAAACCAGATATCGGGTTGCTGTTAGTAGGCACTGTGACATAATCCTCCGCTAGTAATTTGTCACAGTGCTTAAGGCCTCTCCCAATCAGCATCTCCGGCGTTTTACCCTCATTCTGTACCACTGTGTCAATTGTCGCAGTGCCTAATTTGTCACAGTGGTCATGCCCCTGAATGTCCTTCCGATGAGCTTCAAAAGTCGCTTTCATCAGCGCCTCCCTTAATGTAGTATTAGGTTCTACTATCCTGTACTGCAATAAGTTGGGAAGTCCTTTCTGCCGTGAATGCGCTGAGAATGCAAGAAATCTACCAAACAAATCCTGCTTAGCGATCCGATCATCTTTTATCTATAGACCCTTCATCCTTTATTCCCCAAGAACCAGACGGAAGCATAAGAACCAGTGAAGCAAACCCCTGCTCAAAGCCCATAAACAAATAGCATAAAGACTTTTCCCAAAGCGCTTTAGACCGAATTCAGACTTGTTCCAATTCTCCCATACCACCCACCACTGTGACAATAAAAGCCTTAACAAATCTGATGAGTTCTCCTAAAAATCTGATCATCCGAAACCAGTCCAAAACCAGCGCAAATTTGCAATAATCGTGATACAAAAACGTCCAGAAACGTCCAAAGACCACTGTGACACAATCCAAAGCCAGTCTTATCTATCTCTCTGCCTCATAAACCCATACGACCACTGTGACATGTGATACTGATTTGAAGGTTTGGGTGAGACTTTGTAATAGATTTCTAATAGATCGCGGATTGGACGGATAGTACTGATTTGCACGGATTTCATTTCCAACGAATTAACAAAATGCTGGGGTGGTAAGCTTCTGCTTGCCACAGCCTCAGCAGAGGCTTCCTGATCCTGTATGATATCCCTCTTTGCTAAGCGAGTGATTCATTTATCCACTTCTTATCCATGCCTTCGATCAACGCTTTACGATTACCTCTCGACCTCTCGACTCCTCGACTTTCTCCAGGACTGCCGAAATCCCACAGCTAGTCCGTGATCTTGTAGCCAAAAATGAACAGCCAACTCTCGCTACTGGCTAATTTTCCTTGACACTGAATCGAGCCAATTTAATCTGTCCCAATGAGTAGAAACTGCTGAAAATAGCAGACAAGTTGTTATGGTACCCGCAGTTGCGGTTTTGATAGCTACAATGGTTAGCTATTTTTTTTGATGCAAAAGCGGTGTGATTTCCGGCTTAGGCGGAAAGAATTGTAGCTTCGGCAAACATTCCTTGGTGTAGTTTGCAGGAGCTGTTCAGTAATAATATGCATAAACAAGGTCTGATCATAGTCACAGGCCATAAAGATAATGAGGTTATCGTGGAGTATTACCGCAACCAGATTGAGGAAATAGCCAAAAAGCTATGTGCAGAGATGCATCTCGCCTTGTACGATTTCGATGAAAAGATGTCGGGAAAGGGTCGTATCATCGTGATTTATCTCACCAAGATCGGAGGAGTCACTCTGGATGAATGTGCTCGCTTCAGCCGTGCTTTGGGTAACGAATTGGAAGAATTCGACATTATCCCGGAACGGTACTTCCTGGAAGTATCTTCTCCGGGTCTGGAACGACCGCTGAAATTGAAGAGCCATTGGGTAAGCGCCATCAATGAGAAAGTTGCCGTGCAATGGACTCTGTATGAAGAGAAGAAATCACACATGGGCACTTTGACGGAAGTGAATCAGGATACTATCGTATTGGATGATCGTGGGACTCTGGTTGAGATACCCCTGAAAGCGATATCAAAGGCAAAAACTGTATTTTTAGGGCTACCCCGAGGGGATGAAGATGAGCGTTAATATCTTGGAAGCGGTAATTAAGCTGGCCGCTATCAAACAGCTGGATGGAGTTCAAATCCAGGGAATCATCGTGGATTCGATTACCAGCACACTGTCCAAAAAGCTATTGCCTGAAAATGAATTGGAAGTATTCATCGATCCTGCTACAAGTGGGATTAAAGCGACATTTAAGTGTCTGGTAGTGGAACTGGAGACAAACCTCGGAGAGATATCTTTGAGCGAAGCCAGGAGCATGTACGATTCCAAAGCCAAGCTTAATGACTATATTACCAAGACGATGGCTTTGCATGAGTTTGAGCCCAAGCTGGTGAAAACAGCCCAAAAACTGATCCAGGACCGCATCCGCTTGCTGGAAGACGAGAAGATTCAAAACGACTTCAACAAGCAAAAGCACACTATCGTGACCGGAAAGATCAAATCCATCGATGAGAACAACGGTGGATACAGGATTGATATTGGCTATACGGACGCCTTGCTGCCTTTGGACGAGCAGATCGAAAATGAGTATTACCGTGTGGGCGATAACATCAAAGCCTATGTGGTGAATATCCGCAATAGCGCCAATGGGGTGATGATCATCCTTTCCCGGACCAATCCTGAGTTTGTAAAAAAGCTTTTCGAAGCTGAGATTCCAGCCATATACAGTGGCAGCATCAAGATTCGCAAGATCGTACGGGAGCCTGGGATTCGCACCAAAGTAGAGCTTGAAACTACAGATCCCAAGCTGGATCCCATTACCGAATGTGTAGGCCCCAAGGGTACCAGGATCGATTCGATTCGTAAGGAATTACATGGCGAGCAGATCGATATCGTGGTATATAACGAGGACTTGGAAAAAATGATCGAGAACGCTTTGGGAATCACAGGAGTCAAACGTGTGATTATCGAACGTAACCGTGCTGCCAGCGTGATCGTGGAGGAATCCGACAAAGTCATGGCGATCGGAAAACAAGGCAAGAACGTCAAACTAGCGGCAAAGCTCACAGGCTTGAAGATTGATATCTACACGGCTGGTGAATTTGAAGAGAAGATGGCCAAAGAACGCCGTACGATCAGCCATATCAACGAGCTTGATGGTGTAAGTCCCAAGATCGCTGAAATCCTGCGCAATGCCGGATACACCAGTGTCCAGGATGTGTTTCAAGCCAGCCTCAATGAGCTGGCTGCACTGGAAGGCCTGGGGCAAAAAACTGCTGAACGTCTCAAAGAGGCGGCAAAGTATTTCTGATGCCAAATAGTAATAGCAAAGCCGGACATAATCCTGAGCGCACCTGTGTGGTGTGCAGGGCAAAAAGTACAAAATCTGCCTTATTGGGTTTTGTCTTGCTTTCATCTGGCCTTGTTTTTGATCTGCAGAGCAAGCTGCAATGCAGAAAGCAATATATCTGCGCAGACCCGATCTGTTATGAAGGCTTGGGTAAATGGCGCCGTAAATATATGAAAAAGACGGGATTGAGGTAAGTCTAATGCCAAAGCTGAATGCTGCTCCGGTGGAACCGATGAATCCCAAGATCTTGAATCTGATGCAGTTTGCCCGGAAAGCCGGGAAACTGGTGGCAGGTAGCGATGCCTGCCTGCGAGCCATGCATCATAAACATATACATTTATTAGTGATCGCCTCAGATACAGCGGAGCGTACCCGGATGCGTATTGAATCTGATGTGAAGCAGTATCATTCCCGACTGCAGATTATACACTCCGGCACTCAAGCTGAACTAAGTGCAGCTTTGGGTTTGCCCATCACTGGAGTCTTCGGGATCAGCGATCAAAATTTTGCTGCCAGTATTCTGGGGAATTGGCAGGCAACCGTGGAGGAACCGTGCAAATAAGAGTACATGAACTAGCCAAAGAACTCAAGATCAGTACGATGGCTTTGAAGAAGCATCTTACCGATTTGGGAGTAATCACCAAAAGTCACATGAGCTTCATAGAAGAGGAAGTGGCAGATAAAATCCGCAGCAAGTACAACGAACAAATCGATGCTGAGAAGCGTGCGGAGAAAGATCGTAAAAAACTCTATGAACTCAGACATCAAGCCAAGACTAAACAGGATCAACCCCTTATTGCAGAACCCTCTGCACCATTATCAGAACCCCAGCCTGAACCAGTTTCCGAACCAGAGCCAACTCAGAAACAAACTCCCGTGGAGCATGTAACTGAGCCTGTGCAGGAAGCCAGGGAAAAACCTGCCCCAGTGCCGGTGCATGTGGAAACCAAACAGGAGCCAGTTCAGGAACAAAAACGCCCGCCCAAACAAGATATTAGAGTACCTTATAAACAAGCCACTCCAGTACAGAGAAAGGAACCCCGTAAGCCAGCACCCTCCTATAAACCCCGGACTGAACGGACAGAACCAATTGCTGTTGTTCCTGTTACTCCCATTCCTGAGAAAAAGGAAATTGATAAGAGATTTGGCAAAGCCAAACCAGTCCATGAGGAATTGGGTGATAAGAGCAAACATAAAAAGGCTATCATTTCCAGCACCAAAAAAGGTAAAGCCAAAGTAGCAGAACCGGCTGAAATTGATGAAGCTGAGATCTCCCGCAACATCAAGAAAACACTGCAGAAGACGGCTAAACGCAAGAAGTATCATCGTGAAGCTCAGGTGGTGGATGATCGCAGTGCAGAAATCGTGATTCGTGAATATACCTCTGTCTCAGAGCTTGCCAAAATCATGAATGTATCCGCCAGCGAGATCATATCCAAGTTTTTCATGATGGGTCAGTTGGTTACGATGAACCAAAGGCTGGACAAGGACTCCCTGGAAATGATCTGCGATGAATTCAAAGTGGACTTTCGCTTTGAAGACGAGTATGGTGCAGAGCTCTTGGATAAAGAGCGCGAGCAGTTTTCGGATGTGGAATCAGAGCCCAGACCCCCTGTAGTTACCATCATGGGACACGTGGATCATGGGAAAACCTCTATCCTGGACTATATTCGCAATGAGAACATAGTTGCAGGCGAATCTGGTGGAATTACCCAGCATATTGGTGCCTATCAGATTGAAGTGAATAAACATAAGATCACTTTTTTGGATACTCCCGGGCATGAAGCGTTCACGGCCATGCGGGCACGTGGTGCCAATGTGACAGATATTGCCGTGATAGTAGTCTCTGCTACTGAAGGGGTAAAACCTCAGACCCGTGAAGCCATCGACCATGCCAAAGCCGCTGGTGTAGCGATGATCATTGCCATCAATAAAGTGGACTTGCCAGAGGCAAATGTAGACAAGGTAATCGCAGAGATTTTGGAGCTCGGAGTGTATCTTGAGCAATATGGCGGTGAAGTGCCATGGTGCAGGACTTCGGTCGTGACTGGTGAAGGAATCCTGAACCTGATCGAAGTTATCCTGCTTACAGCAGAAATCCTGGAACTCGATGCCCGCAGAGCTGTACCGGCAGAAGCTATCGTAGTGGAATCTCAAAAGGATCCCCGCATGGGCTCAGCTGCTACTATCCTGATGCGGGAAGGAATGCTCAGACGCGGTGATATTGTAGTTTGTGGAGCCGTGAGTGGCAGAATTCGCAGGATGGAAAATGAACGTGGTATTGAGATTAAAGAGCTGTATCCTTCAGATGTAGCGAGGATTTATGGCCTTGCCGATACTCCCAAAGCAGGTGATGTCCTGAGTCAGGTGGATAGCGAGAAAACCGCACGGCAGATTTCTACAGAGCGTCAGCAAGTTCGTCTGGAGCGTGAGAAATTCCAGAACAAATCAAACCTGCAGAACATCTTTGCCAGAATCAAGGAAGATCAGGTCAATACCCTGAATGTGATTCTAAAAACTGATACTGATGGCTCGGCAGAAGCTATTGCTGATAGTTTCCAGAAGCTTGCCAATAGTGAAGTATCTGTAAACATCATCCATAAAAGTGTAGGTGGAATCAATGAAGCTGATGTGTCGCTTGCTTCAGCCAGTGACGCCATTATCATTGGATTCCATGTGAGAGCATCTCAAATCGCTCGTCGTCTGGCAGAAGATGAAGGAGTAGAGATCAAGCTCTATCAAGTGATTTATGATGCTATAAACGACATCAAGGCAGCTCTCGAAGGGATGCTGGCTCCAGAAATTGAGGAGCAAAGCATCGGTTCTGCATCCATCAGGCAAGTCTTCAAGATCAAGAAGATTGGCACAATTGCAGGATGTCAGGTGGATAGAGGTGTATTGCAAAGTGGCTGTAAAGTCAGGTTGTATCGCAACGACGTTTTGCTCGCTGAGGATTCACTTAGTTCACTCAAGCACTACGCGGACGACGTTAAGGAAGTGCGTGCGGGGTCTGAGTGTGGACTATCCCTGGCAAACTTTAGCGATATCAAGGAAGGCGACGTGATTGAAGCGTATGTAACGCGTGAGGTCGCCAAGAAACTGAAATGAAAAACTACAGGATCCCTCGCTTACAGGAAGAATTGAAGAAGATCTTCAATATCACCTTGTCTCAGAAATTGAATGATCCAGGTCTTGCCTGGGTAACGATTACTGACGTGGTGATTTCCAAGGATCTTCATTATGCCAAGCTGTATTTCTCGCATTACAGCAACCCTGCCAGTCACGAGGAAATCCGGGAATTACTGATCAAATCATCAGGATTTTTTAAAAAACAAATAGCTGGAGCACACATTATGAGAACTATACCCGAGCTGTCATTCCATTATGATGAGACTGAAGACAGGGCTGAAAAGATCGACGCCCTGCTGAGCAGTATCAAAGATGATTATGAAGATGATGATTATGATCCGGATATCGATATAGATGATTATCTGGATGATGATGACTACTATGATTTTGATGATGAGGATGATGACTACGAAGACTTCGACGACGAAGACGACGAAGAAAACTAAGAGCAGCATCTGACCCATAAACAGGGCATTGTATGATTCCAAAACTACACAGTGCGGATGGCATCCTTCCCGCTTTGATGACCTTGGTTTCCAGAGCAGGCAGCATAGCGATCACCTCACACCAGAATCCTGATGGTGATGGTCATGTAGCAGCCCTCGCCTTACAAAGGTTTTTGTTGTGCAAGGGAATACAGGCTGATATTGTTACAGATGGTGACGATCTCAAGCGCTTTGACTTTCTGGGAGAAACCAGCGGAGTAGTGCCTTATTCGGAGGCGATGAGCTATGACTTGCTGATAGTTCTGGATTGTAACAGCATGGATCGTCTGGGCTTAAGGCAGAAGTTGGTATCAGTCGCCAAAGCCACAGTAGTGATAGATCATCATGTTCTGGAGCATAATCCCATTCCGGCAGATTACCATTACATTGAGACTGCCTATGTGTCTGTAGGGGCCATATTGTTTCGCGCCCTTGAGACGGAATTGGCTTTGGTGCCAGATAATGACAGGCTCTTTATGGCAAATTGCTTCTGGACGACGATCCTGAACGATACCAACAACTTCACCAATGCCAATACAGACAGCTTTGTGTTTGCAATGGCCAGGGACTTGATGGCTTATGGAATCAAACCACACATTCTGTATAAGGAATTCTTCCAGAATCATTCTGCAGCAGAGATGCGTTTTGTCGGGGAGACTCTGTCCACGATCCGTCTACATCTCAACGACCGGATTTTATTCATGCACTCTACAAAGGAGATGCAGCTTAGAAATGGCATTGAGCCCGAAGCTATCATGAGTGTGACGCGATGGGTACAGGGTACTGCCGGACTGGATGCTATTGTGTATTTTTGTGAAAAGGAACCCGGGATCTGGAAATTGAGTCTGCGTTCTCTGAAACTCAATGTACAGGCTATAGCAGCCAAGTATGGGGGAGGGGGGCATATCAAGGCTTCCGGGTGTACTCTCGAAGGAAACCTGAGTTACATCGAAGAGATCATTCTCGCCGACCTTACTGATGCCCTTGCCAATCATGCCTGATCCATTTAGTGGGTTTATCCTGATTGATAAACCATGTGGAATTAGCTCATTTGATGTGATCCGGAGTCTGCGAAGGCATTTGGGGATCAGGAGAATAGGCCATGCCGGGACTCTTGATCCATTTGCCAGTGGATTGTTAGTGTGTGCCGTGGGCAAATACACTCGCTTGCTGCAATTTGTTGAGAATCAATCCAAGACCTATGAAGCCATGATGATCCTGGGCACAAAAACCAATACTGGCGATCCTGAGGGTGTGGTAGTGCAGCAGGTGGATTTCCATCTGGATGAAACCAAGCTCACGCAGCTCAAGAGTGCCGTGCTACAGCTCAGTAAGCAGCAAGTACCTGCATATTCAGCGATCAAAATTGATGGTAAAAGAGCTTATCAATATGCCAGAGAAAACGCTGAACTGGAAATGCCAATCAGAGATATTTGTGTTTACGACTTTGAAATCATTAACATTGATGAATCCACACCTTCTCAATTCTCCCTCAGCTACCGGGTTCAAGTATCAAAAGGAACATACATCAGAGCTTTAAGCGAGCAAATCGCTGAACTTTTGGGCACCGTGGGCTATACTGTGGAATTGAGACGAACCGCTATTGGCAGAGCATCAGTTACGGATGCTATTGGTCTTGATGATCTGCAGTCAAACAAGGTTTTTCTTATGCCAGCCAGAGCCTTGCTGAGTAACATGCCAGGACTTGAGCTTTCACAAACCCAAGCACAGGATATCCTTCATGGGAAAACGCTATGCATGGAAGCACCGGATACTGAAGCCGTGGCATTATACTCATCTGATGGTAATCTGATAGGTATAGCAGAAATCAACGCAGGTACACTGAAACCAAGGATTGTGGTAGCATGAGTGTTATCAGCATAGGAACTTTTGATGGACTGCATTTGGGGCATAGAAAACTGCTGCAAAGAATAACGCACCTTGCAAAAGAGCTTGGTTTGTCTTCTGTAGTGATTACATACAGGGATCATCCAGCTTTTACACTGAATGCCACAGCCCCTCCCAGAATGCTATGCCCTGCATCCATAAAACAAAAGGAGATGCAGAGGTTGGGCATTCAACATGTGGAACTGCTTGAGTTCACACCTCAGTTGGCTGCAACTGATGCGATGGATTTCCTGAGAAACTATATCATCGAAAAGTGGCACCCAAAGTATATCGTAGTTGGTTATGATTCCCATTTTGGAGCGGGACGGCAGGGCAACCGTGCGTTTCTGGAGGCACACTCAGCAGAATATGGCTATCAGATTGATTTTGTGGAGCCTTTATTATACAAAGAAAGGCCTGTCAGCAGCAGGCTGATACGGGAACTGCTGCAATATGGTGATTTGCAACTGGCCAATGAACTGCTGGGAAGACCATATAGCCTTTCTGGGAAAGTAGTTGCTGGTATATCAAGAGGGCGCGGTTTTGGTTTTCCTACAGCTAATCTGGGTCTTGATAATATTCATCAGTTGATCCCCGCGGATGGTATCTATTTCAGTAGAGTTCACATTTCCGCCGGAGTCTTTTTTGGCTTGACGAATATCGGTAAATCTCCCACTGTGAAACACACTGGATTGACAGAAATCGAAACCTACATCCTAGGCTTTGATGGTGATCTTTATGATGCAGAAATGCATGTTGATCTTCTTAAGTATCTACGGGAGGAAAAGTTGTTTGCCAATACTGACGAATTAGTTCTTGCTATGCAAGGCGACTTGGCGATAGCGAAGCGATTGATCGGAGAATATTCATGATCCGGCGGCTGATGCTCCTTTGCCTCTTTATTGCTGCTCTCACCACATTAACGGGTATTCAATACATACCCGGAAATGGTGAATCCGTACACGGGAATGATACCAGAGAGTACCATTATCACTATCATAACGCCCAGAATGATTTCCAATTCTTCGGGGCCAGTAAATGGGCAGTAAGATTCAATTTTCTCCAAGCGTATCCTGGACTGCAAAACACTAGCTTCAACATCAGTGGAGCGAGATTGTGGTTTCCTGTTCCTGGTGATTCTGTAACGGTCCAGCTTGCCTCAGAACAGAATAATCTCCCCGGCACTATCCTGCAAACTGTACGTGTCCCGGTGACCAACAACCTGATCAATGTGACTTTTCCAGAGATAACGAACGCACAAAGAGCCTGGCTGATAATCTCTTATCCCACAAACTTCAGCAATCGCTTTGTCAGTGCATCCAATGGTGGAGGATCAAACAGCTATTACATGCATGAAGTGGGGAATCTTCAAAACCTGATCTCCATGGCTTCTGCAGGGTTCAATTGTGAACTGCTGTTTGGCCTTCTGGGTGAATTCGTCCTGACCCAGGATGATATCCAATTGATGGAATTCTCTCTTAGTGGGGATTTGTATCCCAGATCCAGAGTTTACCCAGTATTCAAAGTTTATAATCATAGTGACCAAGCCGTATCGGGAGCGGGATTGACACTTGTGTTGAACACCCCGCTCGTGAACGATCTAGCCACCTATGATATTCCCCTGAATCAAGCTCTGGCTCCACGCAGCATGATTGAAGTAGATACCTCCCAGCCAGGATTTGAAAACTACGGATTTGATCTGCCTGGCAATCCGACTCAATTACGGATTGATGCCAGTCTGTATAGTAATCTGGCTGAAAATGATACACTACTGGTCAACAACGCCAGGAGTATCGTTTTCAATATCTTCGAAAACGATTATCCGATCATGTTGGTAGAGAATTTCCACCGCTTCTCAGATACTGACGTGATCAATCTGATCCAGGATAACTCAACTCCTGCGGGCATACACCGCGTACAATACTATCCAAATCTTAGCGATAGCCTGTCCAATCTGGGCTCTGTACAGCGCTTCAATTGGTATTCCTTCTTTTCTGTACCCAGATCTGTGGGACTTGGTAAGCACAGAATCACGGGCTATAATAACGATTATGGTACACTATACAACGAGATGCTGCAAAACATATCAGGAGCTAAGACATTTATCAGCAATAGTAGTTGTAGCATCACACCCATTCAGGAATCGGAAAACATCCAGGTAAGCATCAACCTGCAGAACCAGAGTACATCACTGTTCTCTTCAGTAGGACAAAGCCTTGTGTTCAATTCACGTTTGTTCGTGGGGCTGTTTAAAAAGGACACGATCGCTGGAGTAGAAAGGTTTGTGCTGAATCGGTGGATTAGCTTTGCAGACACGATCAATACTGCTTTGGGTTCAGGAAGCACCCACACCAAAAACTACAGCTTCACAGCCAGCGGAATCACAGATGCTGATCTGATTCAGAACTACCGGGTCTATTACTGGCTGCAAGCCACTGGTGGTGGCTTGATCCACTATGCAAACTTCTGTGGTTTCAACGAAGCTTTTCACAGCTCAACCCAGGATGATGTGATTCCGATTCCGGAACTTGTGGCATATCCCAATCCCTTGAGAGCAGGACAGCAATTGACAATTTCTTCAAAGCTACCTATTCAGGGGGGAATCCTAACAATCTACAATATGAAAGGTCAGCTTGTGTATCGGGATGATAAGTTCAATGTGGATAAGAAGCTGGCTGCTGACCTGTTTCACTCCACAGGTATCTATATGGTTCAGGTAAAAGGCAGTCAAGGCACAAGCACACACAGAATCAGTATTATAAAGTGAAGATAAGCATGGAAAATCATATCAACGTTCAGGACATTCACAATCACGAAAGCAAAGAAATCATCGGCTTCTATCTTGCTGCAGAAAAAGAGCTTCGTGAAGGGAAGGGAGGCCAGTACCTCAGATTGAAGCTTCAGGACAGAACTGGTTTTGTTTCTGCCAATGTATGGAAGGATGCGGCCAAGGAAGCAGAAAAGTTTGATGTTGGTGATGTAGTCAAGATTCGTGCCAATGTAGTAAACTACAAGGGGCAGATTCAGCTTACGGTTACCCAACTGCGATTCGCAGATAAATCCGAGTATGACATCCAGAATTACATTACTCGCAGCCGCTTTGAACCGGAGTTTCTGGCAGAGCGATTCTGGGGATTTATCGATAGTATTGAAAACGAGTATCTGAATAAACTGCTTCATATCATCTTCGATGACAAAGATTTCTTTCAGAGGTTTCTGGAGGCTCCAGCAGCGAAGAGCTGGCATCACAATTTTATGCATGGTTTAATCGAGCATACAGTAGCCGTAGCGGCATTATGTGAATTTGCCAGTACTCAGTATGCTGTGAACTATGATCTGTTGATTTCCGGGGCTCTGATGCATGATGTGGCCAAAGTAATGGAATACACTGGAGCTGCGGCAATAGAATTTACAGATCAAGGTCGCTTGATCGGGCACCTTACCATGTCCGATCAGCTAATTTGCGATACAGCGGCAAAAATCCCAGGTTTTCCTGATGAAATTCTGCTGAATCTCCGCCATCTGGTATTATCTCATCATGGGGAATACGAGAAGGCCTCAGTGCGATTACCTCAAACTCTGGAAGCCGTACTGCTGCATCATTGTGATAATCTTGATGCTCAGACTGCAGGTGTTTCACAGCTCTTGGAAGCTGCTGCTCCTGAAGCAGTATGGTCTGAATTTGACAAGATTAACAACCGTTACTATCGGATAGTTCGCATTTAATGTTTCAAACAGCAGTCATTGCCAGTGGTAGCAAGGGGAACTGCATCCTGGTTCAGAGCAAGGACTATGCCTTGATTCTGGACGCCGGGATCAGCCTGAAAAGGATCTATACCACCCTTGACACATTGCAAGTGGCGCGAAGCAAAATTAAGGCCGTGGTAGTATCACATGAGCACAGTGACCATACTCTCAGTGCTGGAGCATTATCCCGCTCACTAAAAATTCCTGTTTACATCAGTCCTGATACTTTCGGCTATGCTTCCCGGCGGATGGGAGAATTGTATGATCGGATGGTTTATTTCGAAGTGGGCCGTGGTTTTGAAGTGGGAGATATTGAAGTAGTGCCTTTTCCTTCTTCTCATGATGCGATTGACAGCAGTAATTTTTGCCTTTTTCATGAGCAAAGAAAGCTGAGTATAGCTATCGACCTCGGATATCCTACCAAGCTTACTGAGCATAAACTGGCAGATTCTCACACTCTGATTTTGGAGAGCAATCATGATGAGAAAATGCTTCTCGAAGGTCCTTACGAGTGGCCTTTGAAAATGAGGGTAAAGAGCAATCATGGCCACCTGTCCAATCATCAAGCCGTAGAGCTGATGTCCCAACTATTGCATCCGAAGCTTGAAAACCTGATCTTGGCTCATCTATCCGAAACCAACAACTGTCCTGAACTGGCTAAAACCACGATGCAGGACTTCCTGGATTCACGTGCGAGCAAAGTGAAGCTCTATATAGCCTCGCAGTATGAGCACACTCCATTGATAGATATTTAAGGCTTCCTTGGAGTTTCTGAGCTTAACATTGATGTTTGTTTAAGCCACCGCCTACGTCGCTATCCCATTCGGGGATAGATGGTTATATCTGCGAATTCGTGGGTTTAGATAGCACCAGAATAAAACGATATCCTACACGATTTGTGGTAGTGGACTGAGCAAGGATTAGATTAAACTCAAATTGCCATACCTATAACAAAGACATTGGATCTACATCTATTGTCATAGATACAGCTGCTGGTAGTTTCAGCTGCTGGTTGAAGTAAGCAAGAGCATTAGCCAGTACAGCCGGAGTGGCAGCCTTGAGAATGATATGTTGCCTGTGTAGTTGATTCACCTTGGGAAACGGAGCTGGGCATGGACCCAAAACGATTAAACCCTGGATTTGAAGATTAGCAAACTTATTCTCGATTCTCTGCATTTCTAAGCTTAAGACTTCAGGGCTGGCACTCTGAAAGAGGACTCTTGCCAGGCGGTAGAATGGAGGGTAGGATAGTTCCTTACGATGGGCGAGTTCTTCCTGGGCAAAGCTTACATAATCCTGATGGGCTGCATGGAAGATGGAATAATGATCTGGATTGTAAGTTTGGATGATTACTTCCCCTTTCAGGTTTGCTCTTCCGCTGCGTCCTGCTACTTGAGTAAGCAATTGAAAAGTGCGTTCTGCGGAGCGGAAATCCGGAACGTTCAAACTGATGTCAGCCAGTACAATGCCCACCAGGGTTACATAGGGGAAATCCAGTCCCTTACTGATCATTTGAGTTCCCAAGAGGATATCTACATCCCGCTCTTTCATGCGTTTATACATGGTTTTATTACCTATCCTGGAAGAATCAGAATCCATGCGCATGATCCTGGCCGTGGGGAACAATACATGAAGGATTTGTTCTACTTTTTGAGTGCCGGGAGCACCGTAGCTGAAGCTGTATGACCCACAGGAAGGACATTTCCGGGGGCTGGGAAAGAAATGACCACAATAGTGGCATTTCATCTCTTCCCGGTCACGATGGTAATACATACTGATGTCGCAATTGGGACAACTGATAAGTTTACCGCACTTGAGGCATTGCATGAAGGATGAAAAGCCTCTGCGGTTTTGGAATAAGATCACTTGTTCCTTGCGTTCCAGGCGTTCCAATATGGATGCTATCAGTACATCAGATAGCAATTCATCACTATGATGATCGCACATGTTCACAATTTTCACTGTGGGTAGGGTGAAATCCAGCGGACGTTTATCCAATGTATGTATGGCATATTTGCCATTTTGTGCATTATGCCAGCTTTCCAGGGCTGGAGTAGCAGAACCCAGGATTATCTGTGCGGATTCAAGCTTGGCACGCATCACAGCGAGATCACGTCCCTGATAGCGGGGATGGTTATCTTGCTTGTAGCTTTGCTCGTGCTCCTCATCGACGATGATCAGACCCAAAGAGGGGAGAGGAGCAAAGATAGCGCTGCGGGCTCCGATCACGATCCGGCAATTACCACGTTTGATCCTCTGCCATTGGTTTAATCTTTGTGATTCGGTCAATTGGCTGTGTTGAATAGCAAGGATATCTCCAAAAGCAGAATCAAAACGCTCAACCATCTGAGGAGTAAGGGCAATTTCCGGAATCAGGAAGATTACTCCTTGGTCCTTAGCTATGTACTTCTTGATGATTTCGATATATACTTCAGTTTTTCCGCTTCCAGTGATGCCAAAGAGCAGGTTCACATTGAAACTGCCGAAACCTTTCAGGATAGCATCCACAGCCGTGACTTGCTGTTCATTCAAGACAATGTTTCGGGGAGGAATATGTGCTATTTCAGGGGAGAAAGGGGTTTCCACCTGCCGCGCCTGGATGTAGTACAAGCCCTTATTCACCAGAGTTCTCAAGGTGCTATAGGAAACTAAGTTGCTGATCTCAGCCATCGGAAAGGTATGCCCCTTGCTCTGCATCAGTTCCCAGGCTTCCCGTTGTTTTAAGGGGAGGGTGCTGGCGTCAATATCAATATCTGTCCTGCACAGATAGTTCTGAACCTTGGGTTTATCTTTTTGCCGGGTTTTGTTTACGATCGTAATCAGTCCCGATTGCTCAGCCTCCAGGGCACGACGATACACGGGATAGGAAGGATACAATTGCTTGATTTCCTTCAGGCTGATACTGTCTTTGCCATCCAGAGCAGCTACCAGGAATCCATATTCGGGAGCGGGGTTCGCAATATCAGGGCATAAAGAGATGCGTGATTCTATACTGATCTGAAGTTTGGCAGGCAGCATGGTGAAAAGGATTTTTCCCACTGAACAATGGTAATATTCGGACATCCATCGTGCCAGCGACAATAGTTCTGGCCCGATTACCGGCTCTTCATCAAAAACCTCGAGAATGCTCTTATAGCTTAGTTTGGCATTGCGTTTCTCAGGTTCTCCGCAAATGCCCATTACCTGCCTGGAACCCAAAGCCACCAGAACTCTGCAGCCTGGTTTGATCTCCAAGCTACTCTCATAGCAGAGCTTCTTCTCTATGGCCACGGGTAAGAAAACTTCATAATACATGTTTCTACGAACCGGGTTGGGCTGGATTTGTCAATCAGATTCTGCTTCCCATTACGCTATCAATACGCAGTCAATACGGATGAGATCCGTAATGATAGCGTATTGGATAAGTAATTCATACAGGAAAAAACTTGCCAGATTATGAGGACACACGATCTTGGGATTACGCTTGAAGACAGGTGGATTGATCAGTATCAAGCGATACTAAACTCACTCTGGATAAAGATACAACATGAAAAAGAGCATGATCAATTACGCTGAGCAAAGAGTCATCAATCTGATGCGAAAGGATTTCTGTGCCTTGCAGGAGAGTCTGACGGTAGGTGATGCTCTGGAGTATATCCGTAGAATGGCTGATGAGCCGAAAATCCTCTATTTCTACATCGTGGATGCTCAGCAGCATCTATTGGGAGTAGTGTCCACCCGTAAGCTTCTGACTTCTGGATTGGACCTTAGACTGATAGATATCTGTGACCGGCAAGTGAAATCGGTGCCGGATAGAGCTGAAGTTATGGATGTTTTAACGGACTTCGTGGTGCATAAGTATCTGGCTATGCCAGTAGTGGATGCGGAACATCGCATTATTGGGATAATTGATGTAAGTGTGTTCACAGATAATGTATCAGACATCCTGGAACGGGAGCGCGCTGATGATGTGTTTGAAACGATAGGTTTTCGTATCTCTCAGATTCAAGGTGCTTCACCTCTGAAGGCATTCAGTTTCCGGTTCCCCTGGTTGCTGGCGTCCATGGCGGGAGGATTTTGCAGTGCGCTGATGGCATCATACTTTGAAAATGTACTTGCCGTGGCAATCGTCCTCTCGTTTTTTCTTACCCTGGTTCTTGGTTTGGGAGAAAGCGTAAGCATGCAATCCATGACAGTTACTATTCAAGCCCTGAGGATCCGGCCCCCTTCGCTCAAATGGTTTGCTCATGAATTCATCAAAGAATTGGGTACCGCTTTGCTGTTGGGATTGGCATGTGGATTGGTGGTAGGACTTACGGTATGGCTATGGAGAGGGGAACTACTGCCAGCGATTGTAATCGGGAGTTCACTGCTGTTGAGCTTGACCTCTGCCTGCTTGACAGGACTGGCAATTCCCACTTTGCTGCATGCGCTCAAGCTTGATCCCAAGATTGCCGCAGGACCCCTGGCACTTACGATCAGCGATCTCTTCACTATAGTCATCTATTTTGGCTTTGCCAGTTTGGTATTGTTACCTTGAGATGATCCAGTAGATGTTTCTGATACTGCTTCTTCATTGAAATGTCATGTACCTGCGCTCGCTGTAGCGCCGAGTCCCATACAAAGACCATTGCATATGCTTATGACACAAAAAGCGGTTCATTGTAAGCACTTTGTGCGACAAAAAGGGATAAATCTATTCCCGCCCACCACCCTGGTTGTATGGGGCGCTGCCCCATGCCCCGATGATTAACGGTTTTAGGCAATATTGGGCGTGGATTATGTCATTTCAGATTTGAAGCTACATGTTAATAAAAACGCCCTGCTCAAAGCAGGGCGTTGTATTATCATTAGTTTATTGATTATTTACGTAAGCGCATCGGGAACTTGTAGGCCAGGGCTTCCTTGACGCGGAATGACCAGCTTTCCACAATACGTTTCACTTCTGCTACAAAGTCTTCAGGAATGCTACCTTTGGGCACTACTTCAGCGGATACTACTCTGCCAGAACCTTCGATCCTGAGGGTGATATCAAAGCTGTATGTTGCCGGAGCACCAGCAGCTCTGTATGCTGCTTCAATCTGACTTTGTTTTGCCACTACCTGGTCGCGCAGATTCGCATAATCACTACGTTGAGCATCGGTAAGGGCAGCAATATCTGCTTCAGCAATGGTTGCGATATTGCGTCTGCTGAAATCTGCAGCGACTTGTTTCATCTGTGCAGTTTCACCAAAGACACGTCCACTTGGGGCAATTTTACTGGCGTCACCAACAACGTTTACACCCTGGGCACCTTCTGGACGAGTGGCATATCCGGCAAATTTTGGTCCGCTGGTTGCCACAGCACCGATATCTCCACTGAAGCTAGGTCCCACAGCAGCACTGAAGGTTGAAGAGGCTGAGCCTGTACCTGCTGTACCTGCTCCTGGTCCTGAACCAGGGCCACTTCCGGGTCTTGATCCAGGTCTGGCCGCTACAAATGATTCAGCGGTGGTGACTATCTGAATCTGTGCACCAGTGGATGTAGCGTTGGGATCAAAGTTTCCAAGCAGGCTTGATAACCCTGCAGAGCCTCCTGATACACCGCCACTTCCAGGTCTGCCAGTTTGAGCAGTTTGTTGGGTTTCAGGTGCCGGGGTATCATCCTTGGGTGCTTCAGCTGTTGTAGATCCTTGATCCACAAAAGCAGCATTAGTTTCTTCAAGATCGGGAACGATCTTGGAGGCTTGAATAGACTGTAGTGTCTGCAGACGTTCTTCGATTGTTTGATCAAAAGTCGAGTCTGGTTTGAGCACCAAATCGAAGAGAATAACGAAGACCAAAGCCAGGAAAATAAACAGAAAGATCATGTTTCGGTTGAATCTTTCCACAGCTGTGGGTTCGGTTCGACGTGCATACTGTGCTACGATCTGTTTTTCTTCCTGGGTTAACACAACCACCCATGGCTCTTTGAATTCGTAGCTTATCTCCCAATCCGGATTCAGAGCCACGGTGCCATTCATGTCTGGCTTTAGAACCAATTGGTTACCGTTTAGAATGTTGTTTTGTTTCAGGAAATTGCTGTCCACAGCATTGCCATCTTTTGTGCAGCTTAACTGTGCTCCAGGCAATAGATTCATAACCAGCTGGTCACCTTTCTGCTGGATAAACAGATGCTTATCAGGAAAGGACGGATCCAGAATCTGCCAGTACAACCATTTGTTTGAACCTATAAAGAACTGCTTCACGAAATCCTTGTCATGACGGACAAAGTCAAGCGGTTTACCTTTGTAGTTCAGTTTGAGATTGAGTTTCTTAGCCATAAGACCTCCTGTTATTGTGTAGCGGCCGGATTGTATGCCTTCAACCAATCCGGGGCTTCTAAGGTTGCGAAGTAAATGTTTGTATAACCGGTGGCAGTGCCCAATCTGACCATCTCGGTTATATAATCACATGGAAGGTTGGAATCTGCTTGTACGATCAGGCAAGGCTCTTTAGTCTCATCTTTGACAATAGAATTATATTCGTAGTTAAGATACTGCTGTATCTTCTCACGTTTATCTTCATCGCCTTTTAGATCCTGAGGCGTACCAAAGTACAGGCTTTCATTGCCAAGCAGAATTTTATCCAAGTACATTTTAACGGGTGTGACTTCAGCTTTTTCTGCCAGTTTTTCCACTGTGATTGTGGTTGGATAAGTCATATCAGGTAATTCCGATACTTTCACAGCTTCCATGGAGACGTTCTTGATCAGAAACACCAGAATGATGGTGAGTACGTCCAACAGAGATGTAATGGATAGACCCTTTACATCTGCATGCTTTCTGCGGACTCTGCGGTGTTTCTTTTCACCAGATTGAATATCTTGATAATTCATACATCACCTCCCCTAATAATAGTAAACAGCTTTTGGGGCAGTGTATTGCACATTGGTAAAGCCATTCTGCTTACAAAGGTCAATTGTGCGAATTAGAGTATCGTAGAGAACTTCCGGATGAACCAGGACGGTAATATCACTAGTATTGGTAAAACGGGACTTGATGTCCACTAGAGTATTATTCAAGCTATTGAAATCGTAGAATCCATTGATAACAGGAATTCTTACAGCAGGATTGTCCGGGATTCGTACTTCCATGCCGGGAAATAGACCGCTGCTATGCTCTCTGGCCATCAAATGAATCTCGATTTTTTTTACTTCTTCTCCCCCAGCACCGGGACCACCTTGTCCTCCACCTCCTGCGGCTTGAGAGAAGTTCAACGCTACCAGAGCAACCTGAGATACCACGATCAATAACAAAAGAAATGGAATGATCGTCACAAACAGGTTCATGATCGGCACCAGGTTTGGTTCCTGCGGTGCCGTCTGGGATTTCTGTTGCCTTCCCTCAGAAGGACGATATACTGCCATAATTCTACTCCTTAATGGAGATGTTGATATGATTAATAAGCTTCACACTGTATTCATCAATGTCATTGATCAGGTCTTGCGCCCTGGTAAACAAGCCACCTTTGATCAGGGTTAGAGGAATAGCTGCCATCAAACCTAAAGCTGTAGTACCGATAGCAATGTAGATACCGTCTGTAAGAGCTTTGTTTTGTTCGGCACCAGTGAGGTTACCAAGAGAAGCAAATGCCTGAATAAGACCAAAGATGGTACCAAGAAGTCCGAGGTAAGTGGAGATTTGGGCTAAAGTATCAAACCAGAACAGCCCGCCATCGAGTTTGTGTACGGTTTGCAGTACAGCTTCTTCAAACGCATTCTGTACGGCGATACGTGCTTCGGAGCCTTTTTTGCCGGATTTTCTGGCATCCTTAAACACCATCAAACCACTCCAGAAGATAAATCCCATGGTAGTACCCCGGAATTGATCGGCAATTTTAGTGGCTTCATCTAGTTGATCGTTTTTGATATAGTTCTTTAGCTTGAGAAAGAACTTCTCAGCATCAATTTTCTCACGGACATATAGCTGAATATAGCGGATGATTGCATAAGCCAGACCGATCAAAAAAACTATCAGAATAGGATGAGCCCAGAATCCGCTGGTGGCATACATATTAAATAAGTTTACCCCTGTACTGGCTGGGGCGGCTGGTGCTGCAGTCTCAGCTGCTTCCTGCGCAAAGAGGAAACATGTGCTAATCAAGAGTGCGATCACAACGAGTAGGGTATGTTTAGTTTTCATTTTGACTCCTTAAGCCATTTATTTAGTAGTAATTCACTATGCTCACGTATAAACTCATCATCCAGAGCGAAACTATATTGTCCCGATGGGATATAAGTATCTGCTTTAGCTTGATAGATACCCGTAGGGGGGATCATGGATTTGAGCTCTATTACAATTTCTTCGGTTTCTACAAAAACAGGTCCGGTTCTTGGGGCGGGAGGATTGGCTGGTTGAGCTAGTATAGCACCAGTAATCAGAACCAGGATTAGCGATAGCAGGACATTCTTGTTCATCGGATTTCCTCCTTACCAGCTTTGGAATAGGTGATAGTAGCCAGGAAACCCCTGAACTTGGATCCATTCTGGATTTCGAATCGTACTGTATTCTTACCGTTTGTGATTAGAGCTTTGTTCAAGGCTAGCTGGCTGGGATATACTTCCAAGGGATCTGGATCGTAATCAAACATTACATTATCTGCCAGGAGTTCACCATTCAGATATATGGTGGCAGTTTCTGGAGCAACAAAATCGATCTGGCCCTCTATGAACTCAGTATCAATGGTGAAATCAATTTCAAAGATTGATGACGCAACAGGACCATCGGGTTCCTGGACCCAGATACCGCGAGATGAATTAGATGGAAGATCCTGGATGTTTTGCCAGGTGATACCGAAATCTGGGGCATTCGAAGCATAGGAAACGGTCTCAGCACCGGTCTCAGGATTCTTGCTTATCACTCGCCAGGTTTGATCTGAGAATATCTTGACCACTTGAGGTGGTATGGCAGCTTTCAATCTTTGCCGGCTGGTGAACACATTATAAGTCATGGCCAGTTTCTGCGCTACAGAGGTTGGGTTCTGATAGATGATCTCAACCAGATTCTGCCCTTCCGACATTGTGTTTCCAGGGAGATAGTAAGCATACCTGGTAGTAGAGGGTTTGCCGGTTTCCAAAGTATCTACCGGGATCCAACTGGCTTCCAGTAATTGACCATTCATCTTGATCTCAAAATCCAGAGGATATGAGACATGCAAAAGGGCAAAATCTGGAATCACTTTGGCAGAGAATTGTTTCTTGACGATCACATTCTTTTCGGCTGGAATCTCAATGCTGCCCAGTGCTTTATTGTTTGCAGTGGTCACATTTGATATCGATGGAACAGCCCCACCTTCAACAACTGATAACTGCCAGGTGCTGTTCAGAGGATACTCATCAATTTTGAAATCCGGGACTAAATCCCAGCCCTGAAGCTTAGCTAACGAGGCTTCAGTGAATCTATCATTGTAGCCTGCCAGAAAATACCGATTGTAGATATCGTAGTGGTAAGAATATGAAGCATTCAAGTAGCTTGTGGCAAACTGAGAAACCACATTGTCAACTACATTCTTAAGCTGTTCAGCATTGTAAGATTTCCGGTACGGAGCAGCTTCAGTACTGATCTTGAAATACTGCTCGATCTGAGTTTTAACTACATCATAAGCTTTATCATAGTATCTTGTGATCAGGTTTAGAGCCCTGAGTCTGCGGGAATTATCAATATCATATCCGGTATCGTTTGCTTGAGTGATTACGCGGGTAACTTTTGCAACTTCGGTATTAACAGCTTTTGAAAAATTCTCCAGTCTCTTGTAGCTGCCACCAGCAAGATGTTTATCCCAGGTAGTATTTGCGTTAACTGAAATATGCGCGGCTGGAGATTTGCTCAGGTATTCGTTACGTTCGAGATTCTGTAATTGGGTATCATAGTTTTTCAGGAAAGCCAGTTTTTTCTGGATGTCATCATACTCTTTCTGTACATCTGCAAAGAACTTATAGGTATCCGCAGTATCAAAGGTCAAACCTTCCTTCACATACGCAGCCTCGGAAGAGCGGAAGCTGTCTCTGGCTTTGAATGCGGCTGTATAGTCTTTATTCCGATATGCAGTGTCAAATTCTGTAATGATATCTTTGAGTTTGGCAGAAGCGACAGAATGATAGTATGAGCTCTTGGTCTTATCACGTTTGAAGATCTCTTTGGCCAGCATTTCAAAATTGTCTTTATCACCGCGATCGAAATACTCTTTTGCCATCAGTTCTAGATTGGGAACCACCCGGATATGGTTTGGATATGTAGCGATAAACTGATTTCTTAGCTCAAACTCTTTAGTCTTATTTCCTGCTAAAGCATAGAGCCTGATCGCTTCTTCAAATAAATCACTGCTTTGCGTATCTCCAGCATCAACCTTACTGGCCTTTACTTCGTCGTGAATTTGTATGTATCCATCCGCGGCCGCAATTATTTGGGCTGGATTCTTCTCCATTTCTACAAGCTTGTTGATGCGTAGTAAGAAAGCCTGATTGCTGCTGGGGTACTTGTCAATAAATTCCTGTTCAATGTTCGCGGCTAAAGTAGGGCTATTCATCATATTCTCAGCGGATGCAATTTTCCAGGCATCATTATATCGTGAATAGACAACCGCCACATCAGGCTCACTGGCTGCCAGTTCCAGGAGAATATCAATTGCGGATTGAAACTGCCCAGCCTTGACAAAGGCTTCCTGGGCAGCGTATTTTTGACCCAAAACGCGGTTGGTCTCAGTTGCTTGAAACTCACTAGCCAATCTCAGACGTTCAGTAGCCTCAGTGGCAAAATCGCCTCTTGCAGCTGCAGACTCAAAATTACTTTGAATCTGGAATCTTATGTCATTGGTTATACTAAGGCGATCTTCATCATTTAGCGCTAAGGGTAGTGCTTTACGGAACCAGCTCTCAGCATCTAAGTACTTTCTGTCCTTGACCGCCATATCTGCCATTTTCAGATATATATCCCGTTTAGTGCGATTATCAAGTCTTGATTCGTATTCAAGAGCTTTTGTATACAGGACAGCAGCATCAGTATACTTACCCCGGTTGTACTGAATATCTGCCAAACCCAGATTGATCTGGTTGGCACGCAAAACATTGGCGTCTGATCTATAGCGCTCTTGATTTGACACATCGATAAAGCGAAGAGCGGCAGCAGAAAACAGGCTGAAAGCCTCATCATCCGTTTTCGGCAGATCTTGGCCTACGGGTGCAGTTCCATCGACAAATTTGGGGCTGACCATGTCGTACATGGTTTGAGCGTAGTTTAGCGCTAAGCCCTCGTTGTTGAAGAAATCATCGTCTTCAGGGTACTTGTCATTAAAGGCATGTAAATGGCGAATAGCTTCGATGTAGCTTTGCTCATCTTTGAATCTATCGGCTAAATAGGTATAGAAAACGGTAACGTTGCGATCTGATTCTTTTCTCCAGGCTTCGTAACCAGAGCCATGCAACTGGACAAACCGATCGAATTCATTGGTGTGGTCAAGATAAGCGAGCAGGTTCTCTTTTGTGGGTTGATTCATGAAGTTGTTGTGAAGCCTGATACCGAGCTGTGTATAGGCCTTCTCGACAATACCTAATTGTTTTGTGATATCCTTGTCCTTATTAGCATTGTACCACTCTGAATTAATGCTGTAATCAGATATCATGGTTTTGAATATATCTAGCCGGATCTGATCCAGGTTGTCACCTTCTCTCAGTTGGTAGCTATCTGCATAATAAAGAGTTAATATAGAATCCAAAAGGACTGGATTCTCAAGAGAGAGAGGGGCAATATTGATCTTGAGTTGCATGAAATCTATGGCTTGCATCGATGCAGCAAGATCAAACTTCTTCTGAGTAGCGCTATCGATCACTCGTTTCATTACTTCGGCATTCTGAAAACCAGCAAAAATCCTCTGTAATTCAGCAACACCCTTGGATCTGGATCTGAAATCAGTACCGTCAAGAGCGATCAAGCAGTATGCAATGTTATTAACAGCATCATCTTTATAGTCTTCAGCCAGAAGGGGGTCTTTAATGTTGCCAGACTCAACTGCGTTGAGAATAGTCAGAAAGTCTGCCAGGGCAAGCTTCAGATCGTCATCGGCACTACTATTCAACCTGACCCAACCTCGTTGATAAATGGCGTCATATCTGAACTGGCTACCGGGCTTATCGATCAACTGATCAAAGTAGTTTATCGCCAGTGCATAATAGCGCTGGGAATCTTGGGCATCTGTTCCAATTACAAAATTCAGCAAACCAAGCCTATAAATAGATTCATCATAGTACTGAGAATTTGGAAAACTCGACACGATAGCCTGGTAAGAGCTTAGTGCTTCGTAGAAGTCACTTTCTTTGTGCATAGTGTTTGCCGGGCGATCTGCAGCCCGATTGCCACTCTGTAAGAAAGCATCATAGTTATTGGCAATTTCGATTCTCTTGAGTTCACTGCTTAGGAAGCCAATATTGTATAGAGCCGCATCTTTATTAGGGTACTCAGGGTCCAATTCAATTACTTTGCGATAGCTGGCCAGAGCTGGTTGCAGGTCTGTTCGAATGGCATCAAACTGCAATTCCCCCAGATTGTAATATAAATCTGCAGGGCCTACTAAATATGTATCGCCTGGTTGCTCAATAGCTTGAAAATCAGGATTCGCAGACAAGAAATCCTGAATTTGTGAGATCATGGTCAATTTACGTTGCTGGATCTGAGCCTGAACTGCTTTTTTCTGTTCTCCTTCAGGCAGTGACGCATACTCACGATCCTGAGCTTTAGTATCCCTGTAGGCGAGTTGGAGCTTTATGAACTCAATATTGGAGATCATTTCGCGCAGATTGTCTACGATCTGTTGATCCCTACTTGACGAATCTCTCACTTCAGCAAGCTTTTGGGCGATATGGGGTCTGATCTCATCTCTCAAATGCTCATCTACAATAGTCCTTGCTTCTGTACGAATGAACTGCTCTAGTTCGGCAATGTCGATATCTAGGTCTTTCTTCTCCTCGATCATGACATAATACTCATCAAGAATTTCGCTAAAGAGCTGCTGTTCTTCCGTAGTAGCTTTCTTTCGCTCAGACAAATGCTTCTGTTTGCGAACTTCGAAATCTGCAACTTTTTCAGCAGCACTTTGGCGTTCGGCTAAAAGCTGTGCTTCGTACTCCTTGTAATTTCCAGAGGCTAATAGTGCATCTATTTCGGTGATTATTTCACCCCAGGCAATAATATTTTGTTCCAGATCAAACAGCCTTCTGAGCTCCAGATCAAGAACATAGGAGTCACCAGAAGATGCTTCTTGTTCAAAAATGAATTTGTTGTATTTATCCTGAAGCCAATTATCAAAAAGCTGGATCAGCAATTCATACTGACGTGACGTAGCTTTGGCTGCCTCAACATACGATTCTGCTGGCTTTAACTCCACAGATGCCAGATAGGCAGTATTGGCATAACGAACAAGGGAGTCTTTGAGCTCATCAAGTAAGCCAAGCTCTGTTTCATGCAGATTTACAATAGTATCCAGGAACAAAACACCCTTCAATGATATTAACTGGTTATACAGGCCAGTGAGATCTGTACGGGCCTTATCAATCTCCACGGCCAGCATATCATATCCGGCTTGGGTGGGGTTCATATAATACTGGCTGAAGTCAAGATTATCAAGTTTTTGGATAACTATCTGTTTAGCGGGAAGTATATTGTTCAAAATCAGATCACGATTTTTATTATAGTTCTCCAGAACTGTCAAAACGCTCTGATACTCACCATCGTCTGCACTCATGTCAGCCCAAAGATAAAGGTATGTGGAGTAATACTTCTCAATATTGTAATTGTCCAATATGATCGCCTTAAGGAAATCCTTGGCTGCCTGGCGGTCGCCTTTTTCAAAATAGCTGATCAGTTTTCGATATAGGACCAGATTCAACATCTGTCTTGCATCTACGTTCAGATCTGTTTTTAACAAGGCATCAAAGTTCGAAATTGCCTTCTCATCTTCGCCTACTCTCGTGAAAAAATGACCAAGTAGATACAACATGTCGTTGTCACTTAAAAGCTTCAGCATTGCGCCATATTGGGCAAGGGCTCTATCTGCTTCGTTTGCATCCCTGGCAACTAGAAGTGGAAGTTCATCTACCAGAAACTGTTTTGCTGCTTCCCGGATCAATTGCTTTTCCTGACGAATCATTTCTTGTACTTGTTCGGCAGTTAACTGGCTCTCTTTGTCAGCGGTTTGGGCATAGGCATTGATGAAGACAGACAAAGCTAAGACGACTAGTAGTATCACTATGTAGTTTTTATTCATAACCCTGCTCACTTTAAAACTCCCTTTATACACATAGGAACTATATCTTAGGCACATAGGATGCAGTGTTTGATCTGCATCCTAAGGCCTCGTTTACATCATAGGAAGTATGAGTCCTACGTATCACCATTATGATTAGAAATGGTAATTAATTCTTTGGTTTTTTAAGTTCCTGAATCCAGGAGCGAAGATCTTCTAGAGACTTTTGAGCTTTCTGTCTCTCTTCGCGTAATACTCTTAATTCTTCAAGCAAATCCCTAACATCAGGAGATAGCTGAGAGTAAACCGAGCTTCCCCCTGTAACCAGTCCCGGTGTTTGCAGGACTGTTCCTGGGGTAACAACTACCAGTTCCGGAGGAGTTTCTGTACCAGTTGTAGGACCTGTAGTAACATCGCTTCCAGGAATTGTAGTATCTGATGGTGGGATGACCAATCCAGGTTGATCAGGCGTAGGAGTCTGAACAATGATGGGTTCTTCAAGAATGTCTGAAGTGGCAAACTGCCTCAAGTCAGGACGGCGCTGTGTTTCTGCGTATTTATCAAACAAATAGGAAACACCAAAAGCCATGCGGAGATTATCCTCATAGCCATTATCTTTGGCAAGATCTTCGAGAGCTTCCATGCCGAATCTGAACCCAAAATCTTTCCATACGTATTTGATCCCAGCATTAAAGTCATGACCTGCATATTCTCCCTGGAAGGTGAAATTTCTGAATGGAGAAAACTCAGCAGATGCGAAGATACCGTTAAAAATCCTGGAACGCCTTACCTGACCGATAAAACGGTTTGTTCCTACACCCCCATTGAACATAAATGGTACCCCAACGATCAAGCTCTGTTTTGATGCAACTATGTATGGTGAATAGTATTCATAACCATGCGCATCTGGATGAGTGTAAAAAGCTTCTCCAGGCTCTAAATCAGCTATAGAATGCCTTGGCACTGGCGAAAAGAGGTTATCTATCCCAACTGCTATTTGTGGGATTCTGGTGCTCTCAGGGATGATTTTGCCCTTAAGGTTCAAATAATATACCATGTCATCCTTGACTTTATCACCAGCAAAAACGCTGATCTCAATCCTGTCGAGCAACCCCACCCCAGCCATGACATAGGGGGTGAAACCTTTATATTCTACTCTTATCGGCCTGGCGACATCACGATAATAACCAACCAGTAAGAATTCGGCTGCTTTGTGAGGTAATATATATGCATCAGGGGTACGCAGCATTCCCAGAGTTTGAATTGGCGTAGCTCCCAATGAGCTTATCAAGGCTGCCAATACGATTACACAATAAAGCACTTTTTTCATACTTCCCTCCACCTTTCGGTGTAATTAATATTTCTAATCATGGCTCATAATTCTCGTTGACAATTAATCCGTCAAGCTTTTTCTAGCCTTATGAACAGCTATTCAAAACAAGATCTGGCACGATTAGGTGAGGATTTAGCACTCAAATTCCTCATAACTTCCGGTTACGTCATAGTTTGCAGAAACTACCGATGCCAGTTTGGTGAAATCGATCTCATAGTAGAAAAAGATCAACATCTGGTTTTTGTCGAAGTTAAAACACGTTCTTATCACTCATTGCAATCTGCCCTGGATAACATCACTTACCGTAAGCAAGTTAAGATATCCCAGACTGCACAAGTATATTGTAACCAGAATCCCGCTTATAGCAAGCATCAAACTCGTTTTGATGTGATTGTGGTGTTCTATGATTCCAGGGATAACACGTTTAAAGTACAGCATCTGATTGATGCTTTTCTACCGATACTCCCCGACTAGTTTCTAAGGATCGAAGTATCAAAATCAGAACCTACATATCTCATCCAGTCTGGATTTGAAGATTCCATATTATCACCGGACACATAAAACAAGCGGAAATTATTGGACATTTGAGTATCAATAAACAGGTACACTGCCCTGTCACCTCCCTGATACTTCCAAATCTGGTAGTCTTTTCGAACAAAACGACTATCATCAGAACTGGTTCCTGTCTCGATTTCAGCCGGAGCGCCATTGCGTATATATATCCTGCCCATGTCAGTTGTCCATCCAGGTTTGTGGTGAGAATAGTTGCGATTTGCATAGTCTATTCTCTGCTGGATTAGAGAAACCGTACTTTCAGGTGTTTGATTCAACTGTGCGGCAAGATTCATCCAGAATCCGGTTACATACCGCTCTTTTGTGGGTTGATTCATGGAACTCCAGTTGGCAGGCATACGACTTCCAAGAAAATACCTTAGCAAGCTATACTCATTTTCCATGTCCGCAAAGACGTAAAAGCGCTTGTCCTGTTCTTCAGTCAGGACAAACTCAAAGTATCGATATTCTACGGTATCATTAGTCTGTAAACTTACTGATCCCAAGTATTTCCCAAGATTAAGTCCATCCAAAGGGATCTTAAGCGTAATCGACTCGTTATTGCTACGAGGTGAAAAATCTATGTATTCATCCATTACCAGGACACTGTCCTGTTCCAGGGAAAGCATTAGTAGCTGAGTTTCTTTCAGCTCAGATGGGGTTGAATATACTTCGAAGTAGAGGTATAGATTGTCGCTTTCGGATTTGCTGAACAGCACTGATGGCAATGGCTCATACAGCTTACCCTGCCGATGAAACTTCCTCAGATAGGACAGTGTATCTGGTGTGACCGAAACATTCAACTCAATGTCACTGAGCTTGGCATCAGATGATAGTCTGGTTGTTTGAAAAGCAGTGGAGAACTCTTTGCCACTATTTGGATCAACGGCCTTCATCTCAATACTGTATTGATCTTTGTCTAGCTTGAAACTCAATCTGTTCAAGTATGACTTCCTAATCGAGCCGGAGTCATGCTTGCTGCTGATCCCAATGTTATCTGAAACTTCCTGTTGATACACATTACCTTCCGGATCGGTGATGAGGATCGTAACATTGACCTCAGCAAAGAACCCACCATGCTGGGCGATAAAAGCCAGACTACGATATGGAATCTGATAATCCAGGTACAATACAGTGTCATGATTTGAATCCAAATATCTATGCGTGGTTACATACATGTTCAAATGGGATTGGGCATGTATTCCCCAGCAAATGCCAAGCATACCCAACAGGAGTAAGACTCTAATACTCTTCATCTTTGTTCCTTAGTGTGTATTGGCCAAAGCCCCTGGTATCTTCGAAGTAAAACTCCAGGTTTTGTTTATAGTATGTCCATACAATGCTTGGTGCTTTTCCGATGGGGTAAACATCGTTAGTGATTTCATCAGGATGGCCGTACTTGATATATATTCTACCTCTGTCGGAGGCCCAACCCTTCATTTTTTTATGAATGGAGTATTGTTCATCTGCACTGATTACTCTGTTGTAAAACTCTTCCCGGGCTTCATTGCGCACGGTTCCAGGGCTGGGATCTTTGGCTTTCCAAAAGTTTTCTATGGCTTCAGCTTTTTTATCATCCGGAATCCGATGTAGCTTCTTCCATTCATTTTGCGACGCTATATATCGAATCTGATTGATCTGGTCCTTCAAGGAGTAGCGGAGCCCGTAGGAAAACCATTCACTATACAGAAATGGTCCCATAATGTACTGAATATTCGATTCGTAGTACGAGATCTTTAATGTGTGAATGCTATCAGTTGCTGCAGCCTGCTTCAGGTCAAATTCCAAAGGTGATTCCGGATAACGGATTGTATACTGCTGATGGTCAATCTGGATCCTTATGCTATCTGCATTCAGGCTATACTGCTGTTTCAGAATCAAATTGTCCAGATCCAGACTAATCAGATCTCTGGGGATGAAGGTAATATTGTCACGGGTTGCCAGAAGATAAGCTTGTCCGATCTCAGTGGCTTGATTTGAGATACTGATGGTTTTGGTAAAGCTTCTCTTATCTCCCAGGTCTCTGTTTCGCAGTGTTACTGCCACATTATGAATGCCATTATCGAGTTTTAAGTTCATGAAAATCGGGATTGCCGTTCCTTGAAGCCAGGGTCGGTTCAGTATGGCTTCCACACGCTCCTGGTTATGCACTTGTCGTCCCTGCTGGTTCTTAATCTGGATCGAAAATTGATAATCAGCATGATCTGCATTATTTCTGAAGATGAAAGTGCTGTATGGAACCAAAATCCAAATATCTATCCCACTTTCAAAGGTTTCATACACTACTTCCTGGGCAGTCAAAGCAAACGCTAGAACCGTCAGAAACAGGATACTAAGAATCTTCTTCATGGGGATTCACTTCGAGGGTAAACTCAAGATTGTTTTTCTCCAACCAGTTCAATACCTGGTTCTCTGGATAAATGGAGTGCTCCGTTTGAATCAGATGAACATCGGCATCATTGGTCTGGATCTCTACCTGCATTGTTACATACCCTGGATGTTCGGGGATCCAGGCTGCTATCTCACGTAAAAAGCCCTTATTAACCTGATTGGCGGACACTCTGATCCTGAGAAGTCCTCTCAGGACCTGCCTCATGCTGGCAAAGGGAATTATGTTCTCCGGCATAACCCTGAGGATTCCATCGTCATTGCCATTAAACTGACTTTTGGTTCCTAATACCATGTAGACTTGTCCGACATTCAGAAGTTGGATATATTTAGCGAAGTCTCGGTTAAACAGGGGGATCTCAAACTTGCCATTGAGGTCTTCCAGCAGGGCAAACGCAATAGGGTTTCCCTTGGCGTCCTTCTTGCGCGTGATCTCGGATACGATCCCCACCAGTCTTAAATCTCCCGTTTTGCTCCTTCCGGATACAGAATTTGCATTCGTGAGGAACTTGAGCATGGTTCTATATTCGAACAGGGGATGTCCACTCAAATAAAACCCCAAAACCTCCTTCTCTTTTTCCAGCCTGTACAAGTAAGTCCAGGGCTCAATAGTAGGCAAGGGTGGATAGTATTCAGAGCCGGGTTCATCATCCGTGATCAGGTCAAACAGTGAGGTCTGTCCCCGCTTCTTATCTCTTTGCTCACCTGTAGAGAAAGCCAGAGCTTGCTCTATTACTTCCCATTTTTGGGCTCGAGAGCCTTCCAGATCATCCATGGCTCCCGAGGCGATCAGGCTTTCCAATACTGTTTTATTCACTGCACTGCTATCCATTCTTGAGCAGAACTTGAAGATACTATCATAGATGCCATTTACCTGGCGGTCTTCAATGATAGCCCGCATTGCCGCTTCGCCAAGGTTCTTGATGGCTCTCAGGCCAAACAGGACTTCCTTGCCTTTTACTTGAAATTCAGCATCGCTACGATTGATATTGGGTGGAATTATGTTGATACCCATAGCCTTACAAACTTCTATCTTTCCTGGTATGTCGGCAGGGTTGTCTTCCAAAGAAAGTAGTGCTGCCATAAATTCCACCGGATAATAAGCCTTCAGATATGCTGTTTGATAAGCTACCAGGGCATAGCAAGTGGCATGGCTTTTGTTGAAGGCATATTCAGCAAATTTAAGCCAATCCTGCCAGATTTTTTCTGTGACGGCTTTAGGTACTCCATTCTTCGCAGCACCGTCTGCGATCTTGTGCTGGAATTTCATCATCAGATCGGTTTTCTTCTTACCCATGGCTTTACGCAGGGTATCAGCTTCACCGCCACTGAGTCCACCCAATTCGCGTGAGATCTGCATCACCTGCTCCTGGTAAACAGTTACGCCATAAGTTTCCTTGAGCGTATTCTCTACCAATGGGTGGTCGTAGCTGACCTTTTCTTTGCCGTGTTTCCTGGCTATATAGCGATCAATAAACTGCATAGGCCCCGGTCTGTATAGGGCAACCATAGCTATCAGATCTTCAAACATGTTGGGGCGGAGCTCGATCAGATACTTGCGCATGCCATCACTTTCAAATTGGAAAATACCGTCAGTCTCACCTTTTCCCAGTAAGCTGAAAACCTTCTTATCATCCAGAGGGATGGCATCAATATCGATCTTGACATTGTGCGTTTGCTGGACCAGCTCTATGGTCTTTTGGATCAAAGTAAGGGTTTTCAGCCCCAAAATATCCATCTTCAAGAGCTTCAGTTCATCCAGCCACTTGCCCTCATACTGCACGAGCATCACTTTCTCGCCATCTTTCTGGACACTACAGGCGAGGGGGACATATTCCGTCAAATCTCCAGGAGCTATCACCACTCCAGCAGCATGAATTCCAGTTTGCCGGATCAGCCCCTCAAGAACAATGGAATGTTTGAGAATACTCTGGTAGAGCTCATTTTGATTGATCAGGCTAACGAATTCAGGATGCTGCTTCACAGCCTCTTCCAGGCTTTTGACCATGCCGGGCATGGTCTTGGTAAGGTTGTTTGCCTCTGAGGCGGGAACAGATAATACTCTGGCAACATCCTTCAAGACGGATTTGGCACCCAAAGTGCCAAACGTAATGATCTGAGTCACACTTTCCCGATTGAAGCGCTGGATGATGTAGTCTATCACCTTGTTTCTGCCCTGGGCGCAGAAATCGATATCGATATCGGGCATGCTGATCCGGTCCGGATTCAGGAAACGCTCGAACAGCAGTCCATATTTAATCGGATCTATCTTCGTGATATCCAACAGATAGGCTATGATGCTCCCCGCGGCTGATCCACGTCCCGGGCCGACAGGCACATCCTGAGACCGGGCATTGTCAATGATGTCTTTCACGACCAGGAAATAGCCTTCAAATCCCATCCTTTTGATCACCCCAAGTTCGTATTCGATCCTGTCCACTACTTCTTGAGACATATCAGGATATTTGATCTGAGCTTGTTCAAAACACAGAAATCTCAGATATTCACCCATATCCTGGTGTTCCGGGGGTGTTTCTACCTTTGGCAAAAGGAACTTGTCATAACGCAATTCCAGATCGATCATTTCAGCAATTTTCACTGTATTCGCATATGCCTCAGGCACGTCCGGATGGATTTTCTGCATTTCTTCGGGTGATTTGAAATATAGCTGAGTCGTGGGGTAGCGCATTCTGCCAGGGTCATTGAGAAGCTTACCGGTCTGAATACACAACAGGATGTCATGGGCTTCATGGTCGCTTTGATGCAGATAATGGCAATCATTGGTAAGAACCATCGGCACCTGCATATCCCGTGCCAGCTCGATAAGCTTGGGCATTACCGTTTTCTCTGAATCCAATCCGTGATCCTGCAATTCAATATAGTAGCGATCCCCAAACAGGTTTCTATACCATTCCACCACTTCCCTGGCCTGCTGATGTCGGTCATTGAGCAGCAGTGAGGGAACCTCTCCTTTTACACAGGCTGACAGGCAGATCAATCCCTCTGCATGCTGCGCCAGCAGGCTCTTGGAAATCCTGGGTTTGTAATAAAAACCCTTGATAAACGAGGCTGAGGAGAGTTTCATGAGATTCTTGTAGCCAGTATAATTCTGAGCAAGCAGGATCAGATGATGCCTGGTCTCGCTTTTGCTGGCTTCCAAGTCCAGATCTTTATTGATGATATATGCTTCGATACCGACAATTGGCTTGATTCCCTCTTTGATTGCCGTGTTGTAGAAGTCAATCACCCCAAAGAGATTGCCATGATCTGTAATTGCCACCGCGGGCATATTGTATTCTTTGGCGAGGTTGATCATGCGGTCAACCCGGCATGCCCCGTCCAATAAGCTGTATTGTGTATGATTGTGTAAATGTACGAAAGTCATCGTCTCTCCACCTCTATCCTCCGTACAGGATTTTGAAACTGAGGCCAGATGTCAACCTAAAGTTTCGGTCACTCTAAGACCAATGAATCATCAAAATCCAGCCAGGCACAACCAGACAAAGACGCATTATTAGCTATCTTTCATATTGAGTGGATAGTCGGCAGATCCTCATCAAGACCCTGATTATACGGTGCATAGGGTAGCGCCCCTTACAAAAAGGGTAGTGGGCTGGAATAGATGGATCCCTTATTGTTGCACAGAGGGTTTACATGAGTTGCTATTTGTGTTTTAGGAATGGCAACGGTCTTCAAATCCTTTTCCCGTATTCATTCTTAAGCTTTGTAGAACTCGCCTTGAAGACCTCTGCAAAGGGAGAGGGCTTAACTGATCCGCGTGCGTAGCACGTCAGAGCGTATGCCCATAGCCCAGCAGTTCGACTGCTGGGCTATGCACTAATAGAGCCAGAAGTACGGTAGGATAGTATGGTTAACCTACGCAAACTCCAATGATCGATTCATCTTATTTCAGCATGAGGATCTTGCGCACGGAATTACCCTGGGCGGTACTAAGCCTCACAAAATAAACTCCAGAGCTTACAGATTGTCCTCTGTTATCCCTGCCATCCCATACTACTGTGTGATGCCCACGTGTCAGCTCGGGATTGCCAAGATCTCTTACCTTTTGCCCCTTCACATTGTATATGTTCAAATTCGCTTTTCCAGCCGTTGGCAAGCTGAATGCTATCGTGGTACTGGGGTTGAAAGGATTGGGGTAGTTTCTGCTAATCATGGGTTTTGGGGGTATGATGATTTCAGCTTCAGCCTTCCCTGCCAGTTCGTAAAGCAGCTCCAAATGCTCATGATGCTTTGTTTTGAAAGCTTTCATGCTGGGATACTTGTATTGGGAGTACTTGGTAGATACTGCTTGCTTTGTCTCATCGCTATTCTGAAGCAACAACACCATCTCCAGATCCAGTACCGCCAGCAAGGAATCCACTGTACTCCGGGGATTGCTGATCCGCCCTTCCACCATGTTTATCGCAGATTGGAAATCTCCAGTCTCGATCCTGCATTTCACTCTGTATTCATCTATCAAAACGCTCAAGCCTGGAATGTCTTCGGCATATTGAACCGTCTTTGCATCCAGATAGCTAGATGCATCCCAGGCGGGATCGTTGATCACTCCAGATATCCGGTAAACACCATCCACTGCTGACGCCAGGTACTGCTCTTCGGATTCCAGACCTTCATCCAGGATATCTTTGTACAGATTCACTGCCTGCTGGTATTGCCCCTGGGCTTCCAGCATCAGCGCATTATCCATTCTGTTCAATACCGCATAGGAGTTCATCAGGTTTGGATAGGGATCAAGCGAACTATATGTGATGTACTGTGCATAGGAGGAGGGATCCACAAGAACAGACCCATCTTCAAACCAATTTCCACTTACATCTATCAAGAACCTTTCGTCATCCACCGGAATTTGGAAATGATCATTGAAGGCAAAATCCAGAGCATCCTCAGTATATTCAGGCCCGGGATCATGATGGAAATTGTTGTGGCCGTTATAGAGCTGCACACAGGCATAGAAATCCTGGTCAAACATAAAGGCCAGATGTTCTCTTGTGTTTTGCAGCGAATTCAAGGCATTACTACCAAGATTCATGTTTGATCCCGTCACCATATTGATTCCTGTCCGATTCAGCGTGAATACATTGTTATTTACTCTATAGCTGGATCCCCGGGATTCGATTCCTTTCAGACATTTATAAAACGTATTACCTGTCATGAAATTCTCCCGCCCCGAAGTGGACGAAGTGAATTCAGCAAACACACCTACTTCCAGCTCATCGAATGTGCACTCACTGATCGTGGGATATGCACCATATATCACTACACCCGTGGCTTCAGCTTCCAAGCCATCCTTCACGAAGCTGCATACAGAGATTTTTGGCATACATCTGCGACCCGTCAACGAGATCCCGGTCACACAGTTTTCAAAGTCGCATCCCCTAATCGAATCAGTTACTGCGTTGCTTTGTTCCAGCTCGACCCCCATATTCAGATTTGCAAACAGCACATTACTAAGCTTCAGGCCAGCAGCCGGAGCGCCGTAGATTCCTCTGCCCAAGCCATCCCCTATCCCTGAGATACTGCCCTCAGAATCTGTATTGTCGATATGCACTTCGTGACTTCCCGGAGCATTTGATATCCCAATCCCAGTCCTATTGGCTGGAACAACCAAGTCAATATCGCTTACATACAAATCAGAATCCAGGACATTGATCCCACCCGAGCCGGAGATTGCCACGTGAGCCAGGGTGGCCACACTGTCATTGCTAAGTGTGATCCCATAAGGTAGCTCAGACATGGGATTGAATGCGAACGATGTATGACTCGCATTCATTTGAGCTTCATATACTTGCAAATACGAATCGATGCCCCAGGTGCATTTTGCCCTATTGAAGTTTATGCTGCTGCCCGGTTCCACTAAGATTGATACACCAGCTGCTATATCCACTACACCGTTGAGATTGAGAGTAGAACCTCCGGTTACCACGATGCAGGAATTAGGAAGTATCCTGGTCACCGTATTCGGCATCATCGTCACCTCGGCACCCTGATCGATTACTATCACACCTGAGAGATAAGCTGTTTTCTTGAGCGTTGCATTACTTGTAACCAGGGACGGAAGGCTGGAGCACATCTGGAGCAGCTTGCCATCGCCGGGATCCAAACCTACTAATATTTCATCGTTCGCAGAAATGTAATGTTGTTCATCTGCAGGATCATAGAGGGATGGAAACGTACCATATGTAGTATATGAGCTAGGATCCAACCCAAACAATAATGTCTGGCCATTAATAGGTGGGTAACAGCTACTGTATTGGGAAACGGGTACATAACGTGGGCTGGCATAGGTAGATGATTCGAAGATATTTGCTCTTCTATTCACTACCATAAATGCCGGATTACCCATATTATCCTGATAGTATCCACATTGTATATAACCTTGATAGTATGGCTCATTGGCGACATCGACTACAGTAATATCACTCATATGCATATTTGTAAGGAAGCTGGTGTTGCCATTCCATGTAAGACCGATTACATTAGAGCCATTCCACACCATACCAGGCGTAGTACCATTGATCAGATCAGCATACTTGAGCACTTTTGCATTGGCTTCTTTCAGGGCTTCATATGTGGGATTGTATACTTCGGGTGCAGTATAGGAGGAACGGGACTCACCATCTTCGCCAAAACGTATTGAGTAATCTGTCGGATTTTCTAAGTCTCGTATTTCTTGCTCAAATTTTGTGCAAAACAATGCTGCGTAGTCTCCTCTCCTTATGATATTCCCATTGTTTACACACTTTTGATATCCGAATAAACGATAATTAAATAGCCCATCCGGATCAAAACACAAAGGCAAATACTGAAGCATTTTCTGCATTTCCGGAGGGGGGAGAATCCAAGATAACCACTCGTCTCTATCCCAATAACCAAATGCCTGTACTACAGGGTAAAACTTTCTATCTGGATAGCCAGTTACATATTCCTTTGCTGCTTGATAGACTTTTACTACTTTGTTGTCGATCACCCTTTGCAATCCATTTTCGTTATTCCAATCTATATAGTTGTTTTCATAACGCAGAGGATATATATCAGGCATAGTAATATTGGGTTGGGCAACTGCACGAAATCCATCTATATGGCTATAATACATGGTATTGCTGCCTCCTGTCCCGGTTAGAGGAAACGTGTTGTATTGCCAATCATAGGAGGCGGTCATACAATCTAAAGTACTTGGAATCTCATCTTGAATCATTTTAAATGATTTCCATTGCCCCTGTCTGGGTTCATCAAAAGTGTATATCCCTGAAACTATATCTGGATATACTGATGGGAATAAGGATGATATTCCTGTTGTAAGACCACCTTGATATACTGGATTGAGAACGATATTGCCGTTTTCATCAACTCCTTTCATGTTGTGAAACAACTGATCTTCAAACTCTATGTAGTCCAACTTCAGATCGCAATTTGCATACCAATACAATCTGGGATTCAAGTTCACAAGTGTTCTTTGAAAGTTGCCTTCCACAAATAGGGTATCGCTGAGCATATCGCTGTATTTGATTTTGATTGTATGAGTCACAATACCATTTGAATTGCCAGAGTTGTAGAAGTCTTCCAAACGGAAATAGGTAATTGTACCATTGGAAGAATTACCTTCATGAGGTAGATCCACAGGATTTAGAGCATGCCCTCCATTCGAATATCGGTATCCACAGGGCATAAAAGCTAATAGAGGCGTACTTACATTAAGTTCTGCATCAATATTCGAAATATTAAATGCATAGGTGATATATAGATAATTTGACGTATCTGGTGAGTCAAGGGTTTTTATAAAGAACTCCTTCCCGATCCTGACAGAATCTCCATTTACTGTATTCCAACGATAATTCAAATCAGTGTAAGCAAAGCCTCCATCGGGTACACTATCTTTTGAACAGAGCCAGAAGTCTCTATCAAAGAGATCCAATTGCCCAACTCTTTCATTTATATCACTATTGGAACGATACCAATACTTACTTACCAGATTATCTCCCAAGTTAACGGCTTCCCCATCCTTGTATTCAGCTTCAAATCTTTGGTAACTGCCGATGGATAAGCCATAAGATGAGTGGGCTTCATTAGACCTTTTATCCATTACAATGGCTTTTATACCTTTTGTACTTAGTTTTTCATAAAGATCAACATAGCTACTATATGCTGTTGAGTTAGGAGAAAAGATCTCAATAATGTTTGTGTTATAACCCAAATCCTGCATATAACTTGTGAAATCATCACGATTATCGTACACATGCACTTTATTACCCAGATAGGAATAGGTTCCCAAGGGAAAAGCAGTAGCTCCACAAACTGCGCTGCTCAAAAAAATCAGCAGCAGATAAACTTTCATTTTGTTCATCGGATACTCCTTTTTATTTGTTTTACAGCAACATGAATTCTGCTCTACAGGATGCAGAATCTTTTACTGTATTTGGTATTGCCTTTGGCTTTGATGCTCACTATATAAATCCCGGCGGGGTATTTTCCGAGATTTAGCTCAAGTTTACTTTCCTGCAAGACGCTTACATTCAAGATTTTTTGGGTTAGCATCTGGCCCTTGAGGTTGTGTAGCTGCAGAGTAATATCATCCTTCTCTTTATTGTATGCCTCTCCCGAAAACAACACCTGAATACATGGGCTATCTTGGTGTGGAGGATTGGGATACAAATCTATCCGCCAGTCAGTTAGTTGCGGAGGTGGCAATACTTCATCCTCATTGGCAACGGTTGTGTCGCTGAGTAGCGCATTGCCAGCATAGATGAATACTTTACCAGCGGTGTTCCAAGTATCTCCTTGGTCGAATATGGGCGCACTAAACGCCAGGTCACAATAGCCATCGCCATTAAAATCTCCGGCAGCCTTGCTCCAACCAAAGTTGCGGAAACGGTAATTTGCCGGAGGGTCTATGGATAGATCTCGGGTGCCATTCATATTCTGCTTGCCCAGCCATATCCCCGCCTGTCCGGAATCACCTGCATACCAGTTATCAGATGCAGCAAAATCCTCAAAGCCATCACCATTAA
>Ga0208041_1000028_pt1 | contig 203701 bp, 204 predicted proteins | sample AD_SCU002_MetaG_FD_184453 | JGI IMG/M metagenome (GOLD analysis project Ga0208041, IMG submission 184453) | Active sludge microbial communities of municipal wastewater-treating anaerobic digesters from China - AD_SCU002_MetaG (SPAdes) (version 2) | ecosystem: Engineered > Bioreactor >... | reverse complement strand
TGATTCATGGGAAAAAGAGCGAAACTCAGCAAAAGCAACGGTGAGATGGCGATTCGATAAAAGCGATGCCAGGAAAAAACTTCAAAGGCATTATTTTAATTTGCAAAATTAATGTTCCATAGCACTAGTTCAAGAAGTGCTGGATCGCTTCGGAGAAATAAGAATAATAGAACAAGTTATTACCGATCACGGAAGCCAATTTTTCGCTAACAAGACAGACAAGAATGGTGAGAGCAACAGTAAATTCTCGTTATTTTTAGAAGAAAATAATATTAAGCACGTCAAAGCTCGCGTCAAGCATCCGCAGACGAATGGCAAAATCGAAAAATGGTACGATACGTACGAGAAATATCGATTCCAGTTCGAGAATTTTGACAAATTCGTGAATTGGTACAACACGGTGAGGTACCACGAGAGCCTAGATTCGGATCGCTATCTAATGACCCCATATGAGGCGTTCTGGACGAGATTGCCGGAAGAATGCAGGCAAATAAATTTAGAATCATTCAAGAGGTATATAAAGTCAAAGCATTCGGGACTACACAGTTCAGCGGGTGGGGTCGAGGCCAGGGAAGCGAATTCATAATCTGGGCCGTCGGGGCTATCTCTCGTTGTCGATATCTCTCTCGCTGTCGATATCTTCTACCGCCTCCACCACCCTTCCCCACTCTGGGCAATAATAGACCCGGTCAGCGTAATCTTCGATATCAGTGTCGTTGATGCTCCATGGGTGGACGAAGAGAATTCCGCGCCGATCGGGATGGCTCCTGACGAACTCCACGATGTTGAAATCGAGGTCGTCTATCAATACGTCGGAGGGGACGCTCTGCTTGGTTCCCGTCCTGGCGTGGTAATAATCTATCAGGCACGGGAAGTGAGCGTTAAGCCACTGCTTGGTGGCCTCCTCGGCGTTGGGCCGCCTGGCGGTCACGACGAAGACCTCATGATCTTTGAGCTGTTTGATGCCCTGCTGAGAGCCCTCTATCAGGGGAAGGTTTAGTGCGTACTCCGGGTCTGCTAACAGCCTCCCGATCTCGGACCACAAATCCCTCCCTCCGAAGGTCCAGTGAGCACGGTCGACGTCGCTCTTACGGTACTTCTCGCCATATTCCCTCTCGATCACCTCCAGGACGGCCCCCACCTGATCTGCCAAGACGCCATCGATGTCCACGGCAATCCTCATCTCATCGCCTCCGATCTCATCGACCGATCACTATTTTCGCCATCTACTTTATAGGCTTCTCTCCCCTCGCCTGCGCCCTCTTTCGCCTATCTTCCTGCTTCTTTCTTCTCTTCTTCTCCTTCTCCGTCATTTCTTTATCTTTCTTGAAGAGGTTCTTCATCATCGACACCTCGCCCTACCTCACGATTTATGGGAATATTCGATCCGATCATATTAATTTATTATCATCGCATGCATCCCGATAGATGAGATACCATGATCAAATCAGGCCTTCCTGGGGGCGCAAGAACCCCTCTCTGGCCTCCTATCGACGGGCCCGAAAGGGGTGGCCTGGCCCGCCCTTTCCGATGGCAGAGCCGTGGCTCCAGAGTTCGGCCATGGGACCGACAAAAATGGACGATAAAGAATTTATTCTTAAGTCCCTCTATATCTCCCCATGAGAGTCATCTGGCCAATTATCGGCTTCCTCGTCCCGATCCTCGTCGCCGGGGCTGCTGCCGGCGGCATGGCGGCGAACGGGTCGGATGAAGCTTACGATGAAAGATCAATTCGGTTCGCTTTCGATCGGGACTTTGCTCCCTTCACCTATGAGGAGGATGGCTCCCTCCGCGGCTTCGAGCTGGACCTCCTCCGGCTTCTCGGGGAGGAGGTGGGGTTTCGGCTGATCCCCGAGCCGATGGTCTGGACCGAGGCGAAGCTCTCCTTTCAGAGGGGAGAGGTGGACGTGATCGGAGGATTGGTCAAGACCGAGGAGAGGCTGGAGGAGTACAGCTTCACAGACCACCCCCACGGGACCTTCGACATCCTCACCTTCGTCCGAGATGATGGCGATATCAGGTCGGCCGATATGCTCAGAGGGAGGAGGGCTGCGGTGCAGAACGGAAGCATCTCCTTCGACCTCTTGAAGGATCGGAACGGCATTGAGGTTATCGCTTACGACTCCGAGGGAGAGGCCCTCCAGGCTCTCGTCCGGGGAGATGCCGACGCCTTCGTCGGTGGAGGCTCCACCACCCGTTTCCGATTGAGGTTGGACAACGTCTCCGGGATCAGGGCTCTCGCCACGCCCTGGGAGATGCACTCCATCTACTTCGGGGTGAGAGATCCGGAGCTCCTCCGGTCCATCGATGTGGCGATGGAGGAGCTCCTGGAGGACGGGAGGTACGATCAGCTCTACCGCAGCTGGTTTGTCCAGGAGCTGTCCGAATCCGAGGTTTCGGCCCTGGCAGAAGCCTCCCGGAAGGCGAGCCTCAGCGCCTACGCCCCCTACTCCCGCTACCCCGTCGGCGCCGCGGTCCTCACATCCTCGGGGAGGATCTACACCGGCTGCAACGTAGAGAACGCCCTCTACGGCCTCACCACCAGCGCCCTGAAGGTGGCGATCTATAAGGCGGTATCCGAGGGGGACCCCGATATCCGGGCGGTGGCAAACCATCTCCCCGACGGGAGGGCGACGGCCCCGACGGGGGAGGAGCGGCAGATCCTCTTCGAGTTCGGCCGGGGGATCCTGGTCGTCCTGGGGGAGGATGGGAACTACTCGACGAAGATGGTATCGGAGATCTTCCCCTATCCCTTCGAGATGAGGGATTGAGGAGGCTGCCTCCTCTCGGCCGATCTAAAGGATGAAGATTTGAGGGTGAAGGAGAGGGAGAGATGACCTGAGCGGCCTTCTGCCTAGCCCCTCAGGAGGTCGCTTCGGTCGAGGTGCCTGAGGCTGGAGATGAAGGACCGGCAGTTGAGGGGGTTTGCCATCGCCTCGGGAAGGCCGAGCTCCTGGACGGTCCGCCGGCAGATCTCCATCTTGTCCGGGGACGGGGCCGATCCCGCCGCCCTGATGACGACGGCGTGGATCCTCTGGAGATGACGGAGCCCCTCGTCCATGATCCGACGGGCCTCCTCCCCGAACCTGGGCTCGTCCCAGGCAGATAGAAGGACTCGGACTCCCTCGATCCCCCTCAACCTCTGGATCGATCGGACAGAGCTCAAGACATCGTCGTATATCGGCATCCCTCTCGCCAGGGGGATGGCGTCGGCGGAGAAGAGGGCCCCCCCTTCGGCCATCCAGAGGGAGATGGAGCCGGAGGAGTGGCCGGGGGTGTGGATCACCTCCAGATCCTGCCCGCCGCCGAGGTCGATCCGGTCCCCGTCGACGAGCTCCTCGTCGACCCCGACGGATCCGGCCACCAGGTCCCAGAAGCCGGGGACGGGGCGGTCGGCGAGCTGCTGGCCAGCGTCCTCGATCCATCCCTTATCGGCCGGGTGGCATGCCACAGAGCAGCCCGACGCCTCCTTTACGGCCCGAGCCGCCCCCATGTGGTCGGGGTGGGCGTGGGTAAGGATGAGGCGGGATATCTCCTCGGGGCTCCGGCCCGTCTCCCTGAGGTGGTCGAAGATGATCCTCTCAGAGGAGGCGACGCCGCTATCGATGAGGGTGATCTCCTCGCCGTAGATGAGGTAGGCGTAGACGAACCTCGGGACGGAGGCTCCGGTAGGGTCTATTATCTCGAAGGGGATCTTCAGGGGGTGGATCGCGGATGGGATCGTCATGGGCTTCACGACCTTATCGAGCTCTCTATTAAATGGTTTGGCGCGTATATTCGTTTCGATCGACGAACCGCGATGGAGGAAAGGGGATCGGTTCCAAGGGATTGACTCCTTCTCGATCTACCTTGATATCCCCTATACCAGGATCCCCGCCTCTGGGACCCTTTCTGGCCTCGGGGTTATTGTGGCAGAAGCATCGTTCCGGAAGGGATTAAGGACTGCGAAACCGAGCCTCAGGAGGGCCGAAAAATTATAAAAAATATGATCAGAGAAATAAAAATAGAGAATTTAACCCCGTCGCTTACGCCCCTTTTTGAGGCGTGCAACGACCTTGCCGAGGCCGATCAAGGCCAGGGCCTTGAAGAGCTTCTTCGCCAATCCCATTCGAAATCACCGCTTATCATCTACGGCGTCGGCGACGAAAAATGTATCGGTTTTCTCCCCCTCAGGGGAGGAGCGAGGCCACGCTCAGGCCTCCGCCGCTCTCCCCGGTGCTGAGGACGAGGGGTTCGGGCCGGAGCCCTGGGGGGTTCGGGCTGAGGAACGGTCGCCCCTCTGCCCGGCAGGGTCCCGAGGACCTCAGAGCCTCCCGCATCTCGTCAGGCAACTCCCCGGATTGCAGCCATCATATCCTGGAAAGCAAGAAGGTCCCCCGGGACGACCTTCAGATGGAGGGCGACCTGCTTATTGATGGAGAGCCCCTCCGAGGGATTTGGTGTTACGTACCGGGCCGGCTCCACCAGCCCGCGGCCTTCTTCGCCCCCGACGAAGGCCATGCTCGCCCCTCCGGAGGGGTCGACCACCAAAGCCACCCCAAACCTCCCGTCGTCGTCGTAGGTCATCCGGGGCCCCCGGATGGTGTAGTCGTTCGGACAGATCTCTTCAATCATCTTCGGGCCTCCAACCCCGTCGAGGCCGCCTCCTCCACAGCCGCAGGCCTCCGCCGAGGCGGTGAGGGCCATCGCCGCCAGGACCATCAGAACTATCGATCTCATCGCATATCAACTCCGCTTACGTCACAGATCTGGTTCTCAAAGATCTTGTATGTACCTTATCAGCGGAAGCTAAATATCCATCGGATCTCCGACCTGGAGGAGATCCGCGCCCCCGTCGACGAGCCCGTCCACCCCCTCCCTCCAGGAGGGGGATCTCCACCAAGACAAAGCGGCGCTATAGCTACATAAAATCCATATCTATCGGGTTAAGATGGTGCGGGGATGGGAATATCCAGGCGAAACGCCCACCGTTGTTCAGCGCTCGAATAGCGATCTCACCCAACCAAGCCCTCCGAGGGGTTCCAGCATTGCTCGCGGCTCAAACCGGAAGGGGAGGAGCGGTGGTGAATCCTCGCCACATCTCTTCCGCGAAAGATATTCAGGATCTCTGCCCGACCCCTAGAGAGGGCGATATGCGAAAAACCGATCGCACCGCCTCAGGCGTCTTCCGAAGGTTCGCCGATTATAGATACTGGGGAGGGGAGAGGGGGCAAAACCCTGGTCTTCGGGCAGAGATGAAGAGCCCCTCTACATTTATTCCAAATTTAGAATCAAACCCTTGCGTACCGAAAAGACCCATGGGAGCAAGAAGGCAAAATGGTCTTTAAATTCGAGATACATAGCAAGCTTCCTCTTTGGAGGGAGAACGACCAGAATTGAACGACGTCCATTCTCAAGTCCTCCAGAACGTTCAAGAACGGGCAGACCTTGCATTCAACGCGTTGGCTCGCCCCCAACCTGGCGTCTCTGGAGCCCGATACCACCGACAGCCTAAAGATCCACGATGAGGATTATTCATCCTGATCAAGCCCTCCAATACCCGGCCCCTCATCAGGCTCTAAGTCGAGACGACAGGGATGGACGTGGATGAGCTTATAAAGCGGTTCGAGGGGCTAATTTGTAGGGCTGCATGATGAGCCAGGGAGGCATGATATTGATATCATCCAACGGAGGCGAAGGCGATCAAGGTCAGATTTCACGTGGAGAGCCGACGGCCGAACTCTGGATCCAGCGTATTAAAAATCCCGATCCAGAAGGCAGATTGGGATATCTAGAATGCCTCGAAGACAAAATGCCGTTCGAGATCCTGGTTGGAGCCCTGAAGGACGGCGATCCAAAGGTCCGAGGGGCAGCCGCTTGGGCCCTTGGGGAGACCGGAGACGGAAGAGCCATCGACCCATTAATCGAATCGCTGAAGGACGAGGACGTGGGAGTTCGGAGATGCTCCGCCTGGGCCCTCGGGAATTTGGGCGACCCCAGAGCTTCAGGTCCCCTCATCGAGGCTCTAGGCGACGATTCCTGGCGGGTCAGGGCTGCCGCCGCCGACTCCCTAGGCAAGATCGGCGACCGCGGGGCGACCAACCCCTTGATCTCGGCTCTTGAGGATGGGGATTCTCTGGTCCGATCGGCAGCCGCCCGGTCTCTCGGCAATATTGGAGCCGTCGAGGCAGCAAGACATCTCATCAAAATGCTGGACGAGGAAGAATCGAGCTTAAGAAACGCCGCGGCCGATGCCCTTGAAAAGTTGGGGTGGCAGAGGCATGATCGTCCGGCGTTCAAAGTCTCAAAATTATTCAAGAATATCTGGAGAAGGTCGGATTGAATCTCGGTTTCGATTTTGGCTCAGAAGGTGGAGGGATGCTCAAGCCCAGATGCGCGATCAACTCCGCCGTTGGGATCGGGGTGGCAGTCCTTCTCATCGCAATGATCGGTGAAGGAGCTACAATCTCGGTCGGCCCTGGCGGAAATATCCAAGCAGCCATAGACTCCGCTGTCGATGGGGATGTTGTCCTGGTCAAGAGCGGGGTCTATCGCGAAACCCTGAACATCTACAAAGAGATAAAACTCATAGGCGATGATATCGGCAGCGGCAAGCCTGTGATCGACGGCGGCCGGAGCGAAGATGGTATCAGGTTATTCGCCGAAAACGTGACGGTCCGGGATTTTGAGGTGACGAACGCCAGGATCGGTATAGACGTAACGTCAAAGAACAACACCATCATCTATAACGAAGTTCGCGACAGCTGGACCGGGATCGCCCTCCACTCGTCTGCCAACAACCTCCTGAAGGGAAACGTAGTTCGCGACAGCTGGCGCGGCATCTACCTCAAAGGCTCCAACGAGAACGTAGTCTCAGAAAACACCGTCAGAGACAACCGGTGGTCTGGAATAGTTATCGAGTCGTCGAACGAGAACGACATTACGGACAATCTGATCCAAAGCAACTATCGGGGATTCGAGATATCAGACTCTGGCGAGAACACCTTCATAGGTAACGAGCTGACCGATAACTACCACAACGACGAGCCTCCGTCTGGTTCATCTAAGGGTCTTGCGGATATCGTAGGAGCGCCGGACGTCAGGACGCCAGCTATAGATGCAGTGGAAGCATCAGAGGCGATCGAGAAGGTCACAGAAGAACACGGCGAGACGCCACCATCCGGTGGCAACGGGTCCGCCGAGGAGACGGCCTCTTCGTCGACGGAGCCCCTCGATGAAGGTGGGCTGAACGGCGCTGTTTCGGAGGTAAAAGATCCGAAGCTCGATGACGATAGCCTTGGACCTGATGGAGACGAAATTGATGATCTGGCCCCGAGAGATGGCATCTATCTCCATGAAGATGATCCCTCAAGCAGATACCTGACCTCTGGACCCTCGATGGAGAAGGATGAAGGAACCGGTGCGTCGGCCCTCGAGCCTGAGCCCATCTCGCCAGAGCCCTCGACCTCCGCGTCTGGTCCAGATTCTGCCGCCGAATCGACGGCCAAATCAGCTCTGGAAAGAGGGGGGCCAAGAATTGCACCAATCGATGAACTTGATCCCGTCGAACCCGACAGAGATGAATCGGTCCTCAGACCTGCGGAGGAAGAGACTGCCACCAGAGAACCCCCCGAAGGCGCCGATCCGATGGGGGAGCTGACCGAAGAGCTTCATCCCATCGAACCCGAAAGAGATGCATCGGCCCCCGCAACGGGGGAATCGGAGGTCGAATCCCCCGAGAACGAGACGGCTGGAGATGCGACGACCGGAGAGGACGCCACCAGAGGGAAGAGCTCCTCGGGAGGTTGGTGGAAGTACGAGCTTTCGAGGCTTTTAGGAAACATGACCGGTGGCAAAAAGGCCGATCTTTCGCCCCCATCGGAGATGAACCTCCCCGAGATGGCGGAGGCGGAGCTCGAAGATCTCGATCTGGGGACGATCTCGTTCTACTCGCCAAAGGAGATGACCGTCGGCGCATCGGCGAAGGTGGAGGCGGCCGTCGCGAAGGACGTTCAACAAGAGTTGGCTTCAGGGCTCCGAGATCGGGGGGTGAACGAGGAGGAGGTCGCCAAATTGAAGGTTTCGGTCAGCTCCGACCTGAGAGGCAACAGCTTCCGGATCCAGCCCATTCCGATGGATCCCCAGGCCAGCGATGGGATCTCCCGGTGGTCGTGGGAGGTGACGCCCCTCAAGAGCGGCCTCCATGACCTCACCCTGGAGGTCCATGCGGTGGTGGAGCTGGACGACGGCGTTTTATTCCGGAGGGATTATCCTCCGGTGGAGAGGCGGGTCGGCGTCGACCTCTCGATGAAAAACGTCGTCCTTTACATCGTAGACCGGGTCACCGACTTCGCTGAATCTTGAGGTCGACGCTGAGGGCGACTCAGGCGACACCTCCTCACCGGTCAGTTGGCCTTGCGGGATCCGATGGTTCGACGGCTTCCGCCATCTCATTCATATTTCTATATAATTTGAAAGGATGTTGGACGCAATGTAGTATGAATTTAATGTTATATATTCATAAATATGAGATATGGATCGCTACATATGTTGAATTGTCAAAAGGATTTACGAAAATTAGTTTTATTTTATGAAGATATTTGCACCAGAAAAACAAAATGTCTAGTCGAATATATTTTGAGTATATGCGATAAGAGTTTACCAATATGCTTGATTATAGCAAAGTAGCTATAATGATAAAAACAGTCCATGATATCGATTATTAGCTGATAGCAAACACGTATTTTTAGGATGAATATATGGATAATCGATAATAATCTATGCCCAAAATCTGGATTCACCGTTCGCCTTAAATATCATGAGATCGTGTAACATGGATGTCAAATCCTTGAGATGTCAAGGCGGAGATGTACAGATAGTGGAGGAAGATCTTGGCAGGCCAATGTGAGCACGTCAGCTGTGGCACTAAAGAGAAGGTGTGGATGCCTCACTATTACCAGGGGCGGGAATGCGGGCTTAAGCCTCACCCTTACTGCACCGAGTGCGGCCTCGTTAAAAACCTTTCATCAGAGAAGCCGAGATCCATCGGTTTTTACGTCAACATCATCACATCTTTGAAAGAAGATTACAGGATGGCAAAAGCCCAGATCAGGCTGATGGCCCTCGACATGAAAAACTATGATATTGATGACAATTATGGCATGGATCGCCACCAGCAGGAAGAGCTTTTTATCAAAATAGTCCAGAAGTATGCTAACGTTCCCGACTGGGCGCTCCGGAGATTCTTCTAGTCCCGTCCGTCGGACTCGGGGAAGAAGAAGGGCTGGGGGCGATTTGGATCGCGCAATTTTTCGATTGATGGATATTGATTGATGGATATAATTCGTCTTTGGAAGGGATGGAGGAGATGTGCGGGATATTCGGATATGTAGGGTCCGAGAACGCTTCGCCGATACTGGCCAGAGGGCTGAAGAACCTCGAGTACCGGGGGTACGATTCCGTGGGGATCGCGACCGTATCAACGAGGCTCGAGATAAGGAAGGGTGTCGGCAAGATCGACGATGCGAAGGAGAGGCTTCGCCTGGAGGAGGCCCGCGGGAATGTGGGGATAGGTCATACCCGGTGGGCCACCCACGGGACGGTGACGGCCGAGAACTCTCATCCCCATACCGATTGCCGTGACGAGATCGCCATAATTCATAACGGGATCATCGAGAACTATTACGAGATCAAGAAGAGGCTTTTGGAACGGGGTCATCGGTTCTCGAGCGAGACCGACTCGGAGGTGATAGCGCACCTCATCGAAGATAACCTCTCGAACCGAGGCGGGGCGGCGTCCTCGAACGGCTCTTCTTTTGAGCACGCTTGCGTCAGGGCGTTCCAGGAGCTTCGGGGGAGTTTCGCAGTGCTGGCCGTCCGCCAGGGGGAGGATAAGATCGTGGCCGTCCGAAAGGATTCGCCCCTGGTGGTGGGGCTCGCCGAGAACGGGACGTTCTTCGCCTCGGACGTGGCGCCGTTCCTCGAATGGACAAAAGACGTAGTCTACCTCGAGAACCACGATCTAGTGGTGGCGGACAGGGCCGGGGTCAGGTTCTTCGATCAGGATTTTGCCGAGGTCAAGAGGCCCGTGAGCACCGTCGAATGGGATCTCGAGGAGGCGAGGAAGGGGAACTTCGACCATTTCATGTTGAAGGAGATCACCGAACAGGCCGAGACGATCCAGAGGGCGTGCGTCCAGGATATGGCGGTAGTCGAGAGGATCGCGTCGATGATAAGATCGGGGTTCGGGGTATTCTTCATCGCTTGCGGGTCGAGTTATCACGCCTGTCTTACGGGAAGCTACCTATTCTCGAAGGTGGCAAACCTCCACGTCAACGTCGTCCTCGCCTCGGAGTTTGAGAATTACGAGCATTTCCTCACCGATAGGACCCTCGTCTTCGCCGTATCCCAGTCGGGGGAGACGGCGGACGTCCTGGAGGCGGTCCGGGCCGCGAAGAGGCGAGGGAGCAGGGTCGTCTCCATCACCAACGTCATGGGGTCGTCCCTATCCCGGGAGGGCGACGAGCTTCTGCTGATGAACTCGGGGCCCGAGATCTGCGTTCTATCGACGAAGACCTACACGTCCCAGGTCGTGATGATGGCGCTTCTCGTTTGCTCTCTTAAAGGAGACCCCGAGGAGTGCGTCCAGAGGGTGAAGGGGCTGTACATGGACGTATACAACCTCACCTCGAGGTCGATGAGGGAGCGGCTGAAGGATCTGGCCCGGGACCTGGCCGGAAAGGATCACATTTACATGATCGGCCGGGGGTTGCAGTACACCACGGCTCTCGAGGCTGCCCTCAAGGTGAAGGAGGTGTCTTACATCCACACCGAGGCCTTCGCCGGCGGCGAGCTGAAGCATGGGCCCCTGGCTCTGATCGAGGAGGGGACGCCCGTCTTCGTCTTCGTCTCCAGGGATAACGAGGATCGGATCGTGTCCAACGCCCAGGAGGTGAAGGCGAGGGGCGGATTTGTGATCGGAGTTTCCGATTGGAATAGCCCCGTCTTCGACCGATGGATCAAGGTTCCCGACTGCGGCGACCTAAACCCCGTCATCCAGGCGATACCGATGCAGGTTCTGGCTTACGAGCTCGCCATTCAGAGGAACCTAGATCCGGACAAGCCCCGGAATTTGGCGAAGAGCGTGACGGTGCTCTGAGCCGTCGGAGTTTGAGGGATTCTAATTTGTAGGCGCCACTTGCTAGGTGGGCGCCCGATCCCTCCGGGATCGGGTTGTATGCGGGGATCGCGGTGGAGGAGGTCGCCCCGGGTTCTTGAAGATGGGCAGGAGAGGGGGCGAGAGAAGACCGGACTGTTCGTTGTAGCAGGGCTCGACGCGCTGCAAGCTAGCCGATCGGACAAGGGTACTAGATCAGCACTTCAGTTTCACGAAAATTTCAGCAGGATGCCCCCGACTTCAGTTGGGGGAGGAATGCGCACCTACTCACGCTTCTCCTTGGCACCGAAATGTTCATCTCCATGCATCTTCGTGATGGTTATCCGATTCATCCTCAAGGGCCAAGAACGCTCCAGTATCGATGAAGATGCTTTTGGACATTATCCCTCATTATCGCATTCATAGAGATACTCATCATGGGCTTCCGCCAGGTCCCCTAAGCCCGAACGACCGGCTTTTCCTATTTGAAAGAAAGGATCCTTCATATACGCTTTTTTCTGCTCGAGGTAAGCTTGTATGGCCTCCGTCAGGGTCTCTTCGAGCTTTGTTCCTCGAGATCTCGCCAGCTGTTCAAATTCCTGGTAAGTGGCTTTATCAATCTCCACCGTAACGCTCTCACCCATGCTACACCACTCCCATTTTATAACACCATTTTTGCCTTCCTCAGCTCATCTTCGATAGCATTCCGCCCTCTGAGCAGTCTCCACCATTCAAAGCAATCTTGAGCATCACCGAGCTCACCATCTTCAAATGCCCTCAGAAACTCGTTCGAATCCATCCCGTATTTTCTCTCAAAATCTTTGATCTCGGCATCTGTTAGCCTTTTTTTCATCTCCAGGAGTCCGATCTCCCTCTGTAAGGACCTGCGAATTATAGGATCGACCTCTTCAGATGCGATTACGCTCATCAAGATACTAAGGGGCGCCGATTCGATATAAGAGTTCTGGAACGTTCTGTTCAACTTATCGGAGAGAAGAACGGCTGGCATGGGCGCTCTTCGTCAGGTCCCGAGAAGTGCTGGCCCCATCATCGCAAGCTGTGGTGCATGCTATTCGTTCGGCCCTCGCCCATCGAGGATCTCTCTCGCTTCGGCCAGATACTCCTCGTGCACCTCAATGCTCCTTTGCAGAAGCTTAATCGCCACGTCCAGGCTCTCTCCCAGCTCCTCGTGCCATTCTCCTCTCACGATCTTGAAGTAAGGAAACTCGCCCGTGGCCTCTGCCCAGCCGACCTCTAATTTGCGGACCTGGATCAAGCGGTCCCGTATCATGAGAGCCCTCACAAACTCTTCGAGAGCTTCCTCTTCTCCTTCGGCGACGATGGCGACGTCGTAGGGCTCCCGGTTCTCGACGGTGCCGGAGAGCTCGAGGTCCTGGGCGATCTTTTCGACCAGGTCCCGGAAGCCGACCTTTTGGACGCGTCCGGAGGCGATGATCTCGACTCGCTTCATGTCCATCTCCCGTAACGCTCGCCTTCCATGTCAGGATGTCGGTAGGAGCTCTTCCACCTTTTTCAGCCCCTTCTGATAGCAGATCGGCTCTGATCTGTTCCGGATAAAATAGAACTTCTATGGGCTTCGCCTTCGACTTTAGATCATAATCGCCTTGCCGCGTTCGATCCGCTGGAGGGCGAGGAGGCCATCGCTGATGATCTGGATCATGAGCGACTGGGAATAGTCCGTCGTGGAGACGATCCTGCCGTCGTACTCTTCGATTACAACATCGGATACCCTGACGTCTTTTGGCCTCTTCAAGGCGATAAGCTCTCGCAGCGCTGCGATCTGGTCGTCGTCCCCTTCTGCCATGACGGATACCACCTCCAACCCTCCATCGATTCTGTTGTAGGCGGCAAACCTCTCGATCCCCAGCTCCAGGGCGAGGTCGAGGAGGAAGACCCGATAGCCGACGTCGTGGACCTTTTCTCCATTAATCCTGGCTTTGAGTTTCATCTCATCCAGAAGAGGGGTTTTCCGTTGATTTATAAATTCTGGTGATGGATCGGGGGCGCCGGGCGCGAGCCGGCCGCCCCGGATTTTTGCGGAGGTGGCGAGGGGAGGCGCCCGAGGCCCGCCCACCCGGCGACGCCCTACGGGGAGCTGGCCCGACCGCGTCGCCCTCGACGCGTCTTTTTGAGGCGAATCGGACCTATCGTTGAAGGTCTGGCCTCGCCAGGCACCATCTACTTTAACCGTCATCCATCATATTGCCGAGGGCCCAAAAATACCTGGATGAGCTTGGCGAAGATGATATAAAGAAGATCGGATCGGGAATCGAGGAGTTGAAGAAGAATCCTTATCGATCAAGGCCCCTTGTCGATATCAAGAAGCTGAGAGGTTTTCGGTCTCCTCCAATGTACCGGCTCCGAGTGGGGAGGCATAGGCTGCGGTATTTCGTTGAGGAGGCCGAAAGAACGATATACGTAACCAATGCATTCTCCAGGTCTGGCGACACCGATTACCGATGAATGGATGTCGCCGATGAACGTATATATCAAATCGACTTAAATAAGAATGATAAGAACGGTGGTTATGAAAATGGGTGCCGTCGAGGTTAAGAAGGTTCAGGGCGAAGTTGATCGGAGTGAGGCGGCCTGCGTGGATGAGGAATACGAATATCTTCTCAAAAACAAGGATCAGGGCATCACCTTCGAAGAGTATTGCCGTCGACGCGGGATAAAGCTTTGAATAAGCCGCTGTGGTGGCTGAGATTTCTGATTCTTCCGTCTCTTTTTTTCGGTCGGTAACGGTCAATTCAAATTTGGAATGCGAGCGAGAATACCTGTCAGCGCGCCCGAGGCCCGCCCACCCGGCGGCGCCCTCGACGTCCGCCTCCGCCGGATAGAGGCGGGACCGCGGCGAGAGTGTTGTCGGCCCTGGGGGAGAAGGGCAGCCTCTGACCGCTTCAACGCCCCCCCCACCTTCGACTCCGCCCGAAGGATCGGCGGGCCCCTCCGGCACCGTGGACGGCTCCTGCTGTGGACGGATCCCGCCGGGAGGGGGGCGGGGGCGGAGCCGACGGATATCCTGAGGGCTATTTTCTTCTGATCCGGATCATCCTGGGGCGCGGGCTTTTTCGATTGGTCGGATCCAGGACTTCTGGATGGGTCCAGCGATGGTGGCGGGGAGAGCTGGGGGCGCCGGGCGCGGTCGGAGCCCACCGGCCGCCCCGCCCTCGACGTCCGCCTCCGCCGGATGGAGGCGGGACCGCGGCGAGGGTGAAGTCAGCCCTGGGGGAGAAGGGGATCCTCGGAGGGGCCGGGGCATATGCTCTTTTTATATTCGACCCCGACCGGCGGCCTCTGCTCCCCGCCTTTCGCCCTCCGGATGGCAGAACAGATGGCCTTCACCGCTCTTCCGCAAAAAAGGGGCCGCCGCCCTCGGGGGAGCCGACCTGGCCGCCCGCAGGACCCCTGGCGCCTGGATCGGAACTACGCACCTATCGCGCTGGGATCCGGACTGTACACCTTCGCTCCTGGATCAGGACCGTACACCCTCGCCCTCGAATCAAAACGTATTTGAGCTGTGGCGCAGAACTACTGGAATCGAGAGGGCGGTCGTCCTCTCAATGGTGGAGCCATCCGGGCCGAATTGATCCGATGATAGGAGGCGCGGGTGGGATTCGAGAGATGTTCTGCCATTCTTGCGACTTTCAATATGTTCTATCCTCGTGAGTCTTGGACGGTATTGCGCCTCGCATGTCAGGATGTCGGTCGAAGGGCTTTCAGCGGAGAGCTATAATCAGCTTTATCAGGTAATAGCTCCATTTCTCTGTTGAGGTGACGCGGGTTGGTTGAATATCTGGTCTCTTTGAAGATTGAAAAGTTGGAAGAGGGCGTGTATCTTGCGACCAGCGACGATCTGCAGGGACTGGTGGCCCAGGGACGGACGATATCCGATACTGTCGAGATAGCTCAGGATGTGGCTCGAAATCTCATCGAATCGCGTCTATTGCGCAAGGAGATCCTCTGCCCGATGGGATAGCTCCAGCGACAAAGCCCGTCCAGAACCTTGAGATACCTGTAACCGTGTCGGTTTGACCAAGCTTCCAGTCTTGACCGCCGCTCAGATGATCCCATGGGCTCGGCAGCATTGCGAACGCGTTGATTCCCATGAAAACTATTATCTTCATCCAACATGCGTCGGATCGTCTGAAAGAGAGGGGCATATCGCCAGAGGCCATCGAAGAGACGATCAGAAATCCGGACTATCTCGATTTTGGGGACGAAAAGCGGAGAGTCGCACAAAAGCTGATGAGTGGAAAGTTGTTAAGGGTTATATACGAGGATGAGAAAGATGCTATTGTGATAATAAGCGCATATAGCACCTCAAAAATTGAGAAATATTTGGGATGATCTTGATGAAGATTTCGTATGATCCAAAATATGATGTTCTATATCTCAACTTCTCGGAGAACAAGATAGTTGATACCATCGAGGTGGATCGTGGCATCTTGATCGATCATGGCGAGAAGGGCGAGATGGTAGGAATCGAGATAATCAACGCCTCAAAGCTGATAAGATCGAAGCCACTTCAAGAGATCGTTATCAAAATAGAGGAAGAGGCGGAGGCCTGAACGAGGGTTTGTTCGGCGCTCCAATGATAAAAACGCTGACGGCGGCGCAAAACATGCCTCAAAGCTTGCTCTGGGGTGCGCCGGAGCAAATCGACTTATCGCCAACGAGCTGTGCTAACCATTGCCCTTAATCTCTGCGATGGCGGCCTTGATCTCGGAGATCTCTCAGAGGACTTAGCTCGTGCTTCTCCTCTAGCTCTCGCGGCATGCCTCTATCCGGGGATCGGATTGAGAATCACCGTTCGATTCTGCACATCGATAGTTCTGATCTGGTTCATCGAGGATCTTTCTGGCCTCGGCCAGGCACTTCTCGTTCGCCTCTATGCTCCTCTGTAGCAAAGCGATCACCACATCCAAAAACTCCTCCATCTCTTCGTGCCAGTTTCCTCTCAGGACCTTGAAATATGGGAACTCGCCTGTTGCCTCCTCCCAGTTGACTTCCAGGTCCCGAACCTTGATCAGACCGTCCTCTATCCTAAGAGCCTTCACAAACTCCTCAAGGGCCCCTTCCTCCCCTTCGGCGATGATTCTTATATCAAAGGGCTCTTGATTCTGAACGGTTCCGCAGAGCCCGAGGTCCCGGCCCATCTCTTGAACTACGTTTCGAAACCCGACCCGCTGGACGCGTCCGGAAGCGATGATCTCGACTCGTTGCATATCTCGCTAGCAATAGGCTCTTCTGCCATGTTAGGGTGTCGGTCGGGCCTTTCTGCCTTTTCCAGCCCCCTCTGATGGTAGATCGGCTCTGATCTGTTACGAGCCGGTACGGTGGGATAAAATAGATTTTCTATGGGCCCGCCTTCGATTTCAGCTCATCGTCGCCTTATGGCGTTCGATCCGCTGGAGGGTGAGGAGGCCATCGCTGACGATCTGGACCATGAGCGACTGGGAATAGTCCGTCGTGGAGACGATCCTGCCGTCGTACTCTTCGATTGGAGCATCGGATACTCTGGCGTCTCCGGGCCTAATCGAAGCGACCAGCTCTCGCAACGCTGCGATCTGGTCGTCGTCCCCCTCCGCCATGACGGATACCACCTCCAACCCTCCATCGATTCTGCTCTTGGCGGCAAACCTCTCGATCCCCAGCTCCAGGGCGAGGTCGAGGAGGAAGACCCGATAGCCGACGTCGTGGACCTTTTCTCCATTAATCCTGGCTTTGAGTTTCATCTCATCCAGAAGAGGGGTTTTCCGTTGATTTATAAATTCTGGTGATGGATCGGGGGCGCCGGGCGCGAGCCGGCCGCCCCGGATTTTTGCGGAGGTGGCGAGGGGAGGCGCCCGAGGCCCGCCCACCCGGCGACGCCCTCCGGTGGTCCGGCCTCCTCTTACCTCCCCACCCATGACCACGCCGTCGTCCCGTCGCATCTCCGGCCGGGAGTCGGAGATGTCGCGCAACGCTCCCTGAATTATCATGATTAATCTGTGAGACGATGGCCACGTTGGGCAGTATGCGGCTCATCTCGCGGAATCTTCTTCAAGGTCCGTCAATAGTATGACCGACGGCGTTGGACCTCTTCTTTCAGCCACACTATTCCAGAACTTCTTATCAGCTGTTATGAACTCAAAGCCGATCTCCTCCGCCAAAGCGAGATATATGGCATCATAACAGGTTACATCGAGGGTCTTTGCCAGATCGATAGCCTTTGCCAGAAGAGAATATGTCGGCGTAATGATCACGATTCCGATATCAAATAACGTCTGAATGGCTTCCTTGATCTCTTTGGCGGTGAAGCTTGGATTATATCTCAAAGCATTGGCCACCTCCATCAACAGGAGATCCGGAACCACTATCTCACGTTCTCCTCTGTAGAACTCCTCCCGGAGCCTGAGGGCCTGGGAAGTCCCTTCCTCGTCCAAAAACCATTTAAGGATCACCGAGGCGTCAAGGACGTTCATCGAGCCTCGCGCCACTTCCTGATCTGTAAGACGCTATCCCATCCTGCTGTGGCCTGGTGACCTCTCCTGATCGCATCCTGTTTCTCCATAGCAGATCTTTTTTTATCCGTCTCCCGCAACCTCGCTCCAGACAAATAGCTGATGCGTTTCTCGATCAGGGTCATATGGTCATATTCGCTTTGTGCCTTATTCACAGAAAGACCGCCTCCTTTTATGGGATCTCCTTTTCCGCCGGAACGGATACCACCTCCTATCCACCATTTATTTTGGCCTTGGCGGCAAACCTCTTGATCCATAGCTCCAGGGCGAGGTCGAGGAGGAAGACCCGATAGCCGACGTCTTGGACTTTATCTATCTTAATCCTGGCTTCGCGGCTATCATCTCATCCAGAAGAGGGGTTGTCCGTTGATTTATAAATTCTGGTGATGGATCGGGGGCGCCGGCCGTGAGCGGGGTGGGGGCGGCTACGCCCAGCAATCCCGCCACCGGGCGCGGTCGGAGCCCATCGGCCGCGCCGCCCTCGACGTCCGCCTCCGCCGGATGGAGGCGGGACCGCGGCGAGGGTGAAGTCGGCCCTGGGGGAGAAGGGGATCCTCTGAGGGCCTGGGGCATAGGCTCTTTTTTATAATCGATCTCTACCGGCGGCCTCTGCTCACCGCCTTTCGACCTCGGGATGGCAGAACCGATAGACTCCGCCGCTCTTTCCGCAAAAGAGGGCCGTCCCCTCCTCCGGCGCCGCCCTCGGGGGGAGCCGGGCCGGCCGCCTCCCGCTCCCTGGCCCTCTCTCCTTCTCCCCTCTCCCCGAATCTTCTCACTCCCAACCGTCTCCCCTCGACGCCACCTTCCCCGGCACGTCACCCGACGCTAGAAGATACCTCCCCCCCTTCTCCTGCCGGGGACGAGAAGACTTATATCAAAATAAGCCCCAGACCTCCATCTATGGAGCGGTTTGTGATCTTCGTCTCGGGGCGGGTCCAGAAGGTCGGCTACAGGTCCAAGGTCATAGCCCTGGCTCGGGATATGGGGATCACCGGGTGGGTTGGAAACCTCCCCGACGGGAGGGTGCAGGTCGTCGCCGAGGGAGATGCTGCGGCCCTGGACCGCTTCGCCTCCGCCCTGAAGGTCAAAAACGCCCTCATCGACGTATACGATGTCAAGGTGGAGCGGCAAGATGCCACCGGCGAGTTCAAGGCCTTCTCAAAGCTCGTCGATGAGCTGGAGACGGACGCGAGGCTCGACAGGTCCGCCGAGCTCCTCAAAGAGCTGATAGACGTCACCAAAGCCGGGTTCGGCGACTTGGGGCGTAAGATGGACATGATGCTCGACAAGCAGGACGAGACCATAATGGCGATCAAGGGGATCGATTCCAAGATGGACCGGATGCTCGATAAGCAGGACCAGATGCTCGACAAGCAGGACGAGACGACGGAAGAGGTCCGGGGGCTGCGGACCGACATGAAGGGCAACATCGATATGCGGCTTGAGCGGATCGAGACGGCCCTGAAGGAGAAGGGGATCATCTGAGGGGCCGGGGCGCCGGGCCGTCCCCCCTCCTCCTCCCTTCCCCCCTCTCCTCCTCTCTCCCCGCCCCTACCTTCTCCTTTCCACCTCCTCCCTAGGCGTCGCCACACCGGGCGCGCCGCCCTCGACACTAACCATTGCCCTTAATCTCTGCGATGGCGGCCTTTATCTCAGCGGATCTCCCGGCTGAGCTCTTCGTACTTCTCCTCCAGGCTGCCGCTCTTGAGGGTAGATATGATCTCCTCCCTCTCGCGGCGTGCCTCATATCGAGCAGCCGAGACCTCTTCCTTTATGGCCCCTATCTCGGAGGTGTCCTCCTTGATATTTTTGAGGATAGATATTGTAGTGTCCTGCTTTTCCAGCATCTTCTTTCCTATGGCCACATTCTCCCTGCCAAGCGCCACGTTCTCCCTGCCAAGCGCAAGATTCTCCTCGCCGATCTCTATGCTTCTGTAGAGCAGGCCCACCGCCACGTCGAAACGCTCCCCAAGCTCCTCATGCCAATCTCCTCTCAGGATCTGGAAGTAGGGAAACTCGCCGGTCGCCTCCGACCATCGGACCAAAAGGTCCCTGACCCGGATCGGTCCTCTCTCCACCTTGAGGCCTTCGACGAACGCCTGGAGGGCCCCCTCCTCCCCTTCGGCCACGATCCTAACGTCGTAGGGCTTCTGGTTCTCGACGGTCCCCGAGAGGCCGAGGTCCTGGGCAATCTTTTCGACCAGGTCCCGGAAGCCGACCCGCTGGACCCGTCCGGAAGCGATGATCTCGACTCGTTGCATATCTCACCAATAGTAGACTCTTCTGCCATGTTAGGATGTCGGTCGTAGACCACCGGCCTTTCCGCCCTCGACGTCCGCCTCCGCCGGATGGAGGCGGGACCGCGGCGAGGGTGAAGTCAGCCCTGGGGGAGAAGGGGATCCTCTGAGGGCCTGGGGCATAAGCTCTTTTCAGATTCGGTCTCGACCGGCAGCCTCGGCCTCGCGCCTTTCGACCTCGGGATGGCAGAACCGATAGCTGGCCACCGCTCTTCCGCAAACGGGGGCCGCCGCCCTCGGGGAAGCCGGTCCGGCGGCCCGGAGGACCCAGGGCGCCTCGATCGGGACAATGCACCTTCGCTCCTGGATCAGGACCGTACACCCTTCATCTCGGATCGAAACGTATTTGAGCTGTGGCGCAGAACCACTGGAATCGAGAGGGAGGTCGCCCTCAATGGTGGAGCCATCCGGGCCGAATTGATCCCATGATAGGAGGCGCGGGTGGGATTCGAGAGATGTTCTGCCATTCTTGCGACTTTCAAAATGTTCTATCCTCGTCAGTCTTGGACGGTATTGCGCCTCGCATGTCAGGATGTCGGTCGAAGGGCTTTCAGCGGGGAGCTATAATCAGCTTTATCAGGTAATAGCTCCATTTCTCTGTTGAGGTGACGCGGGTTGGTTGAATATCTGGTCTCTTTGAAGATTGAAAAGTTGGAAGAGGGGTGTATCTTGCTACCAGCGACGATCTGCAGGGACTGGTGGTCCAGGGACGGACGATATCCGATACCGTCGAGGATAGCTCAGGACGTGGCTCGAAATCTCATCGAATCGCGTCTATTGCGCACGGAGATCCTCTGCCCGATGGGATAGCTCCAGCGACAAAGCCCTTCAAGAACCTTGAATGAGTATGAGTTCTACTCTGACCCGCATACGATCCTTAATTGAACGGGACCAGTTCCTCATATCAAATCACGCCAGAGCTAGGATGTTTCAGAGGAATATATCAACTGAGGACATGCGGAAAATGGTCGTTGATGGAGAGGTGATTGAAGAATATGCAGATGATCACCCTTGTCCCTCCTATTTGATCTTAGGGTTTTCGGAACATATTCCATTTCATCTCGTCGTAGCAGAGTGCGAAGACCACGCCAGAATAATCACAATATATATGCCTGACGAAGAAAAATGGATAAATTACAAGAAAAGAAGACTCTGATCAATATGATCCCAGATAAATGCAGCCTCTGCGGTGGGAAGCTTCTCAAGGGCAAGACAGAGTTCTTGGTCAAGGTGGAGGATGAGATCATCTCCATCAAGGAAGTCCCTGCCTATATCTGTGATGATTGCGGCGAGGCCTATTTCACCCCCGAGGTATCAAGGAAGATTGACGTGGTCATGAAGAAGTTCCATCAGGGAAAGCTCCTGGCCAGGCCAATCCCCGCGGGCGAGGTGGAGCTCACCATTTGACGGGAGATATTAATCTTGGAAAAGAGTGAGGTGGATGGGTTGGCATGGGCGCTTTATTACAAGTCCAGAGAAGTTCTGGCCATCGGCAGAGAGGAGCTGGAAGATCTGGAAGAGATACGCGATAAGGTATGGATGGAAGAGAAGAAGGGATTAAGCTTTGCGGATTTCAATTCGGTGAGGTAGGATATGTTCGAAGATCGGATAGTAATCGATCCCGAAGTGAGGCACGGAAAGCCGATCATAAGAGGGACCAGGGTTCCCGTAGATCTGATTCTGGGAGCTCTTGCCGCTGGGATGGACCCGGCAGAAATAGCGTCCGAGTACGATATAGAAAAGGAGGATATACTGGCCTCCCTGGGATATGCGGCGAAGATCGTAGCTTTGGAAGAGATCGGCGCCTATGCCTGATCTAAAATTCCTCCTCGACGCAGATATGCCTCGATCGACGGGAGAGTTGATCAAATCTCTCGGTTACGATATCGAGGACGTCAGAGATATTGGTATGAGGGCAGCAAAGGATCAGGATATCATCGATTATGCCATCAAAACAAACAGGATCATAGTGACAAGAGACACCGATTTTGGAGAGGTGCTCAGGTATCCCGATCATCCTGGGGCTATAGTTCTCAGGTTCCCCTATACGTTCACGGCGAAGGAACTGAACCGAGAATTGAAGAACTTCCTGAATTCTATCGAGAAAGGCAAGTTGACAAAGGCTATAGTGATCGTGGAATTGGGGCGGTACAGGAGAAGGCCGATTTGATTCGCTGATGCTCGACTGAGCTTCTGTCCCAGCGATCAAGCCGTCCTTCGTGAGTGCGGTCCTGGATCGGAAGGCATTCTTACGGCTCCAATTATAGTGATGGATCGGGAGTGTCGGGCGCGGTCGGAGCCCATCGACCTTTCCGCCCTCGACTTCCGCCTCGGCCGGATGGAGGCGGGACCGCGGCGAGGGTGTTGTCGGCCCTGAGGGAGAAGGGGATCCTCTGAGGGCCTGGGGCATAGGCTCTTTTTTATAATCGATCTCTACCGGCGGCCTCTGCTCCCCGCCTTTCGACCTCGGGACGGCTGAACCGATAGACTCCGCCGCTCTTTCCGCAAAAGAGGGCCGTCCCCTCCTCCGGCGCCGCCCTCGGGGGGAGCCGGGCCGGCCGCCTCCCGCTCCCTGGCCCACTCTCCTTCTCCCCGAATCTTCTCACTCCCAACCGTCTCCCCTCGCCGCCACCTTCCTCAGAGCGTCACCCGACACTAGAAGATGCCACCTTCCCCTTATCCTGCCGGGGACGAGAAGACTTATATCAAAATACGCTACTATGCTCAGCTGATGGAAGGTTATTTGATCTGGGTTTCCGGAGATGTCCAAAAATATGAATACAGAATCCGGGTTGTCACGATGGCAAGGGCCTTGGGGATCAAAGGGATGGTCCAGACCCTTCCCGACGGAAGGGTGAAGGTCATGGCCGAGGGCGAAGAGGCCGACCTGGAGAGGTTCGCCGAAGCCCTGAAGATGGAAAACAGCTTCTTTTGGGTATCGAGCGTTGAGATAAAGCGCTTTAATCCACATGGAGATTTCAATGACTTCTATCTGGCCTTAACTGAAAGGGATTACGAATTTTGGCTGGATGAATGGATAAAATATCTCGAAGAGCTGCTGGACGTCACCAAAGAGGGGTTTGAGCGGGTAGTAAGAGGTACCGATAGAAACCCCCCCCTTTAGGGAGGGGAGCATTCACCAATGATGGATAAAAATAACCGGATTCAAGACCAGATGCTCGACAGGCAGGACGAGACGACGGGAGAGGTCCGGGGGCTGCGGTCCGACCTGAAAGAGAGCCTCGACTTCCGCCTCCGCCGGATGGAGGCGGGACCGCGGCGAGGGTGTTGTCGGCCCTGAGGGAGAAGGGGATCTTCGGAGGGTTTGGGGCATAATCTCTTTTCATATTCGTCCCCGACCGGTGGCCTCGGCCTCGCGCCTGTCGACCTCGGAATGGCAGAACCTAAAGCGTCCGCCGCTCTTCCGCAAAAAGGGGGGCCAAGGCGGCGCGAAGGGTTGCGAATATCCCTCGAAATAGCGAGATCGAGCGATGGGCTCTTCGCCGGGTGGCAAGGAGGGGCGAAATATTCAGATTGGCAAAATTTGGGAGGAGGGCCATTTTTTGGGGTATGGAGCCCCTTTTTCTGCATGAGATGAAGATGTTTTCAAAATATGGTTAAGTTCAAATCAAAAAAAAGTCTGACGGCGGCGCAAATGCCCCCGCAGATTGTTCTGGGGCGCGCCCGGAGCAACTCGACTTATCGCCGCCGAGTTCAGCTCACTTTCGCCCTTATCTCGGCGATGGCCGCCTTGATCTCGGCGATCTCCCGGCTGAGCTGCTCGTACTTCTCCTCCAGGCTGCCGCTTTTGAGGGTTGATATGATCTCTTCTCTCTCGCGGCGTGCCTCATATCGAGCAGCTGAAACCTCTTCCTTTATGGCACCTATCTCGGAAGTGTCCTCTTTGATATTTTTGAGGATAGATATTGTAGTGTCTTGCTTATCAAGCATCTGGTCTTGCTTATCGAGCATCATCCTTCCTATGGCCAGATTTTCCCTTCCTATGGCCAGATTTTCCCTTCCTATGGCCACGTTCTCCCTGCCAAGCGCCAGGTTCTCCTCGCCGATCTCTATGCTTCTGTAGAGCAGCCACGCCGACACGTCGAAACGCTCCACCAGCTCCTCCTGCCAGTCTCCTCTCAGGATCTGGAAGTAGGGAAACTCGCCGGTCGCCTCCGACCATCGGACCAAAAGGTCCCTGACCCGGATCTGTCCTCTCTCCACCTTGAGGCCTTCGACGAACGCCTGGAGGGCCCCCTCCTCCCCTTCGGCCACGATCCTGACGTCGTAGGGCTTCTGGTTCTCGACGGTCCCCGAGAGGCCGAGGTCCTGGGCAATCTTTTCGACCAGGTCCCGGAAGCCGACCCGCTGGACCCGTCCGGAGGCGATGATCTCGACTCGTTGCATATCTCACCAATAGTAGACTCTTCTGCCATGTTAGGATGTCGGTCGGAGACCACCGGCCTTTCCGCCCTCGACCTCCGCCTCGGCCGGATGGAGGCGGGACCGCGGCGAGGGTGTTCTCGGCCCTGAGGGAGAAGAGGATCCTCGGAGGGCCTGGGGCATAGGCTCTTTTTTATAATCGATCTCTACCGGCGGCCTCTGCTCACCGCCTTTCGACCTCGGGATGGCAGAACCGATAGACTCCGCCGCTCTTTCCGCAAAAGAGGGCCGTCCCCTCCTCCGGCGCCGCCCTCGGGGGGAGCCGGGCCGGCCGCCTCCCGCTCCCTGGCCCTCTCTCCTTCTCCCCTCTCCCCGAATCTTCTCACTCCCAACCGTCTCCCCTCGACGCCACCTTCCCCGGCACGTCACCCGACGCTAGAAGATACCTCCCCCCCTTCTCCTGCCGGGGACGAGAAGACTTATATCAAAATAAGCCCCAGACCTCCATCTATGGAGCGGTTTGTGATCTTCGTCTCGGGGCGGGTCCAGAAGGTCGGCTACAGGTCCAAGGTCATAGCCCTGGCTCGGGATATGGGGATCACCGGGTGGGTTGGAAACCTCCCCGACGGGAGGGTGCAGGTCGTCGCCGAGGGAGATGCTGCGGCCCTGGACCGCTTCGCCTCCGCCCTGAAGGTCAAAAACGCCCTCATCGACGTATACGATGTCAAGGTGGAGCGGCAAGATGCCACCGGCGAGTTCAAGGCCTTCTCAAAGCTCGTCGATGAGCTGGAGACGGACGCGAGGCTCGACAGGTCCGCCGAGCTCCTCAAAGAGCTGATAGACGTCACCAAAGCCGGGTTCGGCGACTTGGGGCGTAAGATGGACATGATGCTCGACAAGCAGGACGAGACCATAATGGCGATCAAGGGGATCGATTCCAAGATGGACCGGATGCTCGATAAGCAGGACCAGATGCTCGACAAGCAGGACGAGACGACGGAAGAGGTCCGGGGGCTGCGGACCGACATGAAGGGCAACATCGATATGCGGCTTGAGCGGATCGAGACGGCCCTGAAGGAGAAGGGGATCATCTGAGGGGCCGGGGCGCCGGGCCGTCCCCCCTCCTCCTCCCTTCCCCCCTCTCCTCCTCTCTCCCCGCCCCTACCTTCTCCTTTCCACCTCCTCCCTAGGCGTCGCCACACCGGGCGCGCCGCCCTCGACACTAACCATTGCCCTTAATCTCTGCGATGGCGGCCTTTATCTCAGCGGATCTCCCGGCTGAGCTCTTCGTACTTCTCCTCCAGGCTGCCGCTCTTGAGGGTAGATATGATCTCCTCCCTCTCGCGGCGTGCCTCATATCGAGCAGCCGAGACCTCTTCCTTTATGGCCCCTATCTCGGAGGTGTCCTCCTTGATATTTTTGAGGATAGATATTGTAGTGTCCTGCTTTTCCAGCATCTTCTTTCCTATGGCCACGTTCTCCCTGCCAAGCGCCAGGTTCTCCTCGCCGATCTCTATGCTTCTGTAGAGCAGGCCCACCGCTACGTCGAAACGCTCCCCAAGCTCCTCCTGCCAGTCTCCTCTCAGGATCTGGAAGTAGGGAAACTCGCCGGTCGCCTCCGACCATCGGACCAAAAGGTCCCTGACCCGTATCGGTCCTCTCTCCACCTTGAGGCCTTCGACGAACGCCTGGAGGGCCCCCTCCTCCCCTTCGGCCACGATCCTGACGTCGTAGGGCTTCTGGTTCTCGACGGTCCCCGAGAGGCCGAGGTCCTGGGCAATCTTTTCGACCAGGTCCCGGAAGCCGACCCGCTGGACCCGTCCGGAGGCGATGATCTCGACTCGTTGCATATCTCACCAATAGTAGACTCTTCTGCCATGTGAGGATGTCGGTCGGAGCCCATCGGCCCTTCCGCCCTCGACGACCGCCTCCGCCGGATGGAGGCGGGACCGCGGCGAGGGTGTTCTCGGCCCTGAGGGAGAAGGGGATCCTCGGAGGGCCTGGGGCATAAGCTCTTTTCAGATTCGGTCTCGACCGGCAGCCTCGGCTTCGCCCTTTCAGAACCGGGATGGCGGAACCGATAGCCTCCACCGATCTTTCCGCAAACGGGGGCCGCCGCCTTCCGGGGGCTTCGGACCGACCTGAAAGGGAGCCTCGACGTCCGCCTCAGCCGCCGCCCTCCGGCGAGCCGGCCCGGCCGGGGGGGCATTTCCGCTTCGATCGTAAAGTATTTGAGCTGTGGTGCGAAAGCCCCTTCAGCGAGAGGGTGATGGTCCTCTTTTGGGTGGAGCCATCCGGGCCGAATTGATCCGATGATAGGAGGCTCGGGTGTAGATTCGGCGGGGTTGGGCGCCTCTGTGACAGTTTTCAAAATGTTCTATTCTTCTGGAGGGGGGGGGCTTCGGCGGGCCTTGCGCCCGATCCCTTCGGGATCGGGTTCGTATGCGGGGAACGCGGAAGCAATAAATTGATGCTTTATTTCTTCTCGTTAAAACTATTGCTCTGAAAATTTGAGGTTGACCTGATGATTCCTGTAGCAAAGCCTATTCTCTCCGGCGATGAGCTGGACGAGATCAGGGCGGTTCTGGAGAGCGGGATCTTGGCCCAGGGGGAGACTGTGGCTCGGTTCGAGGATAGGTTCGCCGAGTACGTCGGCACCGATTACGGCGTCGCCGTCAGCAACGGCACCACCGGCCTTCACGCCGCCCTCGCCGCCCTGGGCGTAGGAGAGGGGGACGAGGTGATCACAACCCCCTTCTCCTTCATCGCCACCGCCACCAGCATATTGATGCAGAGGGCTAGGCCCGTCTTCTGCGACATCGACCCCGAGACCTACAACATCGATCCCGACGGGATCGAAGATGCAATAACCGAGAAGACGAAGGCCATAATCGTGGTCCACCTCTACGGCCTCCCTTGCGACATGAACCCCATCATGGAGATCGCCGAAGAGAGGGGCCTTGTGGTCATAGAGGACGCCTGCCAGGCCCACGGCGCCGAGTACCACGGCCAACGGGCCGGGTCCATCGGGGACGCCGGGGTCTTCAGCTTCTACCCCACAAAGAACATGACCACCGGCGAGGGGGGGATGATCACCACCAACGACCCCAAGGTCGCAGAGCGGGCGAGGATGATCCGAAACCACGGCCAGAGCGAGAGGTACATCCACCCCATCCTCGGCTACAACTATCGGATGACCAACCTCGCCGCGGCCATCGGCCTATCTCAGCTGAAGATGATAGACCATTTCAACGAGAGGAGGCGGGAGAACGCGAGGTTCTACGACGAGAACCTGAACCTCGAAGCGCCGATCGTCCCCGACGGCTGCAAGCACGTCTACCACCAATACACCATCCAGGTGGAGGATAGAGACGCTTTCACCAGGCACCTGGAAAAAGAGGGCGTGGGATACGGCATTCATTACCCTACCCCCATACACCAGCAGCCCCTGATGGGTGAGTACAACCGCCAGTCCTTCCCCCGAGCCGAGGAGGCGAGCAGAAGGGTCGTCTCGATCCCCGTCCATCCGGCCCTCACCGATGAAGATAGGGAGCAGGTCGTCCGGGCGGTGAACGGCTATGTCTGACCCCGTATTCCGGGGCGACGTCCGGCTCGGGAAGGGCTCTATCATCCAGGAGAACGTGATCATAGGCTCCGAGGAGGGGACGGTGATTATAGGAGATGAGGCGATCATCCGGAGCGGGACGGTCATCTACCCCCAGGTCCGGATCGGGGACCGGTTCCGGACCGGCCACCACGTCCTCATCCGGGAGAAGACCACCATCGGCGATGACGTCCTCATCGGGACGAACTCGGTGGTGGACGGGAGCTGCACCATTGGGAACAGGGTCAGCGTCCAGACCGGGGTCTACATCACCACCAACACCACCCTCGAGGATGACGTCTTTATGGGGCCCTGCTCGGTCACCTCCAACGACAAGTACATGGTCAGGGGGGCGGAGCTGATAGGACCCGTGATCAAGAGGGGCGCTCGGATCGGGGCCAACGCCGTCATCCTGCCGGGGGTGGTCGTCGGCGAGGGGGCTGTGGTGGGTGCGGGGGCGGTGGTGACGCGGGATGTAGGGGATGGAGAGACGGTGGTGGGGAATCCGGCTTATATACGTTTGACAACCTAAACGGCAAGAATCACGGAGTTGCCATGGACTCGAAACTACCAACCATTTTGGACTATAGAGCAATGGCTAGATCGGCGAGGGACCCCCTATACAGAAACTCGTTCTTCATGGCCATTACCAATATTTTCAACGCCGGATGCGGTTTCTTTTTCTGGATGATCGCAGCAAGACTCTACACCATAGAGGAAGTGGGACTTGCGACAGCCCTTATATCGTCCCTGGGACTTGTTATCCTTTTCTCAAGGCTCGGCTTAGATTTCTCGATCATTCGCTTCTTCCCATCGAATGATAAGGCGAAGGTCTACGGAACGTGTCTCGTCATCACCACAATCACTTCGCTTTTGGTCGGTGCTACCTTTATAATATTGGTAGAATTCATTTCCCCATCCTTGGCCTTCTTGAAGAAGCCGGAGTATGCGCTCGCATTCCTTTTCATCGTGGTTGCGAATTCCGTTGCGGCCATAACCGGAAGCGCATTCGTCGCCGATAGAAAAGCAGACCACTACCTCTTTCAGAATATATTCATGGCGCTGAGGATACCCTTTTTGATCCCTCTCGCTTTCCTCGGGACTTTTGGAGTCTTCGGCTCTGTGGGGCTCTCCTTTATGATTGCATCGTTTTTCGCCCTTATAGTCCTTCAAAGGAGCATAACTGCAATCAGGCCTCGAATCAGCGCGGATTTCATCAAGAAATCTTTCAGGTTCAGTTCTTGGAACTATGCGTCAAACATTCTATCAATAGCGCCACTTTTGATCTTGCCTCTCATGATTCTAAAGATGCTGGGGGAAGCGGAAGCTGCAAAGTACTACATAGCCTTCGCTATCGGAAACCTTGTTCTGATTGTACCTCAATCCTTGGGCACTTCCATCTTTGTTGAAGGGAGCCACGGTGAGAAGCTAAAGAAGAGCGTGGTGAGATCTGGTATCGCGAGCCTAATAATTTTAGTCCCGTCAGTGTTGGTAATAGTCCTCTTTGGAGATTGGTTATTGGGATTACTTAGGGAAGAGTATTTGGAGGCATTCAATCTATTAAGGGTTCTGGCTCTATCGAGCTTTCTGGTGGTAGTGTATTGTTTATTTGTACCCATTCAAAATGTGAGAATGAAGGTGACTAGCATAGTGATGCTAAATGCAGCCAGGTGCCTACTGCTGCTTGGACTAAGTTACATACTCATACTCCAATATGGTATCCTAGGGGTTGGGTACGGCTGGATGGCAACCTATGGAATCATTACCTTAGGAGTTGGTCTGTTTGCAAGAAAAGAGGGGTGGGTATAATACTTCAACGAAGATTCGTAGCAGCTTCATTATTAGTATTCACAGTTGTTACAATAGAGTTTTTTTTACATGATACTATAGATTCGTTTAACTTCAAAGACTTCGCCCTAATGGAGCATTACAAGCAGAACGGAAAAATACCTGAGACGGAGCTGTTTTTTTCAAATAATCCTATTGGATACCGAGGATTTTATGCCATTGGTATAATTCTTATGCATATTTGTGGAATCTCCTGGAATCATTTACCATTTTTGCCTATAATGCCATTAGCTGCTTTACTAATATATATAAATATTAAGAGAAGCGTAGATTATATTGGGTCTTGTTTGTTGCTCCTATGCATAATACTTAATGTTAATAATTATGCAACGTTGTTCTGTTTTTATGTCCACGGAGTGGGATTATTGTTATTTATGTTTACGATTTTTATAATTTTTCATACAAAAATTAGTGGTGCCCGGAGTTCCTTAATTCTTGTATCAATCATCGCTTTGAATTATATGACATATAAGGCAACTCTGTGGATGCTCGTTTTATTAATATCTTTATGTATTATATACTATATAGTATATAATAAATCTGAATATAACCAAATAAAAATCGCTGCGATATTGATCATATTCACGTTATTATTTAATCAATTTGTTTATAGCAATGTATTTCCCCTATTTGACCGTTTAGGTGATTTTGAGCCAGGTGTGGACAGAATAATGTCCCGCATATTTTTTCAAGAAATAACAACTTATGATGCATTAAATGATTTATATTATGCACCCCCATCTATATGGACCCTCTCTAAACTAATCATATTTGCCACATTTATCACAACAGTTATAATATATTTTGTAGATTTATGGAAATCTAAGACGTTTCGAGATCATAGAACAATTGGTATAGACGATGTCGTATCTATTGTATTGCTTTCTGTTGGGATTTCAAGTGTGTTTATATATAATATACTTGGATTTTTTGAATACAAGATTTTACTACTGTTTGGATCTTTTGTTAATATACGCCTGTTAAAATCGAACTATAAATCTATAGTGATACCACTGTTAATTCTGATTATCCTTTTGAATCTGCTTTATTTTCCGTTATCTATAGCTTATAAGTTTGAAGTGAGCCATAAGGACAACAACTATTTCAGTTATATAGGCCCAAGCGCTGAATGGCTTATTTCGTTCTCGAGTGATAGTATGCATATTAAGACAGATGTATTAACTGCAGGCTATTTCATAGGAGTCAAGAGTGAAAGAAAAAGTCTGATTGACTACCCCAATTATATGCTGCGTGATGATATATTGGACTTATTGGGCAAAGATCAATTAAAAACAAATACATATTACTTGATTAATTATAAGCTAGACTTCGTATCGATCACGGGATGGAATGTATTACGATCTCTTAATAATTTGATGTCTATTATGGAGTCCAACCATCACTTAAATAAGATCTACACCTCGAGGGACGTTGTAATCTACAATTCATAGCCCTAAACTCCGATATAATTCCAAATAGCTTTGAGTCATCTGCTCTAGCGTAAAATCGCGTGATATAATTTTTCGGTTATATAGACCCATTTTTGAAAGTGTATCTCGATCTTCTGCACCATATTTGATTTTGTATACAAAATCGCTAACATCATCTACATTGCATAATAACCCGCCTTTCCCGTTTTCGACAAGCTCGGGTATCGAAGATGTATTTGTAGCTATAACCGGTTTGGCACAAGCCATTGCTTCAAGGACAGTCAATGGTAGTCCTTCTAATCTAGACGGAAATAAAAACGCATCACAAATATTATATAAATCAATTAGCGTACGCTCACTTACTCTACCCACTGTAACAATATTATCTGATGTTTTTTGGACGTTTTTGCTTAAACCAGATGTTGTTATCAACATAAATTCATCGCCGAGTTGTCTCATAATTTTATATAATAGATCGATACCTTTTCGTTTATTTAAATTGCCTACGAACAGCAATATGAATGTTTTATCGTTAAATCCATAGTCAATCTTTTTGACCGGGGTGGGTTTGAATACGTTAATATCAACGCCATTATAAATTACTATCGAATCATTATATCCAAATGCATCGTCCAATTTATGTTTAGAATATTCGCTAACACTCACGACTTTATCTGCTTTATTTAAGGATAATTCCTCATAATGGAATATCAATTTATGAAATAACCTCTGCTGAAATGTTTTATATTTATTATAAGAAATGTCATGTACAACGAGATGGCTAGTAACTACAAGGGGTTGATCTGTTTTGAATGCGTAACCATTCCATGTGGTTGATTGAACAACTTCTAAACTATTTTTGTTTGTAGAATTGCTCTTATATTTCAGAGCATACGGGAAAAATTGATAATAGGGAGGATATATCTCTAATGATACTAAATCATTATTACTGCTAAGCTGATTATAGAAATTTTTAGCCCATATATCCACCCCAGATCCACCTGAAATCTGCCTTATTGCGACTTTAATGGGGATCACCTCCACGTAATACGTTTTTATATACATTCAATATTTTCATAGTTATTGATCTGTTGGAAAATCCAAGCTGCATTAATAATCGTATACTATTCTCAGAAAGGTATTCCCTCAATATCTCATTATGCAAAAGAATCAATATGGCCTCTGCAAGACGTTTTTCGTCATTAGGTGGAATTAAAAATGCATGAAAAAGATGAAGTAAATGCCGATCTGTTGTCCCAGACTTGGTTACTATACAAGGCGTTCCGGATTTCATCGCTTCAATGATTGTAGAACTCCAAATATTCTCAAAGGGACTTAACGCGGCAAATATTGTAGACGCTCTAAGTATTTCATTCACATCAGTTCTATTTCCGGTTAGAATTACGTAGTCCTCTATGTTGAGATCATGAACAAGATGATTTATTTCAGATTTTAACATACCATCACCAACTACGAAGAATTTCACATCACGTTCCTCTTTTAGCACATGGGGTATTGCTTTAATAAAGGTAATAGGATCTTTAAACTTGTCTAACCGAGCGACGAATGAAACTATATATTTAGCATTTAAACAAAATTCTCTCCTAACATTTTCTGGCGTAATCTGCAAATTAAATTTATCATCATCTATAATATTAGGGATTTCAATTATATGATCCCATCCAAGTGATTTAACTATATGAGTTAGCTCCGAATGCGGTGAAATTATGTAATCAACATTTTTGAGTACAATATTTATAAAAAATTTTGGCACAATTCTTAAATCGCTGCCATGCACGGTTAGTATGACTGGACGACCCGTTATAACCTTCGCTAGCACTGCTAAGAATCCTTGAGGGACTAACGAGTTTGCGTGAATTATATCAATCCGTTCTTTGTAAATGATGTTGAGACTGTAGATAATATTAAACAGACAAAAGAATGGTAATTGAAGTTTTGCTAGAATGCTCGTTTTAAGATTATATACGATGCCAGCACCATAACACAACTTATGAAATTTAAAGGGAAAAAAATACGGAAATCTATAAATCTTAATTCCATCGATTAATTCAAACGTTTTTGATGACGGATAATATGGTGCCAATACGATTAACGTTGAGTCATTATCATAAGAATTCAAGTTAATACATAAATCGAGAGTCCATCTACTTAAAAAGTCTTGCTGGTTTCGTGGAAACGTACTTGCAGTAACTAGTATATGCATATATAAATACCTCCACGACATAGGTATATCTGAAGCCAATTGTATGTTAGAATTTCTTTTATTTTTTGTATTTTCTGTAAAAAAGTTCACCTACGCCAGTTTGAATAAAGCCTAAAACAGGACAAAAGTCCGCTAACGAGAATACATCGTCATTATAGGGTAGTGAAAAAAACTCTTTAAGCAGGCGGATATCTTTCGTCTTTTTTATATAATTTAACATTGCGATATTGTCAATCAATATATTTTTAGTCTTAATTCCGGCAGTATAATCTAATACTGGTTCTATATCTCCCTCTAATGCCATTTTGTATAACAAATAAGGGAAATCCACACCAGACTGAATAGCCTGATTTAGAGATCCCCAGAATCGTGGGTTGACCTCCATCAATACTGGCTTATTATTATTCCCCATTTTGAACTCCACCATTGCTACTCCATGCCAGTTAAAGTACTCTAGTAATCTTGTTGCTATATCTTCCATTTTTGGCTCTTTGACGCTGATCCTATAGGTACTTGGTCCACCACTGATCGGATATTCTCTAAGTCGTTTATGTGTGAATTTAGCTCTTAGATCTCCTTGATTGAATAAAACCGATACACCGTAACCGTCTCCTACTACATACTCCTGGATCAGAGGATAACCAGATGGAGAAAGCCCATACATTAGGACCGTTTCTTTATACTTTGAGATAAGCTCTTCTTTAGAATTAACATATGAGAGGCCAATGCTGCTGGAAGTCTCTCTGAGCTTTATTACTGCAGGAAATTCGATCTTATCAGCAATTTGATGTAACATACTCAAGTCCTCGATATAATATGTATTTGGAATAGGTATCCCAAGACTATTAGCAACTTGCATCAATGATCCTTTATTATTAACAGCCATTATACTCGAATAATCGTGCAAAGGCAATTTTATAAATGGATCGAGACGAGATTTATATTTTGCGATCAAATACGTATCTTCAGAATGAACCGGCATCAGTACATCATGTTTATGCTTTTTGACCAACATGACCAATGAACGTATGAAATCGAGGGGAGCGTCTTTTGGAGAGGGGTACAAATAAAAGTTCTTTGAGTACCGGGATAAGGAGCTTAGAGCATACTTTTTTTTATCAGCAGTGCTAACCTCGATGCCCATTCTACCAAGACTTCTAGTCGATATTAGGGCTTTTGGGCTGTTAGCTGTAGTAATTAGTGCAGACATCGTCCAATATCCTTATTCTATCTTGAACCTTTTTAATTTCTTTACAGCCGCTCCTAGCACAACACTCGTCTTACGCATAATGGGCGGGCGATGTTTGGCATACATGCGAACGTCCGTTTTCATAATTTTTTCTCGCAGTTCCTCCTCATCGTAATCCAGCATATTTTCAACTACATTTCGCACATCGCCCAACTCAAATAAGAAGTGCGCATCGCTTCCGCAAATCATCGGCTTTTTAAGGCTAATAGCTAATTCTTCTGCTTTTAAATTAAGCTCTTTTGATGTTCTCGCATTTAAGCCCTCAAATATATCAACATATTTGAGCAATTCATTACTAGGAAACCTTTTTCGTCTATAAGGATGAGGTAGGACTACAAGGCCATCTTGATCTCTAATTTCGTCGACAACTCCGCCAAAATCTCTTGAAATGATCTCGCTATTCAAGAATATTCCTATTAGATCTCCAAAGTCCGTATTGATCTCAGCACCGATAACGACATTTAACCCGTCAGTATCTATAGATTTTGCTTTAAGTCCTCCTTTAATAGTATTATGATCTGTGATGGCTATCGCATTTAGTCCTTTCTTCTTCGCAAGCTTTGTTATACTCTCTGGGGATGAAAGGGAGTCTGCAGAGTAACAACTATGAATGTGAAAATCGAAATTTATCTCTGAGTTTATTTCCTCATCGAAGTTTGAGTTCCCTTTCGACGATATGATGTTCATCTTGACCTCTTCTAAGTGCCGCTATACATCTTTTAGCTGCATTTATCACCATATCTAAGCCATAATAAAATACCCAATCACCGATATTCAATGACCATCTCTCTGGATGTGTCAAAATATAGAAATTATTCAGCTTTCCGCAATCGATCAATTTAGACAGATCACTCGTCGAGTCCGCAGTAAACGCTTCTATCTTATCAGGAATAAAATCTCTCAGGTTATTGCGATTGCTCCAGCTTCGGCCGGTATCGGAGAAGTAGTTAAGTTCTTTTCCTGCAGAAAGATACGCCTCCCCAACTATCCCGAAATCCATGAAATCGTAGGCATTCCAGAGGTCACGATTGTCGTATTTTGAGAGAGGCCTTCCATGCATGCAGATTGTCTGTACCTCACAGATAGCTCTGAATTTATTAAGGTCGGATTGAAACAAGCCGATAGCTTTGTTATAGTCGCCGTTTGCCTCGCTCAATGTCTCGTAATGATAACCGATCTCATGTCCCAAGTCTCTGATTTGTCGTATGATATCAGGTTTGAAAACGTGATTGACTGCCCTGAAATAGTAAGTCGCTCCGATCCCGAGTTCCTCTTCGATCCGGGCAGTCTCCAAAGCGTGCCCTGGCATCCTGTCCACATCGTGGCGCATGATAACGAACCTCTCAGGATGCCTGCCTTCTACATATTCGGCCATGGTTATGGTGGGATAATTATCGACTATCGCCTCACATAGGCTTTTGAACTTATGAATCGTGAAATCTTTGCCATTTAAAAACTGCATTTGTGCTTCACCCATGTCGAATTATTTTGAATAATCTACTTTTATAGCTCATACATCCTCTGATGCTGCCCGTTGGTTGCTTGCATATCAAAGAGCATAGCAAATAGCAAAAATTGCAGCCCGATAATAAATAGAAGCATGGATAAAGCCCCTCTGATAAATATATCATTATATAAAATAAATTTATAATATAGCGAGTAAAAACCACCAAACAAACCCAACGGCGTCAGAAAGATCCCCAGCATGTAGAAGAGGACCAGAGGATGAAAGCTCAGGATCACGTACTTCATCTTCAGCCTCCAGAAGAAGTCCTTCAGAAGAAGCCAGGAGACCTTGGGGATGTACTTGCCGTACCTTATCTTCGACTTCTCCTCCCCGTACCTCGCGGGCATGATCACGTCCTGGACCCGGAGGCTGTAGACGTTCAGCCTCACCAGGAGGTCGTTACAATACCCATACCAGGGGTATATGGTGTCAGGGTTGACCCTCTCAAGAGCGTTTCGGGATATAGCGGTGTAGCCGTTCTGGGGGTCCATGATATGCCAGTATCCTGAGCCGATCTTGGTCAGGAAGGTCAGAATCGAGTTTCCCAGGGTCCTCCACTTGCTCATCCCCCTCCGAAACTCCGAGCTGAGGAGACGGTTCCCCTTGGTGTAGTCGGCCCTCCCCTCGGCGATCGGATCGAGGAGGGCAGGGAGCTGGTCCGGGTCCATCTGGTTGTCTCCGGCCATCACCGCCACGATATCCATCTCGTCCTCCATCGCCCGCTTGTACCCGGATATTATACCGGCCCCAACGCCCTTGTTCACCTGGTGGCGGATGCAGACGAACTTGGGATCGACCGCGAACTCCGCCGCGATCTCGCTGGTTTTGTCAGTGGAGCAGTCGTCCACCACGTAGACCCTATCTACGTACTCCGGGATGGTGGATAGGGTCCGCCCCAAAAGCTTCTCCTCGTTGTAGGCCGGGACTACAACCCCGATCCGCTTATCTTTGTACGTCATGAATTGAGCCAAACCCTCAAAATCTGTGTTACTATGTTACTATGTTACCGTGTTAGTCCATGCAGCCCCTGTTGTTCCAGCCTGAGCTCTCGGCGATCTTCAGGTTGAGGACCGCCTGGGCCGGCGTTATGGGGAAGGGCTTTCCCGCCTTGACGCAGTCGACGAAGGTCTTCAGCTCCTCCTTGAGCGGCTCCACCCGGTTGATCAGCACCTTCTCGATGATATTCTCCTGGGAGTACCTGCCGTTCTTTTCGGCGTACTGGCCGGGCTTCCGATAGATGTAGACCTCCTGGTTCATGAAGTCCCCCTCGATGGTCATCCCATCCTCCTCGATGTGGATCGTCCTTATCTTCCGGCAGGCGACCCTGCTCGCCGATAATGAGACGACGCACCCGTCGAGCTTGGCAACCTTCTTGTAGAGGTCATCGTCACCCACCGAGTACATCTCAGTGCCGTCGTGGCCTGAGAAGAACTCGTTCCAGACGATGTCGATGTCGTGGATCATCAGGTCGATCACCACCCCCGCATCGGTTATCCGCGAAGAGGCGGGGTTGTGCCTCCTGATCTCCATGTATTTCGGGTGGCTGATCAGATTTTTGATCTCTCTTATGATGGGGTTGAACCTCTCGATGTGGCCTACGCCCACCACCAGATCCTCCGGGATGATCTTGAGGAGCTCTTCTCCCTCTTTCGCTGTGGAGGTGATCGGCTTCTCGATGAGGAGGTGAACGCCCCTCTCTATAGCCTCCTTTGCCGTATCGAAATGATACTTCGTCGGAACGCAGATGCTGACCGCGTCGACCGACTCAAATAAGGTGGCCAGGGAATCGCAGGCCTCCGCCCCAAAGGCCTCTGCCGCCTTCTCGGAAGACCTCGCGTCGACGTCGTAGACGAAGACCCGGTCGACGGCCTTCAGCTCGGAATATATGCGCACATGATTTCTGCCCATACTTCCCGTCCCGATTACTCCTAGGTCCATACTCATTCCTCAAAACATATTATTCTATGTAAACAAAAGCTACCTGTTGATATGTCGGGCCGCTCGCGGCCACAATATCAAATTTTTTCATATACGCTTGTGTATAATCAAGAAAGGCTTTAAACTCGTCCCCACCTGAGAACTCATCGAAAATTATAATATCTCCGTTCGCTAAATGCGAATCCAGTTTTGTTAGAGCAAATAATGTTGATGAATACAAATCTGCATCAAAATGTAATACTTTCAGTTTATTATCACATTCATAATTACGAAGGAAATCTTGAAGCGTATCCTGAAACCACCCTTTTACCAGGTTTACTCTATTATCCTCAATATTTGGGATTTGACCATCCAAACTGAATTGACCACTTGGGAGGCTCCCCAAAGGTTTTATCCATTTTTCTGGGAGTCCAAGAAATGAATCAAAACCAAAAAATCTTGAATCAGGATTTGTATTCATTTTTGCCCAATAATTTAGTGATTCCCCTTTATAAACACCAAATTCTAAAAAGTCAATGGCCTTGTTATTGATAAAGGCTTTTTGAATATATTCATAAAGATCATGCCTATCCTTAAAAATGAATGGTATCTTAGTTTTAAATAAAAATATCTCTGTTTCGCTTAGAAGCATAATTTTATAAATCCTGCCTAATCTTATGGGATGAACTCGCATTATTAAATTTTTCATTGCATGCACGACTTTCATGATCGACCTCACTGATTATTCTGGACAGAATTACTTATCGTATGGTTATTCTTGTCCCCTCGCCCGATCCCCTTGTAGACGAAGCCCGCATCGATGAACTCGTCGGGTCTCACCACGTTCCGGCCGTCCACGATGACCGGATGATTCTGGCCGGTCAGATCCTTCACCTGAGCCGGGTCGAGGTTAAAATAGTCAGAATGGCCGGTCATGATGGCGACTATATCTGCGCCCCTCAGGACGGACGATATATCACGAGATACGTCCACTCCAGGATAGTCCAGTACGTGGGGATCATGAACCGTCACTTCAGCCCCCGCCCCGATCAAGAGATCTCGATAAGCCTCCGATGGGGTGTTCCTGGCGTCGTCGGAGTCGTTGATGAAGGCCCATCCGAGGATCGCGGCCTTCGACCCCTCCGGCCCTTTGCCGATCCGCCGAAGGGCATCATTGGTCAGGTTGAACATGTGAGTCGGCATGAAGTCGTTTACCCTTCTCGCCAGGACGTAGATCGACTCCGCCCCCACAGGATAGTCCAGGTCGCCCTCCCCGATCTTGACCCCCCGCTCCAGATGATACGTGTCTTTGGTCAGGCAGTGGCCGCCGACCCCTGCCCCCGGCCAGAGGATCGCCCTCGTGATCCCCTCGCCCTTCAGGCTGTCGATCCCCGCCCGGACGTCGTAGACGTTGATCTCCATCGCCTCGCAGTAGAGGGCAAGCTGGTTTATGGCCGCGATCTGCAGGTCCCTGAAGGTGTTCTCTGCGGTCTTGGTCACCTCGGCCGCCCTGGCGGTCATCGGTATGATCTTTCCCTTCGTCAGGACCGGGGTGTAAAGCTCTATGGCCCGTTCTGTGCTGACAGGGTCTATCCCGCCGACGATCCTATCGTGCTCCTGGATGTTTCGCAGGAGCCTGCCCACCATCACCCGCTCGGGGGCGTGGGCCAGGGCGAAATCCTCCCCGGCGACCAGCCCCGACTCCTCTTCGAGGATCTCTCGGGCCATCCCGTCGGTGGTCCCCGGAGTTATCGTCGACTCCAGCACCACCAGCATTCCCGGCTGCAGGTATCTGCCCACGTTCCTGATCCCAGCGTTGAGGGCGCTGAAGTCCGGCTCCAGATCCTTGGGGTTGGCAAACGGCGTCTGGATCGCCATGGCCACCGCATCCATCTCTCGAATCCGGGAGAAGTCTGAGGTGCAGACGAACTTGCGGGCCTCTACCACCTTCTTGAGGAGGTCTTCGAGGCCCGGCTCTTCGCCTTTAAGGGGGCTTTCGCCACGGTTGAGCATCTCAATCTTGTACCCGGAGGTCTTCGAGTCCCTCTGGAATCCCAAGACGAGATCGAACTCGTCGGCATCTGCAAAGAGGGCCGCTGCCGGGATTCCCACGTAGCCCATGCCCAGCACGCCGATCTTTTTTATTGGGCCCCTGCTCTCAAGAAGTGAATTTAATATACCAACCATAATAATCTGATCCGAATATTGGAGGCTTTACATATGCCGATGTCGCCGTATACCGCCGCCGAAAGGTTTTCAATCGGCCAGGGCCTCGGCGAGGTTTGAGCCGATGAACCCGGCTCCCCCCGTTATGGCGTACTTCTTGGTCATGGCCGATGGATCCCTCGATCGAGATGGATTATTCGCTGGGAGAGAGTTGAGGGAGTTGAGGCCAATTAATTAAATACACTTATGAGAATATAAGCTCAAAACGCCTTCCGGAAGATGGCCTCCGCCCCATCCGCCTAGCACCCTCCTATCATCAGATCAATTCGGACGCAAGGCGCCTTCTCCGGCGGGGATCAGATGCGCTCGGATCTGATACAGTTCCCCGCCCCTCTGAGGAGTTAAGGTATAATAAATCTTTTGGCTTCCGGCCCCGCCAGCTTGATAGACCACCCGCAGCAAAAAACGCGCCTCCCCCCCCGAAGACCCTCGGCCCGAAACTGATATCGGCCGTCTGAAGGGTTGAAGGGTCGTAGAGATGGCTGCAGCTCTGAACCGAGGGTGCCGCCGAGTCGGTGGCATGGCGCCCAACGGAGTAATCTGCGTGATCCCAGCGTTCTGCCCCTTGATGAAGCGGTCATGGACGATGGACGATGGACGATGGACGGTCGGACGGCTGTCGGGTAAGGAGCAAAGGTTCCAGAAATGGGTTAACCATGGGATCAGCAAAAGTATAGTTCAGAGTGCCATTGAAACCGAGTCTGCGATCGCATTGGAAGATCTGTCAGGGATCAGGCAAACCTCCAATCGTCGAATAAAATCGCTGCACAAGTGGGCGTTCTACCAGCTTAAGGAGTTTGTGAGCTACAAGGCTCTAGCTGCAGGTATCCCGGTAATTTTGGTAGAAGCTGCCTACACAAGCAAGACCTGCCATCGATGTCATCGTATAGGGGATAGGAAAGGGAAAGAGTTCTCCTGTCCTTCGTGTGGATGGTGTGGTGACGCGGACTTCAACGGTGCTCGAAACATTGCTGATCTTGGGGCTGTTGTAAACCAGCCTGGAGGTCCGGGGTTGTTCTGCCTAACTATGGCAGAAAAGATTCCAGGGCTACAGAAAGCCCCCCTCTGAAGAGGGGGGTAGTTTACATTGCCAATAGCCTTATAAGTTTTGGGACGAGAAATTTATGACGATGAAACTGAAGATTCTTGCCATCTCGGACACTCACGTAGGAGAGGATACCTCCCTCCTCTCGTATCCCATCGGCCTCCAGCACTTATGGCGGGTTCTTCGGAAGAGCTTCAGCCCTGACGACCCTGAACGGAGGTTTGAGGTTGAGGAGATGATCCTCCTGGGGGATATTCCCGATCGAGCCCTCGCATCCACATCTCAGATAATAACTCATACTGGCGCATTGATCAGAACTTTGGGGAGCGCGGCAGATATCAGAAGAGGGGTATACATTCCAGGAAATCACGATCATACCTTGTGGACGAGCTATCTCATGAGAAAACGATTTTCTTCGAAAAAACATCAAAGTGGTTACACCAAGCCCTCCGGAGAGTTCGTCATCAAGGATGGCAAACGTTGCGACGACGAGAGATATAAGCCCTGGGCCGAAGAACTGTTATCTATATTTTTTGGTTACCCCCATGGCAGCTCCATGAGGAATATGCCGGATAGCTTCGATTTTATCGTCGCTAATCCATTGTATGCAACCCAGATTAAAAATCGATCTCGCGAAGACAGAACATATATTTTTACACATGGCACCCATTTCAGGCGGGAAGTCTGCCTCCCCGATAAGATGAAGAGGATCGTTGATTATTCGGGGCTAGACAGTATTTTGGGTCACATCAATATCGAATCGGATTGCGATGTGACCAAGGCCAGAGACCTGGAGGGGCTTGAAGAGGCTGTAGCACCCTTTGTGGACTCGTTATGGGTCAGCTCGAAGAACAACCCTACTTCAAAATCCGATAACTTCTGGTATCTGCTCACAATGCTCCGGGCTAGACTGAGCAGCGTCCCCCTTGAAGATCGGAAAAGGCGAAGGATCACCGACGAAAGCGTCCTCCTCTCTTGGGACGAGCTGCAGCTTCCATCTAACAAGAATCGGATCTGGAAGATCAGCGATCAGGACGACTCCGTTCGAAGATGGAAGGACTACTTCCTCCCCCATATGAGGAGCTACCTTGAGCAGAATGGAATGCTCACGGGAGACATGACCTTTGTTTATGGGGATACGCACCATGGAGGTTGGGGAGCGCATCCGCCGACTGAAGAAATGCCGGAGAGGATCCGCATCTATAATTGCGGAGGTTGGGTTATGCACGCTGACGAGCATTATCACCCAGCTTGCCACCTTTTTGCCGTCGATGATGACGGCGAAGAGTACATGCTGGATGTATCTTTCAAGAGCAAGGACTTAGAGATTGACGGAGAATCTCTGCTGAAAGTGGCGGCAGAGGACGCTGAGAATCGCCAAAAGACGGTCAATCGCATATTGCGATCGATTCTTCCGGCTTCCAGGTCTGATGATCGAGATACGGACCCAAAGCGCTCTGATTTCAGGAGATCATAACTTTCTCCAACTGACCCTGCACGGCTATCGTAAGAGCGCCCTCGTATTGTTCTTTAGCTCCATTCAGGTCGCCCATCGCCTGCAAGACCCTTCCTACCTTCCTATATATCTCTCGGAGCAAGATAGCTAGCATCGATTCGGGATAAGGTTAAATCCATCACCAGCCAACAATATTCCGTTATAGAAAAGCAGGCAGAAGACACCTCCCTTTTAAGGGAGGGGATGAATGCCGTCCAATAACCTCAGCTCTTATGCGACAATCTATATATAGCCACAACCACATAAGGATAGAAACGATGATCAAAGCCTACAAGTTCCGCATATACCCGACTAAATCCCAAAAGCGAAAGCTGGAGGACACGTTAGAACTGTGTAGGCAGGTCTATAACAGAACCTTAGCATACCGAAAAGACGCTTGGGAAAAAGATGGCAAATCGGTTTCTAAATATGAGACCCATCAGCTCCTCCCCGATTGGAAACGGGATCGGTCAGAACTTAAAGAGGTGTTCTCGCAAGTCCTACAGGAATGCCAGCAACGTGTAGACCTGGCATTTCAGCACTTCTTCAGACGGGTTAAGAACGGTGAGAAACCCGGCTATCCCAGGTTCAAGGGGAAAGGCCGATACGACAGCTTCACCTATCCTCAGATGGGATTTAAGCTCAAATCAGGCATGCTATACCTCTCCAAGATAGGCGATGTCAAGATCAAGCTTCACCGAGCGATCGAAGGGAAGATCAAGCGGTGTACCGTCCATCGATACCCGACAGGAAAATGGTTCATATGTCTGACCGTCGAACTCCCCGATCCGGATGTGCCCTTCAATGACGGATCGGTTGTGGGAGTGGATGTCGGTCTCTCCAGTTTCATCACCATGTCCACCGGGGAAAAGATCGATAACCCCCGATTCTTCAGATCTGAAGAGCGAGCTTTGGCTAAAGCGCAAAGGCGGCTATCGAAATGTGCTAACGATACTCCTGAGAGAAGGAAGGCGCTTAAGGCGGTCCACCGAGTCCATGAACGTATCGCGAACAAGCGGTCGGATTTTGCTCACCAACTCAGCAAAACTCTGGTTGATAGATTTGGAGTAATAGCCTTTGAAGATTTAAACATCAAAAATATGCTTCAAAACCACCGTCTGTCTAAGAGCATCTCAGATGCAGCCTGGAGGATGCTGGTAACAACCACCCAAAACAAAGCGGTAGAAGCTGGTTCTGTGGTGGTGCTGGTAGATCCCAGGAACACAAGTCAGATGTGCTCTAGGTGTGGTCTTAAGGTGCCTAAGTCGCTCTCTGATCGGGTCCATGAATGTCCTCAGTGCGGGCTTGTCATGGACCGAGACGAGAACGCGGCGATCAACATTCTGAGATTGGGGCTGCAATCTCTTCGTATCGAATCGATGGAAGCCTTACCCCTTCAGGGGTAGGGAGCAGTCACGTTCGCAGAATACATCCAGGCAGCCCTGGATAAGGCGGAGTACAAGCTAATAGAAGACACGTTGCCGGTCTTTGGAGAGGTACCGGAGCTGGAGGGCGTCTGGGCCGCAGGTGCGACGGTCGAAGAGTGCCGAAAGGAGCTGATATCCGTCATCGAAGGCTGGATTGCGCTGCGCCTTGCGATGGGCGACTCCATCCCGGTGATCGGAGACGCCGCCATAATAGTCTCCACGGAGCCGATGGCCATGGTCCGGGCTCGTTCCTGTCTCCAGAGCCGAGCTCATCCGGAGGCTGAGTAAACTGGGCTTCGATGGGCCCTATTCAGGATCCGGTCATGCTTACGGAACCATCTTTACGTTACAATACCCAACCCCCACCACGGCGAGGTGATAGGAGCAAGCCTACTGGTAGAGATTCTGAGGAAAGCCAGGATAAGCCGCGAAGAATGGTTTTCTGCAGCCTGAGGATGGAACAGCCTTACACGGAACCGTGGTGACGATCTTTCGCCCGACCGGAAGGGCGGGCGGCGCATTGCCTGCGAACGCAGGCCCCGCCAGCACGCTATTTAAAAACCCGGCCTGCAAATCCCCCCCCACAAAAGCATAATACCAGCCGATCATCATACCCCATCCTCAGATGTTGGTCTTGCACGGGATCTGGGATCGCTCCCGCTTCCACCTCTGGGCAGAATCGTCAGCCCTTCCAGCAGAGGTCAAGCCGTCGAGGGGAAGAGCATCCAAGAAGAAAACGAGGCCCCACCCCTTCGCCGTCCCAATAGAGATGCTCACTGACGAGATGGCGACGATCTTCGGGATGAACCCCTCCGGCGCCGAGCCGATAATATGCAAGCTGCCCGCCACCAAGAGGGGGCCGCTCCCATCCCCTTGGCTCATCAGGGAAGATCGGATCGACCAAGAGCCCTCGGGCCTATCCCCGTGGCGCATAGACTCCCTCGCCTTCGACCCCGATTCTGCCCTCGATACCCTCCTCGATCTGCCCGTCCACCCGCCCCCGGGCATAGCCTTCGCGAGCTCCCTCCGGCTCTGGATCGTGGCGGCGAGGCTCTCCCTGGAGATGATCGCCCGCGAACAGTTTGCTCCCGTCGCAAAGGAAGGCAAAGCTCGATGGAGGCCGATCATCGACGAGGACGACCAATCCCGGCTTCAAACCCTGGCAAAAGCCCTTCCACCAACCTGCCTCGCCTTCGAGGAGGAGAGCTCGTCGAGGAAGAGGCCTGGAAGAGGCGGACCAAAACCCCTCCAGCTGGTGACAAGCTTCATCGACGAGACGACCGACGCCTTCGTCCGCCGGTCCCTCATCGCCGAAGGGATCGATCTCGAGCCCAAACTCGGCGGCCGACCAACCAAAACCGCGCCCCTCCCCCACCAGTTCCTCCGGGCGCTAGCAGGCGAAGACCCCGAACTGAAAGCAGCCGTCCCAGAGCTGAACGCCTTCTATAAGAAGATCGACCGCTGGCTATCCTCGCTCAAACCCCCCTTCCCCGACGCGCCCTTCCGAACCTGTTTCAGGCTGGACTCACCTCCGGCCACCGGAGATGGCGACGACGAATCGTGGCATCTGCGCATATTTTTCCAGGCAAAAGACGATAAAAGCCTCCTCGTCCCGGCTGAGGAGGTCTGGAAAGCCCGGTCCGAGACCGCCACCTTCCTAAAAAGAAAGATCCATAACCCCCAGGAACAGCTCCTGGCAGACCTCGGCACCGCATCCAGGATCTCCCCCCAGATCGAACGGTGCCTGATGGCCGCCTGCCCCGCGGAGCTTGAGCTCGAAACCCAGGAGGCCTACAGGTTCCTCCGAGAATCGGCACCCCTCCTGGAGCAGAACGGGTTTGGAGTCCTCCTCCCGTCGTGGTGGGAGAGACGGGGCGCACGCCTCGGCCTGAAACTTGAGCTGATCGATCTCGACGAGGAGACCGAACCCGACCTCCAGACGAGCCGGGGCCTCTTCGGCCTGAAATCGATCGTGAAGTACGACCTAAAGCTCGCCCTGGGCGACTCGACCCTCACCGAAGCGGAGCTGAACGACCTGATCAACCTCAAGGTGCCCCTAGTCCAGGTCCGGGGCGAATGGGTGGAGCTGCCTCCATCGGAGATAGAGACAGCCATAAAGTTCTTCGAGAAGAGGCGGAGAGAGGGAGGAGACACCATCACCCTGGGGGAGGCCATCCGCCTGGGCTTGGGCGCAGAACTGGCGATCGAAGGAGACCTTACCGTCCTGAAGGTAGAGGCCCGGGGCCGGATCCGCGATATGCTGAAGCGGCTATCTGGAAAAGGAGAGCTCGAGACGGTCGACGCTCCTGCCAGCTTCAGGGGAACCCTCCGCCCGTATCAGGCCAAGGGCCTCTCCTGGCTCAGCTATCTGGACCAGCTTGGGTTTGGAGCGTGCCTCGCCGACGATATGGGCCTGGGAAAGACCGTCGAGCTGATCGCCTTCCTCCTCCACGAGCAGGCTTTGGGAACCAGGAGACCTTCCCTCTTGATCTGTCCCATGTCGGTGGTGGGAAACTGGCAACGGGAACTGGATCGGTTCGCGCCATCCCTCCAGGTCATGGTCCACCACGGCGCCGACCGGCTATCGGAGAAGAACGTTGGCGAAGAAGCGAAACGCCACGACCTCGTCATCACCACCTACGCCACAGCTCACCGGGACGAAGAAGCCCTATCGGCCGTATCCTGGGAGAACCTCGTCCTCGACGAGGCCCAGAACATCAAAAACCCCCAAGCCAAACAGACGAAGACGGCGAAGAGGCTCAAGGCCGCCCAGCGGATCGCCCTCACCGGCACCCCGGTCGAAAACCGCCTCTCAGAGCTCTGGTCGATCATGGACTTTTTAAACCCCGGCTACCTGGGCCCCGCCAAGAAGTTCCACGAGACCTTTGCCCTCCCGATCGAGAGGTACCGGGACCTCGACCGAGCCGAACGCCTCCGGCGGATGACCCAACCCTTCATCCTCCGGCGGCTCAAGACAGATCCGGCCATCATCAAGGACCTGCCCGAGAAGGTCGAGTCGAAGGTCTACTACCACCTCACCCCAGAACAGGCGACCCTCTACGGCGCCGTCGTCGAGGACATGCTGGCAAAGATCGAGTCCTCGGCGGGGATCGACCGGAGAGGTCAGATCCTCGCAGCCCTCACCAAGCTCAAACAGATCTGTAACCACCCCGCCCTCTTCCTCCAGGACGGGAGCCCTCTCGAGGGCCGATCCGGGAAGCTGACCCGCCTCGAGGAGATGCTGGACGAGGTTTTGTCGGAAGGAGACAAGGCTCTTATATTCACCCAGTTCGCGGGGATGGGCGCCATGCTGAGGCACCACCTCCAGGAGAAGCTCGGCTGCGAGGTCCTCTTCCTCCACGGCGGGACGCCTAAGGGAGGGCGAGATGCGATGATCGAGCGGTTCCAGTCCGAAGAAGGAGGACCGCCCCTCTTCGTCCTCTCCCTCAAGGCAGGAGGCTTCGGCCTGAACCTTACGGCGGCAAACCGCGTATTCCACTTCGACCGGTGGTGGAACCCGGCGGTGGAGAACCAGGCCACCGACCGAGCCTTCCGGATCGGCCAGCGGAAGAACGTCTTCGTCCACAAGTTCGTCTGTTTGGGCACCCTGGAGGACCGGATCGATAAGATGATCGAAGAGAAGAAGGAGCTCGCGGAGGCGGTGGTCGGCGCCGGCGAGGCGTGGCTGACGGAGCTCTCTACAGAAGACCTCCGAGAGGTCCTGGCCCTGAGCCGGGATGCCATCGAGGGAGATGATCGATGATGCCCGGCTACTGGGGATATTATGAGCCAAGAAGTCCGAAAGAGGTCGAAGACGGCATCAAGGCGAAGAGCAGACGGGGCGCCATCGGGGAGAAGTGGTGGTCGAAAAGGTGGGTCGCCCTCCTCGAATCCTTCAAGATGGGGGCGAGGCTCGGCCGGGGCCGCTCCTACGCCCGAAAAGGCCAGGTCATATCCATCGACGTCAGGAAAGGAGTCGTCAGATCCAAAGTTCAGGGAGCCCGGTCGAAACCTTACGATCTCGAGATCCGGCTGACGCAGATCTCCGACGACGACTGGAAGAAGGCGATCGAAGCCATGGCCTCGAAGGCGGTCTTCGCGGCAAAACTCCTCTCCGGAGAGATGCCGAAGGATATTGAGGAGGCCTTCGTCGATGCGGGATGCTCGCTATTTCCAGGTAAAAAGGATATCAAGACCAATTGCTCCTGCCCGGACTGGGCAGACCCCTGCAAACACATCGCTGCGGTCTATTACATCATGGCGGAGAAGTTCGACGAGGACCCGTTTCTTTTATTCAAGCTCCGGGGTAGGACGAAAGACGAGATCATCGAAGCCCTCCGAGAGAGCCGCGCATCGACCATGCCACAGGACCAAGTCGAAGCCGTCGAGACCGTCCCCCCAGATCTGGATAGGGGGCCCCTCGAAGAACGGCTCGACCAGTTCTGGGAGTCCGGCGACGATCTGGATCTGGTGGCTCCCCGCCCTCGACCACCAGAGGTCCCGGGAGCCGTCCTCAAACGGCTCGGCGACGCGCCCATTTCCATCGACGGCGCCAACCTCGCATCGTATCTCCCCAAGGCTTACGAGGTGGCAGGGAGGGCAGCCCGGGATATGGCAGCCAAGAACGGGAGCCGGGATCTCACCTGAAGACGGGTGCGCGCCCCCCTTGGGCGGTGCGGTCGTTTTGCGCCCTACATCCTGTCTGGCCAGGCCACGATCCCCGCAAAACCGCCCGACCGCAAGGGAGGGCGGCGCATTGCCTGCGAACCCCCGGCCCCGCCAGCACGCTATCGGCTCGCAAGGCCGCTTCCCCCCCTCCTTCCAAAACGCGCTTATCTTAAAGAACAGGACGGATATGATTGAATGGCCCGACGAATAGTATTGCGCGCGGAGTTCTTCCGCGAAGACGATCTTTTTGTAGGTCTCGCCCCGGAGCTTGACGTCTCCAGCTTTGGGGAGAGTCTCGAAGAGGCAAAACGGTCCCTGGAAGAGGCGGCGCAAGCCTTTGTAGAGGAGTGCGAGGCGATGGGGACTCTGGAGGAGGTCCTCCGAGAGGCGGGTTTCGATTGGGAAGGGGATCTCTGAGTCCTTCGCGAGCCTCTGGCCACCGACCTTCTCTTGCGTAAAACCGTCCTGTCGGCAGTGAGAATCGCTGGATGCCTGGATGACGGGCTATTGCCAACCAAAGATCAGGGAGACGAGGGTTCTTGCTCCCTTCTTCTCAGAAGAGCTGAAGTGCATATTTCTATCATCTCAAGCTGAAGGAGCTGCAGGAACAACGAAGCCTCCATCACCTTCCCTTCGTAGTCCGCCACCTCAATCCCATCGACCTCGGCGTGGTCCGGAAAGGCGGATCTGACAAGCTCGACGTATCGATCGATATCGGCATCATCACCATCGACGCGGACGACTACACCGTCGGTCGCGTTGGAGGCGAAAAACCTTCCAATGCCGAGGTTAATGGCGTTCAAAAAGAGAAAGGGCCTGGAGCCCACACCCACCACCTTCGGCCCTCTAATATCGATCTCGATCTTTCTCATCCTGAAAGAACTGTGAACTACCCTACCCTAAAGGGTAGGGCTTCCCACTTCATCGCCAAGACTTGCTTCACAGAAACGTGATGTAGAGGTTTTGACTCTATGGGCGCTACGGGCTGTTCCATCCCTGTGGAGAGAATGTTTACTGCTGCATTGTAGTCGCGGTTGGATGAGAAACCACAATATGGGCATTCGTGGACTCTATCTGACAGTTCCTTTCTCACAATGCTACCGCAGAAGGAACACCTCTGCGAAGTGTTGCGTGAGTCTACCACTATCAGCTTTCGACCAGCACTTTGAGCCTTGTACGAAAGCATGGACATGAACCTTGACCAGGAGGCATCGTGGATGTTTCTATGAATGACTTTATTGTTGCCCTTTTCCTTCAAGCCCATGACATCCAGATCCTCAGCACAGATGATATCATATCTGTTGACATACATCCTGGAGAGCTTATGGAGGAAATCGGACCTCTGGTTATTGATCCGTTCATGGGCCTTGTCCAGCTTATCCACGAGTTTTCGGCGGTTATTGGAGCCTTTTTGAGCTCTGGAAAGCTTTCTCTGGATATTCTTGACCTTTGTAGCAGCCTTCTCTGCGAACCTCGGATTCTCCACCGAATTTCCATCGCTATCCACGACAAAGGATGTCAAACCAACATCCAGACCTACAACGTTACCTGTTTCAGATAATTGCTTTGGTTCTTGCTCTGCCTGAATCAAAGCAAACCATCTATCGCCTGCACGCTTGATGAGGGCCGCCTTGATATTGCCTTCAACCTTCCGATGGAGCTTGATCTTTATCTCTCCAATCTTGGAGAGCTTCAGTATACTATGGTCCTGATCGAGCTTGAACCCCGACTGATTATAGTTCAGAGTATTGTACCACCCTTTACCCTTGAATCTAAGATGCCCTACCTTTCTACCATTCTTCTTCAGAGCAGAGAGGCCCTTGATGTTGGACCAGAGGGTATAGTTAACCATCTGGAGGACCTTTGAATAGACCTTGTTGAGGTTGGGATTCTCGGTCTTCAGGAGAGGAATGAGGTTTTGGGTATCATACGTTCTGAGCGTCTTACCGCTTTCCCTTGCCTTATTTATCTCCTCCAGGAGACGGTTGTAGAGCCATCTACAGGTATCCAGAGCCTCGACCAACTTCTGCTCTACTTCCCTACTGGGAAATATAGGATACCGGTAGCTGATAATCATTTCTCCCTCTTCATCTGAGATTCTACATAGCTCATCAGAACATCGAGGCCCACCTGTCCGGTGCTAGCTATGAAGTAGGAGTTCGACCAAAAGGAGTCGCCCCAAAGAAATTCCTTGGTTTGAGGGAATTCTTGTCGAAGCCGTCGGGATGTGACGCCCTTGATGACGTTCACGACGTTAGATAAGTTGGTTGTGGGCGTCGCTGTGAACAATATATGATGGTGATCTTCAGCAGGTTCCTGTGCGAGTATTTCTATTCCAAGTTCGTCCGACAAACTCCAAATGATCTGCTTTAGTCTCTCACGAATCGCTTCGTCATAGAGTGCTTTCCTTCGGTACTTGATGACTACCACCAAGTGATAGTGAAGTGAGTACACAGAATGTGCAGATCGGTTGAGCTTGTATTTCATCGGATTTACCAGAATGTGTATATCCCATTATTCCCTTAAATAGTTATTGGTAGGCCGAAATGAAGGGGAGGATTCCGCTTTCATCCCCACCCTAAAGGATGGGGACTTCCCGCTCCGTCCTCTCCGCTCCCGCAGGTTAAACTCATTTGTATTTCAGTCTTTTCGCCTCCCACCCCCCCCCATCTCGGCCAACTGCGTATATAACAGCAAAAGTTAACTACACCCCCAGACTCATTCATACCGATGCTCCTCTTCGCCCACCTGGGGCTCACCCTCGCCGCGGCAAGCTTTGCCCGTAAATTCGGCCTCCGCCCCGACCTCGCCTTCGTCCTCCTGGGGTCGATCCTCCCCGACCTCATCGACAAACCCCTCGGCTACCTCATCTACGGGAGCATGGGGTCGGGCCGGATCTTCGCCCATACCCTCCTCTTCCTCCTCGTCCTCGTCGCCATCGCCGCAATCCTGAAGAGCCGGCCCCTCGGCTCCCTCGCCTTCGGCGTCCTAGCCCACCAGGCCCTCGACACCATCTGGACGACTCCCGTCATCTTCCTCTGGCCCCTCCTCGGCGACTTCCCCGTCAAAACCCATATGACCGTCCTCGGCTACCTCGAGATGCTGATGAGAGGCCTGGAGAACCCAGGCATCCTCATCCCCGAGCTCCTCGGCCTCGCCTACCTCTCGTACTTCGCCATCCAACGGTCTACGATAGCCGCTGCGAAAGCTAGGAGGATCGGAGAAAGAATCTCGAGGGCCTGGAGCTGAAACTGCGGCGGCCCGGAGGGCGATGACGCCCAAACTCCCCCGACCCGAAAAAAAACCCTCATCCGCCTCCATTCTTCGGCCTTCCGCCACCGTCCGACCGAAAGATGGGCGGAAACTCTGCAAAAGGCCCTCCCCGACCCTCCATCAGATGAGGAGCAGGAGGGACCCGCTCTGCTCCCGACATCCGAACAGTTTTTGGTTTGCACTTTTGGGGATATTTACTTATATCAGAGGCGAGGATATAATTCGCGTAAATGAAATTTGATTTAGGGAGGTAACAGAATGATGAGACAGTTGAAGGTCGCATTCGTATCTTTTGCGATGCTCGCTTGGGCTGCTCCAGCCTTGGCCTTGACTGCAGAAGACGCAATAAATATGGCAGTAGAAGCTGAGGGTTTGCTTCCAGATCTCCAGATCGAGATGGAGACGATGATGGGAACGATCGAGCCTGCCGAGGGCGTCCAGACAATAGACGGGATAGAATATAACGTAGTCGAGTACCAGGACCCAGTGACCGGCAAGATCCTGAAGATGATCTACACGACGGATGGACAGCTTGTAAAATCAGAGTTGTCAGACCAGAATACTGGGATCACCCTGACGACGGAATATGACGAGAACGGCAACGCAGTTGCTCAAACCATCATGACGACCACCGAGGATGGCTCAGTCTGGAGGTCCACCACCATCCAGTACAACACCGACGGCACAAAGACGTATACGATGATAGATTACACTGAGAGCTCCGATAACAAGATAACAGCGTTGGTCAGAGCCGGTGGGGATATAGCCAACAGAGATGACATCATCAGCATGACGGTGGCGACCCAGCCGGGGATGCCAAGACCGCCATCTGAGAGTACCTGTCCCAACACTGGCCAGTCGGAGATCGTCGTCTGAAGCTGGCCCCGGCCCGTCAATGAAATTGAAGTTCCTCTGGATCTCCGACCCCCCTCAATGCCGCCCAACCTGATGGTAGGGCGGCACTGCAGCAAAAACTAGCCCATGCCTCGCGACAACGGTACTCAAGGGAGGAGTCCTTTGGTCCGCCGCGCCCTTTCTGGTGAACATAATGTCTAAAGAAGAGATATCAAAAACAGTCTCCACCGTTCTTGCCCTCCTCGCCGTTTCGATCCTCCTCGTTCCACTGGCTTACTGCCATGAGATCGCCGGCGAAGCGAAACTCGCCGGCAACTACTCCGATCGAAGCATCGACATAGACGGCGACGGCCTCTACGACGTTCTGATAGTCGAAGCGGAGGTAGAGGTGCTGACCTCCGGCGAGTACAGTCTGATGGGTTTTTTATACACCCTCCATGACGAAGAGGTCGTCTGGTCGATAGACCATGGAATGTTCGACCCTGGACGCCATTCCATGCTCCTGGAGTTCGACGGCGGGACGATCGAGAAGAGCGGCAAGGATGGCCCCTACATCCTAAAGAAGGTAGTCCTATCCTCGGGCTCGTCCCCATCAGGCCAGAAGATATGCGATTATGCGACGACGGCCTACAGGACTTCGCATTACGAATCGTCGGAGTTCACATACCCCTCGCCCTCGGTGAAGACGATTTCGGGGACGGGCCGTGGCGAGATTCTGGTGACGTTCACCGTCGAGTCTACGACGCCCGTCCACTCTGGAAGGTACAGCTACGATATCGTCGGAATCAGCATCCCTCCAATAGCCTCGCCTATGACCGTTAAGGGCTCGAAGACCGGATACGCCTTCGACCTTCCCGGGGTCTTCATGCCGAACAAGCCGAATAACTTCACCGTCACCGCCGAGGGCGCGAGAAACCTCAACATCGGCCTCAAAAAGCCCCAGGGGGAACGGATCAGGACCTGGGTCACCACCTTGGTCGAGGCGACCGAGGATGGCGTGGCAAAGGCGGAGACCGACCTGATATCCCCCGGCAGCTACCACGTCAAGATCTTCGGCGACGCGGCAGAGGGCGCGACCCAGGTGAACCTCACCATGACGATGGAAAAGAAGCTTATCATCGACGGCAGGTTCAGCCTAGGGATCAACACCACTGGATTTCCATCGGGGAACTATTCGGTGGACGCGAGAGCGGTGAACGGCACCTTCACCCTCGATGAGCTCAAAATAGGCGGCCTGTCGATGGAAGACTGAAGGTGGGGGGGCGGAGGAGATCCCTCTACCCCTCTGCCTTCCCCGTTCTACAGCGTCAAGAACGATTCCATGGCGCCCCGGTAATCCTTCAGCCTCATGAGGGCGTGAACCCGATTGTTCCTGGCCTGGGAGTAGCTCGGATTGAGCTCGAGAGCCTTATCGTAGTTTTCGAGAGCTGAATCATATTGGCCGGAGGCCTCCAGAGCTAGTCCCTTGGCGTTGTAGGCCAAATAATATCCTGGATCGATCTTGATCACGGCGTCGAAGTACTTTATCGAGCCTGCTGGATCGCCGGTGGCGATGACGGAGACGCCTTTCCTGTATATCGCTTCTTTGTAGCTCGGATCCAAGGCGGTAGCATTGTCAAAGGAATTCAACGACTCGCTGAACTTTCCCGATCGCTGCTGGAAATTGCCTAGGTTGTACCAGTACCCCTTGCTGCTCGGGCTCAGCCTCGCCGCCTCCGTCTCGGCGAGGGTGGCGTTCTCGTAGTCGTTCATCGCCGCGTAAGCTCCCGCCTTGCCGTCCCACGCCCCAGAGCTGTTGGGATCGAGGATGAGAGCCCTCTCGTAGGACTCGATGGCCTCGGTGTAATTTTTGAGCGCTTTCTGCGTATGGCCCATGTAGAGCCAAGAGTTTGTATAGTTGGAGTCCTGGGCTACAGCCCTCTCAAAATACCCGAGGGCTTCCTCGTAGTTCCGCTCAGAATAGAGCTTCGTCCCTTTCCAGTGAAGATAGTCGGTCTCCACCTCCTCCGCGGTTGATATGGGCGATAGCAAGAATCCGCCCAAGACCAGGGCGCAGAATCCCAGCAAAACGTAAGATTTCAGCTTCATTCCCCCTAAAACATCTGATGCATCTTGAGTTTTGGTTTGATGCCGATATATTTTAACTTTTGGTAGGAACGGCGCAAGATGGTCAGGCTTGGTTCGAGCCGTCATCGACAGAGCTCAAATGACGATTCGGCCATTCAAGGTTGGTCGTGCCTGAGGACCATTGAAGAGTTGAGATCCGCCAAATCAATTACATAGTATCGGATCTATATATCTATTTGAATTGCCTGCATCCGCGACCCCGAAGTTTAATTGGAGGGAGTGGCGCTTGGCCTTACGGCTACAAGCGCCCACTCAAATACCAACGCAATTTTTATCATCAGCATTCGGGGCAGTACTGGGCCTTGGAGGTGTCGTTCCAGGCTTCTCCCCACGCCTTATCGCGACAGGTGCAGTCGAAGATCTCCTCCTCCCCCCAGAGCCTGTCGTAATCCTCCATGGTGCCATAGCCGCCTATGCAGCAGGTGAGCCAGTCAGCCCTCGGCTTTGATCCCTTGCAGCTGGTGCAGATCTCCATGTTCTTGGTGATCTTGAAGGTCCCGATGTAGTTCTCATCGATCTCGATGAGGGGGTTCTTCCACGCATCGCCTGATTTGCAGTCGACACCTGCTCTGGTCATCAGCTGGCCGATGTGGACCGACCCCTCAGTAACATCTTCCTCGATCTTCATCTTGGTGCTGCTGAATCCATTTATGGGCGTGGAGCTGTAACCTTTTTGTGGCCACTTCTCTTGGTTCTTGAGCTCTACGCCTATATCCTTCACGAAAGCAGAGGCGTACTCGATCTGGTGGAGCATCGAAACCCCCTGACCATCGCCACAAGCTGCAGTATTGTAGTTCTTGGCCTCGGTCCTCTCCTTCAGCTTGGAGTTGTAGACTATGGGGTTTTCAGCGTAATATCCCGTCCCGTAAGCCATCGCCACGGGGGAGTAGACCATCTCGTTCTGCTCCAGGAACGATACATTTCCAGCATATGCGTCACTATCCTTCCCAGTTTTTATGTAAGCGAGCGTATTCTGGTCCTGAGTGCACGTTCCTCCTGAGCTGCTCTGGTTTGAGCTGATCAGGAACGCGGCGTCCATGGTCCCGCTGCCGTGCAGGTAATTTTTGAGCTGCAGGGACTCGGTGTTCACCTTCTGGTAGACCATCACGAAGCCCTCTCCCGCCACGTCCTGCTCCAGCTTCTGCTCGTTTTTTATGTAATAACCCTCGGGGTTATCCGCGGCCCAGACAGGCGCAGCCGCGAATATGGTGAGGATAAATACTGTGGCTAATTCTCGAGCTAATGCCAATTCGAAATCCCTCCTGGACCTACATAAGTCGTTGCTTCAAAAAGTATTAATACTTTGCCTTTCAACCAAGAGCTATATCAAATAATGAGAGGGTGTAACCCGATCAGGAGTGCAGAGATACCATGCTGTCATCGATGATGTCTTCAACGATGTCTTCAACGATGTCTTCAACGATGTCTTCAACGATGTCTTCAACGATAACCATGTTCAGCACCGTCGGGCTAGCGGAGATCAGCGTAGCATCGGTGATATGCCTGATAGTCCTTCTCAGCATGTCTGAGATACTATCCGCATCGAAGCTCTGGAACGAGCGGCTGAAGTTGTCCTTCAACCTGACGATCTTGCCGCTGGTCTTGGCTTTCTGCGCTGTGGTGCTGTACAAGGTCGCAGAGATTCTCTGAATGTCCCTCTCTTTTTTCATTTTTAATAATTATGTTGCCATTTTTCGCCCTACTTCAATAGGGACGGCACTATCAGGAAGAGGGAGATGTTGGTCACTCCGTGGAGAAATGATACCAGAGGAAGGCTCTTGGTCTTCATGAAGAATATGCCAAATACCAAGCCCGCCGCCGAGACGTAGGCGATCTCGGTGTAGAGGCCGTAACCGCTGTGCATGAAGCCGAAGAGGAGGCTTGCGGCCACGAGGCCCTTCGCCGATCCGGCCCAGTCGACGAGGGCCGTCTGGAGGACGGACCTGAATATGAACTCCTCGACCACCCCCACAAAAAATATCATGATCAAAGAGAGCTGTATGACGGTCTTCACGTTTATTTCGGGGAGGAGCATCTCCGGGCTGATCACCTTGTACTCGCCAAAGCCCAGCAGGAGGCCGACGGCCACCGCCAGGGGCAAGTACTTCCAGAAGTTTCGGAACGTTATGCCGATCTCGTCGCGGCTAAAACTGCTGTTTTTCAAGATCAGGTAGATGGGGATGAACATCGGCGCATAGACGAGGGCGTAGGAGTAGAGGGTCAGCTGAAAGAAGATGGGGATTGCGGCGTTGAGGAGCCTGAAGAGAGGCAGGAGCATCAGAGCTTGGTGGGTTCTGTCAGCGACGTAGGCTGAGGATAAAACCAGGGCTAGGAGGTTTGTGCCATGGACGACCATCCCCGCCTCGAGGTGGCCCCGGAATATCAACATTTCAGCGACCACTATCATCGAGGCGGGAAGGATCGGGTCTCTGTATGTGAAGAAGGATCTGTAGTCCCAATCAAACCCGGTGCCGAACCGATCCTCGGCGGGGAGCTGGAGGCGCCTGAGATGGGCGAGGAAGACGAAGGAGATGGTGGTGATGGCGAGGGACGCCACGATGGGGCCTAGCTTCAGGCCCCAGGGAGAGAAGTTGAGGACGAGGCCTACGATTAGGGCCAAGATCAGGCTGGAGACGATGCTGAGAAGCGCCCGGAAGGTTCTGTTCAAGCCGTCTCCGCGGGGAAATAGAGCAGAGACGAGGGAGTATCCGGGGAGGACCAGGACGAGGACTAGGCCGATGGGGGCGCGGAGGGGGAGGTCGGCCAGGGGCATCACCAGGATGAATGCCAGTGCTAGAGCCAGCATGGCCATCACTGCGACCAGGTCGGAAGGCAGCGGTTCCCGGGCTCTTCTCCCCGAGACGACCTCGATTTCGTTCAGTTCCATCACACCATCGTCTGAAGGCCGTACCATCTGGGGTTCAACCTAAAAGAAGGTTGCGAATCCAAGAGATCAAGCCCTTATCTTCCTTGGGAGTCTCTCCTTCGGACCCGGCAGCGACCGAGACCACCTCTTCAACGGCGTTCGATGGCGCTGGGGAGCCCCAGGCGGTCTCGTCAGTCCACCAGGCGAGCCTCTCGATGCCCAGGCCGTCACTAGCCTCGTAGATGTCCTCGAACCTCTGATCGTAGTGGGCGTACTCCGGCCCCAGGGGAAGGAGGGACGGAGATCCGACGTTCGCATAAGAGGGGTCGACCTCGATCACCTCGCCCTTCTTGGTCGTCACCAAAAGCCAGAGGTGATCGGCTCCGGTCCGGCCGAACTCCTCGGTGTAGGCAAAGGAGACGTTGAAGCCAACGCCTGTAAGATAATGCTCGTAGAAGGCTGCCTTCTCGAAGACGTCCAGGCCCGCCGCCCTATTCCTGGAGGTGCCGATGTACCTTACGATATCATCGACGTTGTCGACGTCGGCCTTCTTGAACTGCCGATAGTATGGATCGGGGATTTCAGGGGCTCGAGCTTCCTCTTCGCCGATTCCATCCGTCGAGGTGCTTTTATCTCTCGTCATTGATGAAGTTAGGCGGCCGCTGGCGCCCGCTGGATCCGATGGGCTCGGTTCGGCCGTTGTCCCACCTATGGTAATCACCCTCTCCTCGCCTGCAGCCCGGATCCTGTACTCCCCGGCAGGAACCCCGGAGGTGTCCATGGCCAGCTCGTACTCGCCGGCCGAGTCGGCTACGGCGGCGGTCTCGGCATCGACCTTGATCGAGACGGTGGGGGCGCCAGGGACCGCGTCACCATATATCTTGAGGGTGTACCTCCCCGGCGGAACGTCAGATTTGGATACCGACGCGGTGCCACCGCTCGTCGTCACGGGCATCGTGATCCATATCCCCATCTTGACCCCTGCGGTGAGGGTATCGACGTTCGTCGCGACGACCGAAAGCCGGTTCGGCTTTTGGGGTACTTCCACCCCCTCGACGACGTACTCGTACCTGCCGCCCTCGACGGGGATGGTCATCTCGAAGCTTGACCGGAGCCTCACCTCTTCGCCGGGGGCGGCGGTGCCCGTGATGGTCAGCTCATCTCCGGGACTTGGGTTGGCGGGCGAGACGTCAAAGGCCGCCACCGTCGGCATCACCACGAATATCAGAACAAGGACTGAGAACCTCAAACTCATAATATCAGTACCGCCGTCTGGTTGATCCCCACCACCGTCCCTTCAGAGATGGAGCAGCATGTAAGAACGTAAGGCCCCGGGACCCAGCTCTCCTCGGTGATCAGGTTGAGGTCGACCTCGCCATCGGGAGAATCCTGCACCGCTGCTGCGCTATTCTCGGGGAATATCATCAATAGCTCCGCGAATAGTTCCCACTCCGGATGAAAATCGCCCTGGATCTCGAACTCATCATCTTTCCAGGCGACGGCGATCTGGGTCCCGCTTATAGTTCCATCGCCGGTTATGTTCAGGTCCAGACCTCTATAATCTCGGTCAGATAGCATGATCGCCCCGAAGACGAGGGGCCGGCCTTCCGACCAGTTCGCAACCTGGACTTTCACGGGCAAGAGGTCGCCAGCAGAGATCTCTGAAGGAGCTGCGACCTCCATCACCTTCTCCGTCACGAGAAGAGGAGAGGCTGCGAGAACGGTCGACGACGTTTCATCAACGATGTACAGAGCGTACAGCCCAGCCGCCATTCCAGGGATGGAAAAGGAAGCGTCACCGGTGGCGTTGGAGGAGAAAGCTCCGACCACCCCGTCCGAATCCGTTATGTTAAAGGTGCCGTCGAGGGCTCCGACCGCCGACATGAAGCTCGAATAATGGAGGATGGCAGGAATTATTCTGATCCAGCCGTCTGCCTGCGACGGATCGCCGAAGAAGGTGCCGCGGATCGTCTGGTTCTCGATATAGACGGGATGGATGGAGTAGGGGTAGGTCCAGCAGGCGTCGATCCTGGCGAGGTTGACGGCCGGGATCATCACGTCCGCATCTCCCTGGAGCTCTACCCAGTTTCCGTCAGCGGGGTGGCTTGTATGATGCGTTGATTCGAAGGTTTGGGCTTGGCCAACCCCTGCCACAACTAGGGAAAGGCATATAAGCATCATTTTCGCGAAACCCATGAAGCTGGGATAGATTATCGAGAGTACTTATCTTTATCTCAGCGGTGGATAACCTATAAAGATGGGGTGGAAGAGCTGGATGGACTTAAAAAAAGCAGCGATCTGATTCGGGTGCCCGCAGATCTGTCGGCAGCTGCAATCCTCGTCGTTCTGACCCTTCTATTGACCCTGGTGCCTCACCTATCGGATCTGCCGCTCCGAGTCCCCGTCGGCCTCGTCATGGTCCTCTTTCTGCCGGGGTACGCCCTGATCGCAGCCCTCTTCCCCCGGGACGACGACCTGGACGGGATCGAACGGGCTGCTTTGAGCTTCGGTCTGAGCATCGCCGTCGTCCCCCTGATCGGACTTGGGCTGAACTATACGCCATGGGGGATCAGGCTAGTCCCAGTGGTCGTATCCCTATCGGTCTTCACCATCGCCCTTCTGGCCGCAGCCCACCTGAGGAGGGCGATGCTTCCGGCAGATGATAGATTTTCAGTCCCCTTCCAGAAAACCCTCGACTCTCTCAAAGAGGAGATGACGACGGACCAGACGAGCAGGGTCGACAAAATTCTGACCATCGTACTGGTGATAGCCATAATAAGCTCGATATCGGCCCTGGTCTACGTGATCGTCACCCCCAAAGAGGGCGAGAAGTTCACCGAGTTCTACATATTGGGGCCCGGGGGGATGGCTTACGATTATCCTACATCGGTGGCCTCCGGCGAGAACAGCACCGTGATAGTGGGGATAGTCAACCACGAATACCAGCTCGTGAATTACTCAATCGTCCTTCTCATCAACAACACGACGATGATGGAGCTGGAGGCGACGTTAGACCATAACGAGACATGGGAGCGGCCGATAAGCTACAAATTGACCGATCCTGGCGACGACCAGAAGCTGGAGTTTCTCCTTTACCGGGGCGGCAACTTCACGGAACCTTATAGAGATCTCCACCTTTGGGTTGACGTATCCTCGGCTGGCTTGGCTGGAGAGTCCCTGGCCGAACGGTTCAGATTGATATGATAATAGGGAGAATATTCGGATGCAAGCGATAGTTCTAGCGGCGGGCGAGGGGAGCAGGATGAGGCCGCTCACCCTCTCCCGGCCCAAGGTGATGGTCCCGATCGGGGGCAGACCGTTTCTGGACCATGTGGTCGACAGGGCGATGGAGGCAGGTGTCATCCGATTCGTCTTCGTTGTAGGCTACCGATCTGAAGTCATCATCGACCACTTCGGCGATGGGAACGAGTTCGGTGCAGATATAGAATACGTCGTCCAGAGTGAGCAGCTGGGGACGGGCCACGCCTTGATGATGGCCGAAGATATGGCCACAGATCGGTTCCTGGTCCTGAACGGCGACGTTCTGGCAGATCTGCCATCTTTGAAGAGGTTCCTGGAGATTAAAGGCGATGCCGTCGCCGCCAAGAGGGTGGCGGACCCCTCGAGGTATGGCGTCTTCGAGGTCGATGGCGATCGTCTCAGGTCAGTCGTCGAGAAGAGTCGATCCCCGCCGTCGGACTTGGCCAACGCCGGTATCTATCTATTTCGCAAGACGATATTCGAGGCGCTGAGGGGCGTCAATAAGTCCGTCAGGGGGGAGGTCGAGCTGACCGACGGGATAAACGTCCTCGTATCCCGAGGCGAGGAGGTTCGCGTCGTCGAGATCGAGGACTGGATCGAGGTGGGAAGGCCCTGGGACGTCCTCGAGGCGAACAAGATCCTCCTCTCGGAGATCGATCGGAGGATCGAGGGGAATGTGGAGCCGGGGGCCACTCTATCCGGAAACGTTATCATAGGCGAGGGGTCGAGGGTCAGATCCGGATCCTACATCGTCGGTCCGGTGGTGATAGGAAAAGACTGCGATATCGGACCGAACTGTTTCATTCGGGCTCACACCTGCATCGGTGACCGCGTCCGGATCGGAAATGCCGTCGAGATCAAAAATTCTGCTATCATGGACAATACCAACGTCGCCCACCTCAGCTACGTCGGAGATAGCGTCATAGGGTCCAAATGCAACTTCGGCGCCGGGACGATCGTGGCGAACCTCCGCCACGACGACGCCAACATCAAGTCCTTCATCAAAGGAGAGAAGGTCGATAGCGGCCGACGGAAACTGGGTGCCATCGTAGGCGACGACGTCAAGACCGGGATCAATTCGTCCGTATATCCGGGGACGGTGATCGAGCCGGGATATCGGGGAAGGCCAAGCGAGGTGATCCGAGGACACATTGAGGCCCGTTCCCGTCATGGCCGTTGATATGTCAGCGGCGGATTGACTTGGCATTTCAGCACTTCTTTCGACGGGCTGAGACCGGCTACCCGGCTATCCCAGTTTCGAGGGGAGAGGTCGATACGACAGCTTCACCCATCCTCAGAGGGGGTTTGAGAATCGATCCGCTCCGCCCAAACGCCAATAGTGGGACCATGCCCAAAACTCTTTAATGGGTGGAGCAGAAACATATCAAACGATCATCATGGCGAAATTATCAGGCGAGCCGGGAAAAAGCTCCATGAAATTCAGCTCTGACAAAGGTTTCGACGAGTTCAAACAGAAGTTCTCCATGACCAACTCCGAGGCGTCAGCATTTCTGAGGGATCTTGCCCAGGAGATCGAAGCGGGGGGGGCGGTAGAAGTGGCCTATGGCGACGTCTCCATCTCCGTCGATAGCAAGCCCCCCATCGAGCTGGAAGTTGAATTGGAGAATGGCGAGCTTGAGATCGAGATTAAGCTGAAGTCGAGGTCTTGAATCAGATGCCTCCGACCCGGCTCACCCCTCAAAGTGCGCCGGAGTGGCCACCCACCCAGAGCCCCCATCAGGGGGACCGCTAAGCGGATATGAGCTTGGTCCTCGCCATCATCCCCCGGCCGATCTCCCTTCCGGTACCTTCGATCAAGGGTTCCATGGAGCTGACGGCTCCAAAGGGCTTGGAGATGCAGTTGAAGGGGGGGGGCCGGGAGAGGGAAATGAAGGGGGCTATATTTTGGAGACCTCTCCCGACCCGGGCGCCGATCGTCGGCTAGGCCTGGGGTCGGAGGAACTCTCCATCCTCCACCTCAAGCCTTACAGATGATACATTCCCCGCATAGTAGAAAAGGAAGAACCTCGGGGAGCGAAAGTATTCATGCAGACCTTCGCCAGCTTCACCTTCCCTCCACGAACACGAAGACGAAGCCCGCCTCCGGATCATATTTCGCAGACTACAGCTCCATCAATATTGATGAAACCCATTTTCGGCAATAAAAATGAGATACGGGGAGGAGGCTCGTCGCATCGCTCTAGCTTCGCCCCTGCTACTCAGCTTGGATCTTCTCCAATGCTTCTTGAGCAGCACTTCGAACCCGATCGTCCTCGTCCATCGAAGCCAGACGATTCAGAGGATCGACGGCTCTGGTATCGCCGATATTTCCAAGAGCGCGGGCTGCATCGGCGCGGATAAACCAGTATTCGTCATTAAATACCTCGATCAGAGGATCGACCGCTCGGGGGTCACCGATATTGCCGAGAGCCGTGGAAGCGTAGGACCGGACAAGCGAGTCCTCATCCTTCAAGGCCTTGATGAGAGGATCGACCGCTCGGGGATCACCGATATCGCCGAGAGCAATGGCAGCATACTCTCGGACAAAAAAACTCTCATCACTGAGGAGCACCTGGATGAGTGGATCGACGGCCCTGGGATCACCGATATCGCCGAGAATCTGGGCAGCATATACTCTAACCCACTCAGATTTATCCTCCAGCTCCAGAATTGTATCGTCCACCTCGTCCCCATATTTCGTAGCCTCGATGGAGGTCCCACCAATCTGTTCATCGGTGACAGGGGTGGATGAGGCCTTCGTGCTGCTGAAGATCTTCTCGTCTTCAGCATCCAACTTGTCCTCTGGAGGGACGGCATTATCGGGCCTGGCACCGAGCTTCTGCAGTGCCAGAGCAGCCTCCTCTCTGACGTCTTTCTCTTCATCATCTAGGGCCTCGGTAAGTGGACCGATGGCTCTGGGGTCTCCGAGCTCTCCAAGAGCGAAAGCAACTCTCGATCTGGTGAACCCATCAGGGTCCTCCAAGGCCTGGATCAGCGGCTCCACTGAGCTGGGATCTTTTAGGTACATTCCCAGAGAGACGGCGGCGTTTATCCTGACGATGGGATCCTCATCATCGAGGGCCTGAATTAAAGGACCAACAGCCCTGTGATCTCCGAGAGCTCCGAGGGATACGGCTGCAATGCCCCTCACAACGCCATCCTCGTCGTTCAGCTTCTCGATCAGCGGTTCAACCGCTCTTTCGTCTCCGATCCATCCGAGAGCGCTTGCGACGTTGGCTCTGACCTCTGGATCTGGATCGTTGAGAGCCTCAATCAGAGGCACCACCGCCCTCGGATCGCGAAGCTCAAAGAGTGAGCCTGCCGCATTGGAGCGAATAGTGCTATTTGGGTCTTGTAGGTCTTTGATGTGTCTTTCAAGCTCTGAGGCTTCGGCCAACGCCTCTTGCGACTCAGATGAGCTGGTCCGAGAGCCGATGATGGCAACCGCATCGATCTCATTCCAGCCCGAGACCGTTTCCGTGTCCAGGATTATCCTGATCTGGTCAGACGGAAGAGCAGCCCCGACCTGGATAACTGTGATGGAGGATGCTGCGTCGGGCTGTGTCGTTCCATCCCACGCCAGATGCCTCCCTCCGTTCTGATTGTATATCTCCAAACCCGTGATGGCGCCGGGGTTTAAGGACTCGTAGATCTCAACTCGACTTATCAAGACCGGCACCTCATACTCGAGATCAAGCCACTCGAACCCGCCGTCCTCTAGCTCTGGGGCCCAGGCGGTCCCGATATCTCCTTGGAAGGGATATGTATCTGGCTCACCGCAAGCCTGCGCTGAGGACCAGTCCCCGGTCGAGCGCTCGCTGCTCGCGGTGGCCCCGATCGCCCACTGGGCCAGCTCTCTCACCTCATCCGTCGCCACTTCCGGTGGTCCCCTCTCATCTATCTGCGCCCAAGGTACCTCCTCTATCAACAGAAATTCCGGATCTAACCGGGTCGCCTCGCTGAGAGTATCCAGAAAAATGCTTTCATGAAGGGCGCTCTCTTCCTCCGCTTCCTCGCACCAAACGGGGTATTCGTGGACCAAATTTTCACGGAGGTCTCGGTGGGCGAAAGCCTTGTTCAGCCAGGCTAGGGCGTATCCAGGATCGATCCTGATCGCTTCGTCATAAGCGGCTATAGCCTCTTCGTAAAAATTCCTTGTGCAAGATGCATCCTCATAACAGACGGCAGATTTAGCAAGATTCCATAAGACAACCCCTTTGTTATTCCACGCCTGAGCATTCAGGGGATTTGCACGGATTGCTTCATCGTAGGCTTCAATAGTCTCGGTGGTTATATCCTCATCAGGATTCCAAACGAGGTAGAGATTAAGGGCATAGCTCAGGTCATCCAAGATCTGGTCATCATCCATCGGCACAGATCCCATATCGTACAATATCTGGCCGAGGATCATATTCCCTTTATTTAAAAAGTAAATGTCTTCTGCTAAAATTGTTGGCCCATCGAGAGCCGTCTGACCACACCCCAGTGACGCCAGCGTTGCCACCAACGCTAGCACAAACAGAATAAATTTCAACCTCATCTCAAGCCTCCGCCCCTTATATGTCATCCCATCTACTATTAGGAATTTATCATCCTAAGATGAGATTCACCAACCCGGGCGGGGCCTCTGCCTCGATCGCTGCCTTCACCACAATCTCTCCGGAGTCCAGCACGGCACGTGCCGCAACAAATCAGGCTCAATCGCATTTGTCAAAAAGACCCAAATTTTCGAAAATGGCATACACAAGGAGGAGATATCCACCGAGAAGATCCCCCCGGAATCCGACATGACCCGCAGCGCGACCGCCTGCGAAGGATCACTGGACCGGGGATGGTCTTGGAACCTCAGTGAGAGGACCCCCATGCTCACTGGGAGATGATCGTGGGGATGGCAAACCGGTTAAAGGTCCAATATTGGAGCTTCGATACCGCTTATGGCACCTTCGCCAGCTACGAGAGATCTGAGCATCCAAGGACAAGACAACTTCGGCTCTGATGGGCGACGAGAATGCCACGAGCCCCTCTGCAACTAAAGAGGCCCTACCTCACTCCGCTGCCCCTCTTGACCTCCTTAACTATCTTCGATCTCCGTCTTCTGTATATGCTGCCTTCTCTATAGAGATAGGTCCCCCTAGCGCTCCCAGACCTCCATCACTGCTCCCGAGTAATACTCGATCCTCTGGGGGATGAACTCTAAGACCACGTACTCCGGATTCTCCGGCGTCTGAAAGTACGGCTCAAGCGTCGGTTTCCAGAAGCCCCTTTTCGTCTCAAGGTCCTCGTAGACCTTGGCCATGCTCACGATCGTGACGTAGGGGTCCGAGATGTTCTCGCCGGACCATATCGAGATGGCCACGACAGGTTTCTCTCTAATATGCTGTACCTTCCGGGAGCTCTTCATAGTCGCCCCCACCAGGGTCAGGTCGTCTTTTCCAAATAGGCCCATGAACCTCACAGCTGGCTCGCCCTCGGAGACTGTGGCCATTGCTGCTACGTGTTCTCCCCTTATTACGTTTAGAATTTTCTCTTTTAGGTCCAAGGATTATCCCTCCCCGTTTACGGGACAACAATCGAGAAAAATCTTTATCTAATTTTTAGGAGTTCGGATCTTATAAAGATTTCGGATCCTTGATCATAATATCACAGAGGCTCCATCCGAATGGATCCTCCATCAGATGGATGCAAGATCTTTCAGCTTCTGTATGCTTTTCATCGCCTCAGCAGACTCCTTCCTCCTTTCGTCCTCAAGGTGACATTCATGTCCCTAAATAGCTAGTGGCGGCAAAATACTTTCGCCGTGCATGGATCGTGTATTAATAATAGCCTCTCCATTGATATCTTAGAGGATTCGAAGATTGCATGGCGCCCTACACGCTTCTGGGCAGAAGTGCAATCTTCTCTGCTTTCTATTTTTAGGAGATTCAAGCACCTTGCTCATACCTCTACCCCTATCTAGATATTCGGGTACGTGAGGCTCTATCCCAAGAGGCACCGAAACGCTTTTCGTTGTTAGTAGCATATAATATCTGGTAAGTCAAAGGGAGACGAAAATCGGTTCCTGGCGAGGTAGCTTAAAATGCCGATAATTAATGACCACATTAGAGCTTTGAAGGACGAGTCCCCACGGGTCCGGCAGGTAGCCGCGTCGGCTCTTGGCAATATGGGCGATCCCAGGGCGATCGATCCGCTCATCGAGGCGCTCAAGGATGAGGACGTGATGGTCCGCCAGGCTGCAGCTTCAGCTCTTGGCCATATCGGCGATCCTAGAGCAGTAGAAGCTCTTACTGTAGCTCTCAAAGATAAAGACTGGAGCGTAAGATGGCAAGCCGCTCCTGCTCTCGGCAGCATAGGTGATTCAAGGGCGCTAGAAGCTCTGACCGAAGCTCTCAAAGACGAGGATGTAATGGTTCGACGTCAAGCAGCCCTAGCCCTCGGGAGAATATCAGATATTAGGACAACGGAGCAGTTAACTGATCTGGCTTCGAAGGATGAGGACAGGTGGGTTAGAGAGGCGGCTGCTGAGTCGCTTGGAAGGATCGGAGATCCGCATGCAGTTGATCATCTAATTGAGGCCCTCAAAGATGACCATTACGGCGTCCGATGGAGAGCAGCCCAAGCCCTCGGTGAGATAGGTGATCCAAGAGCAATTGAGCCCCTTACTCATCTGGCTTCGAAGGATGAATCCGAGGCCGTCCGAAAGACGGCTGCAGGAGCGCTGGATAAGCTGAGAGCGAGTTAGTACCTCTGCCTCCTACGTATGGTTCGTTTAAGCCGGTCTGCATTCTAATTCTAATTCTAATTTCTCGGCTCTTCGCGATTCCATGTGGGTAACAGATAGCCATTTATCGTATCATGCTATCGAATAAAAAGCAGGTCAACCTCAGGTAGTCTACCGCAGTTGGGTTGATCTCACCATCTATAGCCATGTAGTTGAAAGAAGATGGTCGATTGCATCGGATTGTCTCCAATAAGTACCACCATTTTGGAAGGGATGGCTTGTTAGGGCTTTCTGCGCAGCAACTCGTTATCCGATCGCAGGAGAGCTTAAAATATCGAGGTCAAATAAAGAGAGACGGGAAATGTAGGTAGCAGTCACTCTTCCAAGTACAACTGCACATAATCAGCCGGAACCTCGCCGCTCCATTCTATCCCGCAATCTCGACACCGACAGTGGAACTTGGAACCCAGCCGGCCCAAAAGATAGCCCTCGCCGCCACAAATCGGGCAGTTCAGCGAGGGATTGGAGAGGGTCCCCGAGTCCTCAGCCATAAGGCCATGCCCCTCCGCCTCATCTGACGTTGTCGCTGGCGGTTAAGGTTCATAGGAGGATCACCGCCACGAAAGCCGTCAGCAGAACCACCACCATCCACTCCACGATCTCCTCGTAGGTCATCTTCGGACTTACGCCGCCATAACTCATGATATTTTTGTAAGCCTTGATAAATGATAATCGACTTCGATCAGTTTATACCTGTCGTCTCGCCGGCCCTGATATACCGAGGTGGGGCGAAGATCACCTCTTCGCCCCCATCGGAGATAGGTCCGATCGACCCGCATCCGTTAATGGGCGAATGCGATTAAGAACAAGATCCATTTCTGCTGAAAGTCTGTCAAAATGGCAGTAAAGCCGTTCGAGCTCTTCTGCCTCGGATGGGGTTATCATCAGCGGCACGCCCTCGCAGGTCACACCAGGACCTCCTCAGGTAGTCTCAACTTCTCGCCACAACAGGGACAGTTCCAGGCGTCGGCCTTAACTACCGGACTTCCAGATTTCCGGCTGCTCATCCAGAACCGAACCCCGCACAAAGGACAGATCAAACGACCTCGAAGATCTTTCTCAAATTCCTTTGCCCTCATTTCTCATCACCTCACCTTAGCTTCTGCAGGATACCCACCGACATACGATTTCCGATCTCCGGGGATGCGTTGCCGGAACAGCGTCTCGTAAAAAGGGAGAAAATCCCCGGGAGACCATTCAGCCGCATGGCTCCGGTGTTGGCCCGCCTATCCGGCCTCCGAGGTTCTGTGACTTCAGCCAGGTCGATGCTTCGAAGAAAACCTCGTGAGGCTTTCGGAGCAGGAAACCGGTCCCCAGGGGGATGGGTGCTATTGGTGGAGTCATCGATGCCATGGTAAAATCGTCTCGACTGCCCCCCAGGAGACTTTCGGTTCGATTATAGAGTTATATACCATTATCTTTTGATCCTTAATTACTCTTTTGCCCCATCAACCCCACATTCAGTCGGGGGTGAAACCGCCAGACCTTCAACGTCGACGACCCTCGGCCTCCCGGGTCCCTGCTGGGGGACGGCGGCCTTGGTCTTCATCCTCATCTCGGGTGAGCTGGAGACCCGGTGGAGAGATCTGAGGCCGCTCCTGGGGCCGGGGTTCGTTAGCAACGATCCAGGATGTAGATCTGGGGATGGAGGGAAACGAGATCTTTGAGGCTGTCCTTGGAATTGACGGCGTATTCATCAAATATGCCAACTACCTGGTATGGACGAGGGAGTGACCGAACTTCCAGCAAATTCCCACATTTCATTTCAGATAATTATAAATAATTGTTACTTCATATATTATCATAACACTAAGTTATAAATAACGGTGTATAAATATGAAAAAAATATCCGAAATAGCAAGGAGAATCATAAGATCGCATGTTATTCTCCTTTTGGCGATCACGGTTTCCCTGGCGATCGTGTCGGCTTTCACCTACGATGTGGAGGTTCCTGGAGACTTGGACGGCGACTTAATAGTTTCAGATGGAGAGCTGGAGGCAGCCCAAAGCTCACACGAAGATGGGGACATCACCTCCGAGGAGCTGGAGAAGATCGAGCAGATCAACGAAGATTACCCGAGGACGATCATCGACATGGCAGGCCGAGAGGTGACCCTATATAAGCCCGTGGAACGGATCATCACCACTAATCCCGACGGCACCCGGATGGTGATCGCCCTCGGTGCAGGAGACCTTATTGTAGGAACCGACTCGGCTAGTGCAACTTGGGGCGGCATCTGCCCGACGATCAACGAATCGACCGAAGAAGAACAGCCCGCCTGCAAAGAATGCTGGGAAACGGTCGTTCCGGGCGGACTCAAAAACCTTCCAGTGGTGGCTTCCTCTGGCCCGAGTGGAGCACCAAACTATGAACTGATGGCACAGCTCAGGCCCGACCTGATCTTACCACCTATCTGGTCCGCATTGGAGGCAGACGACATAGAAGAGCGCGTGGGTGCGCCCGTCTTCGTCGCAGGCCCCAATTTTACCTACGAATCGCTAATAAACGATGCCCTCACTGTAGGAGCGGTCCTCTCGAGAGAGCAAGAAGCCGAGGACTTCATCGCCCTCATAGATAGCAAGGTGAAGATGGTGACTGATGTCACCGATACCATCCCGGAGAGCGAGAAGCCGACGGTCTACTTCGCTCCGCGCGGTGGAAAAACGTTATACGACCCCAAGCTGGGGCGAGATTTCACTCGAACGGTCAATACCTACTATCCCCTCATCATGGCAGGTGGGATCAACGTCGCAAAAGACTGCCCCGGCGGGGATGATGACCTGAATGTCGCCCTGGAGCAGATCATCGCCTGGGACCCCGACGTCATCCTCCTCGCTGGTAGCGATGTGGACTTCATCCTGAATTTGCCGGAGCTCCAGTCGGTAAAAGCAGTCCAGGAAGGCCGGGTCTACACCATCTTTCCCGTGTATTCCTATGGATACCCGCATGACAAGAGCCTCCTGAACGTCTTGCTCATAGCCAAGATCCTCTATCCGGACGAATTTGCAGATATCGACTTGGAGAAGGAGGGTAACGAGATCATGAAGGCGTTCGTCGGGGTTGACGGAGTTTTCACGGATTACGCAAACGACCTGGTATGGCCGAGGGAGTACCTGGATTAGCTGTAAATTTGGGGAAGTGGGAGAGAGATAGGCGATGAGTCCTCCTGACGTTCACAATTTGTGTGGAAATAACGTTGCCTCCTCCGTCCCCTCTCCATCTCAGCCTTCGATCCACTCCCTGAGGGGTGGGAGGAGGCGCCTCTTGGGGATCAGGACGGCTCTATATAGGTCTAGTCTTCGTCTCAAGGGCCTGGAGATGGAGAAGCCCTTCTGGGAGGTCTACGTCTTCCGACTCTCCTGAAGCATTCTGATCTCGTCCTTCAACGAGCCCAACTGTTTAACAAGTTCAGCATGAGGCTTAAGATTAGACTCTTCGGCCAATGCGTTCACTACAATCTCTATGACGAACTTCGAGAGAGGGACTCCCGCTTCAGATGCAAGGTCATCCCAACGCTTCTTATCATCGGCGGAGGGAAGATAGAGGTAGACGTAGCGAGATTTGTCAGGTTAAACCAAGATGCCCAGCAAGAATATAATTGGATGGGCGTTCCGCAGTTAGGCTATGCATAATTGAGAATTTTTGGCTTATCTCAATGTGCATAAAATCAAACCTAATGCTCAATTATTGTTAATAATAATTTTAGTATAATCTGTTTAAACGGTGTCAACGATTCAGGTTCTTATAAAAATGTATCTATTATATTCGAAGTATTTATGCCGCTGGCCTAATCAGACCTTGATAATGCATCTAAGGGTATCGATTCTCAAAAAATCGATAGCAGGAAAATTAATGAGCGTTCAAACCGTTAATGCGAAATGCCGGATTGGACATCGTGTTAGTTAAATATTACTGGTAAATAAGTGCGGGGGAAGGGATTCGAACCCTTGAACTCCTGCGAGAATAGATCTTGAGTCTATCACCGTTGACCTGGCTTGGTTACCCCCGCGCTAATCACTATCGGTTGACCATCTGCAATGATGTATGCCAACCTCATGATGATAGAATGCATCTATCACATGGGAGGATGACCTTATGACTAAGGTAAAGACCTGCTGGCATACTGAACCACTGCGCGAGCCGAAAACCGGCATAGCTCTGAACGCTTATAAGCGTTTCCTAACCAACCAAGGTCTTCGTTACGAGACTATCGGTCTTTACATGGGGCGGGTAGGCAAATTTCTAGAATTCGCGCACTCAATAGAGCCTCATACCTCTAAGGCTGATGAGTTCAGAGAGTTCTTGATAGACCAAGGTCTTTCAGCATCTCACATAAATAATACCTGCTTCGCTATAAAAAGGTTTTATGAAATGCAAAGTATAGTTTGGTCCTTCAAGGTTCTCAAAACCAATGATGGAATCCCCTACTACTTTGATGAGACAGACGTTTTGAAGATATTCTCGGCATGTTCCAACATAAAACATTTAGCCATGTTGCAAACTTTGTTTTATGGTTGTCTCAGATCGTCTGAATTATGCAGGTTAGAAGATACAGATTTAGATTTAAGAAAGAGAACTTTGAGATTGAGACAAACCAAAGGAGGACGGGATGATGTAGCTTTCATAACTGAAGATTGCGCTGAAACTCTAAGGATCTATTTGAATATTAGACCTAAAATAGAAATTGAAGGTAGGACCCCGCTATTCTATACGGACTATGGTAATTTTTGGGAAAAGGGTGATGTTCATCGGATGTTCTTATATTATAAGGAAAAAGCCAATATAAAGAAGCCTGGAGCGGTTCATGTTTTTAGTCGGCATTCACCAGCAACTATAATGGTCGCGAAGGGATGTGATATTAGAATAATTAAAGAAATATTAAGACACAAGGATATTAGGACGACTTTGAGATATGCGCACGTCGCGAATGAGACTAAGAGAAAGATGTATGAAGATTATTTGGTTTTGTAAAAATGATGTTAACCACCATATGGGATTTAATTTATATAATAGCTGATCTACGGATACGCCGTTATTTTCATTAATAGCTTGATTATTAAAAAATTAAAAATGGAGAGTGGTCCCCTGTTTCTAAGGCACAAGAGAAAGAAATGTATGCTGGCTACTGCCACTTCCAAACAGCGGGGTATCATACATCATCAGCGAGTTGGCATCACTTGATCTAATCTCCCAGCCAACATATCCCTCTATACATCCACCAGTGAACACTTCCGAGCTTGGTAGTTCATCAGGTATAACGCCGCAACTGTTTTCAAATGTGCTGTACGCCACATTTGAGGCACCAACAGCACGTAGCCTGTAGCTTCCAGAAAAGGTGTCTGAACCTTCACCAGTATAGCACGCTCTGACTTTTGCTAGGAAGAATTGGTGCCCCGCTTTTGGTGGGTTGTTGAACATGTTCTCGTCAAGTACCATACGAGTTGCGTCTGGGACCACGCTCACAACTGATATTTTCCAGTCATCGGCTGTAGTGAGGCTATATTTACCAATGGGGGCTGGATTTTCTCGCGATCCTAATGGGGCCTCATTTTCACTTGATTCTCTGGTGGAAGTTTCTTCAGCTGTTTTAAAGGGGATCTCTGTAGATGTGGGCTTTAGCTCTAAGGTCTCAATAATGTGTCGAGTTATATTATTGAGTTTTCCATCATTCCCGAATCCTGTACTTATTGGAATGAAACCTAATATTAAGGTATATCCGGAATCATCATTGTACTCTGTTTTAATGGTAATGATGCGTAAGTCGTTTTGCACGAAGTTATGTTGGTTGTTTTCTTCGTTATAGGACTCAGCAAAATCGGAAGGTATTTCTGCACTGAATCCTGGAGCATCATAGGTGGTGTATCCTTCATCCGGTAATTTGATTTCTAGAGTTTCTAGGAAGTGTCGAGAAATATTATCAAGTTTGCCATTATCGAAACTCTTACCTTTGAACATTATTACTAAGGAGGAGGGTAAACCCGATGAATCTAAACCAACACCAATTACTGCTAAACGTTCTGAAGATGAAAATGAGTAAGTCGAACTTTCCGTATCCTCAGTTTTTTCTACATCGAAGTCTGAAGGATATTCGACGCTGAATTCAGGTCCATCGTAGATTTTATAGTCTGTTTCTGAGAACGCTACCATTGGTGCGACTACTAAAGCGATAAACATAAGCAATTTTAGCTTCATATCGTTCACCAAAGGATAGTTCAATAGACCACTAATTAAATGTTTCGATATTAGGTTATGTCAAGTTATAAGTAGATGAGAATTCAGAGATTGGAACGTGAAATTTTACAAAATATACAATATCATATATAATTAATTTCACCGATTGTAGTAAAGTTTATATACTATAAATCTATATTTAATATCAGAAAGAATCTAATATCTAATGCATTATCTAATCCCGTAAGCATTTTATAGAACAAGGTTCATTTAACAGTATGGGACTTGCTTTAAGCTCAATACTTAATGAATGGGAAACCTCAACCTGTAAACAAAAAGCGGTAGTTGTAGTTATTTCCCTGGCGGTAGTGATAAATTTTGTCTTAGACAGATTAAGCAATATCGGGGGAGCAATAGAGTTCGCCGAAAAATATAATATAGGAGATTTAATTAATATGCCCGCAATGACAACACTTACAGCAACTTTTTTAATAATTAGCACAATTATTGTGATCACAATAACAGCAATAGTAGTTGCTATTATCGTGACGATTCTTGAAATAAAAGTACGAAAACAAAAAAAGAAATGTGAATATATAGAATATGCTTATAAAAAATTAGATGAAAAATATAAAGAATTAGAGATAAAAGTAGGAAATCGTCGGGTTGAAGTAGATGATAATTTTAAAATTAATATTCAGCATGATGATATACCTCTTGAGACCATAAAGGATAAAATGGACAAAATGTCTTTCTCATACAAAGAAGCATATAAACTTTATAAAAAGCAAGACAAATAAATCAAGGGCCTAACTCTTTTTTTGCTTGCTATTATAAATTTCAATACTAGTTCTTTTATTTGTTATTTGGTGTTACTCTTGATCGAGTTAATAATATCCTAGATTCACCTACCGATAACTTGACAGAACCCGATCTTAGCATTCGAATTTAATATAAACGTTGGTGGAAAAAAAGTAAACCTATCTCCCAAAGCCATCTAATCTTTCCCTCTTTTCGAATGTTGTTTATGAGAAAAATCAGAATTAAAATTAAAAAGCAGGTCAACTCAAAGTTTAAAATTGACATAATTTTTCCGCCTGTGGTTAATTCCCGCCTCCAAATACCTAGAGGTCGAAGTTAAGGATCGATGCCCTAACTGGCCTTGAAGGTCAGAGATGGGAATTCCACAGTCTAAACTATGGACTGCATGGAAGCTCCGCAGGGTATGGGGCGTGACTTTCCATAGATTCCTTTTCCCTTTGGTGTTGTCTCGATAAGCTACTTGGATTCCAGCTTTTACAGCCCCATCATGGACTATCTGCCTTATTCTTTGACTGGTTACATGGGGTTTACCTTGACCTGGGAATAGGTACTCACCTTCAAGTTGATCCATGTACCTTTTCAGATCTGGAATTAAAGGAGCTGGGATTATGACCTCTCTATAGGTTTGTGTTTTAGTTTTGGTGGCGTTAAGACGGATAAGTTGAGCCTCAAGATCTATGTCGCCCCTTTTCAGCTGGACCAACTCAGAGACCCTCAAGCCCGTTGAGGCTAGAAGTTCAACTATTAGGCGGTCTCGACCATGAAGTACTGAGATTAGCCTATGGTACTCTTCAACCTCAATCAGTTTAGTTATCATGGCTTATACTGGTGGAGCTTTACCATATATAAGTTTCTACTTCTTTATCTTAGTAGAAACTAGATCGGTAAATAGACCCTTGTATTATAGCATAACCCCTCCGCTAGATGTCGATTTCTTTTTTACTGTCTAAATAATCATATTCTTATAAAACTGAATTTAGAGGTCGTAACTTGACAGCTACTTTAGAAACTATTTAGATGAAGCTTCTTTTGGAGAAAATACATTAAATATAATAAATTTTCCGGCATTAAACTATCTTATGAGGCTAGATATATAATGAAGTTTCGAATACATAAGAGTATATAGAAACTATGTCAATAATTTAAAAGTATCACACGTATTTGTTAAAGACAAACCACCGGACCGCTAATGATGTTTAGCTCACTGGCTTTATGATGAAAAAAGCTTTTACTCCTTTTACCTTGCTTTTACTCTACTTTTACCTATAAAAACCGTTACCTGTTACCTTGTCTTTACTACTTTTACTATATAATATATATTGTAAGAAAGGTAAATTTTTTAACGTAAAGCTAAAGGTGCAAAAAAACTTTTATTTAACCGCCATTTGGGTAAAAGCGGTAAAAATGGTAAAACCAACAACAAGAAACGCATATACCTAGTAAAAGCTGAGTAAAGAGGGGTAAAAACCGTAAAAGGTTTTACTCCTCGTTATCTCCAAATATGTCATCTTCATCTGCTAAACCTCTATAATGCGCCCTTTTCATGGGGTTTTGGTCAGGTTCTTTATCTACCAAATTAAGTTTCATCTTAATAAATCCATCTAAATACCGGACATCTACATAATGTTTTTGCCTTGATATTTTTGTAAACCTATCACTGCCATCATGGTTTATGGTTATCTTTCCATATTCAAAGCCGACTACTTTATCTATTAAACCATTTTTACCCTGTTTACCATTACATAAATGTGATATCTGACCGGAAGATATACCAAGTGCCTTTTTTAAGTTATCTGTTGATATCACGTGGTCAATTGGTGAGGTTGATTCCCATGCAGCTTTGATAAGGTTAATCTCAGCATCCGTTAACTTTGTCTCGGTGTTACCTGAAATGATCCTCCACAACTCAAGAGCTTTGCTGTAATCTTCTTCTTCGGCGGTTAAAATATTGGTCTCTTCATCATAATCTCTTTTCCGCCAATTCCATACGGCTATCGACATTATTATATCAAGAAATATATTTATATTTCTCCTTTGGTTTGTATCTATTAAATTTAAAATATCCTTATCTTTTATAAAAGGCATCTCAACAATATAGCTTTGCCGTCTAAAATCTTCAATAATTTTCCTACAGGTAATAATCTCATCGGTAACGGCATTCTGATCTTCACCTTTAGATACTCTATCAAGTTGTTTTTCTGCAACGGCTATATTCGTTTTTGTGGAGTCATCAGCATTAAGGATAACAACCCTCGATAAGTTCTGGTTATCCTGTGCTGCCTGAACTGATGAGATGATCCATGATATCTCAGAAGGTAAAGTCAACTCTTTAGCTTCTCTATTAGAGTCCAGGGTCAGATAAGTTGAGTGACTATGGAACACTGAAGTAGTTTTCCTGATGATATTATCCATTTCATCAGATTGCTTATAGTCGTCGATATATAGTATAGTCTTATCAGGAATAGGATGATAAAACAATGCTTTGTTAGACATATCCGCAACTACATAACAATTTGGTGGCATGAGATGGAACGTTTTAAAAACCGTATCTGATTTCCCCATACCAGTAGGTCCGAAGATATCAGCATGTAGACCATAGGAGTTTTTAATCATCTGATTAGCGGGCATTAGGAGAATATACTCAGCTATATGGCGGTCTTCGATATGGAGGTCATTAAAACAGTCTAGGACATACTTTAACGGATCTTCCTCTCTCATTATCTTATTAGCCCTGATCCAGACCTCGTTTATTATCCGATCAGCTTCTTGATCTAACTTCTCAGCTGAGTTTTCGGTTAAAATATCGTCTCTAGGTAGATAACCACAGGCTGACAAAGCTATAATCTTGATCTCGTTATCATGTAGTGGGGGGATACAATATTTAAGATTGTATTTATTTATTTCGTCGAATACATCTTCATGAGGTAGCCCCAAATTATGAGATTTTCGCGCTATTTGGAATAAGGTGTTGTTCCTTTTACCTTCTGGTATCTGCACTTTGGTATTGCCTTTTTCGTCGGTTTTTACACCAACATCTGTTAAGACCCTCTCCTCTCGTTTATGTTCTTTTAGATCCTCCATTAACCAGCCTGGGATATCGGTTAAGGGTGTTTCTGGACCGGTGATCCATTGATAAGGTACGCCTGAGTAATGATTACTGGGAGATACGGCGACATATCCACCGATACATCGGATATCCATATCTGGTTTGAATCTGGTTCTATTTTTGATCTCACCGTTAATTTTTGAGTCGTATTTATAAAAATAATGATATCCTTTACCCGTTTTTTGACATACCGTTTTAGGATCAGATACGGCTTTATCTTCAAAATATCTTAAGCCTTCAGATCCATCTATATCCAAAACAAGAATCCCGTTGATATCTCCTGTGGGTAAGCCGATATTATAATTACCTTTCCACTTTTCCTCAATTTGAGATATGTTATTAGTGGCTTTTGATTGCCACTGTTTAGCTAACGCAGGGTGTTTTCCTGGTGATCTGCAAGAATCTTGATCTTTACAGGTACAAATACCGTTTTCATCTAGTCCATATATTGGAAATATTTTGTAATTATGCTTTGCAAGTTCCAACGCACCTTTTAGTATTGTTTCTTTATCATTAAAATCCATTTTTTAACCTCCAAATACATTACTTTTTTGGAGGAGATAAAATATATATAACCGATAGTTTTATATAGTAGAAACAATATCTATATATTATATGTTATATTATCCTATCTCCTAACTTGGAAGGCTGCAACCTTCTATTTATTCTTTTTCAAACTTTATAACTTTTACAATTTCATTAGGATTATAATTCTTGTTAATCAGTCTCCAAACGTTGATGAACTCTTCTAGGGTAGTATGGCCTTCGGCTCGAATATCCTCTTCTGAAATATCACCTAATTTTTCTAGATGGACCTTTAGGATCTTAATCTTGAAGAGTCCATGTTTCCCTCTCCCAGGTTGAACCCTATATGATCTTCCTACGCTATAAATCGAGTTTATAGACCTTCTGGTTTGTGTTTTGATACCAGAAGAGATTTGATCGATATGATATTGCTGGAAAATCATCTCTACTCCCATAATGCAGACTTCCCACAGTGTGGGCAATATTCCCATTCGTCTATCTCTTCTATTTCATCCCTAGGTTGTTGATTTGGAGAGAACGTACCGCTACAGTAAGGACAACAATAAACTCCCCGGACATCATCGATTAGATCAAACTTATCCATAAAACTACCTAAAAAAGTTTGTGGCATCTTAGACCTCTCCTGACTCTAACCTGATGCAGTGCCGGATATATTCTCCTGGCGACATTGATAACTCTTCTCTTCTTTCATCTATTGTATTTCTCAACCTCGCATTTAACCTAAAACTCATTACTATATCAAATAATTTCATTTATTATACCTCCGTTATCAAATAGTCTACGTTCATAGTATTTAAGCATTTTGGTTTAATTTAAAATTTCTTTCGTAAAAATCTATTATCATAGAAATTGTTAGCATTTATACTCGGGGAAAAAATAACAATAGATTTCAAATCTTATGTTCAAAAAAAATATTTAACTGAATAGCATCTATGCGATTTATCTGACTTCACGCGGGTCTAACTCCAAATCTTATTCAAAATTAAGAACAGTTTTATGCTATCGAATGTAAAATTCTAAAAATTTTGTGGAGAGTATTCGTTTTGTAGTCGTTCAAAAATCTTTTTATAATTTTGCCATACACATTAATTGCACCCTTTCTATTATTAATCCATTTTATTTTTTTTCGCGCCGTCTTGTCTAGCATCACCATCTTATATGCCTGATATGCAAGTCTATCACTACAAGGTCCATATAAGATAGGGGCGGCTAAGCTTCACTCGGTAAGTTCTTTCCAATGTACTTGCATGTCGTCTTCCCGTCCCTCTTGGTGTATACGTACCAGTAGGGTCCGTGCATTTTCCCGCCCTTCGCGCATCGGCATGTAGGCTTCCCACACTTGGTATATTGGAGGACATAAGACCCACCCCTGCTTTTTGCTTGCCTAACCTCCGCCACGGTATCTTTGCCTTTGATCTCTTCAGCCAGCAGAAGGCTTTCGAGTTCGAATATCCGGGCATCAATCCGAGCTCTCTCATCTTTTAGGGTTTCGATTTCAGAGGCAATATCAGCTTGCATAGGGTCTTATATGGCTTTTATTGTACTTAAGGTTATCTATGACATATAAGATGGGATAAAAACGCAAGGTTATGTGCAACGACGAGCACACCACAAAATTTATAGTAGATTAGGGAAATTCTTTGTCGGAGCGTATTCAAAATGAAGTTAAAAACGATTTTGATGCTACTGATGCTAATATGCCCTATCACAGCCCTAGCATCGACAATTACGGTAGGTCCTATTGGCTGCAATTATACTCATATATGGGAGGCTCTGGATGCAGCGAATCCCGGTGATGTTATCGAAGTTCAAAATGGAACATATTATGAAAAATTAATTATAGATAGACCAATTATACTTCGTGGGAATAATACAATTATAGATGCAAGAGGTCTTAGGAGTCCAATAGAACTAATTTCGGATGGCATAACGCTGGAAGGGCTAACAATAGTTAATTCAGGTGACGAAGATAACGATGCGGGAATAAGGGTTAAATCTTGCAACAACTCAATTATAAATAATAATATATGTTTAAATAATTATGGAATATATTTGGAGACGTCAGCTGGAAATGTTATATCGGGTAATTCTATCCACTCAAATTATAATGATGGAATATATCTATTAGTTTCCGATAATAATACAATAGAGTCAAATGCTATTAATTATAATACCATAAGCTACCATAGTGCAACTTCGATGTTTGATCGTGTTTATTCTTATCCAGCAGGCATTTTGTTAAAAGAATCTAGTAATAATACCATCACATCCAATATTATAGCAAACAATGACGGCTGCGGGATTAGTATAGAACTATCTAATAAAAATCGAATAATAAGCAATTTTATTTTTAAAAATTATATAGGAATATATATTTACAAAGGCAATATTGTCCCTGCTAACAACACCCTAGCAAATAATTATTTAATTAATAATGAAAAATACAATGCGTGCGATGAATATGATGAGGGCAGAAATCCAAAAAACAAATGGTACACCAAGTTAGATAATATTACTATCGGAAACCGTTACGGGGATTTCGACGAACCGAAAGAAGGATGCAGAGATGTTGATAAAGATGGAATCTGTGATTTTGCTTATGAAATTCCCGGTGACAAAACAATCGATAATTATCCTATATCATCGCAGTTAGTGGGGGGAACAATTACCAAATACTGGAATGGTTCCTTAAAAAATAAAAATTATACGCTTATAAATATGACAGTTCCATCAAATGTAACATTGCTTTCGGTTAGTCTAACGTGGGACGATTCTGATAGTGATTTTGCTCTCTTCCTATTCAATCAGACCGGACAACTTGCAGATGTATCATCTATGGATGTGGATGATGTTTACTGGGAACCCCTCAATCAAGACGATGCAGAATTATGTGTGGAAACTATAAATCCAGAATCTGGCATATGGAAAGTCGTGATCTATGGATATCGCGTACCAGAGGGAAGAGAAGTAACTTTTAAGCTTGAGGTTCTTCAGTTCTAAAAAAACTTTTGTTTTGAGGGGAAGTAAATGAAATATAAATTAAATAAAATTATAATAACCACACTTGCAGTGGGTATAATTATAATAACCGGATGTATAAATTCCGAAAAAAAAAGTGATTTTAATACAGATACTCCTGTAAGTGTTGAAGCTGGAATTCTAAGAGACAAACATTCTAATAACTTATTTCTCATATTCCGTGATATAGATCAAGACATGACTACATCCGAGGGAGTGCTGACCGTAACTATGTTTAAAGGAAAACTCCAAGATAACGATTTGGACAAAGTAGACGAGTTCGTATTCAGTAGAGAGTATAATATAAGCCGTGATGAATTTCAGCAAATAAGTATGCTCCATAATAGAGATATCGAACGCTCAACATTGGCGTGGACAAAAGAGATATCTGATGAATTTGACCCAAAAGCTTTTGATCTTTACAAGGTGGTTGTGTATTTCCAGCCAATAAATACAAATCACAGATTAGTTAATCAAACGTACGTTGGTTGGGGCTAAGATATCGAAAAGTAAAAATATATTTTTAATATAATTATATGTAAAATATTATCATACCATCTCCCAAGGAGGAGTAACATCTCCTCTTGTAATGGTTGACAACACAACATGTAGTGGCTGTTGCATCGTGTAGTTGTGAGGTGCACCTTGCCACTCGAAGGGAATTTCTTCATATTCTCCTAAAAATAGTGCGTGCACACCTATAAATTCCTCGTTGTATTCTGGCTTGGTCCATGCCATAAGCCAATTGGATGGGGGCTCTTCGCAGCCAAAATACACTGAGGCTTGTTCTACGCGATCAGGTTTTATCGAAATTCCCGAACCCGAACTGCAAAAACTGGCTCTTGTTTCTATTACTTTGTCCTTATAGTAAGATCCAATTGCTCCATTTGCATCCCAAGGGACGAGATAATAGATTAGCTTCCAAAGACCATTAGCTGCTAAATCGATTTCAGATGAGGGGAGTGCCTTCTTCTCATTCAGATGTTCCAGCATAAGCCGGTTAAGTTCTTGGTCGGAACTTTTAACCAAGTCTATTCTGATGGCAGAAATGTTATCAGAAAGAACTATTTGAGTGTCATTCCCGTCTTGTACGTCTTTAACCACGTCCCATCCTTCCGGAATAGCGAAGCTCAAATTGTGTCCCGAATACGTTTCGTTCTGTTGGTAGCCGCTTGATACAAGGATACAAGTCATGGTCAGTAGAGTTAGCGCTGCTATTGGTTTTAGCTTCATACATATCACCGCTACTGCGTCTTTAGGATATCATTTGATGTTTTGTAATATAAATAGCGATGCTCAAGCCCAACTACCTCTTATATCAGTTCACGAATATAAATTACACCTTCAATCTGAATAAATCCCTATAATATGCCACATATGCCACTGTATTAAAACTGTATCTGTTTTTTTCCTAGTTGAGAAATTATTCGCAGAAGTTATTAACCTAAACTTTATAAGAAGTGTGAACTAGAGAAATTGAATGCAATTGTATAATACAACTTATATAAACTATATATATAGTTATAATACTATATTTTATCGACCCTCTTTAATCCTATTCCTGAACAATTATTTTCTGAGGTTCTAACTAGGTATTTTGTCGTTACATTCAGCTCTATTTATAAATATCAATTAATGTAGGCGCATAGATTGTATCTAGTGCGCACGAAATTACTAATATGAATAGAGCCATCTTAAGTTTACATCATGAGGGTGGCAAAAAGCAAAATCGATGGTTGAAGACTCGGATTGTATGTTCGAACAATTATAGTTTGTCGAGAATAGATCTTGAGTCTATCACCGTTGACCTGGCTTGGTTACCCCCGCCCTATTCGAAGTGAGTGACGCAGGTCCAGTGGTAGTATCCGAGGACGCCCGTCCCCGTCACCTCGTCGTACTCCTCCAGCAGGCGACCGCAGATCGCGCACCTCTCCCCCTCGGGGACCTCGATCTCCGAGTCGTCGCAGATCACTACCACGGCCATGACCGGATATAGCGCCTCCAGTTTTAAAGGTTTTGCCGCCGTATATCCCTCTCTCCGTCCGGGAAGTCTTTAAGGGGGGCGAAGAAGAGCGGGCTCGTTGGAGGCCAAAGACGGCCGCCGACCTCGAAGATTCTGACCGGAGGCAGAAGACGCCTCCAGTCCCACCGATGGGCCGTCGATCCCCGGATCGATAGATACATAACGGCCTTCGGGGATGGTATCCCATAGAACGAGGTGTCCATCGTTGAAAATAATCGGTCTTGAAGACCAGGAGGTCGAGGCCAGCCTCCGGAGCGCCGGCCTGGGCCTATCGGTTTCAGAGGCGCGCTCCGTCGCCGAGGCGCTGGGGAGGGACCCCACCATCCCGGAGCTCTTCAACTACGATACCATGTGGAGCGAGCACTGCTCCTACAAGAGCAGCCGAGCCACCCTCAAGGAGTTCCTCTGCACCTCCGGCCCCAACGTCGTCCAGGGCCCCGAAGAGGACGCCGGGATCGTGGCCATCGACGACGAGTGGTGCGTCGTCATCGCCCACGAGAGCCACAACCACCCGAGCCAGATTCTGCCGAACGAAGGCGCAGCCACCGGGATCGGTGGGATCGTAAGAGACGTCAACTGCATGGGCGCCAAAGTCGTCGCCACCGCCGACCCCCTCCGGTTCGGCGACCCCTACGGCGGCGACAGAAACCACGTCCGCTGGGTGGCCGAGGGGGTCGTCGACGGGATCTGGCAGTACGGAAACGCCCTGGGGGTTCCCATCATCGCCGGAGACGTCGTCTTCGACGGGAGCTTCGACACCAACTGCCTCGTCAACGTCGTCGCCATCGGAGTCGTCAGGAGGGGGGAGATCATCAAGAGCCGAGCCCCCGCGGGTGCGGGGGAGGGAGGCTACGACGTCATCGTCGTCGGAAAGCCGACCGACTCCAGCGGCTTTGGCGGCGTCACCTTCGCCTCCGAACAGCTCCGGGAGGAGGACGAGGAGGCGAACCGGGGGGCGATCCAGATCCCCGACCCCTTCCTCAAGAACGTCCTCTTCAAGGCTAACGAGGCTCTCTTCAAGCTCACCCGGGAGGAGGGGATCACCATAGGCTTCAAGGACCTGGGTGGGGGCGGGTTCACCTGCGCCTCCTCGGAGATGGGGGCGAGCGCCGGGTACGGGATGGACCTGGACCTAGACCTGCTCCACAAGGTGAGCGATGGCCTCCCCCCCGAGGTCGTCGCCTGCGCCGAGACCCAGGAGAGGTTCATGCTCATCTGCCCGCCGGAGGTGACCGAGCGGGCCCTCAAGATCTACAACGAGGACTGGGACCTGCCGAACGTCTACGAGGGGGCGAGGGCCTCCGTCGTCGGGAAGGTGACGACGAACGGCAGGTACATCACCCGGTACCGGGGAGAGGTGACCTGCGACGTCCCGATCCGGCATCTCACGGGGGGTATCCGCTACCAGAGGGAGGAGCGACCCCGGATGACGAGCTTCGAGGAGCCGGCCATAGCCACTCCGGAGGACCTGACTGACGCCCTCCTGAAGGTCCTGGGGTCGCCGAACGTCTCCTCCAGGGAGCACATCTACCGGTACTACGACACCGAGGTCCAGGGGAACGCGGTGATCAGGCCCGGGGAGGCGGACGCCGGCCTCATAGCCCCCGTCCGGGGGAAGAAGTTCGGGATCGCCCTATCGGTGGACGCAAACCCCTTCTACGGGAGGATCAGCCCCTACTGGGCAGGGGCGACGGCCGTCGCCGAGGCGATGAGGAACGTCGCCGCCATCGGCGCCACCCCCGCCACCCTCACCGACTGCCTCAACTTCGGAAACCCCGAGAAGCCCGAGGCCTTCTGGGAGTTCAGGGAATGCGTCCGAGGCCTCGCCGACGCCGCGAAAGCCCTCTGGCTGAAGGGTTACGAGGATACCCCCGTCCCTATCGTCTCCGGGAACGTCAGCTTCTACAACGAGTCCCCCGAGGGGACGGTCGACCCCTCGCCGATCATCGCCTGCGTCGGCCTCATCGACGACGTCAGGGACGCCGTCACCATGGACCTCAAGAGGGCCGGCGACCCGATCTACCTCATCGGGCCCCGGTTCGACGAGCTGGGGGGATCCGAGTATTATCGGACGGTCTGGAGAGCTACGGGCAGGAACGTACCGGTGGTCAGGTTCGACCTGGAGAGGAGCATGATCTACGCCGCCATCGACTCGATAGCCGAAAAAAATGTCGTCGCAGCCCACGACATATCCAACGGGGGCCTTGCGGCGACCGCCGCCGAGATGGCCCTGGTGGGCAGGGGCGACCTGGGCATCGATCTGGACCTCGACGCCGCCGGATCGGACCTCCCCGCCGACCGGCTCATATTCAGCGAGTCCTCGGGCTTCCTTTTGGAATGCAAGGCGGGGTCCGAGGAGGATCTGGAGCGGATTCTGAAGGGATACGGCCTTGAGATCATGCGCCTCGGGGAGGTGACCGGGTCCCGGGAGCTTCGGATGACCCACCATGGGAAGACCGTCCTTCGGGTGGATCTGGAGACGGCGAAGAAGGCCTGGACCGGTGGCCTCGGGGAGGCGATGAGATGAAGATAGCTGTAGTCCAGTTCCCGGGGACGAACTGCGAGCACGAGACCCTCGTCGCCGCGAGGAGCGCCGGCCTTTCCGGGGAGATCTTTCGGTGGAACAGGCCGGCGGAGGAGCTCTCCTCCTTCGACGGGTACATCATCCCAGGAGGATTCTCCTACCAGGACAGGCTCCGGGCCGGGGCGATCGCCTCGAAGGAGCCGGTGATGGACGCCCTCCGGGAGGAGGCGGAGGAGGGCAAACCGATCATCGGGATCTGCAACGGCTTTCAGATCCTGGTGGAGGCGGGGCTCCTTCCGGGCCTCGGAGGCGTAGACGCCGCCCTCGCCTCGAACGTGATGGTCTCGAAGGGGGAGATCGTGAGGCGCGGATTCTACTGCGCCTGGACGACGCTGCGGCACGAGGCGCCGCCGAGGAGGTGCAGCGGGAGCTTCCTCCTGGAGGTGGGGGAGCTCGTCCGGATGCCCCTCGCCCACGCCGAGGGGAACCTCGTCACCGTCGACCCGGACCTGATGGCGAGGCTGAACGAGGACCACCAGGTGGTATTCCGGTACTGCAACGAGGCGGGGGAGGTGGACCCCGAGTATCCCGTCAACATCAATGGGAGCCTCGAGAACGTCGCCGGGATCTGCAACCCCGAGGGGAACGTCCTGGGGATGATGCCCCACCCCGAGAGGTCTTCCTTCGCCTGGCAGCTCCAGCCTACCGATCCTGGGAAGAGCGTCGGGGATATGGAGGCCCCCGGACCCGGGAGAAGGATATTCGAGTCGATGAAGCGGTACATAGAGGTGAGGAGATGAAGATAAAACTCAGGGTCTGGCTGAAGATCCCCGACGCCGAGGCCGCCACCGTCAAAAACACCCTCCGCCGGAGGATGGGCTATGAGTCCGTCCTGGAGGACCTCGGCCGGGAGAGGCTCTGGTCGATCGATGTCGATGACGGAGTCGATGACCCCATGGACCTTGCGCGGCGGCTGGCGAGGGATCTGGTGAACGAGAACAAGGAGAGCTATCGAGCCTCCGTTGGCTCGGTGGAGTTCGAGGGAGGGTACGTCCCCGTCAGGGTGGGGCTACACATCGAGGACGGCGAGGCGGTCTCCGCCCTGAAGAGGCTCCGAGATCGGCTCGGCTTCGAGATGGTGAGGGGGGTGGAGAGGTCCGTCGTCTGGAAGCTGGCCCTCAGCTCCCCCGACCCCCAAAGGACGGCGGAGGAGATCGCCGAGGGGCTCCTGATAAACCCCCACAAGGACTTTTATGAGATCATGACGTGAAGGGAGGCGTATGACCTCCTACATCCAGCATCCTCTGCTGAAGGAGAAGGCGGTGGAGCGGCGGCTCTTCCAGCTGGAGCTTGCGGCCTCCGCCCTCCAGGCCTCGACCCTGGTGGTCCTGCCGACGGGCCTGGGGAAGACCGTCATCGCCCTGATGGTCCTCATCGCCAGGCTAAACCGGGGCAAAGTCCTCTTCCTCGCCCCGACGAAGCCCCTGGTGGAGCAGCACGCCTCATTTCTTGAGAACGTCCTCGCCGACAGCACCATCGTCGCCACCTTCACCGGCGAGATTTTGCCGGAGCGGCGAAGGGAATTGTGGGAGGAGGCGAAGATCGTCGTATCGACCCCCCAGGTGATCGAAAACGACCTCTTATCCCGGAGGATATCCCTCCGGGACGTCTCTCTCGTCATCTTCGACGAGGCCCATCGGGCCGTCGGAAACTACGCCTACGTCTACATAGCCGAGAGGTACCAGCGGGAAAGGAGCGATCGGCTCGTCCTCGGGATCACGGCGAGTCCGGGAAGCAGCCTCGACCGGATCGAGGAGGTCTGCCAGAACATCGGAGCCGCGAAGGTCGAGACGAAGACGGAGGCGGACCCCGACGTCTCCCCCTTCGTCCACCCGCGGGAGATCGAGGTCGTCAAGGTGGCGGTCCCACCGGAGATCCTGAGGGTCCGGTCCCTCCTGGAGGAGGTGCTGGAGGAGCGGGGCGAGGCCCTCGACCGCCTCAGCGGGTCCGATGGCCTCCGGATGCCGAAGAAGATGGACCGGACCTCGAAGAAGGAGCTTCTAGACCTGCAGAAGCGGCTCCGGGGCTTTATCGCAAAGAACCCGTCGCCTAGCCTCTACCAGGCGGTCTCGGTCCTGGCGGAGGTCCTGAAGCTGAAGCACGCCGTCGAGCTCGCCGAGACGCAAGGGGTCGACTCCCTCTCCCGGTACCTGGAGCGGCTCGCCTCGGAGGCGGAGTCGAGGGGGGGTAGCAAGGCGGCTAAGAGGATCATGGAGGACCCGAGGGTGGAGGAGGCGGTCGGCGACCTCGCCAGGATGGACGTCGACCACCCGAAGCTCCGGGCCGTCCTGGAGCTCGTGGAGGAGCAGCTCACCGCCAAGGCCGACTCGAGGATCATGGTCTTCACCAACTACCGGGACACGGCGAGCTCCGTCCTCGACTACCTCAAGGAGGCGGGAGATGAGATCATAAGGCCCGTGCGGTTCGTCGGCCAGGCGAGCCGGGCCTCCGACGAGGGGCTTAGCCAGAAGAGGCAGGCAGAGATCCTCCAAAACTTCCGAAACGGCGTCTACAACGTCCTGATCGCAACATCCGTCGGGGAGGAGGGGATTGACATCCCGGCGACGGACCTGGTCCTATTCTACGAGCCGGTCCCCAGCGAGATCAGGTCGATCCAGAGGAAGGGGAGGACGGGCCGAGCGAGGGCCGGCCGGGTCGTCGTCCTCGTCGCCAGGGGGACGAGGGACGAGGCGTATCGCTGGATCAGCGACAGGAAAGAGAAGAGCATGCGCCAGCAGATCCGGGAGATGAGCTGGCCGGATCGGCGAGGTCGAGGGGAGACGGGGGGAGCGAGGCGTGGAGCTGGCTCTGCCGCCGGCGGAGCAGGGGGAGGAGAGATCCCTGGCATCCCTCCCGGCCCTCGGGGCGGAAGGCAGCTCGTCATCGGCGAGGTGGGGCCAGGGCCGGAGGGCGAGCCCGGAGAGCCCAGGCCCTTCGGCCCCTTCGGTCCATCCGGCCTCCCCGAGGAGGAGGCCTCCGCCCTCGTCATCGTCGACCCGAGGGAGAGGAGCCTCGCCCGGATGCTGGAGTCGATGGGGGTGGGGGTGACCCTGCGGGTCCTGGAGGTGGGAGACTACGTCGTCAGCGACCGGGTCGGGATCGAGAGGAAGACCGCCGAAGACTTCGTCGACTCCCTCGTCGGCGCGGAGAGGAACATCTTCGCCCAGCTGAAGGACCTCGCCCGATCCTATGAGCGGCCTATCCTGATCCTGGAGGGGCGGGATCTCTACGCCCGGCAGGTCCACCCGAACGCCATCCGGGGCGCTCTCGCGTCGATAGCTGTCGACTTCGGCGTCGCCATCATCCCGACGGCCGACGATGAGGAGACCGTCTCGGTGATCGCCGCCATCGCGCGGCGCGAGCAGCAGGCCCGCGGCGCAGGCCCCCAGGCCCACGGCAAGAAGACCCACCGGACGCTGAAGGAGCAGCAGGAGTACCTCGTCTCCTCGATCCCCGGCGTCGGAAATGCGGTGGCAAGAAACCTCCTCCGCCACTTCGGGTCCGTCGAGAGGGTCTTCGCAGCGACGGAGGAGGAGCTGAAGGCTGTCGCCCTCGTGGGGCCGAAGACCGCAGAAAGGATCCGGGAGCTGGTGGGCGGGGAGTACAAGGGGTGAAGCTGAACCGAGGGTGATGTATCGGCTTTTAGGGGCTATCCGTCTCCCAGAGCAGACCCTCTATCCTGTCGATGAAGGCCTCAGCGTGGCCGATGGCAAACTCGACCTCGTCTTCGGTCGGAGGAGTGCTGAAGGAGTACTGGTCTAGGTGGCGAGCGCTTCTCAGCCTCCTATAAAGGAGGGTCCATTCCTCTTCGAGCTCTCCCCTCCGGACGTAATCCTCCAGGTAGAGCTCGATGCAGATGTGGCTCTTCTCCCTGAGGCCGTCCCTGAAGAGGACCGCTCGAGCTGCGTGAAAGTAGCCCATGTAGACGGCCATCAGTCCCGATCGATACGCTCCAGCATCGAGGGTCTGTTTCTCTTCATCAACCCAGACGCGAGCCTGCTCCAGCGACCTTTTGGCCTTCGCGTCGGAGGGGTCGGTCTTCCGAAGAAGGCTCTTTTCGAAGCAGTCTTCAAGGTTCAAGGCTCTCACCTGCCAACGTCTTAGCCTCTCTCATCAGGCTCATATAAAATGGGAAGTCCTCCTCCCTAAGCGCCGCGAGCTTATCCATTGTCAGCACCAGGATGGTGGCCTCGCACCCCATGGCCGCGCTCAGGTCTCTCTCCAGCCTCGCCACCTCAGGCTCCGTCTCCGGGCCGATCTCTTCCACCAGGAGCCAGAGGTCGAGGTCGCTTTCGGAGGTGTTCGTCCCCGTGGACCAGCTGCCGTAGAGGCCGATGCCGATCGCCCAGTCAGGCTGATGTACCTTATCATCCAGGGCCTCGATGTTCAGGAAGGCCTTCAGGGATCGGGTCTTGGGGTCGTCGATGGTGTAGAAATCCCTCCCAGCCCTCTTTAGGTAGCCCTCTTCGACTAGGAGGGCGAGGTACCGGGAGGCGAGACCCTTGTTTACAGCAACCGCTCGGGCTGCCTCGGTGACGGTGACGGGCGCAGTGGTGAGGGCGTATCGGAGGAGCCTGATCCGCTCCTCCGAGCTGAGGAGTTCTGAGAGCATAGCTTGTATATTGTGTTTACGATACATAAACGTTTTGTTTACGGATCATAAACGATTTGTTTACGATTCGTAAACGCGCGTGACAAGCCCCCGCAGCCCCCAGGATGTCGTGGGCTGCTCCGGCCCCATCCTTCAGCGGTGGCCTAAGGCGCGGAAATCAGGTCGGAGTGGAAAGACCTGGGAGTCGCCATAATCCCGAGGGCCGACGATGAGGAGACGATCTCGGTGATCGCCGCCATCGCTCGGCGCGAGCAGCAGGCCCGCGGCAAGAAGACCCACAGGATGGCGAAAGAGCAGCAGGAGCGCCTGGTCTCCTCGATCCCCGGCGTCGGGAACGCCTTGGCGAAGAACCTCCTCCGCCACTTCGGGTCCGTCGAGCGGGTTTTGCCGCGTCGGAGGAGGAGCTGAAGGCTGTCGCCCTCGTGGGGCCGAAGACCGCCGAGAGGATCCGGGAGCTGGTGGGCGGGGAGTACAAGGGGTGTGCAAAATTTGCCGGTTGTTTACAAATAGTAAACACTTTGTATACAGGTTTGTAAACACTTATTGCCGAAAGCGTCAGGCAAGACCGAAAGGGAGGCCCCAAACGAAGTGTTGATCGCCATAGAGCTCTGGCTCGAAACGGCGGAGAAGGGGGGGGCGAGAGGTTCCTCCGCCCCTGGGAAAAGCCCTCCTCGCCGAGCTGGCCGCGAGCAAGACGGCGGGCGCCTGAGGATTTGAGCGCTCCGTTCTTCGTCTAACGGCCTCGGATTCTTCACTGACAGATTCGGGAGGGCTGATCCTCCCGCAGGTCCGCACGTCTTGCGCGCCAGTCCCGAAGGCAAGAGCCGCTACGGTCCGTCTCAAATGAAAACGGCCGGAGCAACTTAATTGATTTTTCGAAAATAGATCTTGCGCCGCGTCCTGGGCCTTCTGGGGTTCTCCCCCAGGTTCATGCGGACCGGACCCATACTACGCCAGTTACGGCGTGCATCTTTTGCGGTTCGGCCCTTTGGGCGCCGCACCTTCTGCCTCCTTCGAGGCCTCTTCCCCCTGGATTTCGCCGGCGCGTCTCAAAAGACGGCCGCATGCTTCGCCAGCGGGGGCGAGCATCTCCTGCCAGGGAGCTCCGTCGGCGCTTATACCACGACACATCCGCCTAGAACGCGGCAAAAGACTTCTTTTGTCATCATTATCATATATAGATTTCGGGCCGTCGGGAGGTTCGAAGCCGATGGGCATCTCCCTGGGCCCCTCCCGGCTGAGGTGCGGATCTTCCGTCGATCGTCCCATCATTCCCCGGGATAATCAACGACTATTGAACCCTAGGATGTCCCTAATCCAGGCTGAAGACGCCGATCTATCCCTAGCCCTTATCAGCCCCCTCCTTCGAGAGGAAAGCCGCCACCGTAGCGATGATCATGCATATCAGCATCAATCGCCATAAATCCTGATAAGACTCCAGGGACCTGGTGGTGAGGATCAGACCGGATAGGTGCTGGAGGATCGCCCCGCCGGCGAAGGGGAATAAGTTGAGGGCAGCGGTGGCAGTTCCCGCCATCGCCAGGGGGAACAGCTCCTTGACCTGAGCAAAGCTCACCACCAGGAAGCCGCCGAAGAAGCCGAAGACGAAGTTTATGGCCATATAGGCCTCAGCGCTGCCGATCTTCCCCGCCGTCATCCATATCACCGCCCAGGTTATGGTGTAGACCACCGTCCCTATCATCAGCACCTTCTTGCGGGATCTCAGGACCTTGTCGGAGATGTAGCCAGCGATGGGGCAGCCGCATATCATGCCTATTCCGACGAAGGTGAGGACGAGGCCGTAGGTCGCCTTCTCCCATCCCAAGACGTCGTGGAAGAATGGGCCGCCCCAGAGACCCTGATAGACCATCATGCTCCCATACATGAAGAAGAACCACGTAGCCAGGGGCCAGAACTTCATCCCAGAGCCGAAGGTCGCCTTCAGGGCCTCGGCCGCGGAGATCTTCCCCGAAGCCTCGGACTCCGGGAGCGCCTCCCCCTCCTCCGCCTCGATCTCCGGGATGCTGGGGAGGCCCTTCTCCCCAGGCTGGTCCCGAGCGATCATCCAGACCGCCGCCGCCAAAAAGAGGGTTACGATGCCGAGGATGAGGAATACCCGCTGCCATCCCAGGGCGTCGGAGATCAGGGCGAGGGGGCCCGCGGCACTCAGGGCGCCGACGTTGCCCACCGCTATGAGTATCCCGGTGAGAGAGGCGAACTCGTCCTTCCGGTACCAGGTGGACAGGATCTTCATGGTGGGGATGTAAACCATGGCGACGCCCACCCCGATCAACAGCCGTCCGGCCATGACCTCCTCGAAGGTGGAGGCCAGGCCCATGAGGATCGCTCCCGCTGCCGCCACCAGCGTGAAGGCGCTCACCGTTCTGCGAGGCCCCAAACTGTCGGTCAGCAGCCCCGAAGGCAGCTGCATGATGGTGTAGGCGTAGAAGTATGCGGAGCTCAAAAGGGCTATGGAGCCGGCGTCCACCCCGAAGGTGGCCTCCAGGTCTGAAGAGACGACGGCTGTGGAGACCCGGTGGAAGTATACGATGGAGTAGGCCAGGGCCAAGATCCCGAAGACTGCCAATCGGTATCTCAATAGCTCCTTCCCTCTGGATTCTTCCAACGGCGTGATCATCGCCCTCCTTTATTTCGAGGAGACAACGGCCCCCAAGACGTGGAGTGGTGGGAGCTGTTAGGTTAAGAAGTTTGTCAGGTGAATTAGAACGAGGGGGGATCAAACCCTCCTCTGGGCCGCCATGGTTTATCATGGAGGACCTGCGATTTTGGGCTGTTAATGAGGGGTTGGGGACGCCGATTACGGTGACCAGATATTTCAGCATGGACCCATATTCCAGCCGTGGATGGCCGGACGGGTGGCCTTAGAGACGGGCTTTCCGTCCCTCATCCGGAGAATAAGATTGCGATATTTTTATGAATATGCAGAAATTTTTTGGATTCTGGAGAACAATCAAAACATTTAACTTGATAAAACGATTAACATACCTGTGGTGAGTTTTATGGATGCTGAAGGTCTGTGGTTCTCCAAAATCGAGCGCGAATATTCTGCAGATTTGGGAGAGTTTCGATGGACGGACGAGCAGAGGACTTGGGACTGGAGGAGACTCACCACGGTGGAACTCGTCCGGACCAAGGATGGATCAAAAAAGCTGATACTGAGAAGGAAGGGAGAGATCAAGACTCGATACGGGAGACCGGATCTGGGAAGAGAAGAGGCTGTTGACGCAAGTTTGAGGTACATGCTGGGAATCGATATCGATCACAACGTAGGGGATATCGAGACCGACTATTACACCGCGAAGGTCTTCGATCATAGCAAAAATACCTGGAGCCTGATCGGTCCAAAGAAGAGGTGGTCCTTTTCGATCGGAGATGAAGGCTGGCTCTGGCAGTGGGCGGATGAGGGAACTGAAGGGACGGGCCGTCCCGAAGACGCCAAGATCGGAGAAGTTAACAAATATATAAAAGAAAGATTCTCCTCGAAGGATCTGATCTACACCAACATATTCGACCTTGCCGTAGAAAAAAACGACGAATGCTTTCCGGTAATATACCAGCCGGCGGTGGATGGGATGAAGAACTTCATCCGCGAGATCCACTGCTGGACCAAGCCCGATGAGGATGGAAAGAGGGAGCTGGAGGTCACCCTCATATTCAATAACGAGGAGCTTCGGAAGCACAAGATCCTCAATAAGATATATGAGAACTTAAGACTCGCCAAATACGGTCGCCTGAAGGACGTCGAGAGCTTCGTCGTGCTCGCAGACCTCGGGGACGGGAATGCCAACGGGCTCCGGTTCACCAAGATCTACAGCGGAGATAACAACCTCGAGGAGGACACGATCCATGGGGACCCCAAACCGGATCTTCCCCCTCACCGGGTGAGATATTACGCAGATGGGTACCGACATCCCATAATATTTGTCAACACCTCAAACCACGCCATGGCCGAGCACGACACAAACCCAGACCTCTGGAAGTGGGAGTACGTCCCCTGGATCGCCGATAGGCCGTTTGTTTCGGATAAAAAGAGCCGCGACGAGGTGAACATGCTCTACAGAAATTTGTTAGAGAGGACGCTTGCGGCGTTTACCAAGAGACTGGTGGGCCTCCTCGAATGACGGCTTCGGGGGTGGACGGCGCCTCGCCAGCGACGGGAAAGACCATCGATTTTGGAGGAGGTCCTGGGGCATCTCCGGGCATGAAGGACGATCAAAAAGTTTTGAGTCCGAAGGGGCAGGATGGAGGATGAGATGGTGATGGTCTGAAGATCCTTGCCATGGCCGACCTCCACGGCGCTGCCGGGGCCCTCGCTCCCCTGAAGGGGATCGACGTCGATCTCGTCGCCTTTTCGGGAGACCTCCACAACCTCGAGGCCGCCGAAAGGGCGAGGCTCGTAGCCGAGGCTCTCGCCAGCCTTGGCCCTCCGGTGCTGATCGTCCCGGGGAACATGGACCCCAAGACGGTCGCCCCGAGGATCTGGAAGAACGCCGGCCTGTGGATGATCCACGGCAGATCTCACCGGCATGGTGAATACGGCTTCGTCGGCTTTGGCGGGATCGTGGTCCGGGATAAAAGAAGGCTTTCAGACCCGAACCGGTTCTTCTTCGACGAGGAGGAGGTCTTCGAATCCCTCTCCAAGGCTTTCGATCAGATATACGACTGCAGTATCCGGATCGTCCTCACCCACCAGCCTCCTCAATCCACCAGGGACCGTTTATACAACGGCGATAGGGCGGGCTCCGTAGGCATCCGCCGCTTCGTCGAGGAGCGGGAGCCTGAACTCCTCCTCTGCGGCCACATCCACGAGGACCGGGGCGAGGCTGAGATCGGCTCCACAAAGGTCGCCAACGTCGGAGAGATGCGAAAAGGATACGCCGCCATCATAGATCTCGAGGGCGATATCTCCATCGAATGGATCGAGCCCCGATAGAAGGTGAGATTTGCCGACGGATCTCGTCGGATCAGCGCCCCTCGACCCCTCCGAAAGGACCTCGGAGAGGACATACCCGGCCGCTTCGCCTCCAGCCTCGCCTATACCGGACCGGGTCTCAGATCCTCGTCTGCTCCGGCCGATCGAAGATGCCTTCACCACGCCAGGATTTCCTGCTGATCTGCCCTCCGGAAGCAAAGAAGAAGGCTCCTCCCCCTGACTGGAGGATCTCCCCCCTTCAACTCCGGCGTCCGAGCCAGTCGTTCCAGGTGTAGAGCTTGGCGTCTCGCCCCTGGGAGGTCAGGGCGTACCAGACGATGGATGCCGTGCCACCGTTCTTGGAGTAGACGACGACGGGCCGATCGGGATCGAGGGCGCCGAAGATCTCGGCGAGGGCGGCATCGTCCCTGATCCAGCTATCGGCCATCACCCTGTTGTAGTCTATGTTGATCGCTCCGTCGATGTGACCTGCTCCGAACTGGTCGGGAGTCCTCGCGTCGACGACCACAAACTGGCCGGAGGCGACGGATTCGTAGTCTGCGAGAAGCTCGGGACGGGGGGAGGGGGAGTAGTTAGCCATAGGCCCCGTCACCGCGGACCCGGCCGTGGGCAGCCCCGCCGCCGGCCCCCGGAGGATCTCGACCTTCTGGTGGCCCAGGTACTTCATGATCCAATAGACGAAGGTGAAATCGCCGCAGGAGAAGCAGTCTCCGTAGAGGACCACCTCGTCCTCCGAGGTGACACCGGACCTCCCGAGGACCCCCGCCAGCTCATCCACGGACTTGAGGGAGCCATCGGCATGGATGAACCCCTTTGAGGGAAGCGAGATCGATCCTCCGATGTACGAGCCGCTCGAGGGGGGGCTGTTGCTGACGTAGGCGATCACGGGCTTTGGCTCGGTGCCGAGCCTCTCCCGGAGCTCGGTGGCGGTTATGAAGGATGGGAAGGTCTCAGCGACCGATCCGTCCACCACCAACCCGTCCCCTGCCTCCGGATCCGTAAGGTTCGAAGTGACGGACCCGTTCGCCGATCCGCCCAGGGTCGCAGCTATCCATTCTTCGCCCCCCCAGGAGGCGTATCCGCCCCCGCGGCAGCTGGAGCATCCCTCCTCAGCGCCGCCGACGATGGCCATCAACACCATCAGAAGAGATCCCCACTTCAAGTGATCGATTCTCATCTTTTATACCTTCCCGAGAGCCGTTCTCCCTCGATATCCGGTCATTTCATCCCTCTCGACCATCCGTCATCAGCCCCGCCAGGTTCATCATCTCGATAACCGCCCCCTCGGAGAGACGGTATCGGGACCACTTCCCCTCCCTCCTCTCCTTCACCAGCCCCGCCCTCTTCAGAATGGACAGATGATGAGATGTGGAGGACTGGGGCCTTTCGAGGGCGGTCATGATCTCGCAGACGCAGAGCTCGCCATCTCTGAGGAGCTGGAGGATCGCCAGCCTGAAGGGATCGGCCATCGCCCTGAAGACATCGGCCTCCGCCGCCAGCTCGGCCTCGTCTATCTTCTCGGTGAGGGCCTTGAGCCTACGGGCCGCGTTCTTGGCTTTACAGCGGTCTCCTGTAAGCTTTGCCAGCCTCTCTACGCATGGGTCCTGGGGTTCGACGATATCGCTCATATCGATCGGCTCAACAGCATGAGCCCCCGGAGGAGGAGACGAGCCGGTCCATCTCCCGTCTCAAACATCCTTCGCAGATCTTCACCCCGCCCCTATCCCGGTGCCTCGCTTTAAAGAGCGTCTCCGATTCCCTGGCGCAGATATCGCATCTCATAACTTCCTCGGGCCTTGCAACACTCGTATCAAGCTAATTCGATATATAAGTATATCGATACTCTTGGAGCCTCTTCCCTCAGTCGATGGAAGAGGATCGGTTATGATGACATTTAGAAGCCATATGGGAGATTAAAATGGTGAAATGTGCGCCTTCAATTTGATTATTGAAGATAATATCATAAAATATCCAACAGCTTTATATATCAACATAGTCCACCGGGGGATTAATCCAGCCATGAACGCCATACTAGGCGAAACAGAAATCCATGATTGTGGATTTAACATCTGCAGATGATTGAAGCTGGAGATTCACGGTGTGAGAAGCGAAGTGGGGATAAGAAAGCGATAGTGGGAGTTGGTAGATATTTCTCATCCGCTCAATTATAAGCTTGCAGCCCTGGTGACAGAGATCGTTATCGCTGCCGGCCTCATCGGCGCCGTCTCGGCAGCAGAATACCCCGTCGGCTCCGGCCCCGACGACTGGTGGACCGCCTACCCCGACCAGCATCCCGGCGCTGGCTCCGAGGTCGACCACCCCTCGTGGGTCCTCGACCTCCTGGAAGATGGGCCGATCCTCATCCTCGATCACAGCACCAACTGCGAAGCCTGCATAAAGCAGGAGGATGCCGCCAACGCCGCCCTGGAGGAGGTCGGTGAAGACGCCATAGCCTTCGAGAACCTGATCGCAGACCCGGAGAATGAAAGAGCCAACGCCCTCTTTGAGGTCTACGATCCCAACGCAGGGAAGTGGTACATCCCCCTGACGGTCATAATCACCCTTTTGAGGGAGGACGGGAACGTCGTCGTCGGCTGGCACAGCGGCGAGGGCGAGACGGGGGAGGACTGGCTCCTATCTTACGTCGAGGACGCCATAGAATATCATGAGGAGAACGTCGGCGACTGGGTCGCTTGATCGGATATCACATCTGATCACAAAAAATTAATTTTATTCCGTTTATTTTTAATCGACTGGCTCATTTATGTATCAGCCAGTCGTTCCAGGTATAGAGCTTAACGTCTCGCCCCTGGAGGGTCAGGGCGTACCAGACGATGGATGCCGTGCCACCGTTTTTGGAGGAGACGACGACGGGCCGATCGGGATCGAGGGCGCCGAAGATCTCGGCGAGGGCGGCATCGTCCCTGATCCAGCTTCCGGCCATCACCCTGTTGTAGTCTATGTTGATCGCTCCGACGATGTGACCTGCTCCGAACTGGTCGGGGGTCCTCGCGTCGACGACCACAAACTGGCCGGAGGCGACGGATTCGTAGTCTGCGAGAAGCTCGGGACGGGGGGAGGGGGAGTAGTTAGCGGCGGGCCTCGTCGCCACAGACCCGGCCGTGGGCAGCCCCGCCGCCGGCCCCCGGAGGATCTCGACCTTCTGGTGGCCCAAGTACTTCATGATCCAATAGACGAAGGTGAAATCGCCGCAGGAGAAGCAGTCCCCGTAGAGGACCATCTCGTCCTCCGAGGTGACACCGGACCTCCCGAGGACTCCCGCCAGCTCATCCACGGACTTGAGGGAGCCATCGGCATGGATGAACCCCTTTGAGGGAAGCGAGATCGATCCTCCGATGTACGAGCCGCTCGAGGGGGGGCTGTTGCTGACGTAGGCGATCACGGGCTTTGGCTCGGTGCTGAGCTTCTCGCCCAGCTCCTGGGCGTATATGAACGAGATGCCGATCTTTTCATTCTCATCCCCCTCCGATTCTTCGGCCGGATTTCCTTCGTCAACGGTTTCAGCAGCCGAGCCGTTCGACGGGAGTGGCTCCGGAGAGGATCCGCTCAGGGTCGAATCTATCCAGTCGGCTCCGCTCCAGGAGCTGCTGCTTCCCACGCTGCAGCTGCATCCCGCCTCTGCACCGCCGAGGAGGGCCGTTGCGATCAGTAGAACGGATCCATAAATCGCTAGTTTGCTTCGCATTCGGTGTACACTCCTTGAAAATATCTATCTTTGAAATAAAGCGCCACGTTCACCAGACTTATAAGCACTGGAACCTCCACCAAGGGGCCTATCACCGCCGCGAAGGCCTCGCCTGAGTTGATCCCAAAGACGGCGACGGCCACGGCGATGGCCAGCTCGAAGTTGTTGCTGGCAGCGGTGAAGGAGAGGGCGGCGGTGTTCTCGTAGCCAACGCCCATCTTGTAGGATATGTAGAAGGCGAGGAAGAACATCAGAAGAAAGTATATAATTAGAGGTATCGCGACCCTCACCACGTCGAAGGGGAGCTCGACGATGTACTCCCCCTTGAGAGAGAACATGATGACGATGGTGAAGAGGAGGGCGATCAGGGTCAGAGGAGAGATCTTGGGGATGAACCTCTCCTCGTACCAGGCCTTCCCTCGCCTCCTGATCAGAAAGAAACGGGTGATGATCCCCGCCAGGAAGGGTATCCCGAGATAGACAAAGACGCTCTTTGCGATCTCGTCCATGGTTATCGCCACCACCAAACCCTCGGCTATGCCGAGGATCGGCGGCAGCACCGTGACGAATACATAAGCGTAGACGGAGTAGAAGAAAACCTGGAAGATCGAGTTGAAGCCAACGAGCCCCGCACAGTACTCGGGGCAGCCGCAGGCAAGCTCGTTCCAGACGATCACCATGGCGATGCAACGGGCGATCCCTATCAGGATAAGCCCCACCATGAGGTGGGGGTGGCCTCGCAGGAATAGAATGGCCAACCCGAACATCAGCACCGGCCCTACGACCCAGTTAAGAAATAGGGATAGGCCCAGAACCTTGGTGTCCCGAAAGACCTCCCCCAGCTCCTCGTACTTCACCTTGGCCAGGGGCGGATACATCATCAATATCAGGCCGACGGCGATGGGGATCGATGTGCTCCCCACCTGAAATCCCGTTATCGATTCCGAGATTCCTGGGAAGAAATAGCCCATGCCGATCCCCAGGATCATCGCTGCGAAGATCCATACGGTGAGGAACCTGCTCAAAGCCGGAAGCCTGCCCCGGCCTCTCTCGCTCATATATATCTGCTTCCCGATCGCTTCTTTGGCAGCCATCCGTCTCCCATCATCAGGTCTGCCAGCTTCATCATCTCGATAACCTCCCCCTCTGAGAGGCGGTATCGGGACCACTTCCCCTCCTTCCTCTCCTTCACCAGCCCTGCCCTCTTCAGAATGGATAAATGGTAGGAGGTGGAGGACTGAGGGTTGTCCAAGGCGGTCATGATCTCGCAGACGCAGAGCTCGCCGTCTCTGAGGAGCTGGAGGATCGCGAGCCTGAAGGGGTCGCCCATCGCCTTGGATACCTCAGCCTCGGCCGCGAGCTCCAGATCGTCTAAGGTGGCGGTGAGGGCCTGTAGCCTCCGGGCCGCGTTCTTGGCCTTACAGCGGTCTCCCGTCAGCCTCGCCAGCCTTTCAACGCAGGGGTCCTGGGGTTCGACGATATAGCTCATATCGATCGGCTCAACAGCATGAGCACCCGGTGGAGGAGACGAGCCGGTCCCCTTCCCGTCTCAGACATCCTTCGCAGATCTTCACGCCGCCCCTATCCCGATGCCTCGCTTTGTATAGCGTCTCCGATTCCCTGCCGCAGATATCGCATCTCATACCTTCTCCGGGCATTCCAATATTCGTATCAAGCTAATTCGATATATAAGTATATCGACTATCTCGGACTGTCAACTTATAGCCGAGCTGGGATGATCTGTTAAGATGTTATTTTAAATTGAGACGAAGCATTACCAGCCTAAACAGGTGGTTTCAATTGGGTTTTTGTGGACAATTGTGATCTTGATCCAACAGTTATATATACGAGCCAAATCTACCTCGTGAGCAATTCAGCCATAGGCGTTAAAGGAATGGGTGGTATAAATCCATCTTTGTGGATATCAGATATTCCGAACCACACCGGATATGCCAGGCTGAACCTGTGGGTAAATGGTGTGAGAAACAGAGTGGGGTAAAGAAAACGATAGTGGGAGTTGGTAGACATTTCAGATCTGGTCAAGAATAAGGTTGTGGCCCTGGCGGCGTGGGTCGTCCTCGCGGCAGGCCTCGTCGCCGTCGTCTCGGCAGCAGAATACCCTGTCGGCTCTGGGCCTGACGACTGGTGGATAACGTATCCTGATCAATCCCCGGCCTCAGGCTCCGATGTGAACCACCCCGACTGGGTCTTGGATGCCCTCCAGGATAAGTCCGTCCTGATCTACGCCCATCTGGAATGCGACTATTGCGTTCCTCAGACTGAGGCCATAAAAGAGATATTGGACGAATACGGAGACGAGATCGAGTTCTATGAGATACCTGCCGACGGTAGCGACGAAAGGATCGCAGAGGCCTTCGAAGCCTATGATCCCGATGGCGGTACCTCCAACGTCCCCCTGACGGTCATTATAACCCTGGTGCCTGGAGAGGACGGCAGAGCTGAGGTGGCCTGGCACAGCACAGAGAAGGTAACGGGCAAGGATTGGATTGATGAGCGCGTTGAGGATGCCATCAACCTTCATGAAGAGAACGTCGGTGACTGGGACGCGTGATCGGAGATGAGGTCTGATCACAAACATTTTTTCATTGTAGGTGCAATAACCCTTATCGTCGTCCTCGTCGCCCTCTTCTCCTTAAATTCCACCCTGGGATCTGATCAGGAGCCGATCCGGGCTCCTGACTTTTCCTGCACAACCCAGGACGGCCAGAACTTCTCCCTCAGCGACTTCGAGGGGGAGGTGGTGGTCCTCCACATAACGAACATAGAGAGCCCCCTCTGCATCGAGTGCGAGAAAGCCCTGGCAGCCCAGATCGGCGAGCTTCAACGGCTGGTGGAGAATAAGCCCGACGTTACCATCATAACCCTGAACGTCCGGAAGAACCCCTACTCAAAAGATGGCATGACCCTCTCCGAGAGCTGGTGGGACGCCGAAGTCGGCTGGATCTGGGCCGAGGATTTCGAGCCCTACAGGATCGCCGGCAAGTACGTCGACTTCACCAACTTCGAAGGAGGCTTCTCCAACCCCACCATCCTCCTGATCGATCGGGAGGGGATGTTGGTGGGGGTCTACCACGTCTACCAGCTGGGCCGAGGAGAGATCGACGGGATCCAGGACGCTTCGGACCTCCAGGCGAAGGTCGAGGCCCTGGAGCGGGGCGAATGGGAGGGGATGGAGGGGATGGTCTCCCTCCAGAGGGTCACCCTTATCGGGATGTTCGGCCTGGGGATCATCACCTCCTTCTCCCCCTGCTCCCTCGCCCTCCTCATAGCCATGTTCTCCTACATCATGACCTCCAGGAGGAGGAAGGTCCTCTCCGACGACGAGGATTACGGCTCCTCGGCGAGGGAGGGGCTCTGGATCGGGATCGCCTTCACCCTCGGCATGGCGATCGTCTTCTTCGTCGTCGGCCTCTTCATATCGAACCTGGGGATCTTCGTCCGGGACTCGCGGTTCTTCGACCTGGCTGCCGGGGTCCTCCTGGTGGTTCTGGGGATCAACGTCTTCAAGCCCATCGGCGAGGTCCTGGAGCCGATCAAGGCCCGCCTCCCTCAGCGGGAGGAGGAGTTCAGGGAGAAGAAAGGTCTGATGGAGAGGGCGGTGAACCTCTCCATCGGCCTCTTCAAGCACTCCGTCTTCATCGGGGCCTTCGCCCTCGGGGTCTTCTTCGCCCTCGGCTGGGCGCCTTGCGCCATATCCCTGGTATTTCCCGCCCTGATATGGCTGATCTCCCAGGATATCTCTGCGCTGACGGGAGGGCTGATGCTCTTCGTCTTCGGGGTGGGCCATGGGGTCCCGATAATCCCCATCGCCACCTTCAGCAGGTCCTTCGGCGGGAAGCTCGGCGAGGAGTACCTGGCCGTCGGATCGGCGATCGTCAAGGCCTTCGGGATCATGATAATAATAACAGGCCTCGTCTATGCGGCCCGATACTTCGGCTACAAGCTCTGGTAGCGGCCGAATTAATTATAATTTCGGCAGCTGAATATCTAGCAGGTGTTGATATGCCGGGAAAGCCAGAAGAGATCAAGATGGTGAGCAACGCCATGGCCAACGTCCCCAGGAGGAAGATGATGGCCTTCCTCGCCGGTGGTGAGAGGACGTCGGAGGAGATCGGGGAGGCGGTGGGCAAGTCCATGCTAGACTACCACCTCAAGATCCTGGAACAAGCGGGGCTGATCGAGATCGGTGACAGCAAGATCCGCCTCTCCGAGTTTGGCAAGAACTTCATGGAGGGAAAGGCCGAGGAGCCCAAGGAGGCGGTAGCCGACCTCTCGGGGGCGAAGCCCGTCGAGATCACGGAGGTGAGGCAGCTCCTCCCTTGCATCGCCGACTCGACGAAGTTTCGGATCATCGCCCAGATGGCCCCGCCCCTGGGCGGCGCCCTGAAGCCCCTGGAGCCGCTATTTCCGAGGGGGAGGTACTCCGAGAGGATAGGCGCCCTGATAATCCAGCGGGGGGACGTTCTCATCACCATCTACGGGACGGGTAACGTCACCATGACGATGATAAAGGGCGAGGCGGAGGCGAGAGGGGTCCTCGCCGAGCTGAGGGAGAAGATAAACGAGGCGATAGCCAAAGGCGTGGCTCCGGCCCCCCGGGAGAAGGTGAGGGTCGAGCCGATGGAGATCTACAAATACCTCCCCCAGACGGACTGCGGCGAGTGCGGCGAGCAGAGCTGCTACACCTTCGCCATAAGGCTGATGGCTGGAGAGGTGTCCCTGGACCTATGCAAGCCTCTCAGAGATTCGAAGTACAGGCAGAACCGAGAGCATCTGCAGGTCCTGGTCGAGTACATCTGATCTGGTGGCGGCATTGAAGACCCTGACTATCATCCTCGCCGGCGGCCCCTACATATCCGAGGATGCGATGATGGCCTACAAAATCGCCGACGCTGCCCTGAATCGATATCATGTGAACATATTCCTCTATCTGGATGCCGTCCACATCCCCCGCCGGGGGCAGGACCCCGCCATCTTCGCCAACGAAGGCGAGCTCTTCGCCGACCTCGCTGAGAGGGGAGCGGTCATAAGGGCCTGCTCCCGGTGTGCCGCCGCCAGGGGCTATCTGGCAGAGGAGGACGGGACCTCTCGGGACTACCACGAAGGGATAAAGATTTCAAGCCTCTACGACCTCCCCGATATGATCTCAGAAAGCGATGGGGTGATCTCCCTGTGCCGATGAGGTCGGTCTTCTACCTCCTCGACTCCGCCCCTTACGGGAGCGAGAAGGCCTTCGGCCTCCTGAACGCCGCGGCCGCGAGCCTCGGGAAGATGGAGGTCACGGTGGGACTCTACGGGGACGCGGTCTACCTCGCCCTGAGAGGTCAGGATTCAAAGGGGCTCGGCGTTCCCAACCTCGCTGAGATCCTCTACGCCTACGGAGAGATGAGGGTCGTCGCCCATGAGCCTTCGTTGGCAGATAGGGGTCTCTTTTCTGAGGGATTGGTGGAGACGGTGGAGCTCGTCGACGAGGAGGCCTTCCTGGAGGCGATGGAGGGCTCAGACTGTCTGATCCCGCTTTGAGGGTGAATGGGGAAGAGGTGATGATGGATGGACGTATTTCTCCTGACAAAGCCGCCCAAAAGCGAGAGGTCGGAACTCTGCCTGAAGCTCCTGGTAAGGTCGGAGAGGTCGAGGCTCTACCTTGCCGGGGACGGGGTCTACCATCTTCTGAGCCAGGCCGGAGAGATTCCGCCATCTTGTGATGTCCTCGCCTGCAAAGAGGACGTAGCCGCCCGGGGGGTCGTGCCGTCGGGACGGGCCGAGGTCCTGGATGAGTTCTATGATAACCTCGTCGAGGAGGTCATGGAGTCGACGGGCAGGTTCTTCTCGTTTTGAAAGGCCCATCGACTGGAGAGGATCTGATGATAATCGTGAAAATTGATCGAGATGGCTGCATCAGCTGTGGCGAGTGCTGGGGAAGCTGCCCTGAGCTCTTCATCGAGGATCCCGAGGACGGACTGAGCTCGATAAGAGAGAGGTACAGGATCGCTGGAAAGGTGGATGAGGGGTCAGCCCCAGACCAATTTGAGGCGTGCCTCAAAGAGGCCGAGGAGGCCTGCCCCGCTGAGGTGATCCGGATCAGCCCTCCCTCGCCGAGCTTCGATTGATGGGGTGGTCTATACGGTTTCAGATGATGTTTATCTGGAAGAGGGCAATAGAGGGGAGGAGAAGACGGGAAAGAAGAAGGTCCTCTTCCTCTGCACATCCAACTCAGCTCGATCTCAGATGGCGGAGGGGCTCCTGAGGGCCTTGTATGGGGATAGGTACGAGGCCTACAGCGCCGGGGTCGTGGCTACGGCCGTCGACCCCCGGGCCCTCTCCGTCATGATGGAGATCGGCGTCGACATATCCGGCCAGCGGTCCAAGGCCGCCTCAGAGCTGGAGGATATCGTATTCGACGCCGCCGTCACCGTATGCGACAGGGCGAGGGAGGCCTGTCCTGTCTGCACCACCGACCTCGACCTTCCGTCGAGGGCCCCAAAGGCGCGAGAGGTCATCCACAAGAGGTTCGAAGATCCGGCCGCCGTTTCCGGGACGGAAGAGGAGCAGCTTTGCGCCTTCCGGCAGGCGAGGGACGAGATCAGAGGGTGGATCGTCGAGACCTTCGGATGAGCCGTTCCGGAATCGATGGTGAAGATATAGGAGGTGGCATTCTTTCCCCTGAGGGCTCAGCCCCTCAGCCCCTCCTTGATCCTCTCCACCACCCTCTCGCAGTCGGCGGCCTCCACCTCCAGCCTCGGACTCTTCTCTATCCCGAGGTCGGTGACCACCACCGCTAGGGCGGCGGGAAGGCCCGCGTGGTCCAGGATCTTCTTCGCGCACTGGACGGGGCAGCCGTCGATCGCCACCAGCTTTATCTCCCTCGCCGCGACGATCATGGCGTCGATGTGGGCGCCGATCCCGGCGAGGCAGAAGAGCTTCCCCCTCCCTTCCTTCGCCAGCTCCACGGCGGCCTGGTTGGATATCTGGCCGACGTTGGAGCCGCCGGCACATGCCAAAAAGAGGAGGTCGCCGGAGGCGCATAGGCAACCCTCCTCCTTTCTTTCATCCTCTTTCCCAAGCACGAACTCTCACCTCTTCAGCATCCCCTTTATCTCCGCCACCGACGGGGCCCTCCCCACGGCGACGGCCTCGCCGTCGATGAAGAGGGCGGGGGTCATCATCACTCCGCGGTTCATGATCTCCTGAAGGCTCTCCACCTTCACGATCTCCGCCTCGACCCCCGCCTCCGCCACCGCTTTCTCGACGTTCTTTGCTAGGGACTTGCACTTGGCACAGCCCGTTCCCAATACTTCGATCTTCATCATAGATTCCTCCATCCTAAAATTCATTATCGTCTTTTAAATCACGCCGCAGCCATCCCATAAATCATCCCCATCAGCGTCGAGAGGAGGATGACGAGGGAGATGTAGACGGACGCCCTCTTCGATCCGATGATCCTCCAGATGACGATCATATTCGGCAGGCTCATGGAGGGGCCGGCGAGGAGGAGGGAGAGGGCGGGGCCGGGGGCCATCGCCCCCGAGGTGTAGCCGAACATAGTCCCCACGATAGGAACCTCGAGGAGGGTCGGCATGTAGAGGAGGGCCCCCATCAGCGAGGCCGCAAAGCAGGCAGCAAAGTCGCTGGCCCCGAAGAAGATCCGTATCAGTTCTACCGGCAAGAAGTAGCCTATGACCCCGGTGATGAAGGTCCCGACGAGCAAAAGGGGGAAGATCCTCTTGGCGAGCCACCAGGTCTCCCCGAAGAAGGAGGCCTTCTCCAGATCGGTGAAGCGGGCGTTCAATAGCCACGCCGAAGCCAGGACCAGGATGGAGACGATCGCCGCCTTGGGCCCGAGGGCGAGGCCAGAGGTGGCGGCGAGGAGGATGGCGACGAGAAGCCCGACGAAGATCGGGGGTATGTACCCGGGCCTCTCCGACCCAAACTCGGATGATGCGGACGGACTCGGACAGGAGGCCGCCTCTTCGTCCTCGGATCCTCTATCGAAGATGGCCGCCATGATGAGGCCGATGAGAACAGAGATAGAGACGGCGGCGATGATCCGGGCAGCCCCCAGCTCCAGCCCCAGGACCCGGGCCGTCAGAACGACGGCCAGGAGGTTTATGGCGGGGCCTGCGAAGAGGAAGGCCGTGGCGGGACCTATGCCGGCGCCCCGGCGGTGGATCCCCGCGAAGATCGGGAGGATCGTGCAGCTGCAGACCGCCAGAATGGTGCCGGAGGTGGAGGCGACGGAGTAGCAGAGCCACTTGGGGGCGTCCTTTCCGAAGTACTTCAGGACCGCCTCCCTCTGAAGGAGGGCGGCTATAGCCCCGGCTATGAAGAAGGCGGGGACGAGGCAGGTGAGGACGTGGGCCGAGAGGTACTCCATCAGGGCAGAAAACCCCGCCTCCAGGGCGGGAAAGAGCTCCGGATTCAGAGGATCACTCCCCGAGATCTTTGGCGGGTGAAAGCTGCGTTAATTTATGCCAACCCCTTAAATTTATATCTCATTTTACACAGTCCATTAGGATCGATTCCGCCTTCTTCAGCTCAGATATCTCCTCCAGGGCTAGGGAGTCCACCACTCGTAAGAGGTCGAAGAGCCTGGGGTTTTTGACCCTGTATAGGGTCCGCTTCCCGTCGATCCTCCTCTCCAATATCCCCGCCTCGTTCAGGATCGATAGGTGCTTGGAGATGGTGGACTGGGCCCGGCCGAAGGCGGGGACGATCTCGCAGACGCACCGCTCCTCTCCCCCGAGGAACTCTATGATCTCGAGCCTGATGGGGTCGGAGAGGGCGGCGAGGATCTTAACCCGCCAGTTTGTTGCAGATCGTCTCATCGTATCGAGGCTAGAAACGAACCATTTGTATATATACATATCGCCATGAGACGATATAAAATGCGTAGCCTCCCGGGGCGGTCGTCGACCATGGAACTGTCACCCCATCCGCTCGATCTTCCTCGACCGGCAGGAGGGGCAGAAGAGGACGACCCCGGAGGCCTCAAAGCCGCCCCCGCAGCTGAGGCATCGGAGATGCTTCTTAAAGAAGGAGGCCTCGGCGGGGTCTATCGAGCAGCCGCATATGTTGCCCATGACGTCATCACCTCGTCGGGCGGTCAGAGTTTCAGCAGTCTCTCAAGATATCCGAAGGCGATCTTCCTCGCGAGACCCCGAGGGACCTCAGGGGGTTCCAGCCCTGGACCCCGCCGTAGGCGGTGGGGTGGCCCTCCTCGTAGCCGATCCCCGACTCCTCGTAGACCTCGTCCGCCACGCTCCCGAGGAAGGCAGCAGAGAGGAGAGCAGAGATCCCAAGGACGGCAAGGCCACCAGCCCTCCTCAGGATAGTCATATCCAACCAATTATGCGCCTTCGAGGAGATATCAGTTCCCACCGATCGAAGCCGGATCTTCGTTTGGTCGGACTCCGGGATGGATCGATTGCCGGATCCAAGCCCGGCCGATTCGAGGATCAACGATGTAACAGCATCGTGGAAAGGGTCATCATAACCTCGTCCTCACCCTTTCGGAGAATAGGTCGGCCGCGATCCCGGCTAGCCCCAGCTCCACCTCCATCCCCCGGACCTCCTCGGCCCGTCCCCGGGTCATCGGCCTCTTCGGCGCAGCGGTGCAGGTCCCGGCATCCGCCGTCGCCCGGTAGGTCCCGATCTTCCGGGCGAGGTCTGTGATCTCGGACTTGTCCATGGCGATGAGGGGGTGGTAGATGGGAAGGTCGATCCCCGACTGCTCGGCCATGATGTTCGCCGGGGTCTGGGAGGCGACCTGGCCGAGGGAGTAGCCGGTGACGACTCCGAAGGCCTCCTCCTCTGCCATCACCATCCCGGCTATCCTGTACATCAGCCGCCGGCAGAGGAGGCAGGTGGCCCGGGGCTCGGCTTCGGCGATCCGAACGAGGCCGGTCCCTATGGGGACCCGGATGAAGTTTATCCTCCTGCCGGAGGTCCACCGGCGGAGGGCCTCCGCCGACCTCTCCGCCTGGGGGAGGGAGTCGACGTAAGGCCGGGGGTCGAAGTAGAGAAGGGATATCGGGCAGCCCCGGCGCATCATCATCCAGGCGGCGACGGGCGAGTCGATCCCCCCGGAGATGAGGGCGAGCATCCGGGGTTGACTTCCGAGAGGAAGGCCGCCGACGCCCCGGACGACGTCGGTGAAGACGAGGACCTTATCCTCCCGGGCCTCGACGAAGATCTCCACCTCCGGATCGGTGAGGTCCACGGCGGCGCCGGTCCTCTCCCGGACGGCGTCGCCTACAAAGACGGCGATCTCGGTGCTGGATATCCCGCCTCCGCCCCGCCGGGCCCGGATGGCAAAAGACCTCGGCCTCCGCTCTGCAGCGAGGTCCGAGGCGACGGCGGCCACCACCGCGAGAGAGGGCTCACAGGTTCGGACGGGGCTCGTCGAGACTACGCCAAAAACGTTCGATAAGATCTCCGGAGCCCTGGGGTCCGGGGTCTCGACGAAGATCCTCCCCCGCTCCAGGGATGCCCGATGATCTATCCCCGCCTCCTTCAGGTCGTGGACGATGTTGGAGGCGAGGGTCCTCTCCCAGCTCTTCCTGGTCCAGGGGTCCTTGAGGGCGATCTCGCCGTACCTGACCAGGACCGAGTCGAAAGAGGCCATGCCGGCCTTTACCTGGCGGCTATGGCCTTCGCGGACCGGGCGATCTTCCTCCTCCTCGCCCCGGAGGAGGTGTACTTCTGAAGGGGCCCGGGGTTCTTGTGAGTCGACTCGGAGTTGGGCACCTGCCTGATCTGTCCTTTTCTTCCCTTGATCTTCGTCCATTCAACGCTTCCTGTCTTTCCCATGGGCCGTAACTACCAGGACCGATCTTAAATAGGTTTCGAGGAACGCTGGACGGGAGATGGACTGAGAAGGCCCCCGATCGAGGCCCCGCCGAAGGGTGACGAAGAGGGAGGAAAGGAGAGGGGGGAGAGGGGAGGGGATGAGGGGGGATGGGAGAAGAGTACGGCGGCGAGAGGGAAGTCGAGGAACCAGATAGATGGAGGGGAGCAATGGGTTTGTAGCTCGTGGGAGAGGGGGCCTTTGGGGAGGGAAACTGAAATCGAAGGGAACCCTTATAACGGGTCGAGCCCTCGGAAAGAGGGTGAACCGCGAGACGGCCCTCCCCAAGATCAGGGCGAGCAGGTCTTCGGCCCTCGTCCTCCTGGGGATGGGGATATACATCGCCTACCTCCGCCGCCTCGGCCTCGGGGAGGTCGCCGAGAGCCTGGAGGGGCTGAGCCTGGCGGCCTTATCCGCAGCCATCGGCCTATCCCTCCTGATGGTCGGATTCAACTCCCTATCGTGGGGGAGGATCGCCGAGGAGCTGGACCTCTCCGCCTCCTTCGGCGACCTCTTCATGATATACCTCTCCAGCATCTTCGCGAACAACCTCATCCCCACGGGGAGCTTCTCCGGCGAGACGGCCCGGACCTACTTTCTTGCGAGGATCGGAGGAGGAGGGAGGTACGACGCGGCCCTCGCCTCCGTCGCCGCGAGCCGGATCATCACCGCCGTCCCCTTCATCCTCGGGATGGTCCTGGGGATCGGCTACATCGCCCGCCTCCACGCCGTGCCGGGGTGGGCCCTCACCGCATGCTTCGGGATGATGGTCTTCTCCGTATCGGCGGGCTTCGCCTTCGTCGGGATCTGCTTTGAGGAGCGGTGGATGCAGAGGACGGCGGCCGCCGCCGTCGGTCCCCTCGAGAAGATATTCCGCCGGGAGCTCGACCGGGAGGTCTGCTCCGGGGCTGTGGCCGGGTTCATGCGGAGCATGATCCTCCTTCGGGAGAGGAGGGGCGCGATCCTGGAGGCCCTCGCCTGGGCGATCGCCGGCTGGATCTCTCTTGTGATGGTCGCCCTCGCCGCCTTTGCGTCCCTGGGGGTCGGGGTCTCGCCCCTCGCCATCTTAGCCGTCTACTCCGTCGTCATCGTCTTTCAGACCCTGCCCCTGGGGCTTCCGGGTGGGATCGGCCTCGTCGAGATCCTGATGACCGCCCTCTTCTCCGCCATCGGAATACCGATCCACGATGCCGCCGCCGTCACCATCCTCATCCGCCTCGTCCAGCTCTGGTTTCTCGCCCTCCTCGGGGGCCTCTCCGCCTTCCACCTCATCCGGCGGATCGAGAGGGGCGGGGAGGAGCCGGCGCCCCCGGCGGGATCGAGGGGCGCCGGGATCTGAAATAGAGTTAAATACCATCGAGGCGTCAAGCCCTCCCGGGCGGGACAGTAGGGTAGCCTGGTCCATCCTCGAGCGTTTGGGACGCTTGGACTGCGGTTCAAATCCGCGCTGTCCCACCAAATGCCTTTTCTAAAGCAACTTGCGATTCTGGCGGTCAGATTCCAAGTTCCTTCCCTTCTGCCCAAAACTTTTTTGCCAGCTGGAGCGAAGACTTCGACCGGAGGAGTAACTGACGAGATCGAAGCCTTCAGCCGTCCTGGCACTGCTGGCGCTGTCGCTCGCCGCGACTGCGCTGGCCCAGGCGGAAGGAGACGAGAAAGACACTGAGGACGGAGGATAGATGAGGGGGATGGCACCGGGAATTTGAGCATATATACTCAATTCTATAGAATTTGAATAGAAATACTCAAATCGTTGCTATTTGAGCCGATATGATCAAACTTTCAACTTGCCGCAGCTTCACCGCCAGATCGCACCGGATGATTATGAAAACCCCAGGAGAAAGATAGGATCAAGGGGCAGGGTGCCCATCAACTTCAACTCGATCTCCACGGCGAAAATCTATATAACGCTTAACTGAAGAGAGACGAATAAAAATCTGAGAATGGCAATAATATGGATGAAAAATTATATGCAGTATTAACCGGCGATTTGATCGGGTCCCGGCAGCTTAAAAGCAGCGGGATTTCTTATATTGAACATCTTAATAAATCTCTGGAATATGTGGGGAGGGAATACATGCTTCCGCCTTTTATCTACAGAGGCGACAGCTTTCAAGGGATCACCAGCGAACCCGAATCTGCTCTCAAAGATGCGATCCTCTTGCGGCTGCGGTTGATCTCGGGCTTTAACGTAGAGGAGAAATTTCCTCGGATCGATGCCAGAGTCTCGATCGGGGTGGGCGAGATCGATCGTCTCCCAGATGAGGGATATCGCCTTGGCGATGTTGGTGAGATGAACGGCGAGGCTTTCGAGTACTCAGGTCTGCAGCTGGATCGCATAAAAAATGAGAGGCGAAATTTGGCCGTCAAAACGCCCTGGGAGGAGACGAACCAGGAGCTTGAGATACACTGCAAGATGATAGATCGGCTGATAGATAGGTGGACGAAGAAGAAGTGTGAGGCTGTAATGTATCGGCTTGAAGGCCGTACCCTGAAGGAAATTGGCGAGATGCTGAACATCGATGGGTCTGCCGTTCATTACCGGCTTGCACAGACCGACTACGAGATCGTCGAGTTGATCATCCAGAGGTACTCGGATGTCATCAGAAATAAGGCCGAGATGTGCGGGTCGGACGAAGATCCGGGGTTCAGGTAGCGTAGCATGACAGCGATCTCGGACCTCTCAGGACTTTCGAGCCTCTCAGGACTTTCAAGCCTATCGGGCCTGTTCTTCCTGATTCTTTTGGTCTTCTCACATATGCTGGCGGATTTCGTATTGCAGCCGAATCGATGGGTCGACGGCAAATATGAGGATGGATGGAGGTCGAGGTACCTCTATCTCCACGTCTGCGTCGTCGCCCTTCTTGCAGGGTCCGTCGCCTGGGCGTTCCTCGGCCTCTTTCCGGCCGCTCTCGTCTTCGCTAGCTTTTTCTTATCGCATCTGGCGATCGATATCGTGAAGTCGAGATGCGGAGATACTGTGAGGTCATTTGTCGGCGACCAGGCAGCCCATATGATAGTTATAATATTAGTTTGGATAACATTATTTCATCCGGATTTCTCCTCTCTTCAGGGGCGCCTCTCGGAGCCGACGCTGATCTGCATCACCGTGGTGCTGCTGAGCTATACGGCGATCTTCCAGCCGGCAGGGATCTTCGTATCGAAGATGACCAGAGGCTGGCGAGATAAGATCCAGGAAGACGATAAAAATAAGGGCCGCGGGAGCGGGAGCCTGGAGAGCGCGGGCAGATATATCGGCTATCTTGAACGGTTTTTAATTCTGACTTTCATAATATTTCAGCAATATACCGCCATCGGCCTATTGATCGCTGCTAAATCGATCTTCAGGTATAATACGAATCGAATAACCGGCGAGTACATCCTATTTGGAACGCTCCTCAGCTTCAGCATAGCCATCTTCGTCGGGTTTTTTGCCAACCTCTTCCTCTCCCTCTTTCTGCCCGAAGAGGTCTGGGATATTTTAAATACATTTATATATAACCCTGCGGCGCTGCCATGATCGACCCCGGCGCCCCCTGGCGGCACAACCCCGCCGCCGGCGCGATCTCTCCTTTCCTGCAACGAGGGCGCGGGGCCTCTTCGCCGATCTCCGGGCGGCGGCGTTGGGCGGGGCTATCGGAAGTCCGAGGAACTCGCCCAAGCTTTTTGTAGATTGAGGTTGAACTGAATTATCGGAGGGGTCCCCGACGAGATCGAAGCCGTTCATCGTCCTGGCGCTGATGATGCTGTCGATGGCAGCAACCGCGCTGGCCCAGGTGGAGGGAGATGAGGACGGCACTAACCAAACGGGTTTTAGAAATACAACGAGCATCGAATCAATAGGACCAGAGATCTCCAATGGGGGTCCTTGGTATGAAAATTCTTGGATTATCGTCGTTGGTTTAATCGCTTCTTTGATAACGATTGGATCACTCATATTCTGGATCTACACAAATATGATTTCGAAGGGTAAAAATAAAACTGAGCTAGAAATTAAAGTTTCAGAGTCAAGTTCCGCTGTTAGGATCTCCAACATCCCCCACCCCCACAACCCCAACTTCACCGGCCGCGTGGACCTGCTGGAAAAGCTGGAGGAGACCCTCGCCTCCGGCGAGCGGGCCGCCTTTACCCAGACCTCGGCGATCACCGGCCTCGGCGGCGTCGGCAAGACCCAGCTCGCTCTGGAGTACTCCTATAGCCACGCCGACGACTACAGGGTCATCTGGTGGGTCCGGTCCGAGGAGCCCGCCACCCTCGCCGCGGACTATGCAGGCCTGGCCGCAAGGCTCAACCTCCCCGAGAAGGACTCTCAGGACCAGAGAATCACCGTCGAGGCGGTGAGGCGCTGGCTGGAGGAGAACGGGGGCTGGCTCCTCGTCTTCGACAACGCCCAGGAGCCTGAAAATCTGACCGATTACCTACCCCGGACCGGCGCAGGCCACGTCATCATCACCTCCAGGAATCCGAACTGGGGCGGCACCGCAAAGCCCCTCCTCGTCGACGTCTTCAGCCGGCAGGAGTCGGTCGAATTCCTCCTGAGCCGGACCGGGCAAACGGACGGCGCCCACGCCCTGGCAGAGACCCTCGGCGACCTCCCCCTCGCTCTGGAGCAGGCTGGGGCCTACATTCAGGAGACTGGAATCTCCCTCTCGGCCTACCTCAAGCTCTTCCAGAAACGACAGAAAGAGCTTCTTCGCCGCGGAAAGCCCGACGCCTACCCGGATACCGTCGCCACCACCTGGGACATCTCGTTCCGGAAGGCGAGGGAAGAGGTGCCCGCCAGCGCTGATCTCTTGAACCTCTGCTCTTTCCTGGCTCCTGACGACATCCCAAAGTCGCTCCTGACCGGCGGCATTGAGCACCTGCCCGAGCCCCTGGCTTCGGCCGTTTCAGATGAGATGGCGCTGAATGACGCCGTCGCCGCCCTGAAACGCTACTCGTTTATGACTGTCGCCAGTGACTCCCTCTCCGTCCACAGGCTCGTCCAGGCCGTGGCGCGGGATCGATTATCCGAGGAGGAACGGAAACGGTGGGCTGAGGCCGCTGTCCGGCTTGTGAATGGCGCCTTCCCTTATGACAGCGTCAATGTCCGGACCTGGGACGAGTGTTCTGTTCTTTATCCCCACGCATTGGTTGCAGCGAAATATGCCGAAGAGGTAGGAACTGCCCCAAGAGCGACCAGTTGCCTTCTGAACCAGATTGGACTCTACCTTAAAGGCCGCGCTCAATTCGACGAGGCAAGGGCAGCCTACGAGCGAGCTTTGAAGATCGATAAGGAGGTCTTCGGCTTAAACTCCAACCACCCTAACGTGGCCAAGACGCTTGGAAATATCGGTAACGTTCTAAGACAGAAGGGCGATCTTGATGGGGCAGAGTTGGCCTATGGGAAGGTTCTGTTGATCTTTAAAGAAGTCTATGGCCTTGATTCCAGCCACCCCGATGTGGCCTTAACGCACATGAACCTCGGTAATGTCCTATACCAGAAGGGTGATCTCGATGGAGCGAATTTAGCCTACGAGAAAGCCCTGTCGATTTATGATAAGGTCTACGCCCTAGATTCCAACCATCCTGAAATTGCCAGGACGTTTATGAACCTCGGTAACGTTCTAGCTCAGAAGGGTGATCTCAATGGGGCGAAGTTAGCCTACGAGAAAGCCCTATCGATCTATGACAAGGTCTACGCCCTAGATTCCAACCATCCTGAAATTGCCAGGACGTTTATGAACCTCGGTAACGTTCTAGCTCAGAAGGGTGATCTCAATGGGGCGAAGTTAGCCTACGAGAAAGCCCTATCGATCTATGACAAGGTCTACGCCCTAGACTCCAACCATCCTGAAATTGCCAGGACGTTTATGAACCTCGGTAACGTCCAATACGAGAAGGGTGATCTCGATGGGGCGAAGTTAGCCTACGAGAAAGCCCTATCGATCTATGATAAGGTCTACGCCCTAGACTCCAACCATCCTGAAATTGCCAGGACGTTTATGAACCTCGGTAACGTCCTATACAAGAAGGGCAACATCGATGGAGCGGAGAAGAGCTACAAGCGGGCTCTGGAGATATTTCGGAGCCGTCTGGGCGAGGATCACCCCACCACGAAACTCGTGCGAGAGAACCTCGAATCCCTCCTCCGATAATCTCCTAAACGATCACAACCTCCCCGCAGACCCCGCACGCCTCGGCGATCCGGTCGAAGTTCATCCCCGGGAAGGGATCGATCAAGCAGAGATCCGTCGGCTCGGCCCGGGCGAATAGCCTCTCGGCATCCCCGAAGTAGACCTCGATTTTGCAGCCTTCGCCCTCGGCCACCGCCGCCAGGACCGATTCTGCGCCGACCTCGCCTGCTGGCAGCTTGTGCCGCTCGATCTTCTCGATCCCCAAAAGTGAGCGGTTCGCCTCCAGGTTGAGGATGGCGTCCTCCACCGCCGGGAGCCAGGCGTCGTTCAGGACGACCCGCTCCGCCCCGGCGAGGGCTGCCATGAGGCCCAGGGTCCCGGGGCCGCAGAGGACGTCTGCTACGGTGGTGAGCTTGCCCCGAAAGTAAAGCTCCTCCAGTATCTTCATCTTCGGCGCGCTCTGTCTGGGAAACTCGACGTGTATTTTTGACTGATGCTTGTAGATAACGAGATCGCCGATCAATGAGGATACGACGTCGCAGCGGAGGTCCGATCCCGCCAGGAGCTCCCAGCGGGTGGGCGGAGCCCGGAGGTCTGCGACGCCGGGGACGCCCCCGCCCCGGATGACGCCCTTTATTTCGGGGACCTGGGCGACGATCTCGGCGGCGGCCTCCTTCGTCAGGCGCTCGCCGACGATGATGAGTTCATTTGGCCCCAGCCTCGGGGGGTAGGCCAGGGGATAGCCCACCTCCACCAGGGGCCAGCCGATGGAGCGGAGGGGGTCGGTCCGGCTTCGCAGGTTGTGGCCGACGAGGACCTCCATCGCCTCCACCATCACCAGGTCCAGGGGCGCCCTGCCGCAGCCGGAACACCGCTTCCGGCGCCCTTCCATCGCGGCTTCTTCGGAAAAGCTCGCGCCCTTATCGAGGGCAGGCTCTGCCGGGCATTTCGGACACGCCATGTAAAGCGCATCCAGGCGGGCAATAACCTCCTCTGCTGGCCTGATCGTCTCGCCCTTCCGGGGCTTCCGGACCATGAAATCCCTTAGAAAGGGGTCCCTATTTCAGCCTTTCCAGGCCCATTTTGGGAGCGTTTCGGGGACGTTTCGTAGAAAGATTTGTAAACAAAAAAGACGCTGCCCATGGGGAGGAGGTTTTGAAGATGGCACAGAGAGGGATCAGGGAATACGACGCTAAGAAGCTCCTGGCAGAGCGCCTTCCCGATTATGCGGACGATTTCGATTACGATGGTCAGATCGCCCTTGTCACCCCAGAAACCGACCTGGAGGTGGTGGCGATCAAAAACCCCTGGGTCAAGAAGAAAAGGCTGGTGGTCAAGCCCGACCAGCTCTTTGGAAAAAGGGGCGCTCACGGCCTCATCCTCCTCGACGCCTCCTGGGACGAGGCGAAGGGGTACATCCAGGAGAATATGGGGCGCGAGGTTCTGGTGGGGTCGGTCGTCGGGACCCTGAACACCTTCCTCATCGAGCCCTTCGTCCCCCATGAGAGGGAGGAGGAGGAGCTCTACGTCGCCATAAAGTCCGAAGGAGACCGGGACGTCATCTACTTCTCGACCCGGGGCGGCGTCGAGATCGAGGCGAACTGGGACTCCGTAACAGAGATCTCCGTCGAAGTCCTGGCGAGGCCCGAGGAGCTCCACCTCGGGGAGCGGCTCCCGGCGGAGCTCGGCGAGGGGCGCAAGATGGTCGGAAGGTTCGTCGAGGGGCTCTACCGGCTCTATCGGGATCTGGGGTTCGCCTACCTCGAGATCAACCCCTTCGTCATCGCCGACGGCAAGATCGTCCCCCTCGACCTGGTGGCGAGGCTCGACGACGCCGAGGCCTTCTGGCAGAGGAGGAGCTGGCGAGGGATCGAGTTTCCCGAGCCCTTCGGACGGGCCCTCACCAGGGAGGAGGCCTACGTCAAGGAGATCGACTCCCGGACCGGCGCCTCCCTCAAGCTGACGATCTTGAACCCCCGAGGGAGGGTCTGGACGATGGTGGCAGGAGGCGGCGCCTCCGTCATCTACGCTGACACCATCTGCGACCTCGGCTTTGCTGGAGAGCTCGCCAACTACGGCGAGTACAGCGGTGACCCCTCCACCGAGGACACCTACGATTACACCAAGACGATCCTCGACCTCTTGACGCGGGAGAAAGACCTGGAAGGAAGGCCTAAGTGCCTCCTCATCGGCGGAGGGATCGCCAACTTCACCGACGTCGCCAAGACCTTCAAGGGGGTCGTCATGGCCCTGGAGGACTACAAGGAGAGGCTCCGGGAGACGGGGGTCGAGATCTACGTCCGGAGGGGCGGGCCGAACTACGAGGAGGGCCTTTGGATCATGCGGAAGCTCGGCGAGCGGCTGGGGGTCCCGATCCACGTCTACGGCCCCGAGACCCACATGACTCGGATCGTTTCGATGGCCCTCGGGGGGGAGTGATGAGGATGAAGGGCTACAAGCTGTTTGACAGAAGCACCCGGGCCTTGGTCTACGGTTTCCAGACGAACGCTATCCAGAGGATGCTCGACTTCGACTATCTCTGCAACAGGTCGGTCCCGAGCGTCGCCGCCATCATCAACCCAAACCGGGCCGGGATCCAGAAGGTCTTCTGGGGGACCGAGGAGATCCTCCTTCCCATGTACAAGACGATACCCGAGGCGGCGGCCGCCCACCCCTCGGCGGAGGTGATGGTAAACTTCGCCTCCTTCCGGTCCGCCTTCGACACCACCATGGAGGCCCTCGGCCAGCCGAGCATAAAGACGGTGGCGATCATCGCCGAGGGGGTCCCCGAGAGGATGGCAAGGGTGATGGCTGCGACGGCGCGGAAGATGAAGAAGACTATCATCGGACCCGCCACCGTTGGCGGCCTCGCCGCCGGCGCCTTCAGGATCGGAAATACCGCCGGGACCATCGAGAACATCGTTGAGTCTAAGCTCCACCGGCCGGGCTCTGTCGGCTTCGTCTCCAAGTCCGGAGGGATGCTCAACGAGGCCTTCAATATCATCGCCAGAAACTCGAGCGGCGTCGTCGAGGGGATCGCCATCGGAGGCGATAGGTATCCGGGGAGCAGCCTCCTGGACCACATCCTCCGGTTCGAGGCAAACCCCCAGGTCGCCATCATCGCCTGCCTCGGCGAGGTCGGCGGCACCGACGAGTACAGGATCGTCGAGGCCCTGAAGGCCGGCCAGATAAAAAAGCCCCTGGTGATCTGGGTGACGGGGACCTGCTCCAAGATCCTCCCCGGGAGCGTCCAGTTCGGCCACGCCGGGGCCAAGGCCCAGACCGACCTGGAGACCGCCGACGCCAAGAACCGGGCCCTGAAGGAGGCGGGGGCGATCGTCCCCGAATCCTTCGATAGCTACGGCGACGAAATCAGGAAGGTCTACGAGGGGCTCCTCGCCGAGGGGAAGGTCCGGAAGCCGGAGGAGCCGGAGATCCCGAAGATCCCCATGGACTACGCCAAGGCCGCCTCGGAAGGGATCGTCCGAAAGTCGACGAACCTAATCTGCACCATCTCCGACGACCGGGGCGAGGAGGTCCTCTACGCCGGAAAGCCCCTCGGCCGGGTCCTGGAGGACGGGATGGGTATAGGCGGGGTGATCGGCCTCCTCTGGTTCAAGAAGGAGATCCCACCCTGGGCAGCGGAGTTCATCGAGCTCGTCCTCCAGATCGTCGCCGATCATGGCCCCGCCGTCTCGGCGGCCCACAACGCCATCGTCGCCTCCTGCGCCGGAAAGGACCTGATATCCTCCCTCGCGAGCGGCCTCCTCACCATCGGGCCCCGGTTCGGCGGGGCGATCGACGACGCCGCTCGGGAGTTCAAGAGGGCTCGGGACGCGGGCCTCTCCCCTGAGGAGTTCGTCCGGGATATGAAGGCAAAAGGGGTCAACATCCCCGGGATCGGCCACCGGATCAAGAGCGTCAAGAACCCCGACAAGAGGGTGGAGCTCCTCATCGGCTACGCGCGAGAGAACTTCGAGAGGACCGACCTCCTCGACTACGCCCTTTCCGTCCAGGAGATCACCACCGCCAAGAAGGGAAACCTGATCCTGAACGTCGACGGATGTATAGGGATCCTCTTCATCGACCTGATGGGGTCCTGCGAGGTCTTCGACGAGAGGGATATCGACGACGTCATCAGGTACGGCTACCTCAACGGCCTCTTCGCCCTCGGGAGGAGCATAGGGATCATCGGCCACATCCTAGACCAGAAGAGGCTCGACTCCAGGCTCTACCGCCACCCCCAGGACGACATCGCCTACATGCTCCCCGAGTTTGAATGAGGCGCGTCGAGAGACGAAGACCGGGCCGGCCCCCTCCCGGCGGCCCCAATTTTAGGAGGTTTTGACCTTGGCAACCATCAGCGAGAAGATATTCAGTCGGGCATCGGGCCATCGGGCCGAGGCGGGGGAGATCGTCGAGGCGGATGTGGACTATGCCATGTCCCACGACGGGACGAGCGTCCTCGCCATTAGAGCCTTCACCGAGATGGGATCCGAACAGGTCTGGAACCCGGAGAGGATAGTCATCCCCTTCGACCACATCGTCCCCGCCAACAACAGCACCGCCGCCGACCTCCAGAGGATGGTCCGGACCTGGGCAAAAGATCAGGGGATAGTCCATTTCTTCGAAGGCGGTGCAGGGATCTGCCACCAGGTCTTCCCCGAGGAGGGGTTCGCCCTCCCCGGGAGCCTACTGGTGGGGGCCGACTCCCACTCCTGCACCTACGGAGCCTTCGGCGCCTTCGGGACCGGGGTCGGGGCGACGGACATGGCGGAGATCTACTCCCGGGGGAGGCTCTGGTTCAAGGTCCCCGAGACGGTCGCCGTCCGGATATCCGGCCGTCTTGGCGAGATGGTCCTCGCCAAGGACCTGACCCTGATGCTCGTCGGGGAGATCGGGTCCGACGGCGCCACCTACCAGGCCCTGGAGTACCTCGGAGAGACGGTGGAGGACCTCTCCATCTCGGGGAGGATGACCCTCTGCAACATGGGGGTGGAGATGGGGGCGAAGGCGGCCATCGTCCCTGCGGACAGGACCACCGAGGAGTACCTGAGGGGGAGGGCTAAAGGCCCTTACCAGCAGATCCGATCCGACCCCGACTCCTACGACTCGGAGATGGAGTTCGACGTCTCGGAGCTTTCGCCTCAGGTCGCCGCCCCCTTCAGGGTCGATAACGTCCGGCCCGTCGGCGACCTGGCGGGGACGGAGGTCGACCAAGTATTCATCGGGACCTGCACCAACGGCCGCCTCGAGGACCTGGAGGTCGCCGCCCGGATCCTGAAGGGGAAGGAGGTGAAAGCCAGGACCCTCGTCATCCCCGCCTCGAAGGAGGTCCTCCTCCAGGCCCTCTCCTCGGGGGTCCTCGAGGTCATCGTCCGGGCCGGGGCGGTGCTGGCGACCCCTGGCTGCGGCCCGTGCCTCGGGGCCCACATGGGGGTCCTCGCCGAGGGGGAGGTCTGCCTCTCCACCGCCAACAGGAACTTCCCCGGAAGGATGGGAAAGGGGGGGCTCGTCTACCTCGCCTCTCCGGCGACGGCGGCGGCTTCCGCCATCTCCGGCGAGATCACCGACCCGAGGGAGGCCTGAAGCTGGGCAGGGGCAAAGCCAGAATCGGGGAGAGGGGTCGAGGGGAGATGGATCGGCCTTCTGACCCGAGCCAGACGCCAGAACCGGCCCGTCATGCGAAGAGAGAGTTGACCCTCCTCCGCCTCGACCTCCACGTCCACTCGACCTTCTCGGACGGGAGGGACGGGGTCGAGGATATCCTGGAGGCGGCCGTCGAGGCCGGCCTCGACGGCATCGCCATCACCGACCACGACACCCTGGAGGGCTCCTTCGAGGCCGAGAGGTTTGTCCGCGAACGAGGCCTCAACCTTTTGGTGATACCGGGCGTCGAGGTCTCCACCTCCGACGGCCACCTCCTCGCCCTGGGGATCCGGGATCTCCCCCCCGCCGGACGGAGCCCCGAGGAGACGATCGACTTCGTCCGAGCCCGAGGAGGCATCTCCATCGTCTCTCACCCCTACCACCCCTTCCGCCATGCCATGTACAGGATACCGGCTTGCGACGCCGTCGAGGTCTTCAACTCCAAGTACATCTTCGGCCTTGCAAACATATTGGCGAGGCGGGAGGCGGCGAGGCTCGGCCTTCCGATGGTGGCGGGGAGCGACGCCCACTCGGCGAGGTCCGTAGGGCTCGGGGTGACGATCGTCTCCGTCGGCGAGGAGGTGGACGTCATGGGAGCGATCCGGAGAGGCCGCGTCGAGATCGACGGCAAGAGGACCCCTCCGGCCGCCTTCGTCGGCCAGATGGGCCGCTGGGCGAAGAGGCGCCTCCGGACGAGGACGAGGAGATAGAAAAAGATCGACTCGGATAAAGGATCGAAAGGTGAAACCGACCGGATGGACTCCGGTCGCGTCTGAGTTTGAAAACTTGAGGTTCTAAAAGGATGACCCTACTTCGTCTTCTCCACCTTTTCTGCTTTGGGGCCCCTGTCTCCGGCCACCACTTCAAAGCTTACCTTATCTCCCTCATCTATGGAAACGCCCGGCTTCAGACCGCTCGAGTGTACAAAATAGTCAGTGCCATCGTCTCCAGCTATAAAGCCGAAATGCTTCGTTCTGTTGAAGAACTTCACTGTGCCAGTAACCATTTCAATTCCTCGTTATTCTGACTAGTTGCCTACGACTATTTAAAGGTGCTCCCTTCGGGCCGCATCGGCGGGCCCGGACAGCCGTATCTCCCCTCGTTTCATCCTCTGCCCCGACCGGATAGGGCCCAAGCCATCCAGGCGACTCCAGAAGGCGGGATCTCCTTCAAACGACGAGGGGAAGATCGTCGACGGCTCTGCCGCCGGGGATGGCGAAGACGGCATTTGCGATGACATCGCAGATCGTATCGTTGTTGTGGTCGGTGCAGTTGAAAGAGCCATAATGGTTCCCACGGGTTCCGTCGTTCCACCGGTTTTCGCCGTCGTCGAAGGCGTCCATCTCGGTGTTGTTGTAGAGCCTGTTATTGATGATCAGGTTGTCAACGGAGTTTGAAAGGAGGATTCCGATGGTGTTGTTCGAGATAATGTTCGCCCTGACGGTGCAGCTTCTCGCCCCCTCCAGGACGATCCCGGAGCCGCCGTTCCCGGAGGCCAAGTTGTTTCTGATGGTGGCGTTATCTGAGACGACCCGGATCCCGGCGTCGCCAGGGAGGTTTCCTGAGTTTGTGACCCTCATCGACTCCACCACCGCCTCGTCCGCGGTGACGGTGATGCAGCTGCCGTTCCCGTCGGCGTTTATAAGGGGCAGGTCGTCGCCGTGCCACATCTCCCCTCTGAGGACGATCGGCTTCGATACGTTTACGTTTCCGTGGAAGGTCCCGCTCCTGACCAGAATGACGTCTCCGGGGCTGGCGATATCGATCGCCTCCTGGATGCTGAGGTACTGGCAGCCGCAGGCATGGCATTCGCAGACCTTCAGGGTCGCCGCCCCCTGAGCCATCCCCACGCCGATGAGGATGAAGAGGAGGGCGAGGGCCGATGGGATCTTAAAGTCTTTTTGGATCATGAATCACCCTCTGAACTGTGTTACGACCGTCTTAGGGATTATAAAAAGCTTTTTTCGCCCCTCGCATCAGATCCCCTCGAATAACTATTTAACCGCCCGTCTCCCTCCAACGGAGCGTCATGATAGAGCGCTTCCCCCCGACTATGGCAGAAATGCTCAAAAGACAGGGATATCACCTGGTGGCCCACGGCGCCGTCAAGCCCTGCCTCTGGCTCCGGCGGTCGATCCGGGGAGGAGATCAGTGCTATAAACACCACTTTTACGGGATCGCCAGCCACCGGTGCGTCCAGATGACCCCCACCCTCCTCTGCAACCACCGCTGCCTCCACTGCTGGAGGCCCATCGACGAGATCCCGACCGCCTCGGGCGATTGGATCGAGCCTCCGGAGCTTCTGGACGGGATCCTATCCGAGCAGCAGAGGCTGATCTCCGGCTATGGCGGAGCCCCGGAGACGACCGACCTCACGAGGCTCGAAGAGGCCAGACGCCCCGCCCACGTCGCCATCTCCCTGATGGGGGAGCCGACCTTGTATCCCATGATCGGAGAGCTGGTAGATGAGGTGAAACGCCGGGGGATGACCGCCTTCCTGGTGACGAACGGGACGATCCCCGAGGTGGTCGGCGAGGTCCGACCGACCCAGCTCTACATCAGCCTCAACGCCCCCGACGAGGAGACTTACCTGAGGGTCTCAAACCCCAGGGACGACTACTGGGGCCGTTTTCTGGAGAGCCTGGCTACTATGAGAGATTCACCATCCCGGACGGTGGCGAGGCTGACCCTCGCCCGGAACCTCAACCTCAAAGACCCCCAGGGGTACGCGAAGCTGATCGAGATCGCAGAGCCGGACTTCGTCGAGGTGAAGGCTTACATGCACCTGGGCCTATCCAGAAAGAGGCTCGAGCGGGATTCGATGCCGACTCACGACGAGGTGATGAGCTTCGCAGGGGAGCTCTCCGATATCCTCGGCTACACCCTGAAAAACCACGTCCCCCTCAGCAGGGTCGCCCTCCTATCCCGGGGGAGCTCGCCGGAAAAGATCGAGCTATGAAGCCATCCAGTGATTAAATATTGGGAGTTATTTTATCTGATATAATTAAAAAAGTTTGTATGAATAGATCCTCATCATTTCCCGGTAAGACCTCCAACGGGAAAAGTATTTTTATGAGTAACATCTCGGAGTTCGTAGGAGAATCGGAGAGATGTCTGCAGCCGTTCGGGAGCCGAAAAGCTCGGAGGTGAAGGTGGATAGAAATCATCAAAAATTAAAAATTTTGCTCGTCGAGGACAACCCCGACGACGTAGAGCTCACCTGCAGGCTCCTCCGGAGGATCTGCCTCGAACGGGACATCTTCCTCGCGACAGAAGCCGAGGAGGCCCTGAAGATCTTACACACCCTTCTGGATAAGGGCGCCGACCTCCCCGACCTGATCCTCCTGGACATCAAGCTCCCTCGCCTCAGCGGGATGGAGCTTTTGGAGCGGCTGAAAGCCAGCCCCGACCTTCGAGGGATACCAGTGGTGATGCTGACCGGCTCCATCGTATCCGAGCACATCCAGAAGAGCTACGATCTCGGCGCCGTCAGCTATCTTCTGAAGCCGATATCCGAGGACGAGCTCCTCCTGACCCTCAGCTACGTCTCCTGATCGGGATGGATCGTTTCTTCAAAGCCCCCTCCGACGAAGAGCCCCGCAGCCCAGGAGGCGCGGCCGAGGAGGGCGCCGAAGATGGCGTAGGCGAGGATCATGTAGGCCGGCATCCCGAAGAGGTCGGCGGGGGCCGAGTACCACCAGGCCCCGGCGGAGATCGGAAGCGCCTCCACCAGGGGCCCCAGAAGGGCGCCGGCCCCCATCATCGCCAGGGTCGACCTCTCCCGGAAGGCGAGGAAGACCACCGCCGCCAGGACCAACCCCGCCGCCAGGGCGGCGGGGGGGTTCTCCCCGAGGAAGACGAAGAGAGCTATCTCGGCTCCGACCCCCACCAGGGCGATGACCAGGGTTCGGGGGGAAGGGGCCCTCGGGGCCTCCGACCCCAGAACCGCCCCCACAAGGAGCCATATGGCGGGAGGAAAGGAGGCCCAGGCGGGGAAGTTCCAGGGCGGGACGTAAGGGAGGCCGCCGGTCTCGGCGTAGGTCCAGAGCCCCCCCGCGACGCAGGCGATCTCCGTCAGGGGCCCGAGGAGGGCGCCCGTAAGGGCGAGAGCCGCAGCTCTCCGGGGTTGGCCGACCCTCATCCCGAGGATGAGGGGCGGCGGGAGGAGGAGGAGCGCCGCGATGTACGGCCGGCCCCATAGGGCGGTGAGGACTAGGGTGCAGTAGGCGGCGAGGATCGCGACGACGGCGACGTCCCCTCCGGCGAATCTACCCATCTAATCCCCTCCCGCAAGCTCCCTCACCAGGGCGATGTTCCCCCGGTCGTCCCTCCTCTCGTCTACCGGCGTCTCCAAGATCAGGGGGCGAGCCCTTATGGCGGGGTGTCCGAGGATCCGCCGGAACCCCTCCCCGCCGATCTCCCCGAGGCCGATGTGCTCGTGGCGGTCGAGCTTCGAGCCGAGGGGACCCTTCGAGTCGTTGAGGTGGACGACCTTCAGCCTTGAGAGCCCCACCGTCTCGTCGAACTTCTCCATCGTCTCAGCCACCCCCTCCGCCGTCCTCAGCTCGTAGCCGGCGACGAAGGCGTGGCAGGTGTCGAAGCAGGCCCCGACCCGATCCTCCCGGCCGACCCTCCTCATGATCTCCGCCAGGTCCTCGAAGGACCCTCCGACGCTGTTCTTAGAGTCGGAGGTCGTCTCCAGAAGGAGGGTGACCTCGTTCTCAACGGAGGAGAGGGCCCTGGTGATCGCCTCCGCCGTCCGTTCGAACCCCACCACCTTCCCGGAGTCGAGGTGGCTCCCGAGGTGGGTGACCAGGTATGGTATCCCCAGGATGGCGCACCTCTCCAGCTCCGCGGCCAGGGCCTCCACCGATCTGGCGTATACATCCTCCTTCGGCGTCGCTAGGTTTGGGAGGTAAGGCATGTGGTCGACGGCCGGCGAGATCCCGGAGAGCTCGAGCTTCCTCCTGAACTCCACCGCCACCTCCTCGGAGATCTCCTTGAACCTCCAGCCCCGGGGGTTTCGGGAGAATATCTGGAACGTGTCGCAACCCGCCTCTTCCGCCCTGTCCACCGCCCGATCTATCGACCCGGCGATGGATACGTGGACTCCTACCTTGACCATTTCGTCGCCCTCCTGGAGGATCTGGCGCCCCGATGATCCGGCCCTTTGAAGATCAGATTACTTTTACAGATCATCGCCTTGACGATGAAAGACGCCCCATCATCCGATCGGCATCGGGATCGGATCCGCCGACGGGAGAGCGCCGGATCCCAGGGTGGCTCTCTTGAGAACCGTTTTATACTTTCCCGAAGAGGCGGGCCAGGAGAGGTCTAGCGGCCCCTTCGGCCGTCCCTCCCGGCGCCGATGACGAGAAGAGTTCCCTGATCCGATGATGAGCCCTATGAGTCCTGAGGCGCCCGGGGCCTCTCTGATCCCAGGAGCCCCGTTCAACGGTCCCTCGAGCCCTCCACCTTCAACCTAGCCCATCGGTCTACGATGTCGATGAGGTTGAACTCGATGATCTTCTTGGTGTCGGTGAGCATCTCCGCGACCTCAGCCATCTTGAACTCCGCAGCTTTTCCGGACCGGTTCACCACCTCGACCTCCTCTTCGAGGTCTGCGGCCTTCCCAGAGGCGATCATCTCAGAGAGGTCCCGGCAGGCCTTCTTCAGATACTCGATCGAGTAGTCGGTCATCGATTCTCTGTCCTGGAGGTTCCTGTTGACCTCCCTGATGGACCAGCACATGGTTATAACATCGTCGTACATCTTCACCAACCGCCGTCTATCACCCATATGGATATTTAATAGCTATCGTCATCAAAAATAGTGGGGCTGGTGCGATTCGAACGCACGATCGACGGGTCTCTCCGATACCGAGAGCGGACCTCTCAGTGCTCCAACGGATCATCAACAGCCTCCCCGTCGAGAGGCCTCAGCAGACCCGTTGATCATCATCAATCATACCGCTGGAGCCCGTCGCCATACCTGACTAGGCCACAGCCCCTCAAAGCGGGCCGAGAGGGATTTGAACCCCCGACCTAAAGGTTAAGAGCCTTTCGCTCTGCCTGACTAAGCTACCGGCCCGGACTGTCCATATACGATGCTGGTTAAATACGTTTCGGCTTTGGAGGGAGTTGGCCGCCGCGGGCGACCCCCTCTCTTCAGGCGCATCGAGGGCAACGATTCCCCTCATCATCCTCAGATCGTGTTTATGTACCTCTCCACCTCCCAGGGGTGGACGAAGTTGTTGTACATCTTCCACTCCAGGGAGCCTAGCCTCGTGAAGTTGGCGTAGACGTGCTCGCCGAGGGCATCCCTGATGACCCGATCCTCCTCCAGCCGGTCGAGGGCCTCCCGGAGGTTCGAGGGGAGGAGCTTTATCCCGAGCCTCTCCCGCTCCTCGTCAGAGAGCTCGTAGATGTTCATGTCCATGGGGTCGCCGGGATCGATCTTCCTTCTGACGCCGTCGAGCCCTGCCGCCAGGATCGCTGCGAAGCCGAGGTACGGGCTGCAGGAGGGGTCCGGCGACCTGAACTCGAGCCTGGTGCTCAAGCCCCGGCCGCTGGGGACCCTGATGAGGGAGGATCGGTTCGGGCCGGACCAGCCGATGTAGACGGGGGCCTCAAAGCCGGAGACGAGCCGCTTGTAGGAGTTGATCAGGGGGTTGGTGATGGCGGTGATAGCGGGGGCATGCTCCAGGAGCCCCCCTGCGAAGTGGCGGGCGAGGTCGGAGAGCTGCATCTTAGCATCGGGATCGAAGAAGGCGTTCTCCTCCCCCCGGAAGAGGGAGATGTTGACGTGCATCCCGGAGCCTGCGGCGCCGTAGATCGGCTTGGGCATGAACGTTGCGGCAAGGCCGTTCTTCATGGCGATCGTCCTTGTAACGTACTTGAAGGTGACGACGTTGTCAGCGGTCCGGAGGGCTTCGCCGTAGGTGAAGTCGATCTCGTGCTGCCCCCGCGCCACCTCGTGGTGGGAGGCCTCGATCTTGAAGCCCATATCCGTCAGGGCGAGGACGATCTCCCGCCTTATCTCCTCGGCCAGGTCCACGGGCCCGAAGTCGAAGTAACCTGCAAAGTCGTGGGGCCTGGTGGTCGCCCTCCCGTTCTCCATGTTGAATAGGAAGAACTCCAGCTCCGGGCCGACGTTCATGGAGTACCCCATCTCCTCTGCCTTCTTCATCGCCCTCTTCAGGACGTACCTGGGGTCTCCTTCGAAGGGCTGGCCGTTGGGCTTGTAGACATCGCATATCAGCCGCGCTACGTTCCTGTTCTCCCTCGCCCTCCAGGGGAGGATGGCGAAGGATGAGATGTCCGGCCGGAGGAGCATGTCGGACTCCTGAATCCTGGCGAAGCCCTCGATGGAGGAGCCGTCGAACCCGGTCCCCGAGTCGAGGGCCTTTCCAATCCTGGTGGCGGGGATCGAGACGCTCTTCACGAGCCCCTGGATGTCGGTGAACTGCAACCGAAGAGACTCGACGTTCCTGTCACGGATCGTCTCTAACAACTGGTCTATTGAGTACATGATTGGTCATACACCCCTTGATGCGGGTCTCTAATGTCGCCATCAACGCCCGTCCCCCTCCGGGACCAGCCCACTCTGGCCGGGCTGCAGACGGAGGCGGCGGCATATTCCTCTAAAGACCCCAGATGGACCGACCTCCTTTAATATAGTCATCGGCCCGACGGGGGCTCAATTACCCTTATCTATTGGCATATCCTTCGAACTCGGCGGTAGATCAAATGTCTGGTGCAAAGGTTCTGGTAGTCGATGCCGGCGGGAGGGGAAACGCCATAGCCCACGCCTTCGCGAAAAGCCCCCTGGTCGAGCGGGTCTACGTCGCCCCCGGGAACGCCGGGAGCTCCATGATCGAGAAGTGCGAGATCGCCCTCTCGAAGGGAGGGCCCCTCAAGGAGATCCCCGGCCTCGTCTCCTTCGCCAAAAAAGAGGAGGTCGGCCTGACCTTCGTCGGCCCGGAGGGATACCTATCCGAAGGGATCGTCAACGTCTTCTGCGATGAAGGGCTCGACGCCATCGGTCCGCGGCGGGAGGCGACGATCCTCGAGGGGAGCAAGTGCGACACGAAGGACTTTCTCAAGGCCATCGGGGTTCCCATCCCCCCCCACCGAAACTTCAGCAACCCCCAGGAAGCTATAGAGTACGCAGCGGCCTTCTATCAAGAGAACCCAAATAAGAACCTGGTGGTAAAGGCCGACGGCCTCGCCGCTGGGAAGGGGTCGATCGTCTGCAGCTCTGCCGAGGAGGCGATCTCGGCGATCGAGAGGATCATGGTGGAGCCCCGCCTATTCGGGGAGGCGGGCCGGCGAGTCGAGATCGAGGAGAGGCTAGAGGGGAAAGAGCTGATGTTCTTCGCCGTCACCGACGGCCGGACGGTCCTCCCCCTGGAGTCGGCGATGGACTACAAGCGGGCCTTCGGCCCCGGCGAGGAGGTGGCGATCCGCCTCTACAACAGGCTCGCGGGAAACCCGAACCTCGACCACAACCCCAACACCGGTGGTATGGGAGGCTACTCCCCCCACCCCTGGCTCGACGGTGAGCTAGCGGAGAGGATCATGGAGACGATCGCCGTCCCCACCATCCGGGGGCTTCGAGAGAAGACGGGCTCTGAGTACCGGGGGATGATATACTTCGGCCTGATGATCTCAGAGGAGGAGGGCGAACGGGTCCCGAGGGTCCTGGAGATCAACGTAAGGCTCGGCGACCCCGAGGCGGAGGTGATCCTTCCACGCCTGAAGACCGATATGTATCTTCTATCCCGGGCGATCCTGGATGGAAAGCTCGACTCCGTGGAGCTGAAATGGTCCCCCGACTATTGCGTCGGGGTCTGCGCCATCAGCGGGAGGGTGGTGAAGCCGGTGACTAGCGGCGGAGTCGGGGAGGAGAGGCCCGGCTACCCCGGCCCTCACTATACCAACATGCCGATCCGGGGTCTGGATAATATCGATCCCGACGTCCTCGTCTACCACAACGGGACGGCCTTCGGGACCGACGTCCAGGGGAACGAGCAGCTTTACACCACCGGCGGGAGGGTCCTCACCGTCGTCGGCCGTGGCGCCTCTCTGGCAGCAGCTAGGGATAGGGCCTACGAGAACATAAAAAGGATCAGGTTCAACGGGATCAGGTACCGCCGGGACATCGGCCTCACCTCATGAAGGCGAGATGGATGGACGAATTCGGTGGGAGAGATGGTGAAACTGAGGGGATGGTCGAGAGATGGGAGAAGGTTCGAATAAGGGATCTGATCGAAGGACGATCGTCTTGGGCCTGGAGGGGACGGCCTGGAACCTCAGCTGCGCCCTGGTGGACGAGGTGGACGTCATCGCCGAGGAGAGCGCCACCTACGTCCCCGCCAAAGGCGGGATCCACCCCCGGGAGGCGGCCCAGCACCACGCCGAACATATGGCGCCAGTAGTCGGAGCCGTTCTGGACGCCGCCCGTAATGACAACGTCACCATCGACGCCATCGCCTTCTCCCAGGGGCCGGGGCTCGGGCCGTGCCTCCGGACGGTGGCGACGGCGGCCCGCGCCCTCTCCCTGCGATTCAATCTCCCCCTCGTCGGCGTCAACCACTGCATCGCCCACATCGAGGTGGGGAAGTGGAAGACGGGCGCCGCCGACCCGGTCGTCCTCTACGTCAGCGGCGGAAACTCCCAAGTTCTAGCCCTGAGGCGCGGAAGGTACCGCATATTCGGCGAGACCCTGGACATATCCGTCGGAAACGCCCTCGACAAGTTCGCGCGGCAGGTGGGCCTCCCCCACCCCGGCGGCCCGAAGATCGAGGCCCTGGCGAAGTCGGCGAAGGAGTACATACCGCTCCCCTACGTCGTCAAGGGGATGGACTTCTCCTTCTCCGGCCTCTCGACGGCGGCAGCCTCGGCGGCGAAAAGATACGACCTCGCCGACGTCTGCTCCTCCTTCCAGGAGACGGCCTTCGCCATGCTCGTCGAGGTCTCGGAGCGGGCCCTCGCCCACGCAGAGAAGAATGAAGTGCTCCTGGTGGGGGGCGTCGGCGCGAACTCCCGCCTCCGGGAGATGCTCCAGATCATGTGCGAGGAGAGGGGGGCGCGGTTCTTCGTCCCCGAGAAGCGGTTCATGGGGGACAACGGCTCGATGATCGCCTACACCGGCCTGGTGATGCTGAAGGCGGGGGTGACCACGTCCCTGGCGGAGTCGAGGGTCCGGCCGGGATACCGGACCGACGAGGTGGAGGTTCTGTGGCAATAAGCCCCAAAAGGATCCTCCCCAGACGTTTTCACCGATTCTAAGTAGGCAGTTGCCGCCTTTGGTTTGATGCGGATTATTTGTTCGAGATTCCGCTCCAATAAATGCGCTCATTTTTTGCTATGAGTGAATCAATCTGCATCTTGCTCGCCTTCGAGGTGATCTTCTCAGCCTCGGCCCTCGCCGTCAAGGCCCCCTCCTCGCCCTTCGAGCCCGAAGAGGAAGCTCTACCGGAGAGCTCCATCCGCGGCCCGCCGTCGGGAGCGCCCACCGACACCATACCCACCGCCGGCCCAGAGCCGTCTTATGCGCCGCCGGCCTCCTCCGGTGAGGCCGAAGCGGACCTCTCCCAGGGGTAGGCCCTCACATTCAGCCGGGCCAGCTCCACCGGAGGAGGCAAGCGCCCTCTCCACCATTCCGGGAATCCAGGCAACGAATCCCACTAACTGAGGGATGCGTCAGATGAGATTGTTCGCCGTATGCGCCGAAGCCGTTTTCTCTCCGCCCCTCTCGCCCTCACCCCTCCCCCGCCTTCTTGTAAAAGATCCTCTTCGCCTTCCCCTCCTGGCGGGGCAGCCCGCCGATGGGGCAGACGTCCCCCTTGGGGCTGAAGCCGAGGGCCTCCTTCAGGGCCTTCTCAACGACGTAGCCGGTCACCCCCGCCTCGGCCTCGACGTTGATCCTGACCTCCTTCATCCCGTCGGTCTCCTCGATGATGATCTGGTAGTTCGATCCGACACCGGGGATCTGCATCAGGGCCTGTTCCACCTGCTTGGGGAAGAAGTTCACCCCCTTTATGATCAGCATGTCGTCGATCCTCCCAGTGATGGGGGCGATCTTGACGTGAGTTCTGCTGCAGTCGCATTCTTCTCGGGATACGACCCTGGTCAGGTCCGCCGTCCTGAACCGGATGACGGGGAGGGCCTCCCTCGTCAGGGCAGTCACCACGAGCTCCCCGGTCTCGCCGTCGTCGACGGGCTCGCAGGTCTCGGGGTCGATCACCTCGACGATGTAGTGGTCCTCCCAGACGTGGAGGCCGTCGTGGGCTTTGCAGTCCATCCCCAGGGTCCCGACGCCCCCCGACTCGGTCATCCCGTAGATGTCGAAGGCTTCGATCGAGAGGCCCGAGGAGATCTTCCTCTTCATGGAGTCGGAAAAGACCTCGGCGCCGAAGATCCCGATCTCGAGGTCCGGGAGGGACTCGTTCATCTCCTCCATAACCTCCATCAGCCGGATCCCGTAGCTGACGACGCCGGTGATCACCCGGGTTTTGAAGTCCCTGGCGAGCCGGATCTGGCGGGCGGTGTTCCCCGGCCCCGCCGGGATGACGAAGAGGCCCGCCGCCCGGGCGCCGTGGTACATCCCAAACCCGCCGTTGAATAGTCCGAATAGGGGCGTGATCTGGGCGGCGTCTCCGGGGACCGCTCCCGCCATCCGGTAGCAGCGGGCCATGCACTCCGCCCACTGGTCCAGGTCTCCCTGGGTATAGGGCATGACGACCGGCGTCCCCGTCGACCCGCTCGACATGTGCATCTCGACGATCTTCTTCCGATCGACACATGCCAGGCCCAATGGGTAGCTCTCCCGCAGGAGGTCCTTGCTCGTCAGGGGGAGCTTCGTTATGTCCTCGACGGTTTTTATATCCTCGGGAGCTACGCCGTGGTCGTCGAAGAGCCTCCTGTAGATCGCGTTCGACGAGTAGACGTGCTTCGCTATTTCTTTGAGGCGACGGCCCTGAAGCTCTTTGATCACTTTCAGCGACGCCGTCTCCATCTTCTCATTGTGAAAATTGCCCTTTCCTCTCACTTGCCCTTCCCCCTCATCTGATAGTTCTCCCGATCTCAAAGGCTCTCAAGTTCAGGTCCCTCTGCTTGTCCTTGACCGATCTGGTGATCGCCTCCGCCCAGGCCTCCTGGGGTAGGTCGAGCCCCAAAGAGAGGGTCCCCAGGAGGACGATGTTTGCGGCCCTGATGTTTCCCAGGGCAGCCGCCCGCTCTCCTGCGTCAAAGTATACGAGCCGCGGAAAGGCCCTCCTCAGCCGCTCGGCGACGTCCTCCGGGTAAGTCGCAGACCCTGAGGATACCGTCACGGGGACGACGGCAGTGGCGCTGACGACGGCAAGGCCCGTGGGGGCGGCATAGTGGGCGTACCTGAGGGCTTCAATCTCTTCCAGCGCGCCGAGGGCGTCGGCCGTCCCCTCGGGCACGGTGGGGCTGAATACCTCGGCACCATATCGGACGTGGGCGATCACCGAGCCGCCCCGCTGGGCCATCCCGTGGACCTCGTTCGTCTTCACCTCGAAACCGGCCAGCATCGCGGCCCGGGCGGTGATGGTGCTGGCGAGGAGGATCCCCTGCCCTCCAACCCCCACGAAGACGACGCCTTTGGTCTTGCCGGTCGACATCACGTTCCCTCCACCGAAGATACGGCGTCGTGAGGGCAGACCTCCTGACAGAGGCCGCAACCGCCGCAGAGGAATCTGTTGATCCTGGGGACGCCCACCTCCAGCTCGATGGCTGGGCACCCCAGCTTCAGACACCTCTTGCACACCTTGCACAATTCGGGGTCTATCGTCCTGACGGGACCGACGGGCCTCCTCTCCCGCAACGGGCACGGCGCTAGGGACACGATGAGGGACGGCTCCTGGGCGGCCAGCTCCTCGGCGATCGCCGCCTCCGTCGCCTTGAGGTCGTAGGGGTTTATGGTCGTCACCCGATCGATCCCGCAGGCCCTGCCGATCTCTTGGATGGAGATCGCCTTCGTCGCCTCGCCTCCGAGGGTCCTTCCCGTCCCCGGATGGTCCTGGTGGCCGGTCATCGCCGTCGTCCTGTTGTCCAGGACTATGATCGTCGAGGTCCCCCTATTGTAGACGATGTCGATGAGCCCCGTGATCCCCGAGTGGAAGAAGGTAGAGTCGCCGACGACCCCCACCACCCTCCTCCGCTCGCCAGCCTTGTCGAAGCCGTGGGCCATCGAGACCCCTCCTCCCATGCAGAGGATGATGTCGATCCGGTCCAGGGGCTTGAAGGCGGCAAGGCTGTAGCAGCCGATGTCTCCGGCCACGACGACGTCGTGCCGTCCCAGGGCGTAAAATATCCCCCGATGGGGACAGCCCGGACACAGGAGCGGCGGCCTTGCCGGAAGCCCCTCGGCGAAGCTCCTTTCTGGGGATATGGGAACCTTGCCCCCCTCCATCCTCGCCTTTGAGGCGAGGAGGCGGTCTACGGATAGCTCTCCCACCCCCGGGATGAACAATCGACCGCTGCAATCGATTCCCAGGGACCTTACGTGCTCCTCGAGAAAGTCGTCCAGCTCTTCGACGACGAGGAGGCGGTCGACGCCTTCGGCGAACTCCCTGATGAGCCGGTCGGGGAAGGGGTAGGAGAAGCCCAGCTTCAAAACTGAGGCCTCGGGCCAGACCTCCCGGACGTACTGGTAGGCGATGGAGGCGGTGATGATCCCCAGGGACGTCTCTCGCTCCTCGATCCTGTTGGCCGCCGATCCCTCTGCCTCCTCTCTCATCTGGACGAGCCGGTCGGCCACTTTCTCCCTCATAACCCTCCCCCAGACCGGTATCGGCACGAACCGGGGCGGATTCTTCTCGATCCCGATCTCACGATCGACCTCCTCCCGGCCCCCCAGCTCCACCAAACTTCTTGAGTGGCTCACCCTCGTCGTCGATCGTAGGATCGCAGGCGTCTGGTACCTCTCCGAGATCTCCATCGCGAGACGAAAGAAGTCCTTCGCCTCCTGGCTGTCAGCCGGCTCGAATACGGGGACCTTCGCAAACCGGGCGTATTGGCGGGTGTCCTGCTCGTTCTGGGACGAGTGCATTCCGGGGTCGTCGGCGACGCAGGCGACAAAGCCGCCCTCGACCCCCAGGTAGCTCAACGTCATCAGGGGGTCTGCGGCGACGTTGAGGCCGACGTGCTTCATCGTCACCATCGACCGGGCTCCGGCGCAGGAGGCGGCAGCCGCCACCTCGAAGGCCACCTTCTCGTTCGGCGACCATTCGGAGTATATCTCGGATTTGTACTTCGCCACGTTCTCGAGAATTTCCGTAGACGGCGTCCCGGGATAGCCCGTCGCCACCGTCACCCCCGCCTCGTACGCCCCCCGGGCGATCGCCTCGTTGCCTGACAATAGCTCTCTCAAGTCCATCCTCCCTCATCAAAAGAAGATCGATCATCCGACCCATCGATGAGACCTACAATAATTGATGTCGTCGACGGGCCACGGATTATGGCTTTTTCTCACTGTTGCCCATCCTCGCAGATCCTTGAGCACGCATCAGCGATCGGGCGTTTCGGTTATAACCTTTCTGGTTATCGAATTTTCCGTCCCCCCTCCACAACAAACCATGTTACCTCCCCACCCCATTCTCCGACGATGATCTTCCAGATCCTGGACGTCAACCGCGTCTGCGAACCCGATGGGTTTCCGACAGTCCAGCTCTTCGGGACGACACCTCCGAATCGACCGGTCACCGCACACGCATCTGGATTCTGCCCCAACTTCTGCGTCTGGGTCGACGAAAAGAGGATCGAAGCCGCCATCTTGGAGGTCAAGTCGATGGGCTTATCCGACGAGGCGGTGGAGCGGTTCCGCCTCGTCGGCTACCGGATGCGGCCTCAGAAGATGCCGAAGGGCAAAGCCAAGAACCCCAAGTCCGTCCGGGAGTTCAGGGTCCCGATCTTGCCTATTCCCCCCTTCTTGTAAAAGACCCCCTTAGCCCTCCCCTTCTGGCGGGCAGTCCGCCGATGGGGCAAAGCACCCTTGGGGCTGAATCTGAGGGCCTCCCTCAGACCCTTTTCGACGACGCAGCCGGCGACCCCACCTCGCCTCGGCGTCGATCTGGACGGCTTTCATCCCGCCAGTCTCCTCGGTGATGATCTGGTGGATCGCACCGTGATGGAAGCTTAGAAGATCGCCCCTCAAATCCCGTCCTGGCGGGAGTGGGCACTAAGTCTTCGTTTCTATCATCCTCACCATCTTTGGGCATTTCTGCCAGATGCAGATCCGATACTACCACGATCGTTCACCCAATCTCCTGCTCGAAATCGAACCGGGGCCATCCTTCTCCAGATAAAGACTCGGATGCTCAGCTCACTTCTTTGCTTCCCTTTACCATCGAGCCCGATAGATTAACTCCCGTCAGGAGGACGACTCCATGGACAGCCCATGCGTTCAGGATCCAGGCCAGGGTGATGAAGATCGCCAGCGTCTCGCCGTAATGGTAGTTCCAGAAACCGGCGAGGGAGCCGAAAAGCTCGATGCAGCCGCCCAAAACCAGGCTCACAATAACCAGGGAGCAGTTCCACTCCATGGAGCACCTCCTCGAGGAGAGGAGGCCCAGGGCCACCATCCCGAGGTAGATCAGGGCCATATTGGGGCCCGCGAGCTTGTAATAACCCTCCCAGAAGTAGAAGGCGGCGAATACCAGGGAGGCAAAGACGGCGGGAACGGCCCGCCACTTATGCAGCTTCGTGAAGATATCGAGATCGACGAGCCACTTCCTGGAGAGGTCTGATATGCCCAGGATCGAGATCATCAAAAGAGTCCATCCCGTGACCATGAAGGGGAAGGAGTTGGAGCCGTCGTAGGTCAGAACGTTCGTCGAGATGAGAGACTTTTCAACAAAAAAGGAGACGGCCGCCGTCACCCCTATCATGGTCAGCAGAGGCCGAGTCTTCATCCTCAAGCCCACCAGAAGCGATACCCCGATGGCGATCAGATAGCTGAACTCGAAGAGCAGGGACCGCCAGAGGTAGCCGCTGTAATAAAACCCCGCCAGAGATATCAGGGCCACCATCAGCACCAGAGAGAGGTTTATCCTCCGACGCCTTCTGTCGGCCTTCGTATTTCCCTGCCCCTCCAGGCTGTCGTATACGACATCGTTCATAAACCTGAGGAGGGCCGGGGTCAGGTAGCCCAAAACGGGCAACCGTGCAAGGTCGTATAGGAAGAAGTCGGCGCTTATGTTGAAGAAGGTCTCCCAGCCGGGAAACTTCAATACCAGTTTGGTTGCCCAGTCATAGAAGTTCTTCACTCCAGGATCTGGACGGATCCAGTTTCCATCCTTTCCGGCGATGTGCTTGTAGGGCAGGTCGCCAAAGTCGTACACCTTGGAGCCGTCGCCGAGATGACGTTCGTCCGCAATTTTGATGTGAGTCACCTCTTCCAGGGGTTTGTAGCCCATCAGCTGACATGCGATCGCGTCCGCAGTCACCACGTCGTTGGAGGCGACGACGGTCTCGAAGTCCACGTCCTCGCAGCTTAGAGGGCCTATTCCCTCGCCGCCGATGGTCCCATCGATCACCGTGAGGTTAGGGGCGAAGGCCCTGTTTATCCAGTATATGACCTGTTCTATATCCTTTCGATGATACTTCGCCTTGTTTATCTCTGGGAGGGTGCCGTACATATTCTTCATGCCGAGGGTTACCGCCGTCAAGAGATGGATCTTCATCACGGGGACAGAGATGATGACGTCGGCATCTATCGCCTCCTTGGAGACATAGTCCACTCCCACGACGCTATCCTTGCCGAAATCGAACTTTGCAATCTCGGTATCTGCGAGGTTTACGAGCCTCACGCCCTTCTTCTCGGCCCACTCCTTCCAGCCGGAATCCGTGGCCGCTGGCCAGAACCTCGTCCAGATCATATCAGAATCGGCTATCGTAGGTACTCCGCCCTCCGCCCTCACCAGGTCCACCAGAGCATCGACCACCTCAGTACTTGTGAAAGTTCCCTTCCGATCCGGAACGCCACCGCAGATGTTCACCTTGATCAGGACCTTGTCGCCATCTTTGACAAAGTGCCTGATGCCTCCGAGCTGTTCCACCGCTTTCTTGACGGACTCTCGGGGTTCTGGACCTCTAATTACGGCGTATTTGGAAGAAGATGGCACAGCTCTCCGGCTCTTTACGTCCTGGCGGGAGTAGATCGTCTTGGACGGCCTCAGCTTTCTCCTATCGATCTTCCAGGCGGAAGCGTAACCGGCATAGAGCCAGAACGGATAAAGCAAGAAGAGGATTATCACGATCTCCAGCGGGACATCCGATTTGGATATTCCCGTGATGTTGGTGTGAAACATGAACTCAGAGCCCGTCAAGCTGGAGAAGAAGGGAAATACGCATCGGATGATGTCGGCATACAACAGGGTGCTGAAGACGATGAAGGTCAAAGTGATGGCGACTCCCACCACGATCTTCGATCGACAGTTCCAGTCAAGCCCCTTTCCCCCAAAGTAGAGGGCGAGTCCTGAGAGGAAGAGCAGAGGCGGGTCTATCAGGAAACTCATGGTGATCTCTCCAGACCATAACCCGTAAGGAGCTTCTTGTAGTGATCTTCACGGATTACCCTGTATCTAAATTTTCTTCGAGATAAATCTACCCAGAAGTCATTACCCATGTAACCGTATGGCATTTCCTTCCCTCCCCGGCTCACATCCAGATCGATCGAAACGCTCGCGGACCCAAAGCCTATCCACGCTTATAATAATAAGCGGCCAGAGACTCCCATCTTCAAACCAGGTCCATTTTTTTATTTGAAGATGCCAGCTGACATCCTGGTAAACGAGCAGATTTGCGCGACCAAATTTATAACATAAACCTGAATGTTCTCCTTGGTATCAGACCTAGATTCATATAATTTCTAACTATTTGTAGCTCCGATAGATGAAATTTATCCGATCCCTTATTTGGAGATCATCCGATGCGTTTTAGATACTGTTGCTATTCACCTGCTATCTAGTATAATATGATCCAATATCCTACCAGATAGTCTGCGTTCGATCACCTAGCCATCCCTTTCTGGATATTTCGGTGCCGGTGCTTCTGGCCCGCCTCTGAAGAAAAACGTTTGTACTATAAATAGATATTCCAGATAGATTTCATTTAGATGTTTTGATCGAAACAAGATATATTTCAAATAAAAAATAAAATATGTAAACGGTGCTCGGCAGCCCCCGCAGAGCTTGCGATGAATACAGATAGTAGTTTAAATATCTCTGGCATAAAACCCCTGTCGCGGATAAGATTACATAAGCAAAAGCGATCAAAAGATACGAGGCCGGGCAGCCCGCCCCTCCTCCCAGCCTTCTAGCAAAAGACCCTCTTCGTCTTCCCTTCCCGACGGGACAGGCCGCCGATGGGGCGTACGCCCTCCTTTGGGGCCGAAGCCCGAGGCCTCCTTCAAGGCCTTCTCAACGATGATCTGGCTGTTGCTCCCGACTTTTGGTGCCATCGAGCGTTTAAAGTCTTTCAGCAAGCACATAACAAACTATAAGACTTCCTGGACGCCTATCTCCCGTCGATGATCTTCCAGATCCTGGACGCCAACTACGTCTACGACCCCGACGGGTTTCCTATAGTCCAGCTCTTCGGTACTACCCCCTCGGGCGGACCCGTCACCGTCCAAGCCTCTGGATTTCTCCCCTACTTCTACGCCCGCATCGACGAGAGCCGGACTGAAGCCGCCATCGATGGGATCAGGGCCATGGGCCTATCTGCTGAAGTGGTGGAGCGGTTCCGCCCCGTCGGCTATCAGAGATGGCCCACCAAGATGCTGAAGGTCGTAGCCAAAGACCCCAAGTCGGTCCGGGAGTTCAGGGAGTCGGTCCTATCCGTCCCTGGGATTCTGGAGGTCTACGAGACGGACGTCCTCTTCAAGAACCGGTTCCTGATCGACCTCGACCTCGGAGGGATGAGGTGGGCGGAGGTGGACGCCGAGGAAGAGAGGGGGGGAAAGGAGAGAGAGAAGGCGGAGGTCGCCATTATCGGCCCCGTCCCCTATGCGTCCCTGCGGCCAGCGGCGTCCGGCCCGGGAGGGAAGGGGCCGGAGAGGAGAGGAAGCGAGGGAGACGGCGCGGAGGAGGTGAAGGAGGCGGGAGGAGCGAAGGCGAGGCCCAACGCCCCCCTCCGCACCATGGCCTTCGATATCGAGTGTCTCCCCCTCCACGGGGCGATGCCCAACCCTGAGACTTCACCGGTGATCATGATCAGCCTCGCCTTCGATCCGCCCTGCCGGGGAAAGGAGGACCTCGTCCTCGTCGGCCGGGATCTGGACTGCCCCCGGGGGGACGTCCTCTGCTCCAGGGGCGAGAGGGAGATGCTCTCAAGGTTCATCGAGATCCTCAAGGATTACGACCCCGACGTCGTCGCCGGCTACAACTCGGCGGAGTTCGACTTTCCGTACCTGGAAGAGAGGGCGAGGAGGCTGAACCTGGACGTCCGGGTCGGCAGGGACAGAAGCCCCTGGCGGGTGAGGAAGATCGTAAACCAGACCCGGGTCGAGATCACCGGCCGGGTCGTCGTCGACCTTCTGCCCCTGGTGAGGTCGTCCTTCAGCCTGAAGCGCTACACCCTCAGAAACGCGAGCCTGGAGCTCCTCGGCGTCGAGAAGCACGACGTCGAGCCGAAGGAGATGGAGGCGCTCTGGTCTGCCAGCGGCGAGGAGTTCGCCCGGCTCGTCAGCTACTCCCGCCGCGACTCGTACCTGGCGCTTCACCTCCTCACCGACCTGAAGCTCCTGGACAAGTACATCGCCCTCGCCCAGACGAGCGGCTCCCTCCTCCAGGACGTCATCGACGGCGGCCAGACGGGGATGGTCGAAAACTTCCTCTTCCGGAAGTTCCAGGAGCGGGGCAGGGTCATCCCCCCGAAGCCCGACGCCGACCTCTCATCGGCGAGGGCGGCCCAGAGCTTCGAACTGAAGGGGGGGGCGGTCCTGGAGCCGAAGAAGGGGCTGGTAGAGGACGTCCTCATCCTCGACTACCGGTCCCTCTATCCGTCGATCATGATGGCCCACAACCTCTGCTACTCGACGGTCGTCACCGACGAGCACCCGCCGTCGGAGGTGGTCGTTCGACCCCCATCGGGGGGGGAGTTCGTCCTTCCGTCAGCGTCGCCGGGGATCGTCCCCGGCGTCCTCCGCGACCTCCTCGCCCAGAGGACCGATATCAAGCGCCGCATGAAGTCTGCCTCGGATGAGGAGCGGAACATCCTGGACGCCCAGCAGTACGCTCTCAAGATCCTCCTCAACTCCTTCTACGGCTACTCCGGCTACGCTCGGGCGAGGCTCTACAGCCTCCCCCTCGCCAACGCCGTGACGAGCTTCGGAAGATCGAACATCCAGAACACCAAGAATATGGTCGAAGAGATCGGTTCGGTCTACGTCCGGGACGGGAAGGCCCTCCTCCCGGAGGAGATGGCCTCGGGTCCGGGCGACTCCTTCCCAGCCGTCGGAGAGCTCAAGCGGTTCGACCTGTCGGTCGTCTACGGCGACACCGACAGCGTCTTCATCCGCCTCAAGCCCTTCGGCGGCCGCGGGGAAAAGCCGAACCTGGAGGAGGCGGAGCTGGTGGGAAGAAAGATCGCCGAGACGGTGACGTCCCGCCTGCCGCCGCCGATGGAGCTGGTCTTCGAGGCCTTCGCCCGCCGGGGGCTCTTCCTCGTCAAGAAGAGGTACGCCCTCTGGGTCTTCGAGAAGGTCGGGAGCGAGTGGCGCGATAAAATAAAGGTCCGGGGGATGGAGACGGTAAGAAGGGACTGGTGCGAGCTTACCAGCAAGACCCTCAACCGGTGCCTAGAGCTCGTCCTCATGGAGGGGAAGGTCGACGAAGCCGTCGACCTCGCGAAGTCGGTGATAGACCGCCTCCAGAGGCTCGACCTCCGAGAGGACCCGGAGATCCTCGACGACCTGGTCCTGACCCGGAGGTACACCAAGAGCACAGCAGCGTACAAGAACAAGCAGCCTCACGTCCAGCTCGCCGAGAAGATGAGGGCGAGGGGCGGCCGGGTCCCGCAGGTCGGCGACCGAGTCCCCTTCGTCATCGTCCGGGGGAAGGGGCTCTTCGTCGACCGGGCCGAGGACCCCTCGTACGCCCTCGACGAGGGGCTCAAGATCGACACCGACTACTACATCAATAAGCAGATCCTGCCGCCGCTGCTGCGCCTCCTCGCGCCCTTCGGCGTATCTAAGGAGCAGCTCGTCTGCTGCCCCGAGCAGCAGCGGCTCTTCGACATCGCCCCTCCCCGGGCGGCGGCGAAAGGAAGGGCTCCGGCCGGGCCACCAGGCGAGGGGCCGGAGCAGAAGCAGAAGTCCCTCTTCGACTTCTGATATCAGTCTATGCCCCACCCCGGCCCCTGCCCTCCACCAACAGCCTCATACGTTGATCATTTTCAGCAGCCAAGCCATATTCGAGCCTAAGACTCTCATCGTCTCGATCCCCTCCTGATCCGACTCCACCTCGCCGGGCGCATGGCCGAAGCCGAGGTTCCAGTAGATCGACCCGGGGACGACCATCTCGCTGATGAAGAAGAAGTGGTTTATCGAGTCGAAGGCGTGGATCGCCCCCGCCCTCCGGACGGCGACGACCGCCGCCCCCACCTTCCTTCTGAAGAGCCCGCCATTGGCCCGAGCGACGAAGCCGGCCCGGTCGATGAGGGCCTTCATCTCCGCCGAGACGTCGGCGAAGTAGGTCGGCGAGGCGAGGATGATCCCGTCCGCCTCGACCATCTTTCTTATGCATTCGTTGACGACGTCGTCGTCGATGGTGCAGCGTCCGTCCTGATTCGCGACGCAGCCGCGGCAGGCGGTGCATCCCCGGATCCGCTCTCCCGCGAGCTGCACAAGCTCCGTCTCTATACCCTCTTTTTCCAGCTCTTCGAGGACCCTTCGGACGAGGATGGCGGTGTTCCCGTCCTTTCGGGCGCTCCCGTTGAAGGCGACTACTTTCATTATTATACTCCAAAGTTTTTATCCTATCTGCAAAAGGGCAGAGATCTAGTTACGCATTCTCCGTTTATTTGGTTCGCAGACCCTGCAAGGTATGTATCCTAGACTCTTTGCTGCTTCGGCATTAGGAAAGGAGATTAGATCTTCTAGCGGTATTTTTTTTGCCCAACCGCAGCTAGGAAGATGATATTTATTTGAGTCAATAGATCCGACAAAGTTCATGTCTTCTGCAGTTTCTACTTTAGCGGTTAATTTGTCTTTTATCCATTGGGCAGCCTCGACAGAGTGCGGATAACTCTTGTTCTCATTTTTTCTGTCCTCAGACACCACGGCTATCTTGCTCGGTTTGTAAGGACTTCCACATTTGTTGGATTCTAGTGAACCGCATATACGTGTGACCAATTCTGATAGGTGGGGCTTCAGCCATTTTGGATTGTTCCCGTAATGGAGTCTTACTTCCCATTGATAGTAACATGGCCGGATTTCGCTGATCAGAATAGTCTTCACAGCCCCACAATTATAGAAGAAGTTGATCGTCCTTTGGGCAAACTCGATCCAACCCTTAAGATCTTCGTCTGATAAGTACGCAGGCACTTCAATCGCTGGGAGCCCTTCAGGCGGCTCAGTGAGTTTCGTCCTATGGTCTCGGAAGGTGATGGTATCTGTTCTCTTCTTGTTATTACATTCTCCACATAAAGTCTGGAGGTTTTCTGGATTGTTGGACCCGCCCAAGTATCTTGGATCTATATGGTCGACCTGCAAAAAGCTTCTCGTTGTGGTTCCGCAACAGAGACACGTATATTCATCCCGTTCTTTAATCTTGATTTTTTCCTCTTCAGTGAGTAAAACCGGCAGATTATCATCAATCTCACCTGTATATTTTTGAGGCGAAGGCGGATTGAGTATCCTGTTGGCACAACCATCATATTGACTTTTAAAGTGACCGTATGAAGGATAGATTACGTTCCAATATCGATCATCTCTAGAATATTCTCTCTGAAGATCTTGGTTTAGCCTGGTGGGTCCGGTATCTCTTTCAATGTGCTCTTTTGCTATCTGGTCCAGGTCGTGATTCTCACGCTCTTTGAATGGGAAGAACCTCGGAGGTGAGCGGTTCTGCGCCATGTGACGGAGAATGCTGAAGACGTCCTGATCCATGTTAGACCCGAAGTGTCTCTGAGGTTCCCGGAAGAATTCGACCTTTTGAGCTTCAACAAGATCGCTCACATCCTCGAACTGGACACTCTCGTTCTCAAACTCAGCGAGATCCTTATCATGTAATCCGTTGACCAGGTTCTCGTAACCGTCTTTTTCGTGATCGAAGACCATGACCAGCCTTTTTACCGGCTCAAGGTTATCGCTCCCATTGAGCTGAGCAGTATAATCGACGAGGTACCATCCCGCTGGAAGGAGCTGCAAAAAGGGAGTCGCATTGACGTTGAGCCCTGAATCTATCTGTATAGCCAATTTGCGGATGAGTTCGATGGAGATGTACTGCAAGGGCGGACGCTCACCGGGCTTAGGTTCCTTTCCGCCGATGCCACCGTCTGGCATCTCATACTCAGCCCAGTTTATGAGCTGCTGCCAGTTGTCTGTAAAGAATACGAGATGGGCCTTCTCCGTCCCGCCGAACTTTGGACCGCGGAGAGCGCGGCCCACCATCTGGGTCAGAAGGTTTCGGCTGGTGGTCTGACGGGTGATAAAGGCGCTTTCTGCATCTGGAAGATCGGTACCCTCCGTAAGCATACGGACGTTTAGGATGACGTCCAGCTTTCCGGCTTTAAAAGCCTCCAAAACCCGCCTGTTGTTCTCATCGGCACTCTTTTTGTTGACCCCTCTAGTAACATGAGAGTAGACAGAACCGGCATTAACTCCCCTTTTTTCGAGATATTCTGCGATAGCCTCACACTGATACCAGCGATCTGCGAAGATGATCGTCTTGCCGTACTTCTTGCGATTACCTACATAAGTTGCGCCGATGTACTCGTTTCTTGCACGGTTTTCTGCCAGCTGTTCGATTATATCTTCGGGGATGTCTCGAAAAGTACCTATCCACTTCTGATATTCTCGTTCATCGAAATCCGGCTCAAAATTCGTCTGGTGCTGTTCTGAGACCGGTTCCGCGAGGATCCCCTCCGCCATAAGCTTCTGGGGTGAGACCTGATAAACGATCCCCTGAGGGAAGAGTTCGGATAGCCAGCCTTCGCGACCTTTGTCGGTATAGCTGGGAGTTGCGGTGAGCCCAAGAACGTACATCCTCGGTATTTTATCTCGCAGACTTTGAATCAGCTTTCTGTAGCTGGGTGCGGGGGCATGGTGTGCCTCGTCAAAGACGACGAAGAGCTTTTTACCTGCAGACTTGAGGAACGCCTCCAGAGCCCTGTGGTGTTCCTTGTGGGCTTTGGCGATCGTCTGGAGCGTCGCGATGACCACGTCATCGTCAGGCTTGATTTCGTATACAGGATAATGATCTTTCGTTCCCGAAACAACCCTAACTTTCAGAGACCCTCTCGGCTCTGCGATCTGTCCGATATCTTCCTCCAGGCTTTTGAAAGCCTGCTCCAAAAGATGGTGAGTGTGAGCGAGCCAGAGGACTTTGTACCCGTCGGAAAGGGCCGTCTTGCAGAGAAAACGAACCGCGGTAAAGGTCTTTCCGCCTCCGGTGGGCAGTACGAGAATGGCCCCAGCTTGGGGTTCTGGATTGCCCTCGTACCAGCGATAGAGTTTATCAATGGCTGCAGACTGATGGCTGGCCGGGATTTTCGACGAGTTGCTCTTGCGAGCCTTAGAGAGATCGTATCTGATACAGTAATTTGGAGCGTCAGTCATGGTCGTCCGCTATTTGTTTCTTGCTATAGTGAAAAACATTTCGCTCTTATATGATAACATTCTGATTATAAATATTAGATTTTGAGCCCATAAGATCAATTGATGTATTGGGAAGAAAACCTGACCAGGTTCCTTTGATGCTGGAGGAGTTATCCCAGAAAAATTGTAGAAGTTTATACAGTATTGAAGACGATCAACATCATCTCCTCCCATACCTCCTGCAGCTCTCAACGAACCTCTCCACGGAGAAGGTGGTGAAGTGGGTGTGAAGGTAGCTTCCCAGGGCCTCGTGCTCGACGAGGCCGTCTTTATTCCCATCGATCCCCGTCCCGCGCCGGAACCGGTAGGCGAACCGCGCGTCCCTCGCGCAGTCCATCTTCGAGTAGTGGAACTCGTGCCCCCTGATGACTGTGCCCTTTGCGACGACGGGGTTCTCGGCGACGACGTCCCCCTCGACGTAGCCGAGGGCTTGAAGCCTGCCGGTCATGGAGGTAGTGGCCGGCAGAACCCCGGCCATCCTCTTCTCATCCTCAGAGTTGCCATCCTTTGAGATGACCGCCTCGCATAGGTACATCAGGCCGCCGCACTCGCCGTAGATCGGCATCCCGTCCTCGGCGGCCTTTTTTATTTCATGACGGGTCGGCGACTCCTCCAGGGCCCCGGCGTAGAGCTCGGGGTAGCCGCCGCCGAGGTAGAGGCCGTCGGCCTCCGGGAGGGGGTCGCGGATCGGGCTGAAGAAGCGGAGGTCGGCGCCGAGCCTCCGGAGGATCTCGAAGTTCTCGGCGTAGTAGAAGCAGAAGGCCTCGTCGTATGCGACGGCGATTCTTATCCTCCCGCCCTCCTGGTCCTGCACCGTCTCCGCCTCAGGCTCAGCCTGCGCTTCAGGCTCCACGGCCGGGACCTGGCAGCCGAGCTCGAGGATCCGGTCGAGGTATGCGTTCTCCTCGACGAAGTCGGCTAAAGCATCCAGGTCGTGGCGGCTCTCAAAGCCCATCTCCAGCCCCAGGTGGCGGCTCGGAAGGGCTATCTCGCCCCGCCTCGGAAGGGTCCCCAGGATCGGTATCCCCAGGGGCGCGAGGGCATCCTCCAGGAGGCTGCGATGCCGTTCGCTTCCGACCCTGTTGAGGATGAGCCCCGCGACCTCGACCTTGGGGTCGTAGCTCCTGTAGCCGAGGGCCATCGCCGCGGCGGACCGGCTCGTCCCGTGGACGTTCATCACCAGGAGGACGGGGGCTCCGAGGGCTTTCGCGACGGAGGCCGACGACGCCACCTCCGTCGCGTCGAGGCCGTCGTAGAGGCCCATGACGCCCTCGATGACGGCGACGTCGGCGCCCTCGACGCCTCGCGCGAAAGAGCGACGGACGCCGTCCATCCCCATCATGAAGGTGTCGAGGTTTCGGGAGGGCCTGCCGCAGATGGCGGCATGATGAGATGGATCGATGAAGTCCGGCCCCACCTTGAAGGGGGCGACGACGAGACCCCGCCTCCTGAGGGCCGCCATCATCCCCAGAACCACCGTGGTCTTGCCGACGCCGCTGGAGGTCCCCGCGACGAGGACGGCAGGTATCATGAACCTTCATCGTATCCGGGGCTAATTTACCCTTTCGAGCGGGAAGCCAGGACGGACTGGCGGATCGAATGCGAGATCTACGGAGGAATGAACTTCGAGACAAACTCTATAACCGCCCCCGTCGTCAGTGGATCATGCGAGTCGGAGTCGTCACCAGGGGCAAATACGGCGAGCGTCTCATCGAGACGATAAAGGAGAGGACCGACTTCGAGGTCGTCTCCATCGAGATCCCCCAGGCCCTGCCGGAGTTCATCGAGGACCCCGAGGAGTTCCTCGACGGCCTCGGCCTGGACCCCGAGTTCTTCAGCTCAGAGCTGATCATCACCTACTCCCTCCACCCCGACATCACCCCGGAGATCGCCACCAGGGCCGGGAAGGGCGGGGCCGAGGCGGTGATCGTCCCCGGCGGGATCGGGAGGGCGGGGTCGGTCCCAGAGCTGCAGAAGATCGCCGACAGTTACGGGATCTACATCGAGGTCGACGAGATCTGCTGCACCCTCGATCCCTGCGGCATCGAGGCGGTGGACTCCTTCGCCGAGAAGCTCGGCCGGCCCCTGCTGGAGGTGGAGGTGGAGGATGGGAGGATAACGCGGGCCGAGGTCCTCCGGGGCTCCCCCTGCGGCAGCACCTGGCATGTCGCGAAGGATATCGTAGGAGTCCGGCTTGAAGACGCCCCGCCCCGGGCAGGCCTCCTCTGCCAGATGTACCCCTGCCGGGCTGTCCGGGGAGGCGAGGGGGGGATTCACACCTCCGGCGACCTCCACAAGGCCGCCATGGAGAGGGCTCTTGGGCTCGAGAGTGAGCTGAAGATCCCAGAGCAGTCGAGGCCGATCAAGATCCGGGGGAGGGACCCACCATGAGGCGAGAGGACGTGGTCGAGGCGACGGTGGCGGTCCTAGCCAAGGCCGAGACGAGCCTTCCGCCGTGGGTTATGGAGAGGATCGAGGAGGCGGCAGAAAGAGAGACGAATCCCATCGCCCGGTCCCAGCTCGAGGCGATGCTGGAGAACGTCAGAATCGCCTCATCCGAAGGCGTCCCTCTATGCCAGGATACGGGCCTCCCCGTCTTCTGCCTGGAGATCGGCTGGGACCTCTCGATACCACCGTTCCTGGAGGAGGCGATAGCCGAGGGGGTCCGCCGGGCGACGGAAGAGGTACCCCTCCGCCCCAACGCCGTCGACCCTCTGACGAGGAAGAACAGCGGCGACAACACTGGCCCCGGGATGCCAGACCTGATCGTCGACCTCGTCCCTGGGAAGTCCTTGCGGATCACCGCCTTCCCCAAGGGGGCGGGCTCAGAGAACGCGTCCTTCCTCGCCATGCTCAACCCCGCCGACGACCCCCTCGATTTCGTCGCCCGGGAGGTGGCAAAGCGGTCGGGAAGAGCCTGCGCCCCCGTCTTCGTGGGGGTGGGGATCGGCGGGACCTTCGATCTCGCGCCGAGGCTCGCCAAAAGGGCGCTTTTCCGGATGCCCGGCACCTCGGATCTGGAGACGGCACTTCTATCGGAGATTAACAGGATCGGGACCGGCCCCATGGGGCTCGGCGGCGACTCCACGGCCCTGGGGGTCAGGATCGAGACGGCCCTATGCCACACCGCATCGCTCCCGGTGGCGGTGAACCTTCAGTGCTGGGCGAACAGATCCGCCTCCGCAACGGTGAGGGATGACGGATGGAGCATAGACTAAAGACGCCCATCGGCGAAAAGGAGGTCTCGGCCCTCCGGGCCGGAGACCTGGTCTGGATCAGCGGGAAGGTCTACACCGCTCGAGACCGGGTCCACGCCCTCCTCGCATCCGGAGAGGATATCCCCGTCGACCTCGCGGGGGCGGTAATATACCACTGCGGCCCTCTGATCAGGGACGAGACCATCTTATCCGCCGGCCCCACCACCAGCGGCAGGGTCTCAAGGTACACAAAAGACGTCGTTGGTCGGGGAGTGAGGCTTATCGTCGGGAAGGGGGGGATATCCGAGGAGGCGGAGGCCCTCCGGGGAAGGGCCGCCTATCTCGCCTACCCCGGAGGCTGCGGGGCCCTCGCGGCCCGCCACCTGTTGGTGAAACGGCTCCACCTCCCCGAGCTTGGGATGGCTGAGGGGCTCTGGGAGCTGGAGGCGGAAGGATGGGGGCCGATGATCGTCGCCATCGACCCCCACGGTGGAGACCTCTACCGGGAGGCGAGCCGCTGCCTGATGATGGACACGAAGCCCTGAACCTCGCCGCCGAGGAGCTCCGATACCTCCTCGACCGGGGCTACCCCTCGGGGCCGGCGGTCAGGTTCGTCTCCGACCACCGACTCCTCCCCCGAGAGGATAGGTTCATCCTCTCGAGGGTGGCGGTCCCCTCGGCCCTGGCGGCGGCTCGGAGGAATAAACGGGTCCCCGCTGAGAGGCTCGCGGGCCGGAGGATCGCCATCGATGGCTACAACGTCCTCATCACCGCCGAGAGCCTCCTTTCGGGAGCCTCCGTCTACCTCTGCGACGACGGCTTCCTGCGGGATGCCCGCGGGATCTTCAGGAGGTACAGATCCTCCGAGGCGACGGTGCCAGCCATATCGGAGGTCCTATCGATCCTGAAGGAGAGCGGAGTCGCCGGGGCCGAGGTGATCCTCGACCAACAGATCAGCCGGAGCGGGGAGCTGGCGGCGACGATCCAGGGGATGATGGTTGACTTTGGCGTCCCGGGGTTCGCGACGACGGCGAGGGACGCCGACAGAAGGCTTAAGGTCGCGCCCCATCCGGTCGCCACCGGCGACGGCGCCATCATCGACGTCGCCCTGGAGGCCGTCGACCTCCCCGCCGAGGTCGCGAAGAGGAGGGGTATAAGCCCCCTGATCCTCTGACTTTTGACCAGATCCTCCAATCTTTAGTCCTCAGAAGCTCCGACCTTCCTATAGTTATTTATTATATCCATGACCAAGGGTGTATAACCATAGATCATGGCAATGTAGGGGGTAAATACTAGATGAAGAAGATCAAGGCTATCCTGGCCTTTATTGCCGTTATGTCGACAGCGTCCCTGGGCGGGGCGATATGGTTTCCCTTCATTCCGCTCAGCGATCACTCCATGGCCAAGTCTGTAGACGCCCACTGGAATCCGATCTACAGGACCTACTCCTTCTCCACCGAGGACGACCAGGCGGTCTCCTGGATCAGGTTCGCAAGAGACCTCGAGCCCCACGAGATGGAGTGGCGATGGTACGCACCCAACGGCCAGCTCTACGCCCGGACTTTCGCCGTCGTCCCGCCGAAGAACTTCGCCAGCGGAGACTGGGAAGGAAAGACCTGGAGCGCCATCCAGATTCGAGGATGTGACGCCGCCAGGCTGCAGGGGACCTGGAGGGTGGACATCTTCAGGGACTGGATGAAGATCAAGACCGAATCGTTCAACATCGGCGGCCAGTACGTCCCATGTTAGCCATTTTTGGCTGACGCTCCCCTGGGATGTGGCAGATATTCCAAGAGGCATCAGCTCTGGCTTTATCCCGGTAGGGAAGCTTTAAAGTATATCGTCCCAAATGGGAAGATGTTCTCGGATCTCCGGCATCCTGAGGAGATGGCCTCTGGAGCTTTTAGCCTCCGGAAGTTCGCAGGGGATTCTCGTGCGGACCATCGGGATCGCAAGGGGGATCGACCAGCTGAAAGGAGGTTTTGTAGATGATGATATCCGTAGCCAGCGGCAAGGGCGGGACTGGAAAGACCCTGGTGACGACGAACATGGCGGCATCCATCGGCGGAGTGGAGCTCTTGGACTGCGACGTAGAGGAGCCGAACTCGTACCTCTTCTTTCCCGAGATGGACGAGAGGGAGAGCTCCGACTGTATGGTGCCGATCCCGGTGATCGACGAAGACAGGTGCACAAGATGTGGCAGATGCTCGGATTTCTGTGCCTACCACGCCCTCGCTGTATTTCCGCAGAAAGTCCTCCTCTTCCCGGAGCTCTGCCACGGCTGCGGCGGGTGCGCCCTCCTCTGCCCCGAGGGGGCGATCTCCGAGGGTTCCAGATCCATAGGCAGAATCCACAGGGGGAGGTCGGGAGAGGTGAGGCTCCTCTGGGGGGAGCTCTTCGTCGGCGAGCCGATGGCAACGCCCCTCATAAGGGCCGTCAAGGCCGAGGCGAGAGGTGACCTCGTCCTCGTCGACTCGCCGCCGGGGACCGCCTGTCCCGTCATCGAGGCGGTTCGGGGGAGCGACTTCTGTCTCTTGGTCACCGAGCCGACCCCCTTCGGCCTATACGATCTATCGATCGCCGTCCAAGTGGTGAGGGGGATGGACATACCCTGTGGGGTGGTGGTGAATCGGTCTGGCATCGGAGACCGAGGGGTCTACGACTACTGCAAAAAAGAGTCGATCCCGATCCTTCTGGAGATCCCCATGAAGCGAGAGATAGCGGAGCTCTACTCCCGGGGGGTCCTCTTCACGACGGCGATGGCCGAGTGGCGGGATAAGTTCGTCCTCCTCCTCGAAAGGATCGCAGAGGAGGTGGAGTCGAGATGAAGCAGCTGGTGGTCATCAGCGGGAAGGGCGGGACCGGGAAGACTACGATGACCGCATCCCTCGCCGCCCTCGCGAGAGGCGAGATGGTGGTGGCGGACTGCGACGTCGACGCCCCCGACCTCCACCTCCTCCTGAAGCCCGAGGTCCGGGAGACCTTCGATTTTTTGGGGCTACAGGCAGCCTCGATCGACCCCGATAAATGCACCCGCTGCGGCAAATGCGAGGAGGCCTGCAGGTTTTGCGCCATCTCCGACTTTGCCGTCGACCCCGCCGCTTGCGAGGGGTGCCGGGTCTGCACCGTCGTCTGCCCCTCAGAGGCGGTCACCATGGTCGATAGAATCTCGGGCCACGCTTTCGTCTCCGATACGAGGTTCGGGACGATGGTCCACGCCGAGCTCTTCCCCGGAGAGGAGGCGAGCGGAAAGCTGGTGACGATGGTGAGGGAGCTCGCTTCCAGGATCGCAGCCGAGGAGAATAAGGACCTCGTCATCATCGACGGATCTCCGGGGATCGGCTGCCCCGTCATCGCATCCATCACCGGGACCGACCTAGCCCTGGTGATGACGGAGCCCTCCATCTCCGGGGCCCACGACCTGGAGAGGATCCTCGCCGTCGCCGAGCACTTCGGGGTCGAGGCCCTCGTCGCCGTCAACAAGCACGACCTCAACCCCGAGATGACCGAAGAGATCGGCGGACTCTGCGGAGATCTTGGCGTCGAGCTCGCGGGAAGGCTCCCCTTCGACCCCGAGGTGGTGGGGGCCATGATCCGCGGGGAGACCCTCGTCGAGGTGGAGGGGCCCGTCGGGGAAGCCATCCGGGATCTATGGGGGAAGATCAGGGCGAGGCTCTGACAGGGGGGCGTCCGGATCCGTCCCGCCCTCCAATGGGAGAGCTCCAAGCCGGTGGGAAGGGGTGAAGTCAGGAGTAGAGCCTGAACGTGAGGGTGGAGACGTTCCTCGCCACGTCGCGATCGACCCGCTCCAGGGCGGCGAGGATCGAGGCGGTCCTATGGAGCCCCGCGACGATAAGACCGCCGATGGGGCAGAGGGGGTGGGAGAGGCCCACCTCGATCTGGCGATCGCTGGCGGGAGCGAAGAAGCATCCTTTTATGGTGACGACGAGCCGGCCCTCCCTCTCCTCGAAGGAGGAGCCTCCGATCGCCCCCGAGGCCTCGAGGGTCTTCATGAAGCAATTGATCTTCTCATCCCTCGTCTCGAAGCCCGGCATGTCGCACTCCTTGAACTGCTCCATCTCCTCCCAGAGCCGGGTCCCGATGGCGACGGACATGATCATGAGGCCTCCGGCCCCCTGGGTCGCCTGAATCGCCTCAGCGGTGGTGGAGACGAAGGTCATGATGAACCTCTTCAGGTCCTGGCAGAAGGGGGTTGCCATGGCGTCATCTTCCATGATATTCTATCCTCGGAAAAACGTTATAAATTTGCCGTTCCATCCTTCATCGGGTGTTCTGACTTGAACGAGCTCGAATTCGGCGGGAAGGTGAAGGAGCCGGACGTGAGGATGCTCCGCGATATGGACGACGTCCTCTACGACAGGAGGTGGGCAGAGGGGGCCGAGGACCAGGAGCTCTACTACATGTACAGGGACCTCTTCCTCAGCAGGAGGGACGCCGACCTCTTCGTTGAGGAGGGGATCAGGTACGACATCACCATCATCCCGCCCCGGATGCTGGGACTAGAGTACGTCAAGACGGCGGGCCACTACCACCCCCAGGTGCCGGGCCAATCCGTCACCTACCCCGAGGTCTACGAGGTCCTGGAGGGGGAGGCTACCTACCTCTTCCAGAGGGAGGACCTCAGCGACGTGGTGGTGGTGAGGGCGATGGAAGGCGACAAGGTGGTCGTCCCTCCTGGATACGGCCACATCACCATAAACGAGTCGAACAAGAGGCTGAAGATGGCGAACTTCGTCGCCCGGGGCTTCTCGTCGATCTACGAGCCGATCAAGGAGAGGGGCGGGGGCGCCTACTTCCTCACCGAAGACGGGTTCGTCGAGAACCCGCGATGCGAAGAGGCGGCCCCCCTCCGGGAGATTGAGGTTCCGAAGGTGAAGGCCCTGGGGCTCTCTCGGAATCGGGAGATCTACCCCATCGGCCGCGAGGTGGGGAAGCTCGCCTGGCTCGTCCGCCCCCAGGATTACCTGGAGATCTTCGAGGGTTTTCTCGATTGAGGGGGGGGAGGGATTGAGCGGCGGCGAGGATGGTAGAGGGGATAAGACCGCAGAGGGAGGGAAGCTGAGGGCCTACGCGGAGCTCCTCCGCCCGCCTCTCGCGCCGATGGACATAGCCCTCCCCGGGGCGGCGGCCCTCCTGGCCGCCTATGCCACCTCTGGGGGCCTGCCAGCGGCCTTCCCCTTCGCCATCGCCACCCTGGGGGCGTACTTCGCCATCACCAGCTCCTACGTCTACAACGACTGCTGCGACGTCGACGTCGACGCCGTCGGGATGCCGGGGAGGCCGCTCCCGTCGTCCCAGGTGACGAGGTCGGCGGCCCTCGCCTACTCGGCCCTCTTATTCGGCATAGCGGCCGCCGTCGCCTTTTACCTCAACCCTGAGAGCCTCGTCGCCCTCATCGCCGCGACCCTGGTCATGGTCTTATACTCGAAGGCGGCGAAGAGAACGACCCCCTTCTCCTGGGCGCTCGTCGGCCTCTCCTTCGGGATCGTCCCCGTGGGGGTCTGGCTCGCCATGGCCCCGGCTGGGATCCTCAAGGATGGCCCAGGCCTCCACGCCGGGGCCCTCCTCCTGGGGGCGATGATCTGCATCACCGACTGGGGGTTCACCAACTGCGACGCCTCCCGGGACGTCGAGGGCGACCGGCGGGAGGGGATCCCCACCTTTCCCGTGACTTATGGCATCCCCAGGACCGCAAAGCTCGTCGCCGCCGCCTGGGTCGTCGGGGTCATCCTCTCAATAGCCCTGGGGGCCGCCACCGGCCTTGGGCCGATCTACTTCGCCGCGGCCCTGGTGGCGGGGGGGTGGATGGTCGGACAGACCTTCGACTTCATCCGAAACCCGACGGCTGCGAGGGGGGAGAGGACCTTCTACCAGGGGGCGAACTACCGGGCGGTATTATTCGCCGCCCTGATCGTGGACATCCTCCTCCGGGCGACGATGGCGGGGTATCCTGGGATCTGTAGCTGAAAAAGTGACAGAAGGAGAGAGGAGGGGGGCGAGCCTGAAGGAAGAGCCGATTTGAGGGGGACGAGAGCATGCCCCGCCTTCAAGAGCTCGAATATTCATCGCCAAATCGGATGCCTCGCCATCTCCGACCTCGATAGGGCTCAAAGCTCCAGCGAAACGGTAAAACACCGCCATCCCTCATCCTCTCATATTGGCAGAGCCGGACAGGGCTGCTTTACAGAGATCTAGGGTCACGACGCCATCCGCGCCAGCTCCTCTCCGATATAAGGGTCCATCTCCCAGCAGCGGCCGTGGGTGGCGCAATCGACGAGGTGCATCGCTTTTGGAGAAAGCGCCTTCTGGTAGGTCCGGCTCGCCGAATCGACGGGAATTACAGTATCGTTCTTCGAGTGGATCATCACGAACCTTCGGGGCGGGATTCTCTCTAGATAGGTATCGGGATCGATCGATCGCAGGAACCTGACCGTCTCCGGCCCCTTCATCCTCAGAAAATCTATCTCCTCCTCCACGCCGTAGCCAGAGGTGCTGATGGCGACGACGCCCCGAGACCTCCTGTCCAGGGCAGAGGCGATGATGGCAAAGCGGCCGCCGTTGCTCTCGCCGAGGTATACGATCCGGGCGGGGTCGATCTCGGGCTGCATCCTCAGAACCTCGGCCGCCGCCAGGGCGTCGTGGACCATCTTGTGCTCCGTCGGCTCCTGGCCGTTCAGAAACATCTCCAGATCGCCCCCGACGTCAACGCCGCCGCGGTTCCGCTGATCGAGGGCGATCGTCGCGTATCCCAGGCCGGAGAGGAGCTCTGCGAGGCCCTGTTCCTGCTCTTTGGTGACGCTCGCCCCGGGGAGGAGGACAACGCCTGGAAAGCCTTCTGGCCTCTGAGCCGAGGGCTCGCGGAGGAGGGCCGCCACCTCCGCCCCCCGGCTAATGAAGCGGAACTCCTGGAGGCTTGAGGCTCCAGCCTCCTCGGATGAGATCAAACGATATTCCGGCGCAGGTCTCCGGTAATCCAGCAATCCCTCTTCAGAAACCCTCCACTCAACGCCTGCCTCCGAGGAGAGGAAGACTCCTATAAAGAGGGCGACGATCCCGAGGGCAGCGATCAAGGTTGCTATTGAAGGTCTCTTCCCGATATTTTCCTCCCCCTCAGCCCTTTTATGCGGGAATGGTACATGATCGTTACGGCTAATCGCAGCCCGGAAGGATGAAGTGAGCCCCTTATTTTTGACGGTATCCGCCGGCGATCTGGCGGATATTCTTCCCCTAATACCTCAGAAGCGCCCCCACCCCCTCTCCCGAGGCGAGGCACGAATCCTCCTCGACGAACTCCACCTCGGCCCCGGTCCTGAGAGCGAGCTCGTAGAGCTCCTCGACGACGTCGACGGCCGAGGTCGGCCCACCGCAGCTCGGACAGGCCGGAGGCGGCCGCCTCCTCGCCTCCAGGGCCTGGCACCTCTCGCAGATCCAGCCCGGCATCGATGCGTCCTTCAGAAGGACCAGGACGCCGACTCTCCCGGAGTTCAGGGCGTCCCTCGTCTCCTCGACGCCCCGGACCGCCAGGCCGCCCTTCAGAATCTCGGCCCGCAGCTCCTCGGCCCGTTCCTCCGACCTCGCCCTCTCGTCGGCGATGGCGATCTCATCCCCCACCTCGACGATATCCTTTCCCGGCGCGTCTATGGGCAGGTCGACCACGGCGAGGACCCTCTTTCCCATCTCGGCGGGGAGCATCTCAACGAGCTGGTGCTTGGCGTCGCCGGGCCCGGCGATGACGATCCCCCTGGTTTGGTGGCGGCTGCACGAATCCTGGACGTCCTCGACCACCTCCGAGAGGAAGGACTTGATCGCCCCCTTTCGGAGCCGGTTGAACCTCATCTGGCTCCATCCTCCTTTCTTGTGCTTGTTCATCAGGTCGGTCGAGAGGTGGCTCATCTCCTGGGGAACATTGGACCGGACGCAGAAGAGCCTCGCCTCCTTCGAGTCCAGGAGGAGGACGCCGTAATCCGAATAGTCATCCCGAAGCTTGGCCAGGGGGAGGAGGAAGGGGGAGGTGTCCAGGACCATCGCCCGCACGGGCTCGATCCCGATCCGATAGATGGCGAGGAGGGAGGCGGGGGCAGAGGCGAAGACGATCCTCCCCCTCTCGCCGGGTATGGGCTTTTCGAAGAGGAGGTCGTCGACGATGGCCATCGTCTCCCTAAAGCACTCCTTCTGGTCCGAGGGAAGGGCCGCCTCGATCGCCCTTTTCCTGCCGTCCACGAAGGCGCGGTTTTTTGCCTCGTCATCTCTTGAGGCGGTGGGGAGGTAGACTGAGAGGTAGACGTCCAACTGGTCATATATCTCGGCCAGCCCTCGAATATCGATCTCCGTCACCGGGGTCAGATTCATCTCCTCGACCCTTCTGAAATCCTCCTTCGGCTCCATGATGCCACGAAGGCCGCAAAGATGAAAAGAGTTTCCCGAAGCTCAACGATCCGGTGAGAACGCGTGGGCTATATAGAAGAGTGCCAAGAACGCTGATCATGCCCCGTTCCTCCTCTCAGGTGTGAAGCGACGGCAACAGCCGCAGCGCTTGGTTGATCTCCCAGCCACCGGCACATCCTCAGGATGATCTGTTCCCCGCTCCCAGCACACCATCAGCGTCAGATCCTTCTTCCGCAGTCGTGTAGACCCTCAGGTTGTCGATGCCTACCAACGAACCGTAGGAAGCGAACGTCAGGGTGCCTTGGCCTTCGTACCGATGGAGGATCTCGCGGTGGATGATCCGCGTGCCGTCCACATAGAAGTCCAGCCAGTCTCCGCTGCGGAGGAGCCGGTAGTGCTGCCACTCCCCCAGCTGAATGTGAGCGCCATCAAAGTACTCGCGCTCCTCGGCGGGCAGGCCGAAGCCTCGAATGCGTCCGTCCGAGCACGAGCGCGTGTTGAACCATCCGCCCAACGTGGCGAAGTAGCCGACGCTCTCCTCGTTGATCCGCATCACGCCCAGCCCGTTCTTCTCGCACCAGCCGTCGAACTCGATCACCACGTCCTCCATCGGGATCGGATAGCGCCACTAGACCGGCAGGTGGTTGCCGCTCTGTCACAAGAGCGCGCCGTCCGCCTCCTGCAGCGTGACCTTGGAGACGTCCCAGTGGGCGAGGCCGGACGAGAGGTCGTCGGCGTACGGCGGGGTCGGGACGGATGCCGCGTCCCTGCGCCACAGGGCGGCACAGCCCTGCGTTGCGGCCAGGTGCTCCGGGCTGTCGAGCATCTCGATGACGATGAAGCTGCGATCCGTTCGCGGCCACGCGCTCGTCTCCGCGTCGCTCGGCTCCCGCCCGTAGATGGCCTGGCAGGCATCGGTGATGAACCGGACGTCGGGGTGGTTCTCCGCGACGTATCCGGGGCTCGCGAAGAAGTACTGGACCATGTCCCGGCGCAGCGTCCCGCTCCCTAACCGGCCGACCTGTGCCTCGAGTTCCTCGGCGGTGGGCTCGCGGTGGGTGATGCAGTGGTACAGCGAGCGGATGAACTCCTCGTCCGAAGCGCAGAGCAGCGCGCAGGCTCGGTCGAACTCCCCAGCGGGAGCGGAGGCATCTGATAGGACCAGGACCGGCCCCCTCCCCTCCTCGTCTTCCCGTGAGTAGAAGCCGTATTCAGAGTGTGGAACGGCACCGGTCAGCTCACCGACAGCCCCGATCATCAGGCCGTAGTTCGGCGTCCCCGAAAGCCATGCCGCGACAAGCCCAGTCACATCGACCTCGACCCACTGACCGATCTCGCTACCAGGATGAAACTGCGCCACCGGGTTCGCGTCGAAGGAGGGCTGATGCACCCAGGCGATCTCGCCGGGCTGTGCTACCGTCGTCGGCTTGTACGTTCCCTCCCCTTCCGTCCAGGAGCTTGTCACCCGATGGACGCCCAGCGCCAGGGCGTCACTGCCGCCGGTATGGTAATGGTAGAGGCGAAGCGTAGCCTTGCCGACGCTCGCCGGATCGACGCCCGAAAGATCGAACCTCAGGTACGCCCTCTTCTCCCCGCCCGTCGGATGCCAACCTGCCCCCAGGATCTCATACCTTCCGAAGTTGGCCTGGTTCCAGCCCGAATAGCTGTAGGCGTAGACATGGGAGTCCGCGATACACGTGAGGGCAAGGTCTCCAGAGGGTTCATCGCTCTTCAGATCCTTAAGTTGACTCAAGACGAACTTCAGGGAGGCAATTTCCTCGTTGAGCACCTCAATACGGCTCGCCGTGGACACGTGTTGATCCACCCAGGGGTCGCCCGTCAACAGGTAGGCTGGGGGCTCGGTTCCGAACAGGGCGTACCCCTCCACGCCAGTCTCCCCGTTCTGAAGGCGCACCAGCTCATCCTGCTTCAGGCTGAGCAGGGTTTCGCTGTACTCCTCCAGGGAGAGCGAAGAAGGGTTCGCAAGAACAGAAACAGCCGTCAGCATCATCGCAATCGTCATCAGGAGTGCGCGCGTTCTCATGGCTACCACCCTCCCTCTTCGCGTGAGGTCAGATCAAGCAGTTTGCGCTGAATATCGGCAATCAAGGCGTCGGTCAGCGCAAGGCTCTGTTGCTGAAGCTGCAACGATGTCTGTAGCTCCTTGACCCAGTCCTCCTTGTTGTACAGATACGGCACTGCCGGCCAAGCTCCCTCCAGAATCCTCAGCTCTTCCTTGGTCCACACAGGATCGTTCCCCAGTTCGTTGTTCTGGTACTCATTGAGATACCCTGTGTTCCGAGGGTCGGGCTTGCTTAGGGCATCGATCTGCTTCTGGATGTTGCTGATGCTCGTCAGCGTTGTGTCCCTGATCCACAGGTAGAATGCTAGCTTTTCCTCCAGCTCCTGTCGGCTTTCTGTCGATCCGGAGCCTTGCACGTCGGCGCTTTCGTGCCCCACGATCACGAGGACCTGGTTCCACAGATCCGTTGGGAATGCCGGGTTGTAAAAGACGTAATGGTCGAGCGCTTGATGCGCGACATAGTCGTATTCCTTAAGGTTCGCCCACTGACTCACCGTCACGGCAAGGACGTGCTGTCCCCTCCTGACGAAACACGTCCGTTCCTCAGCATTTTGCCATTCACCCGCAATCGTAGTGGTCGTGTAGTCGGACCCCCCATGGTCTCGGTCGCCAGTGAAGGTCCGCGCCACACGCACGACGTTGTTGAAGACCTTCCTTGTTGCAGTGCCATCCGGGTAGATGGCGACTTCGAACCACTCACGTTCTCCCAGCCTCGTATTTTCCCAGCTGAATGCCGTCTCGTAGCCGGTAGCGCGCCATTCCTGGGCCGTTAGCGTCCCTCCATATGTGCCGATCGGTTCAGTGTCGCGAGCATCCTGGCGGCCCTCGTCTGACCTCGTCTCCCACGCCTTTCGGCCTTCGTCGCTGAAGAGACCCTCTATGGCCCTCTGCGCTTGCTCGGGCGAGGCGAAGGCGAAGACCGCGTACTCGATGCGGCGGCCCACCCACTCTGGACTTCCGAGTATCCTGCCTGCGGCATCGGTGGGCGGTTTTTGGTACCACTGTCCCCCGTCAACAGGTTCGCCTTCTGGCATGCCCGGCAAGAATTCCGGAAGTCGGCTGATATAGCCGTACGCCGGGTTCGTCAGCGAGGGGCCCTCGATCTTCGAGTATGCTTGATTCGCAAACGGTCCCAGGATATCCAGATCGTCAAACGGCGCCATCGGGCGCATAGTGTCGCCCAGCCCCGTGATCGGACAGAAGAGAACACATCCGGCAATGAGAAGCCGCCCAAGTGCGGTGAAGAGCCTCCCGTGTACAGCCCCAATAAGGTTCATCGATCGTCTCCTTGAACAAGCTCAATACAATATTATATCACGCTGCATCATAAATCAAGTTCGCCAACTTCGGGATATCCTTCCGAGATGAAAACATTCATCCAACATCTTATTCCCATTTCATAAGATAAAGCTTTTAGGAAGGGTCCGTAATCTACTTCGCCGTCCATGAAGATTGAAGGGCTATAGCAATCGAAAAGCCCTATTTCACAGATTTCTAGATAGTGCCGATCGCTGGTACTTTTAAATAGAAAAAAGAAATCAAAGAGGATCAAAGGTCTGGAGTCGGAATAGGCTCCCTCTTGTGCCTCCCTCCTTCGACCCTCCTCTCGATCAGCCCCACCTTGCCGGAGCCAAACTCCGCCGCAAGATCCTCCCGGCCTCTTCCAGCCTCCATCCCCCTCAGGATGGCGTTGGCGTCGTCGTAGGTTATCCCCAGCTCCCCCTCGTCGGTCTGGCCGGGCCAGAGGCCGGCGGTCGGCGCCTTATCGATGATCCGCCCCGGAACGCCCAGGCGCCTCGCGAGATCCCTCACCTCGTCCTTGTAGAGGCCCGCGATGGGGAAGATGTCGGCGGCGGCATCGCCGAACTTCGTCGAGTAGCCGAGCATGATCTCGGTCTTGTTCCCAGTCCCCAGGACGAGCCTTTCCAGGAGGTTTGCGTGCCAGTAGAGGATCGTCATCCTCACCCTGGCCTTCAGGTTTCCGTTCACCACTGCTGGTGCCGCCTCGGCGGGGAGGACCGCGAAGTAGCTCCTCAGCACCTGGGAGATATCGATCTCCTTCGCGTCGATTTTGAGGATCGAGGCGACCTCTCTTGCGTCCTCGACCTCCGCCTCCGGCGTCATCCCCACCTCCGGGAGGAGGAGGGCAAAGACCCGGTCCTTCCCCAGGGCCCGGGCGGCGAGGAAGGCGACAGTCGCCGAGTCGAGGCCGCCGCTAATCCCAAGGACGGCGCCTTCCGCCCCAGCCGCCTCCACCTGGTCCCTTATGAACTTCGTTATCAGCTTCACGTCATCTTCTGCCATCGCCTATGGGATGGGAACTCTCAAATAAAGTACTTTTTTCTGCACAACCTTTATGTTCGATAAGCTGATGGGGGAGAGCAGCAATTTGACGAGGAATAAGTTTTATGCGACTTTCGATGGACTTGGAACTGCAAGATGTGCCGGGACAGCTGATGCAGTCCCTCGAGCCATTCAAGAAGTACAAGGGGAACATCATCAGCGTGGTCCATCACCGGGACCGGAAGACGCCGAGGGGCACGGTCCCGGTCCAGATCGTCTTCGAGATCGATCCTTCAAATATCGATAACGTCAAACGGCACCTTGAGGATAACGGGATAGTGGTGGTGAGGGCGGGGGAGGACCGTTTCATCGAGGAGATCTCCGTCCTTCTGATCGGCCACGTCGTCCACACCGACCTCGGGGACACCATCGACCGGATCGATTCTACCGGCTTTGCCGAGGTGGAGGACCTCTCCCTCAGGATGCCGGGGATCGAAGAGCCCTCCTCCGCCTACCTGAGGATCAGGGCGACGGGGAAGGAGGAGATCCGAAAGTCCCTCTCGATCCTCCGCGAGGTGGGGGCGGAGAAGGACCTTCTGGTGATAGAACCTATCGAGGCTGAGAAGATATGAGAGAGGTGAGGATTTCTCTGGTGGGGTTTGGGATCGTCGGCCACGGCGTTCTGGAGGTGGTGAGGAGGAAGAGGGAGCTATTGAGGAATATGGGACTGGACCTCCGGGTCGTCTCGGTCACCGACATCAAGGGGACCCTCTTCGACGGCGACGGGATCGACCCCTCCAGGCTCCACGGCGCCAAGACCCTCGAGGGGATCGCAAACCTCGGGATCATCGGGAAGGAGGCGATCCAGGAGATCGACTCCGACCTGGTGGTGGAGGTCACCCCCACCAACATCGTCCACGGCCAGCCCGGCCTCGGCCACATCGAGGAGGCCCTGAAGCTCGGAAAACACGTCGTCACCTCCAACAAGGGGCCGCTGGTGGTGGCCTTCAACCACCTCCAGGAGCTGGCACAGGATAACGGCGTGATGCTCAAGTACGAGGCGACGGTCGGCGGGACGATGCCTCTGATCAGCCTCATCGAGAAGAATCTGGTGGGAAACGAGATCCTCAGCATAAGGGGGATCTTCAACGGGACCTGTAACTACATCCTGACCCGGATGATGGAGGAGAAATACACCTACAGCTACGCCCTCACCGAGGCCCAGGAGCTGGGGATCGCCGAGGCCGACCCCGCCTACGACGTCGACGGGATCGACACCGCCGGGAAGGTCGTCATCCTCGCCAACTCCATCTTCGGGATGGATGCGAAGTACGACGACGTCTCAGTCACCGGGATCAGGGACATCACCCCCGAGGCTCTCAACCTAGCCTGGGAGAGGGGCTACCTCGTCAAGCTGATAGGGGAGGTCCCGGCCCTGACCGTGAAGCCGATGCTGGTTCCCCGGAGAAGCCCTCTCGCCGTAGGCGGGACTCTCAACGTCGCCTCCATCGAGACCGATCTCTCCGGGACGATCACCGTGACCGGCCTTGGCGCAGGCTCCATCGAGACCGCCAGCGCCATCGTCTCCGACGTCGTCAGCATCTACACATCAAGACAGATAGACCCCTGAAGCCCCAGATCATGACCAGCTTCGAAAGCTTCGCAGAGCTCTGTAAGAAGATCGAGGAGATCGGAAGCTCCCTGGAGAAGACCGCCCTCCTCGCCTCCTTCCTCTCGGAGCTCGACGAGGCTGAGCTGGCCGTCGTCCCCTCTTTTGTCATGGGCTCGCCCTTTCCCGCCAGCTCCGAGCAGCTTTTGGGCGTGGGGCCGAGCACCCTCTACGACGCCCTCTCCAGGGCCTCGGGAGCTCCTCCCTCGGAGATCAACGATATCCTCCGGAGGACCGGGGACGTGGGGGCCGTCGCCTTCGAGGTGGTGGAGAAGAGGAAGCCCGCCACCCTTTCGGCCTTCATCGAGGCCGATGGCCTCTCCATCCTCGAAGTTTATTCAAGGTTTGCGGACCTGGCCCGGGCCTCGGGAAAGAGGAGCCAGGGCGTGAAGATGAAGCATCTGCGATACTTATTCGGCGAGGCCAGACCCCTGGAGGCGAGGTACATCGCACGGCTCGCCCTCGATGACATGAGGATCGGGGTCGGGGAGGGCCTGGTCCGGGACGCCATCGCAAAGGCCTTCGGGGCGTCGCCGGAGGAGGTCGAACGGAGCTACAACTTCACGAGCGACCTGGGCCTTGTGGCCCAGCGGGCGAAGGAGCGCCGGCTCTCTGACCTGACGATAGAGATCGGACGGCCGATCAAGGTGATGCTCGCCCAGCTGGGCTCCGGGATACCCGGATCCATGGCGGAGATAGGGACGGCCGCAGTCGAGTGGAAGTTCGACGGGTCCAGGGTTCAGATCCACAAAAAGGGCGACGAGATCGAGATATTCTCCCGCCGCCTGGAGAGGGTGACCCGCTCCCTCCCCGAGATCGTATCCTTTGTCAAGGAGGGGGTCCGGGCGGAGGCCGCCATCCTCGACGGGGAGGCGGTGGCGAGGGGCGAGGACGGAAGGCCGCTGCCCTTCCAGGAGATCCTGAAGCGGTTCCGGAGAAAGTACAAGGTCGAGGGGACGGCGAAGAAGATACCTCTGGAGCTGATGCTCTTCGATCTCGTCTACCTGAACGGGCGAGTCCTCATCGACGAGCCCCTCCGGGAGAGGAGGAGGCTCCTCGAAGAGGTCGCAGATTCGGAGATCCTGGCATCCCAGACCGTCACCTCCGACCCCGAGAAGGTGGCAGAAATATATGAGGAGGCGATCGGGGCGGGCCACGAAGGCGTGATGCTCAAAAGCCCCGAGTCGCCGTACGCTCCGGGGAAGAGGGGGAAGAACTGGCTGAAGATAAAGCCGGTGATGGAGACCCTCGACCTCGTCGTCATCGGGGCCCGGTGGGGCGAAGGGAGGAGGGCGAGCTTTCTCGGATCTTATCGGCTCGCCTCCCCGGACCCGGATACGGGACGGCTGGAGGACGTGGGGTGGGTGGCGACGGGGATCACCGACGAGATGCTCAGCGAGCTTACCGACCTCTTCCGAGACCTGATCCTGGTCTCGGAGGGGATGGAGGTGGAGCTGAAGCCGGAGGTGATCTTCGAGGTGGCCTTCGAGGAGATCCAGAGGAGCCCCAACTACTCATCCGGCTACGCCCTCCGGTTCCCCAGGCTCGTCCGGGTCAGGGACGACAAGGCGGTGGAGGAGGCGGACACCCTCGAAAGGGTGACAAACCTTTACGCCACCCAGCGGGGCAGGAACGGCAGATCGCCGGGGTGATTTAGAGGATAGATTAGGGAGTTGTCGGCGTTGTTATTCAAGAAGATGAGCGAACTGGTCGATGAGGAGGCGAAAGGCCTTCTATCGAGGGGCTTGGACGTCCAGGCGGTGATGCCCGCGGTGGTGGAGATAGTGAACGAGGTCCAGGAGCGGGGGGACAGGGCCCTCGCCGACCTGACCGAGAGGTTCGACGGCGTCCGGATAGGGAAGGTCCGCGTCGGCGCTGACGAGATAGAGAAAGCCGGGGACCAGGTGCCGGAGAAGCTGAAGAAGGCCCTGGAGATCGCCCTGGAGAACATCGCCGCCTTCCACCACCAGGAGCTCGACCGGGACCTCTGGATGACCGAGACGTCCCCGGGGGTTCTGGCCGGCCAGATGGTGGTCCCCCTCGACTCCGTGGGAGCCTACGTCCCCGGCGGCCGGGCCGCCTACCCCAGCTCCGCCCTTATGACCGTCGTCCCGGCGAAGGTCGCTGGCATCGAGAGGGTCATCGTCTGCACCCCGCCGGGAAAGGAGGGGAAGGTGAACCCCATCACCCTCGTCGCTGCCGAGATGGCGGGAGCCGACGAGATCTACCGGGTCGGAGGGGTCCAGGCGGTGTCGGCGATGGCCTTCGGGACGGAGTCGATCCGGCCGGTCCAGAAGATCGTGGGGCCGGGGAACATCTACGTCACCGCCGCCAAGCTCCTCCTCCGGTCCACCGTCGAGATCGACATGCCCGCGGGCCCCAGCGAAGTTCTCATAATAGCCGACTACTCCGCGGAGCCGGTGGTTTTGGCATCGGACATGATCGCCCAGGCGGAGCACGACCCCCAGTCGATATCGGTTCTGGTCACCGACGACGAGGACCTGGCCATCGCCACCAGGGCCGAGGTCGAGAAGCAGGCGTTGGAGGCAGCCCGGCGGGAGATCGTCAAAAAGAGCCTGGAGAGGGCTGCGATCCTCGTGGCGGAGTCGATGGAGGAGGCGGTCGCCTTCTCGAACAATTTCGCCCCCGAGCACTTGGAGATCATCGTCCGGGATCCGATGGACGTCCTCGGGAAGATCAGGAACGCTGGAAGCGTATTTCTCGGGCCGTACACCCCCGTCGCCGCCGGAGATTACGCCTCTGGGACCAATCACGTCCTCCCGACCTCGGGGTACGCGAGGGCCTTCTCTGGCCTCAACGTCGACGCCTTCGTAAAGAAGATCACCGTCCAGAAGATCTCGAAGGAGGGGCTCAGTCTCCTGAAGGACGCCATCACCATCCTCGCCGAGGCGGAGGGGCTCGACGCCCACGCCGAGTCGGTGAGAAAGAGGCTGGCCAAAGAGAAGCCAGAACGGGTCTGAGGGCTGATAGGTCAAGAGAGGTCCGTCGGGGTGGGGAGGTCTCGCGGGCCATCAGGCCAAAGATCGCCTCCTCCATCGCCCTTTGAACCCTCCTGTTTTCGGCCTGACGCCCAATTCAGGGCTTTTTTAGGCCCTTTTATTAAAGGCGGGCTCTACCAAAAACCCGCCCCTCTAGGCCCCCATTACTTCTCCACCCTCTCCAGGTCCTCCTGGAGGTCGCGGGATAGGTCAACGTCATAGAAGTCGCCCGCCGTCGGGAGGGCCATGAAGATGTTGGGGGTGACGTCCAAGGCCACCTCGGCCCCTTCAACCCGGAGGTCGAGGATGTGGCCGCCGGCCTTCCGATCGTCGGTGATGAAGTGGAGGTGGTAGCCGGGGACGTTCATCCCGGTGGCGAACTCGGGGCACCAGAACCCGACGACCGTCCCGGAGGCGTCCTCAAACTCGAAGACCGTCTGGTTGGCCGTGACGTCGACGAGGAGAGGGTAGGGCCTCTCCTGGGCGGGGACGGACCTGGTCTTGACGTAGGGGAAGGTCCCATCGATCCTGACGGCGTAGAAGACGTTCTTCGAGGGGAAGCTCGCCTCGAGGATCTCCTTCAGCTCGGAGAAGTTAGCGGTCTCGATCAGGACCGTCTCGTCGGGGTCGAAGAAGGTGACGGTGGCGAAGGGGGTGGTCGCTTCGTCGGGGACTATATAGGCTACCCCGTCGACCTTCACCTGATAGCACTCGCCGTCGACGACCAGCATCTCTCCCTCCAGTTTATCGAAGGTGCCGATCCCGAAGTCGCCCTTCTCCTTCAGTTCCCCTATGGTGAGGATCCCGTCGTAGACGCTGAGGAGGAGGGCGTCGATCGTCGAGACCTGAAAGAGGACCTCCCGGTCCTGGTCGAACTCCGGTTCTGCTGGGCTCGCCCCGACGGCTGCCGTAGGGATGACGGCCAGGGCCGCCACCAGAAGGGCAGAGGCTGATGTAAGAGATTCGAATTTCATCGTGCAGATCACATCCTGAGAAGGGCGGGGTGATCGATCCACCCCTCCCCCGAAACCTCTGGGTCGGGATCTTAAATAAGTTCGGCCGCCTCCAATCCAGCCCGGTTCCTCGGTGAGGGGAGACCTTCCCCTGCCCCCGAACCGATGAAGGCCCTTCGGCCTTGCTCCGCGAAATCCCGCCGGCAGAGGCCCCTCTATTCCAGATCCGGCCCTATCTCGTCGGCGGGGCAGACGGTGACCTTGGTGTAATCATCCTCGCAGGCTTCTTCCACCGTCTCGTTCGAGAGCCCATCCCCGGAGGCTGCAATAGCCCCATCTTCTCCAGCCTCCGGTCCCGTCGATCTCTCGGCGCAGCCAGAGAGGGCGACGAGGGCCGCCGCCATCATCAGAGCGATGATCATGCTGACAGATCTCACCAAGAAGATTCCTCCTCATCCTCCTGGGAGCCACAGGACGAATAATCTTTTGGTCCAGCTCCCTCGGCCGGGACCGTCGGCGCCCAGACCGTCAGTCCGGCCTCGAAACGGCTTTATCGAAGGGGCGATCACCCCTCTCCGGACGATTATTGAACGCCATCTATCCGCCTCGCGGACGATAAAACTAGAAGGACGGTCTTCATCTTGAGAGAATATCTGCTGGGAAATGTCGCCATCGCCAAGGGCATCCTGGAGGCTGGGGCGGGGGTCGTCTCCGGCTACCCCGGGACCCCCTCCTCCGAGATCGTGGACTACCTCGCCCCCCTTGCAAAAGAGCGGGGGATCCACGTCGAATGGTCTGTGAACGAGAAGGTGGCCATGGAGGTGGCGATCGGTGCCTCCTGGACCGGTGCCCGAGCTGCCGTCACCATGAAGCACGTCGGCCTCAACGTCGCCGCAGACCCCTTCATGACCCTGGCATACCTCGGGGCCGGGGGCGGGTTTGTCGCCTGCGTCGCCGACGACCCCTACTGCCACTCCTCCCAGAACGAGCAGGACTCCCGCCGATATGCCCAATTCGCCCGGGTCCCATGCCTCGACCCCGCCGACCCCCAGGAGGCGAGGGATATGACCCTCCGGGCCTTCAGCCTATCGGAGGAGTTCGGGGTTCCCGTGATGCTGAGGCCGACGACGAGGGTCTCCCATGCCAGGGCCGACGTGGAGGTGGGCCCACCTGAGGAGAGGAGGGACAAGCCGGGCTTCGAGAAGGACCCCGCGAGGAGGGTCGCCCTCCCGGCCCACGCGCGGCCACTGCACGTCGAGCTCCTCGATAAGCAGCCTGGGATCGAGGCGGCCCTCGCAAAAGAGGCGTGGAACAGGGCAGAGATGAGGGGCGAGGTTGGAGTCATCGCCTCGGGGATCTCGGGGCTCTACGCCGAGGAGGCGATCGCAGGAATGGAGGCGGACCTCTCCCTCCTGAGGATCGGGACCTACCCCCTCCCGAGGAAGATAGTCGGGGACTTCCTGGAGAGGGTCGACCGGGTCCTGGTCGTCGAGGAGATGGACCCGGTAGTCGAGGAGCTCGTCGAGATGGTGGCGAAGGAGAGGAACCCCGACGTCCAGATCCTGGGTAAGAGGTCGGGGCACGTCCCCGCCGTCGGAGAGCTGGACCCCCTCACCGTCATAAACGCCATCTCCGAGATGATCGACCTACGGCAGAGGGCGGCTCCGTCCCTCTGCCCCGAGGCCCTCTCGATCCTCCCGTCGAGGCCTCCTGCCCTCTGTCCGGGATGCAGCCACCGGGCCGCCTACTATGCCATGATCAAGGCCTTCGGGAAGGAAGCGATCTTTCCAAACGACATCGGCTGCTACACCATGGGGGTGGGGATGGGGACCGTCGACACCTGCCTATGCATGGGGGCGAGCATCACCGTCGGCGCCGGAATCAGGTTCGGGGGCGAGGAGAGGCCGATATGCGCCGTCCTCGGGGACTCCACCTTCCTCCACGCGGGGCTGACGGGCCTTCTCAACGCCGCCTACAACGGGGCTCGGATGACGGTCGCGATCCTCGACAACTCCATCACCGCCATGACCGGCCACCAGCCCCATCCCGGCTCGGGGGCTACGGCCGCCGGCGACCCCTCGCCCCCCCTCTCCCTGGAGGAGATCTGCCGATCCCTGGGCGCAGGCTTCGTCGAGACCACCGACCCCTACGACCTAGAATCCACCATCGCGACCTTCGAGAGGGCGAAGGCCTATCCCGGCCTCTCGGTGGTGGTGGCGAGGAGGCCTTGTGTCATCAGTGCCATCAGGGCCGGGGTCCGGCGGCCTCGGCTCGCCGTCGACGTCGAGAAGTGCAGCGGGTGCAAGGTCTGCGTCAGGTTCGGCTGCCCCGCCATCGAGTTCGACGGAAAGGTCGCGAGGATCAACGCCCTCTGCACCGGCTGCGGGGTCTGCGCTGAGATATGCCCCGCGGGGGCGATGGAGGTGGTGAGATGAGAACCTCGGAATGCGACGTCGTCGTCGTCGGAGTCGGCGGCCAGGGCGTGATCCTGATATCCGAGATCATCGGCAGGGCCGCCCTGAAGGAGGGGCTCTCGGTCCGGGGGGTCGAGACCCACGGGATGGCCCAGCGGGGCGGCAGCGTCATCAATCACATCAGGGTCGGCTGCCGGTACAGCGCCATGATATCCCCGGGGAGCGCCGACGTCCTCCTGGCGATGGAGCCGGCAGAAGGCCTGAGGTATGCCCACTACCTCTCTCCAGAGGGGGTCGCCCTGGTCAATACAACGCCCGTCCTCCCCATAACCGTCACCACTGGCCAGGCCAGCTACCCCGCCGTCGAGGAGATCCTCGACCTCCTTCGGGGGATCGCCTCGATGGTCAGGGCCATAGACGCCACCGGCCTTGCGGCGAGGGCGGGAAGCCCCCAGGCGACGAACGTGGTGATGCTGGGGGGCCTCGCGAGGTACCTGCCAATAGGAGGGGCAACCCTCTTGGAGGCGCTAACGGAGTCGGTCCCAGCAAAGTTTTTGGATATCAACAGGAAGGCCTTCGAACTTGGAAAAATTGAAGTAGAATAGGCTTCATTCAAAAGTCCATGGCAGAAGCGAAGAAGGCGAAGAAGGAGAAGAAGGCGACCGCGGAGAAGGCGAAGAAGGAGAAGCAGAAGGCGGTCCCCCTCGGCGAGACGGAGGCGATCGACGCCCTGGCGGGCCCCGAGGTCCCCGAGAACCTCCCCGACGCCACATGGCCGGTCGAGAAGCTCGCCGAGGTCATCTCCAAGGAGGGGAACATGCTTCTGAGGGCGAACGCCGTCAACGCCCTCGCCAAGAAGGGCGGGCAGGAGGCGGTGGAGCCCCTCGTCTCCGCCCTCAAGGATCCCGAGGACGTCGTCAAGGCCAACGCCATGGTGGGGCTTGCTGCCATGGGAAAAGAGCTGGTTCAGGACAGGATGGCAGAACTCCTTCTGAATAAGGAGACGAACGAGGAGATCCGGGGCGGCGCGGCCTGGGTTCTCGGCGAGATGATGGACGAGAAGTCTCTGGGGATCCTGAAGAGGGCGGCCGAGGAGGACGAGAGCCCCTTCGTCCGGGTCCACGCCAAGGCCTCGATCCTCGCCTACGAGCAGGCGAAGGTTCCCGAGAAGAAGTAAGGGATTATGGGCGGGATCGAGGGGCCGGAGGCCATCGGCGCCGGGGCCGCGCCTCCGCCATCGCCCTCAAAGGCTTTTCCAACAGAAAACAAAGCTTAAGATAAATCCGCTCACTTTTAAAAGCCCATGAGAATTTCAGTGATCCTCGGCCACCCCGAACCCGGAAGCTTCAACCACGCCATAGCGGAGGCGGCGGTGGAGGCGCTGACCCAAAACGGCCACGACGTCTCCTTCCACGACCTCTACGCCGAGAGGTTCGACCCCATACTTCCCGGCCCCGAGATCCCCAGGGACGGCCCGGTCGATCCCGTCGTCCAGAGATACTGCGACGAGATCGCCGCCGCCGACGGGATCGTCATCGTCCACCCCAACTGGTGGGGTCAGCCTCCGGCGATCCTGAAGGGATGGGTCGACCGGGTTATCAGGCCCGGCGTAGCCTACGAGTTCGTCGAGGGGGATGGCGGCGAGGGCGTCCCGATCGGCCTTTTGCGGGCGAGGTCCGCCCTCGTCTTCAACACCTCCAACACCCCGGAGGAGCGGGAGCTTGCGGCCTTCGGCGACCCCCTGGAGGCGCTCTGGAAGAGGTGCGTCTTCGGCCTCTGCGGCGTCGACGACGTCCGCCGGAGGACGTTTTCCGTAGTGGTGACCAGCACCCAGGAGGAGAGGCGGGGGTGGCTTGGGGAGGTGCGGGAGATGGTGGCGAGGCGGTTTCCGCCTTAGGGCGGGAGGGCAAAGGTGAGCCGCTCTGGTGGCATGGAAGAGCTGTGCCGGCTTCTTGATGGAGGCTTTCCGGCCTGAGCGACCACGGATCACCCTGTCGAAGAAGAACTGATTTATATCTCGGACCGTCAAATAAGATCTTGATATGTTCTGCGAGTACATCCAGGCGGCGATGTCCAGGGCGGTCTACGAGGTCATCGATGATGAAGAGCCCTATTACGGTGAGGTGCCGGAGTTGAATGGCGTCTGGGCAAGCGGCAAGACCGAGGTCGAGTGCCGCGAGAACTTGAGGCTCGCTATAGAAGACTGGATAGCTTTCAGCCTGCGGTTTGATCTTCCCATGCCCGCTATCGGGGGGTATGAGATCGAAGTGCCGGAGGCGCCGGTAGAAGCTTAGAATCACGTCCCGGCTTTCGCCAGCCTCCTGAAATGAGCTGATTAGGCGGTTACACGCCCTGGGATTTAAGAGTCCTTATAAATCACAGGATGGCCCATCGAATCCATGAAAAGATAGGTATTTATCGGCTCCTTTCCAGGTATAAACTTGAATCTGAAAAGCACAGATGGTGGATGAATGAAGAATTATCGCTTCTCCGTGGTGATCGAGAAGGACAAGGACGGGTACTTCGCCTTCTGTCCCGAGCTTCAGGGCTGCTACACTCAGGGAGACGCTTACGAAGAGGCCCTGGAGAACGTGGAGGACGCGATATCACTCCACTTGAAGGATATCCTTGAAGACGGAGAAGCTTGACAGAATCCAGAACTATTGCCGTCGATCATACGATGAGCAACTGAAATGCAAGGGATAAGAAGAACTCCGGAGACGGCTTGCAAGACTGCTACAATCGCGTTGATTCCAGACTTTTATCCGATCGTCTTATCTTCTTACAGTAAGAATCCTGTTGGTCATCCCCCTGGCCAGAGAATAAGGGGCGGTGAGGAGGAATACGCCGACTATAATCGCCGGGATGACGCGGACCTGATCGAAGATGAGGTATTGAGCGATCATATCGAAGACGGTTGCTATGATGATCGTCTTGAAGAGAGACTTGAGAACTCCCGCAAGTTTGGTCCTTCGGTTACCACGGTCGATGATCAGATCAATGATGAACGGCGGTTCGCCCGCCTTTGCATCCATCGCCCCGTCGCGTATCCCCAGCAGCACCGCTACCAGTGGTTGAAATACGAATCGAAGGCTCATCGGCCCGACGAGACGCGCTATGATCCTTTCGGCTAAAGCATCCAGCAATGAGGACGTGCTTCCTCCTCCCTCCTTGCTCGTATATACGTCTTTAGCCGGCAGGGTCTGGCTCATCACCGTTAACGATGAGGAGGATAAGCGCCATCAACGCCATTTCCGCCGCTGCCTCAGGCGAGCGGATCATCTCGCCACTCCAAAAACCATGCCGTGAAGCACCCGGACGATCGATCCCAGGGCGCCCTCGACCGAGCCCTGCGGGGGACGCCGAAACGGCTGCCATCGCCGCAGCCCGTCCGGCTTGAGGCTGGAAAAAGGCTTCCAGCGGCCGGATCCGTCAGATCCACCTATCCACACCCCCGAGGGTCCCCGGTTTGACCGGAGAAGCTTTCAATGATCGCCGCCGACAAAAGCCAGATAGCCCCATGATCGACCCCGAACCCCTCCCCCACCTCCCCGGCTGCTACCTCTTCAAGGACGACGAGGGAGCCGTCATCTACGTCGGAAAGGCGCGGGACCTGAAAAAAAGGGTCGCCAGCTACTTCCAGAAGAGGGAGCTCGATCCCAAGACCTCGGCCCTCGTCTCGGCGGCGAGCGGCCTCGACTTCATCGTCACCAAAAGCGAGGTGGAGGCGCTGCTCCTCGAGAACGCCCTCATCAAAAAGCACTGGCCGAAGTACAACGTCCGGCTGAAGGACTCCTCCCGATACGCCTCGATCCACCTCACCGACGAGGAGTTTCCCCGAATCCATCTCTCCCGCCTGCGAGCGGGCGGCGGCAGCTACTTCGGCCCCTTCGTCTCCGCGAGGGAGAGGGACCTCGTCCTCTCCGCCGTCCGGAAGACCTTTGGCCTGCGGACCTGCAGGCGGCTTCCGAAGAGGGAGTGCCTCCGCTACTCCATGGGGTTTTGCTCCGGCCCCTGCATCGGGAAGATCGCGCCCGCGGAGTACAGGGCGCGGGTGGCGAGGGCCGAGGCGGTCCTGCGGGGCAGGACCCGGGAGCTGATCGGCTCCTTGAAGGAGGAGATGGCAGCCCTCTCGGAGCGGCGGGAGTTCGAGCAGGCGATGGAGCTCCGGGACGAGATCCGGGCCCTGGAGAGCCTCCAGGAGCGCCAGCAGATCGAGCGGGACAAGAGGTACGACGAGGACGTCCTGAGCTGGATCGTCGACGGCGAGACCGTCTACCTGATGCTCTTCAAGGTCTACCGGGGGACCCTGGAGGGGAAGGAGGAGCACGTCTTCCCCCGGACCGAGAGCTTCCTTGAGGAGTTCCTCGTCCAGCACTACTCCGAGGAAACGCCTCCCGAGGAGCTGATCCTGGGTGAAGCCCTCGACGACTCCATCGTCGACTTCCTCTCCTACATCAAAGGAAGACGGGTCCGGGTCACCGTCCCGAAGCAGGGGGAGAAGAGGAAGCTCCTCGATCTGGCGGAGAAGAACGTAACGGTCCGGTTCTTGGGCGACAAAAAGAAGCTCCTCGCCCTCGCCGAGGCGCTCTCCCTCCCGGGGCCTCCGAACGTCGTCGAGGTCTTCGACGTCTCCCACCTCGCCGGAAGCTTCACCGTCGGCTCGATGGTCCAGTTCCGGGGAGGCCAGCCGGACAAGAAGGGGTACCGCCGCTTCAAGGTGAGGACCGTCGACGGGATCGACGACTTCGCCTCCATCGGCGAGATCGTCAGGAGGCGCTACCTCCGGCTGAAGGTGGAGGGGGGGGAGATGCCCGACCTGATCGTCATCGACGGCGGGAAGGGGCAGCTCTTTGCCGCCTCCCAGGAGCTCCGGAGGCTTGGCCTCACCATGCCCGTCATCTCCATCGCGAAGCGGGAGGAGGAGATATACGCCCCCGGCCGCCTCCGGCCTCTTCCGATCAAAAGAGACGATAGGGCCTCCCTCTTCGTTCAGGAGATGAGGGACGAGGCCCATCGATTTGCCATCACCTATCATCGACTGCTGAAGAAGAAGGCGATCGACGCTTAGCCCCCGGAAGGAAGGCCGATCCGAACTTTTTTGGCCTGGTAGGAGCGACGTGGCTATAGAGTTGAAGCTCTGACGAGTTCGAGGCGGTGGAGTTGTTCAGGTTTGCGAGAGATCAAGAGGTGGTGAACGTCGCCGGCGTAAAGATCGGGGGGCAGCCAGGGGAGAACCCGACGGCCCTCTGCGGAACGATATTTTACCAGGGCCAGAGAATCGTGGAGGATGAAGATCGGGGTCTATTCGATGAGCTGACGGCCGAGGAGCTGATCTGCCGTCAGAGGGCCTTGTCAGAGGAGACGGGGAACCCGGCAATTCTGCACCTCTACTCGAAAACTCCAGAGGCCTTCGGCCGGTACCTCGAATTCGTCGACGGCCTCTGGTCCGGCCCGCTGATCCTCGACTCCGCCGAGGCGGGGACGCGGATCGCCATGGCGGAGCTCGTCTCGGAGATCGGCCTCGCTGACAGGTGCATATACAACAGCATCGGCATCGCCACCACCCCCGAGGAGGAGGTGGCCCTGGCCCACGGCGAGGTCGACTCCGCCATCCTCCTCGGCTATAGCCCCGCCGACTCCACCGTGGAGGGGACGATCCGGGCCCTGGCGGAGGGGGGTCCGGGGCGGAAGGAGGGGCTCGTCGACCTCGCTCGCCGCCTCGAGATCAACAACATCCTCATAGACCCCGGCGTCGTCCCCCTGGGGGACGGGGCAGGTAGGTCCCTGCGGGCCACCGTCCTCGCGAAGGCGAGGTTCGGTTTGCCCGCGGGCTCGGGAATTCACAACGCCGTCTCCTCCTGGCGGTGGCTCCGATCGAGGGAGGCGAACGCCCGGCGCGCCTGCGACGCCGCCTCCGCTGGCCTCGAGATCCTGGCCGGAGGCGACTTCGTACTTTACGGCCCCATCGAGCGGGCTGGGATCGTCTTCCCGGTGGCTGCGATGACCGACATCCTCGTCTCCGAGGCGGCGAAGGACCTGGAGGTCTGGCCCGCAGCTGGACATCCCATCGGGAGGCTGATCTGAGCTTCCACCCGATCTGAGCCTTTTTATATCTCCGGCTCCAGGAAGAGGACATGCACCTATCGCGGGAGGAGGAGCGGGCGTACCAGGGGGAGCTCGGCGAGAGCCTCAGGAAGGCGATGGAGATCCTGGTGGCCCTCGGCGAGATCTACGGCGCCGACCAACTGATCCCCATCAGGTCCGTCCAGGTCGCTGGGGTCTCCTTCAAGACGATCGGCGAGGCGGGGCTGGAGTGGATCTCAGACCTCCGGGGGAAGGTCGCGGTCCCGGCGGTCCTGAACCCCGCGGGGATGGACCTCGCCCGGTGGAGGGAGATGAAGATCGGCGAGAACTTCGCAAAAAAGCAGCTCAAGGTCGTAGAGGCCTACCGCCGCCTCGGGGTCTCGCCGGACTGCACCTGCACCCCCTACCAGATCAGGCCGGAGCTCGCCCGGAGGGACGATCACCTCGCCTGGAGCGAGTCCTCCGCCGTATCCTTCGCCAACTCCGTAATCGGGGCGAGGACGAACCGGGAGGGAGGGCCCTCGGCCCTGGCGGCGGCCCTGGTGGGCAAAACCCCAAGGTACGGCTACCACCTGGAGGAGAACCGGATCCCCACCCACAAAATCGCAGTAGATGCAGACCTCGAACCCTCCGACTACGGCATCTTGGGCTTCATCGTGGGAAGAGAGGTGGGCGAGGGAGTGCCTCGTTTTCGCTTTAGAAGAAGGCCTGAGGTCGATGAGCTGAAGGCCCTCGGCGCCGCCATGGCCGCCAGCGGTTCGGTTGCCTTGTACTACTTCGATGAAGATGCCCCCGATGCCCCGAAGGGGGCTGAGGAGATCGCTCTGACCGCAGAAGATCTCCGGGCGGTTCGCGAAGAGAACGCCCCCGACGGTGACGTAGACATCGTAGCCGTTGGATGCCCCCACTCCTCGCCAAACGAGCTGGAGGAGCTCGCCCGCCTCCTGGAGGGGAAAAGGGTGGAACGGGAGCTCTGGATCTGCACCGCCCGGAGGATCGCCGAGAGGTGCCCCCGCCTCGTCGAGAAGATCGAGAGATCGGGGGCGCGGGTCTTTTGCGACACCTGCATGGTAGTCTCCCCCGCCAGCGACCGGTACAATAAGATGATGGTCAACTCCGGAAAGGCCCTCGCCTACGTTCCGGGCCTCTGTAAGATGAGGGCCGCCTACGGCAGCGCTGCTGAATGCGTCGAAGCCGCCACCAGGAGGGGCTGAAGATGGAGATCCCCTGCCACCGGATATCAGGAGGAAAGGCCTCCGGCCCCGCCCTGGCGTCGACGGAATCGATATCCTTCCTCGGTACCGTCGACCCGGAGACGGGGATGGTCGTCGATCCCGGTCACCAGCTCTTCGGGAAGGGCGTCGGCGGCAAGGTCCTGATCTTCCCCGGTGGCAAGGGATCGACCGTCGGGTCCTACGTCATCTACCAGCTGAAGAAGAGGGGCGTCGCTCCCCTGGCGATGATAAACCTGAGGTCTGAGCCGATCGTCGCCGTCGGCGCCATCATCAGCGGGATACCCCTCGTCGACGGCCTCCCCGCTGAGATCCTCCGCTTAGAAGAGGGGGCCCTCGTGACCGTCGACGCCGATCGGGAGAGGGTGATCGTCGATGATCTTTGAGGGAATCGGAACTCTTTTATGATACTGCGGCGTCTCAGGGGCGGGTTGTTGCCATGTTCAAGATCGGATTCATCAAGCTCGGCAACGTCGCATCCTCCCTGGTCGCAGACCTGGCCCTGGACGAGATCGCCGAGCGGACCGACGTAGAGGTGAGATCCCTATCCTTCGGAGCCAAGATGACGGTGAAGGAGGCGGAGATGTCGGCGGAGCTGAAGGGCTGGAGGCCCCAGCTGGTGGTGATCGTCGGCCCCAACGCCTCCACCCCCGGCCCTACTGCAGCCCGGGCTTTGTACAGGGAGGTGCCGACGATCGTCATCTCCGATGGTCCCTCCAAGAAGGAGGCTCGAGAGGCGCTGGAGGCGGAGGGATTCGGCTACATCATCCTCCCCTTCGACCCCCTCATCGGGGCGAAGCGGGAGTTCCTCGACCCGGCGGAGATGGCCCTCTTCAACTCCGACGCCCTCAAGGTCCTCAGCATCTGTGGGTCCGTCAGGCTCGTCCAGGAGGAGCTGGACCGATCGATGGCCAGCATCGTCTCGGGCTCCCCAACGCTTCCCCACATCCTCGCCAGCCCCGAGAAGTGCACAGAACGGATGGATTTCGAGAATCCCTACGCTCGGGCCAAGGCGATCGGCGCGCTGCACATGGCCCAGACGGTGGCGGCGATCGACGCGGCGGCCTGCTTCAGGCTGAAGGAGATGGATAGGATCGCCCTCACCGCCGCCGCGGGCCATGAGGTGATGCGGGCCGCGGCGAGGCTCGCCGACGAGGCGAGGGAGCTGGAGAAGTCGACGGACTCGGTCTCTCGGAGGCCCCACGCCCGGTCCGGGGCGATCCTCGCGAAGACGGGGCTCCTCGACAAGCCCGAGCCGGTCTGAAGGCAAAAGCATCATGAAAGAGGCCCTGGCGCTCCATCCGAGCGCCAGTCGTCCCCTTTTCTTCTGAGATCCCCTCGTCGCTAAGCCGAACCCCACGATGAGGATAAATGATGGTTACGGCCCCGCGCCCCCTCACGGCGCAGGGCACGACCCCCTCCCATCGGAGGCGGTGCAGGTAAGATCCTCGGAGGCCACCTCGGCCGGCTCGTATCCGCTGTGCTGGAGGTCCCAGTTCGGAGGGCTCCAGATCTCGCGGGAGGTCGGTCCGCACTCCTCGAGGGATCCGACCTCGACGACGCATGTGGCGGTCACCGGCCCGACGACGAGGCCATCGACGGATATTGGGTCAACGATGACGACGTTGGTGTACCGGCCGAGGGCAAGAACTCGATCGCCACCGTCTCGACATGAGACCATCGACCAGCGCGGAAGGGTTATATCGCCTCCCGTCCGAATCGCCACCATGACCGACGTTCCCGAGATCCCCGTCGAGGAGATCCAGCAGCGAGTGGTGGCGATGTGGCTTGGAAGCTTTTACGGAAGCAGCGGCTACGTCGCGAAGAGGCTCGGCAAAAAGGGGCTTCGCGAATTTCAGGATATGGGAGCCCACCAGGTCGCCGACACCTTCAAGAGGCTCGAGCTATCCGAGCCGAAGGACCTCGCCATCGCCGTCGCCACCAACGACAAGAACCTCTTCGGGTCCGCCGTCTCGGTGGAGGAGGGGGACGGCTGGGCGGAGATCAGAAGGGAGAGGTGCGCCATCAAGGATGGGATCAACGCCTTCGCCCGACTGGGGGCGGGGCTCGTGGCGAAGCAGCACTGCAAGACCTGCATCGAGAGCCACTGGCGGAAGGTCTTCGCCGACCTGGGGATGAACCTGGAGGTCGAGGAGAAGGACGACGGTTGCGTGATGAAGATCTCCCGGCGCTGACCTGCGGAAAGATCATCCTGTAATTTTCCGGGCAAAGAATTTAAATTGGAGCCGGGATAACTCCCTTCAGGGAGAGTGATCTGAATATGATTTCATGCCGTATTTCGATTTTAGTCGCGACTGCCCTCGCCCTCGCAGTCGGGCAGGCTGGCGGAGACTACCTGGACCCCAGCGGCGGTCCCAGCTACTCCGAGTGGAGGTCCTACTTCTCCGACCCCATATTCTTCTCCGGGGGCGCCCCCTCGAGGGTCGACTACAGCCAGTACTACCCCTACTTCGGCTCGGAGATCTTCAGGACTCCGGCGTCTCTGGGAGGATCGTCTAAGGCGCCCTCAGTCCTGGGGAAGGTGGCGAGAGAGCTCGCCGAGGAGATGGCAAAATCGAGCCCATCGACGGGGAATGAGTCGGCCTCCGCCTTGAGCCCCAGGTACAGAAGGATGATCAACCCGGAGACTCTGAAGTCCAGCAAGAACTGGACCCGAACGATGGAGTATGCAACTAACCGATCCTCCGTGAAGGTCTTCGAGGGTGGAGAATGGACGGAGCCCCGGGACGTCCAGAAGATGTACTGACCGATCGATCGACCTGTGTATTTGCCGGCGAGAGATTATGCCTTCTCCCAGGGGCAGCCCGGCCCCGGAGCGAGAACGGCCCCTCCGAGCATGATGGATCTGGGGGGCCGGGCAGGATCTTCAGCCGGACATCTTCCAGTGCCTGTACATCACCGATAAGGCGTCGGCGCACTGCTCCGGGGTCTGGTAGACGGGTATCCCCACATTCTCCATCTTGATGACGTCGTCCATGGCGAACTCCTTTCCGGCGACGCAGACCATGATCGGCTTTCCCCGGTAGTCGATCTTCCCCAAAGGTGCAACGTAGCTTCCCAGGATCTCCGCCTGGAGGATGACGATGAAGCTTCCCACGTCCTCGCTCTCGACCCCGATCTCGATCGTCCTCTTAACCGTATCAGCGTCCATGCTGAAGGTGTAGTCGACGGGGTTAGTCCCACCGACGTACTCCGGCAGGAGGGAGAGGAGCCTCTCCTTGAGGTGAGGCTCCAGCTCGGAGAGCCTCATCCCCTCGTCGATGACGGCGTCGGCGGATATGACCCCCAGGGACCCGGCATAGGTGATGATGAAGACCCCATCTTTTTTGGGGAAGGGCTGCTTGGAGACGGCCCTCGCCAGGTTGAACATATGCTCGTAGTCCCTCGCCCTGATCACCCCCGCCTGCGAGAAGACGGCGCTGTAGACCAGGTCGTCGCCAGCCATGGAGGCGGTATGGGAAGCGACAGCCCTCTTCCCCGCCTCAGTCCTCCCGGACTTGAGGGCGATGATCGGCTTCTCCCTCGTGATCCTCTTGGCTACGTCGATGAACCTCCTTCCGCCCTTCACCGACTCCAGGTACATGCAGACGACGTCCACGTTCTCGTCCTTGCTCACCGCCTCCAGCATGTCCGTCTCGTTGATGTCTAATTTATTTCCGATCGTCGCCACGATCCCGAAGTCCATGATGTGCCGCAGCCCCCAGAGCATCCCGGCGGCGCAGACCCCGGCCTGGGATATGAGGCCGATGTTGCCCCGGGAGAGGGCGTCGACTATCCCTATCGACTGGACCATGCTGCAGTGGGTGTTTATGATCCCCGAGCAGTTCGGCCCCAGGAGCCGCACGCCGTAGCTGTCGGTGATCGCCTTCATCTCCTCCTCGATCCGCCGTCCGGAATCCCCCATCTCGGCGAAGCCGGCGGACTCGACGATGACGTACTTGACGCCGCAGTCGCAGCACTCCTTCACCACCTCCGGGGTCATCGACGCCTGGACGAGGATGACGGCGACGTCTATCGGCTTTCCGACGGCGCTGATCCGCGGGTAGGCCTTTATCCCCAGGATCGACTCGGCCCGGGGGTTGATGGGGTAGAGCTCTCCTTTGAAGTCGTGGTTTATCAGATTGCAGAAGACGTTCCAGCCGAGCTTTCCTCTCGTCCCCGAGGCTCCGATGACGGCGATGCTCTTAGGGTAGAAGAGGTCGTGGAGGTCCTGGACCTTCGGCGGGGCCGCGTCCGCCTCCTCCAGCGCCTCCCCCAATATAATCCTCGCGTCCACCACGGCGTAGCCGTCAGGGTATAGGATGACGGGGTTTAAGTCCATCTCTGCGATCGCGGGGTGTTTCACCACCAGGTCGGATATCTGCATCAAAAGGCGTTTGAGAGCCAGGATGTCCGCGGAACGACCGCGGTAGCCCTCTAGGAGGGCACGCCCCTTTATCCCCCGTATCATATCCTCGGCGTCGGCCTCGGTGATGGGGATCGAACGGAGCGAGACGTCCCGGAGGATCTCAACGAAGATCCCCCCGAGGCCGAACATCAGGATTGGGCCGAAGGTCGGGTCCCGGGCGACCCCGACGATCGCCTCCGTCCCCGGCGGGGCCATCCTCTGGACGGCGACCCCGACGATCTTCTTTTCCCCAAACGCCTCCCTGATCTCGATGAAGGCCTGCCTCACCTCCTCCGCCCCCTTCAGGTCGAGTTTGACGCCGCCGGCGTCGGACTTGTGGACGACCTCGGGAGAGACGATCTTGAGGACGACGGGGTAGCCGATCGCCTCCGCCATCCTGACCGCCTCCTCTTCAGACCGGGCGACCTGGGAACCCGTCGTCGATATGCCGAGGCCCTCGAGGACGGCCTTGCACTCGTGCTCCATCAGGTAAGCTCTATCCTCCGCTTTTGCCCTGGCAGCAACCTCCGCGAACAGATCTCCCATCTTCTACCACTCCATAAGCTGAATAACAGGGATCGGATCTTCCGATAGATTCAAAGGTGTTGCCGTCCGTGCCGTCCATCAGCACCCGCGGCGTGATCTTTCGTCGTTCCCACCCGATCTAGGCCCATCGATCCCAGCACCGTCACCCTCTCTCTCCGCTCGCGTTAAACCTTTCCGTCGAGGATTCGGATCTCAACAAGCCGATGCCGGAAGGATACAAGGCCGATCTCCTCGCCTTATTCTATCTGGAGACTTCCGTCCACCTTCGGGTCCGTGCTGGGAGCGCAGGGCGGAGGCCGCTTGCCTCTCCTGGGCGTTGACGAGGTCGAAGCTAGCCGCATCGATGGCCAAGGGGTCCTTCGAAGCGAGGATCCGCGCCTCAGGGACTGGCGGGGTGTCGCTCCAGGGAACGCAAGTCGCATTCCGGGGCGACGTCCATGACGGAGTTGATGAACCCGACCGATACAACCTTGCCGGAGACGGCTCTGAAGGCGTACTCGACCACCCGCTAGATGAAGATCAGCATCCTCTCCCAGCCCAGATTCATCGCCCCCTCAGGAGAGGCAAGGCATGCACAGCTAGCCAGCGCACCTCCTGGGGTCGAATCGGGGTCTCGATGAAGCTCTCCTCACGCCCCTGGGCTCCATATTTTGAGCAGGGACGGTGGTCACTTAGGATCAAGAATAGAGCGGGGATCAACGGTCGTTACAGGGTCTCTAAAGATCCCGACCTCTTGGAGAGCCGAGCCGATGAACCCAAGCAGAAGAGGAGGGGGAAGAACCTCTGAAGAGCTGAAGGAATATTTAATAAAAATAGATTCGATAGCGGCTCTACTTCGTGAAAGGGCCAAACCTATTTTAGCGATAGAGATCAGATATAACCACAAATCCGATGCGAGAGGTGAATTTGAATGTCGATTCTAAACCCAAGGGAATCAGAGGGCAGCTCCGGACAGACCTCAGAGAAGGACGAAAAAAGAAACCGAGTCCAAGAGGAGCGCCCCCTCAGCTTCGCCGAGGCGGCGGCCTTCCTCCGAGAGCTGGCAGACGTCCTGGAGAGGGGGAAGGGGATAGAGATGGGCATCTCTCAGCAGCAGATCAGGCTCAACCCCGACGAGCCCGTCACCCTGGAGATCAGCTACAGGGAAGACCCCAAGAAGAAAAAGATGGAGGTGGAGCTGGAGATCAAAGAGCACTTTGGCGGGGCGGCGAAGGGGGCCGGAAGGCCGAAGGTCGGACCCCTCCACTGAAGAGGGTGGGGTTTTGGGTCGGACCAGTGAAACGGTTCAGCCACCCGATCTCCAGAGCCTCCTCCCGGAGGATTGATTGTATTGGGATCTATCAAGCTCGTGGACGTAGCCCCCACCATGGCCCGGGTCCTGGGGGCGAGAACCCCTCCCATCGACGGGAGGCCGATCGACGGGGTGGAGGGATGGGGATGCGAAAGGGTCGTCCTAGCGATCGTCGATAGCCTAGGCTACGGACTATACCGATTCCTGGAGACCTTCCTCCCGAATATGAGGGGCATGGCGGAAGAGGGGCTTCTCCTCGCCGCCGAGGCTGTGGCGGCATCCACCACCCCGGCGATCGCATCGATCCTCACAGGCCTCCTCCCCGAAAACCATGGGATCGGCAGCACCCGCCAGGCCTCCGAATCGGAGATCAGAAGCCTCCTGGAGTGGGCCAGCTTTGAGGGGGTTCGATCGGCGGTGGTGATGGAGGAGGAGGGGGCCCGGACCTTCGAGGGGTTCGTAGAGGCGGCCCTGGGCGTTCCCCGAGGCCTGAGCGTCCGGGATTTCGACCGGGAGATACTTGCCCGGTCCCTCGAGGCTCTGGATGCCGACCCGAGGGTCCTCGTCTCTCACTTCATAGGGATCGATCGGGTAGCTCATCAGGGCGGAGGGATTGACGAGGTAAGAGAGGCTGCATCCGACGTCGACGACCATATTGGAGATATCGCCGCTGCGGTCCCGGAAGAGAGCATGATGATAATCTGCGGTGACCACCCCATCCATGCCGGAGAACTCCAGGGGGTCTTCGATTCGAGCTCCGTGGCTCTGATCCTGGGAAAGAGGAGAGGCGGCCGAAGCCGCCGTGCCTCCGCCCCCTTCAGGCCTCCATGATGGGCCTCATTACCCCTTCGATGGGGCTATATCCTGGGAAGGCCGCCCCTGGGGCGCGACAGATTTAAATGGGTTCTAGCCAGCCCCTTGGATATCCATGTACGAAGACTTATCCGAGATCTACCAGGCCGCTCTGGAGGACGAGCGGAAGCGCAAGTATATGAAGGAGATCGGCGACTGGCTGGTGGAGGAGTACTTCGAACCGTATCAGGCGTCTTGATATCATGGAACTTCTGGGGATATGCAGCATATGCGGCACGACAGGAAAGCTCTTCACCTGTCGGCTCTGTGGGGGGCTTGTATGTGCGCGATGCTTTGACCCGAGCTCCGGGGTCTGCCGCCGATGCAAAGGCGGCCGGAGCTTCAGGCCCGTCCTCTGAGGGCGCGACTGAGCCGTCTACTGCCCCGCGGGGGGGCGCCTCATTTCAAACTCCGATATATATTCGATGAGGACGACGGCAGGATCTTTTTGGGCATTCTCCATTCTCCTGGGGAGGAAAGAGAGTCTTCCGATTTTTGCCGGTCTTTTGGTCGTCAACTATCTCATTTTTGAATCTATCAAATACTAAACCTATTTGAAGTCTTGTGAATATGATTTAACCCAATATTTTGAATTAAATCCTTAATTAAACTGTATTTATCAAGTTTTACCTGGCTACTACATCTCCCTACACTCAGAAAAGTTTATATACCAATATAACACAAGGGATGGTTGCAGAAGCAAATTCACATCCAGCCTGATCACAAAGCAATGAAGGGGGGATCTCTGCTTTGAAGGGGGTGGAGGTTCTTCATTGGTAGGGGAAGTGAAGGGAGGCAAGATCGTGAGTTTACCTCTGTCTTTGGAGCGACTTCGGGATCGATCCCGGGGCTCCAAATTCACATTTAACTAGGTAGCTGGTAAGGGAGATAGCAATGAAGGGGGGCGGGCGAATCGGATGGAGCTTCCGAGACGGCTCTCGTCTTGATTCGCCCTTCATCACTCAAAGGTAGATATCATCAGATGAAGGGTTGAAATGAAGGGGGCGGGCGGATCAGGAGTTCTGCTCCATATGGTCCTGATTCGCCATTCACAATTCCCTCGATCTTTCTGCCAAGCTTCTCCGTCTCCATAATCTCAGAGAGGGAAGGCTCGTAAAAAGGGGTCCCCACTGAAGGATGGGTCGAATGAAGATCAAGATCGAGATCGAAGATAAGGGGATGAAGTCTACCCACGTATTTGAGGGCGCCATAGTCCGAGAGAGGATCATAGACTTCTTGGACGCAGCCGGCGTCTTCTCAGAAGCCCCAGATCATTTCCCCGAGGACGTCCTGGCGAAACCTGACAACAGCCGGACCCTCAGAGACAGGCTGGAGATCTTCGTCAGGGATGAGTTCCCCGACTCCTGGTTCTCTTCAAACGACCTCAGAGACCGGTATGAGACCATATCCGACGACATAAAGCTCAGCACCGTCTCCACATACCTTTCGAGGATGTACTACGACGGCGTCCTGGAACGTCGCGGCAACAGAAACCAGAGGCAGTACCGTCTGGTGACCGAGGAGTTCACCTCCGATGTTAAGTATCCCGGGACCATATTCAAAGAAGCCTCATGGAGGACTGAGAGCAGCCTGTAGCCCCAGCCTTACTACCTTTTTCTATAAAAGATTCGTTTATAGCAAGACCGCTGAGCCTGTCTCTCCTTGCGGTGATCCTTTCTCAATGCCTGGCCCTTGATCCCCTCAGCTGCCGCCCTCCTTCCAGGCCGCCCCCATCGCCGGGTTCATCTCCAGGTACCTCTCGACGACGTCGTCTTGGACCCTGTTTAGCGGGCAGGAGAAGTTGACACACCGGAGACAGAAATGGCGGGTGAGGACTCGGAGGAGGTGGAGGGCGGCCACCGCCGTCCCAAGGGCCGCCAACGCCATCCCCAGAAGCCCCCACTCCCACCCCTCGGCGAAGAAGAAACATGCCCCATATGCCTGTACAGCGATGGGAAAGAGGAGGAGAGAGGCGATGAAGAGGAGGAGGAAGCCTTTTTCGAGACCGCTCATCGGTTGGAGGCGAGGGGAAAATAGCTTGGGGAAGGGGTTAGGCCCGATGCAGCGGAGCCGCGGGCCCACCCTCGCATAGTGGGGGCAGTGACGACATAAGAGTGCCATCTCTCCAGGGCCGAGAAATGCCATTCCAGCCGCTGAATAAGCGAAGATAGGCCACCAGACCCCCGTCGCGACGCCCACCGCCCCCATCCCGAAGAAGGAGAGGAGGAAGAAGGGAACCTGGCTCAGGACGAAGAGCCTCCGCTCTCCCCGCAGATCCCGGCAGATAAGCTCTCGGCGGAGGGCGCAAGCTTCGCAGCTCAAACCGTCTCCGAAGGCGCAGATATGATAGAGATCTCTCCCTTCCGTCTCTGACCCTCCTCAAAGCCCGCTCAAAGGCGGGGCCATAATAGGCGCCATTCTTGTATGGCGATGCCGGTGATAAGTTCGAGCTTCCTCAGGCCTCAAGTATATGTTATGGACCGAAGCATATCCGATGGTGACGTACGTGCGCATAAGAGGTTTTAGCATGTTCTACAAGCATGAGAACGACGGATATAAACAGACCCTGGTCGGCATACGCCAAAAGACCTTAGTTTACGGAAGTGAGAGCCTCCTCACCGAGTTCAGGCTATCTGAGGGAGGGCTGCTACCCAAACACAGCCACCCTCAAGAACAGACCGGGTACTTGGTGTCAGGAAGAATATTGCTCTCCATCGGCCCAGACGAATTCGAGGCAGAACCAGGTGACAGCTGGTGCATCCCGAGCAACGTGGAACATGGTGCTCGTATCATCAAGGATTCGGTAGCTATTGAGGTATTTTCTCCGATCAGAACCGACTACCTCCCCTAAATTCAGCTCTTCAGTCCGCCACTGCCTCTGCTTCGAGGGGATAGACCCCAGCCTCATCATGGACCTCCTTTCCGCAGAGGGGGGGGTTGAAGACGCAGGCGAGCTTGAGGGGGGTCTTGGCCCTCAGGAGGTGGCGTTCGTGCTGATCCAGGACGTATATGGTTCCGGGCGTGATCTTGTAGATCTCGCCGCCGTCTCCTCGGGACTGAGGCTGAGGGCTGGTGCCGCCCCCACTTTCGCCGTCGCCTCTTTTGGCTTCTGCCCTTCGGTGATCGAACCCTTCGTCATCCCCCTCTCCATCCAGGACCTCTACCTCACCCTCCCCCTCGATGCAGTAGACCGATTCAAGGTGATTTTTGTACCAGATTTGGGTCTCGGTCCCCGGATAGATGGTGGTTATGTGAAAGGAGAAGCCCATCCCATCCTCCTTCAGAAGGAGGCGGGTGCTCTCCCAGTTCACCGCCACCACCCTCCGGTCGGTCCTCTCCGCCTCTGCCAGATTCCTCACGATCATGCCAGAACCTCCATCCATAGCTTCTCCACCCCTTCTTTTGGAGCCTTCTCGGGGACCTCCGAGAGGGCCTCGATGGCGGACTCCTCCAGTATGGCGAGGCCCCGCTCCAGCTCATCGTCGGTGATGGTTAGGGGAATGAGGCACTTGAGAACCTGATCCAGAGATCCGGAGGTCTCCATGATGAGACCCCGCTCGAAGGCGAGGGCGGATATCCGAGAGGCGAGTTCCCCGCTTCCGCAGTCGAGGGCCTGCATCATCCCCCTCCCCCGGGCCGAGAGGACGCCCCTCTCGTCGAGGTCGACGAGCCTCTCCAGCCTCTCTCGGACGATCTCACCCTTCCTCTTCACCTCCACCTCAAACGATCCGTCCCTCCAGTACTCTTCCAGGGCAGCCCTGGCGGTGACGAAGGCGAGGTTGTTCCCGCGAAAGGTGCCGTTGTGCTCTCCCGGCTCCCACTGGTCGAGATGCGGCTTCATCAGGACGACGGAGAGGGGGAGGCCGTAGCCGCTCAGGGACTTTGAGAGGGTGATGATATCTGGGAAGATCCCAGCCTCCTCGAAGCTGAAGAAGGTCCCGGTCCTTCCGCATCCCACCTGGATATCGTCGACGATCAGGAGAATTTCGTGTTTGAGGCAGACCTGCTGGAGGGATCGGAGCCACTCGTTGCTCGCTAAGTTGATCCCGCCCTCTCCCTGGATCGTCTCGACGATGACGGCTGCGGGATGGTCGAGGCCGCTGCTCCCATCGGTGAGCATCTTGTCCAGGTACTCGGTGGTATCGATCTCGTCGCCCATGTAGCCGTCGTAGGGCATGAAGGCGGTCCCCTGGGGCTGCATGCCGCAACCATCTCGGAAGTGGCTGTTTCCGGTGGCTGCGACCGACCCCAGGGTTACGCCGTGAAAGCCGTTGGTGAAGGATACGATCGTCTGGCGCCCGGTAAAATTTCGGGCGACCTTCATCGCCGCCTCGACGGCGTTCGTCCCCGTGGGGCCCGTAAACTGCATCTTGTAATTCATCTTCCGGGGTGAGAGGATCAAGGACTCGAAGGCCTCCATGAAGGCCCGTTTCGCCCCGGTGGCCATGTCCAAGCCATGGACGATCTGGTCGGCCTCGATGTAATCGAGGAGCTTCGCTTTCAAAACCGGATCGTTATGGCCGTAGTTGAGGGCTCCTGCGCCAGCGAGAAAGTCGATGTATACATTACCCTCCTCGTCCTCGAGGGTCGCACCCCTCGCCTTTGTGAAGACGACGGGAAAGTGGCGACAGTAGCTTCGAACCTTTGACTCAAGACGATTGATGGTGCTCATATCGTTCATAATCATATCACCCGTTCAAGCTGTAACGGTCCTATGCAGAAGAGATCTTCAGCTTCGTGGTTTTCTTGCCCAAAATCTTCTTCAGAGAAGCAGGAGGATACGGAACATCGAGCCTCCAGATCCCTGGCAAGAGACCGAAAGAGCCTCCGAGAGATTTCGTTGGATGGGGTTATGGTCGTCTCCATAAAACGGCAGTTCGTCAAGGCCGGCCTCCGCAGAACCTCCCGGATCAGAAGCTTCCCGAAGCCTCGACCCCTCATCCGAGGATCCACTGCCACCTGCCAGACGAAGAAGACCCCCTCCCGATCAGGAGGAAGATATCCGGAGAGGAAGCCGACGATCTCGCCATCCAGTTCGGCGACGCTGCAGGTATCGGCGAAGTGATGACAGAGGAGAAGGTAACTGTATGCAGAATTTCCGTCCAGCGGCTCGCAGGAGTTCGCGAGGGCGGATATCTTCGCACCGTCGGAGACCTCTGGCCGTCGGAGGACGGGCACCGTCTTCCCCTCCAGGCTCGGACCCTTCGATCCAACCTTCAAGGAGACGCCTTCTGGTCTGAGCTTCATTCTAAAATCTCCGGGTTCTGTGAGGCGGAGCTCCGGGAGATGCCAACGCCGAGCCCTTTCAGGATGATCCTTATCTGTTTTGTGGTGTACTCCACGCCAAATTCGCTGCGTATGAGATCTCTGACTTCTCCCGTACCCCAAGGTCCCCTTTGACGGAGAAGCACAACAAGCTTTTCTCTTTGAACTTGCGAGAGCTTCGTCGGCCTTCCGCCGCCGTGCCTAGGCATCAGACCCTTACAGCCCCCGGCGTTCCACCTCCTCTGCCAGGTATACCCTACGCTCTTGGTGACGCCCACCAGATGAGACGAGGTCGCAACGCTGAATCCCTGATAACGGTATCTTACAAAGCGCAGCCTCCTCAGGACCCTGACGCATTTCTCCAGCTCCCTTATCCTGGCGTCGAGGTCCTCGATGGCCATACATCGCCGTATGGAGACCTGTTCAGATCTGGGCATGGCTATACGGTCGAAATTAATACGTATTAAGTGTTTGGTTCTAAACAAATTATTTTGCGTTCAGTCAACCACAATTTATTTAACTCGGTCCGTCGAACGGAGAGATCGCCTGCTTTCAAAAGAAGAGCAGAGCCGCAAGCATAGCCATAGAACGGCCCTTGCGGAAAAATAGTCAAACCCTCATAGATCAGAAGGCCTTGAGCATCATGCCTCGGCCTTCTCCTCTCCTCCCATGAAGAGATGGGCGGGTTCCCGGGACGGGATAACACCGCCACCCTTCCCCTTGGCCCTACAACTGCCCATCATCCGCCCCCTGGGGCAGCGGACGGCAGATGGCAGCTTATGGGCTTCAGGATATCGAGCTGACGGCAAAATCGGTCTTCTTCCACCAGGTCCCGTCCAGGACCGTCGCTCGATACCCCATCGCCTTCAGGGCGAAGTAGAAGCCACAAGCCTCAGGGGTCCCGTAGACGATCTGGACCTTATCCTTGTCGATCCCCCGGCCCAAGAAGAGCTGATCTAGCTCCTCCGGGCTCTTGAGGGTCCGGGCCTCGGGGTCTGAGTAGATGTCGATCGGCCTGACGTACATGGAGTTTGAGATTCGGGATGAAGCGAAGTCAGAGTAGCTCGACCTAGTGTCCACGATCTGGACCTCGATGCTTCCTTTCGCCTGAGCAAGCATCGTTCCGTTCACCAGGATCCCCGACCTCAACGCAGGGGTGTAGTTGGAGGATGCTGCCTCGGGGGCGTTCTCGACCAGATCCAGCTCAGGGAAGGCTTCCACGTCCCCGTCGAGAAGGCTGAGGTCTTCGTGGCCCAGGTAATCGAGGACCCAGAAGAGGTAGGCTGAGTCGTCACCGCGACCGTAGACGACGACCGGGTCGGTCTCGTTCACCCCCAGACGGCGGAGCTCTTCGACCGCCAGATTCGGGTCCAAGACCTCTCCCTCCCTAACCAACCTCCAGTAGAGGTTCCTTGCTCCAGGAAGATGTCCCTTCTCGTAATCCTCGGGGGACCGGGCGTCCAGGAGGACTTTCCCATCAAGATCGGCCCCCGGACGGATCAGGATCTCATCATTGGGATACCCTCCCCCCCCTTCCTGGGCCTCTGAAGAGCTGTTTTGGGCCTGAGCCGCCTGATTGAGCACCGCCGTCGATGGCGACGGGTCCGTCACCGCGTTGGTCTTGTGGTATTTGGCCCACCAGGCATCCAGATTTGACCAGTCAGGACAGTCCGGACAGTTCATGTTCCCCCCAGCAGAGGCGCTGCCGACGAGGAGAACTCCCAAGATGAGAAATGAGATCGCCGATCTATGAGGACGACATGATCTCCAGGGCCAAAGAAGTCCCGATCGCGGGCCTCCTCCCGACCGCTTTGGATTGGATCTTGAACTCTCGATGATGATCACTCCCCGATCCACAGCTAAAGACGGTGATCGTATTTTAGCCTGGCGAGCCGGGGAGTGGGAAGATATAAATACCAAAAAATTATGCACATCAAAGGTCAATAAAGTACTTTAATGTACTTATAAATACATCAAAATTGGGAGAGATGTCATTGATAGGAAAATCTGTCAGGATGGAGAGGATCTTCAACAGGGAGACGGATAGGACGGTGATCATCCCCATGGACCACGGCGTCACCGTCGGGCCGGTCCAGGGGATAAAGAACGTGAGGGAGGCGGCAGACCTCGTCGCTGCCGGTGGAGCCGACGCCGCCGTCGTCCACAAGGGGGCGGCCACCTTTGGCCATCGGGGCTACGGCAGGGATTTGGGGCTGATCCTCCACCTCTCGGCCTCCACCAACCTCGGCCCAGACCCCAACAACAAGGTCCTGGTGGCGACGGTGGAGGAGGCGCTGAAGATCGGAGCCGACGGCGTCAGCATTCAGGTGAACGTGGGGGCCGAGGACGAGGCGAGGATGCTCGCCACCCTGGGCGAGACCTCCAGGCGGTGCCAGGAGTGGGGTATGCCGCTCCTCGCCATGATGTACCCCCGGGGAAAGAAGATCGAGGACGAGCACCGGGCCGAGTACATCGCCCACGCCGCCAGGGTGGGGGCGGAGCTGGGGGCGGACGTCGTCAAGACGAGCTACTCCGGCGACCCCGACTCCTTCCGGGAGGTGGTGGAGGGCTGTCCCGTCCCCGTGGTCGTCGCCGGAGGGCCCCGGACGGAGACGGAGGTGAAGTTTCTGGAGATGGTCGCCGAGGCGATCGGCGCCGGCGCCCGGGGCGTCGCCATCGGGAGGAACGTCTTCCAGCACAGGGACCCGACCCTTATCACCAGGCAGATCTGCTCCATAGTCCACGGGGGAATGACAGCGGAGGAAGCCCTGGAGATGGAGGGCGAGGGGGTTTGAGGGGTCCCCCCTGCCCTCATCCGTCCTCATAATCATCCTCCACCTCCCAGATGACCATACCTCTCCCGACCTTCAATATCCGCCGTCATCATCCTTCTGCCTCATCCAATTCCGTCGCCCACGATCATCCATCTCCCCTAAGACGCCGGACTCCCACCGTCTCCAGGGCCGAATCTTGGCGGGGACTTCCTTATATCACGGAAGCTATGAAGAAGAAGGTTGAAGGACCCAGGGTGGAGATCCTGGCGATAGGTCATAACGTGGGTGATGCGGATGAAATTAGACGGCCGAAAGGACGGTCTTCGGAGATATGAGATGACCGAATTCACTCTTATGATGGGGGCGGCGGTTCTTGTTCTCCTCCTCTTGCCTCTCGCCCTGGCAGAGGAGGACTTCTACGGGTCCGAGGGGGGACCCCGGATCTTTGTCACCTCCGTCAACTCGACCCTCGAAACGGGAAAGACGGGGTCGATCTTCGTGAAGATAGAGAACCAGGGGGAGGTCACGGGCCTCGTGGAGAAGAAAGCCCCCCAAACCGAGGACGATAAGATGCTCGCCCTTCTGGAGGGGGAGATGGAGATGGAAGGGTCGGAGGCCATCGGTATCCGGGGGAGGCTCTCTTCGAGGGACGATCGGGTGGAGGTCCTATCGCGCCCCCAGCTGGCGGGCTCCCTCGCCGGGGGCGAGGTCCTAGATAGGCCGATGGAGTTCTCGGTCCGGGCCGACAGCACCGCCAGCGCCGGGGTCTACCCTATGGTACTGGAGATATCTTACGAGAGGCTGGAGGACGTCCTGGTCCGGGGAAACCCCCTTTATCCTGAGATTCATTTTCAGAGGAGCAATACGACGGAGACGATATCCATCGAGGTCCCAGTGATGGCGGGGCCGATCCTCGAGTTGGAGGTGGTGAAGGGCTCCATATCCCCAGGCCGCTCCACCGCCCTGGAGCTGGTGGTGGCCAATCGAGGTGACCTTCCTGCTCGGGATCTCCGGGCGAGGCTCCTCGTCCATCCGCCCTTCAACTCCACCGGCGAGGAGATAGAGCTGGGTGATGTCGAGCCGGGTAAGAGGTCAGGGGCCGAGTATCCCCTGGAGGTGGATAGACTGGCCGATCCGGGGGAACGGGCCCTCGTCTGGCAGGTCCGATACCGGGCCGGAGAGGGAGAGGAGAGGTCGGAGGAGCTGGCGGCCCTGGTGGACGTGAAGGCCCCGACTGGACTTAGGGCCCTCCTCGTCGTCCCAATCGTCGCCATCCTCATAACCCTGATCTACCTCGGCGGGGTGAGGAGGGGGCTCCGCCTCCCCCGGCTCCGGAGGAAGAAGCGGTGGTGACCCTCTCGGGGCCGCCGCCGATCCCCTCGGCTACCGCTCCCTTCTACCGCCACCCTCAGATCCAGCCGAACGCCCCTAGGCCGTTGGGCCACGTATTTCGAGATAGGTCCACGAAATGATCACTGGCCATCTGGCCGTCTACCTCGCCAGGAGGTCGTTGAACTGCTCCTGGGCCCGATCCAGGATCACCACCTCCCCCGGTATGACCCCATCCCTCATCAGGACCCGGCCGCCGACGATCGTCGTATCCACGCCGCCCTGGGCGCTGTAGACGAGGTGGGAGACGATGTTGTCGTCGGCGAGGGGACAGAACCAGGGCTTTTTGAGGTCGATGAGGGATAGGTCGGCGATGGCGCCAGCCCGGAGGCCCATATCGAGGCGGAAGGCGATGTAGGCGTTCTCCGTCGCCATCCTCCAGACCTCGCCAGCGGCGAAGAGGTCGGGGCGGGAATGGGCGCACTTCTGGGCTATCGCCGTCGTCTTCATCTCTTGGAATAAGTTGAGGCTGTTGTTCGAGGAGGCGCCGTCGGTCCCAAGGCATATCCTCGCCCCCGCCTCCTGGAGCCGGTCGAGGGGGGCGATCCCGGAGGCGAGCTTGTGGTTGCTGATGGAGCAGTGGGCGACGGAGACTCCCCGCTCTGCGATGATCGAGACGTCCTTTGGCGAGAGCCAGGTGCAGTGGGCCGCCACCACCCGGTCGCTGAGAAAGCCGATGGAGTCGAGGTACTCGACGGGGCTTTTGCCGCTGCTCTTTTCGAAGCTCTCCACCTCCGACCTCGTCTCCGAGAGGTGGATGTGGAGGAGGAGGTCGTGCTCTTCGGCGATCTCTTTTGTTTTTAGGAGGGTCTCCTCCGAGCAGGTGTATACGGCGTGGGGGCCGACGGCAGGAACGATCAGGTCGTCGTTCTTCCAGCGTCTTACGAAGGGCTCGACCCCCTCGATCTGGTCCGGCCTCATGTCGAAGACGACCTCCGCGAGGAAGGCCCGAAGCCCCATCTCCTTCGTCGCCTCCGCCGTCTCGTCCATGAAGTAGTACATGTCGTTGTAGCAGGTGATCCCCGATCTAATCATCTCGAGGCAGCCGAGCTTTGTCCCCCAGCGGACGTCCTCGGCGGTCAGCTTCGCCTCCAGGGGCCAGATCTTCTCCGAGAGCCAGGGCATCAGCTCCATGTCGTCGGCGTACCCCCGAAAGAGGGTCATGGCGAGGTGGGTATGGGCGTTTACCAGGCCCGGTATGGCGAGCTTTCCTCTGCCATCGATCACCTCGCCGTCGCCCGACTCGTCTTTGATCCCCGGGCCGATCCCGGCGATCCGGCCGCCGTCGATGGCGATGTTCACGTCCCGGCAAAGCCTTCCCCCCTCCACGATCGAGGCGTCTTTGATCAGCATGGTTTCCCCATCTACCGCCATCGGCGTTAAAACCTTTGCGAGGGGCCAGATCGCCAGCCTTAAAAAGTCCCGGCTCCAAGAAGAAGGCGCGGGCTGAGGTAGCCAAGCGGCCCACGGCGCCGGTCTTGAACTCGGACCATCGGCGAAAGCGAAACTCCGACGGGGGAACCGGTGGCGCTCACGCGCCTCGTGAGTTCAAATCTCACCCTCAGCGCCTTCTTACTAGTAATGCTTAAATAGCTGGAAGCCTATTTTATCTACTGGTGGGTAATGTGGTTAAGCCTGATAGGTCCAGATATGTCTATGTCTATTTACCTTCCTCCGAGGACAAAAATCGCTGGGATAAATTGGCCAACGAGGCGGGCGTCCCCCTTTCTAAATTCGTCATCGAGATTGTAGAAAACGCCCTCATGGAGGAGTCGGAGTTCAAGCCCCGGACCGAGATGATAAAAGAGCTGGGGAGTCTCAGGGACGAGGTAAGGAAGCTTCGGGATGACCTCAAGCTCAAGAATATTATCATCGATCGGTACGAATCCGAGTTGACAAGGTATCGAAATGCAACTTTCCTTGAAGGCGGGTTTGAGGGGGCGCGTGAGTATAACAAAGAACTCATAGCGATCCTAAAGCAAAAGACCGTTATCGACAGCTACAGGTTACTTGAAGAGCTTGGTATTGATCCCCGTGAAGCCGATCTTGTGAAAGCGATCTCCACCCAGCTTGACAACCTGGAGGACTTCGGTTTGGTGGTGTCCACCTCACGCGGCTGGAGGTGGAAAGGATGATCAAGGCTCGCGATAAGCCGTCTGGGGAAGGTTCAAGTTCTCGAAAAGAGCCGTCTGCTGAGAGGATTATCGACAGGTTTGAAAAAGACTGCACTATCCGGGGCATGTCTCCGGGGACTGTCAAAGTCTACGTCTACAACGTCAAGACCTTCCAGAGATACCTTGATCAACGAGGATCGCATCTGTTTGATGTGGATAAGGACATCCTTCGAGATTACCTGGAATTTCAGAGATTCGATCGGGGCCTATCCCAAAAGACGGTTGAGAACCAATTCACCACACTATCCAGCTTTTACGAATATCTCGCCTATGAAGGGCTTCTGGAAATGAATCCCGTCCTGCAAGTACGGAAACGATACCTTCGGCGCTACAAAGACAGCGATGAAGGTCAGTCCCGGAAGCTGATCTCTGTGGAGGATATGGCCCGTCTCATCAACTCAACCATGGATGCAAGAGACAAGGCAATCATAACCATCTTCGCGAAGACCGGAATAAGGCGGAAGGAGCTTATCGCTCTGGACACCGACGATATCAACTGGGTGGAGCAGAGCATCAAGCTTAAACCGACAGCGAAAAGAAGCAACAGGACGGTATTTTTCGACGACGAAACCTCTTTCATATTGAGGCGGTGGATGAGGGTCAGAGATTCGCGAAATAAGGACGGTGTAAAGGCCCTCTTCATAAACAACCGTGGTGAGAGAATACAGCGTAGTGGAGTAAGTCGGATGGTCGAGAGGGTGGCGAAACAAGTAGGTCTACATAATCCCGACTCCGACCGAATGGAGGATCATTTCTCGCCTCACTGTTGTAGGCACTGGTTCACGACTCACTTGAGACGAGCGGGGATGAGTCGCGAATTCATTCAAGAGCTTCGCGGCGACGTGCGTAAGGAGGCCATCGATATATACGATCACATCGACCGAAAAGAGCTTCGCGAATCGTATTTGGCTCACGTGCCACAGATGGGGATATAATTTGGATATATGTATTTATTTGGCTTATTGATTTTGCTCCGAAAAACCTAAAGATGATAAAAGCACTAAGCTAAAAGGGAGACCTGTAATATGAAGCTAAAATCGATATTCATAGCATTAGCTCTGCTGACTACGACTTGCATTCTTGTATCAAGCGGCCAACAGGAGAATGAAGTTTATACAGGACATAATTTGAGCTTTGCTATTCCTGAAGGCTGGGCAGTTGCTAAAGACGTACAAGATGGGAATAACACCCAAATAATTCTCTCAGATAATACTTCTGCCATCAGGATAGATCTGGTCTCTCTCTCTGATCAAGAAATAAATCGTCTAGTGCTAAACCATATAGAATTGCGGGATGGTAAACTATCAACTGAAATTAGCGATACGACACCAGGTCTTTGGAATTTAATTTATGACCTTGCAGCTTGGAGAGTACACGGTGCTATAGGAGAGTATTATAAGAATGAGATTATAGAAACTCATAGTCATTTTTGTAGTTCAGGGACAGGGATGGGAATAAAGCCAGACCAAGAAGAAAATGCAGCCATATATTTAAGCTGTGAAGAGCCCCCATTAGATTGGGTATTCGCTTGGATTAAGCCAGAGTATGATAACGAATTTATTGGTATTCATGCCCTGTTCTTAGGAGAATATAACGAAATTCGTTATGATCAGGATGCTCCTAGCTATGTAAATCAGGCGGAAGAACAACCTAAAACTATGCAAGAACCATTATATGATGTTTTGACAACAATTTCTAGAGGAGAAAAAATTAGATACCCGTGGGAGATGGTATGACTTTGGTTTACCCGATGGGGTGGTGAAAGTGAGGACAAAAAGGGATCTAGTATTTGGATTGGGGGCACTGATTATAATCTGCAGTACCGCCGGAGCTGTATTACAAACTGAACATATAGGACCGTATAATGTCTCATTCGACCTTGGTGTAGGCGAGATCGCTGAGGTCACATACTATAATACATCCTCAGAAACACTCGCCGGATCTGAACGTGTGGATTATCGTGTAAAGATTGGTTTCCCGAATGAAATTTTAGAGAAGGATGGTGACGTTTTTCTTCCTGAGACGTCGTCTCCATTGATAGGGTATGCAACGATGATAATAACTGATTATCTATCTCAGAGTTCGGAGGAAATTCCGAAGTTGTTAAGCGAGAATGATATGTACAGGATTTATGCAAAAAGGGGGGGAGAAATGGTCGGCTTCGCTTCTCGGGAGATTGACGGTTGCATAGGGGTGATAAGTAGCGGTTATTTCGGACAAAGTCGTCTCACGCCACCGGGTTACTTAGCACAATATAACAAAAATGAAACATGGGTATACATTGAGAGTCATTTTTTCTGGGATGAAGGAACTCTGCCTCTACTAAAGACCATCCACGTTGAGAAGACGGAGACGAGTGACATGTAAACGGAGGCATTTCACGTCAAATACGGCTAAAGAAGGTGTTTAAAGTGCTGGGTCTTAGTACAAAGAATGAACCCGGATTCTATAAAGGTAAGCACTTCACGGAATATGTTGATAAGGTAAAGTCTTTAATGAGGGAGAACCGGTTGGACGATGCCGAGAAGCTTCTCCTCGAATTAGTAAAGGCCACAGAAAGAGAAGCAAGAAGCGAGGATGGCTTTGGAGTAGCACCTTGGTACTACGAAAGATTAGCGGTACTTTATAGAAAGAAGAAAGATCTAGAATCAGAGATAGCCGTCTTAGAAAGATTCTCAAGGCAAGAACATGGTCCAGGCAGTATGCCTCCTAAGTTATTAGCTCGGTTAGAAAAACTAAAGAAATGAAGTTGTCAACATCCCCACCGACTGACATCGTAGGCTTTCCCAACCGAAAAGCTATCTACACCTCGAATGTGGACATGCACAAAGTTATATCCATCGCGGGATAGCCCAACAAAACAATAAGCAAATTTGGGAGAGAATAGGGGGTTGCCCCCATCTCTCTCCACCAGAATATGGGACGGCTAATCGAGCTTGCACCCATACTGGCATTGCCAAGAACCTCTGACGTATTTACCGCCGCCAGACAGCATGGCAAAGTGTCGTGACCCGCATACTTTACACTCCATCAACCCAGTTGATGGATCAATCAGTTTCATGACTTTCTTGGTCATTTTTCTCTTCTCCAAATCGATCCTACGTACCAGACCTCGGAGTGCCACGCCTTACCATGACTCGCCACGACAGGTTTCTAAGTTATCTTTAATCGAATTTATTTTTTGCCCTCATTGGAGGCGGAGGTTGATGAGTGGCGACGCTTTCCAGATTGATAAAAAGGATAGGTAAAGAATCGGAAAGGATAGGTAAAGAATCGGAAAGGATAGGTAAAGAATAGGAATTGATAAATAAATCCGCAAGCTATTTATTTGATGAGATTTAAGGAGATGGCATGCCTATATTTGACCGGCATCTCCATGAGAAAATGGGATTCTGCATCCATCCCGAGGACAAAGCGAGGTTGGAGGAGGCGGCGAAGGCGGACCGCAGAACCCCCAGCGAAATCGTCCGAATAGCTGTTGAAAAAGAGCTTGTAATCAGGGGATTCTAGGGAGGGATCGCATTGATTGAAAATTGTATAGCCCGAGGCGAGGGCGGCCACCCTCGCCGCGGCATGTCGTCGATATTTACACTCCTTTCGTCGATCGCCACCAGAAGAGGCGACGCCCTCATAACAGGTGGTGGCGTCGATGAATAATTCGTTGCCCCTCCTATTTAACTCATCCGGCGAAAGTGCGAACCGGATACCTCCGATAATTCTTGGAAATTTTGAAGAAGTTGTTGGCCCTCTCGATCATATCGTCCCCGCCGACGGCCACTTGGAGGCGAAGATCGGGCGGTGTTTGGTCGCGCTGCCTGAGGATCTCTACGACGAACTTCTCCCTCTCGTAGGGCTGAGGGTGGGGATCATCAGAACCGACACGTCGCGGCCATATCGATTCCGGGTGGTTAGGAGATGAAGCTCGCCGAGATCACCCTCGACCCCGATCTTCAGCCTCGGGTAGCAATGGACCATGCAACAATAGCCGAGTATGCCGAAGAGATGGAGGCGGGGGCAACTTTCCCCGCTATAACTGTATTCGACGACGGCTCCCAGAAGTGGCTCGCTGATGGCTGGCATCGGTATGTTGCGGCCCAAAAGGCAGGGCTGGAAGAGATCGATGTCGATCTTAGGACCGGATCTCGTCGGGATGCCCTCCTTTTCTCGATCTCGGCTAATGCCAAACATGGTCTGCGCCGATCGAGAGATGATAAGCGACGAGGAGTTTTGGCTCTGCTGTCAGATCCCGAATGGTCGGTGCTGTCAGATCGCGAACTGGCGAGGATGGCGGGCGTTACTCACCCCACGATCGCGAAGTATCGAGCAGAACTCGATAGTGAGGGTGGTAAATTTACCACCTCGGAGGATGTCGGGGAAGAGTTCGGATGGCCGGGATTCTGGTATTTCATCGAGACCTACGGTTATCAATCGTTGCACTTCGAAGACTACACGCTAGACTCTCTCCCTGTTCCCCCCGGCAGGTTCGGCGAGGTGCTCAAGAAGCTGGACGCAGAGATGTTGGCGGTCTCGGATCATCTAGAAAAATACGGAATCATCGACCACAGCCATATCTGCGGGCGCCGATTAGTAGCGGTGACCGAGACCGACGATGCCGGTGTCTCGTATATGCTGAATCTGGACCCCCATCCGTCCCCGTATCGGTTTTGGATGGAGATCTTCAAAATCGATGAGCTGAACGAAACCGGCGAAGCGTTCGCATTCAAAAAGCCGGTGGCGCTCGATTATGTCGGTCTCATCCTAGCCCTCGATATAGGTATAGGCAATGTACGGCTTTCGGATTTCTGCATATGGTGCGAGGAGGACGGCGAGCCGTCGTACATTCCCCCTTTCAGGGACGATTATGAAGGGTTGTTCAACGACTGGGATCGAGGGTTTCAGGACCAGCTAGAAGCCGAGCGGAGGGGATCGGAGTGACCTCCTCCCTCCCTGTGGCGATCCCTGACCAGTTGAAAGGGAAAGGCCTCCGATTTACCAGGCTGAGGCCCCCGGTCATAGGAGACAAGACCACCGGAAAAGCTCCCTGTGACCCGAGCTTTTACGACGAGGGAGCCCTCCGAGAAGATGACCCCACCCTACTCTCCTATGTTGAGGCCGGGAACGGCTTCGGGATGGTGGGTACCTTCGGAAACTTTATCGGCTTCGACGCCGATCAGGGGGAGCTTTTGGAGGAGATGGGGATCATGGCCCGACTCCCTCCGACACTGACCGACAGAGCCCCCCACAAGCCGGAAAGCCTGCATCTGTACTGCATCTGCAAGGGGCTACCTCAGACCTTCCATTTCTGGCATCCTTCAATCCTCGCCCCTGAGGAGGAGGACGAAGAGGGGAAAATCCATCCACGTAAGCGCCTAGAACTCGGCCAAATATGCGCGGGGAGAGGCCATATCACGGGGCCGGGGGCTCCTCACTGGAGCGGGGGCCGTAGGGAGATCATCGACGACTCCCCTCTTACAGAGATCTCTATCGAGGATCTAAAGAAGATTCTGGAGGGCGTTGTATTCTCCGACGATCCGACCAAAAATCCGACCTTCGAGGAGGCGGCGGGCCTCGTCGATACCTCTGCACGTGATAGGCTGAGGGAGATGGAGAGAGAGACCCGGAAAGCTAAACGAGGACGAGAGGATGACATCTCCCTCTCCGAGAGGATCGGCGATATAAGGCGTGTCTTGAGCGCCTACGGCTGGAACCCGACGGTGACGAGCGGGGATGAATGGAAAGGCGATGTGCCTGGCGAGTACTCGAAGTCCAAGACGGCGCTGTCAGTCAATGTCGCGACGGGGCTTTGGTATTGCCACCACCACGCCGACAGCGGGGGAGACGCGGCGGCGTTGGTTGCCCTCTTCGAAGGGCTGATCGACTGTAGAGGAAAGGACCATCTCAAAGACCCCACCGTCTTCCAGGCGGTCATCAAGGCCTGCAAAGATAAGGGGCTGATCCCCCCCGACGAGGACGACCGGGAACCGAAGGCGACGACCTCCTCCGGCACTGTCCGGGTGGAGGGGGGCGCGTATGTCGCCGATCTCCCCGACGGTGAGAGGATCCGGGTATCATTCAAAATGAAGAATTGGTTTGTCGAAGTGAGCGGCGGGACGTTCAAGCCGGCGATCGTCGGCGAGATGCCTATCTGGTTTGATATCCGAAAGTGGGAAAAGCTCCCTGAAAAGCTGGGGCTAGATCCGGATATGTGGAACCAGATTCGGGGCGACGTGTGGGCGCTGGAGGAGCGGAGACAGGCAGACGAGAAGGCCGGAGCCGAGGAGACGGGGGGCGAGCGGCCCGAAGTCTCCGAAGAGATCAAGGACAAGGCCAGGGAGATCCTGGAGACGGGCGACCCGATCAAGGCCAGATGTGATTATGTCTCCGGGACTGTGGAAGGCAACACGGGGGTTGCGAAGGCGTTCATCTATTCCTGCTCCTCTGCCTACATGCCGGTGAGCGATAAGCTCCATGCCGACGCGGTGGGGGCCTCCCAGGGGGGCAAATCTGTTAC